>Ga0073932_1000022_pt1 | contig 400075 bp, 335 predicted proteins | sample DewCreD2012metaG_FD_76967 | JGI IMG/M metagenome (GOLD analysis project Ga0073932, IMG submission 76967) | Hot spring sediment bacterial and archeal communities from British Columbia, Canada, to study Microbial Dark Matter (Phase II) - Dewar... ... | reverse complement strand
ATTAGCGTAACTAATAATTTACGCTAATTTATAAGTTATTGTAATATAATGATATACAGCATTTTTAGGATTTTTAGGATTTTTAGCGTAGAGTATGCATTTTTTTGCATTTCTAATATTAAATTAAATTCATAATTCTATGTTTTATGGAATGCGGAGGAGTTAGATTATAAAACAATGGAGGTATGATTTATTTTCGGGTGTTATTTGAGCTTTCTTAGCTATTATGAAAAAGTGGAGAAAGGCAAAAACAATAAAAAACATCCAATATATTGATAATATTGGATGCTTTATGAAAAGGAAAAGAGATAAGTATATAACAAATTATTCTTTCTTACAAGTAGCTTTAACGAAATCTCTATTCATAAGAGCGATGAATCGGACGGATATTTTCTTAGGGCATACAGCTTCGCATTCGTAGAAATTAGTGCAAGCACCGAAGCCTTCTTTATCCATCTGGCTAACCATAGCTAAAGCGCGTTTTTGTCGTTCAGGTTGCCCTTGAGGCAGCATAGCAAATTGGCTAATTTTCGCTGCGACGAATAGCATAGCTGCACCATTAGGACATGCAGCAACGCAAGCACCACAACCGATGCAAGCAGCAGCATCCATAGCTAAATCGGCATTCTTTTTGCTGATAGGGATTGCGTTTGCATCTTGAGCGTTGCCTGTATTGACGCTAATGAACCCACCAGCTTGGATAATTCTGTCGAAAGCAGAACGGTCAACGATAAGGTCTTTAATAATGGGAAAGGCTTTTGAACGGAATGGTTCAATATAAATTGAATCTCCATCTTTGAATTTACGCATATGAAGTTGGCAGGTTGTGGTAGCTTCCAAAGGTCCGTGTGGAGTGCCGTTGATAGTGAGAGAGCATGCACCGCAGATGCCTTCTCTGCAGTCGTGGTCGAAAGCGACGGGTTCTTTCCCCTCTAAGATTAGCTGTTCATTGAGGACGTCGAGCATTTCGAGGAAGGACATATCCTCAGAAATGTTAGTAACATAGTGTTTTTCCATTCTGCCTTTATCATGGGCGTTTTTTTGTCTCCAAATGTATAGGTTCAGGTTCATTATTTATAACTCCTTACAGCTAATTTTACATTTTCAAAAACAAGAGGTTCGATGTGGCGTTCAGGCTTTTGACCGACACCTTTGTATTCCCAAGCAGCGACATGAGCGAAACGCTCGTCGTCGCGTTTAGCTTCGCCATCAGGATATTGATGCTCAACTCTGAAGTGAGCGCCGCAGGACTCGTCTCTTTCGAGAGCATCCCAGAGCATAACTTCAGCAAATTCAAGGAAATCGGCAACTCTCAAAGCTTTTTCGAGGACGATGTTCAAATCATTGCTTTCGCCGACAATGGTAAGGTTATTCCAGAATTCTTCTCTTAGCTTTGGAACGAGCTCGAGAGCTTTCTTTAAGCCCTCTTCGGAGCGAGCCATTCCACAGTATTCCCACATAATTTTTCCGAGTTCTTTGTGGAAAGAGTTTGGAGTCCTTTTGCCCTTAATAGACATTATTTTATTAATTCTTTCTTTTGTATCTTGTTCAGCTTTTTTAAATTCGGGATGTTCTTCGTTTATTTTCTCGAAAGGAGTAGATTTAGCTAAATAATCGCCAATAGTGTATGGAATAACGAAATACCCATCGGCAAGACCTTGCATAAGAGCGCTTGCTCCAAGTCTATTTGCACCGTGGTCAGAGAAATTAGCTTCGCCGAGAACGTGAAGACCCGGAATGTTGCTCATCAGATTATAATCAACCCACAGCCCTCCCATAGTGTAGTGAGAAGCAGGATATATCATCATCGGAGTAGTGTATGGGTCGTCGCCTGTGATTCGTTCATACATTTCGAAAAGGTTACCGTAGCGTTCTTCGATAACTTTTTTACCTAATCGTTTAATAGCGTCAGCGAAGTCGAGATAAACGCCAAACCCAGTGGCACTAACGCCACGCCCTTCGTCGCAAACTTCTTTTGCAGCTCTGGAAGAAATGTCGCGTGGAGCAAGATTGCCAAAGCTGGGATATTTTCGTTCGAGGTAGTAGTCGCGTTCTTCTTCTGGGATTTCGTTTGGTGGTCTTTTATCGCCTTTTTTCAAAGGTACCCAAATTCTGCCGTCATTTCTTAATGATTCGCTCATTAATGTCAATTTAGATTGGTGATCTCCACTTAACGGGATACATGTCGGGTGGATTTGAGTAAAGCAAGGATTTGCGAATAGTGCGCCTTTCTTAAAAGCGCGATAAGCAGCAGTAACGTTGCAAGCTTGGGCATTAGTGGAGAGGTAGAACACGTTTCCATAACCGCCGGTAGCAAGGATAACAGCGTCAGCCCAGAAGGATTCGATTTTTCCTGTAACAAGGTCGCGAGTAACAATGCCACGAACTTTTCCATTGATAATCACAATGTCCATCATTTCTTTGCGGATGTGCATCTTGACTTGCTTAAGACCGATTTGCCTCGAAAGAGCAGAATACGCACCTAAAAGCAGTTGCTGTCCCGTCTGTCCTCTTGCATAGAATGTTCTTGAAACTTGAGCGCCACCGAATGAGCGGTTCGATAATGTTCCGCCATATTCGCGAGCGAATGGTACGCCTTGGGCAACGCATTGGTCAATAATATTGTTGCTCACCTGAGCAAGACGATAGACGTTAGCTTCACGGGAGCGGAAGTCACCACCTTTGACAGTGTCGTAGAAGAGTCGCCAGATGCTGTCGCCATCGTTGGGGTAATTTTTTGCTGCGTTTATTCCGCCTTGAGCAGCGATGCTATGGGCTCTTCGGGGAGAATCGTTATAGGTAAAAGCTTCGACATTGTAGCCAAGTTCAGCAAGAGAGGCAGCTGCAGAAGCACCAGCTAAGCCAGTTCCAACAATAATAATCTTATATTTTCTCTTGTTGGATGGATTTATGAGCTTCATTTCAAAGCGATGTTTATCCCATTTCTCTTGGATAGGACCTGATGGAACTTTAGAGTCTAATATCATATGCACCTCCCTACCAAACCAGCTAAAATCGTGATTGGTATTGAAATTAAACAAGCAACAATAAAAATAGATAATATAGTGCTACCGGCAACAACTTTCTTGAAATACTTCGGGTGGTTCCATCCGAGTGTCTGAAAGGCACTCTGTATAGCGTGATTCAAATGGAAGCCGAGCAGAACTACAGCTATAATATAAAAAATAGAGACGGGAATATTTTGGAACCCTTTGACTACCATATAATAGACGTCAGGTCTGGCAAATAGGACTTTTTCGTCGCCCTCTAATGAATAGAGCTTACCATCTTTTGATTTATAGATGGTTTTGCTTGCTTCTGAATTTTTTCCTTCAGAAGCTACTTCTTTGTTCTGGAGATTAGAGACATTCGACTGAGACAGAGCGGACATCTCGTTCATCTCGAAGACAGAAGCTTTTGAATCGTAGTACTCGAGATGCTTTTTGGCATAATTCTCGGGGTCGGTAACGCCAACAGTGAAATGCAGAAGATGATAGAGGACAAAAGCAAATATCATAATGCCAGTCCAAATCATAGTTCTTGAGCTGAGGCGTGCCTTAACGTATCCCTTTACCTGATATTTATTGGGCTTAGCACCTAAGTTATAGAATTTTAAATAAACAGATGTTATGATATGCAAAACGACGCAAAGGAACAGAACAATGCGAATCACCCATAGCAGTTCACCGGTGCTTTGGAGGAAATGGGCATAAGCATTCAAGACATCCTTACCGAGATATATCTGCATATTGCCTAATGTATGTCCTATAAGATAAAGGACAAGGATTATCCCAGTAATTGCCATTACCCATTTGCTTAAAATTGTTGATTTAAGGAATTTGAACACTGCAATTACACCTTTAAAATGTCTAACAAAAAGTAATTAATTTTCAAATATCATACAATTTAATTATTTAGAAAAAATGTAATATTAAAGTTAATAGAAAAAAAATCTTTTTGTAAAAAATTTGTTCCTAATTTCATAGTATGGAATAGCCCAAGACCTTTTCTATTTGAGATTTAGATATGCAAGCTTCTCTTATAATTTTCGGTTTCTCTTCAATAAGAGATATTATTGTAGATTCAATTCCTAAACGGGTCTTACCGCCGTCTATGATAGCTCGAATTTCGCCATTGAAATTTTCGAGGACACATTGAGCGTCGGTGCAAGGTTTTTTTCCTGATTTATTAGCTGATGTCAACGCAATTGGTTTTCCTAATTCTTTTATTATAGCATTCGTTACTTCATTATCAACAAATCTAATGTTGATATTTGTTTTTATTCTAACTCTAATATTTTGATTTTGCTTTAAATTAATGAATTCTTTTTGTTTCTTATTCAAAATTATTGAAAGAGCTCCAGGCAGAAAAGCATTGGCAAGAATGTAGAAAGATTGAGGGATTTCCTCAGCATAATTCTGCACATCATCGAGCGAAGCAACGGCTATTGACAATGGTTTATTGTAGCTCCGTTGTTTTATCTGGTAAATCTTTGAGATTGCGGATTGATTTGAATAATCGGCAGCTAAACCATAGACGGTGTCTGTCGGAACAGCAATGACTTCCCCTTTTTGCAATAATGATACTGCCTTGTGGATAGTATCATTTTTATCTGCTATGTTAAGTATTTCGGTTTTCATAGTATTCAATAATTCAAATTTATGAAATTTTTGCTAAATTGCTTTTTTTTAAATTAAGATATTTATGTTTTATGAGGAAAAAAATGCGTTTAATAACATTAATCTTGATAGCTATGGCATTACTTGAAGTAAATATATTATGTTCAGAAAGAAAATATGCTATTTATGATGGAAAAACAGGATTGCAACTCGATATGCATACTTTTGTCGAGAAGAGCAAGGATTATGATGTAATATTTTTCGGAGAGTTCCACGACGATAGCTTAATTCACATAATCCAAAAAGAATACCTTAGAGAGCTTGTGAGAAGCAGTAAGTTTGCTGTTTCAATGGAGATGTTCGAAAGGGACGTGCAGGATGTCTTAGATTCATATCTTACAGGGAAAATAAGCGAGGAGGAATTTTTAAAGAACAGCCGTCCTTGGAATGATTATGAGCAATTTTACAAAGCACTCGTTGAGATAGCCAAAGCTAATAGTTTACCGGTAATAGCAAGCAATATACCAAGAAAATACGCATCGCAATACATTAATGAAGGAATGACTGGCATCAATAAGCTGCCGCAAGAAGAGAGGAGATTCATAGCCCAGAACGTAAATATCAAGGAGGATGCTTATTACAGGAACTTCAAGAAGACTATGATAGAGAATTTTGGATTAGAACCGGACAAGGAATTAACTCCCAATCAAGAAAACAACTTGGTTTTATACTATGGAGCCCAAATCCTTAAAGATGAGACAATGGCGGAGAGTATTGTAGATTTTTTAAGTAAAAATAAAGGTTATAAAGTCATCCATTTCAATGGCGATTTTCATTCAAATAATTATCTCGGAACGGTGCAAAAAGTATTGGAGAGAAATCCCGACCTAAAGGTAGCTGTTATTACTCCGCAGTATGTTGACAAAGATAGTGCAGTTGCTTTTGATACATCATTAGGAAATCGTTGCGATTTTCTAATAGTCTTGCAGAACTTACCAAGACCAGCAATGCCTAAATCAATGATGGGCGGACACTTAAGCGAAAACTACGTCGCTAAGCATAAAATCGAAGTTCATATGGACCCATCTAAACACGAGATTGAAGGATTAGACATCATCACATTCAAATATCCTGTCGTAAAGTCTGTTCAACTTAAGTATCTTGGCGACTTGATGATAGTTAAAGTAACAAACAGGGACAAGGACTTAATATATAGAGTAGAAGGCATTAGTGATGATTCTTTATACAGTAGTATTGTAGTATATCCTAACGAGGGGGAGTTGTTTAGTATAAATGTAGAATACAAAGGCACTATCTACCATTCACCAGAAGCTACAATGCTTAACAAGCGTCATTCGAACTCATTAGGCATTATTTCGGACGCACCAGGGGAAGGGATATATTTGCCTGGTGGTAGTTTTTACCCTAAAACTGACAAGGATATGGCGGATTTCGATATAAAAGCGTTAGTACCAAAAGAGATTTCTATAGTAACGAGTGGATTAATGACATACAGAAGTCCTATGGGCGACAGGGTTCTGTACAATTATGTATCGGAGTTGCCTGCCGATGAAATGACTTTGGTAGGAGGGCGATATAAAATACTGGATTCTGTATATGATGGGAGGATGTTTTCAGTCTATACATTCAATGAATCCCCTACAAATATGAAATACCTTGGAAGAATAATAGAGTATTACAAAATATACAATCGTCTGCTCGGTTCATATCCCTACAGTAGTTTCAAAATAGTAGAAAACTTTTTTGCAACAGGATTTGGAATGCCGGGCTATACATTGCTTTCAAATAAATTAATGGCAATGCCGTGGATAGTATTGAATCCCGGTTCATTAGCTCACGAGTTTGTTCATAGCTGGTGGGGCAATAGCGTTTATGTAAATTATGATTATGGCAATTGGTGCGAGGGATTAACAACTTTTTGCAGCAATTACTATTTCAATGTAATCTCGAAAAATAAACGCGAAGAGATAGATTGGCGAAAAAAAGCACTTATTTCAATTGAAACATTGCCATCAGAAAAGAATTACCCTTTGATTGAGTTCAAGTATCAAAACAATAATGATGATGCAGTAATTGGCTATAGTAAAGGTGGATTTCTATTCTATGAACTCTATAAATTCTTCGGGGAAGATTACTTTTTTGACGCTTTAAGGACATTCCATTCGAACAATAAGGGTAAAAAGGCAAGTTGGATGTCGCTTATTGCTGCGTTTAGTATGAGCAGCAAAAAGAATAAATTAGATATACCAGTATCAAAAATATTCGACCAATGGCTTAAGAATAAAGAAATTCCAACTTTGAAGTTGGCAAACGTTAAAATGAATAATGACACAATACATTTTGAAATTCAGCAGGATGGCAATTTTTATATGAAAGTGCCAGTTGAATTTGAAATAAATAACGAAACATCAATCGAGTACTTCACAATAAAAGAAAATAGCAATTTGTTTTCGAAAAAGATAGAAGGACAGTTGCAATCAATTCATATAGACCCATACTATGAATGCTTAAGAAAACTTAATAGTTGGGAAATACCGTATAGTTTTAGTAGGACATTGGCAGACAAACCATTGATGATATTACCTACCAAAAAAAGCAAGGATTACGAATCAGCTTTAAGTTTTGCAAAAATGATTGAGGAAAGCGATTACCAGATTGAATATAAATCTGTGGATAAACTCAACGAGAAAGATTGGTCATCTCGTTCGTTAATCGTTATCGGCTCGGCGAAGTCGAATCCATTTTTTGCTAATGTAATGTCCAAATTGCCAGCTAATATCAAAGTAAGCGATAGTGCATTTACAATTGATGGGTCTCGATATGAAGTAAAAGGGAACGTATTATTATTAAATACAGAACATCCAAAAAGTCAGGAAAAATTCGTTACGCTAATATATTCAGATAAATTAGATTCTCTCGATGCTTTTAAAAGATTGTTTAGATATTTGAGCTATTCTCTTGTTCTTTTAGATAAGTCGAAGTCAGCAATGCCTTTAACTCAAAAAGAGATATTTCCTGAAAACAGGGACAAAAGTGAATTATTATATAAAAATAATTAAAAAATAAAATAAATTTGGAATATTAAATTTTTATAATTAATTTACAGTATAAAATATAGATTATTTTATAAAAAGGAATAATAATGAAAGAAAAGAAAAACAAACACGAGAATATCGCAGAATTAATCTGCGACTTGACGCGTAAATGCGGAATAAAAGAAGATTATTTCGCATCAAGCTTCGAGCTGACTCCATCGGAGGTACGTCTTTTAAAGCTTTTTGTATCTAAATCATTTCGTACAGTGAAGGAAATCAAAGAATATTTGAGACTTACCCCTGGCAGGATTACTCATATTCTATGCTCACTGGAATCTAAAGGAATACTAAAGAGGGAAAATGACAAAAAAGATAAAAGAAACGTTAATGTCCACCTATTGCCTAATTCCGAACCGTTTATTAGCGAAATGAATAAAAATTATAAGGCTCTCAATGACGAGATATTCAAGAGGGTGAGCAAGAGCAAAATAGACAATATATACAAAAGTCTCACAATACTTTTAGAAGCGTTCGACAGCTGGATTAAAAAGTAACAATAGTAACATTAATAATTACTAAAATGATATGAAAAAATATGTAATCATATTTACATTCATTGGTTTAGTATTAGCATTTCTGATTGGGCTTCTAACTCAAAAGGAAATCGAAGAATCTGAAACAATGAAACTAAAGGAAAAATATTCAAAAAAGCATATCCCTTCCGTTGACCATACACAGTTTGCTGAGCTAAAGAAAAGCTTTACATCGCCGCAACAGGTTACAATAGCTTGCATTACTTGCCATAACAAAAGAGCAGATGAGGTTATGCAATCTAATCACTGGAATTGGGAGGAACCGATATATATTAAAGGGAGAGGAGTTGTTTATTTAGGAAAGAAAAATGCAATAAATAACTTCTGTCTCGGAACTGAGGGCAACGAGCTTTCTTGTGCCAAATGCCATATTGGCTACGGGATGGAATCATCAAGGACATTCAATTATAAAGATTCAACCAATATTGATTGCCTAATTTGTCACGACAATACTGAGACATACGCAAAAGCCCAAGAAAAGGGAGGAGCGCCAGAACCGACACTCGACTTTTCGTATATAGCACAAAATGTAGGCAAACCCAAACGCTCTAACTGTGGCGTATGCCACTTCTATGGTGGTGGTGGCAATAATGTCAAGCATGGAGACTTAGAAAAGTCAATGTTCGAACCACTGAAAGAAGTAGATTTACATATGGGTATAGACGGTATGAATCTCCAGTGCGTAGATTGCCATAAAACAGAGAATCATAACATCAGGGGACAGCTTTATTCTTTAGCTTCAACTAATAGGAACAGGGTGTTTTGTGAGGATTGCCATAACGAAGCACCTCATCAGAATGATATATTGAATGAGCATACTGTGAAAATTGCCTGCCAGACTTGCCACATACCTACATATGCAAAAGTCAATGCAACTAAAACATATTGGGATTGGTCAACTGCTGGCAAACTAAAAAATGGAGAACCTTATTCTGAAGAAGATGAGGAAGGCAATCATACTTACCTTTCGACCAAAGGTTCCTTTAAGTGGGGAAAGAACTTAAAACCCGATTATGTATGGTTCAATGGCACAGCAGAGCATTATTTAATCGGAGATAAGATAGCTGATACATCAGAGCAATTAGTTTTGAATAAGCTCAATGGCTCTTACTCTGATCCATCTTCTAAGATCATTCCTGTAAAAATAATGGTAACCAAACAATGCTTTGACCCAGTATATAAAATGATAACTATTCCCAAATTATTTGACCCAAAAGTAGGCGTAGGTGCATTTTGGAAGGATTTCGATTGTTTGAGAGCATTAGAGGTAGGTATGGCTGAATTGGGGCTTCCTTTCAGTAATACTCTAAGTTTTATCGAAACAAAGATGTACTGGCCTGTCAATCATATGGTTTCGAGTAAAGAGAACTCTGTAAAGTGCATTGAATGCCATACGCGGGACAATGGTCGCTTAGCAGGACTGACCGACTTCTATATGCCGGGTAGGGATAGGTCATTATTTGTAGATACAGCAGGAACTTGGCTTATAGTATTAGCTCTGCTGGGAATATTCACGCATGCTACTATTAGAATAGTATCAAAAAGAAAAAGAGGTGAGAAATGAGCAAGACAAAAGTATATATCTACAAAGGCTTCGAAAGGTTCTGGCATTGGCTTCAAGCGATACTAATATTTTTCCTTGCTTTTACTGGCTTCGAAATACATGGCACTTACAGGTTTTTAGGTTTCGAAGAAGCAGTGCGTTACCATAATATTGCTGCTTATATGTTTATCGGATTGATAATATTAGCAATCTTCTGGCATATTACAACGGGAGAATGGAGGCAATATATTCCAACATTTAAAAATATCAAAGCACAATTGGATTATTATTTATTCGGTATTTTCCGTAATGCTCCACATCCAACTAAGAAAAATGTCTTGAGCAAGCTCAATCCTTTGCAGAAGATTACTTATTTTGCATTAAAGATATTAGTAATACCATTAAGTGTAACTTCCGGTTTATTATATCTTTATTATCGCTACCCAGCCAAAGATAGTGTAGAAACAATCAATATCAATTCTTTAGAATTTGTAGCTATTTTTCATACAATCGCCGCTATAGTATTGGTATTATTTATCATAGTTCATTTATACCTAATTACAACAGGGGAGACTATTACTTCAAATTTAAAAGCAATGCTAACTGGCTACGAAGAAATAGAAATAACAGAAGATAAACAACAAGAAAAAGATATTAATTTACAAAAAATAGATTAGAGGCAACAATGGAAGAAACAAAATATATGAATCCTTATTTAGCGGGATTCTTACTGGGTCTACTCCTTCTTGCAACTATTTATATCACAGGTAGAGGATTAGGTGCAAGTGGAGCAATCAAGAGTTACACAGTTGCTGCTGTTCAAGCAGTAGCTCCAGAGCATACCCATAACACTAAATTTTACCAGGAATATGAACAAGAGCATTCAGGAGGGGGACCTTTAATGAACTGGCTCGTATTTGAAGTAACAGGCGTAATTGTCGGAGCTTTTCTATCGGGATTAGTTTCCAATAGATTAGATTTTAAGCTCGAGAAGGGACCGCGTGCAACAACAAGAGTAAGAGTTGCGGGTGCTTTAATTGGAGGATTACTCTGGGGTATAGGTTCACAATTCGGTCGTGGTTGCACAAGTGGAGCTGCTCTCAGCGGCCTTGCAGTTATGTCAACCGGAGGTATAATCACAATGTTCGCAATATTTGCTGGAGCTTATTTATTTGCTTTCTTTTTTAGGAAATTATGGATATAGCAAGGAGAGAATAATATGGGTCCATTAGTTCCAGATGTAATAAGCAATAACTTGAATTTTATTGTAGCTTTCATTATAGGTATCTTCTTTGGAGCTATATTAGAGCAAGCTGGCTTTTCTACATCAAGAAAATTAGTAGGTTTATTCTATGGCTACGACTTTACAGTCTTAAGAGTATTCTTTACTGCTGGTATAGTAGCAATGATTGGGGTTTTAATACTCAACCATTTTGGATTGCTGGACATGAGCTTGGTCTACATTAATCCTACATATTTTTGGTCAGCAGTTATTGGCGGATTAATAATGGGTTTAGGATTTGTAATTGGAGGGTTTTGCCCTGGGACAAGCGTATGCGCGGCTGCAATAGGCAAAATAGATGCAATGATCTTTATCATAGGTGCTTTTATTGGCGTATTTATATTCGCTGAGGGCTATCCATTATTCGAAGAACTTTACAAAGCAAGCTTCTGGGGAAATCCGCAAATGTTCGAAACACTTGGAATATCACAAAGTCTATTTGCCTTTATCATGGTATTCTTTGCTCTATTTTCTTTCTTTGTTGTTTCGATAATAGAGAATAAAGTGAATAAAATTAAACAACCAGCTATAAGATTCACACCCTATTATATAACATTAGCTATAATAGGATTGTTCTTATTAGTTTCCGCTTTTATATTTCCAGACAGAAAAACAAGTTTGTTAAATGCAGCAGAAAAGGAAGCTTTTACAAGTTCTTACAAAATCGATACAATGTCAGTTGATGAACTGGCTTATAGATTAATGGATAAAACAGATAAAGAATTGCAAATATTCGATTTCAGGACAGAAAAAGAGTTCGAAGAGTTTAGTCTTCCAAAATCAACATTTATGACAGAAAAGAATCTTTTTGAAAAGGAACCTAATAAACTATTGCGTCTTAAGAACAAAATAAATCTTTTCATAGCAAGTGATGAGACAACAGCAAAGAAATTAGCTATAATAGCTAATGAATTAGGGATAAAGAGAGTATGTGTGCTTTCAGGTGGTTTGGAAGCTTTTAAGGAAAATATATTGAACTTTAAGCCCACTAAGGAACCTACTTCATTTGACGAGAAGTACACGTACCGCTTTAGAACAGAAGCAAGCCAAGTGTTGCCAATAATTATTGCACAAAACAAGTCGAAGGGACCTGTAAAAAAGGAAACGAAAAGAGTCGTAGGAGGCTGTTAGAATTTCGATAAATAAATATGATAATCACTTAAGTATTCTCATTTCAACTCTACGATTTTTAGCTATTGCTTCATCAGAAGAACTCTTAACTAAAGGTTAGGTTCTTCTGTTTGGGGTTTGTCATCGGGAATTTGTTTTTCTGAGGTATCTTTAGCTTCAATTTTTTCCACAGCATCATCAGTTGTTTCGGTTGTCTGTTCTAAGATAGTGCCTTCGGATGTTTCTTTTTCCTGCTCCACAGTTTCTTCAATAGATTGTGGTTCGACAATATCACTTTGAATAGCAGCATCACTTTGAGGTTCTGGTTCAAAAGTTTCGATGACAGGTTCTTTTTTCTCTTTTTCAGTAGGAATTTCTTTTTTAGCTTTCGCTTTTGCTTTAGCTTTTTGTTTTTTATTAAGCCCCTTACCATCAATTTCAGCGCCGTAATCTACTAATTCGATAATAGCAGTATCAGCAGCATCACCACGGCGAAAACCAGATTTAATGATTCTTGTGTAACCACCCTGACGTTCTTCAGAAATAATTTTTGGTGCTATATCTTCAAGAAGAATATCAAAAATAGTTCTCTCGACAGTAGTATCATTAGATTTTCGATTTATGCTTATGTCTCTAGCAATTAATCTGCGATTGTGTAAATCTTGTTTTTGTCCGAGAGGCAATCGGTTTTCTGTTTCATTTTTTACGGTATTGATAGCTCTAGTAATAATTCTTTCGGCAAAAGGTCTAAGTTCTTTAGCTTTGGCGACAGTAGTAACGATTCTCTTAGAATCGAATAGAGCTGCAGCAAGATTTCGAAGTAATGCTTTTCTGTGGCTGCTGGTTCTTTTAAGCTTTCTACCTTTATACAAGTGTCTCATTTTCAAAACTCAATTCATTAGTTAACATTATTTTTTATCATTAAGATTGCTGAATTTATGAGGTTCTTCTCTCAAGTATCTTTCGATATTCATACCAAACTCTAAGCCGTATTGATGGACAACGTCTGAAAGTTCGGCAAGTGACTTACGTCCGAAATTTCTGAATTTGAGGAGTTCTTGCTCTTGTAAAGAGACTAACTCAGCAAGATTTTTAATATTTGCTTGTTTAAGGCAATTATGAGCTCGGACGGATAATTCGAGTTCGTCAACTGGAGTGTATAGAATCTTACGAAGTCGGTTCCGTTCAGTTTCTTTGACTTCTTCTTCAACGAGAGCGTGCTGAGGATGTTCTTCTTCAAATCCTTCGAAGCTAATAAAGAATTTAATATGGTCATCTAATAATTTAGCGGCAAAATGGACTGCATCTTGTGGGCCAATGGTTCCATCAGTTAAAACTTCAAGGATAAGCTTTTCATAATCAGTTTTTTGGCCAACTCTGAAAGGTTCTATTTTATAGACGACGTTCACGATTGGAGTATAGATAGAATCTATTGGGAGCATGCCAATAGGAAAGTCGGTAATAATTTGTTCTTCAGCTGGCACATAACCTTTACCATTACCTATACGAAGCTCGACATCAAATTCGGCATCTTCGGCTAATGTAGCGATATGGTGGTTAGGATTAAGAATTTCAATAAGTTCAGTAGCTTCTTGGATATCTTTAGCAGTCCATTCGTGGGGACCGCTTAAATGAAAATTGATCTTTTCAAGTTTTTTATCAATAATTTTAAATCGAATTTCTTTAAGATTTAAAATAATTTCAGTAACATCCTCAACGACTCCGGTAATAGTTTGAAATTCATGAAGAACATCGCTAATTTTGACACCGATAATGGCAGAACCGGGTATAGAGGAAAGGAGAACCCTCCGCAAAGAATTTCCTAAAGTAACTCCATAACCTTTTTCTAAAGGTTGCAGAATAAATATACCAAGGTTAGGATTAGTTGTCTCTTCAACTTGAACCCTATCGGGCATTTGCATTTGGGTATTCATATTCGTTCTATTTATATTAATAAATAATCAACTAAATTATTACACTCTACGACGTTTTGGTGGACGGCATCCATTGTGAGGGATTGGAGTTTTATCAATAATGCTATGTATCTCTAGCCCTGCTTGGGTTAGAGCTCTGATAGCTGCCTCACGACCAGAGCCTGGTCCTTTAACGACAACATCAACTTTACGCAATCCCATATCAAAAGCTTCTTTAGCTGCTTTTTCGGCAGAAATTTGAGAAGCGTATGGAGTGTTCTTTTTCGAGCCGCGGAAGCCGTTTCGACCTGCTGAAGACCAGCATAGAGTGTTGCCGTACATATCGGAAATAGTTACCATAACGTTGTTAAAAGTAGCTCTAATAAAAGCTTTTCCATGAGTATCAGCTACAATTTTTCTTTTTTGTCTTTTCTTACTTGCTGCCATATTTATGTTCTGTTAATACTTTATACAAATTAAATAAAAATTACTTCTTACCGACCTTTTTCTTACCGGCGACAGTCTTTCTTTTTCCTTTGCGAGTTCTTGCGTTTGTTCTTGTTCTTTGTCCTCGAACGGGTAATCCTCTACGGTGTCTTATACCTCGATAGCAACCGATATCCATAAGTCGTTTAATATTCATTTGAATTTCAGAACGAAGTTGTCCTTCGACTTTATAGTCCTGAATGACTTGTCTGATTCGAGCTATTTCGTCGTCAGTCCAATCGTTGACGCGTTTATCTTCGCTTATTCCAGCTTTGCTAAGTATTTTTGATGATGTAGTTCGACCGATGCCAAATATGTATGTTAATCCGATAACACCTCTTTTATTTTTTGGCAGGTCAATTCCAGCTATACGTGCCACTTATATATCTCCTTATTATTATTAACCTTGTCTTTGTTTGAAGCGTGGATTCTTTTTATTTATAATATAGACACGCCCTTTTCTTTTAACTATTTTATCGTCAGGATGCCTTTTCTTTACGGATGCTTGCACTTTCATTTTATTCTTTTTTTTTGTTTATAATCATTTATATCTATAAATTATCCTTCCTTTTGTAAGGTCGTAGGGTGAAAGCTCTACTGTAACCTTATCACCTTGAAGGATTTTAATATAGTTCAATCTCATTTTGCCAGAGATATGAGCTAAGACTTTTAGCCCATTTTCCAGTTTTACGATAAACTGGGTATTTGGCAAAGTTTCGTCAATAATTCCATCGAATTTTATTAGATCTTGCTTTGCCATAGTTAATCTCTTAATGTTAGTATTTCTGGTTTAGTTCCATTCACAATTATAGTATGTTCAAAATGTGCGGCTGGTTTATGGTCTGCTGTAACCACTGTCCAGCCATCTTCTTTGACGTAAACTTTTTTATCACCAGCATGAACCATGGGTTCAATAGCTAAAGACATATTATTGAGTAGTTTAGTATTTGGGTAATATGAGCGTTGAAAAAGTTGTGGAACAAAATTTGGGATAAAAGGTTCTTCGTGAAGCTTTCGCCCGACACCGTGTCCGACAAGTTCCCTTGTAACTGAAAATCCATTTTCTTCTACAAATGATTGCACTGCTCTTGAAATATCGTAAACTTTATTGTTGTGGATTGCTTGTTCTATTCCTAAATATAAAGCTTTTTCGGTTACATCGAGGAGTTTAGATTTTTCTTCGCTAATGTTACCAACTTTGTAAGTATAAGCACTATCGCCGTAGAATCCTTTTAGTTTGGCACCACAGTCAATAGATACAATTTCGCCTTCTTTAAGTTTTCTATTTGAGGGGATGCCATGTACGACTTCTTCATCAATAGATATACATAATGTGCTTGGAAACACTTTCTTTTCGGAAGCGAATCCTTTGAATGCTGGAATAGCATTTTTGCTCTTAATGTAATCTTCGGCTATCATATCTAATTCACGTGTTTCAACACCGGGTTTAATATATTTTTCAAGTAATTTCAATGTTTCAGCTACTATTCTACATGCTTTTTCAATTAAGTCAATTTCTTGTCTTGTTTTGATATTTGGTTTATTATATTTAGAATATTCCAAGCTTCTCATTACTAATATGTTATTTAATTAAAATCCTCCAATACTACCGCTTCTGCCTTTAATTTTTCCACTTTTCATAAATCCATCGTAATGTCGCATTAGCAAATAAGATTCGATTTGTTGCAAAGTATCGAGGGCAACGCCGACCATAATAAGTAGCGATGTCCCACCAAAAAACGAAGCATACATACCAGTAAGCCCGAGTACATAAATAGCAAAAGTGGGCATAACGGCAATGATAGCTAAGAAAATGGATCCGGGTAAAGTAATCCTTGTAAGAACTTGGTCAATGTATTCAGCTGTTGGGTTTCCAGGTCTAATACCAGGTATGAAACCTCCATTCTTTTTCATATTGTCAGCAATATCTCGTGGATTGAAAACAATTGCTGTATAAAAGTAAGTGAACAATATGACCATAGTACCATAAATAAAGACATATACTAAGGAGCGTTCTGTAAACAGTCGGGCAATGTCTAATAGGAATTTGCTATCGGGAAAGAATCCGGCTATTGTATTTGGTATAAACACAAGTGATTGGGCAAATATTATAGGCATAACGCCGGCAGTATTTACTCTTAATGGAATATATTGGGTTGTGCCACCGAATATTTTTCTTCCGACTTGTCTTTTAGCGTATTGAACAGGGATTTTTCTCGCACCTTGTGTAACAAATATCACTGATGCAATAATACCGACAAGAAATACTAAAATAATAATTTCGACAATCCAGAGTTTTTCGCCTGCTTGAACGAGTTTGAATTCAGATTGTAAAGCGGAAGGAAGTCGGGCAATAATACCGATAAAGATTATTAATGAAATACCGTTACCAATGCCTCTTTCAGTAATTTGTTCACCGAGCCACATTAAGAAGATGACACCGGCAGCGAGAATAATCATTGTGGATAGGGAAAAGAACACATGGTCAACGCCTTGTCCAACTGCACCCATTCCAATTAATCTAATAGATATGCTCCAACCTTGAAGTCCAGCTACAAGGACAGTAACTCTTCTTGTCCATTCATTTATTTTTCGTCTACCTTCTTCACCTTCTTTTTGCATTTTTTGGATTTGAGGAATAACTAATCCGGCAAGTTGGAAGATAATTGAAGTAGTGATATAAGGCATAATGCCTAAAGCAAAAATAGCAGCGTTCTTAAAAGCTCCACCAACAAATAAATCGAATAAGCTGAAAAGGTCATCACCTCCTGAACCACTTGCAAGCAATTTAATATCAACACCTGGAATTGTAATATGGGCGCCAATTCTAACAACAATAAGAATAAGGATAGTAGTAATAATCCTTTTTCTTAGTTCTTCGATTTTAAATATGTTCTGAAACGTTTGAACTATACTAGCCATTTACAACTACCTTCCCTCCTGCTTGCTCAATTTTTGTTTTTGCCGATTCAGAAAACTCGTCTGCTTCGACTGTTATTGGAATATTAATTGAGCCATTACCAAGAATTTTTAGTGGTAATAATTTCTTATTAATAACGCCGAGTTGAAATAGGATCTCGAAGTTGACTTTATCGGTTATTTTATTTTCTTCGAATAGTTTCTGCAAACTGCCGACGTTGACTATTTGGTATTCAGTTCTAAATCTATTGTTGAAACCGAATTTTGGGAGGCGACGATTAAGGGGCATCTGACCACCTTCGAAACCTCGGGTCTGTTGATAACCTGAGCGAGATTGTTGACCTTTGTGTCCTTTGGTGGATGTTCCTCCATGGCCGGAGCCTTCACCTCTACCAATTCTTTTTTTCTTTTTTGTCGAGCCGGGTGCAGGAGTTAAATTACCAATATGTTTCATATCTATATCTAAGATTAATTTATTATTCAGAAATTAGTTCATATTTAACTAAGTGTTTAACGACTTCGAGCATACCTCTTGTCTGAGGATTATCTGGAAGAATATTTGAGTAATTTGGTCTTCCAAGCCCGAGAGCCTCGATAGTTCTCTTTTGTTTGTCGCTTGTTTTGATTATGCTTTTAACTTGAGTAACTTTTATTTTTTTCATATTATTAAAGTGCTTAATATTAACCAATAATAACTTTTTCAACAGGAATACCACGTCGAGCGGCAACAGCACTTGCATCCTCGAGTTCGAGTAGAGCTTTCATTGTAGCTTTAACTGTATTGTGTGGGTTGGAAGAACCCAAGCTTTTTGTTAAAACGTCTTGGACGCCAGCTAATTCGAGTATTGCTCTTACACCTCCTGAAGCAATGACACCGGTTCCTGGAGTAGCTGGTCTAATAAGGACCTTAGCAGCGCCGAATTTTCCTAATACTTCGTGTGGTATTGTTGTGCCTTGAATACGCACTTTTTGTATATTCTTTTTAGCTGCATCAGTTGCTTTTGTAACGGCATCAACGACTTCGCTTGCTTTACCTAAGCCATAGCCGACATAGCCTGCGCCATTGCCAACGACAACAATAGCTGAGAAGTTGAATCGGCGACCACCTTTAACAACTTTTGCTGTTCTACCAACAAATACAAGTTTATCTTTTAGTTCTAATTCTGATATTTTAATTTTTCCCAAATTTTTCTCCTATTTCATTACATATTAATTTATAAAGAATTAGAAATTCAATCCACCTTCGCGAGCACCATCTGCTAATGCTTTTACTCTGCCGTGGTAGAGATAACCGTTACGGTCGAAAACGACGTTTTTTATTTCTTTTTTGATTGCTCTATCAGCTAATATTTTGCCAACTACTTTGCTTTTATCAACTTTTTTCATTTTTGGGTCGAGCAGCTCTTGAACATCTTTATCTAAAGAAGATGCTGCAACATAAGTTCGTTGTTCGACATCGTTTATTATCTGGGCATAGATATGATTGTTACTTCTTGATACAGTAAGTCTCATTCTATCGCTGTTACCGAATATCTTTTTTCTAATATGCCTTTTTCTTCTAAGTAGTCTTTTTTGTTTTAATTTTAGGGAATCCATATTTTATTTATTTCAATAACTACATATAAATTAATTACTTGGTTGACTTTTTACCTTCTTTACGTCTAATGTATTCATTTTCGTATCTTATGCCTTTACCTTTGTATGGTTCAGGTTTTCTTAGTTTTCTAATTCTTGATGCAACTTCTCCGAGAAGTTGTTTATCAATGCTTTGAAGATTGATAGTGTTCGGATTTGGAACGGAGACATCAATTTGGTCAGGAACAATGAAGAGGATAGGATGAGAATATCCTAAAGAAAAGAGTAGTTTTTTTCCTCTTTGTTCGACTTTATAACCGACGCCTTCGATTTTCATAGTTTTTGAAAAACCATTGAGAACACCTTCGATAATATTAGCAGTGAGAGCTCTTGCTAAACCGTGAAGAGCTCTAATATGCTTCAAGTCGTTAGGTCGTGAAAAGGTAATTGTATTATTTTCGTATTTATATTCAATTTCTTTTGGTAGGTTAAGCGATAATTCACCTTTAGGTCCTTTTGCTTTTAGCAGAAAGCCGTCGAGTTCGACTTTAACCTTATCAGGTATTGTAATAGGTTTTTTTCCAATTCTTGACACAGTTTTAGCTCCTCAATTAATAATTACCAAATAGCACAAAGCACTTCGCCGCCGAGTTTTTGCTTTCGAGCAGTTTTGTCGCTCATTACACCTTTTGATGTAGAAATAATAGCAATACCAAGACCATTTTTAATTCGGGGTAGGTTGTCGGCAGAAGCGTAAATTCTTCTACCTGGCTTACTAACTCTCATTAATTGTCTGAAAGATGGATTTTTTTTGTAATATTTGAGTGTAATTATAATATTACCTTGAAGTCCATCGTCAATTTTTTCGAAGTTATCTATGTATCCTTGTTCTTTAAGAATCTCGGCAATAGCTAATTTTAGTTTTGAACAAGGAACTTCGACGGTCTTATGTTTTGCATTAGCTGCGTTTCTAATTCTTGTTAGGAAATCTGATATAGTATCTGTAACTGGCATAATATTAATTCACTTATTGTTACCAACTTGCTTTTTTAATACCGGGAATTTTTCCTTCTAAGGCTAATTGCCTGAACATATTTCTGCATAAGCCATATTTTTTATAGACACCTCTGCCTCTTCCGGTAATGAAGCATCGGTTGCGTAGTCGAGTAGGCGAAGAGTTTCTTGGCAATTTTTGTAATCCTTCGTAATCGCCTATTTTCTTAAGTTCTTCGCGTTTTGATTGGTATTTTTGAACCAATCTTTTTCTTTTGATATTTCTTGCTATTACACTAACTTTTGACATATTTTATCTTACTCTTTTTTACGAAATGGGAATCCAAATTCAGAGAGAAGAGCTTGGGACTCTTCGTCAGAATTTGAGTTAATTACAAAAGTAATATCTAAACCAGTGATTTTATTGACTTTGTCGACATCTATTTCTGGAAAGATGATTTGTTCTTTAATTCCGACGGTATAGTTTCCACGTCCATCGAAGCTTTTATCTGAAAATCCTCTAAAGTCGCGAATACGAGGTGAAGCGATATTGATGAATCTATCGAGAAATTCGTACATTCTTGCTTTTCTGAGGGTAACCATGCATCCTATTGGCATACCTTCGCGAAGTTTAAAGTTTGATATTGATTTTTTGGCTTTTCTAATAACTGGTCTTTGTCCGGCTATAAGCTCGAGTTCGTTTATAGCGTATTGGAGTAGTTTTGCATCTTGTGTAGCTTGTCCGACACCCATATTTAATGTAATTTTCTCGAGTTTAGGAACCTGCATAATAGATTTGTAGTTGAATTTCTTCATAAGTGAAGGAATAATTTCGTTTTTATAGAACTCATATAGCCTTGGTTTTGGTGGCTTTTTATCTTTAACTTCTTCGAGGCGTTTGCCTTCTGGTTTAAGGTCTAACTTTTTTGAAGAAGTAGTTCCTTGTGTTGCTTTAGTTTTAGTCTGTGCCATTTGTAATTTCTAATAGATACTAATATTTAAATAACTTTACCATTTGTTTTTGCTTTTCTGACTTTTATTTTATTTCCAGCTTTTTCTTCGAATTCGACGCTAACTCTTGTTGGTTGGTTGTCGCTATCTAAGAGCTGGACGTTTGAGTAATTAATAGGCATTTCTTTGCTAATAATTCCGCCTTTTTGATTTTTCTGATTAGGTCGAGTATGTCTTTTGCTAATGTTGACTTGTTCAACGAGTATTTTCATTTTATCAGGATAGACTTTTAGAACGCGGCCGGTTTTGTCTTTATCTTTTCCGGCTGTTATAATAACTGTGTCGCCTTTTTTTATTTTTAAATTCATAATTTCACCATTATAATACTTCAGGGGCTAAGGAAACGATTTTCATATAGTTTTTTTCTCTGAGCTCGCGAGCAACGGGACCGAAAATACGGGTTCCGCGTGGTTCGCCTTGATTGTTTAGTATGACAGCTGCGTTATCGTCGAAGCGGATAAATGAGCCATCCTTGCGTTGTGATTCTTTGCAAGTTCTTACGATGACGGCGCGGCAAACTTCACCTTTTTTTACGTTTGAGTTAGGTAAGGCTGATTTAACGGAGACAATAACAAGGTCTCCTAATCGTGCGTAACGTTTTCCGTGGCCACCGAGCACGCGTATGCATCTTACTTTTTTGGCACCAGAATTATCTGCTACTACTAAATTTGTTTCTTCTTGTATCATTTTTCACCTTACACTATTTTGCTCGTTCAATAATTTCAATTAATGACCAACGTTTCATTTTGGAGATTGGTCTTGATTCGATAACTTTTACTGTATCGCCTATGTTGCATTCGTTTAGTTCGTCGTGAGCCATTATTTTTTTGCTTCTTTTATAGTATTTTTTATAAAGTGGATGGGCTACTTGACGAACGATTTTTACCACAATGGTTTTATCGGGTTTTGAAGAAACGACAACTCCTTGAAGAATTCTTTTGTTTGATTTTTTAGGAATAATGAGTTTATCATTAATGGTTAAGTCGAGATTCAAATCATTAGTGTTTGAAAAAAAAGAATCATCGTGTTCAGATTCTAAGATATTATCAAGGGTAGTATCTGAGAAATCTTGATTTTCATTATTAGCTTCGGGAGTAGCTAATTCTGTTTGATTTTCAATGATATTATCGTTGATATTATCGTTTGTTTCTTCAATATGTTTATTTTCATTATCCATTTTGATTAGCCCGTTTTCTTTCGTTGATAATTGTAATAATTCTTGCAATATCTTTTCTTAGGATTCTAAGATAAGCGATATCTTGAAGTTGGCTTAAAGCGTGTTGGAATTTTTGCTTAGCCAAGTTTTCTTTAGCATCTTGTAGTGAGCTTACTAATTCATCATCAGTTAATTCACGTAAGTCTTTTGTTTTACGCGGTTTCATTTGCTAATAAATCTATTCGTGTAACAAATTTCGTTTTTACAGGTAATTTATGAGAAGCAAGTCTGAGAGCTTCTTCGGCAGCAGTACGAGAAACGCCATCAACTTCGAAAAGGATTCTTCCTGGTTTAACAACGGCGACCCAACCTTCTGGGCTTCCTTTACCACTTCCCATACGTGTTTCAAGTGGTTTTTTTGTTATGGGTTTATCTGGGAATATTCTAATCCACATTTTTCCTTCGCGTTTGAGGAATCTATTGATAGCGATACGAGCCGCTTCAATTTGCCTATTAGTAATCCACGCGGCTTCTAAAGTTTTTAGGCCATAAGATCCAAAATCGACGGTTGAGCCTCTTAGGGCTTTTCCTCTATTTCGGCCTCTTTGTGTTTTTCGATATTTTACTCTTTTAGGTATTAACATTTTATTTTATATATTTATTATCAATATGAAATTACCATTGTGGTTTACCTATTATTTCTCCTTTGCAAATCCAAACTTTAACGCCGATGCTACCGTAAATTGTTTGAGCAGTTGCTATACCGTAGTCAATATCGGCTCTAAGTGTGTGTAGTGGTATTCTTCCTTCTTTGTATTGTTCTGTTCTTGCCATTTCAGCGCCGCCTAATCTTCCGGAACACATAACGCGAATGCCAACGCCTCCCATTCTCATAGTGGAAGAAACTGCTTGTTTCATAGCTCTACGGAAAGAGATTCTTCCTTCGAGTTGGTGTGCGATTGTTTCAGCAACGAGTAAGGCATCGAGTTCTGGTCTTTTGATTTCGCTGATAAGAATTTTAACTTCTTTACCGGTAAGTTTTTTTAATTCTTCTTCGAGTTGTGTGATTTCTTTTCCTTTTAGGCCGATAATGATACCGGGTTTGGAAGTGTTAATAGTGATACGCAATTGTTTTGCAGTTCTTTCGACAACAACTCTTGATATACCGGCTTTTTTAAGACGATTTCTAATATAGGAACGAACTTTGATGTCCTCTGCTAATTTATCTGCGACATTCATCTCATCGAACCAATTGGCATCCCATTGTCTAATAATGCCTAATCTGAGACCTATCGGATTTGTTTTCTGCCCCAATTTTTTCTCCTATATTATTCTAAAGATTCTAAAGTATCGACAACAACAGTTAAATGATTTGAGCGTTTTCTCATTCTATAAGCTCTGCCCATAGGTGCGGGCAACATTCTTTTCATAGTAGGTCCTTGGTTAACGTAAATTTCAGAAATTTTCACTTCGTTTGGCTCGACGGGTTTTCCGTCGGTATAGTTTGCAAGATTACTAATAGCAGAGCGTATGACTTTTTCGGCATCTCGAGCTGCTATTTTTTTGCAAAATTTTAGGATATTGAGAGCTTCGTCTCCTTTTTTACCACGGACTAAATCTATTACCAACCTCATTTTTCGAGGGGAAGATCTTATGTACTTTTTAATTGCTTTTGTTTGCATTTACGATTCTCCGCAAAGTTATTTTTTAGCTGTTTTCTGTTCTTTTCTATGACCTGAGTGTCCTCTATAGGTCCTCGTAGGTGAAAACTCGCCTAATTTATGTCCAACCATATTTTCAGTAATATAAATAGGGATAAATTTATTACCGTTATGAACGGCAATATTGTGCCCGACGAAATCGGGTGTAATAGTAGAAGCTCTTGACCAAGTTTTTATTATTTGTTTTTTCTTTGATTGATTAAGTTCGTCAATCTTTTTCTTGAGCTTATAATAAACAAAATATCCTTTTTTTAACGAGCGTGCCATATTTCACCTTATTTAGAAGCACCTTTTCGGGTGCGAACAATAAATTTGCTTGATAGTTTTCTTTTTTTACGAGTTTTTAATCCTTTTGTATATTTGCCCCAGGGTGTAGTGGGATGCTGGCGTCCTCCACCAGATTTTGAGGTACCTTCTCCGCCTCCCATGGGGTGGTCAATTGGGTTCATAGCCATGCCTCTTGTTTGAGGTCTAATTCCGAGCCATCGTTTTCTTCCAGCTTTTCCGTGTAGTATATTTTCGTGGTCAGGATTGCTAACAACTCCTAATGTAGCGTAGCATTTAGAGAGTATCATTCTTGTCTCACCGGATGGAAGTTTTACTTGTGCGTATTTGTCATCGACTGCTACTACTTGTGCATAAGTGCCTGCGCTACGTACTAATTGTCCTCCTTTACCTGGTTTTAGTTCGATGTTGTGAATGAATAGTCCGACAGGAATTTTATATAGAGGTAAAGAGTTTCCGTCTTTAAATTCGGCGTCGGGACCTGATATTATTTTAGTGCCTACTTTTAATTTATCGGGAGCTAGAATATATCTTTTCTCTCCGTCTTCGTATTTGACTAAGGCTATTCGAGCTGATCTATTTGGGTCGTATTCAATACTGAGTACTTCAGCTGGTATATTTAATTTATCGCGTTTGAAGTCAATTATTCTGTAATTTCTTTTATGTCCTCCCCCACGGTGACGTGAGGTTATTCTCCCGGTATTATTTCTGCCTCCTGTTTTCTTTAAAGGAACAGTAAGCGGTTTATAGGGTTTAGATTCTGTAATCTCTTCAAATGTGGAGACTGAATAGAATCTTGTTCCTGGTGTTATTGGCTTTAATTGTCTTAATCCCATTTTTATTCAACCTTGAAGTTATTAATTATTATGAACCGGCGGCACCAGAGACGACATCAATCGTTTGGCCTTTTTTTAGTGTAATGTATGCTTTTTTACGTTGTGGTGTTCTTCCACGCATAATACCTTTTTTTGTAATTCTTGACTTGATTTTTCCTTTGGTTCTAACAGTTCTAACGCTGACTACATTTACTTCGAACATTTCTTCAATGGCTTTTTTTATTTGTATTTTATTAGCGTTTGGCATAACTTGAAATACGTATTGACCTTTTTCGCCAAGTTTATGAGCTTTTTCTGTTACAACCGGTTTTTCTATTACTTCAATCATTTTAAGTTTTTCAAATTAGTTACTAATTACTTAAAGTTTTTGATAATAAGTCTATAGCGCTTTTGAAAATCAGTATTCTTTTATGGTTAAGTATATCATAAGTTGATATTTTGTCGGCTATAGACAGAGTTAATTTTTCAATATTTCTTGCTGATAATAATAATGTATCGTCTTTATCGGGAATTAGCATAAGAGCTTTATCGTTTTCGAGATTCAAATTTTTTAGGATTTGATATACATTTTTTGTTTTGGCTTCTTCAATTTGAAAGTCTTCGATAACAAAGATGTTGTTTTCGGAGCAACGGGCGGAGAGAGCAGATTTACGAGCAAGTTTTTTTACTTTTTTGGGTAGTTTCAGGTCGTAAGTATGTGGTTTGGGTCCGTGTATGGTTCCTCCGCCAACCCAGAGAGGGGAGCGTGTCGAACCAGCTCTTGCGGTTCCTCTTCCTTTTTGTCTCCAAGGTTTTTTTCCTCCGCCGGATACTTCGTTTCGAACTTTAGTCTTATGTGTCCCCTGTCTTTGATGTGCAAGATAAGTAATTACGTCCTGATGCATTGCGTGTTCGTTTGGAACAATTGCGAAGATGTCATCGGGAAGTTCTACCTTACCGTTTATGGTTCCTTCTTTTGTATATAGATCTACCAACATATTAATTCTCACTGCTTTATAGCTTTACAATTTTTAATAATGAATTATTTGGAGCTCCGGGGACATTTCCCTTAAGAATCAGGATGTTTTGGTCTGGTAATATGTCAATTATTTCTAAGTTACGTATGGTAGTTGTTTTTCCTCCCATACGTCCAGCCATTCTTAATCCTTTGAAAACTCGAGAAGGATATGAAGACGAGCCTATTGAACCGGGAGCTCTAACTCTATCGGACTGGCCGTGAGTAATCATACCAACACCGCCGAAGTGGTGTCTTTTTACAACGCCTTGGAAACCTCTTCCTTTTGATTTTGCGGTAACTTTTACTTTATCGCCAATTTTGAATTGTTCTACTGTAAGGACATCGCCGACATTAATATCTTTTTTTAAGTCTCTGAATTCTCGGAGATATTTATAGTATTTTTTTTCTGCGAGCCCCATTTTATCGAAATGTCCTTTTGTAGGTTTATTAATTTTTTTCTCTTTAATATCGCAAAAACCAAGTTGAACAGCGTTGTATCCTTCTTTTTCTTGGGTTTTAATTTGAACGACTTGGCAAGGTCCTGCTTCAATAATTGAGCAAGGAATATGAACGCCTGAGTCTGTAAACAAGCTTGTCATACCTAATTTTCTTCCTAAGATTGCAGCATTCATATTTTACTCCTATACCTTAACCTCAACATCGACACCAGCTGGTAATTCTAAGCGCATTAGAGCATCAATAGTTTTTTGAGTCGAACTAAATATATCAATTAATCTTTTATGAACTTTAGCTTCGAATTGTTCTCTTGATTTTTTGTCGACGTGTGGAGAGCGTAGGACAGTGAAAACTGAATGTTTGGTTGGAAGTGGAATTGGTCCAGTAACAACGGCTCCGGTTTGTTTCACTGTTCGAACGATTCTCTCAGACGACTTATCAATTAAGTTATGGTCGTATGATTTTAGTTTTATTCTTATTCTTTGTGTAGTAGCCACTATTGCTCCCTATTCTTAAATTTATATTGGATAAATCCCAATAGAATTATTCGATAATTTTTGTTACAACTCCAGCGCCAACAGTTCTACCGCCTTCGCGGATAGCGAAACGGAGACCTTCTTCCATAGCAACTGGTGTGATCAATTCTATAATAAGGTTATCAACATCGTCGCCAGGCATGACCATCTCGACACCTGCGGGCAGGTTAAGAATGCCTGTAACGTCAGTAGTTCTGAAGTAGAATTGTGGGCGGTAACCACTGAAAAATGGGGTATGCCTTCCACCTTCTTCCTTGCTTAAGACGTAAACTTTTGCGTTAAATTTATGATGAGGTGTTATGGTTCCAGGTTTTGCAATAACCATACCTCTTTCAAGTTCTTTTTTGTCAATACCGCGTAATAGAAGACCTACGTTATCGCCAGCTCTACCTTCGTCTAACAGTTTACGAAACATTTCGATACCTGTGCAGGTTGTTTTCTTTTGGAGACCGAAGCCGACTATTTCGACTTCTTCGTTGACGTGAATAACTCCACGCTCGACGCGTCCTGTTCCGACAGTTCCGCGTCCAGTAATTGAGAAAACGTCTTCGACAGGCATTAAGAATGGTTTATCTGTATCACGAACAGGAGTGGGTATATAGCTATCAATTGCATCTAAAAGTTCAAAAATGCAGTTGAAACGTGGGTCGTCAATAGATGCGTTTGGATCAGCACCGGCTTCGAGTGCTTGTAGAGCAGAGCCTCTGATAATTGGTATTTCGTCGCCTGGAAATTCATATTTTGTGAGAAGTTCTCTAAGTTCCATTTCAATTAGGTCAAGAAGTTCAGGGTCAGCTATATCGACTTTGTTCATAAATACGACAATACGAGGGACACCTACTTGACGAGCTAAAAGGATATGTTCTCTTGTTTGTGGCATAGGACCATCATCAGCGGCACAAACTAATATTGCACCATCCATTTGTGCAGCGCCAGTAATCATATTTTTTATATAATCGGCGTGGCCGGGGCAGTCGACGTGAGCATAGTGCCTATTGGCAGTTTCATATTCGACATGGGCTGTTGCGATTGTAATACCGCGTGCTCTCTCTTCGGGAGCGTTATCAATAGAATCAAATGTTCTTATTGCAGTATTTGTTCCTTTTTTAGCTAAAGCCATAGTAATAGCAGCGGTTAACGTTGTTTTACCATGGTCTACGTGACCGATAGTTCCCACATTAACGTGTGGCTTCGAACGATCGAATTTTTCCTTTGCCATTATTTTTAACTCCTATAATTTTATGTAATTGAATATTTTTAATTGTTTTCTATTTTTTATTTATAAAAGATATTGTATTTTTTATTTCAATTGGTTCATAATGTGAAAATATCATTGTATAAGCAGCCCTTCCTTGAGTTAAAGAACGAAGTTTGGTAACGTATCCGAACATTTCAGCAAGGGGGACAAGTCCTTTCACATTTTGCATAATTCCTTTTTGTTCAATTCCTTCAACTCTACCACGTCGGGTATTTAAATCGGCAATTACATCGCCCATGTTTTCCTCAGGAGTCGTTATTTCAATTTCGAAAATTGGTTCTAATATGATAGGTTCAGCTGCTCTTAATCCATCTTTTATAGCTGATGCTACTGCATTTTTGTAACCTATATCATTTGAACATTCTTCGTTGTAAGTAATATCAATAAGGGTAGCTTTTACATCTGTAACTTGATAACTGTTAGGACCTATTTGAATTACGTCATTCATTGTTTTTAATATGGAATCAATTAGTGTTTTAGGAACACTTTTATCGTTAATCTCACTTTTTATTTTAATTCCTTCACCTCTTTTTGAAGGTTCAATTCTTACTTTAACCTGACCGAACAAGTTTTTGTTATTGACAGTTCGTTCGAATTTGCCTTCTTGGATAATTGTTTTTGTAATGGTTTCCCTATATGAAACTTGTGGTTTGCCAACTCTTGATTCTATTTTGAATTCTCTTTTTAAGCGGTCAACAATTATTTCGAGGTGAAGTTCGCCAACTCCACTGATAATAATTTGTCCGTTATCTTCATCTAATTTAAATTTAAAAGTTGGATCCTCTTCTGAAAGTTTCGATAGTGCTTCAAGCATTTTGTCTTGTTCAGCAATGGTTCTTGCTTCGATAGCTTGGTTGATAACAGGTTCGGCAAAATTTATTTTTTCGTAGATAATAGGATGTTTTTCATCGCATAGAGTATCGCCTGTTTGAGTAAACCTTAATTGAGGAACGGCGATTATATCTCCGGAGTATGCTGAACTTATTTCTTCTCTACGATTAGCGTAAATTCGCATAATTTTGTTGACTTTTTCTCTTTTTTTCGATGATGGATTATATACTGATTCTCCGACATTCATAATCCCGGAATAAATTCTGAGAAAAGTTAATCTATCAACGAATTGGTCGGAAAGGATTTTGAAAGCTAAGGCAGAAAAGAATTCTTTGTCGTTTGGTTCACGTTTGATTCTTTTTTCTGGGTTTTCTATATCGTAACCGTCGAAGTATTTGACCTCTAAGGGAGATGGCAGATAGTCTATTACTGCGTCTATTAATGGTTGAACTCCGATATTTTTTGCAGAAGCTCCGCATAAAACAGGAACTAATTGAAGATTAAGGACTCCGTTTCTTATTGCTTTTTTCATTTGTTCTGTTGAAATCTCGATGCCATCTAAATATTGTGCCAGTATTTCATCATTATTCTCGGAAATTGTTTCAATTAGTTTTGTTCTATAATCTTGAGAAATTTTTGTTAATTTTTCTGGAATTTCTTTTTTAATATAATTTACGCCTTCTGAATCGGCATCGAAATATATTGCTTTTTGTTCAATTAGGTCAATAATACCAGAAAAAGTATCTTCAGCGCCGATTGGGATCTGAATAGCGACGGGTTTTGTTTGAAGCTTTGTTCTCATCATAGATAGAACATTTTCGAAGTTAGCCCCTATCCTATCCATTTTATTTACATATGCAATTCTTGGTACTTGGTACAAATCTGCTTGATGCCAGACTGCTTCTGATTGGGGTTCAACACCACCGACGGCGCAAAAAATAGCGATAGCGCCATCGAGTACTCTTAGAGAGCGTTGGACTTCTGCAGTAAAGTCAACGTGACCTGGTGTATCGACAATGTTAATTTGATGTTCATTCCAAAAACAAGTAACAGCGGCAGCTGTTATGGTAATACCTCGTTCCCTTTCTTGTTCCATGTAGTCCATAAAGGCAGTTCCATCGTCGACTTCACCTATTTTGTGAAGGAATCCCGAGTAGTAGAGTATTCTCTCTGTAGTAGTAGTTTTGCCAGCATCAATATGAGCCATAATGCCAATATTTCTTAATTTTGATATGTCAATTGAGCGTGGCATATTACTAAACAGCATTTCGGTTAACAAAGAACAAATTATATATTACCATTTAAAATGTGCAAAAGCTTTATTAGCTTCAGCCATTCTATGAGTATCGTCTCTTTTTTTAACAGCAGAGCCTTCGCCTTTAGCCGCAGCCATAAATTCTGCGGCAAGTCTTGAAGCCATTGATTTGTCGCGTCTTGCTTTAGCATAAATCTTGAGCCAGCGAATAGCTAAAGCGATTCTTCTTTCTTCGCGTACATCAACAGGAACTTGATAAGTTGCACCGCCGACCCTTCGAGAGCGGACTTCGATAACCGGAGCTACATTAGCAATAGCTTGTCTAAAAACTTCAAGAGGGTCTTTCTTCATTTTTTCGGCAATTATATTGAACGAACCATAAATAATATTTCTTGCAGTATTTTTTTTGCCTTGCTTCATAATATTATTAATGAACCTCGAAACAATAACATCTTGATATTTCGGGTCGGGCAACAATCTCCTTTTTTCTGCTCTTTTCTTTCTCATATTACATCTTTTAATATTTTACTTTTTAGTGGTTGTAGCGGTTTTCTTTGGTCTTTTTGTACCGTATTTAGACCTTCCTTGTAATCTTCCTTCTACACCTTGAGTATCAGCAGTGCCTCTTATAACGTGATATCTAACACCGGGTAAATCTTTGACTCTACCACCACGGATATAAACCATTGAGTGTTCTTGTAGGTTATGTCCTTCGCCTGGTATGTATGCAGTAACTTCGTAGCCGTGAGTTAATCGAACGCGAGCTACTTTCCTCAGTGCTGAGTTAGGTTTTTTGGGGGTAGTTGTATATACTCTTGTGCATACACCTCTTCTTTGAGGGCATTGTTTTAACGCCGGTGATTTACTTTTGCCTTTTACTATTTTTCTTGGCTTCCTAACTAATTGACTTATAGTTGGCACTCTTTACTCCAAAAAATATATTTTTTCAAAATTTTATTAACAGAGCTTGCAAATTTAATAAAATAATTTTTAATACAAAAACATTTCTTGATTTTTTTAAATAATTTTTTTTGTATTTCTTTTTATAGATAATGATCATTTGATTATTTTATTTATTATTCAATAACTTACACTTTTTACTCTTTTTGGATTTCTTCCCAAGGAATATTTTTTCTTCTAAAGACAAGACTAACTGCTGTTCCTACCAAATCGAACTGTCGTCGTAGTGTGTTTTCTATAAACCTTTTATAGCTATCGGGAATTAATTTGGGATGATTGCAAAAAAATGCGAAAACAGGTGGTTCAGTTCCAACTTGGGTAATGTAATTTATTCTTAAATCTTTTCCTTGCACAGATGGTGGAGGTGTTTTTTCAAGAAATGGGAGCATTGTTTTGTTTAATTTTGATGTAGAGATTCTCAGAGTTCGTCTTTTTTGAATTTCTTTTGCGGTTGAAATTATTTTTGTCAATCTTTGTTTTGTCAATGCTGAGGTATAAATGACTGGTGCGTAACTATGGGTTTTAAGTAGAGAGTATATAGCTTTTGTGTATTCGTCGGCAGTTTTACTATCTTTTTCTATAAGGTCCCATTTATTAACAACAATTATAATACCTTTTTTTTCTTCTGCTACTTGGTCTATGATTTTTTTATCTTGATTTTCTAATCCTTGAGAAGCATCGAGAACGACAACAGAAACGTCGCATCTGCTGATAGCTTTAGATGTTCTGAGGATGCTATACATTTCAAGATTTTCTTTTATTCTGGATTGTCTTCGTAAGCCGGCTGTATCAATTATGATAATTTCTTCGTTGTAATATTTTAGGATGCTATCTATAGAGTCTCGTGTGGTTCCTGGGATATCTGTAACAATATTTCTATTTTGTCCTAAAAGAGCATTGACGATGCTCGATTTTCCTACGTTTGGTTTGCCAACGATAGAAATTTTTAGTCTTTTGTCTTGCTGTTTAATTTCATTTTTTGTGAATGATAATGCTATTGCATCAAGAAAATCTCCGGTATTTCTGCCGTTTAATGCTGATATAGGGAAAGGATCTCCAAGCCCTAAGGAATAGAATTCGTATGCAAGATTATCTTGGATATGATTGTCGCATTTATTGACAACGAGGATTACAGGTTTATTTGATTGTCGAAGCATTTCTGCAATATCAATATCGAAGGGTGTAACTCCATCACGAGCATCGCAAACATAGAGGACAACGTTTGCTTCATCCATAGCAATTTTTGCTTGCTCGAGGATAGCTTTTTGAATTTTATCTTCTGTTCCTATGACAATACCACCGGTATCGATAATATAAAATGATTTGCCATTCCATTCGGCATGGTCATATATTCTATCGCGGGTAACGCCAGATGTTGGGTCGACAATAGCTTTCCTTTTCCCTACAATTCTATTGAATAGGGTAGATTTCCCAACGTTAGGTCTTCCAACGATAGCAACAATATTCATTAAAGTTGAATGTTTAAATAAATAATGTAAGGGTATTAATGCTTTTTTTATTGAAAAAGCAATAAATAGCGAAGAATACTTTTACAAGTATAGTTATTAACTCTTCGCTATTTATATAAGTTTTAATTTTCATTCTTTATCAAAACAATTAAGATTGTTCTTCTATTTGCTTTTTCTTATAATCTTCGATTAATTTCATTTGGATAGGAGCAGGCACAGCTTGATATTCAGCGAATTCAGCAATATATGTAGCTCTTGCTTGAGTCATAGATCGAAGAGCAGTGGCGTATTTGTCAAGCTCAGCAAGCGGCATTCTAGCTTTAATTTTTTGATAACGTCCTTCGACATCAATACCAAGAATAACGCCTCTGCGAGTAGGTAAATCGCTCATAACGTCGCCTACATATTCTTCTGGAGCTTTTATTTCGACGTTATAAATAGGTTCTAAGATTTTAGGGTCAGCTTTGATGAAGTTTTCTTTAAAAACCATCATACCAGCAGTTTTGAAAGCAGCTTCGTTTGAATCTACGGGGTGCATTTTGCCGTCATAAATGCAAACTCTTATGTCACGCACATAACAACCTGTGAGTGGTCCGAACTGCATTTTTTCCATCACACCTTTAAGAATGGCAGGCATAAATCTTTGGTCAATAACGCCCCCGACGATACAGTTCACGAATTCAAGGTAGCCGCCCCAGTCGAGTTTAATTAAATCTTTCCCTCTAACTGTAAGCCCTTCGGGATTGGGTAAGCCTTCGAACCAAGGTTCAATCATCATATGCACTTCAGCAAATTGTCCGGCGCCGCCGGATTGTTTTTTATGGCGATAGCTTCCTTGAACTTTTTTCTGTATTGTTTCACGATAAGGTACTCCTGGTTCAATGAATTCAGCTTCGACCTTGTAGCGGTGTTCTAATCTCCATTTTGCAGCAGCTAAGTGCAATTCACCTTGTGCATGAAGAATAATTTGACGAAGCTCTTGTGAATGCTCTATAATAAAAGTAGGGTCTTCTTGGTGAAGATAATTTAGTCCAGTGCCAACTTTTTCTTCTTCTCCTTTTGTTTTCGGAACGACTGCTATTCTGACTTTTGGTTTAGGATATTGAATAGGAGGAAACTCGACTTCGAATCCTTTATCGTGTAGTGTGTCGCCAGTATTAGTAGATTTTAGTTTGACTGTTGCGCCAATATCACCGGCTTTCAGACTAGCTACTTCTATTCTTTTCTTTCCATTAACAAGGAAAATTTGATTTATTCTTTCGGAAGTATTCTTTTGTTCGTTTATCAGGTCAACACCATTGGTAATTTGCCCAGAGTAAACTTTACAATAAGACATAAGACCTAATTGTGGTTCAGAAACTGTTTTAAAAATGAATAATGAAGTATTGAAGAGAGGATCGGAAGTTATATCTTTGCCTTTAACATCTTTTATAGGAGGTATTTCAGCAGGAGAAGGACAAAAGTCTGTAATAAAATTAAGGATTTCAATAATTCCAATATTATTCTTACCAGAAGCAACAAGAACAGGAAATATTTGTCTTTTTATCATTGCATTTTTAATACCAGAAATGATTTCTTCATAGGATAAAGTACCTTCTTCGAAATATTTATTCATTAGATCTTCGTCAGTTTCAGCAATAGATTCGATAAGTTCATTTCTGAGTTTTTCAGCTTTTTCTTTTTCATTAGCTGGAATATCGTTAATGGTTGGATTTTCGGTTCCTTGATTATATGTGTGTTGCTTCATAGATACTAAATCTATAATTTCAGAGAAAGCAGCACCAACATTAGTAGGATATTGCAATAATGTAACAGAGTTGCCATATCTTTCTTTTAGTTCATTTGATGTTCTTTCAAAATTTGCCTGGTCTAAATCTAATTTGTTAATAATAAAAAATATGGGTTTATTTTCCTTTTCAGCATAATCGAAAGCGTTGTCAGCACCAACCTCAATACCGTTTTGTGCGTTTATGAAAATGGCTGCAACATCAATTACTCTCATTGTTGATGCTACTTCACCAATATAATCGTCGTAGCCTGGTGTGTCAATAAAATTTAATTTGCATTCTTTAAATTCAGTGTAAATAGGCGTAGCAAATATAGAACATCCTCTTTCGTTTTCAATCTCGTTAAAATCGGAGACAGTATTGTTATCTTCGACAGTGCCTTTTCTTGTAATAGTATTAGTTGCGAATAAAATTGATTCTACAAAAGAAGTCTTGCCTGTGCCTGCATGGCCAAATAATCCTAAATTTCTTATTTGGTTAGTTTCATAAACTTTCATTCTTGCTCCAAAAACAAATAATATATTATTTATAAAATTTTTATTAATACAAAACAAAGAACTGCAATTTACGAAAATTTATTGACTTTTTAGAATTTTTATTTTTATAGAAAAAATAATTTTTTTTTTGGATTATTCAAAAAAAGTTATTTTAGTAGTATTAATTTGGAAAAAAATAGAATTTTGCAATGAGAAAAAAATATATAAATTCAGATAATTTCGATTTAGCTCATATAATTGAGACATTTTCCCTCGATAGAACGCCTTCTGCAAATGAGTTAGCTAATCGTTGGGCTGTATCTTTAATTAGATTCGACACATTTCGTGATTACTTATGGTATATTCAAGGTATATATCCACCCTTATACAATTTACATAACGAAGATGAGCTATTTGATGAGGATTTCGAAGATGAAGATTACGACGAAGATGACTTGGATGAAGATTTCGATGAAGACGACGAGTTTGATGAGGACTACGATGAAGACGAAGATGAAGACGAATTCGACGAGGACTTCGATGAAGAATATGACGAAGAAGAGTTCGATAAGGAAATAGACGAAGAAGAGTTAGACAAAAATTTAGATGATGAGGAATTTATTGATGAAGACTTTGATGAAGATGAATTCAATGAATTAGGTTTCGAAGACGACGAATTCGACGAGGACAATTACGACAATGAGGCTTTTTGATCGCCAATTTTTTATTTTTAATACCCTCTGGAAGTAATTTATTTTATTATATAAAACCAAAAATTGCTAAATGTTTTATTTGTAATATTATTTTTACATTCATTAATTCATTTAGAAGCTGGTATAGTCATTGAATTGGCTAAATCGGATGCTTCCCTTGAAATAAAAAAGGATAAGATTTCGCTTTATAAGAAAAATAATGTTCTATGCGATTCGATTGTTTTTTATCACAAAGAAATAAAAAGTATTGCTTTAAGCATGGATAGTACTAAGTTATTTTTAGTCGTTGGTGCTAAAAATAAATTTTATGGAGACGCTCTTAAAATTTATGTTATAAAAGATAACAAATTAAATTACCTTGGAGATTATATTAATCATGGACAGAATCCTTGGAAGGTAAGGATTGGGGATTTGAACAATGATGGAAGAAATGAAGTTGTCGTAGGGGTGTGGAAAAAAGTTCGTTTAGAAAAGAGATTTCGTAAAAGATTATTTATTTATACTATCAATAAGGAAGGTTTAAAACCTATTTGGCTTTCATCATTATTGAGTTCACCATTTTATGATTTTGAGATATGGGACATTGATAATGACAAAAGGGATGATGTAATCACTCTTGAGCTACAGAAGAATGGGCTAAAGCGAATTTGTGTATATTCTATATGTTCTTTTGGCTTAAAGTTTATGAAAATATTACAAAAAGATGTCAATTTATTAAATTTAGAAAGTATAAATTTTCAAAAGGAGTATAAAAAATGAAAACTATAATTGTATTTTTACTTGCATTCTTTTTATTAAGCGATGGTCTATTATCTCAAAACAAGCTTTTAAGCAAGAAAGACCTTGAAGGCAAGACACTGGAAGAAATATATTTTATGAAGCATGAGATATATGCAAGGCATGGAAAGAAATTTAGTGAAAATGATCTATATCATTATTTTGAAAATTGTTCATGGTATCAACCAAGCAGGAGATATAATGATAATTTATTAACAGCTACGGATAAAAGTAATTTAAAATTACTATCAGAAAAGGAAGCAGAACTTCTTAAATCTAATTACATAGGAACAAAGAAAATCAATGAAGGTAATATTATAAACAAATGGCAAGTAGAGAAATTTTCAAATAATGATAAAACTAAGCTGTTAAGAAATGGTTTTTTGATTGTTCCCGCAGAATGGGAGCAATTTTTCTATATTTATAGTAACAATGATTATGAAAATATTGGAAATTTTATAACTACAGATGCAATACTTCAGCTTTATCATATGTTTTTTGACTATACACTTAGAGAATTAGAAAGCAGGAAGTTATTGCCAATACTTCAAAGTTTAAATAAAAAATTGCTTGAAAGCTCGATAAAAACATTTAAGAATACAAATAATTCTCTAATCAAAGATGCAAGTTTTAGGAATATTTTTTATTTTACTGTTGCTGATTCTTTGCTTTTTTTAGCTCCCGAAATGGAAAAATCAATAAAGAATGAATGGGAATATAAGCCCCCTGAAGAATTTGAAGATATGACTTCAGAAGAACTTAATTCAATGATCAAAAAAATTCTTGGAAGGGTTATTATACAATACAATTATAATCCAATAAATGACACAAAGTTTATACCTGATAATTTTGATTTATCTATGTTCAAGGTTAGAGGCCATTATACCAAAACACCAAAACTTAGGGTTTATTTTAGAGCAATGATGTGGTATGGATTATATAGTTTTGAAATGGATAATAAAATAAAGATGCTACAGAGTATGCTAATTGCATCAGCATTGTATAATGAAAAATACTATGGCAACCCTTTAATTGATTTATGGAATAAAATATATGAACCAACAGCATTTTATGTTGGAATATCAGATGATGTTGGACCTGATGATTATAAGAAGATATTGGACAAGGTATTTATCAAATATAATAATGCAGAAGCTTTTCTGGACGAAATAAAATTCAATAGAGCAGTCCAAGAATTAAAGCAAATATGGAACAAGAAAAGCAGAATAAGACAATTTGTTCAAGGTGAATCGCAAAAACCACAGTTTAGGTTAATGGGCCAAAGGTATCTTCCAGACGCTGAAATTACACAGAGACTGACTAAATGGCCGATTAGAAATTTCCCGAATGGACTGGATATTCCAGCAGCATTTGGTTCGGAGCTTGCTAAAAGTATTCTTTTAGATTATTATAAAGAGGGTAAAAATTGGTTTGAGTATCCAGTTATTTTGGATAGCTTAATAAAACAGTTCTCAAGTCTAACCGAAAGCCAGTGGAAACAGAATTTATATTATTATTGGCTCTGGTGTCTTAAAGCATTATATGATTATAATCATTCGCCTGAGATGCCATTTTTTATGAGAAATGATGCATATAAAAAGAAATGCTTATCAACGGCTTTGGGCAGTTGGGCAGAACTAAGGCATGATGTGATTTTATATGGGGAACAATCAGTTGCTGAAGCAGGAGATGACGAAGGCGAATGGAAACCAGAGCCACCAAAGGGCTATGTTGAGCCAAATTTGGTATTTTGGAATAGATTGAAAGGTCTTTTGGAGTACACAAAAAAAGAATTAAACAGTCGAAAAATATTAGATAAAGCATTAAATAAGAGTTTTGATGAATTTGGGAAATTGCTAAGTTTTTTAATAATAATTTCAGAAAAGGAAATAAAAAAAGAAGCCATCACAAAAGAAGAATATAAAAGGATTGCATATATTGGAAGTGAGCTTGAACATTTAACGCTCGAAGTTGCAAGAGATGAAAACAATCCTGAATATTTCAATATTCTAAGTGAAGCAGATCAAACTATTGCAATTATTGCTGATATACATAGTTCAAATAAAAAATATTTAGAAGTAGGAGTTGGACCGGCTTATAATATTTATGCTGTAGTTGAGATAGATGGGTATCTAAGAATTGTAAGGGGCGGGGTCTTTTCATATTACGAGTTTATTTCAGATAAACGTCTTACAAATGAAGAATGGCGGTCTAAAATCAACAACAGAGAAGTCCCAGAACAACCTGATTGGCTTAAGGATATTATATCAGAAAAGAAATTTATCAAAGATGAATATGAGCAAGAATAGTTATCAACGAATAGGAATATACGGAGGAACATTCGACCCTGTTCATTTAGCTCACTTACATTTTGCTTATGAATTTATCGAAAAGGTTTGTTTAGATATTCTATATATAGTCCCAGCATTTCAATCACCTTTTAAAACAGAGGGTATATTTCATTTTACACAGCCGGAAAATCGTTTAGCAATGCTAAAATTAGCATTTGGAAGCAATAAAAAAATAAAAATTTCAAAATATGAAATTAGCAAAAAGAGCATATCATATAGTTACCAAACTATAAAGTATTTTCAAAGTAAATTTCCAAAAAGTGAATTGTTTTTATTAATCGGAAGCGATCAAGCAATTGAGTTCTCTAAATGGAAGGAGTGGGAATTCATTTTAAATAGTGTTCAATTAGTAATAGCAGAGAGAAAGGGTTTCTTAAAAGCTAATGATAAGGAATTAATAAATAAAATTTTAACATATAATGATAGGCCTCCTATTTGGCTCAAAGCATATTCGCATAGTGTGTCTTCAACAGAAATAAGGGAAATGATAAACAAAAACAAGGATTGTAAGCATTTGCTACCCGCAAATGTATATGAGTACATAAAAAAAGAAAGATTATACAAATGAATTTAGATTTTGAACTTATGCTTGAATATAAAAGTAATCCACAAGAAAATCTATTTCACAAGCTTCTGACGTAATTAATAAGCTTCTGATGTAATTAATAATATAATATTATAGCTATATGCTACATTTAACAAATTTCTTAACTAAAAGCTTATCATTAAAATACAACATAAGGTAGTAAAGGCCATCGGGTAAATTCTCGATTGAAATTTTGTAATTTTGAGAATTCAAATTATCATTAATATTATTTAACTCATAGACTACTTGACCGAGGTTATTTATTATTTTGATATTATTAATATAACTATTAGAAAAATTATTTAAACTAATTGATAATTCATTTTTTACTGGTTGTGGAGTAAGAAGAATTTCTGATTTATCATATATATTTTCAGCAATATTATTAATAATTTGATATCCTTTGCCTCTAATGATAGTTGTGCTATCGCCAGCATCACTATCGCTTGAGAACGTAAGCTGAACAGAATATTCATTAGTATCAGATGGAATAAAACAAATGGATTTGAAATAAAAGTCTTTACCAGGAGGAATATAGTAAGGGAAATTACCTAATTCAGGTAATTTAATAATAAACGGAGCGTTTACTTTTGAGACACCGGTAACAATTAAAGTATCTTTGCCAGTATTCGAAATTTTAATACCTTTTCCATTTACATTTTCGAGGCATTTGATTTCACCGATTTTTACTGTATCTATATTATAATCTTCAGTAATAGCAATATGGGGAACAATACCACAACCGCTCATAGTAACTTCCCATTCGATACAATCAGTAATGATTTGTAATGTATCGTAATCGCAATCTGGTTTAGCTTCTTTGGTTGGGTTATATGTTAGATTAATCACAAGAGAATCTTTGGTTTTTACAGTATAAGGTAGTTGGATATTTTGAAAACTAAAAACAGATGCTTTTTTAAGTATTAATTGATTAATTGTAATAGGATTTTCTGCATTGTTAATAAAAGCAAAAGATGATGAGCTTAATTTCTGTAGACGAATATTTCCAAAATTAATATTTTCCTTACTTAATGTAACATTAGGTGGTTCGTATTCAACAGAATCGAAAACATAATTACCAGCACGGTCTAAAACAACAAAAATTGCTTTTGCAGGTTTTTTTTCATCAATTAAATTTAAATTGAAGAATTGAACCGTCATTTTCATTTGAGGTTTGAATAACTCAGGATTCATCATTTCAAAAGAATAATTATAAGATAAGTCTTGAATAAAAAGAATTTTGCTAATACCTTGGTCTTTCTGTTTTGCTAATGGATAACCATTTTGTGTTTCGGTTACTTTTATTTTATAATTGCCACAAGTATTTGTCTTCTCAATTTGTGGTGGAACCTCATCGTATTCATCAATTTTATTGAAATTGTATCCAACAGCCCATCCGTAAGAATAGCTATTAATTAATCCATTTACGAAGCCGTTTACTTGGGTCTGTGATTCAATAGTATGAACTCCTCTTCCAATCATTATTCGAGCCCAGTGGATATCTGTTCCAGGAATTCTATTTGCAAGGAGCTTGGAATAAATATCCGTTCCATCGAGTTTTACTGATTTGAGCAAAGTATTATCAGGATCGTTAGGATTATTTACGGCAAAAATGGTTAGAATATTTTCATTGAAATTCAGATTGATTGGTGTTTGGAAAATAGTTGACTTTACATATTGATTAACAGGAGCAAGGACAATTTGCAAAGGAGCGTAGTTTTTATCACCATCCCATTCGCTTGAGAAAGCATACTGATTAAGCATAAAAGGTTTTTCGGACTGCCAAATAGAAACACCTCTGATAGAAGTTTTTTTATTAGTGGAAGTAATATCTTTTATGTCATCGAGTTCAGCAAATTGGCCTGAATTTAGGTTTGAAGTTCTTTTACCTAAGAGAGATTGTGTCTTAATATCGTACATCTCACAATCGACTTTAGTAGAGTTCTGAGAAGCGACAACTCTAAAAAGGTCGCCATCCCCTTGTTTTGAGCCAGATTTTTGCCTTTCGAACTGAACGGTGACATATTTATTGCCCCAACATTGAAGAGGTGGTAGCATTTCAGCAAGATTGTCTCTATCTTCGGGACATTGTGAAGGTATCATTGTTCTCATATGGAACGAGATAATGCCAATTGGATAATTCGATGTTATCCTTGTTCCACTGATATCAAAAACTCCTTTAGTCATGCCATCACCACGAATCATATAGACCTGCCCTCTGTTTAAAGAAACTTGGACATTATCTCCAATATCTCTTCCTCCGACAGTAGTGGCAAATCCTTTTCCAATTCCATTAATATTAATATTGACCATAGTTCCGTCTTCTGATGCGACAACAATAAAGCCAGAACCACATTTTCTATCGCTTTCAGCGAAATCATAATATGAAACATGATAATATTCTTTTCCCCACTGTGTAACAGGGATAGCAAGGAAACCTTCGGCACTGTATTCTTTATCATTAATTACATAGACAGAAACAGGGTCTAAAGCTGTAATAAAGATAGCTTTATATAAAACTTGCTCGCTCTCACGGACTTCCATAGAAAATGGGACTTCGCCTGTTTTGCTTGAAAAAACGACTGGCTTGAAAGCTTCTACATCTTTTGTAATTAGTTTATCTATCTCAGGTATGTAGAGCTTTACTTGAGTATTTGTAACGGAAGTTACAATGATTTCGATACCAATTTCTCGAATTCCTCCTGGGAACTTATCATTTTGAGGAATAGCTACAACAAACTCAGTTCCCAAATGGGAATTATTGAGTAAATAGTCTAAAGTTGGTGCATGATCGCCAACTGGAAGGGCATTAACTTTGAATTGCGCTAACAGGTTGGCATACATAATGATGATAAATACAGATAAGGTAAAAAATAGTTTCATATTACCACCTATTTATTAGATTAATTATTTTCAAAGTATAAATTTTAAGTTAATTAAAGATATAATGCTTAGACAATTGCAATTAATAAAAGTTAATATAATCAAGTTTATATTATTAAGCAAGTAAAATTTTATTTTTCAAATTAATTTTAAAAAAAAATTAAATTATCATATTAATATTTGTTTTTTGTAGTTTTATAAATGACGGAAGCAATATTATTTTTTCAATTTGATATTTAACAGCAGATAATAAAAGATAAATACATAATGAAAATTAAATTAATTTTTATTCAGATAAGATAAAAAGAAAAAATAAATTTAGAATAATATCAAAGATTTATAGAGATTGTAAAATATATTAAAGTTTGATGAAAACTAATTAATTTTTTTTCTTTAAGAAATGATTTAAATTAACATTTAGTAGAAATTGATATTTGAAATTTTGGAGTACGAATGCGGAAATATACATTAGTTATTTTTATTATATCTTTAATAATTAGTAATACATTTGTTTCAAGTAATTATGCAGAAGCAAAGAGTAAAAGACAGACAAAAAAAACAGAAAAAGTAAAAACCAAAAATAAGAAAAGGTATTCTACAAATCATCGCAAACCATACCCACCATTTCAATCATTAATGATTTTAGAAAAATACTTTCCTGAGTATAAGCAAATTATCTCTGAGTCAAAGGTAACCCAAATTCAACCGATTTCATACTCAGAGGCAGTTGATAAGAATAATATTTTCTATGATAATAATTTAAAAGCCAAATTGTTAATAAATATAAACAACTGGCTTGGTACTCCTTATAAAAGAGGAGGTCATTCAAAGGCTGGTGTTGATTGCTCAAATTTTACTTCTTGTATAATTGAAGAAATTTTTGGGGGTAATTTTCCGAGAAGTCCTAAAGCACAAGTCAAATTCTTTAAACCAATAGATAAAATTGAAGATTTGCAATTTGGAGATTTTATATTTTTTTCAGGAACTCGAAAGAGTTCCAATAGGATTTCTCATGTAGGGATTTATATTGGGAATGGCTGCTTTGCTCATTCATCCTCTTCATCGAGACATTGGGGTGTAGTATTTACGCATATAAACAGTGGAAATTATATGAAAAGATTTAGATTTGGGGGAAGACTTAATAAATCAAGCTGGGTCAAATTATAAAAATGTAATAAATTTCTTTTCTCTTAATCATTTGTTTGTAATCTTTTACTAATATTGTAATTTTGCATAATATAAAATGATTAATCTTATTAAGAATTATTATGCAAAATCAAGAAAATTCCAATATCGACCCCTCGTTAAAAAGCAATGCGAGGTTATCTCATCAAGTTAATTCTGAATCAATTTATTTTTTTGCTTTACTTTTTAAAAATAAATTATTTATAATAATATTTACGATTGTTGTAACAATTGGCTCCTTAATTTATTCTCTAACGTTACCAAATTGGTATTCTGCAACTATTAATGCAGTACCACCCAAAGGAACGGGTTCTTTTTTAGAAAGTGCGTTAGGCAATATTTCATCAGCATTAAAAGAATTTGGGATGACGCGAATAAGCGGAAAAGGAGAGTCTAGCTATAGTTTTTTGGTTATCCTTGATAGCAGAACGATAAAGGATAGTATAATTAGAAAATACAATTTGGCAAGAGTTTATGAAATGGAAGATTCTAAGTTCGAGGATTTACGAGCTACATTTGAAGACAATTTGGAAATTTCATTAGAACCGGAAGGAAACTTTACAATCAAAATATATGATAAGGACAAGCAAAATGCGGTCAATATGGCTAAGGATTATTTTGAGATTGCAAATAATATTGCTCAAGATTTATTCCAAAAAGAATCAAAAGCGAATCGTGAGTTTCTTGAACAACGGATAAGATACACTGATTCAACACTTAGGGTTTTGAGTGATTCATTAATTAAGTATTCTAAACTGCATTCAATTATATCTCCAGAGGATCAAGCAAAATCAATTACCAGTGCATTATCTAACTTGAAAGCTGAGCTAATCAATCAAGAAGTAATGTATGAAATAATAAAAAATAGATTCGGAGATAATGATGTATATACTCAAATGCAAAAAGATATAGTGGCTGAATTGTCACGAAAAGTAGCTGATGCACAGTTGAAACCTGGTTTTGGTGGAAACTTTGCATTAACAGATGCCACTAAAATTGGGTTAGAGTATATGAGACTTTACTCAGAAATTGAAACTTTAACAAAAGTGAAGCTCTTTTTAGTTCCTTTGTTAGAAGAAGCGAGACTGAATGAAGTCAGACAAAAGAAAGCACTATATGTTTTAGATGAACCAATCCTTGCTGATAAAAAAGCAAGACCTAAAAGGTCATTTATTGTTGCTGGGTCAGCATTAGGCTCTTTTATTTTATCTATTCTTTTTGTGGTTTTAATTAATTCATATAAAAGGTTTAAAGCAGAATACAAAAAAATCATTGGATAAAATCTTCCTATGGAGATTATAGCAAAATATAATGAGTATTATAAGGATATTTTTCGTTTTGGAAAATCTTTTAAATTAATAAACATAATTATTATTATCGTTTTTGTCTCTTTAATAACCTGGTTGACAATAAAATCTAATTATCTCATTGGGGCAGGAACTGTTTTATCTATACTTGTTATTTTTTTATTTATAAGATACCCACGATTATGGCTTTATACAGTGGCTGCTTTAGCAGGTTTTTTTATAAGAAGCTCGTCAAATGAAATATCAGTTCTTGATGTCATCTTTGGCTTTTTGTATGTAGCAACTCTTTTTATTTGGTTGTTCTGGATGATTGTGGTAAAAAAAGAGAGACTAATAAGAAATATTAGCGATCTGATACTACTTTTTTTCTTTATTGTTTTAATACTAAATAGTTTAATTGCTGCTCTTAACGGTGTTGATATGATCATCTGGTTAAGGGAATATTTGTTATTTTCAATTACTTTGTTTTATTTTCCTATAAGATATTATTTATCAAATAAGAAGGACTTGATTCGCTTATTATTTATACTAAGCTTAGCTATATTAGTAGATGATTTTGTTCAGTATTATTTTTACTATAAAAAAACATTTACAGAGTTGGTCTATGTATTTCAATTGGGTTCATCAGTACGATTTAGTCAAACGATATATACATCGGCGATAGCTTTTGGGGTTCTTTTTGCTGTATATAATAAGAATATAGCTTATAGATTGTATTTTATTTTTTTCACTGTATTTACTTTTGCAGCGTTAGTATTGACTTTTTCAAGAACATTTTGGGTTGTGGCTTTACTTAATATTGTAATAATATTTTTATTTGTTAAAAATCAGCAAAAATTTAGGATATTATTATATTCATTTATCATTAGTGCTGTAATTTTAACGGGTGTTACTTTTGTTTTAAAAGATAAGGCAGATTATTTCGTAAAGTTAGTGGAAAAAAGATTTATTTCTACGTCAGAATTAAAGAGAGATCCCTCTGTACAAACTCGATTGTCTGAATATAGCCAAGTAATGAGGAAAATAGAAGGAGCTTTTTTAGGGGGTAATGGAATGGGCAAGCCATTTAAGTATTTTGATACAATAAAGGGTTATCATAATAATTCATATTTTGTTCATAATGGATATTTGTATTTTGCCTACCGACTTGGGATACCATTAGCATTATGTTTTTTCTTCGTCTTTTTGTATAATCTATTTAAATCATTTATTTTGATATTTAAATGCAAGGATGAATTTTACAGGATATTGTTGATAGGAGCTTTTTGTTCGCTTATTTTACTTTTGATAGCCAATTTTTCGACGACAGTTTTTAATAATAGGGATGGTGTTTTCGTGGTTATTTTTTCTTATGCATTATTAGGTTTGTCTGAGGAAAAGATTTTTAATAATATAAATAATTGTTAAAATGGCAAGAGAAAAGAATTCAATAGAGATACCTAATATATGTTCTCAGGAAAGGGTGAAGATATTCAGAATAATATTATCTTTGGTAATAGGGGCAATTCTTTTACAATTAATATACTTGCAAATAATAAGAGGTAGTATATATAGAGTAGAGAGTGAATCACAGGCTATAAAAAAATTAACTTTAGAGCCTTTTAGGGGTAATTTTTACGATAGAAATGGGCAACTTATAGTGCAAAGTGAACCATCATACATATTACAAATCACACCAAGTGATTATTCACCTGTTTGCTTACCATTACTTACCTCAATATTGGGAATTGATAGTAATTTTATAAACGAAAAGCTTAAGAAATTCGAAAAGTTTTCTAAATTTATCCCTGTAAAGATATTACGTGATTTGGACTACAAAAAAGTAATATTACTTGAAGAATATAGCGATTTCTTGCCGGGTGTAGAAGTTGCAGTAGAATCGAAACGCTTATACAAATTCGACAGTCTTTCGAGAATGACCCATATATTTGGTTATACCAAGGAAGTAAGTGATGTTGATTTAAAAAATCAGACATATTACCAACCCGGAGATATAATAGGAAAAGAAGGCCTCGAATCATCATATGAGACATACTTAAGAGGCGAGAAGGGAGTAAAATTTGTAGGAGTCAATCCTTTTGGTAAAATTATATCGGACTTTGATGGTGGAAAGAAAGATATACCAATTAGGAATGGGTGTGATTTATATTTATCATTGGACTTCAAATTGCAAAAGAGGGCTGAAAGGCTTATGGCAGGCAAACGAGGTGCTATTGTAGCGATAGATCCAAATAATGGAGAAATTCTTGCTTATGTAAGTAAACCAGACTATGATATTCGTCTTTTCAGTGGGAAAATAAGTCATAAGACCTATGATTCAGTAAAAAATGCACAAGGTAAACCTTTAATTAATAGACCAATAAGCTCTCCTTATCAACCTGGATCAACCTGGAAAATGCTTATAGCTTTAGCTGGCCTTCAAGAGGGTATAATTACTGAGAATTCAGTTTATTCTTGTGGAGGTAGCTATCCTTTAGGAGAAAAAGTATTCAAATGTCATGGCGCTCATGGTAATATGGATGTAGTAAAGGCGATACAATATTCTTGCAATGTATTTTTTTATAAATTAGCTCGTGAATTAGGTACGGCAAGAATAAATAAATATGCACAACTGTTTGGTTTTGGTGGAAAGACAAAAATTGATATACCTGGCGAAAGAAGCTATAGACTTCCACAAGATAGCATACCTTTGGGAAGCCTTGTCCAATATGGTATTGGTCAGGCTAATCTTGTGGTTACTCCAATACAAATGGCTGTTTATATTGCAACCATTGCTAATAAAGGGACTCGTTACGTTCCTCATTTTGTGAGGGCTTATTATAATAATATAACAGGAACAATTGATACATTTAGATTTGAACCAGTAAAATTACCGATAGAAAGCAAATACTTTGATATAGTTCAGAAAGGAATGTTTAATGTTGTAAATTTACCTGGTGGAACAGGCTATGGAATTAGGATGCCAGATATAAAAATATGCGGAAAAACTGGAACAGCACAGAATCCACATGGTCAAGACCATTCTTGGTTTATATGTTTTGCACCATATGAGAAACCTCAAATTGCATTGGCAGTAATAGTAGAAAATGCCGGATGGGGAGCTACTGTAGCAGCGCCTATAGCAAGAGAGCTTTTATTTTATTATTTTCATCCAGATGCGGAATATATGCCAATTCCAGGCTTAACACAACCTAAACCCGATAGTTTAAGAAATGAAACTGAACAACCTGATCCATTCGACTAAAAACATATTATTACAGAAATCAAAATAATTAAATAAATATTATTAAAGAATAAAAAGAATAATTAAATTTGTTCATGTTCTTTTATATCTATTTTTCAAGCTGCGTATTGATTGCTTAATTATTAAGCAACAACTACAAACAAGCTTTCTCCTTGTTATAGCTTAAGATAAATTATTGAAGAAAAATAATTTATTATTGTAGTAATATAATCTAAGGAGAAGCATATGTCCCCAGAAGTTCTAAACTTTCTCAAACACGAAGCCCATATCATTGCTCTTTCCATAATGGGTATTGTATATATAGCCAAAATAATATGGATTCTGCGATTTAAACCGATGAAGGAGCGGACTCCTTCTAAAGGAAATGAAAAAATAGCTATTTTATATTCATTTCTTTGTATTGGTATGCCATGGACTATGGAAAGTACACGAAAGAAGTGGTATAAATGGGTTGAATTTGCAATTTTTCATATTGGTATTGCATTAGCTATCTTAACTTCATTTATGATTTCGTTCGGTTCTGAAGATTTTATACAATTAGAGCCAGTATCAAGTATATTAAAAATAATATTTTCATTAACGCTATTTATAGTAATCATAAGATTACTTAGAAGGGTCTTTTCAAGAGTGAATAGACTAATCAGTCATCCTGATGATTTTTTTTCGATAGCGATGATGGTTATATGGTTTTTTATATCCACACTCTATGTATTTAATGAAACAAATAGGGTCTTTCTTGGATTATTCCTTGCAATCACTACCTTTTTAATTGCTTATGTTCCATTCAGTAAAATGTCGCATTATATAATGTGGCCATTTTCGCGATATTATTTTGGAAAGCATTTTGGCCATCGAGGAGTTTATCCTAAAGTAAAAAGTAAATAACAAAAGAGAAAGGAAAAATATGTCAAAAAAAATTAAAAATGAAAAAGCTCAAAAGGCAATAGATAGTTTTAAGAAGAAGATGAATCGTCAATCTATTCTATCTTTTGGAGTTTGTGTACATTGTGGAATGTGTACAGATTCCTGCCACTATTTTTTAGCCACTAAAGATCCAAAGTTGGCACCTGCCTTCAAAGCAGATCGAGTACGAAAGCTTTATAAAAAATACTTTGACTGGACAGGTAAATTACTCCCTAAGTGGGTTGGAGCCGGTGACCTAAACTCCGAAGAGGATTTGCAAGAGCTTATGGATATTGTGTTTGGAAGCTGTACAATGTGCAGAAGGTGTAGCTTTAGCTGTCCAATGGGTGTGGACAAAGCATTGTTAATGAGAACAGGTAGAGCTGTGCTTTTTGAACAAGGGATAGCCCCACAAGGTGTTTTAGATGTAGCAAACGACCAATGGACAAAAGGAAATCAGATGGGCATATCTGACGAAGAATATCTTGAGACAATTGAATGGCTAAATGAAGAACTACAGGCAGAATTAAATGATCCTAATTTTGAGATCCCTATGGACAAACCTAATTGCAATATAGTATATGCTGTTAATCCAAGAGAGATTAAATATGCTCCTCAAAGCTTGATGGCAGCAGCAAAGATATTTTATGTAGCCGGTGAAAGCTGGACAATGTCTTCCAAGGGCTGGGATAATACTAATTTTGGTTTATTTGCAGGTGATAATGCCTTAGGTGCACATATGGGAAATTTAGTATTTGATAGTGTAGAAAGATTAAATGCCAAGATGCTTGTAACTTCAGAATGTGGTCATGGATACAGAGCAACAGCATGGGAATCCCCTAATTGGACAGGCAGAGATCTTAAGTTTCCAATTTATAATTTCCTTGAGATAATGGTAAATTATATAAATGCAGGAAGAATTAAGCTCAACAATAGTTTGAATGATGTTAAGGTAACCTACCATGATCCATGTAATCTTGCAAGAAGCGGAGGAATAACTGAGGAACCAAGGTTTTTGTTAAAAAAATCAGTTACAGAATTTGTCGAAATGTATCCCAATCGATCTGAAAATTTCTGCTGCACAGGTGGCGGTGGAGCGATGTCGATGTCGGAATTTGCAAAAAGACGGCTAGAAACAGCAGTTGTAAAAGCCGACCAACTCAAAGCAACAGGGGCTTCGATTGTTGCTACTGCTTGTCATAATTGTGTAGATGGTCTTTCGGATTTGATAAAGCATTATAAGTTAAAGATGAAAGTTAAGTTAGTGGGAGAACTTGTTGCAGATGCAATTATTATGGAAGAAGTACCAGTAATTCCTTCTATAAAAATGCCTGAAATTGCTAAGAAGTTGGTTCTCGTAGTAGATGATGAACCAGATATGGTAACTTACCTAACAACATTATTATTAGACAATGGATATAAAGCAATTGGAGTTGTGGGATATAATCAAGCTATCGAAGCACTATCAACAATAAAACCCGATTTAATAACCCTGGATTTAATAATGCCCGGGAAGAATGGGTTAAACCTATATGAAGAAATACGCACTAATGGTAGTAATAAAAATATTCCTGTTGTATTTGTAACAGGTGTTAATTCAGAAAAACCAGGAGAACTTGACCATAGAAAATTTATTTATGAACATCATCTTCCTAAACCAGAAGGATATATAGAAAAACCTGTAGATAAAGAACTTTTCCTTATGACACTTAGAAAATGCATAGAGCTAAAGCAAAATGTAACTTAATGAAAGGTAATTACATGGACTTAACTCTTCCAGAAATACCAGATTCACTTCTTTTCGAAGAAGTGCCTTGTTATATTACTGTTCAGGATAAAGATTGCAGAATATTAAGAACAAATCGTAAGTTCAGGGAAACATTCGGGAGGAGAGAAGGCGACTACTGTTATGAGGTGTTTAAACAAAGGGATACCAAATGTCCCATTTGTCCAATGGAACAGACATTCTTAGATGGAAAGCCACATATTAGCGAGGAGATTGTATTCTCACCAGAAGGTTATCCTATTAACGTAATAGCTCAAACATCACCATTATTTAATAAGCAAGGAGATATTATCGCGGTAATAGAAATGGCAACAGATATAACGGAAAATAAGAGATTGCAGAGAAGATTAGAAGAAAGCACAAGCAAATACAGGATGTTGTACAATGAAGTTCCATGCTTTATTTCAGTTCAGAATAAAGACTTTAAGATTATTGATTGTAATAAAAGATTCAAGGAAGAGTTTGGAGACTATCGAAATGGATATTGTTATGAAATATATAAAAAGCGAACAACCAGATGCGATATTTGTCCTGTAGCTGAAGCATTCAATGATGGATTAGTGCACACGAGTGAAGAAATAGTTGCAGGTAAAAACAATACACCAATTAATGTAATAGTACTTGCAGCACCAATAAAAGACGAATATGGAGAAATAAAATCTGTAATGGAAATGTCCACAGATATTACAGAAATCAAGAAGATTCAATCTCAAATGGCAAACATAGGACAAATGGCTTCTGGATTAGCTCATACGATAAAGGGGATAATATCTGGCTTGGATGGAGGTATGTATGTAGTTGAATCAGGTTTTAAGCGAAATGAAGATGAGCTAATAAAAAAAGGTTGGGATATGGTTCAACGAAATATAGGTAGAATTTCCAGTCTTGTTCTTGATATGTTGTTTTTTGCAAAGCAAAGGATACCTGAGTTGGAAGATATATCATTAACAGCAATTTGCAAAGATATCTTTATCCTTTACGAAAATAAATGCTTAGGTAAAAACATAAAAATTACTTTAGAATCCGATTTTGATTATCATATCAAAGGAGATTATAAGTCAATTTATACTTTAGTATTGAATTTAGTTGAAAATGCGATGCATGCTTGTATGTGGGATAACTCTAAAGAAGAACATTTTATAAAAATCAAAATACAAAAAAATCTTACAAGAATATCTTTAGTAATAGAAGATAACGGAACTGGAATGGATTCAGATACAAAACATAAGCTATTTACACCTTTATTCTCAACAAAAGGAAGCAGTGGTAGTGGTTTTGGACTTATGGTAGTAAAGAAAATTGTTGAAGAACATAATAGTCAGATAAATGTTGAATCGGAAGCAGGTAAGGGTTCAACATTTACAATAAATTTTGTATAATTTATATTAATATTAATATTAATTAATAAATGGAGATGAATATGCCAAAAAAAGTTTTATTAATTGACGATGATAAAGATATTATCTCTTTTCTAACAATTCTTCTCGAAGACAATGGCTATCAATCTATATCTGCGATTGATGGAGATATGGGATTCATTAAAGCAATATCTGAGAAACCTGATTTAATCTGTTTAGATATTACTATGCCAAATGTTTCAGGAGTAAAGTGCTATAGAAATTTATCTGAAACAGCTGAAACAAAGGAAATTCCTGTATTTATTGTTACAGGAATATCTAAAGAATTTAAAGGTTTTATAGAAAGCCGCAAGCAAGTTCCCCCTCCCGTAGCTTATTTCGAGAAACCAATAGATAAAGAAGAATTTATTGAGAAAATCAAAGCAACTTTGGGCTGCTAAAATATTATTTTAAGCCACGCTTTTTAAGAAGAGGTTCGATAGAAGGCTCGGCACCTCTAAAGTTTTTATATAAAGTCATTGGGTCATCGGAATTGCCTTTTTCAAGGATATTTTGACGAAAAGAATTGGCTGTTTTTTTGTCAAAAATACCATTCTCTTTAAAGGCTTGATAGGCATCAGAATCGAGGACGCCTGACCAAATGTAGCTATAATAGCCTGCAGCATACCCTCCGACAATATGGTTGAAGTAAGTAGTTCTGTAACGAGAAATTATCTCAGGAATCAATCCAATTTTCTGAAGGTATTTTTGTTCAAATTTCATAACATCCTCATCAAGTTTGTTTTGTTGAGTGTGGTATGCCATATCGAGTAAGGAAGCTGCAATATATTCGACAGTAGCAAAACCTTGATTGAACAGTTGACTATTGTTTATCTTTTGGACAAGGGATTGGGGAATAATCTCATTTGTTTTATAGTGTTTTGCAAATAATGCTAAAACCTCAGGTTCAGGTACCCAATTTTCCATAATCTGAGAAGGTAGTTCAACGAAATCTCTTGGAACATTAGTTCCAGAAAGGGAAGGATAAGTGCAGCGTGATAACAATCCGTGAAGCGCATGACCAAATTCATGGAAGAATGTTTCGACTTCGTCGAAAGTTAAAAGCGAAGGAGCATCATTAGTTGGTTTTGTAAAGTTCCCTACAATGCTAATTATTGGATAAATAAATTTTCCATTTTTGATCTTTTGTTCGCGATAATTTGTCATCCATGCCCCACCTCTTTTGCTTTCTCTTGGATAGAAGTCCATATATAATATGCCGAGGTGTGATCCATCTTGGTTTAGAACTTCATAGCAAATAGCATCTGAATGATATTTTGGAATATCGTTTCTTTCTTTAAATTTTAAACCATAAAGTTTATTTACTAAAGTGAAAATCCCATTTTTTACATTTTCAAGTTGAAAATATGGTTTTAATTCTTCTTCGTTTAAATCATATTTTTCTTTTCTGAGCTTTTCAGCATAATATCTCCAATCCCATGGTTGAAGTTTGAATTTTCCTCCTTCTTTATCAATAATGGCTTGCAATTCTTTTGCTTCACGTTTTGCTACTTTTAAAGCGGGTTTCCATAGTTTCATTAGTAATTTGTTCACATTTGCTGGTTGCTTTGCCATTGTTTCTTCCAAAGCATAATGAGCATAGGTTTTGTAACCTAATAGTTTAGACCTTTCTAAACGAAGGTTTATAATATCTTGAATTATTTTTTTATTATCGAGGGAGTCATTATTATTGCCACGATTCATATATGCTTTGAAAATTTTTTCTCTTAAGGAACGGTTGTCGGCGTACTGAAGGAAAGGCATAACACTTGGATTATGTAAGGTAAAAACCCATTTCCCCTCTAATCCGTTTTGTTTGGCAGTTGAAGCAGCATCGTCAATTAAGTTTTTAGGAAGACCACTTAAATCATTTGGATTATCAATAATCAATTTATATCTATTATCTTCGGCTAATATATTTTCTGAGAATTTAAGAGTAAGAACTCCAAGTTGTTCGTTTATTTTTCTAAGTCTCTCTTGCTTTTTGTCGTCGAGATTAGCTCCATTGCGAACAAAGTTCTTATATGTAATTTCAAGAAGTCTTTTTTGCTCTTGATTAAGATTGAGTTTTTCTTTTTCTTTATATACTTTTTTTATTCTTGCAAAGAGCTTTTTATTCATAATGATGTTGTCGTTATGGTTACTTATAAGCGGGGAGAGTTCAATAGCAAGAGCTTGAAGTTCAGGATTAGTATTTACTGATAGATAATTATAGAAGACTGTAGCAACTTCAGCAAATAGTTCTCCACTATAATCAAGTGCTTCTATAGTATTACTAAAGGTTGGGCTTTCAGGATTATTTGCAATTCTCTCGATTTCTTCATCGTGTAGTTTCATTGCTTCTTTTATAGCAGGTTCAAAATGTTCGGTCTTTATTTTATCGAAAGGAAGAACATCGAAAGGAGTATTATAAGGTTGGAAAAAAGGATTATCTTTTAAATCTTGGCTTGATGATTTATTAGTGTAGCTCATCGTAATAACGATTAATAATGTAAAAAATAAAATATGTTTCATATATATACCATAATTTAATAATAAATGATTTTACTATTACGAATGTTTTTGATTTTTGTTGCAAATAGAATAAGATATGCTTATAAATCAAATTTAATTTAGATTTTATCTATTTGAAATTGAGTAAATTTTGATTAAGTTTGTATATTATTATTATTTGAAAATTAATGAGGTGAATAATGAAAAGAAATTTGCTATTAATTCTTATTTTTTTAATAACTTATAATTACTTGCTCTCGAGAGAAATCTCAGGCATAACTATGCCAGAATATCTGAAAATGGATAATCAAACTCTTGTATTAAATGGATGTGGGGTGATAAAAAAATTTCTTTTTAAGGTCTATGCCGTTGGGCTTTATTTAGAAAGCAAAACAAGTGACTGGAATAAATTGTTGTATGAGGATAAACCATTCATAATAAGGCTGCATTTTCTAAGGAATGGTATATCTGATGAGCAGATAATAGATGCCTGGAATACTGGTTTTAATAAGAATACCGACGTCAAAGCATCTACTATACAAAATGAAATCAATTCCTTCAATGCTTTATTTAAAGGTATTACAGTAAATGAAAATAATATATTCCAATTTGACTATATGCCTGGTGTTGGAACAAGGGTATATATCAATGGTCAATTAAAAGGAAATATTGGAGGCTACTATTTCAAAAGAGCGTTAATTGGGATCTGGATTGGCAAAGAGCCAAGAGATGATGGAGTAAAAGATAAACTTCTTGGAAAATGAAATATCGTTTGATAATTAAGGAAAAATGTATTTTGCTCTCTTGAGAATAGTTAATGGAAATGTGAAATTTAAATTATTTGCAGTTTGATTATTAATCGCAACAATATTAGTTGAGAAAGTTCTTACCTTTTGTAAATCTGGATTTATTCCTCTAATAACGGAAGCTACGAAATCTCCAGTTCCTCTGGCTAAAGCATCATAGTCAACAGAAATGGAAGCCAAAGCTCCATCTTTTGCGTGTTGATAAGAGTCTCCGACAATAGCAATTTTATCTTGTATTGCTAAAGCTGAAAGGGTTTGCATTTCATTAGACATAGTATTATCAGCAACTATGAGGATTACCTTAATGTCTTTAGATTTTAAATTATTATAAGCGATGTTAATTCCGTCTTTGTTAGTAATAGGTTCTTGAATCAGTTCGATTCCTTTAAGATCTGCTTGGCTTTTTAATTGCTGTTGTGCATAAATTGAATTTGATTCTGTGTTATTATAAATAGTTCCAATTATATTTATACTTGGAAAAAGTTCCGTTACAAAATTCATATAATCAGAAAAATTAGTTGCATCGGAGAGACCTGAAACACTCTTGCGAATATTTAGAATTCCTGCAGACTGTGGGTCAGTGACGTAAGTAAAGACTATAGGAATGGAATCTGGAACAAATTGCACAGCAGATTGAGAAGCAGGTGTTGAAATAGGAACAATAATATCGATTCCTTCGTCAAGCATTTCATCAATTAGGTTTTTTAGAGATGCTTTATCTCCATTTGCATTTTTAATATTATAAATAGTATTTTGGCTTTCAATAAAGCCCAATTCTTGCAAACGGGTTTTCATTGTTGTAATAATATCAAATACAATTGATGATTGATTATAGAGTAGAATTCCAATCTTAACATTTGTTTTTGTGATCTTTAGTTTTGTTCCAGCAGAGATTCCATATCTTTGACTGATATCAGCATAATTTGTTGCAATTTCAAGTCGTTTAGAGCTATTAAAGAAAGATACATTTTCATATAAAGGAACAGAACCGTAACTGATTCCCAGTGTAGAAAAAAAAGTGATTTTATCATTAGCAACTATCTTTAAAAGGTCACCAGGTTTCAAGTTATTTGCAATGTCTGAGTTGATATTAGTAACACAGTTGCCGAAATTATCAGTAAAAAGAATTTCCCCTTTAATGACTCCATTTTCATTGACTGGTTCTTGAATTTGATAGATTAAAGGATTATCAACAGGAGATCCAAGATTCTTTAACGGAACATCACTAATCATTGCAAGAACGGCTTTAGTATAGTATTCCTCAAAGCTTAATTCGTTATACTGTTTGCCATCGAATATGTTTGGATTATCTACATAGTAAAAGTCATGGGTGGAAAAATACTTAATGATACGAGAAGCTAAACCATTGTCTGGAACTAAAATCTCTTTATTATCATCTGTTCTGAAAATCATTTTTTTCCCGATAGCACCAGGCTCAACTATACAAACAAAAAATGAATTAGGGGGAAAGTTTCTAACAGCAACTTCAAGATTATATGCAGCTTCTTTAATATCAAATGTGGCTGCTGGGAAAAATTGAATTTCTATGTCTGGATATTTGGTCAAAACGGCGCCATAAATTTTAACAATCAAGTCGGAGCTAACTTGAAAATCTGAAATAATTACTAATGTTCTCTTAGGTGTAGTATTGTTAGTGTTAGAGCAGCTAAGTATTAATAATGATATTAATAATAGTATTGTTTTTTTCATAACATCACCCTCCAAATTAATAATTATTTATATTATTTTAGAAACTCTCTTTAATAGCATTAAAAACTTTTAAAGGTTCTAAAGTATCGAGACAAAAGTATTCTGTATTTTTGCATTTGGGACTAAAAAAGCATTGGCATGGTTTATCTGGTTCGACAATAATGCCACGACCATATAGTTCAAATTCGTTAGGGTTGAAGATATTATTAATAAGAACAACCTTTTTCTTAAGAGCAATAGCAATATGAAGTGCCATAGTAACAGCTGTAACTATAGTATCACATGCATTAACTAATGAGAAAAACTCTTTAAGTGGAAAAAAGCCTGGGTAGAAGCATCCAGACTTTTGTGATAATCTGAGATTTTTTTCATGTTCCTGTTCACCTCCAAGAAGCAATGGGAAATAATTGTTTTCTTGAAGAAGAGCTATTAATTTCTCCCAATATTCTTCTTTCCAAAGTCGAGATGTCCAACGACCGCCACATCCGGTATTAAGACCAACAATAATTTTGTTATCGTTCTTAATTTTAAAATCTATAAATGTTGGTTTGTCTAAAATATATTCTTCTTTTGAGAATTTCCATTCACATATTTCGAATATTTCTTCGAGATAAGACTTTTTGTTCGCTTTATTGATGTCGTCGAACAAACCGGTATGGAATTTATGTTCAGCAAATTTATTAATAGGGGCTGGTTTGCCATTTTTTAGGTAAAATCCAGATTTTTTCTTAGCGTTAATTTTGGAAGCGAGGGCACAAGCATAAGGATCTTTGTCGAGATTAATTAACCAGTCAAACTCTGTATTTTCGATGACTAATATTGATTCTAAATTGAATTGCATTTTATTGTCAACAATTGAAGGTATAACTTCTGGAGTGTGGGTAAGCCACCAGATTGAATAGCTGGGAAGTTCATTTTTTATTTTATGGATTAATGGAGTTGTGCGTATGACATCACCAATAGCACCTAGTTTAATAATTAGGATTTTACCTTTTATTTCTTCATAATAACTGCAATTCTCGCATTTGACGTTGTATTCTTTATGCGGTCTGCAAGGCAGCTCACCATGGAAGAATTTGCAATTGGCTTTATAATACATAGGATCTAAAATCTATATTGAATCATCAAGTTAAAGTAGTAATTATAAACAATACTTTCTTCGAGTTCATTGAATCGAGTAAATGTAAGAAGTTCGCCTCGAGAGTTATCACGACCAAAAAAGTTCATAGCGCCAAGCCCGAAAGAAGTATTAATGAACAATGGTTCAACAATTTCGCCTTCGAATCCGATATGTAGAACACCACCTAAACGCGTAGCAGGCACCTTTGTTTTTATTTCTTTAGCATCGGTTGTATCTAAGTAACCATATTTAATTTCACGTCGCCAAGTCCCTGATTGAACGAAATTCACTCTAGCTTCGAGACCTATATATGCTTTAACATTAGCATAAGGAAATTTTAAGAAAAGGTAATTGAATCCTATAGAGACAGCTGGTATATCTACACTATGTTTTAAAGTAGCTGTTGTATATTTAGAAATAGGTATTCTTTCAGCTGCTCTTAAGAAGTTGTATTCGAAACCAAGAGGAATTTCAAAATTACCATTTTTATCAATTTTAAAGTTCATTTTCAGCACAAAACCAGGCTGAAAACCGTCGAAGCTTCCGCCATTAATTGCAGGTTTAGTGCTATCGCGTTCAACCATAGGTTTTGCACCAGGATTATCGCCGATTATTCTTGAAGTTGACAAACCAAACAATAGATGGATGCTTCCGAAATCTATAAAACCCGTTTGTGCTGATGCAGTGAATGAACAGAGAAGCATAAAGGAAAGAAAAATAGTTACTTTGATGATATAATTATTAAAATGTTTCATATAATACCTTTTTTATTAAATTCTCTCTTTAATGTTATATTTGACCTTTTCTAAAGAATTTTTTACAATCATTTCTCCAATAAGGCCTAATGATATTAATTGTACGCCGACAATGATAAGAGCAATGCCTAAAAGGGCAAGCGGGCGATTACTCAGTGCAGTTTTCCCTAATATCCATTCTACTAATAAATAAATATCAATAGCTAAACCTGAAATTGAAAATAAAAGACCGATTGCTCCGAAAAAGTGTAAAGGTCTTTTAAAATATCTTGTTGTGAAAAGCATTGTTAATAGATCAAAGAAACCTTTGAATAATCTGCTAAAGCCATATTTTGATTTTCCGAATCTTCTTGGATGATGAATGACAGGAATTTCTGTAACTTTGAACCCTTCGAGATGTGCTAAAGCAGGGATATATCTATGCATTTCTCCATATATTTGTAAATTTTTTGCTACTTCTCTGCGATAAGCTTTAAGTCCACAATTATAATCGTGGAGCTTAAGTCCAGTAAAAATTGATGTTATCAAATTAAAAAACTTTGAAGGCACAGTCTTAGTAATGGGATCTTTTCGTTTCTTTTTCCATCCAGAAACCAAATCGAATCCTTCTTTAATTTTATGAACAAGATTTTTAATTTCCGCAGGATCGTCTTGTAAATCAGCATCCATAGTAACTACTATAACTCCTTTTGCTGTGGCAAATCCAACAGAAAGTGCAGCTGCTTTACCATAATTCCTTCTAAATCTAACTGCTCTAAATTTTCTATTCCTTTGATGTATAGTTTTAATTATATTATAAGAATTATCAGTTGAACCGTCGTCAATAAAAATGACCTCCCACCTATCTTTGACTAATCTTGATAGTTCGTCTTCAATTTGGAGTGCTAATTCTGGCAAAGATTCTTCTTCATTAAATAATGGAATTACAACAGAAATAAGTATTTCTTTAGGATGATCTTTTATAAAATGCTTTGATTTTGTATTATCGTTTTGGGTTGTAGTTGTTGAGTTTGAATGGTTTTTGTTCAGATTTGTAGATTCTATTTTAACTGGATTTTGTTTTTGAATATCTGTTTTTTTAATCTCTCGACCTTTATCTTGATTTTTGTTTACTTTATCCACATTATTCCTCATTAGAACTTAATAAATCTTTTGGTAATGAATTCGCCGTTCCAGGTATTTAATTGGAGCAAGTAAATACCTGAAGTTAATCGGTTTACATCAATAATGGCATTATCATTATTTATATTTCCAGTTTCTACTAATTCTCCTAATATTGAATATATTTTATAATCATTTATTGTAAAATCAGAGTATATGGTAAGATAAGCTGAAGTAGGATTTGAAGATATTTTTAATTTATTTTCTTTATTAATATAATCAATGTGAGTAGAAACATCGAACCTGGCAATAATTTCGAATCTTGTTATAGATTTGTTGTTAACCTTAGCAGAAAGGGAATCTTTCATAGAGATTTTAATAATATTGCCAGTATATCTATCTCTTATGTAAGCAGAAATAATATTTGAAGGTAAAGGTAACCAGCTGAAATTTAAAGCTTGAACAATATTATGTACTTCAAAACGAAAAATTACAGAATCATCATTGCTATTTGGTATAGGCATTAGGTTAATATATGACCAAAGGTTATCGCCTCGAATAGAATCATCAATTAAGAAAACTCCATGAAGTCCATCTGGTGGAATAAAAGGGGGTAAATCTTGCTCTCCAAGTGCAGTATCCAAGCCGGTTGTGGCAAGGGGATGGATTCCGAAATCGAGTTTATTAAATTGGATTGATTGGTAATCATCTTGCATGTTCAGACGAATTATTATTTGTTCATATGCAAAAAAAGTGAAAGGAAAAAGGGATAGAATAGTTAAAATAATTGCGGAATATTTTTTCATTTTAGATAAAATCAATATTATATAAAAATTTGATGTTAAAAAAAACAAATATAGTTAATATATCTTATTTATTCAAAAGATATTAGCGTAGAAATGACACTTTTATTGCAAAAAAAAAGGCAACATACTATTTTGTATGTTGCCTTTCTAAATTTAGAACGGTTTATTTAACTACATTGATAGTGTAAATAACCGAATTGTTACCAGAAACAAGCTTGCAAATATAAGCTCCAGCTGCATAAGGAGATGCATTGAAGGTTAATGTATATACACCAGCTGTTCTGAATTCATTTAATAAAGTAGCGACTTCGTTACCGAGGACATCATATAGCTTAATGCTTACAAAATTGTTCTCTTGAAGAGTATATTTAATTGTGGAGAAAGTTGAAACTGGATTTGGATAGTTTGTAAGACCAAATCCTGCTATTAAATCATCAGATTTCAAAATCCGAATTGCATTAGAACGTGACTCTTTAATTTCAACATTTCCGCTATTACCTTGACTAATTGTCCCAAATACTTTTCCTGTAACAGCATCGACAAATGTATAGTTAGCATCGGCTTTATTTACAGAAATAGAAATTGGATATTGTACACCTTGAAGATTGATAACAGGTGTATTTGAATTAGTCAATATGCCATTATTATCGAAGCGAACATCGAAGACCTCGTTAGGAGGAGTAGGCGGCAGTTCGAAATATGTAACGTCAGCATCTTTATCATTTATTAGATAAAGTTCTGTTTCTTTTAAGCTATTATCTTTAATGCTCAAAACAGCACTTTGCGAAAGGATAAAGTCTTTAAAGCTATTATCTGGGATACCTCCTAAGCGATTTTTCTTCGGCTTAGGAACTTCTATAAGTAGATATCCACTATAATTTGCTTTAATCCAATAACCGAGGCCGGGAACAAGCTCAGAAACTTCTTTATATCCACGGTCTGTAACGTATCCCCAAATACCATGCTTCAAGCTATAATCTAATTCGGGCCATTCATTGCCAAAATTAGTGAACTGAATGTTTTGAATATTAAGAGGTGCTGAACAGGCTCCGATTGTATTCCATCCGGGATACAAACGGACAGGGTCGCCAGTAGGTTGGGAAATCTTGCTTATAAATGTACCTTTGAATTGCTTGTCAACAGTGTCACTATATTTAATAAAGTAACCGATACCTGGTCTTAGATATGTTTCATCTTGATATTGGTTCTGAGAGAAGTAGTAAGGTTTATTTATGGCATTAGGATAAAATACATCCCACTTGCTATCAGTAGGTCTAACAGGTAGAGAAAGTAAGTTCCATCCTTTTTTAATTATAGGATTGCCGTATTGGTCAACATATTTAATAACTCTTGGTAAAGTATATTCGATAACGAATGACTTCCAACGGGCATCATCAATGGTGTATGCAAATTTGCCTTGTCCTAATGGAGTAGCTCTTCGCATATCAACGCTAAAGTGGCTTCCATTCACAGTATCTCTCAGATAAAGAGTTGCGTCCTTTGGAAAGTCATTAATATCCCATTCAACGACAATTGGATAGCCGTCGTTTGGATTAAATCTGCAGTAATAAGTGATTGATGTAAGAGAGTCGTATAGGTCTCTAATATCTCTTGAATTGGAGCGTTTGCCATCAGGTAAATCTGTTGGGCACCAGTCTCCAAAGCCATAAGGAACAGCATTTTTAACTTCATCTGTAGCATCATCAGGTGGGAACCAACGAGCATCTAATTGCCCTTGTCTTAAGTCATAATTATAGGCATATTCACCAAATAATGTATCAATACCCATTGTTGCACGATGGCCAACGCCGAAGATAAGATTAACTTGTTCACCCTTATTATTCTTTACAAAAATATTCATACCTCTATGGGCACCATTTGCTTCATAAAGGTCTGGTTCGTAAGGTTTCCTGAAATAGATAAATACGACTCTAACTCTAACAGGGCTTACCAAAGCGGTGGGTGATTTAAATGTAATGTGTCCGATATAGATACCGGTCATTTCGTTTTTAGCTGGTTGTAGCAAGTTTGGTTCACAGCGAATTTGAACAAAAGCAATAGGATCAGCTTGTGTAAAGTTTCCTAATGGGTCAAGCAGATTTTGTGGTCCGAGGATACCATTATCGAGGTAATATATATATCCCTTTCTATCAATTTGCCTTGTATAGTATTTATTAGTACCTGGTATATCGAATTTAGCACGTAACCAAGGCTGGTCGGTTTCCATATAAATATCCATCATTCTTGTTAAGGGCTGTCCATTTGCAATTGTTATTGTTCTATCACCAATAAATGGTTGATTTGAACCTGAATCGAGAGTAATAGGATCTCTAAGTTTCCAGAATTCAGGTGATACCATGATAATTGGGTTTGGACCTAAAGTGGGGTCTGGTGGTGGCATTAAGCTACCATCTGCTCTATTGCATGTAAATTCAAACTTTGGCAATTCAGTAGTAATTTTTAAATAAATTACACCTGGTTTTGTTCTTTCAGTCGCCCACATAGGTGTATTTTGATTATCAACGCCAGCTAAGCCGACATTATTATCAAATTTGTATGACGGAGGATCTGGAAACTCAGCTGCTACTTCAGGATGTTCAGCACGTAGTTCAGTAAATGGAGCTGTAGTATGAACGTTCAGGTCATTGAATTTAATCACGTCATCTCTAATGAGAATTTGAGTGTTTGAACCAGTACCGACAGTCCTTGGATAAGGAATAACTCTGAAACGAATGTAAAGGAGAATATCCCATTGTCTGGCTGATGGATTTTGATTAGTTGGTAAAGGTCTAACCGATGTTCCGACTATAGTAATAGCTCTACCTCTTTGACGAGTAGAAGCAGCTGGGTCGCGATTTTCCCAAAGCTTTTCGGTATAAGTTGGATCTTTCTCATCATACCAGGAGATATTAAACTCTTTTGCAGTAGGTTCTTGGTATTCTCCGTTTACTTTAAAACGGGGATCTTGATCAGTGTAATATGGATCATCGCCTGGATGAAATTTTTGAACTCCAATAGCACGAACAGCAGAGTTATCGTACTGAACCGTGAACTGGAAGCTATAAATAGGTTCGGGTTCATATAGGGTCCTATCAGGATTATATACCCACCCATTATCAATAAAGACTGGAAGTAAGAATTCGCGTTGTGCATCTCCATCAGCAGATGCAGGAAGCCAAATTCTTCCATCCGGGTACCAATCTGTCTTCCAGCCATTGTCTTGTCCAGTAAGACTTAGGACAGGAACACGAGGATAATTCAATTGGCTACTAGCATTTTCAACAGTTGCTAATGTCAAAGTGAACAGTAACAACAGTCCTAAAAACACTTTGTAGCTTCTTTGTAAAACATTAAACTTCATTTGGACCTCCAAAATTTTAAACTATTTAATTTTTATAAATTTTTTTATTTCTCTATTATTATTTTTTTTCACGATATTAAAAAAATAAATACCGTCATCGAGTATGTCTGTATTGATCTGTATTTGTTGTTCGTTTTCAATTTTAAAGTCTTTGATTACGTTTCCTAATAAGTTTGTAATAATTATTTCTTGTATAGTTTTATTTTCATTGCTGACTATAATATAGTTTTCGTGAATAATGTATTTAGTTTCTTTGTATGATATATTATCATCATAGATAGAGGTTGGAGTAGTATCTATTTTATTACTTTTCATAAAAGCATAGGCGTTTAATAATTTAGATATACAACTACAATCGTTAATTTTTACAGGTTCTATGTTAAGCTTAGCAATATTATCTGATTTGTATTTCTCGATTATGGTTAATTTTAGATTTACTCCAGCTATTGTATCGTTTAGAACTGATAAAAATAATTGAATTTTTCCTTCAATTTTTTCTATACTATCTATTTTGATATAATCATTCAAAGAACTTATATCGTAAATTTCAAATTGGTTTGGGTTTTCATTTTCTATATTTATTTGTAAACTGCTTAATCTGAGTCCAGGTTTAATATCGAAAACTACTTGAATATTTTTTGTTGAATCTTTTTCCAAAAACTCAAGAGTATCGGTATCGAAGTAAGTTTTTAAGTAATGATTTTCGTCAAAAAGAATTTCAGCTTTTACCAAACCGTTTGAAACATCTTTTATCGTTTTTTTAAATTCATCGGTAAACTCGATAAAATCTAAATTTACCCAACTTGTATCAGGGCAAGTTCCAATATAATTACCTAAAAAAGCAAATAAAGGTCTATCGCCTGAAATTGGGATGTTGGACATCCACTGAGAAGCGGTAAATATTATTTTGCCTTTTTGGTTGAAGTCTGCCCTATTATATTCAAAGAACTCTGCTAATGTGTTGATTGGTAGAGCAGTATGGAATTGTATTTTTTCTGGGTTATAATTGAGTTGTCCATTGAAGCCGAAAAGCGAATCGGACTGCAAGATTTTGCCGATATAAAGTGTAATGATAACCCTTTTGTCTCTATCTGCTCCGCACAAATTTATTTGTTCTGAATTTTCAATCTTAAGATTAATATCATTTTGAGCTTTGAAAGCTCTCGGACTGACTATAATAATCAGTCCAGAGAGCAATAAAGCCAATATTTTATTAATCTTAATCACGTTTTTAAAGTTTTTATTTATTTAACATTAATTTCTTGGAAATGGTAATATTATCTCCAATTAATCTATAAACATAAATGCCATTATTAACTGAGTTGCCATTGTCATCAGTTCCATTCCAATCAAAACTGTATGTTCCTGTATTCATATTTTGTGAAGCGATTGTCTTTACTTTATTTCCGATAGCATCGTAAATTGCTAAAGTATAGAATCCTGCTTCTTGAATATTTGTTGTAATTAAGGTTTTTGTAGTGAATGGATTTGGAACGTTTTGAAGCAAAATCTCGTTATCGATGTTGTTTTCGTTTAATGTCAAAGGAGCAGTAATATCACCAAGATTTTCGTCATTATATCTAATATCAGATATTGTAAGGACTGGTTTCTCAGTTTTTACAGTGAGATATAGAATTGGACTATGCTGGTCGTATTCGCCTAATGCAGCAAAGACGATGTTTTTTCCATTAAAGTCGGTTAAAATGTCTTGGTCTTTTAAATTTGTAACATTTACAATTTCACCGTCAACGACAAACTTACCGGCAAGTGGTCCGTTTATATATCCGTTAACATAAACTGGAACTACATAGGTGTTCTTATCAATATTCTCAATTTTACCAATATTTATTCCAGTAGCATTGATTTCATTATCTCTTCCGTAAAGGACGATATATTTATCTGGAGCAAGCCAAGGAAGTGCAGGAATTCTGCAAGAGATATAAAGTAGTATAAGAGCAGCATCGTATTCTGTGGCATCATAGTAGACTTGTTTTACTGATGATACTCCATATTTTTCGAGGTTATCCCAATAATTTTTATCTCTTGTCGTAATGTTAACCCTAACACCATTTTTATCAATAAACCATCTGCCATTGTGGTTTACATCGCCGTGATAAGCAGCTCTTCTTCTCATATGGTCGAGTTCGTAATGGAATGGGTCGGCTATGGAACGCATAATAACTCTTGCATCATTAACGGTTACATACCTTCTTTGGTCGAAGCGGTAATCCCAGTGTTTATGTCCAAAAGTTTTAGAAAAGTCAGCATCGCCATCGCCCCAATAGTTTTCTTCATTATATCTAATTAATGCAGAGAGGTAAATAGAGCGGTCGTTTCCAGCAGGAGTCCATTCTTTTGTTAGCACTTGGGATTGTCTAGATGCATTATTATCGTTTGGATAACGAACGAGTGCGTTTAGGTAATCGGCAAATTCGCCTTTAATACCAACGGAAGCACCTTCAACGATTACTCTTCTATCATTAGAAAATTCATTGCCTCCAATTGTTCCGTAGCAAAATTCAATATCTCCTTGAGGAGAATTAGGGTCTTTTGATTTGTGTAATTTTACCTGGAAGCTTGCTATGCTTGATTTAATAGTAGCATCGTTAATATTAAGATTTCTCCACTCGATAGTTAGCATATCAGGATCTTGTTTGTATGATATTCTCGAGGGTTTGTATCTATCTCCAACTGGAAGGCCTGCATTATCTTCAGAAGTTCTGTAGAAATGGTCTCCCCAGAATGGAGCGATAACATTAATTGGATAAGATGCAGATTGAAGAAATAGTCCTTTTGGATCTTTGGCAGGAACAGCTGGTGGGTCTGAAAATGTAATGAAGCCATTAACGCAAACCCATACACTTGTGAAGACATCGCCATTGAATTCGAATGGGAATCCAATGTTGATTTTAGTGTATCCGTCGTCCCTATTTGTACCGAAAGTAGGTGGTAAGCCAAAGAAATCAGGCCATAGGACGGTTTCATCATCTTGGATAGATACGTATGGTGTGATCTTTACTCTAATAGTATCGAACTCACCATAGACCTGCGCTCTCAGGAATTGCATTGGAATTGTCAGTCCAAAAAGTATCACAATCCCGATTGCAAGTGATAAGTAACGTCTCATTTTATACTCCTATATTTTTTATTAAATATTGTTTTCAACTTAATTTAATTTTAGGTAGGTTCAGCCTTATAAGCTGAACCTACCAGTTAATCGTTTATTTCACTAATACAACAGGATATGTTGAAGTCAAACCATTAGCAAACATTCTAATCGTATAAGAACCACTTGGCAAGAGATTTCCGGTGCGGTCGCGTCCATTCCAGATTAATTGGTATGAACCTGGAGTATAGTCGGAGTCTGTGAGAACAGCTACAACATTTCCAAGAGCGTCGGATACCTCAATTTTTACTTTTGTTGCTGCAGTCAAACCGAATTTAATGTTTGTTGAATTAGCGAATGGGTTTGGAGATACAGATTGGATTCCAAATTCTACATTGCCGTCAATAGGAGTTGCAACATCGCTTTGCCAATCGCATACGATTAAGAATGAAGAAACAACATCTCTATTGATAGTAATTTTGAACAACGTACCATCTGCTTTTCCAGAAATATCAGGTGATGATTCGCCTTTGCCTGTGTTCATATTGTAATTGAATATATTTCCATTTGAGTGTGCGTCTCTAATAAACCAGGTTGCTCCGGTAGGATTCTTTGTTGCATCTGCTTTATCAGGAACGTCAGACATATTCCAGGAAATAGTTATTGGATAATGGTTGGAAGTATTTCCTGCTTCTCCACCAGATTGGAATACTGCTGTATAGACCCATTCTCCATCGGCAGCATTAGCTCTAGGATATATATTCCTTAGAATGCCGTTTGTGTTTGGAATAGTCCATCTTGCATCGAAGATGTCTTTTGGTGGTCTCATTGGTAGCTCGTATTCACAGAAGTTTGGATCGAGCTGGCCTATAGTATCGCCAGGAGTAAATCCATCGCCTCTTGTTGCAGTGCGAGCGACACCCCAAACTAAATCTTGGAAAGCTCCTTTATGATTTTCAACTCTAACATTGACGGTAAAGTCGGTTTTATCAGAAACTTTCAAACGATATGTAAGGATCTTTTCTTCGCCTTTTGAATCTGTAACTTTAATTTGAATGGTTATCTTTCCATCTGGATCTATATCGCCAGGATTAATGTTCCAACTGTCCCCAATAATTGCAACAGGAACTGTATCTTTTGCTAAAGGTCCTCTAATAGTAGCTGGGTTCAAGCGTAATCCGGCTGGTTTAATCACTGTAAGTGTTAATGTTTCTGGATCATCTTGTCTCATCAAGTCTTTATCAACAACTAGTATTGTATCGAGGTAGTTTGATCCTTGGTCAATACATCTTACTTCTGGAGCACCTGTTATATCTGGTTTATGATTTGTTGGTTCGACAACGAGACTGAATGTTTTTACATCAGTTAATCCATTTTCATCACGAACGAGCACTGTAACTTGTACTGTCTTTGGTGCATCGTTTAATCCAGGTGTTCCATAGAGTAATCCGCTAATTGGATTAATCTTTAGCCATTGCGGTGTTGTTTTTAGACCTGTTAAATCCCAGTTTCCAGCTTCTGGATAGCAAGGATCTTTAGGTTCTTGGTCAGTAGGATGATTTTCATATATAAGTTCGAAAGTATGTTTTTGGTCGAAATTCGGGTCGAATACTTTAATCATTTTAGCTGAGTCTAGCAATTGTGGATTATAATCATAATCTTCTTTTGCTGGTGGTAATGATTGAGTAAGTATTGTTGGTGAATAATTGATATAAACTGGAACAGGTTTATTATTGATTCCACCGTGACCGTCATTTACAACGAGAACAAATATTGTATCGAGATTTAAAGCTCCATTAACTTGAAGTTTTGGAGTAAGTAGTTTGGTAGCTTCATCTCTTGGGATACGAACATTTACTTTTCCTCTTGTTGTAAGGTCAATACCGTTAGGATCTTCTTTATCGAGTGAATCGAATAAATACTTATTACCCATCCATTGTGGTCTGGATTGAGTAATGAATGTCCATTTATCAACGCCATCAAGATCTGGATTATAAATGGTAGTATCAATAACAGTAGAATCATCAGGATTCAAACGAATACCAATATTCATAAATCCGTAAGCTGTTTTTCCGAAGCGGAAGTCCCAAGGAGTGCGTCCAAATCTTTCATCCCACTTAAGAGCCCAAATATCTTCCCACTCGTCATCGGTGTTGAAGTCGAGCTTTAATCTAAGTGAGTCTGTAACGTTTGCGATTACTTTTTTGTCTTTCATTCCGCAAGTGTATTTGGATTCTTCATAGACTACATATGTAACAGTATTAGGATCGTTTGGATCGCTTGTAATTCTAACTTTTTCTTCTTTTCTTCCGAATCCAGGGTCAAGGAACTTAGGTTTAGTCTCAACAACAAACAATCTGAATTCGTATTGATTGCTATAGTTGCTTCCGCCATTAATGGTGTCTTGTTGGAGGTATCTTGCAAGAGGAGGAATCTCATAAACGCCAGCATTGAGGTAGGGCTGGAATATGTTCACGAATTGATCTAATGTATCTTGTCCAACACCTAATTGCTTTAGGTAGTCAACAGTTCTCTTTGATGGCGGGTAGTTTTCAGCGGCAACTCTAACTTTTTCGCCACCGGGAACGACCCATGGATTTAATGGAAAGCCTCTAAATTGTAGATATCCTTTTGAGCCAGCAAATTGTTTATTAGCTGGAACAGTATCAGCCATTAGCCATCTTACAATACCTGCGTTTCCATCAAAATAGCCATTCTCATCAATGGGCCACCATTTATAGGTAAGTTCGGAATATTTATCTTTATGAAGTGTTTCTTTTGGATCGAAGAATTTGTTATCGTCTTTTGCTGTAACGGTTAAGATAGAGTCTCTACCGCCTTCTGGTGAACCAGAATAGGTTCCGGGACGAACTGGATATTTTCTATCTTCTGTTACGAAAATTGTGTTTAAAAATTCAGGTATCTTAGCTATATTAATATTTTGTAAGTCTATTATGTTTCCAGTAAATTCTGGTGGTTGTGTAGATTCGACTATATCAAAATACAATCCTTCGTCATAAGATTTATTAACGCCATCTTTCCATAAGACTGTTCTTGAAACTATGCGAACTCTATCGCCAACATTAACTGGCAAAGCGCGGAAGCGTTCGCCACCATAGAATGTTGCAGTATTACGGTTTGATGGAGGCCAAACCTCGTTAGAGAATAGATTGGGAACTCCAGCAAAGGCATTCTTTGGTGCATGATATTTTCTACCTTGCAATGTTCCAGCATCTTCATTAAATGGGTTATGGCGTAAAGCTTCGAGTAATGTCTTTCCGATACCAAAGTTAGCTAATCCTTCGTGTGTTCTACGAATTGAGTTATTGCCAATTCTATAAGATGAATCGGGAACTAAGTCAACACGGCCTCTGAAGACTTCTCTATAAGGAGCATCTTCGGATACTTGTTTTAGATTAATTCTGATATAATCATTGCTCATTTCGTTGATAACGAAGAATACGGTTTCATTTTGTACTCTTGGATCGTGATTGCTGTATTCAGCTAATCCACTATAATCGGCTTCAGCTTCGAGATAAACAGGGTATCCAATAGGATGGTAGAATTTGCCATTTTTATCAGGTTTAAATTCATCTTGGAGTTCTTTAATGAAGCCAAAAACAGGGTTTCCTTGGCTGTCTAAGCTATCGGCAATGAATGGATCTCTGAGCCAGCGCTTTACATATTTTCCAAATGATGGTTTTGTATTGTCTGTATATCTCTTTAATACTGGTGGAATGCCAACTGCGAAATCTTCTATTGGACTCATTCTACGATTAGAGTAGTCAGCTGTTTTAATATCGGTTCCTTTATCGTAGACATCGTAAACTAATCCTGACATTAAAACTTTTTCTGGGATACTATTTGTAGCGGGAGTATTTTCATCGACACCATTTATAAGTGGAATTGGTGCGTATCTATATCCCCAACGATAAGTATTGTTATCGTTTTGAACGTATTCGAATGGACCTTGAGTTAATGGGTCAGAGGGAGCTGGATCAGTTTTATCCCAGAAAATATATCTTAGATAACTTTTTGAAGGATTTTGTTTTGCCCAGTCATAGTTCCTGGTGTAATCTGTATTAATGAAGAAGGTTTCCATTTGAGCTGGTTCAGACCATAGTGTATCGAGTTCTCCATCGCCATTTAGGTCGCCAATCCATTTGATTTTTCTGTTACCAATTTGCATTGTAACGTTTGCTTCGCTTCTTCCCCAGTAGTTACCTCTAATAGTATCGGTTCCGCCATATCCAATACCACTTGTTCCGGCTAAAACGCCTTTAGTGTTGTAAGCATCGGGTAATCTGATTAAGAATCTTGCAGTATTGTTATAGATTGAGTTTCCACCGAGCGATGAGCTTGTTGATGGAAGTGGTCCAATGAATTCGCCGTATATAATTGCACCTGCTAAGTCGCTTGATGCATGATTAGCGATAATTGGTCCACCAGGTCCACTTTTTATTGCTGGACCAGTAATATAGTTTTGATCTTTTCCAATATCAGAATAAGCAACATTGCCTGTAATTAAAGATTTTGAAAAGATAAGTTGTAAGTCGTAGTTATCAGAATAAACAGCTGCACCTGAAAAAGCTTTATTGTTTTGTATTCTTACACGATGGAAGCGAATGCTGTCGACTCTTCCCATTCTATTAGGAGTAATTTCATCAAGAATATATAATGCACCTCCGAGTCCAATACCATTTTCTTGAAGTTTTTGTCCGATAAGGCGTTCTTGGTGCCAGCGTTTCACATCGACGTAGCTTTGGTTAACAGGAACCAATTGTGCCCAAGAATCGGCGCCATTCCTTGTTCCAATAAGAACGCCGAGGTCACCTACAGCATAGCCAATTGTGTTAGCAACAAAGAATACATCGTGAATTGTTGAAGGTGTAGCATAGCTCTTATCTTCCCATGCTAAACCAGCATTTGTAGTTTTAACAATAAACCCTTGATTTCCAACTGCATAACCAATTGTTTCATTAGTAAAGAATATTTTATTAAAGGTTTTGCTTGCATTTGAATAGACATTTGTCCAACTTGCTCCACCATTAATTGTTTTATAGATTACGCCGTATTCACCAGCAATATATCCAGTATTAGCGTCAGTGAAATGAACGCCATAGAAATTGCTTGTTGTGTTAGCAAATTGGTAATTCCAATTTAAACCACCATCATAAGTAACAAGAATTAAGCCGTAATTTCCCACAGCCCATCCGACATTTTCATTAACGAAAAATACGTCATGAAGATTTCTAACTGGAACTGGTCCTTGTACTGGATTGAACCATGTATCTCCACCATTTACAGTTTTCAAAATTGTTCCGTTATCACCAACCACATATCCAACCTGAGTACCAACAAAATAGATTGCATTTAGTGAATTTACAGTTAATCCGGGTTGAACTTCAGTCCAGGTTTCACCGCCATTTTCTGTTTTGATGATAAGCTCGCCATCGCCACAGACAAAACCGCGATTTCTGGATGTGAAGTGAACGTCATTAAGTCTGAAGAATGTATTGTAGTTTTTGTATTCCCAGGATGTTCCGCCATTTACTAACTTAATTATAGTTCCATTATATCCAACTGCGAAGCCAGTATTATCATCAACAAAGTATGCACCATAGAGAGGAACAGCTCTCAGTTGAGTACCGCTACCGATTTGGGTTGTTCCAGAACCATTTACTCTTTCTTTTACTGGGTCTTCAACTATGATTTCGTTATCCCAGAAGCGGTTCATCATGCGGGTATCTGGTTTATATCTATCGCTTCTGTATGTGAAGATGTCGTCATTACGTTCAGATGAAAATCTGTCAACGATTCCGTCGCCATTATCATCGTATTCGATATCTAAATCAGTAATGAAGAATCTTTGTATTGAGAAATCTGGATGAGCTAAAGCTATTGCGCCTCCATTACCGTTATAGACTTTATTTGCTTTGAATTCGCAAGCACGAACAACGTTGAGGTCGCCGTTTAAGGAGTAAATAGCTCCACCTCCCCATATAACTTCTTTGTTTCCAATGATTTTAACGTCTGCACCGACAACGTTTTCTGCGAATACAGCACGTACTAATCTGCAATATCTGTTTACTGGTAATAAAGGTGAACCACTTGGTAGATATATATTAATGGCACCACCGGAGTAGCCAGCAGAGTTGCGTTCGAATCTAACTGGGTAATTACCTCCGTAACCCATAGTTCCAACTTGAACCCATGGGTCAGTTCCACCAGCACCGTTAACGGTCATATTTCTCATAGTGTGGATTGCACCGCCAGTTGCTAATGCATAGTTATCTTCAAATCTTATGGTATGTCCATAATTTCTTGTCTCTATGCTTTTATCGGTACCGCCGATTCTTGGTGATATGTTAATATTATCTACACCACCATCAACATAGATTGCACCACCGGCGCCGGCTTTATTTTTCTTGAATATTGTAATATTATCTAAAGCTTCGCGATCTGGACCTCCTCTAACCTGAAGGCGTGCCCAAGTATTTTCAGCGAATATAGCACCACCTTTGGAAAATGTTCCGCTGTTAGGTCCAAATTCTTCGCCTTCGAGGAAAGGAGCATTTGTGCTATTGGATTCAAACTTGCCAGCAACTAACAATGAAGTATTAGTACCGACATAGATTGCACCGCCTCTTGCGCCTAAGGTAGCTCCACCGTATTGATAGTTGTTAGCTGTATTACCAATAGCTTCGAATTTATCTTCGAAGGTACCTGTATTTGGTATTTTCCCAACGTTATTGTTGATGGATTTATTTAAGCCTAAAGCAATATCAATTTTATCGCGTCCATCGAGATAAATAGCACCACCGAAAGCTTCGTTGCCATAATCTTTAACAGGATTAGCATATTCATCTGTTAAGTCAACGACAACTTCGATTGGTGGGACGCCAATCATTTTTTTACCAACATTTGCTAATTGTACGTAATTTTTTTCAAATTTCAAATTTCTATATCTTCCGAGGTAAACAGCAATACGACCATCATCGTAATATTGTCTATCAAAATCTCTTAAGAATGGTTCATTCAAGTTGGATTGTATTTGGTCAATTGCAAGTACAGGATTTGCTTGAATTATTGATGATATATTGCCATCAGGATCTGTTATATTTGGATTTGTATTTGTTGGATAAGTATTATTAAAGTTCATAGTTTTCGGAAAGCCTTCAGGAGCTTGAAGAATTTGGATTGCGCCACCGTGGAAGCGAGCCATATTATAAGTAAATTGGCAATCAATGAGCCAAGTTCTTGAAGAGAAGGTTGTAATAGCTCCGCCGCTACCGTTGCGAATAATTCTCATTGTATTATTTAATTGAGCGAGCTGGTCAGCATTTAAACCAGGCATTTGGTTGTATGTAACAGTTCTATCAACAGTAGTATCTTTGCGGAAACCTTCGAAAGAGCAGTTACGGAAGAAAGCAGCTCTTGCGCCTGGTAGAACGATAATGTGTCCCCATTCTCTTGAGAAATTATCAACTGGTTGTCCAATAAATCTAATTTTTGCTTTAGAAATATCAACTGACAAGTCGTTTAGTCTTCTCCAAGGTCTTGCATTTAAATTAGCATCTCTATCGGGGTCAACGCTTAAACGAGCAGCAGTGAAAATTAGAGCTTTTTCGTATGAAATAATTGCATAATTATTTGGGTCTGGATTGACATAAAGTCTTAAGTTAGGATCGTTTTGGTCGAACTGAAAATCAACTAATTTTCTAACTCTATTGCCTACTTGGTCACGTTTATCAAGTAGGACGTTGAAAATATAGTTATACTTATCGGCGTGAACAGTTTGTTCACGAGAAGTAGTCCATTTCACTGTTTCTTCAGAAGCATCATTAGGATTCTGATACAGGAAATAATTAAGGTCAGCATATCCGTAGTATCCTAATGGATTACGAGCTGATCCAGCGGTTGCTTTAGGATCAATTGTATTGATTCCATCAGGAGCTTTAGGGTTAGCTGTGTATTTAGCGATTGCGTCGCCATCGGCAATAATTCTACCGCCGACGGAGTCGATCAATCTACCGTTTGGATAGAAATAGATTTTCGTCCCGGGTTCTATAATTAGAGTTCCCGCAATGACGTAGTCTCTATTAATAACGTAGGCAGAGTCTTTAAGGAAGACTCGAACGTCGCCAGGTGCAACACGCCCAGAGACGTAAACCTGTGGTTGTGCATACCCTTCTAATAGGAATAGTATGCTCATTAGCACCACTAAAAAACTTAAACGAAACAATCTACGCATAAAACCTCCGTTAAAAAAAATGGTATTTACAATAAAACATTTATTTTTCATTAATAAACTTTCTTAAAAATACAAATAACAAAAACGCATTTTTTACAATGCCCAATTTTATTTAGTCAATTTTTATGCCAAGTCGAGTTAGTAATACTTTTGACCAACCGACGAATTCGGATTTACCTTCAGCGATAATCTCGTTGCAGATATTTGCAACTTTTTCTTTATCTCCTAATTTTTCATAACATAAAGCTGAATAGTATTGATAGCGATTTTTAGTTGCTGGATCAATAGCTAATTTAGCCGCTTCAGTATAAAAATCTATAGCATCTTTGTATTCGCCTTTGAATTCAGCACATACACCAAGTCCTGCATTTGCACCAATTTGAACGGTTTTAGAAGGCGATTTTAAAGCAATTTTAAAGTATTTTTTAGCTTCATCTGGTTTATTGAGAATATAAAGTGATTTACCAGCGTACAATGCAGCTAATTTACCTTGATCTGTTCCTTCGTATTCTTCGACTACTTTTATTAATCCAATTACTTCTCTCTCGGTATTGAATGTAGTAGAATCACCATATAGAGCTATATCGTATAGTTGATTTTTATAGTATGGAAGTATCTTTGCTATTGAAAGATCTGCTTCTTCAGATTTTTCTTTTTTATGAGATGAAATGGAATTGAATATTAATATTGAAGCAACAATAACAACAGCTGCTGCAACAAGTGAAGGAATTAAAGTTTTTCTATTTTTATTCCAAAATTCTTCTAATTTATTTAAAGAAATAGCACCTTCTTTTTCCTTTTGCGTCTTATCTTTTGCCAAAGTTTTCTGGAAGCTTTTTTCAAATCCTGTGTTTTCTTTCATCTTTTATTTTTTTCCTTTAAAAAAAATATAACAAATATAATAAAAAAAATTAAATTATAATAAAAAAAACATGCACGCCCGAAGGGATTCGAACCCCCAACCCTTGGAACCGGAATCCAATACTCTATCCAATTGAGCTACGGGCGCATTTGTTCTTCTATTTCTTTTACAAAATTATTATTATTATTGGTATTAGGCACTATATTTTGTTGAAAATTATTCTCAATTAATTAGTATTTTGAGATTTTCTTGAAAATTTTATGTAATACTTTACACACACTGTTAATTTTATTTCACATTAATATAATTTTAAAAGGAAATTAAGTATTTTACTTTTTCAATAATGTCGTAATGATTAAGAAGAATGCTATTTTCATAGTTTTTAGCGAAACCAACAGGGCAATCTTTTGAAGCAAGTCGAATTATTGGAGCGTCAAGGAACTTAAATAATTCTTCGGAAATGTAAGATACTATTTCTCCTCCAAAACCCCCTGTTTTTTTATCTTCGTGTGCAACAATTACTTTATTATTTTTTTGGACTGTTTTAGCTATACTTTCTTTATCGTATGGTATTAATGATCTCAAATCTAAAACTTCCACTGAAATTCCTTCTTTTTCTAACTCTGAAGCTGCTTTTAAGGCATTATGAACAGCTGTTCCATAGGCAATAATCGAAATATCATTACCTTCTTTTCTTATTCTTGCTTTCCCGAACGGAACAATATAGTTTTCATCTGGTTTGAAAGTTGAAGCATGTTTATAGTTATAAAGAAATTTAGGTTCGAGGTACATAGTTACGCCTCTGGATCTCAAAGCATTTCGCATGAGTCCGACAGCATCATCAGCAAAAGCTGGGGTAACTATTCTAAGTCCCGGAAGTGTAGTAAATGTGCCTTCGAGGTTTTGGGAGTGGTAAAGCCCCCCTTGTATATAGCCTCCACTTGCAAGTCGAATAACAAGATTTGGTGAGTATTGGCCTTTTGTTCTCCAATAATCGTGGGAGCATTCAACCAATTGGTCCATAGCAGGCCAAAAATAATCTGCGAATTCGGCACCTTCGACAACGACCCAAATATCTTCTCGGTATCGACAGAAGCCATTAGCAGTTCCGACGATATTATTTTCTGCTAATGCTGCGTTGAAGACTCTATCGTTTCCAAACTCTTGAAGCATACCTTTACAAACGTTAAAAACACCTCCTTTTTCTTTAGAAGCGACATCTTGTCCCCAAAGAAAAGTATTTGGATTTCTACGAAATTCTTCCTTCATCGTTAAGTTTATTCCTTCGAGTAGAGATATTTTTTGAGTTGTTTCGTTGGAATATTGTGGGATTTGTTCTTTTCCATCGAAATATGGTTTTGGAAGAATAAATTTATTCCACGAGCTTCCATCAGCTTCAGGAGCTTTTTCAGCTTTATCGGCGTTTTCTTTAATGATTTTAAGATTTTCTTCTTCGATTTTATCTAGTTCATCTTCTGTTGCAATAAGATTATCGAGTAGAGTATAGCGAAATTGCAGGAATGGGTCGCGTTTATTTGCTTCTTCTATTTCCTGATCAGTTCTATATAATTTATGAGGATCTGAGTTTGAATGAGCGCCAATTCTATCGCAATCTGCATGAACCATAGCCGGACCTTTTCCAGACATTACATATTCTTTTGCTTTTAAAAGAGTATTATATGAATTGAAAGGACAACGTCCATTGCAATTGAAAATTCCAAGATTTTTGAATCCAATATAATTATCAGAAATCTTAGCATTAGCAGTCTGTTCGTAAACTGGAACTGAAATAGCGTATTTATTGTTTTGGATAACGAATATTACGGGAAGTTTTTCGAGAGTAGCGCAGTTTAGTGCTTCCCAGAAATAACCTTCAGAACAGGCTGATTCGCCGCTGGAATAATAAACAATGGCATCATCGCCATATTTTTTAATAGCTCGAGCGAGTCCTGCGGCGTGTTGAGAATGATTTCCTGTGCATGAAGATACGTTTTGTATATGTAATTCAGGTTTTGCAAAGTGATTGCTCATATGTCTACCCCCACCAGCAACATCTGTTTCTTTGCTTAATCCATTCAAGATTATTTCTTCGACTGTAATGCCAGCTGTAAGACAAGTCAGCATATCGCGATAGTATGGAAATAAATAATCTTTTTTGGGACGGAATATCTTCCCTAATGCGAGTTGGATACCATCATGACCTCCAAATGGAGCATGATATGACCATCCTTTAGCCATTTTCAAGTAGAGAGCAGCTTTATCGTCTAATTTTCTACCAAGATGAATTAATCTATAGAATTCAAGTATTGTTTTTTTATCGTATTCACGAGCGTCGAATGCGCAATTTAGGATAATCTCCCTCTCTTTTCCCTGATACATCATCTTGACAGTTACAGGTTGCTCCACTAAGTTTAGTATTTTACCGATCTTATTATTATTTGGCTTTTTTTTCGTAATATTTTTATTTCTTTGTGTCTTTTCCAATGTTACTCCTTTAAATTTAATATAGATATATTTAAATTGATATATTAACTATTTTTATCTTATGAAATTGATTAGACGTTTTTATTATGTATTAATTTATTTTTTTATATTTTAAAACAAAAAAAGGATTTGAAACCAGATGGTTACAAATCCTTTAATTTTCATTATAATTGTCTAATTATTATTCTTTGATGCACTTTCCAAAATAAGTTTCTTCCTCCCCGAGAGTGTTTTTAGCAGTAATTTTAACTAAGTATGTAGCGTTAGGAATTTCTGCGGCATTCAAAATTAAAGAGTGATAGCCAACAGTAGCTGGACAGTTTGTAATTCTTTTAACTTCTATGCCATCGATATTGAAAAGTGAAATAGTCATATCATATACAGGCCTTGGTATTGTATAATGGAATTCAGTAATGTTATTAAATGGATTTGGAATGTTTCTAACATTCAAGATCCAGTTAGGTCCTTTTATTGGGATTATCAGCTCTTTAATATTATTAGAAACACAAAATTCTTCTGCATTTTCTGAAGATATGCGAGCAAAGAAATGTATGAATCCAACCGTATCGGGAATGAAGTAGTTGAAACCGTATGACAAATTGCTCATAGGAGTAAATTTTTCAATTTGCTCTCTACCGATAAGGACAGTATCTATATTATTAAGGATTGCATATAATTCGAGAAAGTTGTTTTTGGATGTTATTAAACCGTTTTCTATTTCTACTGTAATGGATGCAAGCTCACCTGTTTTAATTGTATTTTGGTTTGTGCGAAGCATTTTTATTCTGAGGTCAGCAGCTGGGAAATCAAGATATTTGTCATCTGAATAACTAAATAAAGATTTTTCTGGATTTTTAATATTTATTCTTCCGTAATAATTAATTTTTATGTTTTTAATAACATCGGAAAGAGTGTAAAGAGATGAACAAGTTTTATCGGAAATGAAAAATTTTATTGTGAACTCTTTTTTCTCTCCTGGAATGCAAGCAGAAAGATTAGCTTTTATTAAGCTATTTTCGATTTTGCAAAAGTCAGGTAGAAGATTTTTGTTAGGCAAAAAGTTTTCTCCTGGAATAATTGACAATTCAGTTTTTTCTGCTATATCATTTCCTAAATTCTGAATACCAATGATGACTTCGATTTCATATACACCATTTTTACCCCATCCACACAATTTATTGTTGTTTATCATTACCCCATTTACGGAGTTGATGCGTTTGTATGCAATAATCTTAGGTCCAGCAGTATTAATTGTAATTTTTTTATCAGAAGTTACATATTTTCCGAAGGGTTGGACTGTGAAATTCAATTCTTCACCGGTTGTAATGTCCACATTTTCTCCAGCTTCGTAGCTATTTACTTCTCCTTGCTGAAGAATGTAGAATTTGTTGTTGGTAGTAGTAGGAAATTCATTGAATTGGGATAAGTCAATTGTTTCAGTTTTTGTGTTGGGATCATATTTTACTGGAAGTTTATTAGTCATGGTTGGAAAATCTGTATTGTTAACATCCTTTAATGACCATTTTGCATTTTCAAGTCCTTTAAAATAATCTGTTGTTTTAACCTTGATATTATTTAAAGTCCCAGTTCCAATCACAATTTTTTGATATTCAGCAACATTTCCATCTGGCTTTTTAGTTGAAATGCAAAAATATGCAGGAGGAACATCGTAATTTATTTGGTTTGCTAAGATTTTGCCATCCTTTTCTTTTTTCAGGTTTGCTCTTTCATAATAAAATCTTTTTTCACCGGATAAAGAAAAAGCAATGCTGTAAACACCTTTTGGCAATGATTCATCAATTTTGACAAGATAGATGAAGTATGCCCTTCGAGAAGGTTGTAATAAGGGCAGAGTATTCCCTATTTTAATAAGGACTTCGCCTTCTGGTTGGTTAAAGCGCCAGCCGGCACGGAATGCACCAATATCGTCGCCGCCTTGAATAATTTCTCCAGTTACAGGATCGACTTTTGCAGGAACAAGAGGTCTTGGATATGCGACATAGCTCATTTCAATTTTTGTATTCTTCAAATCTGGGGGTAAAATTGGTGTGAGTTTGGTGTTTATCCAATTTTGTTCAGTTCCATTCATAACTTCAACTCTGACAATAAGATATGTTCCTTCTGAAGCTTTTGGATATTCGGATAAATCTGGATTAAGAGTATCTGCATAAGGAATTAGTATGACTTGCTTATGGTCATATTTTGGATCAATAATAGTTGAAGTAGAAATGGCAGGTTCTATTAGGCTACAGGGATCTTTTCCTCCCGCTAAAGTAGTAATAGTAGCGTCACCATAACCATATGATACGTGATAAGGATCGAAATTGACATCAAAATTATGCGGTTCTTTTGTATCTTGAATTGTGTGTTTTATGTAGATTGTGTCCCTACCAAATCTTACGATTGTAGGATTAGCTCTTGAAGTAAGAGAATAATCTACTCCTTTAGCATAACCGGAAAGAGTGTGTGAAAAAATTACCCAAGGAGAGCCACCGAATATTTCTTCGACAACGAGCCATCCTCCTTTACTTATATCAATAGGACCTTCTCTGCCCTTACCTTCGTAGATAGCATGAATTTTTATGTGAGTTTTACCTAATGCTTCAAAGAAGTCATCTCCATAAGTATTATCAGGACCATGGTACCAGCCAGAATCAACCATACCATAAATATCATCACGGAAAGGTGTTTCTGGATAATTGAGCCACTGTTCGCCATTATCGAGCATAAAGGCATCGTGTAGAAATCCAGTTCGAGAACAAAATCTATCGCCTCTGTCGTCTATCCAATCGTCAATTCTATCGAAATTATCGTCGTCTAAAGCTGGAGGTATTAAGATTTGAGGAATAAATATGTGATATTCAAATGGGTCTTCCCAGATTTCTATTTCGTTTTTTGTATTTGGGTTATCGAGCCATTTTTTGAATTTATCTCCATCAATACTTACGATTTTGTCAATATCATAGCTTCCATCAGATTTTTTTGGTAAAGTAATTTTATAACCACCCATTCCTTTAGGAATATCATAAATCATATAACCAAATACACCATCCCCAAGCTTTTCATTGCCTTCAATAGCCATTGATGGATCGTTATAATCAACATCGTGTCCAGCATTTCGTATCCAATAATATGAGTACTCGGTGGAAGCTAAAGCATCGAAAATAAGATTTACTTTACCCCACTCTGGTAGGTATTTTAGAGTATCTCTTCCGGTTGTATCAGTAATAGTAAATGTATTGCTCAAATACTCAAATTGTAATGGATTGGGTAGTGGTGCATAATAAGTATATGTGGTTCTGATAGGTGTAGTTCTACTTTCTTTAAAAATTGTTTTATAATCAATTTTAGAATATAATGATTGTTGCGGGGTTGGATGCGTCATATCGATTTCTTCACCGCCAAGAGAAAGAACTGCAATAAATTCACGATGCGGTTGTGGGACAGTTCCTACACAGAAGTCGGTTCCTAACAGTCTATATCTTTCGTTAAGAGTATCAATAAAAGTGAATCCTTCGTAATTATGGATTTGTTGATAAATCAATTGTTTCCATATTATATTGCCATTGGCATCACGTTCCATCCAGTGTTTCCAGCTAGTATCAGCTAGATTTGGGTTATTTATATCTTCGGAATATGGATAGAACATTCCAGGGACGGCGTTGCATCTATGATATGCGAAACCAACACCTGCTGACATAGGAACCAAATCTGGGGGATCTATCCATATTTCATAAGAGCAATATGGATCGAAATACTCATAACCAGAGACTTTACCTATATCCCAAGTAACTTTCCAAACTCTTATTTTATCCCCAGGTTCTTCGATGTCAACAATACCATCGCCGTTTATATCTTGGGCACGAAGGCCGTCATGATCAATATCCTCATAATAAAAATGATTATCAGTTCTCAGGTGTTCCCATGGATTAAGCCAATAAACTTCAGTTTCTTCGATTTTGTATCCTTTAGGATAAATACTTGATGTATCAAGCCAGGCATCAGGTTTGCCATCACTATCCATATCATATTCGGGATTGTTCTGGTCGTTGCTTCCTCGAAGGACATCGACAAATTTTCCTCCAGGTGTTTTTAAAATAGGAATATTAATTGATTTATCAGTCCAATAAAAAGGAACATCTTTTGGAATATATTGTGTATAGACAGTCTTTTCTGCAGATGTTCTTTGTTTATTTTCCATAATCATAAAGACTTTGAATGGCTGGTAATAAAGCCCGAGGAAATTTTTCCAGTTAAGGTCTGCATCAGCAACTAATTTAGCACTAAACATTAAATCTGCATAATTCCTGTATTTATTGAAAGAATTATAGCCCTGCTCGTCATTATATACTGTAACGTTATAGCTACAATAAATATAAGAAGCCCAAGATAAGAATAAATCTACATTTTCGTGGACTATACTGCCAGGTTTTGGTGTTTTGAGGCGGTAGACAATTTCCTTTTCGGAATTAGCTTGCATAGAAATATTTGAGAGCTTCAACCGATTTCCGCTGTATGAAGAATTTATGCCAGGTGTAACAACGTCAACGAAGTCAAAATAAGTTTTACTCACTCCTGAAATTGTTGCGTTTCTGATATATTCATTAATCTCCAGATTATCTATTGTTTCATTGGATAAGTTTCTTATCTTAATTCTTACTTCAAATGTGTCTTCTATGTCATAAGCGATAGCGTTTTTTCCGGCAGGAATGCTATCGGCAATGTTGTTATATACTGACCTTACAACATCAATATTTTTTGAAAAAGCATACATAATTGCATTTAAAGTCCATTGCAATTGACGAGAACCTGCCTGTAAGCCATTAGTACCCCCTACGGTAGGAATACCTAAATTGCATATAATTTTTCCGTTATTAGCTTGGCTTGCTTTTAGGACAAACACAGCTGGAGCATCTCTATCAGTTGTTGCAATAAGTTCAGAATTATTCACTGTAACAGTAGGGATTGGGTTTGAATATAAATAGTTGCCTGTAGCATTTTGAGTAAAAGCAATTGGATTGCTTGTTGAAATGAAATTGAGGGTTAACAAATTGTTTTCTGGATTTGGATCTATTAAATTTGAAAAATCTACAGCACCTTGATTGAGGTATCCGAGTTTTTCGATAAAATAGACAGCATTACCTTCTGCGTAAATAGTTCCGCCACGAGCAAGAAAAGCATCAAATTTTGCTTTTAGATTGCGACAATAGTTGAATATACTATCAATAAAAAATTTATTGTCCCCGTTTTGTAGTGAGAACGATGGAATAATGATGATTTGGGTACTTCCATTTATTCCAGCTGTATCAATTTCGATTTCATTGGTATAATAATGGAAATAATCAAATAAATAGGAATCGAACATATTTTTAAAATATCTTGCTTCCCAAGATATTGTGCTATTGTCTTTCATTAAATTGCTCTTGAAGATTCCAATTAGTTTCGAATTGGGCTTATACTGAATAGCATAATGATTTTGTGATTGCCAATTATATTGTTCATATTCAGAATATGAAACAGAGGAATAAGTAGATGGAACTTTATCGGGATATACAAAGCTACCTTTGTTCTGACCTGATTTTACCCAGTATATTGTTTCTTCACCCCACTTCGGAAATAGTATTGTGTCTATTGTAGTAGAGGTAAAACGATAGTCAACATAAGATTCATAAAGAATCATTTTGTAGGTGTTTAAGAAATCAGTTTGAGTAGAATCTGTGGGAATCAAAGAACCTTTACTATAAAGCGATAAGCAAAAAAATAGAAAAATTATAATAATTTGAAGGAAACGAGGTAAAAAACTTTTCATAACCCCTCCAAAAATACTTTAAAAATATTTCTAATATAACAAAATATTTTGAGTTATGTTACACTAATTTATTATTTTAATTAAATTTTATTATTTTTTAATACATTTTTAAAAAATTACTTCATTAATTTTATTTAAAACCATTTCTGTAGTAATACTTTTCATACATTCGTGGGTATTAAGTGGACATTTGTTACTACCGTGAATATGACAAGGATGGCATTTCAAAGAGTCGTTAACAAGAATAATATCTTTAGGACCGATTGGTGAAAAACCAAAAGAAGGAGAAGTAGGACCGAAAATTGTAATTGTAGGAGTGGATACTAAACCAGCAAAGTGAGTAGGGGCACTATCATTAGTAACTACTAAATCACAATTGGATAGGATTAGCAAGGTCTGAGGTAAAGTTAATAGACCTGCAAGATTTATTGCATTAGACTCTCCAGCTATTTCATTGCAGAGTTGGTAATCTTGATTTGAACCTATAAGGATTACCGCTATGTCTTTTTTTATAAGCTGCTTATATAAATCGGAATAGTAGTTGGATGGCCATCTCTTTGTTAACCAAATAGAACCTGGAGCTAATGCAATAATTTTTCTATTAATGAGATTATATTTGTTTAGTAAATTATCAATAAATATTTCATCTTCGATGGCAAAATCGAGTTCGACTTTGTTTTTATCATCAAAAGCAGGTAAATCATTAAAGGCGTTTAAAAGAAGTGCATTTCTTGAAATTTCGTGTATGTTTTTAATGTATTTTATCCTTTTTGAAAATATGAACGAAAATGCGTTTTTATCAAACCCAACAGAAAAATTTGGTTTAGATAAAAAAGTCAAGAGGGTAGTTCTAAGAGAGCGGTGAGGGGCTAATATACATTCTATTCCTAATTCATTAAGATAATTAGCTATTCTTTTGATACCTTTAAATCCAGACTGTAGTCCTCTTTTATCGTAAGTAACAACAGTGTCAATTGCTTTTGCTACACTTGCTAAAGGTGAAGCTAAAGGAGTTGTAACGAAATAGAGATGTGAAGATAGATGAAGATATTTTATGGTTTGGGCTAAATACAAAGCAAGAGCAACATCGCCTAAAAAAGCTGTTTGGATAATAGCAATTTTATTAAAATCAGTTATTTTATATTCTTTCATAATTATTTATATCATCAGGATGTTGGTATTTCCATCTTTTATGTTGCCAAGCCCATAAGTCAGGACTTTTTCGGATAGAGTTTTCAAGAGCTTGGACATGTCTTTGAGTTAATTCAAAAATTCCTTGTTTGTTATATTCTAAATCTGAATGATTTATTTCTTGAACTTCGACCTCATAAGTTCCATCATGTTTTCTATAATTAAATCCCATAATCATAGGAATATTAAATTTTAGAGCAAGTTCTGCTGGCGATTTATATGTTGAGCATTTACGGCCAAAAAAATCTACATAAACACCTTGCTCTCGAGAGGCACTTTGGTCAGCAAGTAAAGCGACAACACCACCATTCTTTAAAGTTTCAATTATCTTTTTTGAAGATTTTGCCATATCAACTACTAAATTGCCGGCACATGTTCTACTTTGAATAATATATTTATTGCCATATTTTTGGCTTTGAATAATAATTAAAACAGGAATTTTGGAAAAATATCCAGCAGCGAAAGCAAGAAGTTCCCAGTTACCAAAATGTCCTGAAAGAAGCAATACACCTTTACCTTTTGAATAGGCTTTCATAATTATTTGAAAGTTATGAAATTTAATTATATTATGTAAATTTTCATTTTTAAATTTAGGAAGAGCCAGAAGCTCGAGGAAAGTAATAGCTATGTTCTGGTATGATTTTTTCATTATATCAGATATCCAATCTTTGGATTTCTCTGGATATGCTGATTTTAGATTGGAAATTGTTATTTTCTTTCTTTTGGGGTCGAGCCATATAATTATTTGCCCTAAAATCCGTGCTAATCTTTGCCTTGTCTTGAAAGAAAGCGAAAGAGAAACTTTTTGTAAAAGACCAATTATAAAATCTAAAAAGACTTTTAAGAATTTTTCAACGGATTTCATCATCTAAGTTGAAATTTCTTTTGGAAAGCATCAGGATTATATCCTGGGACGTATTCATCAAACCAGTTATCGTTGCGAAGTTCACCATGAGCAGTAGAACTGACTAAAATAAAATTGCCAAACCCTTTAACATCAACAAAGTAGAAATAAACACCTCCTTGCACATCGGAATAGAACCAAGTTTCATAAGCGTGATTATCACCATTTACAGGAGTAAAATTTCTTTCAGTAGGAAAACCATATTGAAGAAGAACTCTTCCTCTATCTGTTTTCCAACCTTCGGACATTTTACCATAGCTAAAAAAAGCGTTTGCGTAATTAATTTTTTCTTTATGTTTTAACAATGCTTCATTAACTAAAGTTGTTGTATCAGGATCTCTTGATTTCCAGAACCTAAAGAGAAATCTTTGTTTAGCTTCGAGATTAGAGCATTTTTCAAATACTTCAACATCATATTGTGAAGCAATGGTTCTAATCATTTCGAATTCTTTTTGCACTCTTTCTTCGCTTAAAGTGGAAAATTCGCTTTTTTCGAAAAGTTGATTCTCGGTAAAGAAAGTTGGTGTTTCAGGAGGCATTTCAGGATTTAAAATGTAAAATTTCTTTATAGCAGAAGAATTATTTTTTTCAGGGTTGTTAATGCCGACAACATCAATTTGTAAAAAATAAACACCTGAAGGATAAGCCTCGACTGGAATATTCTGAATTTCTACTATGCCATCACTTATAGACTTGCTATCGCTTTTTCTATATTCTAAGATTTTTTCATTTAATGAATTATAGATTGTATAATTAATAAAATAACCGTCAGGTGAATTAGATTTTGTACCGTAAATCTCTGCATAGATTTTTACTTCGGGATTACGACTAAGGTATTCTAAAGATGGATTTGGAACAACAATTAAAGAATTTTTTTTAAAAGATTGGCTCCAATTAGATGATTGATTTTCTTGAGTTTCTATAGATTGGGCAAGCTGTATATCACTTATTGAGATTTTATTCAATGGAAAAGACTTGATAAAAAGAGGAAATTCTTTCTCAGCTCTTGTTGTTGTATCGTTGACATCAATAACTAATAGCTTTACTTTATATTGTCCTTCAGAAAGAAGAAAAGGTTTCATACCGAGTAAATTCATTTTGAATTTGTTCACAGCTGAGTCAGCTTTATATGTAACGATCCACTCTTTTTGGTCTTGAATACCTAAATTAGAACTAATTCTTACCGAAAAATAGCATTCACCGATGTAATTCCCATCTATATATTTATATGTTAGCATAGTGTCGGGAAAGGAATAGAACATTTCCCAACGGACTGTCTGGTCATCATTACGGAAAGATGCTCCATCAATTTCGAGATTGATGTTCTTTGAAAACAAGGATAGTCCAGAAAATAGTAAGATTATTAAAGCTATTTTTTTCATAATATACAAGACGTTGAAATAAAAAAAAATTGCCGTTGAAAATTAAGAGTTCAACGGCAATAGACTGTTCATTTTGTAATCTTTATTTAATTGATAAATTAACACTTATTCTGTGAACAAGACCTAAATCGAAAGTTGGATTAAGAGAATAATCAATTTGTCCGGCAAAACCGCCACCAACATAATTTATTCCGACACCAGCAGCGATATTGAATTGGTCATGTCCTATTCTATAACCTGCACGGACTGATAAGAGTTTATTCCAAGTATATTCAGCTCCGATAGCGAATTGCTCTTTTGTATCTGAATGAGTAGTAAAATCGAATGCCCCTATTAATAAATTAGTTTCATCGCTAATAATTTCAGAAGATATGCTTGCTCTAAATAGCAAAGGCATGTTGTAAGAGCTTGTAAGATATTGTGCATCGAGAGGAGCTGCATTAAGAGATTCCCAAATTTTTCTTGTAGTATTTAAGTCTTGTCCAGAATAACGCATTTGAAGACCGAGATTATGGATAGAGAACCCGAGACGAATTCCCATAATACCAGTCTCATACATAGTTCCGATATCAAAGGCAATACCGGTAGCTGTTAGATCAGTGAATTCATTCGAGACATATTTTAGGGTTAAACCAAAAGTAAATTGGTCTGTAAGTTTACCACCAAAAGTAGCCCCGATAGCCATATCTTGTGCAGAATAATATGTACCAGTTCCGTTAGGGTTATCGATAGTAGTAACTGGAATATTACTAGAGCCGAATGAGATGAACTGCACCGCAGTGGTAAAGTTATCTCCGAGTGGGAGAGCAAAAGCAGCAAAGCTGTGGTCGAAACCAGCAAACCATTTAGAATAGGAAAAATGAGCAGACATATCGTTAATTTTTGCTATACCAGCCGGATTCCAGTAGAGGCAAGTTAAATCGTTGACGACGGAACCAAAAGCCCCTGCCATACCAGTGCCTCTTGCTCCAATTGGTATTTTCAAGAATTGTGCTCCAGCAGCACCTACCTTTTCGAATTTGCCAGCTGAAGAGCCAGACGATATATCATCAACTGCTTTTAAAAAGGTTGCAGGTATTGGAATGAGTGATAATATTAACAGAATTGTGAATATTTTTTTCATATTTTTTTCTCCATTATTTCCATTATACTTTAATCTGTCCCGACTTTAGAAGCCGGGACAGGATAATTATTTATTCTTCACTAATAATTCTATAACCACCTACAACGAGAGAAAATTTCTTTACGGATTGAGCTCCGTTGGGTGTTTTAACAACAGCTACAAGAGTTTGAGAAGCTACTCTTTGTTTATTCATAGAAAGAAGGTCCCAAACTTCGACAGCTTCTTCATCGGGTTTTGATGATGTTAACTCATCATGTTCTATTGTTCTAATATGGTCGCCCATTACTGTATAAATATCTATAGTGCATCTTTTTGGTAGTTTAGTAAAGAATATTTTGGCGCCGTAGGGAGATTTTTGAGCTTGATGAGAAATATAGTATGGATTTGGAACAACTTGAACCTGATCGAGTTGGGAATCAGTATAATCCTCAAGTTTGGGTTGGCTTTGAGTAACTCTGAATCTTACTTTAGCACCTGGTTGAGGCAGTCCTAAAGCACCACCTGTTGTTTTTACAATAACTTTATCGCCAGGTCTGAAATCTTGTCCGTAAAGATAAGATTTTACATCTTGGTATTGCCACTCGTCTGTAACACCGAAACGTTTTCCTTTGTTAGCATAATCGAAGGCATAGATGCATCCATCAATTTGGAATATATTAACGAAGTCCAAAGTATCGCCCCCATCGATCGCTGAAAGATAATATCTATTTTGTGTACCTACATAAGCGTTTTCATTATTTCTTAGAGGTCCTTGGGCTGGTCTTGCACGTTGTTTTGATAGTTCCATAATTTTATTATTTGCTCTTCCATTGACCCATCCGAAGGCGCTGATATTAAATTTACAAATAGCAGAGTCGCTTTGAGAAGCGAGGTTTCTTGGATTTGGAAAGAGATATTTTACGTTGCGGACTCTATCGTAAAGAGTATCGGGATAAACTATAGATCTTAAATATCCGGGATATTTGACAACAACATCTCCATTTGGACCTGGACGTGTATAAGATATAGTATTTTCCACTTGCATAGTTAGGTAAGGTACTCTAAATGTTTTTTGAACTTTTTGATTTTTTGGTCCCCATTCAACAGTCATATCCTCGTAACCACCATCTTGGAATGTAATCAAATATTCACCTGGTCCATTATTGAAACTACCATAAATTTCGTCGGTGGCAGGTCCTTGGAAGTAATTAAGAAGAATAAAATTATCAACTTGTTGGGTTAAGTAACTGTTTTCTGATTCAGGAGGATGAACAGCAACATCTCGCTTAAATGACAAAGGTGTAACAGCATCTCCCTGTTGTTTATATATAGTATCGGGGCGGAAACGTCCTCCTCTTTGTTGAATAGTGAAATCAAAGCTAAATCCAAGTGTTCCGTATGCTTCTCCGATGAATCTTGGTGAATAGCAATATCCTGGAGTAGTGAAATTACCTGTAGAGAATGTTCCAGTTCGATAAGTAATTTCTTTATTATCCCAGATGCCAAACTCGATTCTTTTACCGCTTATTGTATCAATAATTGCAGAGTCAGCAAGAACCCATGAGAAAGCATCTTCGGTAAAGGATCCGCGATATGGGAAGACACATGGAGTAGCTTCTAATAAAGTAATAGCTTCAAATAGATATTTATTAGTTGTTAAATCTTTGATGGTCATTAGTCTTCTATAAAGTCCAAATTTCTTAGAATCGGATCTACCAGGTAGCTGAATAGATGACAAATACCAACTGGGATGGAATTCGAGTTCGAGTTCGTGACCTGCGAATAATTGGTTGATTCTCTCTTGATCTATACCGTAGAATCTAAAATTATATAAACCACCGATTTTAGCAGAGTCTATATAAGTAATTTCGAATTGAGATGGATTTCCAGCTGCAGAAGCACGTGGGATTGCATTAACGAAGTTTGGTAATCCTTCGCCTCCATCATTCATTTTAGATTCAGTTTTTTGGTTATAATCTCCTTCATCGAAAGCAAGTAAGCGATAATAGTAATCAACATTATTTAAGATCTTTTCTGACTTTTGAGGATCTTGATTATAGTTAATATAATAATCGTGGTCATCATCTCCAATATCAATAAATGTTCTGCCGTTTGTAATTCTTGCCATATAAGGAACGATAACTTCAAACCTTGCACTTGGAGATTGTTCGAATGCTGGGAAGTCGGCTTTTGCTAAACCTTTTTGTAAAAATGTATATACAGAATCAAGCACTTGTGCTATGTGAGTTGTGTCTTTCATACAGTCTGCAGGTTTAATAGGAATTAATCTATCAATTACACTATACTCAACACCATTAATTGTAGCTTTTCTGTATGTATTTTTTAACCAAATAGTATCCTTATCTCTATCGGGAAGTATTGAAGGATCGTTTCCAGCAAAATTGACAGTTTGGCGTTTCCATAATAATGGATTGTAAGGAGTAATAAATTTATTTATGTTCAAAGTCCCAATGAATACACTATCAAGGAGATAGTGTCTATTTGAAGGTTTAGATGGATTATATGGGTCATATTGTAAAGCTGTATTTCCGACTAATATAAAATCTGGATCGTTGAACGTGAAATTAATCATCCCAGTTTTGCCGTACATAGCGATGGTATTATCAGTTGGTGGATTGACTTTTTTAACGAAATAATTACCCCAGGGCTGTGTATAATATGAAGTATCGATAGCAACTATTTGAGGTATATAAGAGATATTATTTTCAGCAAGCCATCTGTCGGGTCCTGGAAGAATGACACCGCGTCCAATTCTCATAATTTTAATTCCAAAAGTATCTAAAGTTCCATCAGTATTATAGACAGGACCTACAATTCTAATAGAATCAATGTAAGGCATATTTAAATTATCAGGATTTGTTCCACCACGACGGACTGATTTCCAAATAGGAGGAAGAATTCTCCAAGAAGCAATTTCCTTCCATCCAAAAGGTCCTTTTCCAGAAGTATATTCTTTTGTGGGAGAAATTTCATCGACATCGAAAGTATCTCTATCAATTCTACGGGCTCTATACAAACGATATCCGAGGAAATCGAGACCGGATTCGTATTCGTCATTAGTAATTTCAGCGGTGCTATCCCACATAAGCTTTACAGCATTATTTAAGGGTTGCCAATTTAAAAGAGATCTTTCTGGAGGAATTGGAGCGCTGAAATTATTATCGTAGACTTCTTGAGCAAATTTATCTTTACGAACGAGTTCAGCTAAATCTTCAAAAGAACCATCAGCTTCGTCCTTAACAGCAGTACCAGCGAGTATGACCCCAACAATAACTCTAACAGTATCACCAGGAAGCATATTAAATGGTCCGGTTGCCATAAGGAATCTTTTATCTCCGGGTCCTGAGTCTCCATCTCTAACAAGAGAAGCTAAGTAGTTATATCTATCTTCGTCTTCTGGCTTATCCTCTTGGATTGACCAGTTGCGAAATGTTCTTAAGCCAAGTTGAGAGCTATTATGATAGTAGGCGCTATCTTTACGTAAGAAACCATTTTGGTCAACAGCGGGACTTTCGAGGAAGTCGAATCCGAGATATCCGAAACCATATCCTTTTTCGCCTTGATCAGTATTTGTCCATTGAACAGCCAGATTTAATGAAGGGTCTTCGTTGTAGAATCTAACTCTATCGTTAGCAGCACCGCCTTGAGAGTTGGTTTTCCTTGCAATATCAACGTCCATCATCGGAGCCATCCAACATTCTCTAAGAGTATCACTTGAATAGTTTATGATGTCGTAGCGAAGGAAAATAAAATCTTTGTAATCACCAAATCCCCAAGAGTAAATAGTATGTTCGAATTGCAATTTTAGAGGATAACCTTCCTCTTGGCGACGAGTAGCACCTCCATCGTATTGATTCAAATCTGTATCTTTGAAAACACAGAAAATATCTTCCCCAGATATGAAGGCAGGACCTTTTTTGTATTTTATTGGATTTCTATCATTTTCATTATAGATATAATATCCGAAGTATCTATCCTTTTTTAAGTGAGCTGATGTATCTTCTTTTGCGTCCCAAATAGGCCAATATTCTCCGTCGGCAGAATTAAAGGGTCTTCCATCGTTTCTGCGGAAATCAGTAGAAAAATAAATTCTGTATTTGGTTAGAAGGTCGTCTTTAATGAGATCACCGTCTTCGATACGACCTGGTACCATCCAAGAACGGCCATTGTTAGGATTATATGTTAGTTCTACGTATTTTCTGTAGTCATTTGGGTCGGTAGAACCAGGTCTATGTTTTTTAGCAGCGAACCATATACCGCCACCAAAAATATATTGATTTTGACCATTGCGTGGCCAGTAGCCACCTCCAACATTACCCTCGACATCAAGTCCAAAAATACCATAGTTAGTAGTATAGAATTCGAGATTACTAACAGTATTTTTTTGCAAATCGTAGACTCTGGTTGCTGTTCTAAGGGTTTTATCAACTTTTTCTTTCTCTCCTTTTTCAGGTTTTTTAATACCAGAGTAGCTTTCAGCATAACCAGTAAGCAATCCAATTAATATCAAGAATAATATTAATCTATTTTTATTCATAATAACCTCTATAATTTTTATTATTTTAACCATTTTCATAATTTAAAATCTAAACATTAATCCGAAATAGACTTGGATGGGAGCGAGAAAATTGCCTTGAAAGTTTATATTGTTAGAAACTTGTCTCATAAAAGCTTTATATTTCTCTTCTTGAGTAACGATACCATTTTTATCAAAATCAGCATTAACATTGTAAAGTCTATCTCCGTAGCTATCATATTGATCGGCGGAGAAGGTTTCAGCCATCCCATAATTAGCTTCTTTATAATAAGCGGTGGAGCTAAATTGTCCAGGTCTAACATCGAATGTTTGTCCATCATCTAATGGGTCTCCAGTTCTCGCATAGAATCCGGCCATTTGACGATTATTGAATACATTATATATATCAATAAAGAATTCGATGGATGAGTTACCAGCACCATCACCAAAGTAATCTCGCATTAAGAATGCCTTTTGGAAGCGAAGATTAGCGCTCCAAATTGAAGGTTGTCTTTCTGTATTAACTTCTCCTACAGCGTTCCCTCTATAGTCAACTTTTGTGTATGGATAGCCAGATTGGAAGAAGCCATTAAGATTAATTTGAGTATTTTCAAGGAATTTAATTCCTGCAATTGATGGTCCTTGATTTGGTCCCCAAACAAGATTTAATATAACGTTAACCCTATGAGTTCTATCCCAAGATTGTGGGTATTCTGATAATGGAAAAGCAACAATATCAGTATATGGATCTTTTGGTCTCATATAGTTGCTTCCGGGAGAAGAAGATGTTCCGACTGCGGAAGACAAGTTATAATTAATCTCGAAACCCAATGGGTCGCCATGAATTAGGTCAACCATTTTTCTGAATGTAAATTCAATACCACGTGCGTTGCCGTATTCTGCAACTGCATTCTCGAAAAATGGCACTGGTACTGATGGAACATATTTCATACCTAATTGATTATAAACATCTCTATAGTATGCAGAAATATCGAAGGCAAATATATCGCTTAATTGATGGCTATAGGCAATTTGATAAGCGTTTGTTCTTTGTGCTTCCATATTTGGGTCGCCTATAATATTGTTGCCTCTAAGTTGGTCAACTGCGAACCCGTCATATAGAGATTGAAGTTCTGGCATCATAAAATAAATACCGTAGGCAAGTGAGATGTTTGATCTTTCAGTAATTGGGTATGCTATGTTAATTCTGGGACTGATTTGCCATTTCCAGGTTGATGGAGCAAACCCTGTATCAGAACGGATAGAAACAAATTGATTTTTTAGTATTCTGTATTCAGAATTAGGATTGAAGAAATCTAAGCGTAAGCCGGGACTTATAATAAGAGTTTTCTTGTATGTAATTTGGTCTTGAACATATACTGAACCGATGAAAGGTTTATAGGGTTTACTTGTTTTTTCTTTTACTTTTTGGTTATCAGCATAAAGATTTCCCCCCCATTCGTCAGTATAAACATCGAAGAACGGGTTACCGTCCCAAGGTAAGCCATTACTATGTAGGCGAAGTTGGTAGAATCTCATTTCGAAACCGGTTTTGAACATATGAGACATTTCACCAGCTAAGCTTAGATTGTAGTTTCCATCAACTTGCCAATAGTTGCCTTTACGAAAACTAAATGAACTTGCATTTCCGTGAGTAGCATAAGCACCGGGTCTTCCATAAGGGTTATTGGAACCAGAAGAATTGCCAGCTCCTTCAATGTATCCTGTAAGAGGATTAATTTTAGGGAAATCTGCATTGAGGTATCCATCTTTTGTTTTACCAGGAGCAGTAAGGAATTCATAATTATCAATAATTTTGTTATGTTTCAGGTTTCCAAACTCATCATATTCTTTGACCAGTTCACCTTTGCTAACAATGTAATCATCTTGTGGTAGCCATACTTCATAGCCACCAAAGAAGGTAGGATCTTGGTAGCCTACACGTTTTGCTACCTCATCGTTATTTGAGGTATTAGATATTGTTAATTGATAGAAGCTATTGTCGCTAATTCTATGATTTATTCTTACTAATGCGTTAGTAACAAGCTGATTCCCAACTGGAATTTTGGCTATTCTTTCAGGAATACCATTATATGTAGTATCGAATCCACCACCAGTATTAGGAGTAATAAACATACCTTGATCATTTGCGTATAGCCAAGCAGTAGAACTAAGCTCGAAATTGGACATACCAAAAGAACCTCCAACAATTAAGTCGAAATCTTTGCTAATAGCAAATTTTAATCTTCCGGTAAGGTTTTTCACCCAAGTATGATTGTTAGGAAGTCGTCCAAGGTTATTGCCAAGAGGATCATAAATTTCATAGCTGTTATTTCTATATTTTTCGAATGTATAAGTTCCTGATAAAAAGAAGGTAGAACCTGATAATAGAGGAAGCGGACCACCAAGACCAAATTCAAATTTATGTTGATTAGGTCCTTGTAGTTTAGCACCTTCTCCTTCTCTGACAGCTTTAAGACGTTCTCCTTCACCTTGTCTGACTAATTTAACGCCATACTCTTGCCTCCCCCAGAGAGCATCGACATCGGTCCTCCATCGAATATATCCTTCGTACTTTTCTGTGTTTCCAGTTTTTGGAATAGTGTTTACAACACCTCCCATCACATCTCCATATTCAGCAGAAAAACCACCTGTAAGAGTTTGAACTTCTTCAACGGCATAAGTACTAATAATTGGGTAATAAGTTGCCCCGCCTAACCCAAAGCCACCAGTAAATTTGTTCCCAACATCCAAACCGTCAACACGGATTTGAGTTTCTGAAGATCTTGCTCCCCGGATATTAAAACCATCGCCACTATTGAAAACACCTGCACTTAATCCGACGATGGCTTGGATACCTTCGCGAGCAATTCCTTGAATTTGGTCGGCAGTAAAGCCACGCTCTGTTCCTTGCTGGTCGGCACGAACCATTTTTGTAGCTGTAACTTCGATTGTCTCAGTTTCCGTTGCCACTTTTTCGTAAAGGACTACTTCTATTTCTTCAGTTTTATCAACGTAGAATCTAATTTCTTTAGACCATTCTTTTTTGCCAATATAAGTAATCTTGACGGTATGAGTGCCTGGATTAATCTGAAGAATTTGAAAAGTGCCATCTGGTTTAGTTGATGTTCCTAAGTTTGTTCCTAATAATCTGACACTAGCACCTCTGATTGGTTGTCCTTGTTCATCTTTTACTATACCTTTTAAGGTAGAATAGATGCCAGCATAGATAGCGATAGGAACAGCAAAAAACACTATAAAAGTAAGTATTAATACTTTAAGCTTCATATTTTCTCCATTTATTTATTAAAATCGCTAATTCTTTTTATTTATTTAATTACATTCAATAATTTAGATATTTTTTGGTTATTATAAATAAGGTTAACAAAATAAGCTCCTGATGGTAAATCTTTTGTATTTATTTCGACAGAATGTATTCCGGAAGTCATATTTAAATCTAATAATGATAATACTTTATTCCCAATTGTATTATATACCTCAACTAAAACTTTTCCATCATAAGGAATAGTAAAATTCATATCTGCATTATCTGAGTTTGCAGGGTTTGGAGAGATGCTTGTAATAGCTAAGTTGTAATTCAAATTATTTTCTTTAACTGAGGTCGGACCTAAATCAATATGCCCGACTTCGAGATATTGTCTTTCTTCGAGCCAAAGCTGTCTCGAACGATTTTGCTGTTCAGTTAGATTTGGGTCTGGAATTGTTTCCATTTTTAAGAAAGGAATTTGCTTTAGATTATTTGGAATAATGTATGAAAACCAGGTATTTCTGTCGTAAGGATAATCATTTGTAATATTGATAGGTCCAGACCATTGGTCATCTCCCATTTTTCTAGTTGCAACAAAGATATCATTGGTTTGCCAAGTTACAGTATTATCTGGATTTTCCTGAACGCCAATTAAATCTGTCCATTTAGCCATGATTGTATTGCCATCTTCGGTAACGCAAGCTTGTATTTCTAAGTCTAATTGGTTACGACTAAGCAGTAAAGCGCCTTCTTGAGAATCATAATAAGGTAGCCAGTAGCCAGTTATTTCGGTAGTAATAGGATATAGCGTCCAAGAGTCAGATGCACTATTATAGTATAATTCAACAATAGCATGGAATTCATTTAAGGTAGATTTGGTAGTATATTCATAGATTTGTAAAATAATGCTATAATCGCCATTACCCCAAACAACGAAGTCTTTGCTATTGAAAGGAATATAGACACTATCGGGATTGATACCATAAAGTGAAACATAGTCTTCAACGAGAGAATATGGGAAGATTTCGAAGTCGCTCCAAGTTAGTCCGTCATCAGTAGAGACTGAAACTCCAGCTTCAGCTCTTCTGTCATTTTCTCCATTTTTGAAGTTTCCAAAAACGGCAAAGTAGAATTTTGAGCCATCTTTGCTCATTCTCATATTGATGATTTCGTTAGCCCTTGCTACAATAGTATCAACGGGGTGCCAAGTTGTACTATTCCAAGTAGGTGGAATATCAATATACCAATTTGTAAAGTCAGTAGTTCTTCTCAAGCCAAGGTTACTATTATCTGTCAATGATCTATAAATAGTTTCAGGGAATAATGCGCCAGGAGCCATAGAGAGAGGTTCGTCAGTAGCTGTAGTTTTTCCAACTATTTTTGAATCCGTACTCCATAAATAAATTACATCATTTTTTATAACGCTTTCGGATTGGACATTAGCGCCACCTTGGTTCTCGGAGTAATAACCAGATACAAAGCCGACCCAAGTAGATTGAGCTTCCCATACTAACGGAGCAGTATAAATAAAGAATTGCTCACCGCTATATTCATAAGTATATAAACTTGGATAGCGACCTTCACCATAATTGTATACTTTTGCATCATAAACTAAGACTGGTGGATTCCAATTGAATCCATTATCTTCGGACCAACGAATAAAAAGATTGTTTTTAGTATCAATTCCTGTATAGGTTGGGTCTTCTTTGGGGTCAATAAGTCCTCTACGAATAGTAGCAAGAATGTTTGTTTTAGGGTCATAAACAATTGGTTGTTGATTTCCAAAATAGGAATAAGCATTTCTTATTGAATCCAATATTAGATATTGGACTTCGAGAGGTTTATCGCTCTTTTTGTTAAAGAAATTTTGATAAGAGAATTCAGTGATGTGGTTGGGTGCTAAAAATTTGACATTATCAAAATGGAAATTTTGATATTTATTCGGATTTGCAGGCAATTCTTTTGAATAAGAAAGCGAAGCAAAACTGAAGATAAATAAAAGAATTATCACTGAATAGTTAGTAACATTTTTAAGTTTCATAAAAATCTCCCCTATTTATTAATAAAAAATTAACAAAATATAAAATTCAAATATAACAAAGTTTTAAAATAGTTTTTGTATAAAAGAATGATTTTTTCATAAAATTAATATCTTATTTTTATCAATTTTTTTTCAGAATATTATTTGGAAGCCATAAATAAGAGAAAATGTAGCTTTTATGTTCTGATTAGAATTGTTCATATTAGGAAGCTTTGCGAAAAATAGCCTTCCTTCGGCTCCGAGAGTAGCGGATATACCTTTGATAAGTTCGTATTTTGCAAAGAATCTTCCGTAAGTTAAGGGACCATCGTTTGAACCGCCAATAGCAATTCTGCTGTTGAGAGATAAATCCGAATAATTAAAAAATGAGTTTTCATAGAAAGTTGAAGCCCAAAGTATTTGCTTATTTTGTTTTACTGGAAAGGGTACTGAGATAAATTCTTCTTGACCGTGTCCAATTTCAGGACTCTCATTTATGTTATTGTTAGGTTGACCATTTATAGGAACATTAACCATAATATTATCTGTAAAGCTATATTCGGTATAACCGAATTCTATACCAAGTTTATTAGTGTTATCAATCGAGTATGCAAGGCTTTGAGAAAAATGAGAAATTGTAGTATTGTTATCAACATTAAACCCATTTCGGCTTAAGTCAGTCCCAAAGAATGATGATAACTCTACTTTTCCAGATTCAATTTTATTATATAAATTAAATGAATTTACTTGATTAAATCTTGTTGAATTTGTTATCATAAGAGTGTTGGTTTCTGGAGTAAGTTGTAATTTATTTTCGAATGTGTTTAAATTGTTCAGATTATAGAATTCAGATGGGAATAACATAATAGTTGAATTATAAGGATTATTGTTATAGATTTTATTTTGGTTTAATATTGGTTCTTCAATAAATTCCTTATTGTTAATTTCAATATTTGTATTTGAATTTGAAGAAATATTGTTCTCAAAAGAAGTAACAATGTTATTATCAGTATTATGTTTTATAGGTATAATATTGTTATTTGTAGGAATGGCATTGTTTATTTTTGTGGCAGAGGGCAAGAGAATGCGGATTAATGGTTTTGTATCATTTTGTTCGTTAATTAATTCATCACGAATTTGATTAAGAGCAATATTAATATTGGAAGAATAGTTTTCTTTGAATAGGTCATCAATTTTGAAAATATTCAAAAAGAGAAACGTTATTAAAGCCAAAGCAAAAGCAATTTTTTTATAATTATAACGAAAGGGTTTTTGCTGGACAATAGGTGCATTAGCTAAAAATTTCATAAGGATAATATCTTCAGTAGCTTTAGCAAGATTTTCTGGTAGCTCAATACTTTCAGCGTCCTTTCTTAAAGCATCATTCAAGATAATAGCGTTATTAAATTCTTCTCTATCTTCGGCACTATCCTTGAGACGATTTCTTAACTCGATATCCTCATTGATAGTTAGCTCGCCATCCAAATACTTTGATATTAATAAATCAAGATTCATAGAGTTCCTTTACAATTGGTTTTAATAATTTTCTTAAAATTAACCTTGCTCTGTGAACCCTCACTTTAGCTAAAGATAAGTCAATTCCAAGAATATCAGCAATTTCCTGATAAGAGCATTCTTGATATTCACGAAGGATAATTGCTTCTTTTAGATTAATAGGTAATTTTGAAATTGCAATTTTAATAAAATCCTTAACTGCAATATCGCTTTCTTGTATATTATCAGGGATTTGAAGAGCTTCATCAATTGTTTCGAATTCCTTTTTGGCTCTTATGTAGTTAAGGCAAGTGTGTCTAGCTATAGTAAAAAGCCAAGCTGTAAAATTTCCTCCTCGAAATTCTTTTCTATGCTCAAATACTTTAATGAACGTCTCCTGGAAAGCGTCTTGAGCAGCATTTGTATCTTCTAACAAGCGTAGACAGAATCTATAGACTTTTTGATTATATTCTTGGTAAAGTAAGTGAAAAGCTTCAGCGCTACCATTTTTGAGTTCTATTGCAGCTTTTTCTAAATCTTGTGGCTGAGCTTTTATATTTTTTTTACCAAACATTTTGTTTAAGCTTAATTTATTTAATTTATAGACAATTTTATTTATGTTAAAGTTACAATATTAATTAAACTAAATTTTATAAAAAACAAAAAAGGGATGACTGAGCAACTGATTTTTAACAGTCATCCCCAATAATTTGAAAAGAATATTTGTATTTATAAATAAATTATATTAAAATAGCTTTGTAACCGTAGTTAATAATACCAGAAGCACCTTCTTCCATAATTTTTCTGAAAACTAACTCAACATTAGCTCCAGTTTTAACATCTTCAGTTTTGCAATCAACAACTTGGGCAGTCAACCGAGCACCTTCCTCAGTTTCGATAATAGCAACGACATAAGGAGTTTGTCTTGCAAACTGTTCGGATGCAATATTAATAATAGTATAAGATATAATTTTCCCTTTACCAGATAGTTTAATAGTCTGATATTCTTTTGTTCCAGTAATAGGGCAAACATATCTTCGAGCAAGTGAAACGAAGCCACTTGCGAATTTTTGTGCTTCTAATCTATACCTATGAGGTATTTCTCTTGTATATCTAGGACTTATAGCCATTATATTGCCTCCAATATGTGAACAACAGAACTTCCACCAGAACCACCCATATTCTGGGCCATACCATATTTTGCTCCTTGGATTTGTCTTTTATCAGCTCTACCTTGCAATTGGAGAGTAGCTTCAATAATCTGAGCAACACCAGTAGCTCCGACAGGGTGTCCTTTGGCTTTCAATCCGCCACTTGGGTTGATAACAATTTTTCCCCCATAAGTTCCCTGTCCTTCAGCAATAGCTTTACCAGCTTTACCATATTCGAAGAAACCAAGTTCTTCAACTACAATAATTTCAGCAATGGAAAAGCAATCGTGAACCTCAACAAAATCAATATCTTTGGGTGTTAAACCAGCCATTTTATAAGCTCTTTCAGCAGCTATTCTCACAGCATCTAATCGGGTTAAGTCGCTATGGTCGTGAAGAGCAATAGGTCCAGTAGCAGCACCAACCCCTTTTATTTTTACTAGTTTATTTGTAAACTTATGGGCAATATCGAGAGGACAAAGGATTACAGCTGCTGCTCCATCTGTAATAGGAGAGCAATCCATTAGTCTCAAAGGATCTGCAACTGGAGAAGACTTTAGCACAGCCTCTATACTCAATGGAAATGGATATTGAGCAGATGGATTGTTAATAGCATGTTTATGATTTTTAACAGGAACAGTGGCTAATTCTTCACGTGTTAATCCATATTTTTCCATATATGCTCTTGCCATCATAGCATAAAGACCTGGGAATGTAACCCCGTTATAAGCTTCATATTCTTGATCAGAAGCGGTTGCTAAAACGAAAGTTCCATCTTCTATATCCCACATTTTCTCGACACCTCCAGCAAGCACTATATCGCTCATGCCACTTGCAACTTCTAAAAATGCAGCTCTAACAGCAGTTCCTCCGGAAGCACAAGCAGATTCTACACGTACAGCAGAAATTCCTCTCTGACCGATATAATCTGCCATAACGGAACCCAAATGTTCTTGGTATGTATATAATCCACTTGACATAGAACCTACATAAAGGGAATCAATCTTTTTTACTCCAGCATCATCCATAGCTTTTAAAGCAGCTTCTGCAAACATATCGCGAATGCTTTGGTCCCAAAGTTCACCGAAATGGGTCATACCCACACCAATGATTGCAACATCTCTCATTTCATTCCCTCCTTTTACTCATTAAACATAATTTTTTTACGATAAGCGACGTATTTCCCATAATCGAGATATATTTTTTTGCCGTTCAATATATCTCTTGTTTTAGGAGCTAAATCTTGAATTTCTTTAATTCTGTCGGTTGCTTGAAATATAAATCCATCACTGCCAGCACCGGAACCAAATGAAACCATGAAGATTTTATCTCCGGGTTTAGCTACGTCCAAAATTGCAGCTAATCCTGTAGGAGAAGAGCCAGAATATGTATTACCCATAAGGTTTACAACCCAGCCTTGCTCCATTTGAGCATTTGTAAATCCGAGAGTGTTTCCAGCTTTTAGAGGGAATTTACCATTAGGCATATGGAAAACAGCATAAGCGAAATCTGATGCTTTCATACCTGATTTGTCGAGTAAAGCTCTGCCACAGCCGAGAATATGCTTAAAGTATGCAGGTTCACCAGTGAATCTGCCACCATGTCTAGGATAATGCTGATATTCACGTCTCCAAAAATCGGCAGTATCTGAAGTAAATGAATGAGTATACAAAACTTCAGCTGCGACTTTACTTGCACCAAAAATAAAGGCTGAACCACCAGCAGAGGCAGAATACTCAAGAGCATCTCCTGGAGCTCCTTGGGATGTATCTGCACCTATTCCCATAGCATAAGACATATTTCCGGATTTTACGTGGCTATAGGCAACAAACATTGCTTCAGAACCTGCTTTACAAGCAAATTCAAAATCGGCGACATGAACATCAGGACCTATACCGAATACATCAATGAGAATAGTTCCAGAAGGTTTTACAGCATAGGGGTGTGATTCAGAGCCAATATAGACAGCTCCGATTTCCTGTGGGTCAATGTTTGCTCTCCTCAAAGCATTCTTTGCTGCAGCTACTGCAATAGTAATGGTATCTTCGTCCATTCCGGGAACAGTCTTTTCTTTAAGCATTAGCCCTCTTTCGATAGCAATAGGGTCGTCACCCCATTGCTGAGCTATTGTTCCTGATTTAATCCTATAAGCAGGAACGTAAGAACCCCATCCTACAATTCCAATCATTAATCATTCCTTTTTTTGTTATCAAAAAAATTGATTTTATTTAACTATGACAAATATCTTTCAAATAAATTTTAGTTTAAACTAAATATTTATAATTTATTTTTTATCATTTCTTAATATATTTATAAGATACGAAAAAAAATCAAATATTTGACAACATTTGAATTGGAAAAAAGCATTTGTAAATATTTTTGTTGTAATATGAATTTTTGAAGCATCTAAATTTTTGAAAGCCAAAAAGAAATAATTAATTTTAAGGAGTTTTTCTATTGCCCCTATGTTGGAACATTGCTAAACTAGTCTGCAATTAAGAAACAGAATAATTTTTGCAATAAATGGAAAACAATATTATTACTATTTATCCTTCTAAAATATTTTGAAATCTTAGAGGAATATGCAAGCATTGTTACTTCATAAATAATTCAAATAATAAATAAACGTCTGATAAGTATAATTTATGGAGTAAATAATGGATAAACAAAAGAACCGCCTCCTTTGGATTGATGATGAAATTGAGCTTTTAAAGCCTCATATTATTCTTTTGGAACAGCGTGGCTATAATGTCGAAACAGCAACGAATGGTGAAGATGCCATTGAACTTGTGAGACAGAAGCATTTCGATTTAATTTTCTTAGATGAAATGATGGTGGGCTTAAGTGGCTTGGAAACTTTGCCTATATTAAAATCGATTGACCCTTCTACACCAATAATTATGGTCACAAAGAATGAAGCAGAAAGCGTTATGGAGGACGCAATAGGCAATAAAATTGATGATTATTTGACTAAGCCAGTTAATCCAGGTCAGATTATTGCAGCTTGCAAAAAATTTTTAGAAACGCAGAGAATTGAACAAGAAAAACTTAGTAAAGAATATTTCCAAGGATTTAATGAAATAACAAGGCAATTATCTGAACCATTATTATGGGCAGATTGGCGGGATATATATATAAAATTAATATCTTGGTCAATGGATTTAGATAGATATCCTGAGCTTGGTTTCCAGCAGATGCTTCAAGATCAGTGGCGTCAATGCAATGCTGAATTTTCGAAATTTGTTGAGAATAATTACAGAAAATGGCTTGAGAACGATAGGGATCCTAACAATCCTTTATTATCTCCTAAGGTAGTTGATAAGTATGTACTTCCTCATTTAAAGAGTGGTAGACCAGTTTTTATGTTTGTAATAGATGGTTTACGTTTAGATCAATGGCTTGTGATAGAGCAAATGTTAATGCCATATTTTTCATTTAAGAAATATTATTATTCATCAATACTTCCAACAGCAACTCCTTATGCAAGAAATGCAATTTTTGCAGGTTTGTTTCCTTCAGATATAAAGAAATTTTATCCACAATGGTGGGTTAATGAGTCTATAGACGATGAACATAAACAAAATGCTTATGAAAAGGAATTACTTGAAGAGCAATTGAATAGAAAGCGAATAAAACTAAAGACGAATCTGACGTATATAAAAATTCACGATACAGATTTTGGTAGAAAAATTGAAAACGATTTCCATAAGTATATAAGAAACCATTTCACAGCAGTAGTAATTAATGCATTAGATATGATAGCCCATTCACGTTCTGATTATGCTATATTAAAGGAAATAGCTCCAGACGAATCGGCATATCGTTCATTGACACGTTCTTGGTTCCAACATTCGAGCCTATTTGGAATTCTAAAATATATAGCAGAAAACAAGGATTCAAAGATAATTATAACAACCGACCATGGGACAGTTCGTTGTATGCGTGGTGTAAAGGTGCTTGGTGATAAAGAAACTACCACTTGTCTTCGCTATAAATTTGGTAGAAACGTCAAAACTGAAAATCGCTATGCAATGCAAATTTCTGACCCATCTGACTATAAGTTACCCAAACTTGGTATAACAGTAAACAATATTATTGCAAAAGAAGATTACTATTTTGTTTACCCAACTGATTTTCATTATTATTTACAACGTTATAAAGATAGTTTTCAACATGGCGGCATTTCTCTGGAAGAAATGATTATCCCCATTGTAGAACTTGACCCCAGATAGATGTAATATGGTGAAAAAAGAAATTGTCATTTCGAACAGTGAACAAGAGACTTTTTTCTTAGGAAAAGCTTTTGCAAAAAGCATACAATTGGGGGATAATATTGGCTTTTATGGTGATTTAGGAGCTGGTAAGACTATTTTTATAAAAGGAATATGCAAGCATTTTGAAGTGGATGATGAGGTTACTAGTCCAACTTTTAATTTTTTAAATATATATGAAGGACGAAATATTATTGATAAGTTAGATATTTATCATATAGATTTGTATAGAATAAAAAACAGGGCTGAAGCATTTGACATTGGATTTTTTGAATGGCTCAATCTTACAAATGCAATAAAATTAATAGAGTGGGCAGATAGAATTGAAAATCTTGATAGTATAAATTTTGAAATTAAAATCAAATATGATTTGACAGAAGAAAATAAGCGTGAGATAGAAATTATAAGAAAGGATTAAATTTGAGTATATTCATAAGAGCGGAGAGGGCGAGATTCGAACTCGCGGTAGAGTCTTTCCCCTACGTCGGTTTAGCAAACCGGTGCCTTCAGCCACTCGGCCACCTCTCCAAAGAATTCGTCTTATAAAAAAACAAAAATATAAAAATATTTACAAATTACCTAATTTTTTTACAATTGTTTTATTAGATATTTATTTTTTTTAATTAAGATGTCTAAAATACCATTTTCTCCAATCAAATGTCCCGCTCCAGCTATAACAAAAAATTTTCCTTCCATGTCAAGATATTCTTCAATTTTTTGTGCCATATTTTTATTTCTTTTTGTAAATAATACTTCAATTATCGTAGAGTTTTTATTATCGGCGATAAGGTCATCAATAACTAAAGTCTTTAATCTTTCAGCATCACCAATAGACCAAAGAACAAACATAGAATCGAGCATTTTTGCAGAATTATCAATATCTTTGATTGAGTAGTCAATGAAATCATCAATGACAGTTTTGAGTTCGACGTCAAAAATATTTATTTGTTTCTCGAATGATTCAAGTTCCAAAATAGTCTTCATTTTCGACTTATTGAGAAAATAGGCATCAATACCCAGAGCGTTTTTATAACCATAATCTTTGAGTTCGGCATTTAATAATAACGAAAGTGCAGCCCAAGGTTTCATTTTTTTATAAAATGCGGGGTGAATTTTATATTCTTTAAATTTATTTTTTAATTTAGCATAAGTTTCTTTGGAAAGGTGGTCTTCAAGAGTAGTACCATCGTTATATAATGAAAGTTCCTGAGCTTTTGCTTTGTCGAGATTTTTTAAATCAACTTCAACAACAAGGTAATCAGATTTTTCGAAAGCATTTTCGATTATTGAGTCAAGAGGATATATATTTTCTTTAGCAACGTGAATTGATCCTAATAAATAAACTGTTGCTTTATTTGACTTTATTTCCCATAAAAAATGCTTTTCAGCAGTATTTAATTGTATTAGCGATGAAATGGAAATAAAGAAATAAAGGAAAAAATTATTTATTTTTCTTTTGAAAAATGATCTTATCATTTAAACCTCTAAAAATATATTTGTTTTTTGAATAATATTCATTAATTTAATAGTCGTTTATTTTTAAAAATAATTATAATTAGGATGAAAAACAATATAATATCAATAGAAAAATTACTAATGATATTCTTATGCCTATTTATTTTATTTTGCATGAGTAGTTGCATTAATATAAAATCTGATTATCCACAAATACAATATTACCGCTTAATTCAAGAGCCTACAAAATTAAAAAATCTTGCAACTATTGAAGGTTCACTTCAAGTTAGGGCTATAACAATAAGCGATGAATTCAAGTATGACAATTTGTTGGCTTTTTGGGATTCTTCATATATTCAAATGTATTATTATCATCGATGGATTGCTGATCCGGGTTCATTAGTTACTGATTTTATAATAAATCGCTATAATTCTTCGAATGCATTCTCTTATGGTGTAATTAATTCTTCAGCAATTACGGTTCCGGACTACATTATGGAAGGACAGGTGCTTGATTGGACAGCATACAGCTCTAATAAGGAAGCGAGCGGTCAATTTTCAAATTATATTAATTTTTCTATCAGAATTAATGTGATTAGAAGAGATAGTTTGGGGGTAATAAGGAGCAAATTATTAAATAAGGTTTACTCTATAAGAATTCCAAGACCTAATAATAACGTTCAGTCAATACCCCCTGCATTCTCATCTGCTGTATCTCATATTGCAGATTTAATGCTTTTGGATATACAAGTGGCAATAGCAACAGACCAAAAGGTAAAGGAGTAACCTTAATAAAACTATACTACAAATATCTATGAATTAGTCCTCTCTGCTGAGTAAATATAGGATTATACTCAAGAGGTTCTCTTCCAAAACAAACTCCTAAAGACTCAAATAGTGCAATTTCATTAAGGTCAACAAATCTTTGCTTAATAGCTTCGCTTGTAGGAATATAAGTAAGTTCTTGCCTTTCGACGCCTACAACAGTAACTCCATAAATACCGTTATTAAGAAGAAGGACGGCTGCTGCACCAGCTTCTTTTCCAAAAGTAACATCGTAACAACTCGTTTCTCCAGCTCTAACGAGATGTCCTAATGATATTTCCCGAATTTCAGGATATTCGTAAATACCTTGAACATAAATTCCTTCTTTTTTTAGGAATACTTCCCATTCTGGGTCTCTTTGCATAAGAAATTCGAGTTGATTTCTGACATATTTGCCTCCTCCTGTAAGTTTAAGATGCCCGAAAGAATCTTTCATGTTCTCATCTACAAAAAGCTTTCCTTCTTTATCTTTGATACCTTCGGCAATAACAATAATATAAGTAGAACCTTTTACTTCACTCGAAGCAAGTCGTTGCATATATGTTCTTTTAAAATGATTATAGACTACGTGGTAGTCAACAGGTATTTCAGGAATTAAGATGCAGTCAGCATCAGCACCAATACCCCCTCTGAAAGCAGTATGCCCAGCATATCGTCCGAATACTTCAATAATTAAAGCACGGTTATGAGTTAGGCCAGTGGTTCTCAGCTCTTGAGTAAATCTGGAAATCCTATTAATAGTGGAGTCGCCGCCAACTGAATATGTCTGCAAGTCCAAGTCCATTGTTTTGGGAACGTGAACGCATTTAATACCTTTAGAAATTAAGTCAACGACAACTGAGCCGGTATCGTCGCCGCCAGCAATAATTAATCCGTCTATTCCGTGTTTTCTTAAACCTTCTTTTATTTTTTCATATTTATCGGGGTCATTTATTTTACTTATTTTTACTCTTGAATGACCTGCTTCCGAACCGGCGACACCGGAATATATTCTATCTATTTTTAATTCATCGAATATTGGTGGAACCAGATTGTGAAGGTTATAAAGTCCTGCATAACCATTAGGAATAAGGCAAACTTCGATATTCATATGCTGTGCCATCCGTGCAGCACCTTTGATAACCGCATTTAATCCGCCACAGTCGCCACCACTTGTTATTACTCCAATTTTCTTTATAGATTGCATATTTATTCCTTAATTTTATACATTTAATAAAAACAAATTTATATTATTAATTTATTATTTTCAAAATATAAAAGAACTATTTGGTAAAGATTTCTTTTAATTTTTTAACAATTCCGTTTGCAGTATGATTATCTGCTATTGCAATATTTTTTACTCCTTTTTCTTTTAATTTTGAAGCTGTAACAGGTCCAATAGCAAGGGCTAAGGATTTAGATAAAAAATTTGCTGCATTAGTTTCTCCTTGCATCGAAAAGAAATTCATCACCGTTGAAGAGCTTGTAAATATAAATGCATCAGCGGATTTGTTTCTAAGTTCATCAATAGCTTCTTTTCTCACTTCTTCTTGTAGAGTTTTATAGACTTCAAGATTTTGCACTATGCCACCATATTCCATTAGCTTTTCTGCAACATAATCGAAATGGAAATCGCCTTTAATTCTAAGAAATCTTTGTCCTTCAATCCAGTTATTTTTTTGAAATTCATTAATAAGAGCGATCGATGTATAATTTGTAGGTATAAAATCTGCTTTTATTCCGAAATTATATAAAGACTTAGCTGTTTCACTACCTATAGTAGCTATTCTTTTATTATAAAATATTCTTGAGTCTAATCCATTACTAAATAATAATTCGAAAAAAAATTTAACTCCGTTTTCACTTGTAAAAATTACCCAGTCGTATGGTTTTGAGATTATGTCATTTAAGTTTACATTTGGAATGGATTGAATAATTTTGATAGTGCTCAATTGGATGACTGTTGCTCCTTCCTCCCTTAGCATCTCTTTTAAAGAGCGAGATTGATTCAATGCTCTTGTTAAAACAATTCTTTTACCAAACAAAGATTTTCTTTCGTACCATTTTAACTCATCAATTAAATCAATTGTAGGAGTTATGAAAGTAATAATAGGTGGTTGGATATTTTCATTTATTATCTCTTTTTCCACATCAGAAAGAGTTGTTACAAAAGTTTTTTGTGAAGGGAGGGTTGCATTCTGAACGATAGCAATTTTTTCATTTGGATTTCTCCCCAAATCTATAAATTTTTTAGTTATTTTGGGGAGCATAGCAGCTCCCATGTAAATTGCGATGGTGGTATTTTTTAAGTTTGCGAGTTTTTCCCATTCAATTTGACTTTCTTTTTTATTTGGAGATTCATGAGCAGTGATAAAAATGCATTGGGTAACGAGATTTCTATGGGTTAATGGTATACCAGAGTATGCTGATGCTCCAGAAGCAGCGGAGATACCAGGAATAATTTCGAAATTGATATTTTCTTTTCTTAAAGCAGAGGCTTCTTCTGAACCTCTACCAAATATTAGCGGGTCACCACCTTTAAGTCGCAATACTGTTTTTCCTTCTTTGGCTTTTGTTTTTAGAATTTCTATAGTTTGTGTTTGAGAAACATGGTGCTTACCAGCCTCTTTCCCGACGAATATTTTTTCTGCATCATTTTTGCAAAAGTCAAGCAAATCTTTATTTGCCAAATTATCGTAAAGTATAACATCAGCAATTTGAAGTTTTTCAAATGTTTTTAATGTAATTAAACCAATATCACCAGGTCCAGCACCTGCAATATATACTTTTCCTTCATTCATTTTTTTCTTTAATTAATTCACACATTTTTTTTCGAGCTTCTCCTAAACCAGTTTCTTGTATTATTGTAATAAAGTCTATTTCTAAAAAACGCTTAATCAAATCGAATTTATCAGCTTCATTAAGACTTTTCACAGATATAAGTTTTTCTCTAAATTCAGCAGATAATTTGGAATAATCTGAGTAAACTTCTGGGATAAGGGATTTTATTTTTTCTTTAATTTCTTTGACTAAAAAAGGAGACTTTCCTTGAGATGCAATAGAAATCGTAAGATTTCCTCTGCTAACAGTTGCAGGCATAATGAACGAGCAAAGTTCTGGAACATCAGCTACGTTTAAAAGGATTTTGTTATTCCTACAATCATTATGAATTATCATCTCTGTTGTTTTGTCTTCAATAGCTGAAAATACAATGTCGAATGAATTAGCATCTCCTGATATATATTTTCTTTTAATAATATTAATCAAACCTTTTTTTTCTAATTCTTGTATTTTTTTTGAAATAATCGGAGAGATTATGGTAATTTGGCAATCGTAATTTAGTAGGGTTTCGAGTTTTCTGGAAGCAATATTACCTGCACCGACTACTAATACTTTTTTATCGCATAAATCAATTAAGATAGGAAAGTATTTATATTTTTCAACTTTTGGCATTTATTAGTGTAACTATTTTTAATTTAAAACGTCTATATATATGAACCCCATTTTAGTATAGTGATAAAAGCCGCAGGGATTATTATGTTTTTCTGCGGCTTTTTATTTTCTTTTAAAACTATTTTTTCCCTAAAATTACATCAATTGTAAATTCTAGTTTGTTTCTAATATAGGTTATTTTGACTTTGTCACCGGGTTTGTATTTTCTTATAGTTTTTGTAAAGTCATTAATATTATAAATGTTCTTATCATCGATTTTTTTAATAATGTCACCAGCAAGAAATCCTGCTTTTTGAGCTGGACCACCGGGAGTTGTTCCGCTAATAGCAAAACCTTCTGGAATATCTCTGAAATCGGGTACTATTCCAAGCCATGCGCCATAATTTTTTGGCATTTGGTCTTCGATTAATGAGTCTATTGGAACTAAATAGCTTTTTATAGGTTCAAGTTTTGAATCGAGATTACCGATAGTAGTAATTAAATCTTCAGCAAATTTAATTATCTTTTCCATTCCTTTATAATTAATTTTGTCCCAGTCATCAGTAGGCATATGGTAATCGGGATGAATTCCTGTAAACAGCATTACAACAGGAATATTATGAGGAGCAAAAGAACCGTGGTCGCTTGGCATAATACCAAAAGAGTATTGTTTGGAAATTGCCAGTGAATCTATTAGACCGAGAGAATCGATAATAGCCATAAGATTTACAGCTGTTTTAGAACCAAAAATAAGCAGTTCATTGCTTTTTTGCCTTCCAATCATATCAAGATTAAGCATAAAAACAGTATTTTCTAAAGGAACCAGTGGATTACGGACATAATAAGCTGAACCTAAAAGCCCACTTTCTTCGGCATTAAATGCAGCGAAAATTACGGGTCTACGAAGGGGTTTATTGGCTATTCTAATAGCAAGTTCCATCATTGCAGCAGTGCCAGAAGCATTATCGTCGGCACCATTATGAATTTGCTTTTTATTTGTTTTGCTTCCAGTAGGTATTGTGACGCCAAGATGGTCAAAGTGAGCGCCGACAATAATATATTCGTCAGCAAGGCTTGGCTCAGTTCCTTTGACATAACCAATAATATTTGGAATGGGTTTTTCTTCAATTTTTAAAGTTATAGAAATAGCAACTTTAGTATAGGGAATTAGAAAACTTTGAGGTTTAAGCTCATTATTAATTTTTTGTTCTAAAGGAAACAGAGATTTATCTCTCGGGAAAAAAGTAGCAATTTGGGTTCTATTAGCTTGCAAAGCTAAGATATTCGAATTCTTAAAGGTTTTTTCAATATCAAGTGGGAAAAAAACATTAGCAGAATCGCCTTGTGTTTTAACAAAAATAATAGCTAAAGCGCCATGGTCGCGTGCATTAATTGCTTTATCTTTTAAACTAACATATTTAGTAAATCTTTTTCCGCCATCTTCGCCTTCAGGAGAACCTGTTAAAATGATAACAATTTTATCTTTCGCATCTACGCTTTCGTAATCGTCATAGTTATTTTCAGAAGCAGTAATGCCATAGCCAGCGAATAATAGTTCTCCTTTAACAGAGCCATTCTCGGAAAAGCTAAGTGGTATCCAATCCTCTAATACTTTCCATTGCTTATCGACTGGTTTCCACATATCTTGAGGCAAACCAGGTTTCTCAATCAAGCGAGTAAATGTAACATTATTATTTCCTTCAATTATTACTTTATGAGGAAAGTTGAAGTTTTGACGATAAGAACCATTAAATGGTTGAATACCATTTTGCTTGAATATATTCTCTATGAAATCAGCAGCTAAATAATTACCTTGCGTTGTCGGTGCTCTTCCTTCAAGACTATCGGAAGCAAGGTAACGTATCCATTGAGTTAATCGTTCAACAGTCTGGATAGGATATTGAGCTTTTAATTGGAAGTTAAAAACATAGACAATTAAATGAATTGAAAGAAAAGACCAAATAATTCTTTTAAATATCTTTTTATTCATATTGCACCATCATCTTTGGAAAAAAGTAATTAGTATAACAAATATATATTAATTCTAATAATGAAAAAATACAAAGTTAATAAAAACTAAATCAAAAATTATTTGAAAAAAGAATTGGAAAATGTAGAATTTATTATTTAAACATTTCTTTAATCATACCCCAAGTGCGTTTAATAAAACTAACGTTATGGGTTACGTTAATAGAATTGCTATAAAAGAAGCTATTATCTTTTTTTATTATTTTTAATCTGTAAGAATAATTTGTTTGAACAAGAGGAATGTCATTTTTGGATTTGGTTCCAACTTTTCTTAGGGCTTCTTCATCAATATATTTATAATATGAACCACTACCTTTTGGTTGAATTGATGTGATTTTAGTAAATGGTAGTACATCAGTTGCTCTTTCTATTTCGTAAGATTGTATATTATCTTCAATAAGGGATTTCCATTCTATAGTGATTACATTACCGTCAGAGGAAGCTTTGATGAATTCAAGAGTTCCATCATTAGCAAAAAGCTTTGAAGTAAAAAGCAAGATAAATAATATAAATAGTTGATTTTTCATAAAAACAAAAATAAATAAGTTTTCAACAAACTCCAAATATTTTTAATTAAGACGAATAATTTTAATTTTATCTTAATGTTTATATAATCTTTTATAATTTTATCCCAATAATAAGAGAGAGAACCATTCCGCTGAGTGATTGGTCACTTAAATTAAGGAGATTGACACCCAAAGATTTCCGATAACCTAATCCAACTCCGAAAAAGTAATTTTTACTAAAATCGTAATAGATATTTAAAGAAGGCTCAAACAATCCTATCCAATCGCCTGCAATATCACCAGCAATATCAATATCACTTCTATATCCATAACTAATATGAGCAAAAGCTAATAATGCTGAAAAAGAAAGTCTAAAAGGCTTCATATTTATTGCAGTATATTCTAAATCTAAACCGAAATAACCAAGCCTTAGGTGTTTTTGTATAGAGTCATCACCAGTATTTATTATAAAATTATGAGTAAATAGCTCATAGAAACCTAATCCTAATGAAAAATTAGAATAAATGGGTAAAATAATCCTTGCGCCCAATTCTATACCCCAAGTATCAAGCATATTAGGGGTTTTAATATCAATAGCGACAGAGATTTTGTTGTTATCACTTGGCTCTTTTTCGATTATATCTTCATCAATACCACCGGGTAGTAATTGGCTATAAATTAAATTAGCATTAAGAATAAAGCCTAATATTAGGATGATAATAATTTGAAATATTTTTTTTGAAGAAGTCATTGTTTATTTGTAATCATTTCTTAGAGGATAAAAAACATCGATAATTTTACAATCTGTCAAAGCTTTTCCTGAATGAGGTATATCTTTAGGAATAACAACAATATCGCCAGATTTAATTATTCTGTGTTGATTATTTATAATTATTTCAAATTCTCCTTCTATGATATTAGTTGTTTGTTCGTTTGGATGTGCATGCTCAGGCATAGCCATATTTTTTAAGATTCTCCAATAAGCTATTGTAACATTTTCCGTATGAACTAACTTAAGAAAGTAGCCGGGAATAATTTCTTTTTCTGGAATATCATTTATATTGCAAAAAGTCATAATTTTATTTTATAGGAAGTTTAATAAAAAAAGTTGTTCCTTTACCAACATCACTTTCAACATCAATAGTGCCATTGTGAGCTTCAATACATTTTTTTACAATAGAGAGACCTATACCATAACCAGAAACGTTGCCAACATTTGAAGCTCTAAAAAAAGATTGAAAAAGATATTGCAGTTCGTCCTTTGGAATGCCAATACCTTTATCTTGTATTTTTATATTTACATTATCTGAATTGTATTTAATTTCAACAAGAATTTCTTCACCAGGATTTGAATATTTTACAGCATTATTTAACAAGTTAGTCATTGCCAAGCCTAAAAGATTTTCGTCAAAAGAAATTTCTTTCCTATCGCCGAGAGCAACAACTCTAATTTTGTTTTTTTCTTGGGTATTGAATTCAACATTTTCTGCAGTTGTCTTGCAAAAATCGTATAAATCTAAGCACTCAGGATGAAAGTCAAATTTTCCTTCTTCTAATCTGCTAATTGTGAGAACGTTTTCGAGTAATCGTGTAATCCTTAGCACAGTTTGTTGGATTTTATCATAATATTTATCTCTTTGTTCCTTACTCCACATATCACCGTGCCTTCTAAGCAGATCAGTAGAGAGCATGATTGAGGTTAAAGGTGTTCTGATTTCATGAGAAATCATAGAAACAAATCGGTTTTTTAAGATGCCTAATTCTTTTTCTTTTTCTAAAGCCTTTAGCATTTCGGTTTCTGCTGTTTTTATTTCATCAATGCTCATTCCCATAAACAAAATCCAGGGCTCTGTATCCTCAGCAAATAAATATTCAACTGATAATAATATTGTCTTAATTTTACCAGATTTTGTTTTAACTTGAACTTCCTGATTAAGGACAGTTCCTTGTTTTATAACTTTGTTAATTAATTCTATTCTTTGTTGAGGATTAACCCAAATGTTAAGTTCAGTTGGATCTTTGCCAATGACTTCGAACCTTGAATATTCTAATAGATCGAGATAAGCGTTATTAATATCAATTATTTTGTTATCAGATAAACGAGAAATTGACATAGCAATAGGACTAACTTGAAATAAACGAGTAAATCGAGAATAACTCTTTTGAAGCTCAATCTCTTTTCTTTTTCTTTCTTCAATCTCTTCTTTTAGTCGCTTATTAGCCTCATCGAATAGATGAGTTTTTTCCTTAATTTGGTTTTCAAGTTCTAAATTTATAAATTTTAGATTTTCTTCGGATAATCTTCTCATTTTTTTAATTTGAGCTTCTTTTATTTCTCTTAATACAGCAGGTACAAGTCTAAAGAGCTGATTTTTCATAATATAATAGTCAGCACCAGCTTTCATTGTTTCAACAGCAATTTCTTCACCAGGAGCATTTGATATTATAACAACAGGAAGGTCTGGTTTCTTGGTCTTAATATATCGCAAAGCATCTAATCCCGAATATTCTTTGAGAGAATAATTGCAGATAACAATATCTGGTAAATAATCATCAATGGCTAATATCAGTTCCTTTTCGCTCCGAACCCTAATAAATTCATAGGCAACATCAGTTTTGATGAATTCATTTATAATTAGATCGCATTCGTCTTGAGAATCAGTAACAATCAATAAATGAAGCGTTGCCATTTTGATTTTAAAAAAAACTAATATTTTAAAAAAGTTTTATGACGAGGCACTATTTTAAGTTCTTGAAGAGTATCGTTTATAGCATCCATCATTCCATAGTCTTCGGGAGTAGCTCTTTCGTCAATTACCCTTCTTAAAGCCATATAAAACTGAAGTTCGCCGAGAGCATGCTCATCAATTTTTTCATTGCCTTTAATTACTGCATCAGCGTAATAATTCAGCTTATTTTCGATAAAATGTTGTAAGTCCATACACTTTTCATATAAATTTTGAATAAAATACATTTGTTAATAGCAAATTAAATAAAAAAGATTAATTTTAAAAAAGAAAATTATTAAATATTAAGAAGACAATTTAATTAAAATGTTTTAATTTTGTTTTTAAAATGTTGTTCTTTTAAGAAATTTATTATGTTAAATCAAATTATAATAACAATGATGCCGATAATACCAAAAAGCATCATTAAGGCAGTTGCAAAAAGATATATTGCTGGAGATGAACTTAGCGATGCGGTGAGGGTTACGAAAGAGATTGAAACGGAAGGGGGTATGACGACAATTGATGCTCTTGGTGAGTTTGTAGATTCAAAAGAAAGAGCAATACAAGAAGTTTCAATATCTTCAATGATATTAGATGCTATCCATCAAAACAACCTGAAAACATATTTATCTATTAAGCCAACATCTTTAGGACTTGGCATAGATGAAGAATTTGGGTATAAAAATATCAAACAGATTATTGAAAAAGCAAATGATTTTGGGTTGTTTGTTCGTCTTGATATGGAAAATTCGCCATATACAACCAAGACTCTCAATTTGTATAGGCGCTTGCGAGCAGATGGTTTTTCTAACCTCGGGGTAGTCATTCAGTCCTATCTCTTTAGAAGCGAAGAAGATGTTAAATCTCTTATAGCATATAAACCATCAATAAGATTATGTAAAGGAATTTACAAAGAGTCTCCTTCTATTGCTTTTCAAGGCAAAGAGGAGGTTCGTAACAATTATAAGAAGCTATTTGATATTATTGTCAGCAATGGAATGTATATTGGAATAGCTACACATGATGACCCATTAATAGATTATGCGAGGAATTATATAGCTAAACACAATTTGAGTAACGATAGCTATGAATTTCAAATGCTTTTAGGGGTACGTGAAGAAAAGCGAAGAGAAATTATATCTCAAGGGCACAGAATGCGTGTATATGTGCCTTTTGGAAAGGACTGGTATGGATATTCTACTCGTAGGTTAAAAGAGAATCCCAAAATGGCTTGGCAAATAACAAAAGCTATATTCATTAAGAATTAATATGCGATTATTTAATAAATTTCTATTTATCATACTTTTTTCTTTTATTGCTTGCAATTCACAAGTAAAAGATAACGATCCTAATTCGATAAAAATTGGCACTTTTAATGTTGCTTGGTTGGGTGACGGAATTAACGATAGGGTTCAAAGAAGTGAAGAAGATTATGAAAGAATTGCAAACATTATAAGCCAAATAAATCCTGATATCTTAGGATTAGAAGAGATTGAAAACTACAAAGCAATAGAACGCTTAACAAAATACTTACCTACATATAGTTACTATATTTCGGATAATGGAACATCGCAAAATTTATGTTTTCTATATAAAAAGGGTTTAAGTGTTAATTATTTAGGATTATATTATCCTCTTGCTGTTGATCCTACTAATACGAGAGCAGGAGCTGTTCTCGAAGCTAAAAAAGGAAATTTCGATTTTATAATGATGTTGGTGCATCTTAAATCAACTTCTCACTATGATTCAACAACGGAATTAAAAGAATTGAGCAGGAATTTAAGGGTATTACAAGCTGAGGTAATTACTAAATGGGCAGACTCAATTCTTTCATTAGGTAAAGAACAGGACATAATAATATTTGGTGATTTTAACGATACACCCAAAAGGAAAAACTATCCCTCTTTAACACCTCTTATTAACAGCGGCTCATTGATTTTTCTTACTGATGGAATAAAAAGCTGTCGCTTTAAAAATTGGTATTCAATAGATCATATTATAGTATCAAGTAGTGCTAAAAGCAGGTTTATTGAAAATAGTGAATTTCTCTATGATTTCAATAGCTCATTAACTGATAAAGATGCAGAAAAAATATCGGATCATTGTCCTGTTACAGTTCGCTTTGAGGTTATATCGCCTGATAATGACTAAACATTTGGTTTATAAATAATATTAAATAACCGAGATTTGTTAGTTTTTAGAATCAGGAAATAAATTCCTGATTCTATATAAATATTGGCCATATACATATATGTCCCGGGTAACAAGTCTAATTCTACAATGTTATTTATAAGATCTCCTGAGATATTATTTAAATCAATCCTTATTTGTGAAGAATCACTGAAGTAATACTCAATATTACAATAGTTATTAAATGGATTGGGATATACTTTTAATGCCCCCCTTTCAGACTGCCGAACATCATTTAAATTACAATCATTGATGAATATAGTATCAGAAATAGGATTTTGGATGTATTTTTCAGCAATTTTTACACTAAAATCGTCACAAATTTTAGCGAAAATTTTGTAAGCAGAGTTGTTAATGATATTTTTAAAAATAAATGTGCCTTTAGAAGTAAGAGTAGAATCTTTTAGAATATCTTTACCGTCTATATATTCAAATAGATAAAGCTTTAAGTTATCGACACTATAGTTAAAACGGATAGTATCTATTTCTTTTCCATTAGGCTCAACTTTTAAGGAATTAACAATTACTTTTCCAGAAATAAAGTATTTGGTCTCGGAGGTATTAGTTGTATTACATCCTATTAAGTAATACAGTATAAATAATAAAAGCAAATAAGAAAAAACTTTTTTCATAATAAACAAAAATAAAAAAATTATTTTAATTTTATAATTTTACCGCACTTGTAATATTTACCAGATAGAATACTGTAATGGTACACTCCAGCTGGAAGATTTGTAGCATCGAGCTCGATTAGATTTGAAGTATTTATGGAATTAATATTTTGGGATATAAGTTCATTTCCTATAATATCATAGATTCTGAATGAAATTTCTGAGCTTAAATTACTAGTAGCGACTATAATTTTATCGTTAAATGGGTTTGGGAAAACGATAGCAAATCTTAAACGATTGTCCCCATTTTCATCGACATAGGTTTGCTCATTTGTAGTAAAGAACCAGTCCTCAGACCAATCGCTTTCTTTTTCTCCATTAAGAGCTTTTACATGCCACCAATAAAAAGTTTCGGGAGCTAAGCCTTTCGCTTTGAATTCGGTAGCATTTTCGATCATTGCATCATCAATAATATTATCGAAATGGCTGTCGTCAGAAATTTGGAAATGATAGGAGATAGCCCCGTAAGAAGGATTCCATTCTAAGGTAACGTCAATGGGTACGTTAGTCTGATTATTAGATGGATATTTAAGAACAGGCGACGCAAGATTTGTTGTGAATTCCCATATTTCAGACCAATTGCTAATACCATATTTACTTTGAGAAGCAACTCGCCAATAGTATTTTGTGTTGTGATTAAGACCGTTAAAAATAAAGCTGTTGGATGCAACATTTTTATCATTTGATAAATTATATTTAAATAATGGTGAGTTAGAGATTTGCACCCAATAAGATTCAGCACCTTGAGCATTTTCCCAATGTAATGTTCCAGATGTTCTAATGTTTATGGCATTATTTTCGGGGTAAGCCAATTTAGGAACTTCGAGAAAGAATTCTGGTTGTGTAATAAAACTCCAGAACTCAGACCATTGGCTTATACCATCGTTATTTTGACTTTTCATTCTCCAGAAATAAGTTTTATTTTTCTCTAAAATAGGGAAAGACTGAACAGTTGTTTGGATATGGGTATTCTCATAAATTAATTTAGCAAAGGAAGTATCCTCAGCTACTTGTAAGATATAATTGTCAGCATTATTTACATTTTTCCATTTAAAAATGCCATTTGTAGGGATATCTAAAGCTTCATTTTCAGGATATTCCAGAATAGGAGGCGGTATAACAGTTCTGAAAGACCAAACATCAGACCAATGGCTATAGACGGTATTATTCACTGCTCTAACTCTCCAATAATAAACAGTATCATTTTTCAGATTTTTATATGCAAAAGATAAGTTAGTAATACCATCTTGTAGGAAAGTATCATATGAAAAGAATTCATCAGTAGAAATCTGTATATTATAATATAAGGCACCACTAACTTTCTCCCAACTCATTATACCTTCGATAGGTTTACCTTTTTCAGCATTTGGAGGTGAAAGCAGTTTTGGCGAAGGTAAAACAGTCCAAAAGCTCCACACTTCAGACCAATTGCTTTGTGTTTGAGGATTTATAGCTTTAACTCTCCAGAAATATTGTGTGTTATATTGTAACTCAGAGTAAGAATATTCAGGATTAAGGGTTATTTTATCAATAACAATATTTTTAAAAGAACTATCGAGAGCAACTTGAACCCGATAACTATTAGCACCATTGACAGAAGTCCAAAGAAGCTGACCATCAACAGCAGCATTTAATCCATTATTAGGAGGTAAACTTAAATTAGTTGAGCGAAGAATTGTAATAAAATTAGAAATATCAGACCATTCACTCTGGCATAAATCATTTTTGGTTTGGACTCTCCAGTAGTAAGTTGTAAAATAAGCAAGATTATTAAATTTTATTTTGTTATTATTCATTAGTGTATCAATTATTAGACTTTTCATATCGCTATTAGTAGAAAGTTGAAAGCGGTATTTCTCAGCTCCAAGTTGTGGATCCCAGCTAATTTCAGTTGTTCGTTGGATAGAGCCAGTTGCTTTAGGAGGATTGAACATATTAGGAGCAACAAGGATATCGCAGCCAATAAGGAATTCACCGAAACCTGTAAAATTAGCATAGAGTATGTTGTTAGGTTCGTCGTAGACTGTTGTAAGCTTTTTGAATTGTCCGGTAGCTTCTTTGCTTCTTTGATAAATAGAGTAATGAATAGGATAAAAATCCTTTTTAATGAAGGATAGATTTATCTTTATTGTTCCGCCAATTGAATTAATTCCATTTTTATTAATGACCCAGCGATAAGGAAGTACACTACAAGGAGGATCGGACTGATAGGATTTATTAAATGGTTCATATTCGTGCTTTTCAACAGTTAAAGAACCATTTCCATTAACTGTAGTTAGGTCTAATGTAATATATGTATTTGAATTTGTATTAAAAGAGTAAGAACCAGGAGTACTAATATTTTTAGTATCGTAAAACATTTTGATAGGAAATCGGAAGATGCGATATGTTTGAACAAAATCCATAAGCATTTCAAAAGCAATTTCACCGTTGGGTCTAACTTCAGTAGCGATAAGTAATGAATCAATCATATTTTCTTCGCCTAAATTTGTTGCAGCTCCCCAACCAATCATAGTATTGCCATTTGGAAGTCGTTGAGCATTACCAAGCCAAGGAACAAAAACATCGGGGTCTTTTCTATATTCCCAAACTTTATAAGCTGTTTTTGCACTTTCATCAATTCTATACTCGACAGCACGGGAAAAAGGTGGATTTTTTAAATTTCCATTATCAAGCATAAGTATATTGCCGTTGGGCAAACGCCTTGCGTCGTGCTGGTGTGAAAATCCATAGAACCCATCAATTGTATCATTAAGAAAAGTAAATTGATTATTTTTGCATTTAGAGCCTCCCCAGCGCCAGATAATATTACCATTGCTACGATCTATCTTTGTAATTTCATCAAGGTGTCTACTACAAAGCAATAGATTTCCATCATTATCTAATTCAATAGCATTGCAGTGAACATATAATATTGTATTGCCAGTCAAATCAACATCTTCAGTAGCATCTGTTATTTTAAAATGGTCAAAAGTATTCCATTGAAAAACTAAATTTTTCTTTTCATCTAATTCTTGAATAACGAAACCAATAACTCTTGCTCTTTCATTACCATTTGGAACATATCTTTTCATATTAATAATGCTATCAATTTCACCGATAAGAAGAACATGTCCATTAGATAGTAATTGGATATCGTGGAAATCCGTATGAACACCGTTAGCACACTGGAATGAATCGACGATTTCGAATTTGGAATTCATTCCATAAAACTTACTCGCCAAAAAGTCGTAATAAGTAATAATTCCGTTAGGATGCACCTTTAAATCAGCAATGCCAATAGAACCATCTCTTGATAAACCATAGACAGGATTGCCAGAATTATCGATAAGACAAATCATTGTATCGATAAAAGGAGCTATGAATATATAACCTGGAGCTGGATTATCAAGTTGAGTTATGTAAATTTTATTCTCGCTTAGTAAGTAAGCTTCTAAATTGATTATTATGAAAAAGATTAGTATCGAAAGTTTAATAAATCTTCTCATAATATCCTCCATTTTTATTTATTTATGATATTTTTTTTATTTTTCTATTGAGATATTTAATAATAGTATAGTATTTAATGCTTTTATTTTACAAATATATCTGCCTGAAGCTAATCCATCTGTTTTCCATAAGTAGCTATGAAGCCCTTCATTTAGATAGTTATTCTCAAGTTCGGTAACAAGTTTTCCAGCTATATCATAGATGTTTATTATAACATCAGTGCCACGAGTTAAGCTAAATTCAATACTTACATTACCTTGAGCAGGATTAGGATAAGATAATAGATTTTGAATTAGATTATTTGATTTGTAATCATCCTCAACACTTGTTATCCCGTCTTTTATAGCAAAAAAACCATCGCTAATTGATGCGATATCTTCGTTGTTAATATTTATGATTTTTATTCTATAATTGGAATCAGATTCGTAGGTATTTGATACCTTCCATTTAAAAGCACCTGTTGCTGATAATAAGGAATCTTTTATTATAGCAATTATATCATTGTTATGAAGGAGTAAAATTTTTACATATTCATTTGGTAAAAGATTTTTTTGCCATCTAATAATAAAGGAAGAATCTTTATAAAAGATTTCTCCACCATTAGGATAAGAAATCTGGATAAAAGGATTAACAGGAATAAAGCTTCTTATCGCTGACCATTCACTATATCCAGCTTCGTTTTGAGTCTGAACCTTCCAATAATATGTTTTATCTGAATTATAATTATAGAAAATGTAGTAACATAATTTTGTATTTGTATCAACTATTATATTTTCGAAATTAATATCATCAGCAATTAAAAGATGTGAAGCTGTGCAGTAACCTAGTGGGCTCCATTCAATTCTAACTGGGATTTTATTATTAATTTTTTCTTTATCGCGAGGTGCAACAAGCAGAGGTATTGGTGGAATTGTAACCTCTTCAGGAATACCAATAATAAATTCCCCGAATTTTGTAATATTGACTTTTAATTCATTTGTCTCAGGGTTATAAGTAGATGGAAGTAGTTTAAATTCACCTGAACCAGCAGTATCGCGGTAATAAATTTTAGCTTTTTTGAAATCCCATAAACCTTTAATATGGTCGAGTTTGAAATAGAAATCCCCTTTAAATTGAAGAACATCCATAGGTGTAATAACCCATCTATAAGGGAATACCAGAGGAGCTTTATTACTAAATCTTGGATTCAGAGGAGGGCAATCATAACGCTCAACATTTATGCGGTTGTAGACCCAAATAGATTTAATAGTCTCAATTACAACTCTGACGTTAGTAATTTTATCTTTATCGTTAAATGTTCTTTCATCTCCATCAAAAAGCTCTCTTTGTATCACGGAAGCGATTAACTTGCATTTATCGAGCTGGTATTTATAAGCTCTGTAATTTGTTGTGCCATCGGGAAGTGAAAGCTCAAAAGTGACTTCGCCATCTTTGTTGATTTCTGTAATGGAAGGTTCTCCAGATTTTAAAGGACCACCCCACCCTATTAGAGTTTCACCGCTATCAAGTCTTTGAACTGAAGCCATAGAAGCAGAGAAAATATCTGGAGTATGACGCCATTCCCATACTAATTTGGCAGTTTTATTAACTTCATCGAGTTCGTATTCTACTGCTCTTGAATAAGGAGGTTTGTGCTGATTTCCATTATCAAAGAGAATTATATTCCCATTAGGAAGCCTTCTTATGCAATGCATCATTGAAAAGTAATTAGGAGCATTTTCTTCATTTTCGTCAATAAAGGTAAATTGATTTTTCTTACCGCCAAGTCGCCAGATTATCTCTCCTGTATTTCTGTTTATTTTGGTAATTTCTGATAATTGCCTTGAAGAAACAAGCAGATTTCCATCGTAATCTAATTCTAAAGCATTAATATGGGAAGGGACAATCATTTGTCCGAGAAAATTAATATATGCATCAGTTATAGGAATATAGTCTTGTGCTTTCCATTGAAATATAACATTTTTATTTGCATCAAGTTCTTGAATTAATGAATGGACAACTCTTGCGTTAGGAATACCGCCAGGTATGACTTTACTCATATCTATGGGCAGTTCATAATAGGACATAAGTAGATAATTACCGTTTGGCAAAATATGGAATTCATGTAAATCAGCCATAAATCCATTGCCGCAAACAATGCTATCAATGTCGTTGAAGCTTGAATCTATTATTTTCCAAATTACTTCTGCAGAACCTAACTGTGGATTCCCAGTAATTATTTGTGGATATGATAAAAGTCCATTTGAATGCATTTTAAAATCAAGTGCAGGCAAAGGTATATTTTTATATTTATAAACTGCTCCGCTGCTATCAAGAATAATAATATAGAAACCGTATCCAGTTCCATAATTTGCAAGAAAAACTTTTCCACTTGAAGGATTATTTAGTGTAGTTATAGTAATCGGAGGAAAATCTGTAGGCAAATCAGCCAACAAATTGTCTTTATGAAATTTATTTAAATTTAAATTAATATTTGTGTTTTCTTCACTTAAAGCTATTTGATAAGAAAGTAAAAGAATTAAAAAGATTACAAAAACGAGTATGTTTATTAATTTTTTCATAAAAAAATTGTTAAATTCAACATAATTAACTAATTGTAATATAAGGATGTTATTTTAAAAATCAAGTCACTCAAATTACTTTTTTTTTGTAGAATTTTGTTGCAAACTATGTAGTATAACTACTACAAAAAGTATTCTTTAATGAAACTTAATTTAAAATATCAATATCTTACTATATTACTTTCCAAATAACATATCTAAATTTAGTAAGACACTTTAAAAACAAAAAAGTTTCACAAAAATAATTAAGTTAGTTCTTTAGATGTTAGATTTTCGGAGTTTTTATCAGATCGTAAGAATGCAAAACGATTTATTTATCCTACTTTTCTAAATATGAAGCTTTTTCGATATCTTCTAAAGAGTTGAGTAGTTTTGGCGGTTTAAGGTATTGAGCAAGGAATTTATATATTTTTAATCTAATAAGCCGAGCATTTTTAATATCAATTCTATCGAAAGAATGTCCTCCGGGTGCGTCTTTGAAGATTTCATATTCAAATTTTTTTCCTTCAGCTTTTAAGGCTCTAATGAGATGTTCTACCTCGATTGAATATACATCATCGTCATTTGTATTTGTATATATTAATAAAGGTGTTTTAAGCAGACTGACATTCCAAACTGGTGAGCGTTTTTTGTATTCTTCAATATTTTCCCAAACTTTTTTTCCAATGTGGTAATTAGTTGAAAAAAGTTCTCTGTAATCTTCATCATTATATCCCATTCTCATTATTAAATCTGAAACAGGTACACCGGCAAAGGCGACATTATATTTATCAGGATATTTGAAAACATTCAGAAGGGTAATCATACCGCCGTGGCTCCATCCTATTATACCTACTCGGTTATCATCAACAAAGGAGTAATTCTCACACATATAATCTCTTGCCATAAGGCAATCTTCAACTTCTAATCCACCATAGTCTATAGATTCGTAGAATGCTTGTCCGTAACCCGTGCTTCCTCTATATTCAGGTGCAACAACTACATAGCCCTGAAACATTAATTCACGGATAATATGTGTATAGTATGTATCAAAATTTGAATGCACTCCGCCGTGAGGCAAAACAATCAATGGATATTTCTTTGAAACATCTATTCCTTTTGGGATAAAGACATAGCTCCAAAATTTTAATGGGTTCTTAGCCCCCATTTGGTCAGGATTTTTTACATTAGCTTTTGCAGGTCCACATATATAAACCTTGTCAATATAGCAATGATTAGAGAAACGGAAATACATAAGCACATCGTCGCATTTTTTTTCTATTTCATCGAACCGATGTTCTAAAAATTCGTTCGTTTTATCGAGTTTTGAGGATAATGGATCCTGAGAAAATAAATTAATTTGAAATATTAAAAAGAAAAACAAATAAAGAGTAATTGAATTTTTCATAATTTAAATCCAAAATTATTATAAAAATATATGTAAAATTAATTATTTATTTTTTCATTTTATTTTTTCTTCATAAGAATATCATACAAACAAAAAAGTTAATAATAGTATGATTTCATAAGTTATTAGGTATTAATATATTTAAATAAAAACAAATATAACACAGAATAAAGATAAATAAAAATTTTGTTGTCAGTTTTGAAAATATTTGTAATTTCGTAACATTTTATATTAAGAAGCAGGGAAAAATGAATACGCTAAGTGAATTTGGAATAGTGCTTCTCTTCTTTATCATAGGCATAGTCTTTGTAGCCGCTGGATTAATAGCAGCTGCAATAATACGACCTAATCACCCCAACCCAATAAAACAATCAACATATGAATGTGGCGAAGAACCGATAGGAAGCCCTTGGATAAAGTTCAATGTAAGATATTATGTAGTTGCTTTAGTTTTTATATTGTTTGATGTTGAAATTGTCTTATTATTGCCATGGGCTGTAGAATTCAAGAATTTGGGTTGGTACTCATTTATATCAATGGGAATATTCGTAGTTATACTATTAGCAGGATTGGCTTATGTTTGGGCAAAAGGCGATTTGGATTGGGAAAAACCGAAGCCATATATTCCAAAATTATCAGACTTAATAGTAACAAGAAAAAAAAATTTTTAAAACAATACGGAAAGTTAAATGGGGCTATTAAATAGCTTAAGGAATAGAGAAGTAGGCGAACCAAGAAGTGGTTTATTTTTAGGTGTAGTTGAGGATATATTAAATTGGGGAAGAGCTAAATCAGATTGGTATCTACAGTTTGGTTTGGCATGCTGTGCAATTGAATTTATGGCAGTTAACGCCTCACACTTCGATTTTATGCGTTTTGGCACAATACCAAGGACAAGTCCTCGACAAGCTGATTTCATTATTATATCAGGAACTGTAACATTGAAAATGGCTGAAAGAGTTAAAAAGCTTTATGAGCAAATGTCTGAACCCAAATACGTTATATCAATGGGTTCCTGTGCAAATAGTGGTGGACCTTATTGGGAACATGGCTACCATGTCCTTAAAGGTGTAGATAGAATAATACCTGTAGATGTTTATGTTCCTGGTTGTCCCCCACGTCCTGAAGCTTTAGAAGAAGGAATGATAAAATTGCAAAAGATGATTCGTATGCAAGCTATTTTCGATAAAAGAAAGAAATTAGCTGAAGAAGGTATTTTTGTTCCATCACAAAATTATTAATAAAATCGAGGAAATATGCAAGCTCAAGAGATTTTCGATAAGCTAAAAGAAGAATTTCAAGATTCAATTATTAATATAGTAGTTCAAGAAAAGACTGATACTTTTATAAATATTGAACCGGCCAAAATATTTGATGTTTGCTTATATCTTAGAGATGATGAAGATCTTTTATTTGATTATTTAATGTGCTTAAGTGGAGTTGATTCGGGAAATGACTTAATAGTTGTTTATCATTTATACTCAACTATTCATAAGTATATTATAGTTCTCAAAGTAACTGTTTCTAAAGAAAATCCAATAGTTCCATCAGTTGAGCGAGTCTGGCGTTCTGCTGACTGGCACGAAAGAGAAGCATATGATATGTATGGTATAATTTTCCAAGGACATCATAATTTAATAAGAATATTATGTCCGTATGATTGGGAAGGATATCCATTAAGAAAAGATTATAAAACTCCAGAAGAATATCATGGAATAAAGGTTCCATATTGAATTTAATAAATTGATAAATAAAAATATTACGGAAATAGATTGTGGCAGAGATAAGAAAAGTAGAACTTAATTTTGATATGATTGATTCCGATAGGATGCGACTTAATGTCGGACCTCAGCATCCATCTACACACGGTGTTCTACGACTTGAAGTCGAGCTCGATGGAGAGATTGTAACCGAAGTAATCCCACATATAGGATATTTACATAGATGCTTTGAAAAACATGCTGAGAATATGACTTATCCTCAGGTAATACCCTATATAGATAGAATGGATTATATATCCTCAATGAATAATGAGTGGCCCTATGTGATGGGAGTTGAAAAGCTTATGGACATAAAAGTTCCAGAAAAAGTGGAATATATAAGGGTAATAATGGCAGAGCTAAATAGAATAGCTAATCACGAAATAGCTGTTGCAGCCTTTGGACTGGATGCTGGTGCTTTTACTCCATTTCTCTATCTATTTCGCGATAGAGAATTTATACTCTCAATATTTGAAAAAGTATGTGGTGGAAGACTTCTATATAATTATTTTTGGATTGGTGGACTTTCTGCAGATATTTATCCTACATTTAAGGATGACGTTCTAAGCATAATTAAGCAAATAAGGATTACTAATAAGGAAGTAATGGATTTGTTAATAAATAACAAAATATTTATTGATAGAACTGCTAATATTGGAATACTACCAGCTGATGTAGCTATCAATTATGCTTGCAGTGGACCTGTATTAAGAGGTTCAGGAGTTCCTTTTGATTTAAGGAGGAGCGAACCTTATTCAATTTATGACAGATTTGATTTCGAGGTACAGATAGGCAGAGGAGAGATGGGCACTATAGGCGACTGTTGGGATAGGAATATCGTGAGGATGAGAGAAATGGAAGAGAGTTGCAAGATAATTGAGCAAGCATTAGCACAAATGCCAACCGAAGGAGATGTTCGTTCAGCTATACCGAAGAAAATTAGACCACCAAAAGGAGAGATATATTGTAGAGCAGAAAATCCCAAAGGTGAGCTTGGCTTTTATATTATAAGTGATGGAAAGGATAAACCTTCGCGCGTAAAAGCGCGTGGGACAAGCTTTGTGAACCTTGCAGTTCTTCCGGAAATAAGTAAAGGGTATATGTTTGCCGATTTGATAATGATACTTGGAAGTATAGATATTGTTCTTGGTGAGGTAGATAGATAAATGAATGTTGCACCTTTAAATAACTAACGCAGATATGGAAAATTTTGTATATAATTTGTTAGGTAAAAATTATTTAGCGATTATAATAATTAGTATAATTCCCCTATTGTTTCTTTTAGGATATGCACTGCTTGCAATATTAGGTGAATTGAAAATATCAGCATTTATCCAACAAAGACTTGGACCTATGAGAACAGGACCTTGGGGAATTGTTCAGCCAATTGCTGAAGTTGTAAAGTTACTTCAAAAAGAGGATATAACACCCAGTGCAGCAAATAAACCACTTTTTAATTTAGCCCCATTTATTATTTTTACTGGTTCTTATGCAGGTTTCGCAGTAATCCCGTTCAGCGCTCAATTTATACCAGCTGGAATCAATCTTGGTTTGTTTTATGTATTTGCAGTAAGTGCATTTGCTGTCATAGGCATAGTAATGGGAGGTTGGGCATCTAATAACAAATACTCACTTATGGGGGCTATGAGATCGGTAGCACAAATCATTAGTTATGAAATTCCGGCAGCGATGGCTATATTATCTATTGCAGTCATTGCAAGTTCTTTGGATATGCAAAAGATTAGTATGAATCAGAGTGGTTGGTTTTGGAATTGGTATATATTAGGAGGTCCAGGGGGAATAGAAAAGGTTTGGGTAATACCATTTATGATTGGTTTATTTTTGATATATATGATTTCTTCGCTTGCTGAAACTAATAGAACGCCATTCGATATCCCTGAAGGAGAATCGGAATTAGTAGCTGGTTATCATACAGAATATAGTGGTATGAAATTCGCTATGTTCTTTTTTGCAGAATATGCCAATATGTTTATAGTAGCTGCTATTATTACAGTTATATTTTTAGGTGGCTGGAATTCACCTTTTGGAGACTTTTTAGCTGGCCCTATTTTAGGAGCTTTATGGTTTATATTCAAAGCATTTGTAATAGTTTTTATTCAGATTTGGCTGCGTTGGACTTTGCCACGCCTGAGAGTTGACCAGTTAATGTTTTTAGGTTGGAAAGTATTAATACCGTTATCATTTTTATGCTTTTTTGCAATAAGTTTATATGCTTTAATTAATAAATCTTGATATAAGTATGTAAAATAGGAGACATTTATGTCGAAATATATAAAGAGCATTTGGCAAGGCATTTATACAGTATTAGTTGGAATGAAAGTAACAATAATTTATTTATTTCGCAAAAACGTTACTGTTCAATATCCAAATAAGCATCCTAAGGAAAAAGCAGGAGCTGACAAAATGCCACCAAATGCAAGGAATAGACTATATGTAGATATGGGATTGTGCAACGGATGCAATGGTTGCGCACGTGCTTGCCCAGTAAATTGCATTACAGTAGAAACACAAAAGGTAACACCGGGCGATAATGTTCCCCCTCTTAACGATGGAAGCAAAAGAGGTCTGTGGGTTACTAATTATACGATTGACTTTGCTAAATGCTGTTTCTGTGGTCTTTGTGTAGAACCCTGCCCTACAGGTGCTATTAAGATGACAACTGAATTTGAATACTCTACTTATAATAGGCAGGAACTACTTTACAAATTTTCAATTATGACTGATGAGGAAATAAAAGAAAAGAAAGAAATGTATGAAAAATATATGGCAGAAAAGAAAAAGCAAGAAGCAGAGAAGAAATCGGCAGAAGCAAAAGCAAGTGATACTAATTTGAAAACAGAATAACAATTAATTAGTAAAAATATATGGATTTAATACCAGTTTTATTTATATTTTTTGCAGCGATTATTATTATATCAGCTCTTATAGTTGTTTTTTCAAAAAATATTATTTATTCAGCATTTTCATTACTATTTACTTTTTTTGGAGTTGCAGCTTTTTATGTAATGCTTAATGCTGACTTTGTCGCAATTACTCAAATAATGATTTATATAGGAGGTATATTAGTATTAATCATTTTTGGTGTAATGCTAACAAATAAAATTACAGGAGTTGATATAAAGACAGGAACAACCGGTAGGATTCAGAAATGGTTATCATTTCTCATTGGTGTTTTAATCATTACAGTATTTTATTTTATATTTCTGAAAACTTATAGTGGTGTAATGCTTGTTTATACTAGCAAACCAACTATTAATAGTATTGGCAAAACTCTAATGACTGACTATTTACTGGCATTTGAAGCATCGTCAGTACTTTTGTTGATAGCCATAATAGGCGCCGCATTAATAGCACGTAGAAAAAAATAGAAGGATATAGATTATGTTAGGTTATGGTTTAACCGAATATTTAGTAGTAGCAGCTGTATTGTTCACATTAGGATTAATTGCAATAGTAATTCGAAAAAATGCGATTATGGTTCTAATGGGACTTGAATTAGTTCTTAATTCTGCTAATCTTAATTTTATAGCATTTTCGCGATATAAAGTATTCAATATCGAAGGGCATATAGCTGCTTTGTTTGTTATTGTCTTAGCAGCAGCCGAAGCAGCTGTTGCTTTAGCAATTATATTAAATATCTATCAGAATTATAAGCATATTAATGTTGATGAAATTGATAAAATGAAAGAATAAATAATAATTGAGATTAATAAAATAAAAATATAAAGATATGACACAGGATTTAATACTAATTCTATCGGTTGCAATTATTTTACTTCCTTTATTAGGTTTTGTAACTCTAATCTTTTGGGGAAAAGCAATAGGAAGAAAGAGTATTTTTATTGAGGTAGCCTTAGTTGGTATTGCTCTTATTTTTTCTATTCTTGTCTTGATTGGTAAATTGACAATATTTCCCGATATTGACTATATACAATTAAAAATAACCTGGTTTGCATTAAGTGAGAATTTTAAGGTAAATGTAGGTATAGGTATAGACAACCTTTCCGCATTAATGTTAATAGTAGTAACACTGATAAGCTTTTTGGTACATGTATTCTCAATAGAATATATGTTTGACGACAAGAGATATACACGTTATTTTGCTTATTTAGGGTTATTTACATTTTCAATGCTTGGAATTGTTATTACAAACAATTTCTTGTTTATGTATGTATTTTGGGAGCTTGTTGGTTTAAGTTCATATTTGCTAATTGGATTTTGGTATGAGAAAGATTCAGCCGCTAATGCAGGAAAGAAAGCATTTATTGTGAATAGAATTGGAGACCTTGGCTTTTTTATTGGTATCTTAATGGTATTTTTTGCTTTTGGGTCATTCTTATTTGATGATATATTTAATGCAAACAATGTAAATGCGCTTGCATCGAAAACATTGCCTTTTGGATTAGACCCAGGAACATTTCTTACTATATCAGGTGTTTTATTATTCTGTGGAGCAATTGGTAAATCAGCACAATTTCCATTACATGTATGGCTTCCAGACGCGATGGAGGGTCCCACTCCTGTAAGTGCTTTAATCCATGCAGCTACAATGGTTGCTGCAGGTGTGTTTTTAGTAGCTCGCATTTTCCCTATGCTAACAGCAAATGCCTTAACAATTATAGCATATTTTGGAGCAATAACTGCTTTTATTTCAGCCACTATAGCAATTACTCAAAATGATTTTAAGAAGGTGCTTGCGTATTCAACTGTAAGCCAACTTGGATATATGGTTATGGGATTAGGTGTAGGAGCTTTTACAATGGGCTTTTTCCATTTAGTTACTCATGCTTGGTTCAAAGCTTGTTTGTTTTTGGCTTCTGGTTCAGTAATCCATGCAATGCACCATTCAATGCATAAAGCTGGCGACCATCATACAGATCCTCAGGATATTAATAATATGGGTGGTTTGCGTAGGACAATGCCTTTAACTTATATTACTTTTTTAATTGCCACTTTAGCTATTTCTGGAGTTCCATTTACCTCAGGATTTTTAAGTAAAGATGGTATATTAGCAGGAACATTAGCTTTTGGTTCGCTGACTGGACATTGGCTTATTCCAATAATTGGTTTCTTGTCTGCTGGAATCACTGCTTTTTATATGTTCCGCTTAACAATTGTTGCCTTTCATGGAAAACCAAAAACAAGCATAGCTTCTCATACACATGAGAATAAATTTGTAATTGTAATGCCTTTAGTAGTATTGGCAGTATTATCTTTTTGGTTTTTCTATTCACCAGATCCAAGCGATGGAGCTAAGGGATGGTTTGCACATTCTTTGCCACAACCCAAGACAGCTGTTATAAATTATCAGTTTCAACATCTGGTTCGTTTCGACCAGCTGCATTTATCTGATAATCAAGAATCTCATAATAGCAACGAAGCAGGTCATAATGAATCTAGCAATGTAACAAATGACGAGCATCAAGGACATTCAGAATCTCACGCTTCAGTTGGACATACAGCATCTCATGGAGACAATCATTTTCAAGAGGTTATGCATTCATACCATTGGACAACTATCGGATTTTCATTAACCATTGCTGGTTTAGGTATTCTATTTGCTTTTATGGTCTATCAATTCAAATTGTTCAGTGCAGACAATATGGCTAAACAAATGGGTAGATTATATACATTTTCATATAGAAAATGGTATTTCGATGAGATATATCAGGCTACTGTGGTAAATGGTACAGTTGGATTAGCTAAGCTACTTGCATGGTTCGATTTGTATGTAATAGATGGTATAGTAAATCTATTTCACGTCATATCAAGAGGATTAGCTTATTTTATTGGTCATTTTGACAATATTGTAATTGATGGCATTGTAAATTTAATAGCAAAGATAACAGGTTTACTGGGAGCAATATTCAGGAAGTTTCAGACAGGTCGAGTTCAGACTTATGTGATTTTTGTTATAATAGCAATAATAGTATTGATTTATTTATTAGTATAGAATTAATTAAAAAATTTGAAAAAATATTATTGAATAAATTTTAATCCGGAGGATTAATGCACGAATCATGGATAACGACATGGATAACATTTTTACCAATTTTAGGAATGATTCTTGTTTTACTTGTTCCAACAGGTAAGGATGAAAGAAGTAAGGAGGTAAGCAAGAATCTCTTTAGATGGATAACAGTAATAATAACTGGAATACAATTAATACTAGCGATTGTAATATTTTTACAATATAATCCACAGTTGATTGGCGTAACTGACCCACATAGCTTCCAATTTACAAAGAAGCTAACGTGGATTCAAGCAAATTTGCCAGCATTAGGAACAATTAAGATAGATTATTTCGTAGGAATAGATGGAATAAGCGCCCCTATGGTATTACTTACAGCAATAGTCTGCTTTGTTGCTTCATTTTCTTCTTTTAATATAAGTAAAGCAATCAAAGGCTATTTTGCAATGTATTTGCTTCTTGATACTGGTATGATGGGAGTTTTTGTTTCATTAGATTTCTTCTTATTTTATGTATTCTGGGAGTTAATGTTATTGCCGATGTACTTTCTGATTGGTATTTGGGGAGGTCCAAGGAAAGAATACGCTGCAATTAAGTTCTTTATTTATACTTTGGTTGGTTCTGTTTTTATGCTTTTAGTCATGATCGGCTTATATTATAGCGTAACCGATCCACAAACAGGTCTTCATACGTTTAATATGCTTGCTATGATGGACAAGGCTAATTATGTAGCTGGAAGTATATTCTCTGGATTTGGCGAAGGAGGTACTTGGCGATTAATTGCATTTATGGCTTTGTTTGTAGGTTTTGCTATTAAAGTGCCATCTGTACCATTCCATACGTGGTTGCCTGATGCTCACGTCGAAGCTCCAACTCCTATTTCAGTAATACTTGCTGGGGTTCTTTTGAAGATGGGAACTTATGGAATGCTAAGGATAAATTGGACTATGTTTCCTGATGGAGTAGCATACTTCCAAAGCTTAATAGCTTTTGTAGGGATGGTATCTATTGTCTATGGAGCTTTATGTGCTTTAGGACAACACAGGGTAGGAAAGCAGGATTTCAAAAAGCTAATAGCTTATTCAAGTGTAAGCCATATGGGCTATGTAGTTCTTGGAATGGCTTCGATGACCCCAGCTGGAATATCAGGTGCAATATTCCAAATGTTTAATCATGGAACAATAACATCTATGCTCTTTATGATTGTGGGAGTAATATATGACCGTTCACATACTCGTGGTTTGAATGACTTCGGTGGTTTAGCTAATAAGATGCCTGTATATACTGGTATTATGACAGTAGCTTTCTTTGCTGCAATTGGCTTACCAGGTTTAAGTGGCTTTATAAGCGAAGCTTTAGTATTTCTTGGAGCATTTAATTCTGTTCCACTAAACACAGCAATCGCTCAACAAAATTTTTATCTTGTTATGACAATTATTTCCGGACTTGGAATAATATTAGGTGCTGGATACATGCTTTGGACTCTACAAAAAGTTTTCTTTGGGAAACTACCTGAACGCTGGAGTGGACCTTGGGATCCTACAAGAAAAATATACAAACACGATGATATAAATGCGGTTGAGTTAGCTGCATTAGTTCCTCTTGCTTTAATTATTATTTTCTTTGGTATTTATCCGAATCCTATACTTGGTATGATGTCTCAATCAGTTAATTATCTAATAGAATTTGTAAAAGTAAATAGTTCGATTGTAACAACAGCTTTATTTTAAATAACTTAATAAGTAATAGAGTTGGCTATGATAGATATATTTGTCAAGCATTTAGGAGAAAGTACAAAGTATTTTCTACCAGAAACGGTATTATTAATAACCTTTATATTAGCTTTAATTTTCGACCTTATCTTTAAAAAGAGCAAGAATATATCGGCTTATATTGCAATTGTTGGATTTATTGTAACAGCTGTATTTCTTTTTTTACAACCAGATAAGGTAGCTGGCGTTTTTTCATATTCTTATGCAGTTGATGGTTTTTCGAGATTCATTAAATTTGTTATTCTTGCAACAAGTTTTATTATTGTAATAATCTCTTTATTTTCAAAAGAATTATATGAATCGCATAAGAAAATAGAAGAATATTTTACTTTAATTGTTGGAATGACTTTTGGTATGTTTTTATTAACAGGTGCGACAAATCTAATCCTGATCTATGTAGCCATTGAAACAATGAGTATTAGTTCATATATATTAGCTGGATATACTAAAGAGGTGAAGCGTTCGAGCGAGGCATCTCTAAAATATGTGATTTATGGTGCTGTCTCTTCTGGAATAATGATTTATGGCATATCTTTACTTTACGGATTGACTGGCCATCTAAATATTTTTCAAGTATTTATTTATCTTGCTAACAATCAAGTAAATGAAATTCTTTTATCAATTTCGGGTATTATGCTAATTGCTGGTATTGGATACAAAATTTCAGCAGTTCCATTTCATTTTTGGACGCCAGATGTATATGAAGGAGCTCCAGTAACAATAACTGCTTTACTATCTGTTGCTTCCAAGGCTGCTGGTTTTGCTGTATTGATTAGAATAGTACTTTCTTGTCTACCTGCAAAAATCTTCAGAGTTGAATTTTTGTCATCTTTTGATTGGCAATTTATTCTTGCTATTATTTCCGTCCTAACTATGACAATCGGCAATTTGCTTGCAGTCTGGCAGACAAATTTAAAGAGACTGCTTGCGTATTCGAGTATCGCTCATGCTGGTTATATATTAATGGGCATTGTTGTGCTCAATGCTGCAGGTATTTCAGCAGTTTTAATTTATCTTGTTGTTTATATGTTTATGAATCTTGGAGCATTTTATTACGTAATGCTAATTGCTAATAAAATCAATAGTGAAGATATAGATGACTATACCGGAATTGGCTATAGGGCTCCGTTATTAGGTGTCTGTATGGCTATATTCTTGGTATCTCTTACTGGGTTACCTCCAACAGCTGGTTTTATTGGAAAGCTTTATATATTTACTGCTTTATTTGAAGAAGGTAGTCGTTGGGTTTGGTTAGCTGTGGTTGGTATATTAAACAGTGTTATTTCTCTTTATTACTATGTAAAGGTCTTTAGAAATATGTTTGTCAGAGGTGTTGACTTAAACAAGGAGAAATTAGAATTCTCGGCTCCAAGTGTAATTATTATGATTTTAATTACTATTCCTACATTATTATTTGGAATTTGGTTTTCTCCACTAATAAGTTGGGCAGAATCTTCCTTTAAGTTCTTCTTTCCTTAAAATTATTCTGATATTCTTTGCAGTGTCACTATTTTCAAATACTTTTTCGTAATAATTTTTTTATAATAAGTTATGAATATGTATTGCCTTATTTATAAAAAGTGTTAATTTTGTATTAAGCAAATGAATACATTAATACTTAAATTAGAATACGATGGAACAAACTATGCAGGTTGGCAAATACAACCAAATGCTAAAACTATACAAGAAGAATTAGAACATGCAATAAAGAAAATTGTAGGATTTCCTTTAAAAACGGTAGGTGCTGGCAGAACGGATGCTGGTGTCCATGCAAAAGGTCAGGTAGTTTCAATACCACTAAGCATTGATTTTCCTGTTCCAATCCAAAAAATTCCTCAAGCTTTTAATTCAAACCTACCATCAGATATTAAAGTCAAAAGTGCAGTAACATTACCTTATAGCTTTAATGCGCGTTTTGATGCTCTTGCGAGGGAGTATTCTTACACTTTATTGCTCAAGGATTCTGTTTTCTTAAAAAGATTTGCTCTTGTTATAAAATATGATTTAGATTTAGCTCTTTTGGAAGAATCTGCCAAATTATTTATTGGAAAGAATAACTTTACAACTTTTTCTAAGCTCAATGAAGAAACCAAGCACCACTTTTGTAACGTCATGATAAGCGAGTGGCAAAAAATTGGTGAAGACATTCTACAATATAGAATAAAAGCTGATCGTTTTCTTTATGGGATGGTCAGAGCTTTAGTTGGAGCAATGATTGATGTTGCAAGAGGGAAAAGAAAAATTGATGATATAAAGAAAGCATTAAAAAACAAAGAGCGTTCACAAGCTAGCCCATTAGTACAACCTCAAGGTCTTGTACTCGAAAAAGTTTATTATTCAAAAAAATTATTTTTAGAATAATAACATCTTCCTATAAATGTTAAAAATCTCAGATTAGATTTAGTATTATCTTATTATATTTATTTTTATATATTCATTGGTTGTTTACAATAAAAGCTATATTTTATTTATATAGCTAGAATATTCAAAAAAACAATAAACATAGTAAATAGGCTTTATAGAGATTAGAAAATATTATAAGTAAGCAACTTATGCATTATAATAATAAAAAGGTACCTTGTAATTATAAGTAATGACAGGCACCTTTTTTATTTGTTATCTATAAACTATTTACAGCATTTAGAAGGAATTATCCTCATATTGATATATTGAATTGGTTTAATGAATAGATTCAATCTTCTAATAGGATCGTATTCAGTTACATCTGATTTTACTGTTTTATCGTAATATTTGCCTTCAGCTAAAATTATGATTTTAGCTTTTGTTAAAGCGTCTCGCATTTGTTGTTCATCGGCAAACTCCTGAGTAGGATAGAAGACTAATCCTTTGTTGTAGTAATCCATAAATTTCTTATTATAGCGTAATCTCTGGAAGAGCTCTTTAAATCCAAAATATACTCTTAACTTGGAAAGATAATCGTTATCGCTACCAAGAATGTCTCCACTATGAATTTCAATGTTTGTTAAAAGAATTTCATTATTACTTTCGATACCTTGGATGTAGCTAATAGTGTTTCCAATATAATAGCATTTTGAAGCGTCACGAATATCGCTGTATGCTTCAAGTTTTAATAATAATTTAGCATCTGGGGAGTTTTCGAGGAGTTTTTCTAAAGCTGGGATGAAAACCTCAGTTATAGTATCACGCATAGCCAATAAGTTTTTATCAACTTCTTTTGCATAACTACGATATTGGGCAATTCTTTCCTTGCGTTTTGGATGACCAACACCAAATTCTCTATGTTTAGGGCTAAGCTCAATAAAACCTGCATTTTCTAAATACCCACCTGGTTGCAAATCTTTCAGATGTTCTTCTAAACCTCTACTGGTATTTACTTTCCAAAATGCAGTTTGGTAATATGGCACATTTCTATAGTATTCTCTTTTTATGCTATCGAAAGCAATCTGACAAGGTGGTTTGCAAAAGATTACAGGAACTAAAACAACTGTATCATACAAAGTAACTTCTGCATTGATATTGTGAGTCGAAATTGTTCCTAAATGAGTCTTTGAAGAGCTAATAATAGGGCCATAAACTGTATCAATAGGAATTTCTTTTGGAGGTAGATAAACAGTATCATAAACGGTTATCTCGTAGAATTTCTTAATAGTTTTGCCACCTTCGTACCATTCTCTTTTGGTAATAACCTCTTTAACTACTTCTGCAAGAATAGGTTTTGATTCAATAGAAATTTCTTGTGTTGAATCAAGTGTTTCAATTTGCTTCTTTGTTGTTTCAATTTTTTTAATGCTTTCAATTTGTTCTCGTGGTGGACATTTAATTATATTAAAATTTTTTGTTGTCTCGAACTGAGTAATATTTTGCTCGAGACTGTCTTGAATTTTCTTGCCGTAAGTAGTTTTTTTATCAACTATATTTTCTTTGCTGACAATTACAATCTCTTTTTTATATGTAGTATCGTATTTGACTATAAGAGTTGGGTTGATAATCGTATCATATTCAACTTTGACCTTTCTTGGTGTAATCTTTGGAGCCTGAGCTTTATAATTAGTACCTTTGTAATAAAGAGGAAAGCAATGATTTGGATTTTCGCAATCGAAATAGTTTAGAAAAGAACCACCATTAACTTTATATTCTTTATTTAACTCTAATTCGAAAGTACCTGTGCTTTTATTAAGAGTTGCTTTTTTATTTGTCTCAATATCAATAATCTCTATAACGGGTAATACGATATCATTTAGTAAGGTATCCATAAGTCGCACTTCGAGATATGCTTTTGGTTTAGGAGGAGGTGGGGGCGGTGGAGGGATTTTGCACTCAATATCAACATCAAAAGCATATATGTCAAATTTACCTTTATTTACTACGAGAGTATCTTTTTTTTGATTTTTAGGTTTTTCTATAATATTTCTATCAGAAGAAAGGAACAACTGTTTTGAGTTATTTTGATTCGAATAAGGAAAAGCAACAAAAGGAAATATTTCGTTAGCTTCAGTGTTAACCCAAACGTTTTCGAAGTCATATTGCTTACCTTTATCGAATAATTTTGCTTCAGATTTAGTTATAATTTCCTGATTATAAAAATCGAACTCAATATCTGCTATGTAAATATCGTAATCTCCATTTCTATTGGATGAGAAAAGAAGCTTTGGTGCAACAGTAGGACAAGCAACAAAAGGTGATATCTCGTTATAATTAGAAGTATTAATGTTAAGCGAGGAACTGAACTTCTTTGGTGTGCTCCACTTACCATTTATTCTAAATGCATAGAATAAGTCAATATTGCCACTTGTAATCGTTTGGTTAAGAAGGTTTTTAGTTTTCGAATATGGGTCATCTCTATCAGAAGCCCAGATTAAAACTAAATTGCATAAAGAATCTTGTCCGATACAGGGATGTGAGTCCCAAAAGACAGAGTTGACAGGTTCAGGTAAGACTTGAAACATAGGTTGCATTTTGTAATCGAACAAAAATAAATCAGTACCGCCAACACTACCTTTGAATGGTAAATTCTTAATTTTATTAAATGTCTCATCTGAAGGATGAGAAATAGCAATAATGCCAGAAGTTGCAGTAAGAAATGAAATAGATTCTAATTGATTAGTCAGGTAGTCAAGAGATTCTTTATTATTTTTAGCGAAATTCTCACCGAGTATTTCTTTAAAGAATGAGGAAGCGGGCTTTATATCTTCTGGACTCGGCAAGCTGTAGAAATTAGATCTAATTTCTTTAAAATAAGCGTCCTGGCAAGTTCTTTCTTTAACATTTATATAAGGAGCGATCTCACTATTTTGAGTATTAATGCTGTCTTTTCTGAGCAAATCAACATTCCTTTGAGGTAGAATCTTGATAGGTTTATGGCAACAGCCTATGAACATAGTGATTATTAAAGCAAATAAAATAAATTTTATAGTTTTCATATTGTACCTCTTTTAATTATCCACAGGATTCAGCATTAATGTAATACGTTTTCTAAACGGAGTAATATTAGTTTGTCTTATTTCAGTAATCATGATAACAAAGCGCCTCCCATTTCCTGCGATGTAAGTAAAGACATTACCAGGAACGACTCTTATATCTATAGACCTCATTGAGCTAACTAAGGTTCTTAATTCAGTTATAACATTATTTGGTGGAACTGGTACATTAGGGCTTCCCACGGTTCCAATAATCTTCCTTGCTGAATTTGTAATTATGATAGGATAATTATCGTAATTACTAATTATCGCACCTGGTTGATTAGTTCCATAACGATTTCCTTCTGTATAGTTATTAAATGAATTCTGTATTCTATTTCTATTATTTCTAACGTATTCACAAAATTGCTGAGCATTTTCGGTAACGAAGTTCTGGTCAATCAAATCAATACTACCGTAAATTCTTAAATATGCAAGTGGTGGATTTGTTGTAACATCAATATCTCTAACCAAGATATCTCCAGCTAAATTAGCATTAGTTGGGTAAGTATCCATGATATTAGCAAGGTAATTTTGATTACTATCGACAAATGGCGAAGATGCTAAAGGAATAAGCATTCGGTCCTGGAATCTGTTATCGTTAGGTAGACTTCCTGTACTCGTAGTATTCGAAGAAAATTGAAATATGCTTATGCTATAATCAGAGTCTAATACAATTCTTTCATCGCCAGGATTAGGTCCGGGAATAATAGTAAAATTAGGATTAAAGCGTTCTAATGTTACTATCCCTGTTTTGCATAAGGTAACAGGGTCAATTTCTTGCAGAGGGCAATCATTGCAAGAATGAAAGCTGAATAAGCTAAATGCGAAAAGCAAAGTAAATATTATTTTTTTCATTATATACCTCCTAAAATACTACACCTAATCTAAGAACAATTGAATTAACACGATTTAGAGTTGGTATAAGCAAGCCAGCTCCAAGAAATTTATTTCCATAAGCAATAGACCTGAAGCCCAAATCAAGTGAAATATCCATATAGCTCGTTAATGGATACTCAATTCCTATTCCAAAACCGTAATTAATAGGCATTGATATATCAACATAAGGTAAATATAATTCTATTCTTCTCTTACATTCATCATTGAAATGTATTTTCATAAGGTCAATTGAAAACTCATCAATAGAAACTCCTAAAAGTCCATAAATAAATGGACTTAAACAAGGTCGGCTTTCTTCTATTAATTCTTTTTCTAATTTTTTCAATATTTCTGTATCAATTTTTTCTATAATGATCAGCGAGTCGTAGCAACAGTCGTATGTTTTAGTATATATAGTATCATATTTAATCCAAGAATCCTTAATAACATCTTTCCGTTGAGACTTCTGTTTTTTTACATTTCTAATTAATTCATATCTTGCGTATAAATTAAAAGAAGGTCTTCGAATAAGCGAGCTGTCAATACTATAAAAGGTCTTAACTCCTGTGGAAAAGATTAATCCTACACCCCAACGCTTGGATTCTCCAAGTCGAACACCTGCGGCGAGGTCAATATTCCAATCATCTCTTCCAATTAGTTCGTTGCGTTGATTTACATCATTATAAAAGGCATAACCGGGTTTAATACACAAGAACCAATCTTTAAGCTTTCTATCAGGGCATTCCAATTTAAAATCGCATAAAGCACAGAACAAACAGAATTCAGGCAGAGGATTGCAAGGGCATTGAATATCACAGGGATCGTAATAAATGGTATCGACCGGGACCTCTCGAATATCTTTATGGATCAGTGGATTATTATAATTCTCAAATAAATTAATATTATTATATTTATTTGGTTTAACATTTAATTTCGGACCCATTAAATCAACGTCTTCGAGAGGTATTCTTTCGATATAATTTTCTTTTTTTACAGTAGAATCAACAAATACAACATAGGATTTGTAACTATACCGTGTAGAATCTGTTATAGGACAAGTATCAGGTGTGGCATGGACTTCGATTTTAAGAACTTCGCCTCGGAGAGCGTTGCCATTTCTTGGTTGAGATGTTTCAGGATGAAAATTATATTTTTGGGAAGCATTTGGTTTGATTCTAACAGCATCATCATAATAAATTTTTGGAGAGCAGGAACTCAAAATTGTTGCTATTATAATAATCAACCCGAAATAATTGAGTAAGTATTTTTTAGTTTTCATAAGCACATACTCAGCGTTAATCCAACATTAATTGATTGCAGGTTAGTCCGATTTTTATCACGGAAAATAGAATTTGGTGCGAAAAATAAACCGTCCAAATCCAACATCCAGCACTTTTTGAACAATTTGAAGTTGAAAGCAATACCAAGACCAAGACCTCCTCCAAATCCTAAGTTAGAGCTTGAATTAGGGAAGTTCTCAGTTGTTGTTATTGAGCTTAGAGTGAGCTGTCCCTCAATGTAGGGAATAAGCTTGTTGTCATAACAATCTTTAATAAATGGTGCAAACTTAAGAAAACCAGAGAATCCAACTAAGCTTTTGTAATAATCTACTACAATGTCTTTCTTTTCCAGAGGAATATAATCAAAGCGTAGTCCATACCAAAGTTTACAATAATTTTTGTTTGTAACCTCTAAATGAATTCCATAGCAATTTTGATTATAATCCTTAAAAGCTCCAATTGGAATCAGGTAGTTTGCACCCAAACCCAAATAGATTTGAGAATAAGAGCAGACTGTCAACACAAATAAAATCAGTATTGATAAGTGTAAAGATCTTTTCACAATACTACACCTTTAGTAAATTTGAACAAAAATGTATTTAATGGGAATAATTATATTAATTTTTTTTTAAACGAATAATATCTATAACAAATATAAAAATATATTTGCTAATAAAAAATAAAATATTATTTGATAAACGACATATATTGTTATATCTTTAATTACTAAAATATATTATTTATTATGTAACAAATTACAAATAATAAACTTAGTTAATAGTATACTGATCTAAATTTATTTTTGTTAATTTATGAGAAAATTTATAAATTTACCTTTTGAAATACCTATAATAATATAAATCTAAGATGAAAAAGCTCGTTATAATTGCATTTCTAAATTTAATTCTTTCTTTACTAATAGCTTATTTAATAGTAAATAACAGAATAATATTAAAAGGAATAAAAGATGTATTAGCAACCCATAGTAATGATAAAATATATATTGAATACTTACAATTAAGGAATCCAATAACAGGTGAAATACCCAAAAACATTAGGCAAAAATCTATTGAATATGCTCAGCAATTACCTGGTTCACTAAGGAATATCAAAACTAAATATGATAAAGCACTAGCTAATCGGTGGGTTCAGAGAGGCCCTGTGAATATAGGAGGTAGAACAAGAGCATTAGCAATAGATTGCTCAAATGGGAACAGGATAGTAGCTGGTGGTGTTTCAAGCGGTATGTGGCTATCTAATGATGGTGGCTTTTCTTGGTCAAGAACATCAACTCCTGATCAACTTTCATCTGTTTCTTGTCTTGCTCAAGATAAAAGAAAAGGAAAGGAACATATATGGTATTATGGAACTGGTGAATTATTAGGTAATTCTGCGAGTATATCAGGGGATGGAATATATAAATCCACGGATGGAGCTAATTCTTGGTTTTCGCTTCCTTCTACAACCCGTAACAAGCCTGATGTATGGGAAAGTATGTTTGATTATGTTTGGAATATAGTTGTAAATCCAGCAAATATTCAAGAAGATGAGGTTCTCTGTGCCTTTGCTTCTGGAGGAATATGTAGAAGTAGCGATGGGGGTAACACTTGGAATATAGTTCTTGGAGGATTGAGCAATCGCCACAGTATATATACAGACATAGCTGTTAGCTCTGAAGGAGTTTTTTATGCAACATTAAGTCAAGCAAGTTCCGACAAAGCTGGGTCATTAGTTAAAGGTATTTTCCGTTCAACTGATGGATTACATTGGACAAATATTACCCCAACAAATTTTCCTGAGAAATACACAAGGATAGTAATTGGAATTGCACCATCTGATGAAAATCAAGTATATTTTCTCGGAGAGACTCCTGGCTATGGGAAGCTAAGTATCACTCAAAATGAAGATACAACATGGCATAGTCTATGGAAATATACTTATTATAGCGGCGATGGTAGCGGAGAAGGAGGTTTCTGGGAAGATAGAAGCATCAATCTCCCTTGTCCTGATTATCGCAGAGGTAGATTCCAGTCTCAGCATTCTTACGATTTAGTAATTAAGATCAAACCAGATGATCCTGATGTAGTGTTCATTGGAGGGACTAATTTATATCGCTCTACAGATGGCTTTTCTCAAAAGGAAACATGGAGCTGGGCTGGTGGTTACTGTCCTTATGGGCAAAATTGTCCTGACCTTGCTTATATTAATCATCATCCAGATTTACATGCAATAGATTTTCTTCCTTCTAATCCAAATGTAATGTTCACAGGTTCCGACGGAGGCATTCATAAGACAATGAACTGCCTTGAATCAGAAATTGAGTGGATATCATTAAACAACGCATTTTTTACAACCCAATTTTATACAATTGCTTTAAATCATTCAAATATTAATTCTGATGAAATAATTGGTGGTTTACAGGATAATGGAACACTTTATACTTCAAGTGGCAATATATCGCAACCTTGGACTCGACCTACTTATAATGATGGCTTTCATTGTGCTATTGATGGAGAGAAGCTTATTTATTATACCTCAATGAATACGATTTACCAGCCTAAAGTAAAGATCTGGAAAGTAACTTTAACAGAAACAGGAGAAAGAAAAACTCAAACAAGAATAGATCCGATTGGTGGCAAGGATTTTATATGGAATACTCCTTTTGTACTTGATCCTAATAACAATAATACAATGTATCTTGCTGGAGGGGAAATAATATGGAGAAACAATGATTTGTCGGCTATTCCAACGATTGAATCAACTGATTCCATAGCAACTAATTGGGATAGTTTGCCATCAACTAAAGTGTCACCAGCAAAGATAACTGCTTTAGCTATTTCTAAAGTTCCAGCTAATATATTATATTACGGAACTTGGAATGGGAGACTTTTCAAACTGACTAATTCTAATCAAAATGCTTCTGTTCCAGTAGAAATAACATCGCCTAACTTTCCTAAAAACGCATATATAAGCTCTATAGCATTTGCCCCAGATGATGCAGAAGAAGCTATCGTAGCTTTCTCTAATTATGGGGTAATAAGTATATTCAGAACAATTGATGGAGGAGCTAATTGGACACCTATTTCTGGAAATCTTGAAGAAAACGAAAATGGTTCAGGCTCAGGACCAGCAATTTTCACAGTTAAAATACTAAAAGTGCAGAACAGAAATATTTATTTTGCAGGTTCATCAGTGGGCTTATTTTCCACTGCATATATTGATGGAATGAAGACCACCTGGCAATTTGAAGGAGCAGAAACTATTGGCAATACTGTTGTTAAAATGCTCGATGCACGTCAGTCAGATGGTCTTGTAGCTGTGGCAACTCACGGACTTGGTGTTTTTACTTCCAAAATCACTTCACTACCTGATATTGCTTCTGCTCCTGAATTAATCTTTCCTGATGATAATGCAAGGGGAATTATGGATACTGTAACATTGAGATGGAAAAAAGTCAGTAATGCAGGTTTTTATCAAATTCAAATTTCAAGAGATTATGAATTCAACGAGATAATACGTGAGTTTGACGGAATTAAGACAAATAGTATATATTTAAATAACTTAGAGCTTGGGAGAAAAGAATTCTATTGGCGAGTATGCTCAAGGAGTGCAGGAGGCATAAGTGGATTTTCACAAGTATATAAATTCACTACGATACACAATCCTCCAGAATTAATTGAGCCTCAAACAAATGCTGATTCACTTCCAACTATCATTAAATTTATTTGGGAAAAGCTTGATTTCGCTTCTACTTATAGATTTCAAATTGGCTCGCTTGCTTTTTCTACTATTTATTTAGATACAATTACTCCAGAAAATAGCATAGTAATCGGCAATTTAGAAAATGGTAAGCGTTATTATTGGAGAGTATCTGCTATAAATTCTGATGGAGAAAGCAAATTCAGTCCAAACCGTAGATTTACAACAATTGGCTTTACATCAATAAAAGAATTATATGATTTTAGTTCTGTATTTCTGAAAATTTTTCCAAATCCGGCTAAAGATTTTATAGAAATAAATTATACTATTTTTTATGCTGAAAATATAAAGCTAATTCTCTATAATCAGGAAGGCAAGGAAGTTAGACATATTTTAAATGAATTTGTGAATACTGGGAATCATAAAATTTATTATAATTGTAGCGATTTGGAGCAGGGAATTTATTACTTAAAGTTGCTATTAAGCAACCAAACAGTAATAGCAAAATTTATAATAAAAAAATAATACATAATTTGCATAAAGTAAATAAATATCTATACAAAACGTTTTATTCTTTTAACTTATTAATCTTATTAAAATAAGGAAAATGAAAAAAATAAAGATAGCTCCTTCCCTTCTTTCAGCAGACTTTGCACATCTTGCTGATGAATTGAAGAAATGTGAGGAAGCAAATGTAGATCTATTGCATATTGATGTTATGGATGGTCACTTTGTTCCAAACATTACAGTTGGACCATTGTTAGTCGAAGCAATAAAACCAATTACTAAAATACCTATTGCCTGTCATTTGATGATTAATAATCCAGATAGGTATATAGAGGATTTTGTAGAAGCGGGTGCCTCGATGATTTCAGTTCATTCTGAAGCTTTAGTGCATCTTCACCGAACTTTATCATTTATACAAAAATTAGGTTGTAAGGCAGGAGTAGCATTGAACCCAGCAACACCATTAGATTTTGCTTTTTCATCAGCTGAATATGTAGATTTTATTCTTTTAATGTCGGTCGATCCTGGTTTTGGAGGTCAGAAGTTTATCCCATCGTTTCTAAAACGGGCAACAGATTTGAAAAATTTTCTTATTAATAATAATTTGGAAAATATAGAAATCGAAGTTGACGGAGGTGTAAAAATAGATAATGTAGAACAAATTGTTCGAGCTGGAGCTACAATTTTAGTCTGTGGCTCTGGTTTATTTAAAGGTAATTTCATAGAGAATTATAAAATGCTGAAAGCAAATGCAGAAAAAGGATTGTTATAATTTTGGAGGATTTTATGCCAACTTATATATATAAATGTAATGAATGCGGGACAAAATTCGAGAAGTTTCATAAAGTAAAAGAAATTCTTGAAGATATTATCTGTCCAAATTGCAATTCATCTTCGGCAAAAATGAAAATAAGAAAAATCTCAATTAATGCATTTATTTTATTTATGTTAATTGCAATTTTATCTTGCGATGTGATAGACCCCCCTTATTTAAAAGAAAACAATCACACAGAAGATACCAACAGTAAGAGAAAAATTTTATTAGAGGATTACACTGGATTTAGATGTCCTAACTGCCCTGAAGCACAAAGACTTGCAGAGCAATTAAAGGAAACATATAAAGATAGGCTTATTCTTATGGCTGTTCACGCAGGTTATTATGCAAAACCACAGGGTTCCCTTTATACATATGATTTTAGGACAAATGTTGGAAATGAATTAGACAAGTTTTTTGGTAATAGCACTGCAGGAAATCCAAATGGGATGGTAAATAGAGCTACGTTTTTAGGCTCAAAAATTCTATATCCAGACCAATGGGAAAATGGTATTATCAGCTTTTTAGATCAAAAACCGAAAATATTAATTTCTCTTAAGTCTATATTAAATCAAGCAACAAGAGAATTGAATGTAACAGTTGAAATGAAATTCCTTGAACAAGGAAAATCGAATTACCATTTAGCTATCTACATAACAGAGGACAGTATTGTTAATTATCAGACAGATAAAAATGCAAATCCTCCTGATGTCAAAGACTATGTTCACAACCACGTATTAAGAGAATCGTTGAATGGTGCTTGGGGCGACCAGATATCAACCGATGACATACCTCAAAATACTGTGATAAGGAAAATATATAATTATACTATACCTTCAGAAAAAGACTGGCGATACAACAAGCTCAATATAATCGCATATATCCATGACAAAGGAGATACTTACGAAATTTTACAAGTTGAAGAGCAACCGATAGAATTGAAATAAATTAGTCATTATGTTACAATTTCTTATAATACTTCTTTTTATATCATTCTTTTTTAGTGTCTTTCAAATATTTCAAATAGGAACTTATGGAGTAACTCCAACAGATTTAATACTCTTGCTATTCTTTCTCTATATTCTAAAAAAGGTTATTTGGGATGGAGTTGAAGTAAAAATAGTCAAGGAAGTTACTTTTTTGTTTGTTTTTTTATTAATAGTATCAATGCTTTTTTCAGGAATTGTTCCTTTAATTAATGGTGAACCTGAACAAATAATCCAATATATAAAATCATCAATTCATTTCTTGTATTTAGTTTCATTTGCTTTTGTATGCATATTATATCCAATAAGTGCAAAAATTTGGAAGAATGCTATTCGGACCTGGCTAATTTTAGGATTAATAGTCAATATATTTGGTATTTATCAGATTTTTGCTCGAGCTTATGATTTACCACTTGCTTGGCTTAAGTTCACGAATGTTAGTTTAACATTAAGGGGAAGTTATGATATTGAAGACTATACTCAGTTGAGTTTAAGCTTTGGAAATTTTTATCGAGCAACATCAATATTTCATGAACCTTCGGCTCTTGCAGGATTTAATATATATATAATTATTTTTCTTTTAATTCCGTACATACAAAGGACAAAGCAATTTTTTCGTTCAAAAGTGTTTAATTTTCTAATGTTTGTTGTATCAATTATAACCTTATTTCTTACATTTTCACTTACTGGTCTACTTGGATTGTTGGTAATATTAGGAGCTATAATTTTAATAGAAAAGAAAAAACGAATTAAGAGACTTGCCATAATAGTATTTAGTGGCATAACTTTCTTAATAATTGCAGATATTATTGCAGAAAAGTATTTTGAAATTAGTGTTATGGAGCTATTCCAGCAAAGAGTAAGTTCAATCATATCGCATAAAGCTCCAGACGCTGTAACTATTGTTGGTGAATCTTTTATTACACGCCTCGAATCGGCAGATAAAACAATAAAAATATGGCGTGAAAGCCCATTTCTTGGAGTTGGGTTAGGATTAACCGCCTACCAAAAAAAATATGAAATACATTTCAGCGACTATACTTTCCTTTCTGCATTAGCAGAAATGGGTATTCTTGGTGGTTTGGCTATTTTGGGATTATTCTTTAGCTTGCTCATAACTACGCTAAAACTTTATAAAAGAAACAATCAAGAGGAAAAAATAACAGGCGACCAAAAACTCTTATTAGGCATTATATTGTATCTTGCAATTTTCCAGATCATTTTGAATTTTGTTACTTCAAATTTGTTAATTAATTTTGTTTTATGGTTAACATTAGGAATGATATTCTCAATCATTTCAGATATAAAATTAAAAACTGAAGGTGAAGCATATATCATTTCTTTGTTTCAAAATCCTTTAAAGATACAGTTAAAAACAGCTTTAGCATACATTAAAGCAAATTCCAAACTAATTCGAACAAGAAAAAGTAAGATTCTTTAGTATTTTGGGATATAATTTTAAAATTTATTTATAATTTAGTAGTCAATAATTTTTGAAAAGTAACTTTTTAATTGTATACTGAATGAGTTATTTACAAAACCAAATAAAAAATATTTTTAAATTTAGAATGCTTTCATTTCTAATTGTAGCTTTTTTATATTTATTTTTTTGTGTTCAAATTTCTTTTTCACAGATTGATTTTAATCCAATAAACTGTGTTTCGGTCAGCAATAAGCAAAAAAGTTTAGTTGATTTACTTTTTGTAAAACCACTAAATGATGAGCAAAATTCAAAATTATTAGTTAAAAAGAAAGGACCAAGAATAAAAGACTTAGTTAAAACGATTATCAATGACACAACTATAGCACAAGATAGAATTATTAGTATTCGACAGTGTAATTATGAGCATTGCCTATATTTAGAACTCAAGGACTACACGAAACCGATTTCTATTACTGCATATAATCTACTTGGAAAAAAAGTTTTGGATGTCTATGAAGGAATTCCAAAATTTAAAAATGCAGATTCCCCTTATGAAATTGAGTCATCACAACTTCCTAATGGTATTTATATATGTGTGGTTAAAGGAGAGGATTTTAAGCTTAATGCAAAGTTCTATGTTTCAAGATAAATGACGATTAATTAAAATCCGAACTCAAGCAGGTTATTTAGCAACTCGTTTTTATAAATATTAACAACATTACCGAACCAAAGATTATCGGGGATTAAAATTAAAGAGCCAAATGTCGAAGGAATTTGAGGATTGAAATTCGAAGTTGCAATTAAAGTTTCTTCTTCTGGACGATATTCATTATCAATATCATGCATCACGAAAGTGCAACCAAATTCGAAATATTCTCCAGAAGCAATAGGGTTTTTATTATAGCCAAAAAGAGTAAATGGAATCCTAAATTGAAGTTGGTAACCATAATTTCTCAGGAAAGCAACAGCTTTGATGTCGGCAATAGCTTTTCTTTGTGACACTTGCAAGCTCTCGTTAGTATTAATAAGCTTAACATAAGGAGGTTTTTCAAGGAAATTACCTGGATAAAAATTCAATGAAAATATACCTGCATCTGCTTCATCTCTAATAGAAAATTCTTTATCTGTATATTTTATATATCTTTCATCATTTGTTGGAATATAGTTAACATCCATCCATATCTCAATATAATCGCAAGGGCACTCAGGGCATCTTTGCTGAACTACATTATCGTCAATAATCTGGACGTCAAAATATAAGTATTTATCATCATAGTTGGATTTAACTGAAAAGGAAGCATCGCTATCACCAGTCCAATAGAAGGCACCTTTAATAACATATTCTATATAGTTTGTGTAAGCTTGTCTTTGATAACCTTTATATATTTGGCGATATCTTCTATAAGAAGGTATAATTAGATAATTTGAGGAAAACTTTTCTTCGCCTGTCTTTGTAAGTATATATTTTTCAGTGCCTTGTAAAGTAGTAAAGTTTCTATAAGATTCATGTGTAAGTTCTTTTATTCGATTAACTAAATATTGGTCTACAAGAATTAAAACACCTGAATCAAATCTATAACCAACAATAGACCAATCATTTTCTTTTCTCTTTTGGGTTATAAAGCAAGCATTATCGCGTATTACAATACCAATTTCTAAAGGTAGCTCAAAATATTCATAAGTGAAATCAGCAACTTTTGTCATAAAACCATCGATATCAGTGAATAGATAAACATGTACTATTCTACCTTTATCTGAAAATAACTTAGCCGTGAATGCAACATCAAGAAATCCATCACCGGAAAAGTCTCCAACGTCCCAGCCCCAAATACTAAAATTAGTCTCAGCAGGCAATTGGCTTTTTATATCATTTATTAAGTCTAATTCAAAATAAGGTTCAAGCTTTTTAGTAAATTCTGAGAAATTAGTTCCAGCTTGTGGTAAAACATTGAAACTTAATAAAAAAAACAAAAAAATGTAAATTATTATTTTAATCTTCATAGCGTTACTTGGAATTTTTTTAATATTTTATCTCTTATTTCTTTATGGTCTTTCTTTAATCTTGCACCATATTGAGAAACGACATAGGAAGCAGATAAGGAAGCTAAATGCCCAGCAATTTCAGGGTCGTTTTTGTGAATAATACCCCAAAGATAGCCAGCAGCAAAAATATCTCCGGCTCCAGTAGAATCTATTGCTTTTGTTTTATAAGCTGGTATATTATAAGTTTTATCATCCCAAAAAATTACAGAGCCATTGGAACCAAGTGTAATGCAAAAATTCTTTGTTATTGAGCTAAGTATTTCGATAGCTTTATTTAGATTTGTAGTATTTGTAAAAGATTTTGCTTCGTTTTCATTACAGAAGACTAAATCGGAATTTTCAGCGATTTTTCGAATTTGTTCCTTGAAATTCTCTGTAATAAAATAGTCAGAAAAAGTGATTGCAATTTTAGTATTATGCTTTTGGGCTAATTCAACAGCTTTTAATATCGCTTCTGTACTCGCTTGTTCGGAAAACATATACCCTTCGATGTATAACCATTGGGCATTTTTTATTAAGTCTTCTTGCAAATGCTTAATATTAAATAAGGCTGTAGCTCCTAAACAAGTAAGCATTGTTCTTTCAGAATCAGGAGATATGAGTATGATGCAAGTTCCGGTTGGTAAGTGTTGTACTTTTGTAGATGCAAGTTCAATAGACATTTGCCGAAATTCATTCTCAAAAAAATTGCCAATCTCGTCATTACCTAAGACAGTTTTAAAAGCGGTTTTGCCGCCGAAGCCTGAATAAGAAATAATAGTATTAGCAGCTGAGCCACCACTACATCTGTAATAATTACGTCCATTCAACTTCGAGAGCAACTCTTTATGCTCATCAATAGTTAAAAGTCGCATTTCTCCTTTACTATATCCAAGATGTAGCAGTTCATTGTCTTCAATTTCGTATTGAATATCTACAAGTCCATTACCTATACCGCAAATTTCAATATATTTGTTTATATTATTCAATTAAATAATTCCTAATTCTTTGCCAACTTTTTTGAATATGTCGAGCATTTGGTAAAGATGTTCTTCTTTGTGAGATGCCATATAACTCGTTCGTATCATACTCATATGAGGAGGAACACCTGGAGGCACGAAAACATTAATATATACACCATTGTCGAAAAGTTTTCTCCAGAAAACGAGTGTTTTTTCAATTTCTCCAACTATTATTGCAATAATTGCTGTTTGACTATCTATGATATTAAATCCTAAATCCTTGAATCCTGTTCTCATAATCTGAACATTGTGTAAAAGCTTTTCAACTAATTCAGGATGTTCTTCTAAAACTTCCAATGCAGCTAAAGAAGCAGCACATGAAGCTGGTGTGGGACTTGCACTAAAGATCAATGGGGAAGAGAAATGTTTAATATAATTGACAACTCTTTCTGGTGCAGCTATATAGCCACCAAGAGAAGCTAAAGTTTTTGAGAACGTTCCCATCAATAAATCTGTTTCCTTTTCAAGTCCAAAATGGCTTGGAGTGCCTCTTCCTCCTTTTCCAATAACTCCTAAACCGTGAGCATCGTCAATAAGCAGTCTCGCATTGTATTTATTTTTTATTTCGATAAGTTTAGGAAGATTAACAAGTTCACCAGTAACGGAAAAGACTCCATCAGAAACAATAAATTTTCCGGCATCTTCTGGAAGTTTAGATAGGACTTTTTCGAGATCTTCCATATCGTTGTGTTTGTATCTGACCATATTTATCATAAATCCCTTTGCTAATACTCCTGCATACATAATACAGCCGTGATCCTCTTTATCCAAAATTAAATAATCACCTTTAGTTAGCATTGTAGGAATTACACCAATAGAAGTTTGATAGCCAGTGCTAAAAAGGAGAACAGCTTCATATCCAAGGAATTTAGCGATACGAGATTCTAATTCTAAATGCAAATCGAGGGTTCCAGTAAGATATCTTGAACCAGAGCATCCGGTTCCATATTTTTTAATTGCATTTAAAGCTGCTTCTTTTACCTTTGGGTGAGTAGTTAATCCTAAATAGTTATTAGAACCAGCCATAAGCATTTTCTTACCATAGAGAGTGACTTCTGGTCCTTCATTTTCTTGAATTGGATGGAAATAGGGGTATAATCCAGCACTTTTTGTTTCATCTGCCCTTGTAAAACTATAACACTTATCGAATAAATCCATCTATGCTCTTCCTTTCAAATTTATTAAATAACAAAATCTAAACTTACAAATTTCACAAAAATATAAATATTAACAAAATAATATCTTTGTTTAATAAAAGGCTTTTTATGAATCTGATTCGATTATTATACTGACAGTGGTTCCTTGTTGACTTTTACTTTCAATCTTAATATTGCCACCGATAATATTTAATATGTCTTTGCATAAAATTAATCCAAGTCCAGTACCAGCTTCGTCTTTTGTACCTCTTGTTGATATTTTTTTGTCTATTCTGAATAAATTATTAAGTATTTCCTCTTCTATTCCAATACCATTATCTTTAATGATAATCTCGATATATTTATCGTCTATTTTATTTGCTGAAATGTCAACCTGACTATCTGAATATGAGTATTTTACAGCATTGCTCAAAATGTTTGATAAAGCATTTTGAAATAATATAAAATCTGTTTTGACTTGATAAAGAGGTGGTATGTTTATATTAAGTCTTACATTTTTTTGAATGCTTTGCTCTTTTATAGTCTTTAACGCTTGATAGACTATTTCTTTAAGATTGAAATTTTGATTATTAATTTCGTACTTTCCTAATTGGATTTGTGACCAAAGTAGCAGATTAGTTAGTAATCTGTATAAATGATTAGAAGTTTCATATAGACTTTTGCAGTATTCTTTAAGCTCATTAATCGAGAATTGAGAAAAACTACTGGAAATAATGTCTGTAAGTGTTAGAAATGAAGAAATACTGCCTTTAAGGTCGTGTGCTATAATAGAAAATAGCTTATCTTTTTTTGTATTCAGGTCTTTGAGTTGTTCTTCTGCTTTAATTCTTTCGGTAATGTTATAAATTACCTCAATAGCACCTTTTGTACAGTGATTATCATCAAATACTGGATTAGCAGAAACAATCCAGTGCCTTCCATCTTGGGTGGAAATTTGTTTTTCATAATATTGCTTGGTCATCAAAGCTTTTTCAACAGGGCAATCTTCACATACTTCTCCTCCATTGTATAAAGCTTCAGAACATGTCTTTCCATAAATAGATTCATTAGAGTATGCTAATTCTTTTGAAAACTCTTTATTAACCCAAATAAAGCGATTTTCATTATCTTTATAAGCAATTAGAACTTTGATATTGTCGAGTATAGTGGTTTTTTCTCTTTCAGATTGAATCAATTTTTGCTCAATTATTTTTCTTTCCGTAATATTTCTTGCGATAGCTAAAATACTTTTCATACCCTCATAATCAAACCCTTTTAGACGCAATTCAACTGGAAATTTAGAGCCATCTTTTCTCTTATGTTCACCATAGAATGTCAATAGTTCATGCTGTTCGATCTTATTCCATAGATTCGCCATATCTTCTTTTTGCCAGTCTATCTCAATATCCCAAATTTTCATTTTGTAAATTTCTTCATATTCATAACCAAGAGATGAACAAGCAAGATCGTTCACGAATAATATATTGCCATCCAGATCGTGTACAAAAAAAGCATCAGGGGAATATTTAGCCATTAGTGGCATTAGCTCCGTAATAAAATTCCTCAAAACGTCTTTAGCAAGTTCTTTAGCCTTTACTGCATCAATATTCAGAGTATCGCAAAGAACTTTAACAAACCTTGAAGGTACTTCACTTCTATTATCAGATAAGGTTTCCATTTCCATGTTATAAATATATTATCTTAATTGCAATTTAATAAAAAGTTATTACAAAAATATAAGTTATTTTAACTATTTTGTAATTTTAATTTGCAATTATTTAATAAAAAATCAGTTCATTTATGACAAACATTGAAAAATGGTTAATTCATTCAGAACCTTGGGTTGTTTATAATGCAAAATTAAATCTAATGAATAACGATAAACAAGAGTTTTTGACAGAAGCATATAATTCGATTTTATCTCATTCGCTAGTTAAAGGAATCATAAAAAAATTACTTCAATGGCCTTATGAAGAATTGAATAATCATAAAAAAGCGGGTCATCCTAATCATTTACTTTCATTTTTAGCTGAAATTGGCTTAACTTCAAAAACAAATGAAATCAAAGAGATATGTGAAAAAGTGCTTGCAAATATCTCAGAAGAAGGTATTATTGAATCTTATATAAAAGTACCAGCTCATTTTGGTGGTTCAGGTAATGCAGAATGGACTTGGATGCTTTGCGATGCACCAATTCTTTTGTTTTCTTTACAAAAAATGGGCTATTCTGATGATATAAGAGTTAAGAACTGTATGGATAAATTGATAAATATGATTTTTGAGAATGGATGGCGGTGTACAGTATCAAAAAAACTTGGAAAATTTAGAGGACCAGGGAGAAAAGAAGATCCCTGCCCATATACAAATCTTATTATGCTTAAAGCTTTGTCAGCATCTCCAGAAATAAATCATTATAAAAAAGCTATTGAAATTGGTATAGAAACTATTCTATCATTATGGGAAACAAGAAGAGATAATCACCCATTTATATTTTACATGGGGAATGACTTCTGCAAATTGAAATTTCCTTTTGTTTGGTATGATATTCTTCATGTTGTCTATGTGCTAAGTCATTTCGAAACTGCAAGAAAAGATAATAGATTTAAGGAAATGGCAAATTTAATATTTGAGAAAAAGAATGAAGAAGGCAAATATTTGTCTGAATCGGTATGGCAATCATGGAAAGAATGGGATTTTGGACAAAAGAAAGTCGCATCACCTACCCTAACCTATTTTGTATATTTAATCAAGAAAAAATTATCGAACTAAAATAAAATACGTCGATTTTCTTTTACAAGGTATTATAATCGAAAGAACATATAAAATTAAAAAACTATGATTTACTTCAATGAAGATTTTTTGAAATTCTATTTAGAATTATCTCAAAATAATAATGCAACTTGGTTCAACGAAAATCGCAATAGGTATGAAAAAGTTGTAAAGAAGCCATTTTTTACTTTTGTATTTGATTTTATAAATCGAATCAGGGATTTCGAACCGGAAATTATTATAAGTCCATCTGATGCAATATTTCGAATAAATAGAGATATTCGCTTTTCGAAAGATAAGACACCATACAAGACGCATTCGTCTGCGATAATTTCTAAATATGGACGTAAAGATAAATTCTATCCGGGAATTTACTTTGAGTTTGCTTCCGATAGAATTATGTTCTATGGAGGGGCTTGGAGCGTCGAACCAAAGATTCTTTATAAAATAAGATCAAATATTGCTGATAATCTTTCTGAATTTCAAAAAGCATATAAAAGCAATGAATTTATAAGAAGATTTGGTAAAATACAAGGTGAACAATCAAAAAAAATACCTCCTGAATTTAATGATATTGCTAAAAAGGAACCTCTTTTTTATAATAAGCAATTTTATTTCGGAACCAAATTACCACCTGAATTGATACTCAAAGAAGAACTGATGGACGTTTTGTTTGAGCATTATTTGGCAAGCAGACAACTGAATTCATTCTTGCAATTAGCTTATATGTAATTTATTATTATTAAATTATTATTAAAAAAAGCTTTTTTACATACATTTATTTTTTTTACATAATTATAAATGAATTCTTTAAAGACTTAACAAAAAAATGGGCTTAATCTCTAAAATTAGCCCATCAAAAAAATTATGTAATAGCTAATTTCTTAATTAAAAGCTATTATTTTTAGTTTTACTGTTTGCACTTTTCTGCAAGAGACATCCCAATATTAAAAGCTTCAGTATTAACAGGAATAAGATGGTGATAGCGTTCTGGTAGTACTTGTTCAAGTGCTTTTATTATTGTCTCGGGTCGAACGGTTTTTCTTGTTTGGATAAAAGTACCGAGAATAATCATATTCATAACTTTAGAGTTTTTGAGCTTCAAAGCTTCTTCTGTAGCTGGAATTGAGTAAATATTAATATCATCTCTTGTTGGAGGAACGATAACGTTAGAGCTATCATAAATCATAGTTCCACCTTTTCTAATTTTTTTCTCAAATTTATCAACAGATGGTTGATTAAGAGCGACGACGGTATCGAAAGTAGAGACAATAGGAGAACTAATGCTTGAGTCACTAACAATAGTAATGCAATTGGCAGTTCCACCGCGCATTTCGGGACCGTAAGAAGGATACCAACAAACCTCTTTGCCTTCAATCATACCTGAGTAAGCAAGCATCATACCCATAGAGAGGACACCTTGTCCTCCAAAACCTGCAAAAATAGCTTCTTCTGTCATATTATTTTACCTCCGGAACTTTTAAATCACCAAGTGGGAAATAAGGAATCATTTTATTTTCGATGTAGTCTAAAGTTTGAACAGGTGTCATTTTCCAAGCAGACGGGCAATTCGAAACGATTTCGACAAGAGAAAATCCCAACCCTTTCTGTTGGTATTCAAAAGCATTGCGAATTGCTTTTTTAGCTTTTCGAATATTGGTTGTTTTATGAAGAGATTGACGAGTAACATAGCAAGAACCAGGAAGAATTGCGACGATATCTGCAATTTTTAGAGGATAACCTTGCACTTTTACATCGCGTCCATAAGGAGATGTAGTAGAATACATACCCGGAATAGTAGTAGGAGCCATCTGACCGCCTGTCATACCATAAATTCCGTTATTTATAAAAATAACAGTAATATTCTCACCACGATTGGCAGCGTGAATCGTTTCATTGCCTCCAATTGCTGCGAGATCGCCATCGCCTTGATAAGTAAATACAAATTTTTCTGGCCAGACTCTTTTTATACCAGTAGCAACTGCACAAGCTCTACCGTGAGCGGCTTCTTGCATATCTACGTTCATATAATGATATGCAAATACAGAACAACCGACAGGAGCTACTCCAATAGTATCCTCAACAATACCCATTTCATCAATGACTTCCATAAGTATTTTGTGGGCTACACCATGATGACAACCAGGGCAATAATGCAATGGCGTATCATGTAATGTAGAAGGTCTCCTATAAACTAAATTATCTTCAATACAGATATTTTCAGCTGTTTCAATATCAGATATATTAATATTCTCACTCATTATTTACCTCCATAGATAAATTGTTTTTCAAATTGCTCAAAGATTTCTTCGGGATTTGGTATCATCCCTCCCATTCTTCCGTAGAACTTAACTTCTGTTTTGCCCTCTACCCCAAGACGAACATCTTCGACCATTTGTCCAGCATTCATTTCAACATCAAATATACCCTTGACCTTCGGAGCTATTTCTTTGTATGTAGAGTAAGGGAATGGATATAAAGTAATAGGACGTATTAGTCCAAGTTTATATCCTTTTTCTCTGGCAAGATCCATTGTTTTCATACAAATACGGGCGCATAAACCGTATCCTGTAATTACGTATTCAGCATCATCGAGGTTCATTGTTTGCACTCTAACTTCGGTTCTTTCGATTTCTCTATATTTAGCTTGCATCCGAAGATTGACTTGCTCCATTTCTTCTGATTGAATGAACAAGGAAGTGATAATATTTTGTTTTCTCAATCCTTTACGACCAGTAGTAGCCCATGGTTTTATTTCTTTGCTTCTTTCCATTTGGGGGAAGAGTTCAACTTTTTCCATCATTTGCCCCATAGCACCATCGGCAAGGATCATAACTGGATTTCGATATTTTTCTGCTACCTCAAAGCCAATACGAACAAAGTCTACCATTTCTTGTACTCTTGCAGGAGCAAAAACAACCATCTTGTAATCGCCGTGGCCACCGCCCTTTACAGCTTGGAAATAGTCACCTTGAGAGGGTTGAATGGTTCCAAGACCAGGACCACCCCGATTAATATTTGCAACGAGACAAGGAAGTTCAGCACCAGCTATGTAGGAAATACCTTCCATCATTAAACTTATACCTGGGCTCGATGATGTAGTCATAACTCTTTTCCCGGCACCTGCGGCACCATAAATCATATTAATAGCTCCAAGTTCGCTTTCTGCTTGTAAAACTACCATCCCGGTTCTCTTAGTAGCATGAATAGAAAGATACTCTAAAACTTCTGATTGAGGAGTAATCGGATAGCCAAAATAAGCGTCACAACCAGCACGAATCATCGCTTCAGCAAGAGCTTCGTTGCCTTTCATTAATTTTATATCACCCATTTAAACACCTTTAACTGTTTCTCACATTTCAAAAATAATTATTTATACCGCTGTTTTTTTTGCGGGTTGTCTATATACAGTAATTATTGCTTCAGGACAAACTATAGCGCAATTGGCACAGCCAGTGCAATTAGCATTAACTTTAATAGCATATCTGTAACCTTTTATATTGATTACATTAGCAAGAGCAAGTGTTTCTTCAGGACAAGCTACAATACACAACTCACACCCTTTACACTTGTCGATATCAATGATTATATCTCCTTTTACTTTTGCCATATTCTATACCTTATTATAAAAAAACACATTTGTAAATACAAAAAAAGCTAACTTAAAACAAAATTCTCATAAAAAAAAATTTTTAGGGAAAAAAAGGAATGTTTTTATTATATCTGTACCGAGGGAGGGATTTGAACCCCAAATACTGCAGGTAAATTATCTAAAAACAACAAACATTCAACAATAAGATTCATTCAGGTTTTTTGAGCTTCTATTTGTAATTTTGCCTTTGTTGTTATTTGATATTTTTTATACATTTTGTCCCTTAAACGTCCCTTGGGATTTTAAAAGGATTTTTATATGTCAAAAACTAAAGCTAAAACTACAATATCCAAAAGTGCAAATATAATGCTGAGAAAGAAGAAAACCAAACTTGGCTTCTCTCTTTTTTAGATGTATGTATTGGAGGCAAGAGACAAAAAGGATACCTTAAAATGTACCTCACAGGGGACAGAAATCAAGACAAAGAAACACTTAAAGTTGCCGAAAGAATAAAAGCCAAGCGGATACTCAAAATTCAATCCGAACGAAACGGAGAATTCGATCGTGCTAAAATGAATTCCAACTTTATAGAATATTTTGAGAATCTTGGCAAAAAACGTCCAATGCAAGAAAACAGGAAGACGAATAAATGGACAAATACCTTGAATTATCTGAAAGGCTATGCTGGAGAGACTTTGAGTTTTTCCAATATAACACCAACTTGGATTTACGGGTTCAAGGATTATTTGCAATCCAAATTAAAAAGGAATTCTGCGGCAACTTATTACGAGACTTTTAAAGCTTCTTTGAATTATGCAGTCAGGAATACAATCCTAAAAGAGAATCCTTGCAATTTCACTGATAACATATCCAGGAAACAGAACGAGAGAGTGTTTTTGGATTTTGAAGAAATAACATTACTTGATAAGACACCTTGTCCTAATAATGAAGATGTCAAAAGGGCTTTCCTGTTTGCTTGCTTTACCGGATTGAGGATTTCAGATGTTAAAGCATTATGCTGGAAGCAGGTCTCAAACGATACAATAAAATTCAGGCAAAAGAAAACTAAAGAATATGAGATAATGCCTTTATCTGAACAAGCAAGTAAATATCTCGGCACCAGAGGCAACCCTGACGAAATTATATTCAAACTCAAGGAAGACGAGAATACAAGAAGGATTCTAATTAAGTGGGCAAAGAATGCAAAGCTTACGAAATCAATATCCTTCCATACCGCAAGGCATACCTTTGCTACAATGGCTCTGACTTATGGTGTTGATATTTATACAGTTAATTCTCAAATCAGCACATCTTTCAATTAGAACATCAACCTATTTTCTTAAAGTTGCAATTAACCGCTTTGGATTAAGTAAAAGGTTCATCGCATCAATTATGGATAGACAAATAATATCCGAAACCTCTGTAAGTTTAGTATATGCGCCTTCTTGCTGAATTAACATTATGCTTAAAGCCGCTTCACGCATCATTAAAGCATCATTTCTTCCATTGCCAATTGAAATTACATTTTCTTTTCCTAATTCTGCAACATACAACATTTTTTGTATATCTTGTTCCTTCGGGGTCAAAATCGTCAATTTACAATTTACATTTGATAGTTCTTGTTGTGATGTTCCAAAAGTATCCGCAGTAAGAATATGAATAGTAAGTTGTTTGCTTAATAATTCTAATAAAGGTTTTACACCTTCAATAAGCTTACCATCAATTGCCAAAGTGCCGTTGTAATCAAATACCAAATGGGCAATTTCAAGCTTTTTAAATCCAGGTATTTCGATAGTCATCATATTATTTTGTTTTATTTCTTACGATTAATACATTGCAATGAGCATTTTCACTTACTTTATCTGCCACATGCCCCAAACTATCCCACAAACTCGAATGTCCCTTATGACCGATAATAATCAAATCAAAATCATTCTTTTTAGCATAAGAAACAATTTCTTTTGCAGGGTTTCCTATAACATAAACAAATTCAATATCAATATTTTCTTTTGATTTGAACTCTTCGATGTCATTTTGAAGACTTTTAGCAAAATTTTCAACTGAAAGTCTTTCCTCGTCGATTTCTGCTTTGGTTTCGTGATAATATGGTTTGTACCCACCTACCCAAAATGCAGTTAATTTGGCGTTAGAACTTTTTGCAAGTTCGGCTCCTGATTTCAAACATTCTTTTGAACCATCAGAACCATCATAGCCAACCAAAATTTTATTGTACATAATTTAATATTTTTATGGTTTATGAAACATAATTTTTATTTTTACATTTAAATTTTTCAATTTAACTCATTTCCTTATTATTTTTTTTATTTTTATTTATGTTTCGTAACCTGCCCCAAGCTTCCATTGTTAGTGAAGTTGTTTTGAAGAATTTTTCAGCAATAAGTGTTGGAACAAAGGCACTTAAAATAACCACAGTAACTAAAATTGTATATTGCTCCTGAGTTATAATATGATTATTAAGACCAAATAAAGCAGAAATAGTTCCAAAAGTTAATCCTGTTGCCGACAATAAAGTGGTAAAACTGGCTTCACGTTTTCGCATACTATAATATCGTGCAAATGGGTAAACACCAATGAATTTAGTGATTATTTTAATCAAGAGCAATATGACGATTACACCGGCAGCAACGCCGATTAATTTTAACGACACATATAAACCCGCTTTTAAAAAATAAAAAGGTGTAAATATTGTAAAAGCAATAGTACGCATACGATTTACAAGCGTTTTGTCAGTAACAAAAACACCTGCAACTACTAAACCAATAAGATAGGCTGGTAAAACTGCTTCGCTTTTTGCTGTGGTAGCCAATCCACCCATTAAAAAGAGCATCATTAATATAAATTTAACTTCCGGTTCGCTAACCCTTTTTGCGCCTAAATGCTCGATAATATATTTTGTCCATTTTGGCATAAACCAAAGTACTAATACTAATACTACCACAAATATAAGCATCCATTTATCAAAATCAGCAAACAAAATACCCAAAGCAAACACAGTTCCAAAATCGGTAATAAAACAAGCCGCTAAAATCATTTTGCCCATTGAAGTATCACTCAATCCGCCTTCAATCATTACTGCATAAACAACAGCAACTGATGTTGTGGATAATGCAATTCCTGCAATTTCTGCCTGATGAAGTTCCCAACCAAGAACATATTGTGCAAACATCCACACACTTATAAAAGGAATTGCAAATGATAAAACGCCAATTACACTGCTTGTTTTCCAATTTTCTTTTAATGATTTGGGGTCAATTTCTGCACCTGCGAGAAATGTTAAAACACCACTGCCTAACATTGCCAAAAAGTCAATCCATTGTGTAGTTTGGTGGATTCCAAGAAAATTACCGGCGATTACACCAACCAATATTTCAATCAATGCTACTGAGATTCCTAACCGGATAGAAATTAAACTTGCTACAAAAGCCAATTCCATCCATATTGCAGCCGCTATCCAAATATTTTGCATAATATTTTGCATAAAAGATATTTCCATAAGTACCTACTAAATTATCGTAACAAAAACATTGTTAGTTTAATAGTAGGTATTGTTAGCCACATTTGGCGATTAAAGGTGAATACCATTGTCGATATCAATGATTATATCTCCTTTTACTTTTGCCATATTCTATACCTTATTATAAAAAAACACATTTGTAAATACAAAAAAAGCTAACTTAAAACAAAATTCTCATAAAAAATTTTTTAGGGAAAAAAAGGAATGTGTTTATTATATCTGTACCGAGGGAGGGATTTGAACCCCCGACACACGGATTATGATTCCGTTGCTCTAACCACCTGAGCTACCCCGGCAAAAAATGAAATTCAAAAATACAAAAAATCAGTAAAATATCATAATTATTTTGATATTCGAAGTCTTAAAAGTTGCTTTTTTTAAAAAGGAAGAACCGCAACCATTTTATAAAATTCTTTTAATTGTGGTCCATCTACATTTTCTAAATAGTCAACTAAATCGAAACCTGAAGCTAATGATAAAGACATTCCATTTTTTAAAGTGAATCTAACTAACGGTCCTATCCACATAAAGCCGTTAGTTGTTCTTATATTATTTTTTATTATTGAATTATAGAAATAATGGTCATAATAAAGTCCAAGAGAAAAGTTCTTTGTTAAATAGTACGAAGGAGATATGATATATTCGAACTGATCTATGAAAGGTTTATTATTTGATTTTTCTCTTAAGTGTTTCCATATGATTAAAGCCATAGAACAAGAAAACTTATCATTACTGTAATTTATATTTAAATTCGGAGATATAGCATCAGCAATTACAGGGTCGCCACCACCAGATTGAAAATTTCCTCCACAAACACCGATAGAAGGATTAATATAAAGGCTTCCTTGAAATAATGAGAATCCTAAACCAACGCCAAACTCAGTAAAGAGGTTAGTGCCACCTTGTTTTCCTCCTAAAATATCTTGTGTCCAGAAAGTTCCATAAAATGTAAAGTTAATGAATTTAGATATTTCAAAAGAGCCAGCAACCGAAGGATAAAATCCAAAAGCAGGGTCTTGCGAAATGCTAATCGAAAAGCTCGAACTCATTTGTTCTTCTTCGGAAAATGTTATATTTGAAATAACAACAAAAATAAAAATGCAGAAGATAATAGATTTTTTCATTTATTTTTCCTAATGCTAAAAATAATATTGCAAATTAATCAAACAGAAAAAATTAATTCTACTAAAAAATAAATAATATAATACAACAGAGAGGTTACAACAAGTATTCGAAATTTGTGATATTTAGCTTATAAATATATTTTTCTTTTTTAATATTTGTAAATTGATTAATAATAAAAGAATTTTTTAAGAAAAATAAAATCAGCTATGGAACAACACGAGCATAATCATCACAAAACATTAGAAGCTGACCTTCTCGTCGTAGGAGCAGGTATAGCTGGCCTTACGTCAGCTCTGGAAGCTGCTGAAACTGGCTTTAGAGTTATATTAATAGAGAAAAACTCATACATTGGAGGTAGGGTCGCACAGCTAAATGAGTATTTTCCAAAGATGTGCCCTCCTACTTGTGGACTTGAAATTAATATTAAGCGATTAAAAGACAATAAAAACATTCAACTTTTTACATTAACTGAAGTTAAATCAGTAACTGGTGAGGCTGGTAACTATAAAGTAAAAATAAAACAAAAACCCAGATATGTGAAAGATGAGGCAAGCGAAAGCGAGCTATTGAAAGCTACTGAGAAGTTGACCTCAACAATCCAAAATGCTTTCAATTTTGGTTTAGATAAAATCAAACCACTCTATATTGCTTATAACAATGCCTATCCTCAAAAATATGTTCTTGAAAAAAATGCTTGCACAGAAGAAGAATTGAATTATCTTTCGGAACATTTTAATCATTGCATTGACTTAAACCAAACAGAGGAAACATTGGAGCTAAATGTTAAAGCGATAATCTGGGCAAGTGGTTGGCAACCTTACGACGCTAAGAAACTTGAAACTCTTGGTTTTGGGATATACAAAGGAGTGATTACTAATATGCTTCTTGAACGTCTGGCTGCACCAAACGGACCAACAAATGGCAAAATTGAAATTCCAGATTATAATAAAGAAATAAAAAGGGTTGCTTTTGTTCAATGTGCAGGCTCCAGAGATGAAAATCATCTTGAATACTGCTCTTCAATATGTTGCCTTGCAACAATGAAGCAGGCAAAATATATCCGTGAACAATTGCCAGAGACAGAGATATACATATTTTATATAGATATACGTTCACCCGGCATTCTTGAAGACCTATATACTGAGGCAAAAGAAGATAGTAAAATCCATTTCCAAAGAGGCAAAGTCGCAAAAGTCATTATTAATAATGAAACTGATAAGCTAATAGTTGAAGCTGAAAATACACTAACTGGAATATTAACTCAAACTGAGGTTGATCTTGTTGTTCTTGCTACCGGAATGCAAGCTATAGCCCAACTAAACGATTTTCCGGATTTAACTTTAATTGATGATAATGGTTTTATTAGAACCGACAAGGCATCTTCTATTATTGGATGTGGCGTTGCAACAGGACCAAAGGAAGTAGCATCCACAGTACAAGATGCAACAGGAGCTGTAATGAAGGCAATTCATATAATAAAGGGAGGAAAATAAGATGGCAACAACAAAAAAGATAGGATTATATATATATTCAGGAGATGGAATATCTGATGCACTCGATTGTAATGCATTAGTAGAAAAAATACAAAGCGAAGGCAAAGTACATATTTGCAAAGTTCTGCCTGATTTGTGTTCTAAAACCGGTGTTGAAAAAATCAATGATGATATAAAAAACGAAGGGATTAATGCCATCGTTATAGCTGGAAGTTCACCAAGATATCATACTGATTTATTTCAATTTGAGGGAATAGTAACAGAAAGAGTTAGTTTGAGAGAATTAGTAGCTTGGACCCACGAGCCGAATGACCCAGAAACCCAAAATCTTGCTCTTGATTATATAAGAATGGGAATTGCAAAAGCAGAGGGAAGCGATATACCAGAACCAATGATATTAGATATTAACGATGCAATTATGGTAGTCGGTGGTGGTGTAACAGGAATGAATGCAGCTCTTGCTTCAGCTAAAGCTGGTTATAATGTAGTATTAATTGAAAAAGAAAAAGAATTAGGAGGATTTTATAAAAAAATATATAAGCTTTCACCGAGAAAACTACCTTATTATGAACTGGAACAAAACCCTTGTAACGAATTAATAGATGAGGTGTATTCAAATAAAAATATTCAGGTGCTTACCTCTTCTCAAATACTCGAGACAACGGGACAACCTGGCATGTTCGATGTAACTGTTCAAAAGAACGGGAGCATTGTTAAGTTTCAGGTTGGAGCTATTATTCAAGCGACAGGATGGGTACCTTATAATCCAGAAAAACTATCTTATTTGGGTTATGGCACGCACCCTAATATAATAACAAATGTCCAAATGGAGGATTTAGCAAAAAATGATAATATAAAACGTCCAAACGATGGTAAACCAATAAAAAGTGTAGTATTCATTCAGTGTGCTGGCTCAAGGAACAAAGACCATTTGCCTTATTGCTCAACAGTATGTTGCTTGGGAACTTTTAAACAAGCTATGTATTTAAGAGAAAAATATCCCGACTGTCTTATTTATGTAATTTACCAAGAAATCAGGACTATGGGGGTATACGAAAGATTTTACAAGAGGGTTCAAAATGAAGATAATATCTTTTTAACGAAAGGTGAGATAGAAAGTATAGAAACTGATAATAGCGATAAAATCGTTGTTAATGTAACTGATACTCTTTTAGGTGAACCGATTAGCATAGAAGCCGATATGGTCGTACTTGCGACAGGTCTTGTGCCAACCACAAAAGTTGATGAAGAACAAAATGAAACAAAAGAAGAAGCAAAGGATGACAAACCAGTAGTTCCTAAAGCTGCAGGAGAAGAAGGCAAAGCTAAAATACTGAATCTTACTTATAGGCAAGGAACGGATTTACCAACGCTATTTTATGGCTTTCCAGATTCTCACTATATATGCTTCCCTTATGAAACCCGAAGGACAGGTATATATGCAGCTGGAACAGTACGAGCGCCGATGGATACAGTAGCAAGTAAAAATGATGCTTATGGAGCTGCATTAAAAGCAATACAAGCGATAGAAAATATAAGAAAAGGAACAGCAGTACATCCACGGGCAGGCGATAAATCTTTTGCAGACTTTTTCCTGCAAAGATGCACACAATGCAAGCGTTGCACTGAAGAGTGTCCTTTTGGAACCTTAGACGAAGATACTAAAGGAACACCGAAATACAATCCTAATCGCTGTCGTCGTTGCGGTATATGTATGGGAGCTTGTCCAGAGCGAATAATTAGCTTTAAAGATTATTCAGTTCAAATAATTTCTGCTGTGATAAAATCAATATATATACCTAAAGAAGAAATTGACGGAGAGGCAACCCCAAGGATAATTGCCTTCCTTTGCGAAAATGATGCTTATCCATCGCTTGATATAATCGCAAAGCACAGAGTTAAGTTTTCATCTTACATAAGAATAATTCCTGTTCGTTGTCTTGGCTCAGTAAATACAAGCTGGATTGCTGATGCTCTTTCAGCTGGCTTTGATGGAGCAATACTTATTGGATGCAAATATGGTGAAGATTATCAATGTCATTATATTCGTGGTTCAGAACTCGCAAACAAAAGGATGGAAAACGTTCAGGAGAAGCTTAAGCAGTTGGTATTAGAGCCGGAACGTGTAGAAATTCACGCTTTGTCAATTGATGAATATGATAAAATTCCTGAAATATTCAACAATTTTGCCAAAGTAATAGAGCGTGTCGGACCTAATCCTTATAAAGAAATGTAAAAGCTTTTTTATTCAAAAAATATATTAAAAACAGGGGATTACTTTGCTATTTCTTTAATAAGTGATAAACATATATTTTTATCATTGTTATTATATTGAGCGATTACATTGCCAAAATAATTAACAAGTGCTACTTTTGTATATGGTTTAAGATTTAATTTTTCTTTATAATTTTTATCAACTAAAATACTATCATTCCAATTAAAAATTTTAGTATATTTTTTAATTTCATAATCTCTCAAGCACGATAAAATCAATAAAGTTTTCACCCTCAATTTATTTTCTATTATATATCTTTTTATACATTCGAACTCCATTAGTAATCTACTAATGCAAGATGTGCACTCTCTTGGTGAAACAAATAATAATATGATTAACTCATCTTTTTCAAGATTTGTTATTTTTTTTATATCACTAATGTCAATAGTATCATTTAAATTTTGACAAATAATTTCAAAAGTAAAAAGAAAGAATAAAATTGTAATATTGATATATCTTTTTATCATTTCCTTTCCCAAAAAGTAACCGTCCAACCCAATTTTTTGTCAATACTATAGGTAACAACTAAATCTCTACATTTATTATAAGAGATATGCAGAATAGACCCACTTTCTATTTTAAAAGGTAATATAACATTGTATAATAAACATCCATCTGTACTATATTCCTGAATAATATATTCAATAACTTTATTTTGATTTTTTAACTTATGTGAAATAATTATTAAATAAGATCCTCTATTAGTTAGGTATATATTATCAATAGTGTGAGGAAATATATATAGTAAAGTATCAAGATTATTACTTATTATTTCATTATCTTGAAACAAAATATCAAATCCTAAATAATTGCTGTCTTTTAAACCTTTAAGACTAAAAGAAGTGTTATTAGTAAAATTAAATATTTTTTCTATATAAGGAAATATTCCGATTAACTCATTATTCCTATTTAAAATAAATTCAGGATCGCAATTTGCTTTATATTCAATACCAGATTGGATATACTCATTCGGTAGATTAGCAATTTTTTTTACATACTTTCCGCTTTCAGAATATAAAGAAATAATACTAAGTGAGTCATTGGAACCTGAAAGATTCGAACAAGTGCAATAATAGTATTTATTAATAGTGTCATATGCGAAAGATTTAGGCTGAGCCCAATAAGGTACTGATTTATCGAAAGAAAAAATACAATTTATTTTATTTTCAATTACGTCAAAAAGAATTATTGAACAAAATGATGCTAAAGAAATATTCTTTATATTATAATCCAGATTACTATTTTCACATATATAGCAATTGATGCGCCCCAAAATAGCTAAAATGGTATCATTAATAAAAATTGATTTGTAATATGAATGATTTAGTAATGATATAATTTTAGTTGAAAATCTTTCGTTCTCTTTATTTGTCAATAAATCATTAATTGAAACAATCTTATAACCTTTTCTCCATACTTTTGTCTTAAAATAAATCGAGTCAGCAATAAAATAAACTGGTTTAATTACATTAGATATTTTACCAATACTATCGTAAATAATTACCATATCTCCAATAGATGGAGAGCTTATTGCTAATTTAGAACAATCGCTATTATATGATGAAAATCCTATTTCGGAAATTATAATACTATCGTTTTCTTGGAGAGTATGGCTTTTTAATTTGACTAATTTATCTAAAGTGATTTCTTGGGCATAAATATATGAATTAAAAAATAATAGCAAGGATCCTAATAGTAAGTAGGAAATTTTCATAAGATATTAGAAGAATAAAAATAATTAAAATTGTATATATTGAACTATTTATTAGCTGGTTCAGCAATATCAAATATTCTAAATATTGGTTTTTCTGGGTTTCCAGGTCCTACATTATCGTATAATTTCCATCCTGGTCCTATTTCATCAATTATTTTTTCAGCACATCTTATTGTATCTTCTCTACAAGTTACATCAAGAGCTTGTCTCCCATCTTCTAATGTAACTTTCTTATGTGAAATATATCTTCCAGTCCATACCATAGGAAACCAATCGGTTACAGCATAATCAGGTCTTTCTATTGTGCAATTTAGCTTGACACTATTAATAAAAGATCAAAAAATGTTATGATTACTGAAAGCAATAATATTTTTTTCATAATATACCTCTCAAAATAAAATTATTAAAAAAAATTTATAAATCATTATTTTTCAACACTACAAAAAAAAAAAATGAGATATGCAAATTATTTTTAATAATTTTTAAAGACAGTAATAAAAGACTACTTATTGTTTCTGCTTATAAAAATTACTTCAGAATGGTAATAAGAAAAGTCCAAGAAAAGATATAAGACTTAATATTAACGAAGTAAGTTCCTGAGTTGAGCTTGAAAACTGGAAAAGTAATTTCTCCACTTTCGGCTGAAGCTCCATCTATATTAAGATTCTTTGTAACATTAATATTTCCCGCTAATAATAATTGCCCAAGCTGATTATATATATTAGCTTCTATTATCTGTTTTTCTTCTTTATTGTAATATCTTTGGAATGGTATTGTTAAATAATAGCTACTTGGATTAGGGAAAGGAGCATCTACTTTCATAAAGTACTTACCAGCAAGTTTTTCGGTTTGCAATTCTATAGGAACATTACATCGAGAACTTCCATCATATACATTTGAAATACCGATACCATCGAGAAAGACATAGTGCGGGCTGCAATTATCTCCGAGTAAAAGCGTATCCCATTGTTTTCCAAGTTCGGTTGGATAGTAGCAAATTGTAAGCTCTCTTGTTTGGTATGGTTCGAGTTGAATTGGAAATTGGTGTTGAGGAATAGAAAATGCAATATTGTTGAAAACAAGAATATCACTGATATTATAAGGATGCTCGCTTATATTCTTGATTCTAATAGTTCGGCAATTCAACTGAAGAAATTTTGTAGAGTCGAAAAATAACTTATTTTCAGGATTAACATTTTCAATAGTTAATCTATTAGAGTCGAGAATGACCGATATTTTAACAATATTTGAAATACCTTCACATCCCCACTCGTTTTTTACTCGTACAAAATACTCTCCTGAATCTCGGACTATAATTTTTGTTTTACCACTTTCGACTAATTTAGGTCCTGGATTGCGATACCAGTCAATTATATTATAAGAAGTGTCGGTTGCAAGAAATACAGAATCGCCCAAGCAGAATTTATCTCTACCTAAAATAGAAACAATAGGGTTTGGATTAGGAACAACTTGAACAAGAGTATCGGCTTTAGCAGAACATCCATTTGTATCTACAACTTCGACGGAATATTTGCCGCTTTTTCTAACAACAATTGATGATTGAGTAGAGCCGTTCGACCATAAATAATTTACAAAAGCTTTATTTACAGATAATATAACTGAATCACCTTCGCAAATTTTAGTTGGTTTGTTTGTTATAATTTTTAAATCAGGTTTAGGATTAACATTTACAATTATTTTTTTTGATGTATTAGTATCGCATCTATTATAGACAGTTAAAAAGTATTCACCAGATTTCTTAACAACTATGTATGGACTTGTAGAACCATTCGACCAGCGATAATTCTCATATTGGCCGGGAGTAGAAATAATGATGCTATCGCCTTCGCAAAATTGTGTTGGACCATTTATAAGTAACTCAGGAGGTAATAAATCATATTTAGTGGATTTATAAATACCATCTCCAACGACAAAGCCGAGTGTATCGTTAATGAACCATAAATCATCGAGTGAAGCCCTTGAATCTATACCACAATTACGCAATTTCCATGTTTTTCCGCCATCGGAAGTATAATAAACAGAACCATGCCAGCCACAAGCCCAGCCCCTAAGAGAGTCATGCAAAAAAGCTCCAAACATTGCCTCACCTACATAAGTCTCTCTCCAAGATTTTCCTAAATCAACAGAAAATCTCATACCACCTGGACCACCTTCACTACAACCCGCAGCATAAGGTACAAGGAATGAATTTCCGATATGTGTTATTTCTTCTTGCCAATCTTTTGAGCCAGAGGTGGAAAATATATTCCAAGTCCTACCCCCATCCATAGTTCGCCAAATAAATCCACTACTTGAAGCATAACCCAAACCATTTTCGGAATACAAGATCAAGTCAGTTAAACCGGTTTCAGGAATAGCTGTTGTGAACAAGCTCCAAGAAATGCCTCCGTTTGTAGTTCTATAGAATTGTTGATTATCGACACAACCGCCACCAATGACCATTCCTATATCGGGAGTCAAGAAAAAGCATCCCCAAAGAGAAGTAGCAGAGTATGGAGTTATATCACGCCAAGTGGCTCCTCCATCAATTGACTTGTAAATCTTCCCTTCGCCTGACGTGTAACCTACCTTTTCATTTGCAAAATGAATACTTTCCAGTTGATTAACATCGCGTATAGTTGATCCGAACCAAGAGTTACCACCATTAGTTGTTCTAAGTACCATACCATTATAACCGCATACCCAACCAAACTGTGGATTAGCTTCGAGAAAATAGACATCGAGCCAGTAATTTCTCTCGTACCCTCGAGGAAGATTAGTCATTTGCTTCCACTGAGCATTTGCTCCTAATGCAAGGCTGATGAACAAAACAATATATAAAATGAATTTTTTCTGCATATTCTTTTATTAGAATACTAATAAATCTTAAAAAGTTACAACGAATTAAAAGAAAATTCCTTTTAAATGTATAAATGATCTAAAATAAAAATGAATTTTTTTTCATAATTTTCATAAAAAAAATGATTTTGGTAAAAAAAAAGATTTTTTTTTCTTTTTTTAGATTATACTAATTTAAAGTAGTTATGAAATTAACATTTTCGTGCCAAATTTAACTGATTTTTAACAAATTTCTAAGTAATTGATTTTATTTATACTAATAATATGCAAGAAATAAATTTTCATTTTGAAAAATTTTTTTCTTGACTTATTTAGAAAAAAATATAAAATTGTCTTTAGAAAAAATATTCATTTTGAAAATTTATTAAAATTAGAAAATATACTTAAAAATGAATAGCTTAGATAGATTGAAGATTTTTCTAAAACATATTCTATCAAATTAAATATTTTATAAGTATATGATATTACTGGAACTTAATTTATTAACCCTAAAAAAAGGAGCAAAAAGTGTCTAAGAGATTAGATACTGAAACGATTTTTAAAGAAGATGGCGATATAATAGAATTAGATAGTAAGATAGTAATACATGATAATAGTAAAGGAAGAGAATACGAGCGGCTATGGAAGAATTGTTTAGAAATAATAAAGGATAACATTAACAGTCAGGCTTTTAAAACCTGGTTCGAGCCAATAACAGCTTTGAGTTGGTCTGATAACAAGCTTGTTGTAAATGTACCAAGCCAATTCTTTTGTGAATGGATTGAAGAACATTATTATCCCTTATTAAAAAAGACTGTAAGTAAGGTATTTGGTGAAAAAGCCACTCTTCAATATAAAATCAATTTAGACCAAACAGATGGTAATTCAGAAAGTAAGGCAATAAAATTGCCAGCATTAAAATATCCCCCTGCAATAAAGCAAGATGCTTTGCCTTTTTCAAACGAAACACCTCCATTTATAACCAATTTAAATCCTCGATATTCTTTCGATAACTTCGTTAGAGGCGAAAGCAATCAGTTAGCAAGCTCTGCAGCTTTAGCTGTAAGCAAATCACCAGGTAATACAAGTTTTAACCCTCTGGTTATCTATGGAGAGACTGGCTTGGGTAAAACCCATTTAGCTCAAAGTATTGGGAATTATATTATTCAAAATAATCCAAGGGCTAAGGTTTTATATACGACTAGCGAACAATTCACTATGGATTATGTGCAAGCGCTTCAGAACAATAAATTAAATGATTTCATACAATATTATAGGAAGGTAGACACTCTTATTGTTGATGATATACATTTTCTTGCTGGGAAGGAAAAGACCCAAGACCATTTTTTCCATACATTTAATGCACTGCATCAAATGGGCAAACAGCTTGTGCTGACGAGTGATAAAGCTCCGAAAGATTTGAAAGATGTTGATACAAGATTAATATCACGCTTTCAGTGGGGATTAGTAGCTGACATTCAACCTCCTGACCTTGAGATGCGAATGGCTATATTACAAAAGAAAAGTACAGATGAGGGCATTGAAATTCCGATTGAAGTTGTGGAATATTTAGCAAAGAATATCAAGTCGAGCATTAGAGAACTGGAAGGTTCACTAATAAAAATGATTGCGAAAGTATCATTTGAAGACAAAGAAATCAATCTTGAATTAGCAGAAGAAATAGTTAGAGGCAATGGCTTAACCGAAGAAAAACCATTGACTATTGAAGATATAAAAGATCTTGTATGCAAGCATTATAACATATCAGAAGAAGATATGGTTTCAAAATGTAGAAAGCATGAAATTGCACTTGCAAGGCAGATGGCTATTTACTTAGCAAAAAAATACACTCAACACTCACTAAAAAGTATTGGTTCTTATTTCGGGAATAGGGATCATTCAACTGTCTTACATTCTTGTCAAACAATAGAGAATTATCTTGTTACAGATAAATCTGTAAAATTATCTTTCGAAACATTAAAAAGTAAGCTAAAAAAATAATATTTTAATATAATTGGAAGGTTCACAATATTATGTCTGGCTTCTCAAACAGAATAGAGGGAATGGGAACTTCGATTTTTTCAACAATGACAATTCTCTCAAATAAATACAAAGCTGTCAATCTGGGTCAAGGATTTCCTGAAAACGATGGACCTCGCTGGATAATGGATAAAGCTTATCAAGCAATGCTTGAAGGAAAAAATCAATATGCACCTATGAATGGCATTTATTCTCTTCGGAAGATAATCACTGATGTATATGAAAAAACATATAATATAAAATGGGACCCAGAAAGTGAAGTTACAATAACAAGTGGTGCTACTGAAGCTTTGTTTTCATCTATTCTTGCCATTATAAATCCGGGTGACGAAGTTATTTTATTTGAACCGTTTTATGATTCTTATTTAGGGGATGTTTTAATTGCTGGAGGAACACCTAAATTTGCTACACTTCACAAACCAAACTTTACATTTGACATAGATGAATTAAAAAAATTAATTTCTGATAAAACTAAACTTATTATATTAAATAATCCAAATAATCCTTGTGGAAAAGTATTTACTAAAGAAGAACTTCAAATAATAGCTGACCTTGCAATAGAGAATGACTTATTTGTAATTAGTGATGAGGTATATGAATTCCTTACATATGATAATATTCAACATACCCCAATAGCTACCTTAAAAAATATGAAAGAAAGGGTTATCACTATATCTTCGACAGGAAAAACATTTAGTATGACCGGTTGGAAAATTGGCTGGGCTATTTGTGATGCAGAGTTAACGAATGCTATTCAAAAAGTCCACCAATGGACTACATTTACAATTAATACACCTGGACAGCATGCAATGGCTTATGCTTTTACTCAACTTGAGAATTACTTACCCGATTTCAAAAGAGATTATCAGGAAAAACGCGACTATGTTTTTAATCAATTAATTGATTCACCATTTTACCCCTATAAACCTTTAGGCAGCTATTTCTTGTTGGTTGATATACCAAATGATATAAAACTTACAGATTTCGAAATAGCTAAGGAATTAGTTATAAATTATGGGGTTGCAATAATACCTGCATCATTCTTTTATTCTAAATCTAATGAAGGAAATAAATTGCTTAGAATCTGTTTCGCTAAAAATCAAGAAACGCTTGCTGAAGGTATCAAGAGAATGAAGAATTATAAATTTTAAAAAATGGGAATTCCGTTAGTAAAAGACGATGAGTTTTATATGCGGATAGCTCTCTCTGAAGCAAAGAAAGCATTAGTTACAGGAGATGTCCCTATTGGAGCTATTATAGTCAAAGATAATGTAATAATAGCAAAATCATATAATCAAGTAGAAAAGAAATCTTCTCCTCTTTACCATGCGGAAATATTAGCAATCAATAAAGCTATTAAAAAAGTTGGAAATAAACACTTAATGGATTGCACCTTATATACAACTCTTGAACCTTGTCCAATGTGTGCTGGAGCTATTGTGCTGGCTCGTATCCCGAAATTAGTTTATTCGACGGATGACCCAAAATCAGGAGCAAGCGTATCGCTTTACTCTATCACCTCAGATAAAAGACTTAACCATAGATGCGATGTTGTGAGCGGAATATTGAAAGAAGAAAGCTCTAAACTACTGAAGCAATTTTTCCAAATACTGCGAAAGAATAAGAAAAATGGATGAGAAGGGCTTAGGGACATTATATATTGTACCTACACCAATTGGAAATTTAGAGGATATTACTCTTAGAGCCATTAGAATTCTTAGTGAAGTAGATATTATCGCATGTGAGGATACACGGCATAGTGGCCAATTGCTTAAACATTTTAAAATTATTCCTAATAAACTCGAAAGCTACTATGAGCATAACGAAGGAGAAAAAGCTAAAAGATTAGTAGAGCAAATGATGTTAGGTAAAAATGTAGCACTTATCAGCAATGCCGGGACGCCTTGTATATCTGACCCTGGTTACAAACTTATTCAAGAAGCTATCACTAAAAAAATTAAAATTATATCCCTTCCTGGTGCAAGTGCATTTGTTCCTGCATTAATAGCTTCTGGAATTTCTATTGATAACTTTGCTTTTTTTGGTTTTCCTCCCCATAAAAAAGGCAGAAAAGCTTTTTTACAAAAAGTTGTATCATGTGAAATGACAACAATTATTTATGAATCCCCCTATAAAATAAAGAAACTTATTGATGAACTTATATCACTTGGATGTGGAGAAAGAAAGTGCTGTTTAGCTCGTGAAATTAGTAAAATTTACGAAGAATATATAAGATGTACGGTAACAGAACTGTTGGATTATTTCAATCATAAAGAACCAAAAGGAGAATTTATATTAATACTTTCACGTAAGTAGTTCGCAATTTTTACTAAAATAATTGAACCTATTTATTTAGAATGATTAAATCAAAAGCTTATAAAGATATGGGCTATAAATAGATTTGTTATAGTATTATGAATGATTTATGATTATTTATAAGGATAAGAATTTTCTTTATTCTTTATTCTTTATTCTTTATTCTTTATTCTTACTAAACAATTTTATTATTCTTTTCTCAAATAAAAAATCGATTAAAAAAATAGCGATAGTCCAATGCAATACAAGGATAGAATCTTCTGCCCAAAATAGGCCTATTTGGAAATCAAAATTTGAAAAAGGAAATAACCAGCCATAACCTTGTGATTTTATATTTATTTGAAATAAATCGAGAAATAAATGGGTCAAAACACCAAACAATAATATTAAAAACACTTTTTTCATTATTTCATCAGCAAATAATAAGCTTATAAGATAACATATTAAAATTAAAGCTATAGGAGTGTGGAAAGTAGCGAAAAAATATTGGAAATTCTCGAATATCACTATAAAAGGTCGGCTTACAAGGTCTGGTAACATAGCTCCAAAGAGGAAAATAATGATAAAATGTATTGTCCACTTTCTTCTTCTGATAAGATAAGCAAATATTGTATGTGTTATAAGCTCCGGCATTATTTTATTATTATCCTTCTTTTCATTTTATCAAATTTAAAATACTTAAAAATTAGAGTAAAAATAATAATCACAGGTATAATAGATAAATATATTTTCCAAGTCCTTCCTTTATGAATGTGAATAAATGATGGAATAACAGTATCAGCACCGATATGATAAGATTTAATGCTAATTTGGTTGCCAATAGCTAAAGAATCACCATTTTCTAGAATATTCTTATAATTAATTGCGACAATTTTGTCTGTCTGATTTTCAGCTTGAAATGACGTTGAGTCTATAGACTTAACAATTAAATAGGAAATATTCCAATTTGGATTTTCTGCTCTCATATTTTTAAAATACTCTGGACTATGATAAAAGTAGTTATAAAAAGCTAATCCTAAAAGAATTATTATTATTATTGATATTTTGATATTTAACTTCATGGGTTTATTGCACATTTTAGTTCGCATTCGAGTTGCTTGTTATTAATAAACCAATTTTGGTCTACTACTTTACCTTTACCAATAATTTTTGCTTTTATTCCTTTAGAATGCAAAATTATTAAGGCTTTTCGTAAGGGCAGTCCTCTAACATCAATCTTTTGTAAGGCAGTAAAATCTTCATTAGCTTCATAATAGCTATTTCTATCTCTTAGTTTAAGGTTCACCAGACTTCCAGTTGAGATGATTTTATCTGGTTGTGGTTCTTGTGAATAGACCAGACTGTTTTTAGTTTCATCGTTTGTTAGAATTTTTAAATTAAAAGCTTTAGCTACCCGTTCTGCATCTTCGTAAGTCATACCAATGAAGCTTGGAGTTTTAATTGTAGTAAGAGGATTGAAAATGCATTCTTTAACAGCAAGCTGTTTATATTTGGTTACGATCCATCGGCGAACAATATTAGAGAAAATTGGAGCTGCAGTAGCCCCACCATAAATTGCTTTAGTAGGTTTGTCAAGAAGGACAAGCATTACTACTTTAGGGTTTTCAGCTGGAAAATATCCGACGAATGAAGCGTTATAATGTTCTTTAGAGTATTTGCTGGAAGCGTATTGCTGTGATGTTCCTGTTTTACCAGCGATATTCAATCCATTAATTTTTGCTTCTTTTCCTGTCCCTTCTTCGACAACTCCTATGAGAAGTTTTGTTATCATCTGTACTGTTTCAGAATTGATAACTCTACGAATTGTATCTGGCTTTATTTCTCTTGTAATTAGATCTTTTTCATCTAAAATTTGCTTTACAATATGAGGTTTTAAAAGATAACCATTATTAGCAATAGCGGAATATGCTGATACAATCTGCAAACAAGTTGCTGATAAACCATAACCAAACCCGAAGAAGCGCCAAGATGTAATATCTTGTTCTCCAAATCTGCGAAGCTTCCCAGAGACTTCGCCAGGTAAATCTATCCCAAGTAAAGAACCAAAACCGAAATTTTTAGCATACCCATATAGCTTTTCGGATGGAATCATAGTAGCTATTGTTGAAAAAATAATATTACTGGAAAATTTTACTGCTTCCGACAAAGGAATATTTCCTAAAGGATGCTCATCTCGAATTTGGTATTGACCATAATCCAGAAGCCCCTTATGTCCATCAAAATAATCATCAGTGGATTTAATTTTCAAGTCTAAAAGAGCAGATAAAGGAATGAGTTTAAATGTGGAACCGGGCTCAAATATATCTGTTATTGCTCTGTTTCGTGTTCTTTCAGAGACTCGTTCGGAGGAAATATCAGGATGAAAACTTGGATAAGAAGCCATAGCAAGTATCTCCCCTGATGAAGGCTCAAGAGCGATAACAACACCAGCATTAGCTTGGTATTGCATAACGCCTCTGGCTATCTCAGATTCGACGATTCTTTGCAAATCAATATCAATTGATAAGACAATTGATTTTCCATTTATAGCATAAATTGGTGGTAAGTTTGTAGTAGGAAACATTTCGCCCGTAGAGCTTTTATTTCTAATAATAAACCCATTTCGTCCTCTAAGAATAGAGTCGTAGCTCTTCTCTAAACCTTCCAAACCATTGTTGTCAATGTCAGTAAACCCTATAATCTGACTACATAATTCTCCATATAGGTAATATCGTTTGGGTTCCTCAATTTTAATCAATCCTCTGCATCTAATAGTATCGAATCCTGGAAGTTGATTGGGAGTTAATCCACGTTTAACCCATAAGAAAGAACGCTCTTTTGTATTTATTTTTTCAATTATTGTGTTACTATCGAGCCCTGTATATTTTATTAGAATAGAAAAAAGTTTTGCCGAATCAGCTGAATCTCTTATAGATGAGGGATTAATAGCAATTGAAATACTAATAATATTCGAAGCAAGCAGATTTCCGTTCCTATCGTAAATTTTTCCTCTATATGCTCTGATAGAATCTTGGTCAAGATGATAACGTTTTACTTTATCTTTATACTTATCTGAATCAATTACCTGGATAAAAAAAAGTCTAATAATCACAAAAAAGAATCCGAGAGTAATCAAAGCAATAATTACTCTTAATTTCCAAAATTTTCTTTTAATGGGTTTTGTTTTTTCTTCCTCTATATTTTGAAAATTTTGAAAAAAATCACTTGACATAATATATAAATTTAGATTTTATTATATAAAAAAAAGAAAAATAAAATAATTTTTTTGCAAATTAAAAAAAATAGATTAATTTTGAATTATCAGAATCATATCATTACCTAAAAATTAATTGATTGACATTAAAGAGAAAGATTTTTTCTGACTAACCATTTATATTAATAAAAACATCTTTAATAAAAAAAATAAGGAATAAATAATGGCAAATCGAGATAATAATCATCCCGCCAAAGAAAAAGAGCAAAAACAAAGCTCCCGTGAAAATAAAAATGGCAATGGAGCCAATAATAATATAATTGACATTTCCGAATTAAAGAAAAAAAGAATAGCTGAATTAACAAGGATAGCAAAGAATTTAGGTATTATTAATTTTGCTGATCTAAGAAAGCAGGAACTTATACTTAAGATAGTTGAGGCACAAGCCAATCAACATTCACCAGAAGCTCAAATTGAAGGTTTGGTAACCAGCAGTGGGGTATTGGAAGTCATGTCCGATGGGTATGGTTTTCTACGTTCTGCTGACTACAATTATCTTCCTTCACCTGATGATATATATGTTTCACCTTCACAGATAAAAAAATTTGTTTTACGAACAGGAGATACAGTAAAAGGCACAGTTCGTCCTCCAAAAGAAGGAGAGCGTTTTTACGCATTACTAAAGGTAGAAACAGTTAATTTTGTTCCACCTGACCAAATAAGTGAAAGAACAATTTTCGATAATCTTACCCCATTATATCCAACTCAAAGACTTAATTTGGAATTCAATCCAAGCAAATATTCCATGAGAATTGTTAATCTTTTATGCCCAATAGGCAAAGGTCAACGTGGCTTGATTGTATCACCTCCCAAAGCAGGTAAGACAATACTTCTGCAGGAAATAGCTAACAGTATAACAAAGAACCATCCTGAAGTAAAAGTGATTGTCCTCCTTATAGATGAACGTCCTGAAGAAGTTACGGATATGGAAAGAACTGTTAAAGCAGAAGTAGTCTCATCAACTTTTGATGAGCCTCCTGATAGGCACGTCCAAGTTGCGGATATGGTATTGGAAAAAGCAAAAAGATTAGTTGAAGCAAAACTTGATGTTGTCATATTACTCGATTCTATTACTCGTCTGGCAAGGGCTCATAATACAGTTGTTCCTCACTCTGGGAAAATTCTATCCGGTGGCGTTGATGCTAATGCACTTCACAAACCAAAGCGATTCTTTGGAGCAGCACGTAATGTAGAGGAAGGTGGCTCTCTTACTATTATAGCAACAGCCCTCATTGAAACAGGAAGTAGAATGGACGAGGTTATTTTTGAGGAATTCAAGGGAACTGGTAATATGGAACTTGTCCTCGATAGAAAGATTGCCGACAGACGTGTCTTCCCAGCTATAGACGTAAATCGTTCCGGAACACGTAGGGAAGAGCTTCTGCTCGAACAAGACGAACTCAATAGAATATGGATATTACGTAAGGTTCTTTCTGAATTCCAACCAGTTGAAGCAATTGAATTCTTAATTGATAGGATGAAAGGAACCCGAACTAATCGCGATTTCTTAATGTCTATGAATAGCTAAAAGCTATAATTTAATAGTTATCTATTTGTGCTCTCTGTAATTTATCAGAATAGTCCACATAAACAGTTTTCCATTCTGTGAATATATCAAAGACAGTCCAACCTCCTTCACGGTGACCATTGCCAGTACCTTTAACACCACCAAAAGGCATATGAGCTTCTGCACCAATGGTAGGAGCATTTATATAAGTAATACCCGCTTCAATTTCATTAATAGCAGCAAAAGCTTGATTAACATTTTTTGTATATATTGAAGAAGATAACCCGTATTCAACTGCATTAGCTAATTCGATAGCATGTTCAAAAGATTCTGCTTTCGATACAGAAAGAATGGGTCCAAAGATTTCTTCTTTAAAAATCCGCATATCTTTAGTTACATCAGCAAAAATTGTTGGTTCGAAGAAATATCCTTTTGCAAGTTCGCCATCCATTGCTCTTTTTCCTCCAATAACGAGTCTGGCACCCTCTTCGAGACCAATTCTAACATAATCCTCGCATGTCTTTAACTGGGCTTCGTGTATAACAGGTCCGACATCTGTCCCTTCTTTTAAACCTTCACCTAACCTAAGCTTTGAAGCTTTTTCAGCAAGCATTTCAATAAATTTATCATAAATGTTCTTATGGAGAATAAGTCGAGATGTTGCAGTACAGCGTTGACCTGTAGTCCCAAAGGCACCCCAAAGGACACCTTCTAAAGCAAGTTCTAAATTGGCATCATCCATAACAATTTGTGGGTTTTTTCCACCCATTTCGAGTGAAATTCTTTTATTAAGTCGTCCACAAATTTCCCCTAATTTGCAACCAATTTCTGTTGAGCCAGTAAAACCTATAACTTTCACGTCTGGATGCTCAACTAACATATTTCCCATAGCTCCTTTACCTAATAATACATTGAAAACACCTGGAGGTAAACCGGCTTCTTCCATAACTTCTGCGAACATAACTCCTGCGTGAGGAACATCTTTGGACGGTTTAAAAACGACGGTGTTGCCGGAAGCTATAGCTGGAAGTATTTTCCAAGATGGCACTGCAATAGGAAAATTAAAAGCAGTAATAACACCAACTACTCCAATAGGTACTCTGAAGGAGAGGTTCATTTTATTATAAAGCTCGGATGGAGCATTATATCCAAAAAGGCGTCGAGTCTCAGTTGCAGAGTAATAAGCTGTGTCAATTGCTTCTTGAATATCGCCTTTGGTCTCGAATACAGGTTTGCCCATTTCTCGAGTCATAGCCCTTGCTATTTCATCTTTTCTCCTTGTAAATATATCCCCAACTTTGCGAATGTAATCCCCTCGTTTCGGTGCAGGTGTTCTCCTCCATTTTTCAAAAGCAATTTTTGCTGCTCTTACGGCATCATTAACATCTTCTTGTTCAGATAAAGCAAATTCGCCTATTATATCACTTGTATTAGCAGGGTTTATATTTAAAAAAGTTTTGCCTGAACGAGCAGGAATCCACTTGCCGTTAATATAATTGTTGAATTTTTCCATATTTTACTCCTTATTTAACATTATTTAAATTTTTTAAATTTCAAGTAATAAAAAAGCAAATTTATCGTTTTATTTTAATTAAATTATAATTATAAAGTTAGTTTTATGAAATTTTTATTTACAATTCTAATTTTACCATTAATGTTTTTAACATTAAATGCTAAACAAAAAGGCAAAGTAGAACCTTATTCTCACTTTTTGTCTATATATGCTGGACCAAGCATCATTGTGGGAGATTGGGATTTTGGAATTAATGCAAAACTTAATTGGGAAATGAGAAGAGAAAGCGAGGATTTAGGTTTTGGAGCTTTTGCTGAAATTAACAGCAGTAAGTTCTTAGATTTTTCATTTGGAATTCCTATTTTTTGGCACAATGCTTTTACGAATAATTTGTTTTTCTTTATAGCACCTGGTTTGTTTATAACAAAAAATGTCGATTACACACCTCCTTTTATGATTCCAGAAGAAGAGGAGAAAACCCAGGTAAAACTATTTAAAAACGAATACAGAGGTAATTTTATGATTAAATTTGGTGTGGGCTGGGATTTTCAATTGCAAAATAATGGAATCAATTTTATGCTCATATCTCCTCATTTAAATTTCAATTTAATTAGTGAAATGAAAATATACTTAAATATTGGAGTAAGTGCCGTTTTAATAATTAGATAAATTATGGAAGCCAAAGAAGTAGTTGAAGATATTCGAGATTATTGCTTAGAAAATGCTGATGCTGAAGTTGTTAAAAAATACTCTACTTACTTTCGAGAAGGCTACGATGCTTATGGTTTAACGCATGAAAAAATTTCATTCATAGTAAAAAAAGTACTAAATATTCCGAATATGTATCCAGATTTAATCTTTGAGATTGCGGATTTACTTATTAAATCTGGTAAATATGAGGAAACAAGTATAGCAATACTTCTTGTGGCTTCTTTAAAAAAGCAGTTTGGCAATAAGATTTTTAAAGAGATTTCGAATTGGTTCACTTATGGAATAAAAAATTGGGCTCATTGCGACTCTTTATGTACTGAGTTAATTTCTCCACTACTGATAAATTCAGATATAAGCTTAAAAGACTTGGAAAGCTGGAAAACTTCAAAAAACAAGTATCAAAGACGCTCTATACCAGTGTCATTGATTAAATTATTGTCGCATAAATACGACATTAATAAATTATTAAATTTTATAGATTCGATGATGCTGGATAAAGCACGCGAAGTTCACCAAGGACTTGGTTGGTTTTTGAGAGAAGCATGGACAAAAGACAAGCAAAAAGTTGAACCTTTTCTAATAAAATGGAAAGATAAATCTATTCGGCTGATTTATCAATATGCCCAAGAAAGAATGACTAAAGAAGAAAAAGAGAAGTTTAGAAAAGAAAAAAGGAAAGAAACTGAAAATTTATCTACTGATCTCGAAACGACGAATTAAATGTTTAGTAGGCGTTTCGAGGATTAAAAAATAAGTACCTGCAGCAAATTCGCGCATATCAAAGAACATTTCTTTTACACCAGGCACAGTGTAACCCTCAAATAAGGATTTTATTTTATTTCCTTTCAAGTCGCTTATATAAAGTTTTGTAAATCCAGATTCGAACAATTCGTATTCTATTTTTCCTTGCATTTCAAGGGGATTCGGTGCTATATTAGACAGAAACAATCTGCCATTAGGTTCAAAAAGACGATTACTCCCTTCTTTGCAGAAATTAGTTAAACTAAAAACCCCTGATTCTTCATTTAATACTATTCTTCCTTTTCCGATAGGTGAAGAATATAATAGATTTAATGGGGTTATTGAATCATTTCCAAGTCCAACAATAAATTTGATTTTAGTTAGAATAGAATCCGCACCAAATTGGGCTGGAAGATTAAGTTGCACAGAGCTTATTTCCGTAAGATTATCCACCTGGGCTTCCACTCCAAAAGGAACAAGCATTGTCGAATTAAAATGAAGCTCAGCTTTAAAACCAGTGATGGAAGGCAAAATTCCTTTTGAACTTACATTTTTTATATAAATAGGAATTTCAATAATATCCCCTGGAGATCCCGAAGCAGAAGCAATCGCAAGAGTAGCAGTATCAACTCTGGGATAAACGCCTTCAGCAAAAAGATACGAATTACGTGGTGAACCTTCTTTATCAAATGTAAATTGAATTAAAGAATTCTTTCTTGTTCTATCTTCTGGAGTAAATCGAAGCTCTATTCGATGGCTTGCACCCGCTTTTAAAATTAATGGATTATCACCAAACAAAATATCAAAATGGGTCTCATCAGGTCCTATTTGCTCTATTTTAGTAATGTTTATATCATCACTTCCAACATTTCTGACTATTGTTGCAATTATCGTGTCCTTAAAACTACCAATTTCAACTTCCTTGAAATCAACATACTCATTAACAATCTCAAGTTGTGGTAAGTAACAATAAGCACTAATATTAAATGTAATTGTTTGTCCAGGAATATCAATTTCAAAATATGCTTTTCTTTCTCCTTGCTCTTTAGGCTGGAATCGAAGCTCTATAGCTTTCTTTTCAGAAGCATTAATAGTGTAAGGTGCAACCCCATAAAGAATTTCAAATTCATTTGCATTTGGACCATAAATTTTTATGCTTTTTATAGGAAAAGGAAAATCTGAAAGATTTGTGATAAAAGGATTAATCAAAGTATCTTTAATATCTCTTAAAACAACCCTTCCCAAGTCAATATTATTATAGGCAAGTTTTGGTTTTGTAATCCTAAAAGGGCAGTCTGAAGAATCCATTTGCAAATCTCTTTTCAGCAAATTCCAAACTTTAGCAGTGCTATCCCAGCTTGCAGTAAGCACACGGCTACCATCAAAATTGAAAATAGCAGACTGAACAGCGCTAGTATGCTCAATGAGAGTGGCTCTGTGCGAACCATTATCACCGTACCATATTCTTGCATTATCACTACCTGCTGTAATTAGCCAGAGAGTATCGCCTTTTCGGAAAAAATTTACAGTATTTAAGGGTCTCGAACCCATAATACTATCATTATGAGTAACTGTATATAGTAAGTCTTTTGAGTTTATATCTAAAACATAAGCTTTACCAAGCCATCCCGCAGCAGCTATTTTATCACCATCAGGGCTTATAGTTGCATATCTTAATAATTGATTTTGGAGTTCGAATGTTTTTACCAAATAACCAAATTTTGCATTCCACATCTTTACATCATTGTTACCGGTTGACAATATGTAATTTCCAAAAATATCGAAATTTGCATGCCAAATTTTACCTTGTCCGCAATTGATAGTTCTAATCTCAGCTCCTGTTTGAACATCCCAAATCTTAATTGTTCCATCGGTACTTGAAGTAACGCAATATTTGCTATCGAGACTAAAATTAGCAGAGGTAACCTTGTCCCGATGACCACGAAGGATGTGCTTTATTGAGCCATCTGACAAATTCCAGATAATAGCAGTGGAATCATCGCTTGCGGTAACTGCATAAGTTTCAGTTGAATCAAAATTTGCCCAGTTAACTATATTTGTGTGTCCCACTAATTTATGAAGAATAGCTCCACTATTAGAATCCCAAACTCTTGCAGTAGAATCTTTAGATGATGTGATAATTTTATTTCCATCTCTAAGGTTAAAGTTAGCACTGCTTACTCCCCCATTATGTCGAAAATCCTTCGTCTGCCCAATATTATTAGGCCAAAGTTGGATGACTCTAACGAAACAGCTGTCGCTTACTCTATCTGGAACAAGCCAATTATAGCGAAGACCTGTTATGTCCGTAGCAAGAGTATCCCAAGTTTTGCCGTTATTGACTGTATATTCCAATTGAATAACATCAGCAGGAAGAAGTCCCATCCATTCGACAATTGCTGTATCGCCTACCATAAGAGTTTGGCCACAATCTGGAGCAACTAAATTTAGGGTTCTTGATTTTGGTGGTGTATTAGGAAAGCCGCCTGTAATAAGGACTTCATTGCCATTACAAGCATCGCTCTCAATCACTAATTTAGTGAAGACTATAGCTGAATCTTGCGGATGAAATTGAACAGAAACGAGATGGCTTTCCCCTACTTTTAATGTTTTTGGTGAGGTAATATTGGTTTGTGGTACTATTGTAAAGTCTGGATGGTTTATGCTTAGCTTTGTTATTGTTATATCTGCATTTCTTGCTGTAATTTCAAAATCCTGAACTCTGGACATTCCTGGCATTACAGCACTAAATCTTAAATAAGGAGGGTTATTCTCCAAGTATGGTTTATTTTGATTAAGCATAACATATTCAAAGGATGTAGAAATCTTTAAAGGTATATGCTCTAAAGTAATACTATGAATATCATAGCATGTAATTTTTCCAGCCCATTGTAAAGTGCAAGGAATATAATTTTTCATAAGAGATAAGAAAATTTTCTGAAAAGCGTTTATTCTTTTTGCAGTACGAACATCAAGAAAGTATTCTCCGCCAGTCTGTTTTGCAACTTTCTTTAAATCGTCAGAGATCTCATCTGATATAGATAGAACAAATATTTTTATATTCTGAGATAGAGCTTGATTAATTACTCTATCAGCATCAAGTTTAGAAATTCCATCTGTGACAAGAAGAATATTATTAGAATAATTAGCTCTACTTGCTGATTTAAAAGAACCTGCGAATAAAGCAAAGAAAGAAGTATCGAGCGAAGAACCTTTCGATGGTTTCAATTTCGACAACTGGTACTGTAAAATCGCAGTATCATTTGTAAAATCGTAGTTGAGGTAGCTTTTTGTATCAAAGCTAGTAAGGCAGCATTCTGAAGCGCTAAGATCTAATTTATTTATTAATTGTTTTATGATTTGCTTTGCTAATTTAAAATTTGAATTTATTGTATCATAATTATTTATTGCTAAATCGAAGCTAATAGTTAATGAATAACTTAAATTGGGATTTTGAGTCGAACAACTTAAATCAACTATTGGTAAATTAATTCCATTATCAGATATCATAAAATCTGATTGTTTTAAAATAGAAATCGGAATGCCAGCACTATCGAACAAAAAGAACTGAGCTTTTACAGATGGATATTGTGTTAAATCATAATCAACAACTTCAAGACTTGGCTGTGTATATAAAAATAGGCAATTATTAATAATTAAAGCAATTATTAAAATTATTCGAGTTTTTTCCATTTTCTTACCTTTTCAATTTAGCTTAATATGCTGCAATGCAAAATTATTATTTTTTTTTGTGTTAAACAATAATTAATCAATTATTATGCCTTTTTGAAACAAAAGAAAGGGTCATTAGCAATTTGTTTTTATTGTTCATTTTAAAAATTAATTATAAAAACACCTATAATGGTTATTTTGTTACTTAATGTTTATAAAAATTATAATTATTTCAAGAAATTTATTTAAATTGAAAAATAAATTTATTAATAGAACTAAATACAATAGACAACATGAAAAATCAATTGCAATCAGTTATTGATAAATTAAAATCAAAAGGCATAACAGCTGAACAAGAGTTAATAATACAAAACGAACTCAAAATGATTGAAGAAAAAAAGCAAATGAAATTCTTAACGATGAAGCAGATGTTTCAATGCCTTTATGATAAAGCAGATATGAATGTTTTACCGGGTTATACAATCCCCAAAAGAGAATCAGCTCTATCGCTTAAAACATTAGAAGACCTAATCGAACGGGATAAACAAAGAGAAAAAGATGGTTTTCCGAGAAGGATTAAAATCGGTAAGTTAATGAAGCCAGGAAAAGATAAGAAAGGAGAAGTTATCATAGTGCCAACAACAACTGAACCGAAGTTTTATCATGATGACTCAATAACAGAAGATGAAGATGAAACTGGTGGTTCTGGGGAAGGTGAAGAAGGCGAAGTTATTGGAGAGCAACAAGCTCAACCCCAGCCTGGCGAAGGCGAGGGACAAGGTGCAGGTCAAGGACAAGGCGCAGATCATGATATTGTAGAGCAAGCTTTTGACCTTGGAAAAGTCCTAACTGAAAAATTCCAATTACCTAATCTTAAAGAAAAAGGGAAAAAACGTTCGTTTTCTAAATATACTTATGACTTAACTGATAGAAATCGAGGCTTTGGACAAGTCCTTGAAAAAAAAGAAACTCTCAAGAAAATTATTGAAACTAATATCCAGCTTGGCTACATTGATCCAAGCGAACCTATTAATACAGAAGAATTATTAATTAGCCCACAAGACCAAGTCTATAGGATTTTATCAAAAGAAAAAGACTTTGAGACTCAAGCAGTAGTTTTTTTCCTTAGAGACTACTCTGGTTCAATGCAGGGTAAACCAACAGATGTTGTTGTCCAACAACATTTATTCATTTATAGCTGGTTAATGTATCAATATCAAAATAATGTTCAGACACGTTTCATTCTTCACGATACAGAAGCAAAGGAAGTTCCAGACTTTTATACATATTATCAGTCTCAGGTAGCAGGTGGTACCAAAATTGCAAGTGCTTTTGCCCTTGCTCTAAAAATTATTGAAGAAGAGCGACTTGATATAGATAATAATATCTATATTTTTCATGGAACGGACGGCGACGATTGGGATTCTGATGGAAAGGAAACAATTGATACATTAAGAAATCTTCTACGTTATGTCAATAGAACTGGCATCACTGTAGCAAAAAATTCTTGGACTCTTAGTCAATCAGTTGTAGAAAAATACATTGAAGCATCTGGCTTGCTAAATGAAAAGCCTAATTTATTACGTATTGATGCAATGCAATCTGAAAGTGCTACTGAAAATAGAATAATAGAAGGGATTAAGAAACTTGTTTCATAATCCCTTCTGATATCAAACTACATTTACATTATCCCTTCTTTTCTTTCTTTTCGAGCTGCAATAAAAAGACGAATAGTGATTATTAAACACATAATAGAGGCTGATGTCATTATAACCCAACCGGAAAGGCTTTCTAAAAAGCTCATTTTTTTAGGATTTTCAGCGACTTTTAAATTAGGATCTACATCCATCGTATTTGCAGAAATAAACGAAGCAGTTTTTGAATTGATGACTTCGCCATCTTTTTTTTCAGCAGAGATTCGCCAATAATATTTTGTTCCCGGCTCAAGTGATGAGTAATGAAATGAAGAAGAATCCTTTGGAATATTATCTTTTGAAGTTACTATTTCAGTCAAAGCGCTATCTTTTGCAATTACTGCCTTATAATTCTTTACAGAAGAAAGCTTATTCCAGGTTAATTTTCCATTAACCGGAACATCTATTAGATTAAAAGCTGGCGATTTAAGAGATAAAGTTTCTCCTTTTGAAATAGTATCTATTTGTTTAATAAGGATCGAGGAGCCGGCGAATAAAATCATAATTGCAAAAAGGAGACGAATCCCGTAACCTCTAATATATTTTACAGCAGTAACCCCGATTTGAGCTCCAATAGCAGCACCACAAAGCATTATTAGAGCAGCGATAATATCAGTTCTACCGGATAAAGAATACAAAAAGCTACCCCATGCACCATCGAGAAGTACGATAAATAAATCAGTTCCTACTGCTAAAGCTGTGGGACATCCAATTAAATAAACAAGAGCAGGCATCTTAATAAAACCGCCACCTACACCTAAAAATCCAGAAATGAATCCGCAAAAGAAGAATATGCTAAATATAACCCAAAATGATATTGCTTCTATATTGGACTTAGGATAAGAAATAAGCGGCGGTAAATTAATTGTTCTTATTTTTTCAATAAGACTTTTCTTTATAACCGAAGTCGTACCAGTTTGTCCATAATTAGAGGCAGCAGTAGCTTTAGCCATTTTTTTATGCCTTAGAACAAAATAATCGTAAAGCATAAATGTTCCCAATCCAAACAGCATTAGGATATAGACATATCTTACAGTCGAACCGACTATATCGCCGCCTAAACTTTCCAGGAACATAACTATTTGCTTGCCAAACCAAATTCCAGGAAGAGTACCTGACATTGCAGTTAGGCCAAGTTTCCAATCTACATTTCCCATTTTACCGTGCTTAGACGTAGCGACGATGGATTTACCGAAAATATGTGCAAAATCAGTTCCAATTGCGTAAGCCATTTTAAAACCGAATATATTAAGTGCTGGCGTAACAATCCAAGCACCTCCTACGCCAAAGAAACCTCCAAGAACGCCGACACAAAATCCTATTCCAACAAGCAAGAGGATGCTGAATTCTTGTTGTGCAATAGGCAGATAAATATTAAAAATTTCCATGATTATCCCTTTTCTAATTATTCATGATGTGATATTTTGGATACTTTGAAGCCTAAGAGTCTTAAAAATATTTCTGCTAATGATGCTAAAATCAATCCTAAAATTGCCATTGAAACAGTTACAGCAAGAGCAAATAGAAATTTGTTGTTATTGTATAGATTAATTACAAAAGTATTTAATCCAGATAGCTCTGAAGTTATAGGAATATTTTGGGTTATTGATCCACCCTCTTCAGAGTGTCCATGGCCAGTTAGAAACTCCAAAATAAAGAAAAATACGATAATAGAACTACTAATAATGTAGACTACAAAGCTTTTAACAGTCTTAGGTTTTTTTCTTTCAGTTACAACTGGAATAGGCTCTTTTTTTTCAACATCCATTTTAGTTCCTTTTAAAACTTTAAAAATCAATAAATTAATAAGTTAAAATTCAAAATATCAAACAATATAAGGCAAACAAAAAAGCTATTAAAGAATGTAATTGAAATGTTGTTAAGAAAGGATGTTTTTATACTCTAAATCTTAGAGCAGGAGCAGGGTCGCCTTCAAGAAATGCTTTTACAAATTCATCCATAATAGCTTCGTTCATCATAATAACATCTGTATTGCGGACAGCGCCCATTAAGCGACCTATTTCAGAGACTAAATGATAAATTTCATTTTTAGGTATTTTCTTTATGGTACCAATTACATTATCATAATTTACGACAGTAGAGAACCCAAGATGTTCTAATATTTTTTTTATGACAAGGACTCTTCTGATTTTTCTAACATCATCAGCTGCTCCTCCTCTGAAATTAAAATTTATGTAATTATTATTAATTTCATCACTTGCAAAAGCATCAAGACGTGAAAAATGGTAACCCAGACGAGAGAAAAAATTAACATATTTATCGGAGACAAGGACGTAGCTTCGAGAACCAAAGGCAGCATCAGAGCGATTTACATCAACTATGCTACCAAATATTAATCCCACAAAGCCTTTTGTATCCATTGGAAGATGACCTCCCCAGCGTATTCCGGGCGTAGTCATTCCTTTCAAAAGTGCTAAGAAAGGTTTTGAATTAATATCTTCTAAATCTATTGAATCGCTTTCATAATTACCTTTTAAACCATTGCCGAGGTCTATTACGCAAATATCTAATGGTATATCAATCTTCAATGAATATGTTTTTCCACTATCCACAGATTCATCTTCATATAAAGAAAACATAATTTTCATTGCCATTTGATGTGTAAAGCGTATTATATCGTGGATAGTCTCGCAATTTGAAGCTCTAAACTTTTCTGAATTTGGGTCTATTAAGTTTAGTTTTAAAATGAATTTTGTTAATCTGTCCCAAATCATATAAAGTGGACTCTTTTTGAAGTCTTCAAACTGGGATACTGGTTCTTGTTTGATTAGATTTATTACCTCTTCTACTTTACCATTATAAACACGTTTATCTTGTGCTATAAGGGTCACATAATCACCACTTTTTAATAATTTACTAGCAGTTTGAGTATTAGTAAAAAGCGGCACTTTTTGTTCGCGAGCAATAATTGCGAGATGCCCGGTTGTGCTGCCAGCATCAGTAATAATAGCAGAAATCTTATGAATTAAACCAGAAAATTCTGGCATATTTTTTTTTGCAACAATAATATCTCCGTTCTCTATTTTCTTTATATCTTTTAGTCCTTCGATTAAAATTACTTTACCATAAGCAATTCCCGAACTTGCACAATCACCACTATTGATAAGAACTTTATATTTCTTATCTAATTCATTTATATCGAACTTTTTTTCTAAAGTGACTTTTTCATGGGATTTTATGATTAAAGGTCGTGCTTGAACTATAAAAACTTGTCCATATTTATCTACGACCCATTCAATATCTTGTGAACATTTGTAGTGATCTTCGATTTTTAAAGCGTAATTAGTTAATACTTGGACTTGCTCATCATTTAAGCAGGGACGTTCGTTTAGTTCTTTGTTTATTAGCCGATTAGCAACACCTTCAGTTGGTAAGATTTCATTGACTATAGTTTGCCTCCCAGATTCAAATTTAAGAATTTTCGCTTGAGGGTTTGGTTCGACAATAAACTGCTGAGGTTTTACACCGCCTTCAACTACCTGAGTTCCTAAGCCATATACTGCTTGGATGACAATTCCATTTTCAATATTTTCAGGATCTTTGGTATATAAAACTCCGCCAGCAGATGCATCTATCATCTTAATACAGGCAACACTCATAGGCATATCTTCATCTCGAAGGCCTGATATATATCTATACACAACTGACTGAGGTGAATATTTTGAAATTAGCACTTCGAGACTTGCATCTATTAAGTTTTCTCTGCTAACATTAAGAATTGACCTATGGAGACCAGCAAACGAATAAAGCGAACTATCCTCGCCTATTGCGCTTGAACGGACTGCAATTTTAGTATCAGGTTTATCACAAAAAACTTTATCAAAAGCTTCTAATATAATTTTTTCTATATGAGGTGGCACTTTATATGTAGCGAAAAGCTGTTGAGTTTCGTAGCTTGCTCTTGCTATTTCTTCAATGTTATCGAAATCCAGATTATAAAAAATTGCATCTTTGTTTGTTCTAAGATTTCCTTCGGTCATAATTTCTTCGAATACTCTTACTGTCAAGCTAAAACCCTCTGGGACAGGGATCCCAAGCTTATTATGTATTTCACCAAGTCGGCTCATTTTGCTACCAACTTGAAGGTAATGTCTATCGTCTATTTCATTTAATAAATAATAGTAAGGTATTTCGATTTTTTCTTGAATTTTTGTGCAAACATGACAATTATATTCCTTACATTCCCAGCATTCTTGACTTAATTTTCTTGGTGATAATATCACTCTGCTTATATTTAAAATTTCATTTAATTTAGTTTTCAATGTAGCAAAATTGCCTCCACTCATTGCCGAAATCTCGTTTATCATCTTATAGGTATTATCAATCAAATCGCTAAAATTCCTTAAAGCATAACTTCTTGAAAATGGCTTACCTGAGATGAGCATCTCAGCAAGATAGCTCATAGATTTATGTGCTTCGTCGTTTGCCGATATCAATGCCTGGAAGCTTCGAAATTTTTTTTGAAATGCTTCTTTATCGATAGTCTTTTTTTTGAATAATTTGTTTATTAAGCCTATCATTACATTCTTGAAATATATTATTTATAATGTAATTTATAAAACTTTTTTGAATTTATATTATTTTATTTTGATTTAGTAACAAAATGTAAAAAATTGGAAGGAATACTTTAAACTTATTGACTTAAAATGCTTATATATGATTATTTATTTTATAATCCTCAAGAGGAGATTTCCCTATCTTATAGAAACCAAGAACCTCAGCGAAACCATACTCTCTTATAGCGTCAGCAACAAGACTTCCTTTACCTCCATATTCTTTTAGATACTCAAGCATTCCTTGTTGTTGCCAAAGAAAATTCTGAGGAATGTCGGGAAAACGTCGCCTCAGCATTCCGTATTGAACAAGGGAGGGGGTTGACCAGAACCAAAGGAATAAGCTTATTCTAGATTCTGTATCTGCCAAGCAAATAGCTATTGGTAGAACGCAATTAAGGATTATCTCTCTTCTTAAACTTGCGCCTTCGTCTGCTAATTTAATTTTTAATAATGAAAACATTTTTTCAGATATTTTCATAGAAGTACCTGAAGCTAAGTCTTCGAGGAAATGGTAGGACTGCGATGAAGTAATATTATTTAATATATATTGCAATCGAGCTGGTGAATAGACAGGTCTTTTCCTCCGTGAAAAGTATCTTTCCAAATAATTTTTACATAAAATTAAAAATGCATTGTCTAAACTTAAATTATTTAGGAGTTTTTGTGCTTCAGATGCTTTTCTGAGCAATCGAATAAGAGCATAATCTTGTAGCTCTTCTATAGATAAAATGTCAGGCTTTTTTACGCTTTCATTATCTAATATTAATAAATTTTTCTTGACTTCATTATTATCTATAATTAATATTTCAAAGGGAAAACTATCTGAAGCATCATTTTCCATAACAATATGTAATATAACTGACTTATAGGAATCTTGATTATGGTGGGAATGAAGAAACCAATCCGAGCTTTTTTTATGGAATTCAGCATCTCCAACTATAAGAGTTCCCTCTAATAGAATTGCAATTGAAAGAAAGTCAGGTCCTTCATGAACATTTAAACGTCCAGGAGAGACAATTTGTATTCTTTTACCGCTAACTGTTGCCCTTATTAATGATGGCTCTGAAATAATCTTGTGAATTACTTTTTGCAGCTTTTTCTCATTAAACTTCTCAATTATCATAATGATTCTAATATTTTATTTTTATAATAAAGAGCTTTTTGACGTGCTTTTTCAGCAAAATCTTCTCTATCAGAAGCAAATATTATATCTCTTGAAACATTTAAAATAGCGGAACTATCTTTAATAGCTTTAATGGTGTAATAAATAGAACCTCCTTGTGTTCCAACCCCTGGTATAAGAAAGATGCTTTCAGGTGAAACTTCTTGGATCTCTTTTAACTCTTCTGGATGTGTAGCTCCAACAACATATCCCATTTTCGCTTGTGTTTTCCATTTTTTTGTTCGCTCTAATACTTTCAAATATAATGGTTTATTATCAACATTAATTCTTTGAAAATCTTTAGAACCCGGGTTAGAAGTTAATAATAATATAAAAATGATTTTTTTATCATATGAAAGAAATGGTTCTATTGAATCGAAACCCATATATGGATTTACAGTAACCGAGTCAGCTTTGAAATGTTCAAAGATGGCTTCAGCATAAGCTTTAGATGTATTACCAATATCGGATCTTTTAGCATCAGCAATGCTTAATAAATTTTTTGGCAGAATTTCGAATGTCTTTTCCAAAATCTCAAAACCTAAAGCCCCAAACTTTTCATAAAAAGCAAAATTAATTTTATACGCATCGGCTATATCTTTAGTAGCTTCAATGATTTTTTTATTGAATTCGAGCATCCCAAATGTATCTTTAGGTAAAAAAGCAGGAAGCTTTCTAACATCTGTATCTAAACCAATGCATAAATTAATTTTTTTCTTTAATTTTTCCATAAAGCTCCAGAATTTATATCGGACATAGCTCTTGCAATACCGAAATTCATAATGTATTCTATAGCTTCAACTGCCCTTTTTATCATATCGTCAACTAATGCTTTTTCATTCTGGTTAAAATCCGATAAGACATAATTTACCAACTCACCATCACTAAAATTGTTGCCTATTCCACATCTCAATCTATAAAAATCAGAAGTTCTTAGCCAGTCCTCAATAGAAGCAAGACCATTATGTCCACCATTACCACCGTTAAAGCGTAAATGCAATCTGCCTAATTCAAAATTATATTCATCAGAAATAACAATTATATTCTGGGACGATAAATTATATTTTTCCTTAATTTTAGAAACTGCAACACCTGATTTATTCATATAAGTTCTTGGCATAGCAACAATTAGAGGCAAGTCCTTTAAATCAAAAATAGCATATAGATATGAACGATGTTTCTTTATTTTATCTTTATAATATTTATCTATTAATGCCTGAGCAATAAGCCAACCGATATTATGTCTGTTAAATGAATATTCTATACCTGGATTTCCCAGCCCTATAATAGCCCATTTAATTTGTTTATACATTTATTCAGTAAAAGATCTACCAAAATAGATACCTAAATCAACTGATAGAAAAGATTTTATATTTTCATCACCAACTTTACCTATAAGATTGGCAATATTATATTTAATTTCCAAATTCATTAATAATACTTTGAAGTCAAAATCGAAACCAGCACCAAAACTACATCCTATTCGGTGGTCTGTTGGGGACATTGCGAGAGGAATAGGAACATCTCCCTTTAAATAATTGACTGAGTTAGCAATCAAATTGTAACTTAAGTTTCCAACGGCATAAATTCCAATAAAAGAAGTATTAATAAAATAACCATTGACACCAACACTAATTGGAAATATATTTTGCTTTGTTTCCAGAGTTACTTTATTAAGTGTATCAGTAGGATCCTTAATAATCATCTCGGTTTTGGGGAATATATGCCAACCTACTCCACCCGTAAAGGCAAAATATCTGCTTAAAGGAAGTCTCATTCCAATACCGAGGTTGAAACCAAGTTTTGTTCCATCACGCCATATTTTTCCAAGACCTTCAATATCTTTTAGGTTGTCTCTGTTCCAGACGTCATTGATTTTGTCGTTTGGAGTTGATAAACCCAATTGGAAACCCCAGGAAACTTGAGCAAATGAAGTTCCAACTACAATTAGACTTAGAGTTAATAAAATAATAATAACTTTTTTCATAACATCCTTATCTTTTATTTATGATTTCAATTTAGATTATAACGGTTAGATATACTAATAAATTGTAAAAAAGTGTCTTATAATGATAGCTATTGAAAAATGTTTAAATTTTGAGTAATACATCTTCTTTTGCTTTTTTGAAATCGAACTTCATCAATAAGAAAAATCCTAAAATGAAAAACAAGGAAATAATCAGGATAGCGTGACGATAAGAATTTGTAAGCTGTAGTGTAAGAGCAAAAACCAAAGGTCCTAAGGCACTTGTTCCTTTATCACTCAATTCATAGATACTAAAATATTCAGCTTCTTTTCCTCGAGGAATTATTTGCGAATAAATGGAGCGACTAAGGGCTTGAGTTCCTCCAAGCACTAATCCGATAACTGCTCCAAGAATAAAAAAGTCTAATTGACCTCTCAAAAAAAGATATGCATAAAAAACCGCGCCAGTCCAAATTACAAGACTTAATAACAAGGATTTTTTTGTACCTATTATTTCTGCTAATTTATTGAATAGGAATGTACCAATAAAAGCTACGAATTGAACGAGTAAAATAACTTGTATTAATATATCCATTCCAATACCTAACTCTTCAGAACCGAACTGAGCTGATGAATAGAAAACAACTTGAACACCATCATTATAAAAAAAATAAGCTATTATAAAGAGCAATGTTTTAGGATATTTTTTTATGTTTTTAAGATTCTGAAATAAATTTTTTATACTAGTAATGACAATTTTGCTTTGCTTGTCAATTTTATAAATAGGTTCTCTTTTTTTCAGCCCAAACATAGGAATAATAGTAAAGATAGCCCACCACACACCAGCAGAGCAAATAGATATTCTTACAGCATTCTCCATACCGATACTATTTTTATAAATCAATAGGAAAATAGTATTAACTATAAGAAGCAAGCCACCACCTAAATAACCAAAAGCCCAACCAAATGAGGATACTTGATCTCTGCCCTCGTTATCAGATAAGTCATTTAGGTATGAATTATATAAGACAATAGAAGTTCCAAAACATAAATTTGCTATGATGAATAAGAAACCCCCAAGAAAAAAGTTACCTCCTTGAACAAAATATAAGCCCATCGTGGATAAAGCGCCTATATATGCAAAAACACCAAAAAGAGTCTTTTTGTAACGAGTATAATCAGCAATTGCACCTATAATAGGTAGAAAAACAATTTGCAATACTACGGATATGAAAATGCAATAATGGTAGAATGAATCTGCAAAAATCTTGATGCCTAATATGTTTAAGTATCCATTAATTGCAGACTGTTGTGCTACATTAGTTAAATAAGGACCCAAAAAAACTGCTATAACAGTAGTAGCAAAAGCAGAATTAGCCCAATCGTAAAAATACCAAGCTATACGTTCTTTTTTTGTAGATTTCTCTGTTTTTAACATTTATTTTTGATTTTCTCGATTATTTCAGTAGTTGAATTTCCATCAAGATATGGAATAGTAACAACTTTTCCACCATAATCCTGGACTATGTCAGCACCAACAATATCATTGAGTTTGTAATCGCCACCTTTTACTAAAATTGTAGGTTTAATAAAATTAATCAAATTATAAGGGGTTTCCTCATCAAATAAAACAACATAGTCCACAAATCTTAAAGCAGAGAGAACTTCTGCTCTACTACTTTGATCATTAATAGGCCTATCCTGACCTTTAATCTTTTTTATAGAACTGTCGCTATTCAATCCTACAATAAGCACATCCCCTAAATTTGCTGATTCATTAAGGTAATAAATATGTCCTTTGTGCAGAATATCGAAGCATCCATTCGTAAAAACAATGGTTTTATTTTCAGTTCTAAGTCTTGTGAGAATCTCTTTTAGTTCTTCTTTTGTAACTATCATAATGGTTTTTTATTCAATTTTTAATGCATTTTCTCTTTTCAAATACGCTTGGTATCTTGTTTTTATTTTATTTTTCTTTATAATATCCTGCAAAATTCTTAAAACATCAAAAAAATTATTGAAAGGATAATGAGGTATTCTATTTACACTACAATAAGAGGCCAGTTCTCCTTTAGCAAAAATAATATCAGAATGCTCGGCAGCACAAAAATCAGAGTAACCATCTCCAATATATGCTATTACATACTCCGGTGGTGTATTGCTAATCAAATAATTTCTTTTACATGAAGCACTTAGACAATTGCAAGATTCACTTGCACCTATGTAAAAAGGTTGAAAATTATAATCAGTCTTAATTAATTTATTGCAAAAAACATTAATCCAATCAAGGTTATGTTTTTTTAAGATAGGTTCAATATACACATCGAAACCGTCACTAACTATGGACAATGGAATAATCTCATTAAAGCAGAAGTTAGCAAATTTTGGAAAATATGGGTCAATTTCTTCATTTATAGCAAAATTATATATGTCGTCGAAACTGATATTATGGTCTAATTCATTGCATAAAATTTTCCAATAATCCCTTATGTTTAAAATACCTTGGCGAAGTTGGGAATTAAATGGTTCGAACTTACCAAATAATTTGAATATTTCATCCCCTATATCTTTTTTAGTAATAGTCCCATCGAAATCTGTATAGATATATAATTTTTTCATAAAAAAGCAAATTATAAAAATCAAAATTAATATAATAGATGAAAATTTTTATTAAATCTAAATTATAAATGAAAAATTTATTAATTTGTTATTTTTAGTTTTTAACTGAGAGAAAATTGAGTGAACTACAAAAAAGGATAATTGTTGGTATCATTGGTATTCCAATAGCTTTAACTATAGTATATTTGGGAGGGATATTATTTGGATTAGCATTGTCATTAGTATCTTCACTTGCTCTTTGGGAATTTTACAAGTTATCTGAGAAAAAATTTGTAAAGCCGAATTATCTTTTAGGACTAATGGCTACTGTAATAATGAACATATTCCCTTCCATTTACATCCAAAAGGGATTATCGAGCATAGTCCCATTTCTATTTATTTCTTTTATTGGCATTATAAGTTTCGTGATTATTGTTGTAGGCATTGAAGTTTTTCGTAAACGCGATAATGCAATCTTTAATATATCTGTAACATTTAGTGGCGTATTATATATTCCAATGATGCTTTCATTTTTTATTGGGATAAGAGAATTGCATTTGTTACTTCCACAGAGCAGTTCATTTTTCGATGCCAATCCCATATTAAGAAAAATTACTGATAACTGGTGTGGAATATTTTCAATACTTATGCTTATATCTGTATGGATAACCGATACTGCTGCTTATTTTGTAGGAAAGAAATACGGAAAGCATAAAATCTACCCATCTGTCAGTAAACATAAGTCTTGGGAAGGTGGAATAGCTGGATTTCTTGCAGGTTTTTTTGCATTTATTATATTATCTCAGATTTTTCTTGATTCGATAAGTCTGTTTCATTCAATTAATATTGGAATAATCATCGGTGCTATTGGTCAAATTGGGGATTTTGCTGAATCGAAACTAAAAAGAGATGCTGCTGTTAAAGACAGTTCTACTATTTTGCCGGGTCATGGTGGTTTCCTCGATAGATTTGATAGTATTTTATTCATAGTTCCAATTATTTTTGTTTATCTTATTCTTTGGCTTTATCCGGAATTCTTTAGATATGTAATCAACTTTTAATAATTATTATGATAATAGTCCTTGGTTCTAATAATAAGCATAAAGCAAAAGAAATAAATAATATATTATCTATTTCAAATCTAAGTGGGATCGAGATCAAAACACTCTCGGATTTAATAAATAAAGCAATAGATGTTGAGGAAAATGGAAAAACATTAGAGGAAAATGCACAAATCAAAGCTAAGTTTTATTATTATCATTTCCTTTTACCAACAATAGCTGACGACACAGGTTTAGAAGTTGACATTTTGGATGGCTTACCGGGAGTTTATTCGGCAAGGTTCTCAGGTTCATATGGCAATGACAAAGCTAATAGGAGAAAACTAATTGATATGCTAATGCCCTACCCACAGGAATTTTGGACAGCTCGATTTCGAACAGTCATTTGTTTATATGATAAAGGGCAAGCTCACTATGCCGAAGGAATATGTAAGGGACGTATTATAGATGAAGAACGAGGAGAAGGTGGTTTTGGTTATGATTCTATCTTTATACCTGAAGGTTTCACTAAAACTTTTGCTGAAATGAGCTTCGAAGAAAAGAACTTGATTAGCCACAGAGCTAATGCTATTAACAACTTTGTTAAATTGATAAAGGAACTTTATAAACTTTGAATTTTAGATTCTGTAAAACATGAATTTTCCTTTATTAAAATATATTTCCTCGCGTATTTCAAAAGGTAGCAAAAGTCATAGATTTTTAAGTTTTGCTCGTGTTGTAGCTTTAATTAGCGTAACATTAGGAAGTATGGCGCTTATATTAGCTCTTTCTGTCCTTGATGGGTATATGCATACTTTTGAAGAAACAGCTGTCAAGTTTAGCTCTCATATCATTATTAAATCATTCAAAGAACAACACATAAAAAATTATCCAAAAATAATTTCAATACTAAATAATTATCGAGAAATAAAGTCAGCTATACCAGTAATTCAAAGAGAAGGATTAATTAGTAGTAAAAGTTTTGTGGAAGGTGTTGTAATAAGAACTATAAATCGTCAATACGACCAAACCAATATAGCAGAAAGAATAAAGTCTGGGAAATTCGATTTTGAAAGCGATAGCTCTAAACAAATAATTATAAGTAACCGTTTATCTCAGCGACTTGGGATAAACATTAGCGATAGTGTTGTCATTTATGCTATGAAAAAAGATAGCCCAAGTTCTGATAATTATCCTGATATTGATAAATTTCAGGTATCTGCAATCTACGAAACAGGAATGGTTCAGTATGATGATATAGTAGTTTTTATCCCATTTTCAACTGCAAAAAAATTATTCCATTTAGAAGAAAATATGGCTTCTGAAGTCAATGTAATGCTTAAAGATAGCGATAAGTTATTAGCTGTGCAAAAAGAATTAGAAGAAAAATTACCTTTCCCCGATAATTATTGCTATAATTATATTGATTTGAATCAAGCTGTATTTTCGTGGATAGAGCTGCAAAAAGCACCTATTCCTATTGTTCTTGGTCTTATTACTGTCGTAGCTGTATTTAATATTCTTACTATTTTACTAATAACGGTAGTCGAAAAAACACATTCAATAGGAATTTTAAGAACATTAGGCGTAAATAATAAGGAAATAATGCAGATATTTGTCCTTCAGGGAACAGTGCTTGGTATAACCGGGACACTATTAGGATGTTTTATAGCATTAATAATGTGTCTAGTACAAAAAACTTGGGGTTTGATAACACTTCCAGGCGAGATTTACTTTTTAGAAAAACTTCCTATTAGTATTTCACTCTGGCACTACGCTATAGTTATCTTTTCGTCAGTTTTCATATCATTTTTAGCTACATTGATTCCATCGAGAATAGCAACTAAAATAACACCAATAAGAGCTATTCGATTTAAGTAATTCTTTATAATTTTTCTTGAACAACATTTTTAATTAAAAAAAAGTCAGGTGGTTTCCTGACTTTTTTAAATTTCAATATTTATATGTGTCTTATATTAATCCTTGTTCGTGCTTCTTGGTTAGTCTTTCGAGCATATCCCGAGTCATAGAATCTAAATCCCAAGCAGGTTGCCAGCCCCATTCTTCTCTTGCGGCAGTATCATCAACTGCATCAGGCCAAGAGTCGGCAATAGCTTGACGGAAGTCTGGTTCATATTCAATAGTAAAGTCTGGTTTGTATTTTCTGATTGAATCAGCAAGTGTCTTAACATCGAAGCTCATAGAACCAACATTGAAGTCATTATGATGCTTTAAATTCTCAAATGGAGCTTCCATAAGGTCAATAGTAGCTTTGAGGCAATCGGGCATATACATCATTGGAAGACGTGTATCTTCTTTTACAAAGCATTTATAATGATTATATTTAACAGCATCGTAATATATTGCAACTGCATAATCAGTTGTGCCACCACCGGGGAAAGTCTCAGCAGAAATAATGCCGGGGTAACGTAGTCCTCGGCTGTCAAGACCATACTTTTTAACATAGTAATCGGCAAGGACTTCGCCAGCGACCTTTGTAACTCCATACATAGTGGTTGGCTTCAATGCAGTCTCTTGAGGTGCAACAGATGGCGTACCGGGACCCCATACAGCAATAGAGCTTGGAATAATGACTCTTGCCATTTCGTATTTTACTGCAAGATTAAGTATATTAATCGTTCCATTCATATTTACATCCCAGCACAGCATAGGGTTCTTCTCTCCAACTCCAGAAAGAATAGCGGACATATGAACAATAGTATCAATATCATACTTCCTTATTATTTCTTCGACGGTATCAATCTTTGTTACATCAATGAAATGAAATGGTCCAGATTCAAGCAATTCTTTGCTCGGAGGGGTCTTGCGTCCAGTTGCAATAACATTCTCAGCTCCATATCTTTTTCTTAACTCTAAAGTTAATTCAGAACCAATCTGTCCAACAGATCCTGTTACGAGGATTTTTTTAATTTCTTTTTTCATAAAATTCCTTTTTTATATTATTAAAAAAATTTTTTAATATTCAAAAACATTTAGAACACAAAAATACTCAAAATTTTATAAATAATTATTGAAATACTTGACGAAAAAATTTTGCTAAAAAAATAATTTATTTTTGCTTTCGTTTTTAATTATAATCGGAGTATATAATCCGAATATGTTAAAATAATTGGTGATAAAATGGAAAAAAACCATAATGATATATTAAAAAGAAAAGAAAGCTTAAAGCATCTGATATTGCATCTTCATAAAGGAGAAGCACCAGAACTTGTCAAGAAACAGCTTATCGAAACAATGAAAAAAGTGCCTTACAGCATAATTGTAGAAGTAGAGCAAGAGCTAATAAATGAAGGGCTTCCAACAGAGGAAGTGCTTAAACTTTGCGATATACATACACTTGTGCTTGAGGGGAACATTGACCATTCAGGAAGTAAAACAGCACCAGAAGGACATCCCGTCCATACTTTTCTAATGGAAAATGAAGCATTGCTTGAGCTTATTAGGCAGATTGAAGATATTATTTCTCAGATCAATTCCTTGAATATTAATGCTGATACTAAACCTATAATAATGAATCTCCGACAGAAGTTTAATTTGCTGAGCGATGTAGAAAAGCACTATCAAAAAAAGGAAAACTTGCTTTTTCCATTTCTTGAGAAAAAAGGCATTACAGGACCTCCTAAAGTGATGTGGGGAAAGCACGATGAGACAAGGCAATACATAAAATCAGCATTAAAAACCTTAGCAGTCGAAGGGAATATAAGTGTTGAGGAATTGAAAATCATTAGCGAACTCGTCCTTAAAAGAGCTACAACATCAGTTGCAGATATGACTTTTAAAGAAAAGGAAATACTATTCCCAATGGCATTAGACGCACTGTCCGAAGAGGAGTGGTACGAGATATACCAACAAACAGATGAGATCGGCTATTGCCTATATGATCCACAAGTTAGTTGGAGACCAAGTGGAATAGCTGAGAAGCAATCAGTAGAAATAAGTAGTAACAACATACGACTTTCTACTGGCTCGTTGAATATCAAAGAATTGGAGTCAATTTTCAATACATTACCAGTTGACTTGACATTTGTTGATAAAGATGATAAGGTCAAGTATTTTTCACTTGGAAAGGAAAGAATATTCCATAGAAATCGAGCCATATTGAAGCGAGATGTTCGACTTTGCCATCCCCCTTCAAGCGTTGATGTAGTAGAAAAAATACTTAGCGATTTTCGAGAAGGAAAAGAAAACAAAGCTACTTTCTGGATTAATTTCCAAGAGAAATTTGTATTGATAGAATATTTTGCTGTGCGTGACGAGAATGGAGAATACCTTGGTACACTTGAGGTTACACAAGATATTACTCAAGCTCGCTCACTCGAAGGAGAACAAAGATTATTATCTTATAGCAAATAAATATTTTAATTTAGAAGGAAACAAAATGGAAGAACAAGTATTTATAACACCCAACACTACATTGTCCCAGCTTAAGGTTAATTTTCCACAAGCATATAATTTTGTGTTCGATAATGTAGATTACTTAAGCCAAATAAAAAATAGCAATTTAATCTCTATAATGTCAGATTCCATAAATATCTCTATGATTGCAGAATATTCAAAAATTCCTTTGCATCAATTGATAAACAAACTCAGAGAAGTAAGTGGAGTTATAATAAATGAAGTCGAAAACAATCCAAGACCCCAATGGCTAAAATCAGAGAGCATTTCGAATTCTTTAGATGCTCGCGAAATTATTATGAATGGAGGACATCCACTTGACCAAGTTATGGAAGAAGTAAAAAAGCTTGATAAAAATAAAATATTTGAATTGATTACTCCTTTTGCACCTGATCCACTAATTAATATTTTTAGATCTCAGGGTTTCGAGGTATGGGTAGAACAAGAATCAGTCAATCTTTACAAAACTTATATAAAAAATAAGGAATAGAATTATGAATTTAGAATCTGAAAACCTTCTTGCCAGAGTAATGAATCTTGACGAGTTAATCCAATACCAGATTGGTTCTGTTGTATCCAAAACAATCATTAAACAACCAGTCGGGACTGTTACACTTTTTGCATTCGACAAAGGAGAAGCTCTCAGCGAACATACAGCCCCTTATGATGCTCTTGTCTACGTTATTGATGGTGAGGCAGAAATTAAAATTTCTGGAACTCCTAAAAATGTGAAAACAGGAGAGATTTTAATTATGCCTGCAAATGAACCACATTCTTTATATGCAGTAACAAAATTCAAAATGATGCTTATTATGATTAAATCATAATGATTAGAAATAAAAGATTAGAAAGAGAAAAGAAAACACTAAAGGTAATGATAGAATTGTATTGCAAAGCTCACCATAATGCAAAAGAGCTTTGCAGTGATTGCACTTCCCTACTTGAATTTGCCTTTCATAAGCTTGACAAATGCCCTTTTGGAAATGAAAAGCCAACTTGCCTCGAATGTACAATACATTGCTTTAGAAAGGAACAGAAAGAAAAAATCAGAGAAATAATGCGATATTCAGGACCGAGAATGCTAACCAAACACCCTTTCTATGCAATTATGCATATTTTGGACAAAAAAAGAAAATGAATGTATAAATATATTTTTTTTGATTTTAGATATATGCCCTCTAAAATATAGGAATTTTGGAAACAACCCTACTTGTTAGCTTAAAAGCAAGGGGCTATATTCAGAATTAAAAGGAAAAGCGTTTATTGTTCGAAATAAATTATGTTGGTAAATTACCATAAATGCATCTTGGATAAGGAAAATCAGTTGAAGGTCCTGCGACACAATAAATATCTGTGTCACTTCCATCTACACAGTCATAATTACTACCGCCAGGTGCACAATATTCAGCTACAAACTCTCCAACAGTGCAACCAGAGGAGCTTGCTGCAGAGCCATTACCACAATACATTTCAGAATTGTCTTCGATACTACGAATTTTTGGTTTTTGATATTTTATATAATTTTATTTATTGTATAACAAATAACAAATTATATAAATAATGAAATTATTATTAAAATTATTAAAAAAAATATTTATTTTAAATAAGTAGAACAGACATTTTGTCTGTTGCATTTCGGTTTATGCTCTTTTTGTCAGACGAGGGCGTCTGTGCTACTACAACAGACGAAGGCGTCTGTGTTACTATGAGATTACTCGCCGTAGAGGATGAAGGGCGACCAGAAATAGGGTTCGGAGAAGTAACTATGTTCTCGGTCGTTACGCATCTTGATGAAGTCAAGCTTGGTCTGGCGAAGGGCATCTTCCTTGCTTATTCCTTCCTCTATGTGATGCTTGAAGAATGTGATTGTGAACAAGGTTGTGCCTGCGTCGCTGACGCTTCAGAGCGATACCATTACCGCCGGGCTGCCTGCAAACATCGCTGCTCTCGTCAAGCCCGTTATGCCTTCGCCTCTGTCGCTCTTGCCTAAACCTGTCTCACAAGCTGAAAGATAAACAAGCTGGACATCGTACTTCATTCGCATTAGCTCACCAAAGGTTAAGAAGCCATCCTCTTTCGAGCCAGGTATGTTCTGGCTGAAGGCAAGACCCTGAAATTTGCTATTTGCAAGTCCGTGTGTCGAGAATAATATATAGCCAATGCCTTCGTAATTGTAGCTTTTTACTTTCTCTTCTTTTGCTTCAAGACGTTGGTGGTTAGCTACTTTGTAGCCCTTGTTCTTGAATATTACTGCTGTCTTATCCGCTTCAACACCACTGCCAATTAATCTCGAGAGTGTCTGTCCCTTGCTTGTGTAGTCAAGAAAATCAAGATACGATAGAAATGAATCTTTGCTTATATTTTCTCCTGCTTCTTTTTGTCCCTTCGAGTAGTTTTCGTAGTCGAAGACTGGGTCGGCAAAGACAACTAAGCCAGTGTTTGGCTCTTTGGCGTCTCGCGAACCATCTTCAGAGCTGAGCCGGATTGTATGTATTTCACACTGTATTTCTCTATTAGAAAGTGTGTGCCGTTCTTGTCTTTATATTGAAATGCCTCGAAAGGTAGATAAGCTAATACCCGGTCTTGAACTATTATTAGCTTCTTGCTTCCTATGTACTTTTCCAGTGGCTTGATTAATATGTCATATAGTGCATATTCAGGGCTTTCTTCAAATGTGAGAGGGTTAGAGAGAATTGCTTGCAAATAGTAACAAGCCAGCTATTAGTAATACTATTTTTCTTTTCACTTTTGCACCAATTTTTGTTTTTACAAATATAGTTTAACAAATTTTCTAAAATATTATTTGATTCGAAAATCAATTTTGTTGCAAAAAAAATGAATTTTTTATGAATATTTTAGATAATTTTGTTTTTAATTTAATTAAGAAAAATTTAATAATATTATTTATAATTTATTATTTATAAAGGATTTATTTATGTATAAACAAAAATACTTAATATTTATCGTTACGCTTTTTTTCTTCATTGGAGCGGTAAAAGTTAACTGTCTCGATGTGTATGAATTTACATTTAACGGGAAAAAATACGAAATTGTGAAGGAGAAAAGAGACTGGAATTCAGCGGCAAGCGTAGCAGTAAGTAGAGGCGGATACCTTGTCCAAATCAATAGCAAAGCGGAAAATGATGCAATTTTTAGCGCCATAATGAATGGAGCTAAAATATCTCAAACTTACACTACGGTAATGGATGGCGGAGGAGTAGCTTATCTTTGGATAGGTGCGACCGATAAGTTAGAGGAAGGCAAGTGGTTCTGGGACGGCGATAATGACGGAGTAGGAGATAACTTTTGGAATGGTCAAGGTGTTGCAGGTAAAGGAGGAGGTAAACCTGTATCGGGATTTTTTGTTAACTGGGGAGGAGCTTATTCTAATACCTATGCTGAACCAGACGATTTCAACAATAATCAAGATGCAGCAGCAATGGCTCTTGAACCCTGGCCTAAAGGGATGGGAGGTTTAGGCATTGCTGGGGAATGGAACGACATAAGTATAACAAATTCGATCTATTATATAATAGAATATGATGAAAAAATTGGAATTCCAGAGCTGATAAATCCAGAGAATAATTCCATTGATATTGAAAGAAAACCAACATTTCTTTGGAAATCCGTAGATGCTGAATTTTACCATTTGCAAGTATCTTTAAAGCAAGATTTTTCATCTGACATTATTATAGACGAATCAACTCTAAATGATACTTTTTACATACCCAGTACTGAATTCGAAGCAGGTATAAAACTATTTTGGAAAGTAAACGCGAGCAAAGGAACAAAAATTGGAGATTGGTCTGAGGTATGGAATTTTACTGTTAAGGATATACCCCCACCAGCAAAACCTACTTTAGTTTCTCCAGCAAATAACTCAAAAAGAGTTGACACATTACCCAAATTTATTTGGAACAAGGTAGATGCTGACTGGTATCATCTAAAAGTATCATTAACTGAAGACTTTTCGAGTGGCATAATCATTGATAAAGAAAATATCAAAGATACAAGCTATCAAGCAACTTCTAAATTTGAGCCCGGAAAAACTTACTATTGGCAAGTAAGTGGCTTTAAAAAGAAGTATGGAGAATGGTCAGATAAATGGAACTTCAAAGTAATGATGATGCAACCTTCTGCACCTCAGTTATTGATGCCCGAAAATAGTGCAGAAAATGTAGAGTTGAAACCCCTTTTCAAATTCTCTCTAACTCCTTATGCAGATTCATATTCTTTAATTATCTCAACAAACAGCGATTTAACACAACCTATTCTTATAAAAACTATCCCTGCTTCAGAAAACAAGGATACATTTCGTCTGGAAGAAGAACTAATGCCCAATACAGTTTATTATTGGGGAATGTTTGCAAGTAACGAGGAAGGTGAAAGTCCATTGAGCCCAATTTGGAAGTTCACAACGCAAAATTCTACAAGCGTAAACGATGATTTTACAACTGAGAAAATTGTAATTTTTCCAAATCCGACAAATGATAAATTACAGTTTATTGCACCGCAAGGGAAAGATATCGCAAACATTGAGATTTACAATTGTATAGGCATTTATATTGATATTTTATTATTTAATGGTAGCAATTTAGTTTTAGATCTAAGCTATTATCCTCACGGTGTTTATTATTTTTATGCAAAAGATAAAAATGGAATTATAATTTCTTCAGGCATTTTTATAAAGAACTAAGAATAGAAGCAAATAAAAAAAATCCAGAATTCCGAAGAACTCTGGATTTTTTGTTTTCATAAGGTGCAATTATGAAAAGCTAAAATTTATAGCTAAGTAATGCTTTCATATATTGAGCACGTTCGAAAGTACTTGGATTATCGACTTTTAGCTGGCTCATACTGCCCTGCATTTGAGCAACCGAAGAATATTCTTTCTCAGTAAGCCAATGGATCATTTCGCTTTCGATTTGTTTTAAATATTCGAGACCATTTTTTAAAAGAACTGAACAAAGCTGAGTAATATTAGCTCCAACTAAAAGCATTTTGATTACATCTTTTCCTGAGTGAATACCGCTTGTAGCAGCTAAATCAGCTTTGATACGTCCTTTAAGAATGGCAATCCATCTCATAGGAAGTCTCATAGCAGTGGAATGGCTCAATAACACATTTGGCTTTACTTCAAGAGCGTCTAAATCAATATCAGGTTGATAGAAACGGTTGAAGAGAACAAGTGCATTGGCACCAGCATCATCAAGACTGCGAGCCATATTCGCCATACTTGAAAAGAAAGGACTGAGTTTGACTGCGACAGGAATAGAAACGGCAGACTTAACAGCTTTAAGAATATCTACATATGTTTTTTCGACCTCTTGGCTTGTTAGATCGAAGCTTGTAGGTATGTAGTATATATTAAGCTCAATTGCATCAGCACCAGCTTCTTGCATCTTCTTTGCATATTCGGTCCAACCCCCTGTTGTAGTTCCATTTATACTTGCAATGATAGGAATCTGGACAGCTTGTTTAGCTTTATGAATGTGTTCAAGGTAATCTTCAGGACCTAAACGGTATTCGTCAGGTTCAGGAAAGAAGCTTGAAGCTTCAGCAAAGCTATGTTCTGTTACTGATGTATGATAGTAGAGTGCTTTTTGGTCGTGAATGATTTGCTCTTCGAATAAAGAATATAGCACAACCGCTGATGCTCCGTAATCTTCGGCTTTCTTAATATTGCTTATGTTTTCCGAAATAGGCGAAGCAGAAACAACAAGCGGAGACTTTAGAGTCATACCTAAATATTTTGTTTTTAAATCCATATTAATCTCCTTAAAATAATTATTCTTGACCGAATTTACGGGCAGCTAAATATTCATAAAATTTATATCTTTCGATTATATTTTTTTGAGCTTCTTCGAAATATTGTTTTGCAGCTTTTGGATTAATTTTTGTAAGCATTCTAAATCTTGTTTCAGAGTTTAAATACTCAATAACTGGAATTTTTGGAGGTTTGGAGTCCAAAGATAATGGATTCTCTCCATTTTTCAATTTATCAGGATTCCAACGGTACAAGAGCCATTGACCTGAATCAACAGCAAGCTTTTGTTGCTGTAGAGGTTTTTCCATATCAATTCCGTGAGCAATGCAGTGACAATAAGCTATGATAATAGAAGGACCATTGTAGGCTTCAGCTTCTAAGAATGCCTTCAATGTTTGTTCATCTCTTGCTCCCATAGCAACAGAAGCAACATAGACATTGCCATAGGATATAGCCATAAGCCCTAAGTCTTTCTTTTTAGTAGGTTTGCCACCGAATGAAAACTTAGCAATAGCACTCAAAGGAGTTGCTTTAGAAGTTTGTCCTCCAGTATTTGAATAAACTTCGGTGTCTAGAACAAGGATATTTACATCTTTACCGCAAGCAATTACGTGGTCTAAGCCACCATATCCAATATCATAAGCCCATCCGTCACCGCCGAGAATCCAAACGCTCTTTTTAACAAGGTAATCAGCGACTGTTAATAGACGAACAGATTCAGGTGAGTTGATTTGCGATAATTTTTGTTTTAGTATCTCAACTCTTTGTCTTTGTTCATAGATACCTGGTTCATCGCTTTGGTCAGCGTTAAGGATATCGTCAACAAGTTGCTCTCCAATAGCAGGAGCCATTTGCTTAAGCAATTCTTTTGCAATTGAATTTTGCTGGTCAATAGCTAATCTAAAACCAAAACCAAATTCGGCATTATCTTCGAATAAAGAATTAGACCAGGCAGGACCTCTATTATCTTTATTAACACACCAGGGAGTGGTTGGCAGGTTACCCCCATAGATAGACGAGCATCCAGTAGCATTGGCAATTATTGCTCTATCTCCAAATAGTTGAGACATAAGCTTCACATAAGGAGTTTCGCCACAACCAGCACAAGCACCAGAGAATTCGAATAAAGGACGTTGCACTTGCTGTTGGGTTATTCTTGAAACTTTAATATTATTTCTATCCATGTCAGGAATAGTCAAGAAGAATTCCCAATTCTTAGCTTCTTGATGGCGTAGAGGCATTTGTGGTTCCATGTTAATAGCTTTTAAGCTTGTATTTGTCTTGTTTTTAACGGGGCAAACTTCAACGCAAACGCCACAACCAGTGCAATCTTCTGGAGCCACTTGGATAGAATATTTTAGTCCTTTCCATTCTTTGTCTCTCGCGTCAGTATATTTAAATGTTTCTGGAGCGCCCTCAAGATATTTTTCTTCGAATACCTTAATTCTTAAAGTTGCATGAGGGCAAACCATAGTGCATTTACCACACTGGATACAGATTTCCTTATCCCAAACTGGAATTTGAAGAGCAATATTTCTTTTCTCCCATTGAGTAGTAGCAGTTGGAAATGTTCCATCGATTGGGAATGCACTTACAGGAATATCATCTCCTCTGCCAGCAATAATCTCGCCAACTACTTTTTTGACAAATTCTGGAGCATTCTCTGGAACGGGAGGACGTATATCGTATTTTGCAGTAATTTCATTGGGATAATTGACCAAATGTAAGTTTTCAAGAGTATTCTCAACTGCTCTTATATTCATATTTACAACTTCGTCGCCTTTTTTATAATAAGTCTTTCTGATTGAATTCTTAATAGCGTCAATAGCTTGTTCTTTGGGAAGAATTCCTGAAATGGCGAAGAAGCAAACCTGCATGATAGTGTTAATTCTGCGTCCCATTCCGCTTTCTTCAGCTACTTTTTGAGCATCAATTGTATAAAGTTTAATTTCTTTATTTATAATTGTTTCTTGCACTTTTTTTGGTAAATAGTCCCAAATTTCATCTTTTGACCAAGGAGTATTAACAAGGAAAGTTCCCCCTTTTTGGATATTGGTCAACATATCGTATTTTTCAAGAAAAACAGTTTGGTGGCAAGCAACAAAATTTGCTTTGCGTATTAAATATGGGGAACGAATAACTCTTGGACCGAAACGAAGATGGGAAACAGTCAAAGTTCCTGCTTTTCTTGAATCATATACAAAATAGCCTTGTGCATAGAAATCAGTATCATCTCCAATAATTTTTATTGTGTTTTTATTAGCACCAACTGTGCCATCGGACCCTAATCCATAAAACATTGCACGGACAACGTCGTCTGGTTCAATATCCCATTCAGGGTCGTAATCGAGACTTGTGTTTGTAACATCGTCGTTAATGCCAACAGTAAAATGATTTTTTGGATTATCGAGTTTTAAATTATCAAGAACGGCTTTAACCATTGTAGGTGTAAATTCCTTTGAAGAAAGTCCGTATCTTCCTCCTACAATTTTAGGCATATTTTTAATTTGTCCATAGCCTAAATTCATTCCTTCATGAATTGCATTGAGAACATCTTGGTATAATGGCTCACCAATAGCACCGGGTTCTTTTGTTCTATCTAATACAGCAATAGATTTAACAGTCTTAGGAATAGCTTCAATAAATCTTTTAATATCAAAAGGTCTATAGAGGCGAACTTTTATAATACCAACTCTTTCACCTTGATTATTTAGAAATTCGACAGTTTCGTGGGCTGTTTCACAGCCAGAAGCCATTAAAACTACTATTCTTTCTGCTTCAGGATGTCCAATATAATCAAACAAGTGGTATTGCCTACCTGTTAATTGAGCAAATTTGTCCATATTTTTCTGGACAATATCTGGACAGGCGTTATAGAATTTGTTAATAGTTTCACGATTCTGGAAAAAAACATCAGGATTTTGTGCTGAACCTCTTAAAACGGGATGGTCGGGAGACAAAGCTCTTCTGCGATGTTCAGCCACTAACTCATCGCTTATCATAGCTCTCATTATGTCTTCCGATACAAGTTCGATTTTCTGAACCTCGTGAGATGTACGGAAACCATCAAAGAATTGTAAGAAAGGAATTCTTGATTCAAGAGTAGAAGCTTGGTCAATAATGACAAAATCCATTACTTCTTGCACAGAAGCTGCTGCAGTCATAGCAAAACCAGTTGATCTTGCAGCCATAACATCGCTATGGTCACCAAAAATAGAAAGAGCGTGTGTAGCAAGAGTTCTTGCAGAAATATTAAACAAAGCTGGAGTAAGTTCTCCTGCTATTTTAAACATATTTGGTATTTTTAGTAATAGCCCTTGTGATGCAGTAAAAGTAGTAGTTAAGGCACCAGCTTGCAGGGATCCATGAACAGCTCCAGCAGCTCCACCTTCGCTTTGCATTTCTTGTACTATAGGTACGGTACCCCAAATGTTTTTAATACCTTTAGCAGCCCATTCATCAGCCCATTCTCCCATATTGGAAGATGGTGTGATAGGATAGATTGCACACACTTCATTTACTCTATATGCAGAATATGCAGCTGCTTCATTACCATCAATTGTTACAAATGTTTTATTTGACATTAAAAATACTCCTCAACTATAATATTTATTTTTTTTGGTAAAAAATTAATTTTCTTTCAATATGATATCGTCATAAATAGTTTCGAGTTGGAGCTTATGTTTAGCTTCTTCAGTAGATAATTTCATAAACAATGTCTTCATTCCTTCATCATCTGTGTCGTTAGATAATGCTAAATATAGATTTTTAGCTGCTTCTTCTCTTTTCATAGCAATTGCCAAAACTTCTTGAAAAGTCATTTCAGGATTTGGTTCGTTTGTAACCATATAATCGCTAATTTGAAGATTAGCTATTTTTTCAGGTGAAAAAGTAGTTACCTGACTTGGTGAAATACCTTGGAGAATTTGAACATGCCCACGTTCCATCATTTCTAAATCATGAAGGACAGCTTTGCTTGCTGTATCTTTTACAATCTTTTGAAGATTAAGATAAAATTCAACTGCTTCATGTTCCTTCTCAATGGCAAAATCTAATATTTCATAGAATTTTTCTTTTTCCATAACTTGGTACCCTAAATATTTTATTAAACAACATTAAAAAATACAAAGTTAATGAATAAGTTTAACATAAATATTAAAAAAATGTAATCAAAAAAAAAATATTTTTTTGTTCAATCCATAAAAATATATTATTTTGCAATTCTATATTTTATGAATTTGAAAAAACTATTTGTTAAGGTTATAAAATGTTTGCAATAGTCGAAATAGCTGGTGATCAATATAAGGTCTTTCCAGAACAGAAGTTAAAAGTGCCTCATATTAAAATAGACACAGGTAATATAGTCGAATTTAACAAAATTCTTGCTGTGAACGATGGAAATAATTTAAATATTGGAATGCCCTTTATAGAAGGTTCAATTACTGCTAAAGTCATTGGTAATGGTAAAAGCGACAAGGTGCTTGTATTCCATAAAAAGCGTCGTAAGGGCTATCAAAAGTTAAACGGACATAGACAAGAATATACTATAATTGAAATTCAGGATTTTAACATACCTGGATTTGAGTATAAAAAGCAATTACAAGCAACTAAAGAAATTGCGGAAGACCATAGCTTAGATTTAAATCCTACCGATGAGTTTGATAATTTTGAAGTTAAAGATAGCGAATTACTAAGCGAAACAGAGGATAATGCTTTTCAAGATTTAGAAGATACTGAAAATTTTGATATTGATTTAGATAAAAAAGAAAAATAATATAAAAGGAGTTTGTTATGGCTCATAAAAAAGGTGGTGGTTCATCGCGAAACGGTAGAGACTCTCACGGACAAAGACGTGGGATTAAGAAATTTGGTGGTGAATTTGTAACTGCAGGAAACATAATAGTCCGTCAATGTGGAACCAAATATCATCCTGGTGAAAATGTTGGTCTTGGAAGAGACTACACAATATTTGCACTTATTGATGGCAAAGTAAAATTCGAAAAAAAATTCAACGACAAAATGCATATATCAGTAGAACCCAATTAATTCTACATGCCTCTTCGGTATTTTCCTCCTATTTCATACAGGACTTGTGTAATTTGCCCCATTGAAGCATATTCAACAGTATTGAGTAGTTCTTCAAAAATATTTCCATTAGAGAGAGCTACTTGTTTAAGTTTATTAAGAGCATTCTCAATTTTATCTTTATTTTTATCTTGAAAATCCTTCAATTGTTTTAGTCTTTTTTGCTTTTCTTCATCAGTAGCTCTTGTTATTTTCATATTATCATATGGATTTACAGCATCTTCTCGAATAAATTTATTTACTCCGATTATTGGATATTCTCCTGTTTGTTTTAGGTATTCATAATACATTGATTGTTCTTGTATCTTTGAGCGTTGATATTGTGTTTCCATTGCACCAAGCACTCCTCCACGTCGAGATAAACGGTAGAATTCGTCCAAAACAGCTTCTTCTACAAGGTCAGTTAATTCTTCAATTATAAATGAGCCTTGATTGGGGTTTTCATTTTTTAACATACCGAACTCGTTCGATAGGATCATTTGTATAGCCATAGAGCGACGAACTGACTCCTCTGTAGGAGTAGTAACAGCTTCATCGTAAGAATTAGTATGTAACGAATTGCAATTATCATAGAAAGCAAGTAGCCCTTGCAAAGTAGTTCGGATATCATTAAAATCTATCTCCTGTGCGTGTAGAGAGCGACCTGAAGTTTGTATATGGTATTTTAATCTCTGACTTTTATCGTTTGCTCCATATTTATTTTTCATTGCGATAGCCCAAATCCTTCTTGCGACACGTCCTATAACAGAATATTCAGGATCCATTCCATTAGAGAAAAAGAAGGATAGATTGGGAGCAAATTCATCAACTTGTAAACCGCGATTCAAGAAATACTCAACATAAGTAAAGCCGTTAGCAAGAGTAAATGCTAATTGTGTTATTGGATTTGCTCCTGCTTCGGCAATATGATAGCCACTAATACTCAGTGAGTAATAATTTCTAATATTATTTTTAGATAAATATTCTTGCAAATCTCCTATAAGCTTCATTGCAAAATCTATAGAGAAAATGCAAGTATTTTGCCCTTGATCTTCTTTTAGCATATCTGCTTGTACTGTGCCGCGAAGCTTTCGAAACGTCTCTATTTTGAATTTTTCTTTTTCTTCATCGCTTAATTCAATTCCTTTTTGCTTGAGTTTTTGTAATTCCCGCTTATATGCTACCATAAAATAAAAAGCTACCATAATAGGAGCAGGTGCGTTAATAGTCATAGAAACAGAAGTTAATGGATCGGTCTGGTCAAAACCTTTTAAAAGAATATCCATATCATCAATTGTACAAATAGAAACTCCACTCTCTCCAATTTTTCCATAAATATCAGGGTCTATCGCAGGGTCTTCACCGTATAAAGTAATTCCATCGAAAGCGACAGATAATCTCTTTGCTTTATCGGCTTGGCAGAGGTAATGGAATCGCTTATTTGTTCTTTCTGGACCTCCTTCGCCTGCAAATTGACGCTTGGGGTCTTCGGTTGTTCTTTTAAATGGAAATACACCAGCTGTAAATGGAAATTCCCCAGCAAGGTTTTCTTTATAGAAGAACCTAACTAATTCTTTCCAAGATTCATATTTTGGGAGAGCTATTTTGGGAATCATTGTCCCTGATAAAGATTTATGAAATAACTCAATGTTAAATTCTTTATCTTGTATCTTATATTTTAAATTCTCCTGTTTAAAACATTCTTTTTTTTCATTCCATCCTGAAAGAAAGGATTTTGCTTCAGAAGATAGTAATTCCCATTTCTTTTCGAAGCTCTCTTTTAATACAGCCATAGCACTGGGTTCCTCAATTTGTTTAATGCTTTCTTTTATAGCATAGGCATCGTTTGCTATGTTAGCTTGCTCTTCAGCATATTCTTTATATTTCTTTATAGTATCAGCTATTTCAGCTAAATAATTGACCCTTCTTGTATTAATCAAACCGAAATTTCTAACAAGATTTGTAGGAAGAAAATCAATCATTTGACTATCTTCCTCATAGTTCCCTTTTTTTTGTTCTTTTAGCAGGTTTAATATTGTTTTAAAAAGCTTATTTATTCCGTGATTATTAAATTGATTACTACTCGTAGCAAAAATTGGTAAATCGAGCTCTTCTAATTTTTTATTATGAGGTGCTTTTATTTGGTGAGTCCTCAAATAGTTGATTATTACTTCTCTTAGAGCATCTTCAGAACCTATTTTTTCGAATTTGTTTATAACAATAAAATTAGCAATATCAAGCATATCAATTTTTTCGAGTTGAGTGGGAGCTCCAAATTCAGCAGTCATAACGTAAATAGAATAATCAGTAATTTCGGAAACACTGCTGTCGCCTTGTCCAATTCCGCTTGTCTCAACGAATATAATATCGAACCCACAAGATTTTAATACTTCGATAGAATCGTGAACTGCCATACTTAGCTCGTTGCTACTTTGCCTCGTTGCAAAACTTCTAAAAAACACTCTATCATTATAAATTTGATTGTATCTTATTCTATCTCCCAATAATGCACCTCCAGAAGTGCTTTTGGTTGGGTCAATGGCTAAAACGCCAATATTTACATTTTTTGTAAAAGAAAGAAATCTACCGATAAGCTCGTCTATAACTGAACTCTTGCCACTCCCTCCGGTTCCTGTTACACCAAGTACTAAGGATTTCTTTTTATCATAATTTTTATAGAGAAGCCTATTTTTTTCTAATTTATCGGGTGTATTTATATTATATTCAATATAACTTATCTGTTGAGCGATTGAAAAATGATCTGAGATATTATTTTTTTCAATTATTTCAGCATTAGGTATAAAACCGTTTTCTATCTTTTTTTTATATTCATTAATTCTTCGAATAATATCGTCGGCAATCCCATCAATTCCAATTTTTTGACCTTCAACAGCATGATAAAGCTTACAAACACCATATTCTTCCAATGCTTTTATTTCGGAAGGTAAAATAACTCCGCCTCCACCACCAAAAATAAGTTTGTTCGAGGCTCCTTTTTCTTTTAGAGAATCTACAAGGAATTTGAAATATTCATTATGACCACCTTGGTAAGAGCTTATCAAAAGAGCATCTACATCTTCTTGAAGTGCAACGGTTACAACTTCCCTCACGGAACGGTTATGTCCTAAATGGATAACTTCAGCCCCTCTTTTTTGTAATAATCTCCTAAACAAATTGACAGATACATCGTGTCCATCGAATAAAGAAGTAGCTGTAAGAAGCTTTATCTCGTTCATAAATAATTCCTAAATAAAATGAAAAAAATTATTTTATCAACGATCTCGAAATAACAAGACGTTGAACTTCGCTTGTTCCTTCATAAATTTCTGTAATTCTGGCATCTCTTAGGTAGCGTTCAGCATTAAAATCTTCAGTATAGCCATAGCCTCCATGAATTTGGATGCATTTATTAGCACAGAAAGATGCAACTTCTGAAGCTTTTAGTTTAGCCATTGCAGATTCAATTGAGTATGGTAACCCTTTGTCTTTTAACATTGAAGCTCTATAAGTCAATAGCCATGCAGCTTGATATTCAGTCCACATATCAGCAAGCATCCATTGTATAGCTTGGAATTCGCAGATTGGTTGGTCGAACTGTTTGCGTTCTTTGGAGTATTTAATAGCATCTTCAATAGATGCACGGGCAATACCTAAAGCTTGAGATGCAATGCCGAGTCGTCCTCCATCGAGAGTAATCATAGCTATTTTGAAACCTTTGTTCACTTCTCCAAGTAGATTTTCTTTTGGTATTTCTACATTTTCGAGTATAATTTCTGTTGTTGAAGAAGAACGAATTCCTAATTTTTTCTCGACTTTCCCAATAGAATAGCCAGGAGTATTACTTTCAACGATAAAAGCAGAAACACCTCTTGTTTTCAAGGAAGGTTCAGTCGAAGCAATTAGCACAAAAATATCAGCTTCTTTGCCATTAGTAGCAAAGAGCTTAGAACCGTTCAAAATCCATCTATCCCCGACAAGTTTGGCAGTTGTTTTTGTTGCACCTGCATCGGAACCAGCACCTGCTTCAGTCAAGGAAAAGCTACCAATTTTTCTTCCTGATAATAAATCAGGTAAATATCTTTGCTTTTGTTCTTCGGTCCCAAATCTGTAAATGGGGTCGCAAACAAGAGACGAATGTGCAGAAATAATCACACCGGTTGAAGCACACCACCTCGAAATTTCTTCGATAGCTATCATATATGAAACAAAATCCATACCAGCTCCGCCATATTCGACAGGGTAAGCGATACCCATAAGTCCAAGTTCTCCCGCTTCCTTTATTATTTCGGCTGGGAAGCGATGATTTTTTTCGTTATTAGATGCTACTGGCGCTATTTTTTCTTTTGCGAATTTAGCTACCATTTCTTTCAGCATCTGTTGTTCTTCAGTTAAAAAGTAATCCATTATTACCTCTTGGTGTTAAAAAAATAATATTATTTTGTAAAAATATACTTATTTCATATATTTACCAAAAATTAATAAAAAATTCTTATGTTACAAACTTAATAAAAAGCATTTTTATTTTCTATATAAATTATGTGGAGTTTTAATGGATATTAACAAAAATTTGTCGGAAGAACAAATACTTTTAAGGCAGACAGTTAGGAAATTTGCCGAAGAATTTATTTACCCTAAGATTAAAGAACTCGATGAAGCAGAAGAGTTTTCTGTAGAAATAACAAAAGAAATGGCTAAGATGGGATTCCTTTCAGCATTTCTACCTGAAAAATATGGTGGATGTGGGCTTGATTATGTATCCTATATTATTGTTGTTGAAGAAATATCCCGTATTGATGGTTCTCAAGGGGCTACAGTAGCTGCTCACAACTCGCTTGGAGTGGGTCCTCTATACTACTATGGCAACGAAGAGCAAAAGATGAAATATCTACCTAAAATAGCATCTGAAGGTTATTTATGGGGTTTTGGTTTAACTGAACCAGAAGCTGGTTCAGATGCTGGTAATACAAAGACAACAGCTGTTCTCGACGGAGATGAATGGGTTCTAAATGGTTCCAAGATATTTATTACAAATGCTTCTACAGATATTACTTTAGGGTCAACAGTATTAGCTGTAAGTGGAACTCTTCCGAATGGTAAGAAAGAATTGAGTTGTTTCATAGTTGAAAACGGAACAAGGGGTTTTACAGCAAAACCTATGAAGAAAAAGATGATGTGGCGCTCATCAAATACAAGCGAACTTTATTTTGAAGATTGCAGAGTGCCAAAAGAAAATCTTCTTGGTAAAAGAGGAGATGGTTTCAAGCAAATGCTTGGAACATTAGATAATGGGCGTCTATCAATTGCAGCAATGGGTCTTGGATTGGCTCAAGGTGCTTTTGATTATGCACTAAGATATGCAAAACAAAGGAAACAATTCGGGGTGCCAATTTCTACATTTCAGACTACTGCGTTTAAACTTGCTGATATTGATATGGGTGTCGAATTAGCAAGGAACTATCTTTATGAGGTTTGTCGAATGCTCGATAAAGGTGAAAAAATCACAAAAGAGGGAGCTATTGCAAAGCTTTATTGCTCGGAATTGGCTCATATGGCTGCAAATCATTGCGTTCAAATACTTGGTGGTTATGGTCTTATGAAAGAATATGATGCAGAGCGATATTATCGAGACCAAAAACTTTTGGAGATTGGCGAAGGGACATCCGAGATTCAGCGATTAGTTATATCAAGAATGATAGGATGTTACGATTAATCTTTAAGTAGATCTGGTCTTAGTCGCTTTGTTTTTTCTAAAGATTTTTCGTATCTCCATTGAAGAATTTCTTTGTGGTTACCACTTAATAATACTTGAGGGACTTTATATCCTCTAAAATCTGCAGGCCTCGTATACCAAGGGGGATCTAACAATCCATTTTGAAAAGAGTCTTCTAAAGCAGATTCAGAATTTCCAAGAACACCTGGAACAAGACGTATAATAGAATCCATTAATACCATTGCAGGCAACTCACCACCACTTAATACATAATCACCAATTGATATTTCCCTTGTTACGAGGACATCTCTTATTCTTTGGTCAATTCCTTTATAATGGCCAGCAAGCAAGATGAGATTTTTTTTCAAAGAAAGTTCGTTAGCAATATTTTGATTTAGCTTTTCACCATCAGCAGTCATAAATATAATTTCGTCGTAATCTCTTTCAGCTTTTAGAGTTTCTATACACTTAAACACAGGTAGACACTGAATAATCATACCTGCACCTCCTCCAAAAGGAGCGTCATCAATATGACGGAACCTATCCTCTGCGTAATTGTGAAGATTATGAAGAAATATAGACACAATGCTTTTTTCGCAAGCAATTTTTATAATACTTGCTTGCAGAATACTGCTAAACATATTAGGAAATGCTGTTACAATATCTAATCTTAATTGGCACATAGTAATTTTATTTTTATGCAAATTATTAAATTTTTGTTATTTTTGAAAAAAATTAATGGTGAAAAATATGGATGAAAAAAAGATTCAATCAAAAGGACAAACAAAACCAACTTCACAACAAGCAAAAAAATTGCAAGTAAGTCAAGTACCTTCCAAAGCAAAAAACATAAGTAAAAAAGAAACTGTAACTTGGAACTTTCCTTTTACTAAAAAGAATTTCATTATAGCAGGCATTGGGCTTGTTGTTATTATCATTGGATATATTTTAATGGCAACTGGCATAAGCAATCAACCTGCTCTTGAATCAGGAACTCCTTGGAATAACCCATTTGCAGTTACTGTCGCGCCAATTCTTTTATTAATAGGATATTGTATCATTATTCCCTATTCAATCATAAAGTATTTTGGCAAAAACAAAGATTCTGAACAATAATTTTCAAAGTATTAATTGAGTATTCTTTCTATTTTAAATAAGCAAACAAAAGCTGGTTATATTGCTATTGTAGGATTACCTAATGCTGGCAAGTCTTCATTATTAAATGCTATTCTTGGAACTAAATTATCAATAGTAACATCAAAACCTCAAACAACAAGAAAAAGCGTTATTGGAATACATACTACTAATAATGCTCAGCTGATATTCATAGATACACCTGGAATTTTAAAGCCTAATTATGAACTTCAAGAGATTATGGTCTCATATCTTAAGGAAGCAATTTCAAGTTCTGATATTATTGCTTTAATTATTGATTCGAGCGATTTTGCAAATTCATTATCATTAATACCAAAAGAAATTTTTTATAATTTAAAAAATAGTGATAAGCCAATTATAGCAATACTAAGCAAAATAGATAAATTAAAAGATACTAAACTCGTTCTACCACAAATTCAAAAGCTTTCAGAAATGGAATTATTTCGAGATATTGCTCCAATATCTTCAACCAAAAACGCTGGTATAAAGGAATTAATAGACTTATTTATTAATTATCTCCCTTCCCAAGACTTCTTATTCGACCCTGAAGATATTTCAACACAGAACGAAAGATTTTTTGTTGCTGAAATAATTCGAGAGAAAATATTCCAATACTTCAAAGAGGAAATACCTTACTCTTCAGACATTAATATTGAGCAATTTAAAGAAAGAATAAGTGGGAAATGGTATATCTCAGCTTCAATTATCATAGAACGCCAGTCCCAGAAAGGTATAATAATAGGAGCAAAAGGTGCAAAAATCAAACAAATAGGTGAAAAAGCAAGGGCGGACATCGAAAAGCTTTTAGGCAAGCCTGTTTTTCTCGAGCTTTTCGTTAGAGTTCGTGAAGGATGGAGGGATGACAAGGATGAACTAAAAGAATTTGGATACTAATTTTCTTTTTTTTCTTATTATTTACATATTTTTGCATTTTACTTTTTTTAAAACATCTTAATTATGAAATATCTGAATAAAACAACTGCTTCAATTCTGATTTTTGTTATTTCATTAATTGTTTATATTATTACCCTTGCACCAGGCTTAATGTTTACAGATAATGGAGAGCTTGCAGGTGTCTGCGTTACTTTCGGAGTTGCTCATCCAACAGGGTATCCTCTATTTACAATTTTAGGTCACCTTTGGTCTTTGATACCTTTTCCTTTTAGTAAGATATATTCCTTGAATTTGTTCTCTGCAATACTTGTTTCCCTTGCCAATTATGTTTTTTTCCATATTATATATAATATAATTAATTACTTAAATCAAAAAGCTCAATTACTTAATTTATCTCAACAAAAAAAAGACAAAGCTAATTTAAAAAATAATCGAAAACAAGAAAATTTCTCGTTAAATGAGGGTCAAATAACTCTTACAGCAATGTCAGTTGCTTTAATGTTTGCCTTTGCTCGAACAATATGGGAACAGGCTACATATTTAGAAGTTTATTCTTTGCAAATTTTTATATTTAATCTTATCATTTGGTCATTTATTAAGTCTGCAATTGAACGCAATTTACAGCAAAGATATTTGATTTTGACTGCACTTTTTATCGCTCTTGGATTGGCTAACCACCTTACAGTAATTTTAGTCCTACCTGCTCTTGTTATATCCTACTTCATTATAACACAAAAAGTCAATATACCATTAAAAAATAAAATTCTTTTCTTATTACTTTTAGGCATTATAGCTTTGTTTGGTTTTTCACTTTATATAGTTCTTATTATACGAAGTAGTGCTGAACCATTATTTAATTGGGGAGGAGTATCAAGGGGTTTCGAAAAATTTTGGTATCATATTAGCGGTAAGCAATATCAGGTCTGGATGTTTTCAGGAGAAAGTATTGCAAGAAATCTGAAAAGACTTATTGAAATAATACCTTGGCAAGTAGCTTGGATTGGATTAGCATTTACCATTTGGGGTATTATCTATACTATTAAAAATTGGTTTATGCTTTTTATATTTTTATTATGCATCGTAGTCTTTTGCATCTTATATTCAATGAATTATTCGATAAATGATATAGATTCGTATTTTTCAGCTGCATTTATAGGGATTTTATTATTTACCGGCATTGGTATCTTTGCAACAGTTAAATACCTAAAACAGTATTACCCTATCGTTTTCTTATTTCCTATTCTCTCCTTAGGACTGAACTTTACTGCTAATAATAATTCTCAAAATGAACTCGTTCCAGAATACACAAAAATTCTTATAGAAAACGCTCGCCCTAATGCATTGATCATTTCACGTCAATGGGACTTTTGGATACCTGCATTTTGGTATATGCAAAAGATTGAAGGTTATCGAAGTGATGTGGTTTTAATCGAAAAGGAATTAATCCGAAGAACTTGGTTTTTAAACCAACTTAAGCATTGGTATCCAGACGTTTGCAAGCCATGTGAAAAGCAAACAGAAATATATCTAAAATATCTTGAAATGTTCGAAAGAGATGAGCTTAAATCTAAAAATAATATAATTGGTATTCAAAAATCTTTTGAAAACCTAATTAATTGCTACATTGATAGCAATTTTAACAAGAGGCCAATTTACATTACCGCTGATATATATGCCGAAGATGAGAAAGGCGGGAACAAAGATTTAGCTATTGCAAATCAATATTATAAAATACCTGAAGGCTTAGCCTTGAGACTTGAAAAAAGTGATTCGAATCACGTTATTTCCATTGATAATATAAATTTATCTAAATTTATAGAATCATATCAGTATTATAGAAAAAGTGGAAATACAAATTTTTTAATCGAAGGAATTAAGGATGCTGTTTTGCAATGCCTTGTTCAACAGATTGGCTTTTATTGTCAGACTCATAACCAACTTCAAACTGCCATAAGTGCTGTAAATTTAGCAATTTCGCTCGATCCTGAGAACAAAAAGCTTCGTAGCATTAAATACAATCTCGAAAAACTCCAATCAAGTAAATAGTTCTCTATAAACTCGATGACCATACTTCGAAAAGTTTTCGAAGTATCCTGTGAACCATTGATTCAAAAGAATGCCATTTTTTTTCGAGAGAAGGATATCCTCAAGATTTTCAATTCCTCCTGTCCTTATTACATAGAACTCTTTGCTTAGATTTTTTCTTTCTAAATACTTAACAGCTGAGGAGCAAAGCAGTAGAGATTTTTCTTTTAAAGGTTTTCCGCTTATTCCTCCTCCAAATGTTTGATAAAAATAACTGTATATTTTTTTTTCTTTTGTGTCAATCTCATCAAGAAATAAGTTATAGTTTGTTGATGTATTTCCAAAATTTATACCATCAAAACCTAAATCTAATAGAGCATCAATTAAAAGATATAGTAGCTCGATTTCTGTATCAATTGAGAATTTTACGATTACAGGCAAGTTCCTCATTCTTTTTCTCAAATAATTTGAAGAAATAAATTCCAGGCGATAAATCAAATCTGAAATAATATCTTTGCTTAAGTTATTATGAGCTTCAAGATTTGGACAGCTTTCATTTAGTTCAATAAAGTCAACATTAGCTTTTTCAAATAATTTTAGTCCTTCGACACAACCATAAAGAGCGTCCATATTGCTTAAATCAGGAGAGTTTGAAAGGCTTGTGCCAATAGGGCATCCTTGGATTTTTTCTACTTTAGAAAGCTTTTTAGCAAGTATTTCATTTCCCGGATTTGGAAGTCCCATCCAATTTAGTGCTGTTCCACTTCTTGGCAGAGGAACAAAAGGATGGATAATAGCTTTTTTGCGATTACCTTTTCTTGCTACTGAAGTGGTGGTGCCGGCTAAATAGGCACCTGCACCTTGAAGGGCAATCGTTCTGTAGCCATCGCCTGTCTTAAACATACCCGCAGAATTAAATAAAGGAACTGAAAATTCAATATCCCATAATTTAACTGAATGGTGTTTTGCCGCTCTGAAAGGCTTGGGTTCCTCATTGCAAAATCTATTTAGGAAAAATTTTCTTCCATAAGAATAAATTCCTGTATAGAGAAAGGATGGAAGGAAAGTCGCCAATTTTCTAATAGAACGATCAGTTTTAGATAACAACTCTGCTGTAGTCATTACGACTTTTCAAATTTTTATTAATTAATAAACAAAAATTAAGCAATTTTTAGCATTTTTGCATTATTATTTTGTCAATATAAAGTAACAATAATGCAAAGAAGAGATTTTATTGAAGGATTAGCAATATCAGGTATTTTACTTTTTCTTAGTCCGAAACATTCTTTTACAAAATTTTTATCTTATGATTCCCGAGACTATATTGATAATAAAACAAAGGAAATTTTTAATTCTATAATATCCCTTGCTCAACGACAAAAGTGGTATAAGCTAAATATCAATAAGATAATTATAAAAATTGCAACATACTTGCTCAATAGTCCTTATCTTGCTAACCCACTCGAAGGTGACGAAGAAATATGTAGAATTGACATGCGTGGTTTCGACTGCGTTACGCTTATGGAGACTTGTCTCGATATGGCAAGGATTATTAAGAAGCAAAAGTATTCTCTAGATGATTTAATTCAAGAAATTACTTATACAAGATATAGAGAAGGGAAAATAATTGATTATACCTCACGATTGCACTATACTGCCGATTGGATATTTGATAATATTGAGAAAAAAGTAATTGAAGATAAAACTCAGAAAATAGGAGGCATTCCTATTGTTTTCAATTTAAGCTTTATGTCTAATAATCCTAATTATTATCTTTCTTTGAAAAATAATCCAGAATTGATTAATAAGATTAAAGAAATCGAAAAAAAAATAAATACAAGAACATATTACTATATACCTAAAGCGCAAGTTGCTTCTGCAGAAAAAGAGTTGAACAGTGGAGATATTATAGCATTTGTAACCAGCAAGGCAGGCCTTGATTATTCTCATATTGGAATAGCTATAAAGATGAAAAAAGAAACAAGATTACTGCACGCTTCATTAAAAAATAAAAAGGTAATGATAGATACATCTATTTATAATTACATAAAAAACATATCAACAAACATTGGTATCACTGTTCTCAGTCCTTTAAACCCAATTTAAAATGCATCTACTTAATAGTATAAAGTCATACAGATCAGAATTCTGGCTTATCAATGCTTTACAATTTGTTGAGAAACTTGCCTATACATCAATGCTCTGGCAGATGCCAATTTATATAGCCCAGAAGAATATTGAGGGAGGTTTGCAATGGGGACAAGAAATCAAAGGAACGATATTCCTTGTCTGGGCAATAGTTCAAAATATAACACCAATTTTTACTGGGGGTCTTCCAATTAAATTTGGGTACAAAAAAGTCTTTATTTTTGCTTTCGTTTTGATATTCTTCGGATATATGGGATTAGCCACTCAGAAAGAAATTATTCCTTTTACTATATCTGTTTTAATTATTGGTGTTGGCTCAGGTATCTTAGTGCCAACAATTCAAGGTTCTTTAGCTAGTATAATGAATTATAAAAATCAAGCTTCTGGCTGGGGAATTTATTTTATGTTAATTAATATCTCTGTTTTAATAGGTGGAATACTTTCTAAATATATAAAAAATCTTGGATGGGAAATATTATTTCTTTTTAGTGCTATAATGACTTTGCTTAATCTTATAATTATTCTAATATTATTTAAAAATAAAATTCATAATACTACCTACAATCTTAAGAATATTTTCACAGATGGATTAATGATTTTAAAAGAAAAGCCTGTTTTAGCGAAATTTCTGTTTTTTATGGCTGGTTTCACAATAGTATATATGCAATTCTATGAAACGCTTCCTAATTTTATAGTAGATTGGACTGATAGCTCATCAATTGTTTTTTCCTTTTCTTTACCTGAATTTATGCTTATGGATACACCTTTAGGGAAAATGTTATCTTACGAATGGTTACTAAACATCAATTCGATATTAATAATATTATTTGTAGTATTTATTTCTTCTTATGTTTTCCCACAAAAAAATATCAAAAGTATTATTGTAGGTATTATTTTAGCTTCAATAGGATTAATAATTTGTAGTTCAACAATGTTGGGTTCAGTCTTAGTTATAGGTATAATTATTTACACATTTGGTGAAATGCTTGTTAATCCAAGATTTCATAAATTCTTTGCAATAGTCTCACCTTTAGAATATAAATCTATTTATATGAGCTTTATTAAAATATCTTTTGCTATAGGATTAGGTCTTGGTGGAATTCTTGGAGGCATAGTCTATAAGCATTTAGGAGAGAAAGCTTCTCTTGCACAAGCTTATCTCTTGGATAAATTTAATTTAGACACAAGTATCAATGATTCTTTTCTAAAATTACAAGAATTATTGAAACTCGATGCTCTGAGTGCGACAAAACTTTTATGGGATTATTATCACCCATACGTAGTTTTTTATCCCTTTGCAATAATAGGGTTATTGTCTGTTATAGGTCTTTTTTCAATAAGAAAAAAGATTTTTCAAAATAATAATTAAGAGCAACCACTTGTATAGCCACAATCCTCGCAAACCGTACAAGCACCGTTTCTTCTAACTCTTATGGAACCACAGTTCTCGCATTGTTCGCCAGTATAACCAATTTTTTTAGCATCACTTGGTTTATATTGAGAGCCGTTTTTATTTCTATGGGTAACCTGAACAGTATGATTATTTATGTCTTGCTCTGGGAAATTTATTGCTTCATATTCAGAACTATTTTTATTACCATTCTCAGTTTGAATTTCCTTCTTTGTCGAAGGACCATTAGCTACGAGCTTAATGCCATTTTTTTCATTAGGATATTCGTCAACGGCTTTTTCGTGAACGAAATCAGTTCTTCCAAGATAATCGTAACCAATTGAGCGAAAGACATAATCCAGTATAGAAGTAGCATATTTAATAGCTTCGTGGCCAACAACAACTCCAGAAGGATCGAACCTTGTGAAGACAAAGGAATCAACAAGTTCTTCTACTGGTACACCATATTGAAGAGCTTTTGAAGCAAGCACAGCAAAGCAATTTAAAAGCCCTTTAAAGGAAGCACCTTCTTTGTACATATCAATAAAAATTTCGCCGAGAGAACCATCTTCGTACTCTCCGGTTCTGAGATATACTTTATGACCACCTACGTATGCTTCGCGGACAAACCCCTTACGTTTTTTGGGAAGGCGAACTCGCTCTGGTTGATAGACTATTCTTTCGATAATTTTTTCTTGGACTTCTTTTGGCCCTATCCTTTCATCGAGAGTATTCTCATCACCTAACATCACTACTTCATCTAAATCACGGTAATTAGTAGTATTCAATGGTTGAGAAAGCTTTGAACCATCGCGATAAATCGCAATAGCTTTCAGCATCATTTTCCAAGAATCCATATATACATTGCCTATTTCGTTAACACTTGCCTCAGCTGGCATATTAACAGTTTTAGAAATAGCTCCAGTTATAAAAGGTTGTGCAGCAGCCATTATTTTAACGTGAGCCATATATTGAATATAACGCTTTCCGTTTCTTCCGCAACGATTAGCAGTATCGAAAATGGGTAGATGCTCTTCTTTCAAATGGGGAGCACCTTCGAGCATCATTGTACCACATACATAATCGTTTGCTTTATCTATTTCTTCATTACTAAAACCGAGAGCTGTCAACAAATCGAAATTAGGATTAGATATTTGTTCCTCAGAAAAACCAATTTTTTTGAGGAAATCGGTGCCGAGAATATATTTATTAAAAGCAAATCTTAAATCGAAAACACTCTCCAGTTGACTTTCTATTATTTTTATTTCTTTTTCTGTAAATCCTTTTTCTTTTAATTTGCTTTTGTTAATCGTTGGACAACCAGTTAAGGTTGCAGTTCCTTTACAATACTTTTCAATATCTTCAATTTGTTTTGCTGTGTATTTTAGTTTTTTCAGGGCAATATGAACTGACTGATTTACAATCTTGAAATATCCACCTCCGGATAGTTTTTTGAATTTTACGATTGCGAAATCGGGTTCTATTCCAGTTGTATCGCAATCCATAACTAAGCCGATAGTTCCAGTGGGAGCCAGCACAGTAACCTGAGCATTTCTAAAGCCATATTTTCCACCATTTTCGAGAGTTTTGTCCCAAATATTTTGAGCAGCTTTGAGCAAATAGTCTGGACAGTATTTCTCATCAATACCCATAGGTTTGATTTCCAAACCCTCATATTCCTCAGAAGGTGAATTATAAGCGGCACGCCTATGGTTTCTTATAACCCTTAGCATATCTTCTTTGTTAAGCTCGTATTTATTGAAAGCACCGAGTTCTTTAGCCATTTCTGCTGATGTATTGTATGCTTCTCCAGTCATAATAGCTGTTATAGCTCCAGTTATAGCCAATGCTTCTGGTGAATCATAAGGAATACCACTTACCATAAGCAACGTACCAAGATTAGCATAACCAAGACCAAGTGTCCGAAAGTCATAGCTTAATTTTGCCATATTTTTTGAAGGGAACTGTGCCATTAAAACAGATATTTCAAGCACAACAGTCCAAATACGGATAGCATGTTTGAAATCTTCGACCAAAAATCGGCTTTTTTCTGTATCGAAAAATTTCATTAGGTTTAGACTTGCTAAGTTGCAAGCTGTATCATCGAGAAACATGTATTCACTACAAGGATTACTTGCTTTTATTTCTCCAGATTTGGGGCAGGTGTGCCATTCGTTTATTGTAGAATGGAACTGAAGGCCAGGGTCAGCACATTTCCAAGCTGATAAACATATTTTTTGCCAAAGGTCTCGAGCTTTGACTGTTTTGTGTATCTGTCCGTCTGTTCTTCTTTTTAAATCCCATGTTTTATCTTCTATTACAGCTCTCATAAAATCGTTAGTTACACGAATAGAGTTATTAGAGTTTTGTCCACTAACAGTATTATATGCTTCACCTTCGTAATGTGTATTATATTCCTCGAAGTTCAGTTGAGTATAACCTTGTTCAACTAATGACAGTACTCTTAAAATTATCGAAAGAGGTATTCCTCTATTAAGAGCTTTTTTTATTAAATCATTAAGTTTTTTATTTACATTTCTATCAGTTCCATTTTCTAACGCCTCTTTAAGGATAGCATTTAAGAATGTCTTAACAATTCTCGAACCAGTAACTAAAGCAGCAACTTTTTCTTCCTCTTTGGCTTTCCATTCAATAAAAGATTCAACATCGGGATGGTCAATATCAACAATAACCATTTTTGCTGCACGCCTTGTTGTCCCACCTGATTTAATAGAACCAGCAGCCCTATCGAAAATCTTGAGGAAACTCATTAATCCAGAAGATTTTCCACCTCCAGATAATGGCTCTGACTCACCGCGTAGATTAGAAAAATTAGTGCCTGTACCACTTCCAAATTTAAAAATTCTTGCTTCCCTACGAACCAAATCGAAAATGCCTCCTTCGTTAAGTAAATCGTCTTCAATTGATTGAATGAAGCAAGCGTGGGGCTGTGGACGAGAATATGCATCTTTCGATTCGACTACTTTGTCTTGCTTTTCATCAAAATAATAATGTCCTTGTTTTCTTCCAGCAATTCCATATGCATAATTAAGGCCAGTGTTAAACCATTGAGGTGAATTAGGAGCCCCCATTTGATTAATTAACATATAAACAAGTTCGTCATAAAAAATCTCAGCATCTTTAGGTGTATGGAAATAATTGTATTTAATTCCCCAATCCTGCCAAGTTCCTGCTAATCTATGAGCTACTTGCTTTATTGAGTTTTCAGAACCGAGTATTTGCTTTCCATCTTTATCCAAGATGGGTTTTCCGTTTTCGTCATATTGGGGAACCCCAGTCCTTCTCATATATTTCTGAGCTAAAATATCGGAAGCCATTTGAGACCAATGAGCAGGAACTTCAATATTATCAGCTTCAAAAACAACTGAGCCATCTGGATTTCTTAGTATAGAGCTTCTTTTTTCATAAGTAAACATACTATATACATCTATACCTTCTTTGGTAAATCTACGTTTGAATTTCATTTATAAGTCCTAAGAAATAAATTAAATAAGAAAAATAAAATATATAATAGTATCTCTATTTTATAGAATAATCTATTGTAACAACTGCTTTTACAGATTTTTCAATTGTATTAACATCATACTGCCCCCAGTCGGATACCTCAATAGAATTCGGAGCAGTAATCTGAAAAACGCCCTGATTGGCTGATCGTAACGAACCGACAGAACTCCCACTACTTTTTGCAAGTTGTTCTGCTCTATTTCTTGCATCTTTTGCAGCTTCGCTTAGCATATCAATCTTAAGTGAGTTGATGTCAGAATAAAAAAAGGAAGGTGGATGAGAGTTTATCTCAATTCCCTCTTGAATTAACGAGGTTGACTCATTAGCAATGTTTTCTATTAGCAAGACATTTTTTGAACCTATACTAATGTTTTGAGTAAGCACGTAGCCTTCAATAACATTTGTAGGATTGCCATCTTTATTTAAAACAAACTGAGTGATAGTATTGACAGCCCAAATTTTTATTGAATCCTTTGAAATTCCCTTATTTAAAAGGTAAGATATAATTTTTTCACGATCAGATTGTAGTTTAGAGTATGCAGATTTCAAATCTGAGCTTCGAGATGAAAAATCACAAGACCAATATCCAATATCGGACATAATTTTTTTCTCAGCATAACCCTTAACGGTTATTGTCTGGTCTGCTAATTTGACTTCTTTAAATGCACCGCTTAAAATTGATGCGGAGATGATCAAACCAAGGGCTAAAGCAATACCAAAAAATAGTAAGCCCAAGCTATTTTTTGTACTAGACTCATTCATAACCTCTCCTCTTTAAATTATTGTTTTAGATCTACTGCTAAATTTAAAATTAAAATAAAATATGCAATTATTGAAAAAAAAGTTTTCCACATAAAAATTTTTTTAATTTTTTATAAATGTTGATTTTTATGAAACAATTCAACTTTTAATATCATATAATTAATAATTAATAGTTAAATTTAAATTTGCAGAGATAATTAAAAAGATAGTAAAGAAAAAAATTATTCTACAAGTTTAAATATTTCAAACTTTTTTTTGAGGTTAATATGTTAAAATTTGAAACCACTGTTACCTTCTTTTTTCCAAAGGATTTAGGAACAGCGTGCGATAGCTGGGCAACTGTCCGAGCGGTTGTGTCTCAAATTTCTTCTAATGATGATGTCTGGGTCAGATGGAAGCCATCTGCAAGTGCCATTTGGAGCGGTCAAGTAAAGATGAAAAAGAAAGAAGTTGCTCTCAATAGCAGTCAATTTAAAGTATGGGCTAAACTAACAAATCTATTGCCTGCAAAAAGCTACGATTTTCAGGTTTATGTAAAAACTCCTCTTGGAGAAATACCTTCAACACTCAATCACCTTTCAACTTCACCGAGTTCACCACCCTTGCCTGACCCACAACTCTATCATGGACTGTATATATGTAGTGAAAGTAATCCAGGAGACCCTAATAATTTCTATCTTATTCTCAATAATTTTTATAAGTATCAGATTCAAGATGAGATTTTTTTAGACCCTTCTGAACGAGCTATCTTACCAGATAATATCATACAATCTTTTTTAAACGGTGCTGATCAAAATAACAATCATTTATATGCTATATCTCAAGCAAACTATCCCGCAGAATATTATTTTGAATTTACTCCATATATCGAAAATGGTTTTATCTTTAGATCTGCTTGTAAAATAGTTACAGGCACTGGGAACCCAAATCATCCAATTTGCCCTTTTAATCTAAGCGTAGCTGAACAAGAGACACCTGTCATACTTGAAGACATTGATATCGGTGACCAAACTCTATATTTTAGATAATTTATTAATTGTTAAATGAATACTATGAAATACTCATTACTTTTTATTTTAATATTACTTTTTTCCTTTCCTCTAAGTTCTAAAGATAAACTATTAGAAGAGGATTTTCATAAGAACTACAGCATATCTAATATACTATATTATTTTGATATATTGTCAACAACCGCTATTACTTTATTCAATGAAAATAGCGATTTAGACGATTATTATCAGAAAAGTGTAGAATTTTTGAATAACGGCAATTTAGATAGTGCTTTAGTTTACGCCCGATTGGATAGCATAACAGAAATTGTCTCTCCTCCGAAGAATTTAGAATCCTCTCGTTCACTTATTTTACTAAGTAAAATATATAGCAAGTTAAACAATTATGAAACAGCTATAAATAATTTGAATAAAGCACTTGAATTAGAAAAATTAAAAGAAAAAAGTGATAAGAAAAACCTAAAATCCATTTTGTTTGAGCTTTCCTCACTTTATATTATAACCTCAGCATATAAGGATGCGGAAAACACTCTAGAAAATCTATTAGATCTTCACAGAGAGGAAGCTTTTTATGATACTATTGGTTATATCTCAGCATTGAATAATTTAGCTATTTTATCTAAACAAACAGCAAATTATCCTATGGCAGAAAAAACTTTTAATAATTTAATTACTATAACAAAAAGTAAATATGGAAACAAAAGTAATGAGTATTCAAGGGTTCTCAACAATTATGCTTCTTTTTGTAACTCCCAAGAAAAAACTGAAGAAGCAGAATCCTTATATAATGAAATAATTAGTATTGACAAGATTAATAATAATGAATTTTCAAAGTCACATGCAATAACTTTAAACAATCTTGGAAGTTTATATTTACAAACTGGTAGATTCCCTGAATCAGAAAGATTATTGAAAAAAGCTATTTTAATATTTGAGAAAAATAACGATACTAAGTCTTACCAATATTTTTCATTGATATTTAACTATGCACGTTTTCAAGATTATAGTGGTCAATACGAACTTGCCGAAAAGAATTATCTTAAAGCATTGAATGGTTTTGAAAAGACTATTGGAAATAGAAGCAGTCAAATCTTTGCAGTATTAAATAATCTAAGCAAGATTTATATTAAGCAGAATAAAATAGAAGAAGCTGAAGAAATGGTTAAGAGAACGATAACAAATCAGTTGGAATTATATGGCAATAAGCATCCATCTTATTCCGCTTCTCTAATGAATCTTTCAGATATTTATAGATTAAAAGGAGAATATGCAAAGTCTGATTCTCTCCTCGAACTTTGTTTAGAAATCGAAAACTTGAGAGAAAGCACGAATCAGCCCACAAAAGCAGTAATTTTGTCAAAAAAAGGGATTTTATCACTTGATATGGCAAAATTCTTGCAGGCTGAAGTATTTTTCCGTTCAGCTTTAAATATTAACGAACTAAATTTCCCCTTTCCTTTACCAAGAATGGCTTCAGACTATGCTAATCTTGGAATTGCTCTTTTTCACCAGAATAAAAAGAAAGAAGCAAAGGACTTTTTCATCAAATCTATTAATACTATTCAAACTCTGATTAAAAATTACTTTCCATATTGTTCGGAATACGAAAAAGCAGTCTATTACGATACTTTGTATTCTACTATTCAGAAGGTCTATAATTATGCAATAGAAATAATTAAAGATTACCCAGATTTATTATCTGCAATTTCAAGCACTATACTCTCCCACAAAGCTATTCTATTTAACTACTCACAAAGCTTAAAGAATCGTGTGTATAGAAGTAATAACATTTCTCTAATTAATAAATTTAAGTTGTGGGAGAAGAAAAAAAATGATTATGCAAAAAAATACCAAAGTATTTCCATTAATTTCAAAGACATAAATTCTCTGGATTCCTTAATGCAAGATTTAAATACATTAGAAAAGGAAATTGCAAGCATAATAGGTTCTTCTGAAAAAGAAAATGTTTTTAATGTGGACTACTATACAATATCACAAAATCTTCAAAAAAATGAAGCATATGTCCAAATGATTAGAGTAAAGAAATTTGGTAAGAGGACAAATCCATACAATCCCGGTGTTACATCGCTATCTTTTACTGATTCATCCTTTTATATTGCATTAATCGTTTATCCTCTTTCAAATGAAAGAAGAAAAGAAAATACTTCCGCCAATCTGATTGATTTTGTTGTACTGGACAATGGCAATGACATTGATTCATTGGCTCCTGAATTGTTTCGCAATTCTATAAAACTTCACTTTGCAAAAAAGATTGATATTGTTCAGATTAATGTGAATCAGGAGTTCCTATATTCTATTTTATGGGAAAAGATACGAGACAAACTGGGTAATCACAAGGTTGTTTATTTTTCTCCTGATGGAAGTTATAATTCAATCAATTTAAACACACTAATTAATTCTCGAAATAGAAAATATATAATTGAAGAAATAGATATCAGATTAATTTCTACATATAAAGAGTTCTTAAATCGAAGTATAAAAAATAATGGAAAAAAAACTTATAAAACAAAGAATATAGCAATTCTTTTTGGAGACCCACTCTTTTATTCTGATAGTGCCAATATTAATAAAATTGCAAGTAGATATAACAATAGAGATGTTCCAGAAACATCGGGTGAATATCTTAACTTTTTGATATTAAGATATGGACTTATTTCCTTGCCAGGTTCAAGAAGCGAAATTCAAAACATCTCAAATATTTTCAAAAAAAAGAACTGGGACGTAATAAGCTATTTGGGAGAAAAAGCTTGCGAAGATTCAATAAAAAACATAAAAGCGCCTAAAGTTCTTCATATTGCTACTCACGGAATATTTTTGAAAGATAGGGATAATAGATTCCCAGAATATCAAGACAATATAAGATTTAATAATAGTCAGCTTTTAAGAAGTTATTTGCTTTTCAATAACTCAGATATGATTTTCTACGACACGACAATAAACAATAGCATCGAAGATGGACTGCTTTCAGCATATGAAGCGACAAATTTGAACTTAAATGGCACTGAACTTGTTGTTCTTTCCGCTTGCGAAACTGGATTAGGTCCAATTCGTAATGGCGAAGGTATTTACGGTATGCAAAGAGCTTTTCAAATAGCAGGAGCAAAATCAGTTATGATGAGTTTATGGAATGTTTCTGATATAGCTACACAAGAACTTATGACCAATTTTTACTTTTTATGGCTATTAAAAGGTAAATCTAAGCATCAAGCTTTCCGAGAAGCTCAGCTCCAACTCAAAGATAAATACCCAAATTTTTATTTCTGGGGTAGTTTTGTGTTGGTAGGTGAGTAAAAAAATGGAGGTTTGTTAATTCTCCTTTTGTGATAGAAATGATTTTTAATATTAAAAAGCCGTTCCCTGAGTTTTGTTTTTATTTTAATGTTGTAACAAGAAAAAAAATACCTTTTTATCTAGTTTCTCAAACAAATTAATTCCCCTAACAAGAATTCCATTGGTTTTAGTTTAAGTTCAAGTTCATTATTTTTCACAATAAAAAATCTATTACTAACAAAACATATAAGTTTTTTTGCATTGAATGGAAATTTTATTGTGAAGTTAATTTCATCATCGGAATTTAAATTGCCAATAAATATAATTAATTTTTTTGTTGATTTTGTTTTTCTTGCAAAAGCGATAATGCTTTCATTTTCTATCTCAAAATTAATGAAATTTCCATATTTAAAATTATCTTCTAAAGGTAGGAGTAAATTTCTCAACTTTATAATTTTCAACAAAAGTTCTGTCCATTCTTCATCTGATTCCCAGTTAAGCGAAGCTAAAGAAAATAATGGTAGCTTATCTTGGGGATAACATTTTAGATCCTCCAAAGTAAAACCGAGTCCTGTGTTTATTGGTTGTTTCTCTCCAAGTTCAAAGCCAGATAGAATAAAAGGTAGGGCAGGTATGAAGCAATTAATAGCCCAGCAGAATTTCGAAAAGTTTACACCTCCCGCTCGCATAGCGGCTCTCGGCGTGTTGTGCGTTTCAGGTGTAGCAAAAAAAGGAATTTGAGTTTCTCTTTTAGCAAGCATTTTTAAAAGCTCTTTCATTTTATATGGATTATGCTCATCAAAAGGCAAATAACCCACAACTGCATCATAACCATCTTCCAATGATTTTGAATTTAACGAAAAGTTCTCTTCCCAGAAAACAAAATTTGGATTTATTCTTTTAGCTTTTATGAGCAATTTTCTTCTTAACTCCTCAGGAAGAGCATGTCCCATATCAATCATAACTCCATCAATATTAAATTCTTTTTGATAATAAGGAATAATATTGGTAATGCTATCCCATAAAGCTTCGACAGCATTCTCTCTATTGGCAAGCATAGAATCATACATACGAACAGTATTGTAAGCGATATAGTTAAATTTGGGATGGTGGTAAAGTCTTAAGTATGTCACATCGCTCCATATGGGTTGAGAATCATCTGGAGGCCAATCGGCAAATGCACCTGGAATAATACATTTTTCTCCAAGCAATGTTGTTCCTACTATTCTTCCATCTACAATATCAACTTTTTCAGGTATCTTGCAAAACATATTTTTATATAAATCAGAGGGTTCTGGAAGGTTAGAAAAATCATTTGAAGCAATTTTAATTCTTATTTTTTCTAATTGAGAATTACTATAAAATGGTGGACCGTATTTAGTTTCATCTTTTGAGCCATTAGGCCTGTTTTCTAAATCAGCTCTAATCCAATAGAACCATTCGGGATGTTGAAGAGCCAACTCGCAATCTACACTCGCTGTTCTGAATACAAATTCGAGAACAACTTTCATATTGAGAAGATGCACTGCCTCAACAAAACCTTTAAATTGCACCCCAATGTCTAAACCAAGAATATCTTCTGAAAGCATTTCATCAATTTTTAAAGGATTTCGCACTGCATAAGGAGAGCCGAGTTGTCCTTTTCGTCTATCTTTACCTATAGATGTAATGGGCAATAGGTATATAGTATTAACTCCTATGGAATGCAAGTAAGGCAACATTGCTATTGATTTTAGAAAAGTGCCAATTTCCTTAAAATAAGAATTTCTATTAATATCTATAATTCCGTCACAGTTGTGGTCATAAGCAGTTGTATAGCGAACAAACAAATTATATATTATTGAGTTATTAGACCATTTTGGAGGCATAATTTTGCTTCTTTTTTTTGATAAACTAATAATTTTTTCAATTTGTGTGATGAAAAATCGAGCTGGCTCAACTTTAACCTTTTTATTGTATCCTCTCTCTTGAAGCCAAATCGAAGGGACATAATAGTCTTCTTCAGCATTGTTTTGATTAACTAAAGTCTCGAGTTTTTCCTTTATTAAATCAAGATATTTTGTATCCATAAGCATTCAATCCAGACTTTACAAAAAAATTAAATTTTAAAAATAACAATACTTAAGGAAAAAAAGAAACTGACCTTGAAATTTAATTTAAACTATAATAAAGAATAAAGCAAAGAAATCCTTAAATTTTATTTGTATAACAAAATAAATTTATTTAAATTTATTTATTTTATTAATGACAAGTTATACAAATATTGGAGTATTTGATGAAAAAGCCCTTAATTTTAGTAGTAGATGATAATAAAATTACAACAAAATTACTAAAACGTTATCTTGAATCAAATGGATTCGAATCATTAGAAGCTTATGATGGAATTGAATGTTTAGAAAAGGTAGAGCTTCAGAAACCAGATGCTATAGTATTGGATGTAATGATGCCTCGATTAGATGGCTATGAAACAGCAAAAAGACTTAAATCACAAGAGCATACAAAACATATTCCAGTAGTTATTGTAACAGCACTTAACGACTTAGCTAATCAGATTAAATCAATAGAATCGGGAGCTGACGATTTTTTAAGCAAACCAATAGAAGAAAAACTTTTTATAGCTAAAGCTAAACTCCTATCTTCAATAAGTATAGAAAAAAAGAAATCTGCTATTCTTTCTAAAATTATCATCAATGCAATAGAAGGAAAAATAGATTTAAAAGGCCAGTCCTTTACTGATTTATTAATCAAGGAAGGATTTACAGAATAATCCTCATAAATTCCCTTTAACTCTAAATAAAAATGTCTTCGAAAGTCAATTTATCTCAGATTAGGAACGAGTATAAAAACAAAAGTTTCAATGAAAGCGTTGCAAAAGCTAATCCATTGGAGCAATTCCAAATATGGTTTGACGAAATGCTTAATAGCGAATTTGTAGAACCAACCGCTATGATTCTTGCTACTTCAACAAAGGAAGGTAATCCCAATGCCAGAGTAGTACTCTTAAAGCAATACGATGAACAGGGATTTGTATTTTTTACAAATTATGAAAGTCAAAAAGGAATAGAAATAGAGCAAAATCCACGCGGATGTCTTTTGTTTTACTGGGACAAGCTTGCCCGTCAAGTAAGGATCAATGGAAAAATAGAAAAAATATCGAAGGAAGAATCTGAAAATTATTTTGATACTAGACCCTATACAAGTCGCTTAGGTGCTTGGGCTTCTAAGCAAAGCAAGCCACTTAGGTCAAGATTTACACTCATTCGTGAAGTTGTGAAAATGATGGGTAAATACCCAGTTAAAGTACCTCTTCCACCTTTCTGGGGCGGCTACCGCCTTATCCCTTATCAATATGAATTCTGGCAAGGACGAGAAAATAGACTTCACGATCGATTACAATATTTAAAATCTCAAAGCTCTGACGAATGGATAATCACGCGACTATATCCATAATTTGAATGTCAATTTTCGAAATAATATCAGCCTTAATTAGTATCGTTGCTGTTTATCTTACTGTTAAACAGAAGATTATTTGCTTTCCTACTGGCATTATTTCTGTCGCTCTTTACTTTTATGTCTTCTATAAAGCAAAGCTTTATGCTGATATGTCCCTACAGATTTTTTATATTTCAATGTTAATTTACGGCTGGTATAATTGGCTCTTTAAAAAAAGCGGCAATGAAAAGCTTAAAGTAACTAAACTTAATAAGAAAGACTATCCAATTCCGATAATTATAGTCATTTTATTCACCATTGTTCTTGGATTTATTTTAAGAAATCTAACTGATGCTTCTTTACCTTATATTGATGCTCTTACGACTTCATTAAGTCTATTTGCACAATGGCTTGTAGCAAAGAAAAAAATAGAGAATTGGATTGTATGGATAATCGCCGATACCATATATGTCGCAATGTATATTTACAAAGACCTTTATGCGACAGCTATTCTTTATTTTATTTTTATTTTGCTTGCTATCAAAGGTTTTTTAGATTGGAGAAAAGCAACGTTGAATATATAAAAGCAAAATGCATTAATTTAATTTTAAAAAAGGTAACATTTTTTGGTCTTGACCAATACAAATTTTCATATAGTAAATACCGATACCAAATTCAAGAAAATTTAACTGCTTAATAAACTCGCCCCTATAAAGTGAGCCATTAAAAACAGACCTAATTAATTTTCCTAAACAATCATAGATTTCTATTTTTACAGTTTCGGGTTTATTCAATTTCAAGAAAATAACTGTATTATCATTTATTGGATTAGGGAAAAGCTTAGCATAAACGCTTTGAATTGGTTCATTGGACTCGAAAGTAATGTAAAAGTAACCATTGGGTGCTGTTATCGGTTTCAAGCCCTTTTTTTCATTAGCATTAATTGCTTCGATATAGTACTGAATAGTATCAGTTGAAGTCAAATCGTCTAATTTAATTACACCTTTAAATTGTTGATCGTCAAAGTTAAGTTTAATTTTACTCCAAAAATTTTGACTCTTTTTTCTCCAATAGCAATTAACGGAAGCTATAGGTATATTTGATTGAACATATGCTGATATTGGTATCTCATAGCTAAGAGGAATACTTTTGTTAATTGGTTTATGGAGTATTCTTATTGGGTTTTCAGTAGGAACTTGCAAAGCAAGACAATGTAGAGCCCCACCTGAACGAATCATCGCTCTACAATCTATTCCAACAATTCTATAACCAGGAAGTATATCTTTATAGATAGCTTCTGCTATTTCATCAGCGGGAGAAAATCCGTCAAAGTCATTCGAATACTTTGGGAAAAGGAGCATTTTATTTACAAATAGAGAATTAGCGTAAGTTCTTGGATTAAGACTAAAGGATTGGCAATCAGTATTATTGTAATATCCATCATCACTCGGAGGAGTTTCTATTTCAATGATATTATAATTTTCATTATATACCGACTTTAAAGTATCGAGGACTTTTTTATTATTGATAAGAATATTATAATCAGGAAAATTAGGATTGTCATATACTTTTGGATACGAATTGATTAAAAATGTGTTTTCATTAATGAATTTTATATAAAAATCGAGATGTCCCGTTCCTCCGTCACAAGTCAATTTTTGAAGAATTGTAAGAGAATTATTGTTAATCATTGATTTTAGTTCGTTTTCAATTTCTATATTGCTTAATGGATTTTTTTTTGTATAAGTTGTTCCAATAGTATCAGAATTACTTTCATAAATTAATGTACTTGTAAGGAAATTTTTGTATCCATCGGTTAAAAAATTGCCTCCCTCAAGCTCTAAATTGCTTGTAATTACTTTGTAACCTGTGTAATTGCTAATTAAAAATGGTAAATCATTATCAATAGGAGCATTTGGATAGTACTCAAAATTTAGTAATGCAATACTATCCATATTGCTATAGTAGCCTGCAATAGGACCGCAATCTCTCATCCAAATTGAATTTGCGCCTTCCTCACTAATTATAAATTTATAATTATAGAGCGGATTGCCTTTTTCATAAAACCATTGTTTTAGAAGAAAGCTATCGCTTGCTTGTGGTAGTCTAATCCAAATAGGACATTCTTTCTGGATTTCATTTGTCAATTGCTCGAATATTTTTACAAATGGGCTTTCGTTGACTAAATTTATTTTATAATATGCAATTGGCACAAGTTTGAAAGTATCACCAATATATTCAATTCCAAATCCCTTTGTAAAAGGAATAAGCAAACGATCTGAAGAATCGAAAGCATGGCAAGGCCAGGAAATTAAAATAGCTTGTACCTCTTCGAATTCTCCAGGAATAATCAAATCTTCTGGAATATTGCTTAATATTTCAATTGTTTTTGATTCTTCTGATAAATTTTCATTTGTAATTATACTATGTCTATCAAAAACAAACTGATGTTCTTGATTTTTAAAATAATAACAATTTTCATCAATTGAATCAGCAATAACTTGTTTCTGATACGATTCTAATTTTAAATGCTGAAAGAAAGGAAATAAAAGAATTGTTATAATAATTAAGATTTTTAAATAAGAGATAAAATGAAAATGTTCACTAATTCTTTTTATAAAGCTCATTAGCACTAAGTAGTGATATAATTTTAGCTGGATAATTCGTAGCAATAGCATTAACATTGAATTTAAGTGCTTTATTCAAATCTTTTTCATTGTCTATAGAATATGCACCCAAATAAATATTGTTTTCAAGTGCGTCATTAGCAATTTTTGCAGATAATTCTTTGATGGAGCATATAAAAGCTTGGCAATTGTATTTTTTTGATAAATAGGAAGGTAAAACAGAAATAATTGGTATTTTTATTGCTGCAGTTGGTATTCTTGGTTCTAAAGTCTTTGCGATTTTAATTACTTTGTAATCGAAGGAACCAATAATCACTTGCTCAATAGTATCTGTTTTTATCAATAAATTAATTACTTTTTCAAGTTCAACATTATAATTTCTTTTCTTATTGGGTTTAATTTCAATCATTAGGTAAATTTTATCCTTAGCAAAATTTAGTACATCAATAAAACGTGGGATTCTTTCTCCTTTGAATAAATCAGAAAAACCCGAACCTATATCTATATTTTTAATGTCATTATAGAAAAAACCCATTTTGTTATTATTCAAATCTTTTTTTAGTTTTGATTTATCGTGTAAAGCGATTATTTCTCCATCCTTTGTAAACTGTAAATCAATTTCAAGCATTTGAGCACCTTCCTCTAAAGCTTTTTGGTATGCAGCTATAGTATTTTCAGGAGCAGTTCCCGATGCTCCTCTATGAGCAACAACAATAATGCCTTTTTGATTGACAAATTCCCTTAATGGCAGCATAACTCAAACTCTTTGAGAACGTAAAATGTTAGAAAAGAGAGATAAAAGAGCCATTCTAATATAAACTCCATGAGTAACTTGGGTTTGTATCAATACATTAGGGTAAGAGCTGACTTCATACTCAAGTTCTATGCCATAATTTACAGGACCTGGATGCATCAAAACAAGCTCAGGTTTTCTGCTGAAATGTTTAAATGATATCCCATAATATTTTGAGAATTCTCTTATGGAAGGCAAAATACCTGCTTCCATTCTTTCTTTTTGCAATCTAAGGACAAGCAGAACATCAGTCCATTCTATTGCTTCGTCAATATTATCAATAAGTTTAACTTTCCAATTGCCTAAAAATCTTGGTATTAAAGTTCCTGGTCCACATAAACCGACTTCAACACCGAGCGTATTTAACATATGAATATTAGAACGTGCAACACGACTATGGTAAATATCCCCAATAATACAAACCTTTAAACCTTCTAATTTTCCGAAATGTCGAAATAGAGTAAAGGCATCCAGTAAAGATTGAGTTGGATGTTCGTGTTTACCATCTCCCGCATTGATAACAATACCACTTGTGTTTTGTTGAAGAAAAATTGGAACGCCAGATGCAGAATGTCTTACGATAAAAATTTTAACGCCCATCGCCTCTATTGTTCTTAAAGTATCCAATAAAGACTCACCTTTTGTCAAGCTACTTGAAGAAGATTGAAAAGAGAAAACATCAGCAGACAATTTTTTTGCAGCTAACTCAAAGGATAGCTTAGTTCTTGTAGAAGGTTCAAAAAAAGCTAAAGCGACAGCATAACCTTTTAAATCTTCATATTTCTGTTTAATATTGCATTCTTCGAGAAAGTGTTTGGCTTTATCGAAAATCTTGTAAATATCATCACTTGAAAGGTCGTCAGCTTTCAATAGATACGGTTTCGATAAAAATTCAGAATTTTCCATTTTAAAAATAACATAATAAAAATTATGCAAAAATAAAAAAAAAGCCGTTCATACGAACGGCTTTTTAATAGCAAGTTACTTTGCTTTCTTTTTGGCTACTTTTTTTTGTTTTGCTGATACCATTTCAGCTAAAGTTTTTCCTGGCTTGAATTTTGCTACTTTTTTGGAAGGTATCTTAATAGAAGCACCCGTTCTTGGGTTTTTACCTGTCCGTGCAGCTCTTTCATAGACCGAGAAAGTGCCAAAACCAATCAATGAAACTCTACCACCATTAGCTAATTCGCCGGTGATGGACTCGATTGTACTTTTCACAGCTTTTTCAGCTTGGACTTTAGTTAAACCAGCTTTACTGGCAACAGTACTAATTAAATTTGTTTTGTTTAAAGCCATATTTAGCCCCCATTATTGTTTGAAAAGTTTTTGGTATTACTAAATTATGATATTTACAATAACTTTGCAAATTTTTTTTAAAAAAAATTGCATTTTTCTTAATTTTTTTTTAATTTTTTTTAAAATTATGCTTTTAACGCTTATTTCATGATGTTTTAAGGCATAATTTGAGGAATTTTGACTATACGAAATTTTCCCTGAGTTGTGCATTTAATTCTGAAATTTCAAGCATTATTTGTTTACTTTTTTCATTAATATAATCAATTCGATTTTGAGCAATTGCTATTTCTTCATTTATTTGCTTTATTTCCATTTGTTCTTTTTCTTTGTTAGTTTCTATTGAATTTATCTTTTGTTTGAGTTTTTCTATTTCTCTTTTTCTTGTTTTGTTAAAAATATACTTGAAAGAATATAATAAGCCACAAAATCCAAAAAGTATTGCTAAAATTTGTAAAAATGAATTTAAAGTGGACAACGCTTCTTGTGAAAATGAATTTTTAAAAATACTATCAGTAAATAAAGAAATAAATATAATAAAAAGACCTAAAACAAAACAGAATCCAGCTTTACGAATATAATTTCTAACAGCATAGAGATTTATTCTCCTTCTTGTTACTATTAATTCATTTTCATATTGTATAATTTTGTTTTGCTTACTTTCGATAGTATGTTTATTTTCATTTTGACCTTTAAGCAAATCTTTTTCTTCGATCTGAAGAATATCCAATTCTTTTTCAAGGCGTGTTTTTTTTGTAGTTATTTCATTTTTAAACAACTCCCAAGTTTTAGCTGAAATGCTCTGCTTCTCTTCGTATTTTTCCTGGTCCCAGTATTTATTAAATTCCATTAGTTTGTTTCTATACTCATCAATTACTGAATAAGTGTATTGATTCTTAATGAATAAATTTGGATGAGTTTGCACAAATTGAGATACATAATGCAAATCGCTCTGTAGGAAATTCTTTACAACATAAGTAATATCAAAATTTTTAAAATAGGAAAGACTTAAAAGAATTTGTCGTTGCTTATTATTTAGGTCTTTTAAAATATTATCAACTGTGTTATAAAGATTTTCTATTTTTCTAATAGTGGATTTATTTTCTAAGGCGTTTTCTGGTTCTATTTGATGCAGATAGTATCTTATTAAACTTTTAATTGTCAGAAAATCTTTTTTTGAACCAATAAATTCAGTAAGATCGTTATTAATAGTAAAGAAATTCCAGACTTCTTTATAATTCTTATTCATTTCTGGGAAGCACCGTAAAAGATTTTCATCGAATTTTTCTAAATGCGATGCTATTCTTAACCATTCTTTCTCATAATCATTGAAGTATTTATTTATTCTATCATTGGTTAATCTAAATAATATTTCTTCATTTTCTTCATTATCTTCATACTTTTTTGATTCGAACCATAATTCAAGAATACAAGGAATACCGTGTGTTATTCTAATTACTTGTTCTATATTTGTGTTTTCATATCCTACATTATTTAGTAATTGCTCGATATCCTCTCTTGAAAACGGTATCAATTCGAGTTCGGACACATAGTCCTTTAGAGTATCTTCAATTTGAGTTCGATAGTGTTCAATAGCTTTTTGCCTCGTAGCAATGACAATTCTAAATTCAATCAAATCGCTAACTTTTGTATCATTATTTATTGATGTAAATTTTTGTGAAATAAATTCGCTGAATTTAAGATTAAAAGCAAGCGGAAAAAGGTCTTTAAACAAGAAATCCAAAATACTGATTGATATAGAATCAAAATTATCGAAAGTGATTAGTATCTTTTTACGAATCCCCTCATCTCTATAACTCTGAAGGGTATTGTGAGTTTTATCAATAGGAAAAAAATTGCTTATAATATCAACGATTAAGGCTTCAGCTAAAACTCTACCAGTAGAAAATAGCATTCTTTTTTCGCTATTTCGAGTAAGTAATTCATCGAGAGAATTATTAAGCTTATTTTTGTTTTGATTATTCTTATTTTGCTTGAAATAGGAGGTATTAGAAATAAAATAGTCTTCTATAATTGTCTCATAATCGTAAGGTTTATTATGTTTAATTTTATTTAATAGATTATAAAATTCTTCATTTTGGAATGAAATTTCATTTATTGTAAATTCACTCATCTTTCCATTTTCATCAATATTATTTCCTATGCACTTAATGAAATAATCTGGTAGGAAACTTACATCTCTTGGATTATCAAACTTAAGAAATGCATCGCAAAGCTTGTTACCTGCAAATATTTCAATAATAGCGTTTACGAGCCAAGTTTTCCCAACACCAAAAATACCATTTATAAAAAAAATCCTTTTTTGTCTTTCTTCTTGTAAAAAGGATTCGTTTACTATCCTCTGTAGTTCTTCTTTTCTGTTGATTGACATAATTTTATTACAAAATTTTAATTTTCAAGGTATAATTATTAAAATTAATTAAAATTATTTTGAAAAAAAAATTGAAATGCTTTTTATTCATAAATTTTTGATTTTATTATGCCTTTTTTATGTAAAAAATACTTAATAGAAACTAACAAGACACCAAATCCATATTTAATGCTTCTTGTAAAATTAATTGAAGAAGCTTCTTTAAAGTATTTTGTAGGACAGGTAATCTCAGCTATTTCGTAACCTGCCATAAATATCTGTGATAGGATTTGGTTATCAAAAATAAAATCATTTGAATTATGGTTATATTTTATTTTTTTCAGCACTTTAGCATCGAAGGCTCTAAAACCAGTATGATATTCAGAAAGCTTTTGATTGAGTAGAATATTCTGGAAGAAAGTTAAAAATCTATTGGCATAATATTTATAACGCGGCATTCCTCCTGCTAAAGCACCTTTACCTAAAATCCTTGAGCCAAGAACAACTGGATATACTTCATTTGCGATTAAATAAGCCATTGACTGAATTAGCTTCGGAGTATATTGGTAATCGGGATGTAGCATAATGATAATATCAGCTCCTAATTCGAGTGCTTTATTGTAGCAAGTTTTTTGGTTTCCTCCATACCCTTTGTTGTTTTCGTGTTTGATGATATTTGATATTTTGAGTTTTTCTGCTATTTCTACTGTTTTATCGTTACTTGCATCGTCAACAAGGACGATATCATCCACAATATCGAAAGGAATTTCGCTGTATGTTTGCGGTAGCGTAGCTTCGGCATTATATGCGGGTAAGACAACAATTATTTTTTTATCATTTATCATCCTTAGCTCAGGTATTTCAATATTATTTCATCAGTTATAGCATTATTTTCGCATATTTCTTGATACATCTCACCACTTCTTGTTATCGTTCTTTCTAATGTTTTATAATTAACTTTATATAGGCCAAATCTTGGTCGTAACCCTTCTGCCCATTCAAAATTATCGAGTAATGACCAATGGTAATATCTTTGAACATCTACACCATTTCTGATTAACTTATGCACTTGTTTCAGATGGTCATAAAGAAATTTTGGCCGAAAACTATCGTTTTCATCACAAGTGCCATTCTCAGTTATGAAAATTGGCAAATGATAACGATCATAATATTTTTTACATACGCTATAAAGCCCTTCAGGAAAAATCCCCCACCCAAGGTCGTTTGTAGTTATCCCTTTGGGTACGGTAAAATGAGGATAAAAAGTTTCCCTACTTACTTTAGTTGAAATGTGCAATTTAGTGTAGTAATTAACACCTAAAAAATCTACATATTGACTATTATGTGATTTTTCGGGCAAATCTATTCCTATTGGTGGTAAAAAGATACCTTCCACACTTGCTCTAATAAATATTTCTTGAAGAAAATAATCAGCTATTTTAGTGAGTATTTTTTCTAATTTATAATTATTTGCAGCTTCGAAATCCCAAAGTTGAATTGCTATTCCTACTAATGATTTTTTCTGACGAAGCTGATTCATTATATTATGGATCAACTTATACGCTTCTTTATGTGCATACAGCATATTCCTTGCTCCCTTGACATAGCTGAATATTTTTCTTTTCTGTCCTGGAGGCCAGATGCCAAGTAAATAGCAAGCATTCATATAGACATTCGGTTCGTTTATAGTAATCCATTCATTTACCAAGTCGCCGAGAGAATATACAATTTTTTCGACGTAAGAAAGGAAATAGGTAACTGAGTTTTCGTTTAGCCATCCTTGCCTGTCTTCGAACCATATTGGATTAGAAAAGTGGTGAAGGGTTACTATTGGTTTAATTCCTTGATTGATGATTTCCTCGATTTCCTGCCGATAATGTGATATTGCTTTTTCGTCGTATTTGTTTCTTTCTGGTTCTATTCTTGCCCATTCTATACTCATCCTATATGTTTTGCAATTGAGTTGCTTTAAGCATTGAATATCTTCAGAATATCTATTCCAATGGTCTGTTGCGATAAAACAATTGCTTCCATCTTTGATATGTCCATTTTTTGACCAACGAAACCAACTATTGTTTTTGTCGCCACCTTCTATCTGCAAAGAAGAAGTTGCCGTTCCAAACAAAAAGCAATCTGGAAAATAAATTGATTCTTTTTGCATAAATTTTACTTGTCGCCATTAATATAAACTACAAAAATATGGATTTTTTAGTTTTTTAAATAGCTACTTAAGTAATTCTTATACTTTATCTTATTAACGAAATTTTTTGATAGGAAATGTTTTTACTACTATTAATTTTAATGTAATATATTCCTGTAGGTAGTTCATTATTATTATAATCCGTACCATCCCAAATAAAGGTATGTAAGCCAGCATCTATGCATCCATAAGCAATTGTTTTTAAAAACTGACCATCTTGATTAAAAACTTCTACAGAAATTGCACCTCTTTCAGTTTGCTCAATATTTATTTTTGTTAATGTAGTAAATGGATTGGGATAAATGGAAATATGATTTTGCAAATCTTTAATATTTTCTTTAACACCTACAAGTTCCGAATAGTATAATGCGAATCTCCCAGTAACTTTAGTAAAATTAGCATTAGTATTCCTATTGTTTAAAAAAGCATACCATATACCATCATCGGGCACTCCAAATTCAGAACTAAAAGCATTGACATCTTTCTGCACGACACAAGCATCGAAACGTTGATTAATTGTGCTTTTTTCATAATTTGGTTCGTCTGTAACAAAGAATTTTATTGAAGAATTACTCATTGAACCATAGCAAAAAGTGTTTTGTAAATCATCCAAATAATTTTTCCAATTAGCTAATTGGCCTTTAACTTCAAAATCGAAAACTAATTTAAAATCCTCAATGTTATCGGGAGGAGTATCAATTTTGTTGAAGTTTGGAGCTTGTTTTGCTTTATTTCCTTTAAGTGTAAAATTATATTCTTCGCCTTCCACAGCTTTTTCAAGCAATAATTTCACTCCATTAGAAGGGTCGTTGCCTAATGATGAAGACATACCAGCCCAGTAAGAATTATCTTTTCCAACGACTAATGTGAATTTCCCCTCAGCATCAGTTGTAGCATAAGAGTCCAAGCGTAAATCGCTTTGGGGACCCATTCCAACAAGAAGAAAAGCTCCATCAATCGGTTTATTATTTACATCGAGAGCAAATACATTGATTTTACAAGTATGCACAGAGTATGCTTCGGTTACAGGTAAGAGCAAACCATCGCTACGACGCGCTAAAACTGAACCGAATTTTTTGCCCCAACCTGATTCGTATACCATATTATCTTTCATAGAATTATTAACTGGTTCCCATTGCCACCAACGTTCATCCCAGAACTCATTCCAAACATGGTCAGTTGACCATGAAGACACACCTCTACAAGGAATAAGACAAGCTCTTGCAGCAGCAGCTGTAATATCTTCATGTTCACCACAACGCCCCATGTGAAGCTTATATATTCTTACAGGTTGATGAGGTCTTTCATATTCAGAATTAAAATCCATAACATCGTTAACCCATTTTGTAATAATCTTGATTGCTGATGTTTCTTTTGACTTATCATTATATATTATTTCACAATCAGCAATTTGTTCTTTTAATTTTGGTAGTTTTTCACCTGGTTTGTTGGGGTCATCATCTTGAATAGTATATAAAAATTCTCTCCAAAAAACTCCTCCATCCTCTGGGGAAGCAATATTTAAAGTATGCGGAGAATTTTGAAGCGTGTAATCATATTCGATTATGTCAGGAAAAATATAAGTTGAAATCTCATCGGAAAGTTTTGGATGAACTATATACCAATAATATATGTCCCTTGGAACCTCAATTGTTATTCTATTAGAATCCTTATCTATTTTTATATATTTTACTGTTGAATAAAAATCATCATCTGTTGCAGAATTTCCATAATCAATTATTTCGACATACCTTAAATCCTTGTCGTGTTGATATATAGTAACAGCATTTTCTAAAAATAATTGAGGGAAACAATAATCAGAAGCAAGAAAAACAGCAGAAGAATTAGCAATGCAAAATGATACTTCGTCTATATAAGGGTCTTGAGCATCTAATATTAATTTTCCAAATACATTTTGCTTGGCTGGTATAAGTTGAGATAAAGTATTCTCAAGTTCAGCTCTCACCCATTTGGGTGCTTTCTTAATAGCTTCCTTTGCAGTATCGGTTAGATTCTGGGCAGAAATAAGTTCAAGCTTTAATTTAGATTTATTCACTTTTACACCACAATTAGCACGTGCAGGTATAAGCTTTTCTATATAAATAGTATCAGCTACAAACCAATTGGCATTTGAAAATGTTTGATTAATATCAAAATTACTTTTTTCTAAATTGACTTCTGGATTGTATATTTCAGCCTTTCCATTGGGTATCAATTGCAAAACAGAAGGTAATGTTTCAGTAATACATTGGTATTTTTTTTCATCAATCAACTTAGATTGGATACTATAATTATTTTGCATAGCATTTTCTTGAGAATATCCTGAAAATACAATGCTTATTATAAAAATAAAACTTACAATTCTTTGATGGGAAAGCATTTTTACTCCATTTTTTTATTAATTATCAAATTTTATGTAGTTAATGAAACTTATTAACATAATACTAATATTATTCACAAAAATATAATTAATTTTGTAATAATAAGATTAAAAATAATCTTAAACTAAGAACTATTTTTTTGAAAATTCAATAAAATAAAAAAAAATATTTGCATATATCATTCTTTTTTGTAAATTACATTTTTTGAAAAAAAAATATTTTTGAAAGAAAATGATAATATTCACTTAAATAAAGAATAGGAGTGTGTTTTTTATGGCAAAAGCTTTATATTCAATGGCAAAATCTCAAAAATCACAAAAAATAAGCTTTCAACATGTAGTTGTTGCATTGATAATTTTTGTAGTCTTTTTCGTTGCAATGTTCTTTTATGTAGTTCCAATAGGAACTTCTTTATTCGTTGTCCCATTATTTAAACCTTCTGGTGATGAACTTGCAAAGACTCCTTTAATAAAATTTAATGGCTTAGTATGGGCATCAACATCTCAAACAAGAGCTCAAGAATTAACAGGTAAGAATCAATTAGTCTTTGAAGAAAGTATCAATCAAAACCTTGACATAAAAATTGCTAAAAGCTCGGAATATTTATTTGATTTTACTTTCCACGAACGAACGGTCGAAAAGGATGGATATGCAAAAAAAACAATGGAATTTTATGCTAAAGCCCCTAACTTAGGTGAGAGACCAATCATATTAGAGCCTATAATTGGTTTTTCTATTTTAGCCATTGACTTTGCAGTTATTTTTACTATTCTAATAACTATTTTCCTACCTAAGGAATTCGGTTTATTAGCAATGCTTTTTGATAGACAAATAGATGCAACAGCTGTTAAAATAAGATTGCAAACAGGTTTCCCAGATGAAGTAGTACATTTATTAATCTTACCTGACGATGAACTTGCAGAACGACAATATGATGAAGAACTCAAAAGTAGTTATCGGATGATTTGGGAAAGAACAGTATCGGATGAGCTTGCTTCATCTGTAGCAATGTTGAGGTTCGAAGATGTTTTCGATGAAAACACCGACATTGTTAAATTCCGTAATGAAGCTTTATATGGCAGAATTAAAGAATTTTTCTCTGATTTCGTTCTTAAAGAAATTCAAGATGCAAAAGACGGTTTAGTCTGGAGAAAGAAGCACTATCAAGTATTCAAGGGATTGAGGCTTTATATGGCTCACCACTTTACAGAGAAATACTCCAATAATGTAACTGGCTTAGCATATGGCGGTGCTGCATTCCTTATTATCGCTGTTGGTATCCGTGGTCTTAAATTCATCCCACCTCAAAAGCCATCTTTCATTCTATTAGCTATCTTCCTTGAATTTACGATGCTTTCCTTATTAGCTGTAACGCTAATTTATACTGAAGAAGAAGAACGTATGGATAAGATGTTAAAGAAGATGGAGGATGCGAATCGAAGCCAGCTTGAAGCTCTAAGGACACAACAACACGATATTCATATGTTAGCCGATGTTCTCGTCGGACAAGCTGCTGAAATTGTGAAAAGGAAGGTTGAAGACGCTATCATTGGTTATATATCAAGTGGTGATAACATTGAAAAGCAAGTCGCTGAACAAATATCACATAAGATTCTTGTAAGTTTAAGAGAAACTTCTGGGATTTCCCATAATTTATCTAAAAAACCCTAGTCATCGAAATAATTTTCTTTAAATTTATAAAATCATTCTAATCTTTTCACAAACTAAGATTAGAATGATTTTTTTTTACAATTTATTTCTAATTTATTTGTCTTTTTATAAAATATAATTCTTATTATATGAGGATTTAGCTTGAAAGCTTGTTACTATGGAAATTATATAATTGATTGGGTATATGGAAAAAATAATAAAGCACTACATTTTTTTTCTTATAATCTTTTCTTGCAATCTGCTTTCATTTGAAAATAGCTTTGAAGCTAAAGAAAACGGATTAATTATTAATATTACAAATCTTGAGTATAAAATAATAAAAAAGACTGTATCAAAAGATAGTTCTTATATTCATATTCTCAATTCTGACTATGCATTTCCTTCTTCTAATTCTATCTACTTCCTCGACGAGTTTAATTTTCCTATAGCTTTACCTGATTTTGATGTTTCTATTTCTTATTCCATTTTAGCTAGTGATACTTTAGAAAATATATTACTATTTGAAAGAAAGGACAATCAAATATCAGAGAACGAAAGTAAAATTTCAATAATTAACAAGGGAATAAAAAGGGGCATTCACGTTGCTACATTACTTTTCCGACCTTTCGATTATAACAATTCAGAAAAAAGATTAATCATAACTAAATCAATAAGAATACAAATACATTTCAAAAATCTAATCCCAATTATTTCCCCTCTTAACTCAAGAGAAATTTATCATTTTAATACATATATCAATCAAGAACACATACCATCACTTATCAAACTTGCAAGCAAACAAAAATACACTTCAGAAGAACTACTGAAAAAATCAGATTGGTACTCACCTGATAAAAAATACTTGAGAGTTACAACAAAACAAGATGGTATTGGTATCATAGAAGCATCAAAAATTATCCTAAGCGACAATAGTTTCAAAAATGTCAACTTGGATTACCTACATTTATTATGGGAAGGAGAAGAGTATCCGATATATATTAAAGACAATGGTAATGCTATTTTAGATGAAGATGATTTAGTTATTTTCGTTAGCAAAAGAGCTTCTGGGGATACAACCTGGTTCGATTTCTACACTTCAGAAGCTAATTTCTTTTTATTTATAGATTCATCATCGCAAGGTATTAGGTTTAAAAGTTTTCCTCAAGTAATCAATCCATCAAACCAAATATCAAGTGTTAATATTAAAAAGCATATTGAAGAAGAGCATATTTATATGTATGGCTATTTTCCCGAGTTGTATGAAAACATTGACGGCGAGATGTGGGCATGGAAAATCATCTCGCCTTGGGATGCACAGTATTTCTACGATTCATTATATCTCATTCCATCTCCCAATCCAGAGGATACTCTTAATATTTCAGTTCGATTCAAATCTAATCGCTTCAATACAAAACAAAATCCCAATCATAAACTGAGCTTTATTTTTAATTCAGATACTCTCTTAACTAAAGAATATCCAGGAAAAGCAGGAGACTTTTTAAGCTATACTTTTAGGAGCAATGATATTTTATCTGGATTAAATATGCTAAACATTCTAAGTTTGGGATATTATTTGAATAATGAATTAGTCATACCAGATGAAGTTGGAATTGATTATGTTACAATAAATGGAAAAACCTCACCATTTGCAAGTAATGGCAAAGCTGATTTTTACATTGATAAATTATCACAAAGTTCATTACTCAAAGTTTCAGGTTTTAAAAGCAATAATATTATTCTGATTGACACTGAAAATCAATTTCTACAAATAAATAATAAAAATATAGAAGGTACATCTGTTGCTGTTGCCTCAAAAAAAGGTTCACTTCCAATCTTGTCTGTAAGTATTAATGATACATCAATAGTAAAAGCGAGTAATTCCGCAGCAATAGTTGGCGTATGTTATAGCTCTGATTATAATACAATAGAATTCAAGCAATTTGATGAATTAGACGCTACATTTACAAATTACCTTAATTCAATTCCAATAGCAAGCATTGTTGCAGTAGCTTTTAATCCGATGAACGAATTGACAACTGAAGTAAAAAATACCTTAATCCAGCTCGGAAGCAAACAAATTAAAGATTATCAAGTAGGTAACTCATTTGTTATTATCTTAAGGAAAAATTCATCAAATCAAATATATGAAATACTTTCAAGCAATAATACAGCTTCATTATATCATTTTATTGAACACCCAAATGGAAAATCATATCAAACAGAAATTAATTTAAAAGAAGATATTTCCTATCATATCATTTCGTCAGATATAACAAATGCTGAAATATCCACTATTGAAATACCAGAACCATCTAATTTAGCTAATAAGCAAAATCAAGCCGATGTCCTTGTTGTCTATCATAAGCAATTCAAGCAAGCAGCAGAAAAATATGTCGAACTACGAAAGCAAACTCATAAAAGTTATAATTTTCTATTAATTGATGTTGATAATATTTACAAAGAATTTAATTATGGAAGGAAATCACCACATGCAATCAAGAATTTCCTAAAATATACAGCAAATCAATGGCAGCAGCCCGCTCCATCATTTATTATTTTATTTGGGGACGCTTGTTGGGATACAAGGAAGGTTATGCCCACTACGCAAAATACCGATTTTATTCCCTCCTATGGTGTCCCTGTTAGTGATTTTTGGTATTGTCTTCTTGACGAAAAAGACTATATTGCTGACATTGAACTCGGTAGGATACCCTCCAAAACCATAGAACAAGCTATAAGCTACGTCGAGAAGCTAAAAGAATATGCTTTTTCACCATTGGAGCCTTGGAAAAAAAACATACTATATCTTACAGGAGGTTATAATTTAAGTGAAAATAACCAATTCTATAACGCTGCAGAACTCTATGGCAGCACTCTTATAAATTCCAGAATTTGTGTTGATACTTTTATGATAAGAAAGAGAAATTATTCGGCAGTAAGTAGTTTTGAAAAAGATGAAATTATAGCTCGGATAAATCATGGAATGGCATGGGTTACATACTTAGGACACGGCTCTCCTCAATTTTTTGATATGGATGGTTGGCAAGTCGAATACTTAGACAATAAGAACAAGTACAGCATATTCAATTCTCTTTCTTGCAATACTGGTGCATTCGCAGAACCTCAAGGGACTTGTCGCAATGAAGACTATCTGCTTGCACCCGAAAGAGGTTTTATCTCAACAGCTGCTTCAACTGGCGTTAGCTTTGTTGATATAGATATTGAATTCCATCTTAGAGTATCCCGACAGCTTGCAAAAGTTCAAAACCAGATGCCTACTGTAATTGAATTATATAATAATGCAAAATCTCAAATGCTAAGGAACGAACCAGAAATACTAACTGCAATGACTTATTCTTTACTCGGTGATCCACTTATTGCTCTACAAATCTCAGTTCAACCTGATTTCTACTTTTTACCGCAAGATATTACAATTAAAAATTCAAAAGGGGAAACAATAATAACAGAAGATGATAGCACAATCAATATTATTGGCACTATATATAATGGAGGTTATTCTAAACCAGGTACAATTAAGGTATTATTAATTAGAGAATACCAAAATAAGAAAGATTCGCTTTACAAAGAATACTTGAATATATGTCCTGATGCATACTTTAACTTTAATCTTCCAGTTTTAAAAATGCCAGGCATTCATAAAATTACAATTATTGTAGACCCCGATAGTATAAATAATGACGTAAACTATTCAAACAATAAAATAGAAAAATATATTGAAGTTTTTGTTAAAAGCTTAATACCTCTCGAACCACTCGCATATTGGGATAAAGAGACCAAAAACCCTCTATTTCGAGTAATTAATCCAGAAACTATTCCTTCCAAATATGGTTATGAATTTGAAATAAAGGATTCGAAAGATATCAATAATGTTTTAAAACATTCTACAAATAATGAAATTCAAGTAAAAGAAGCTTATATTGAATGGAAACCTGAAATTGAGCTTACAAATGGGAAAAGTTATTATTTTATTGCAAGAGCTTTAAATCCAGAAGATTCAACAAAAACACCAATGTTGATTATTCCATTTACTGCTTCTTCAAACTATGCTTTGGAAAAAACCATTTGGGAAATGCATGGCAAAGAGCATTTATCCCATTTTGTTGGCAATGGCTTGGAGCTGATTGAGAATAGCGACAATAGTTATCTTAGAATTAAGAATAATTACTATAATTACAGGATAATTTCTGCTAATGGCAATCAAACAGTTGATAGATTTGGTGAAATCAAATACAGAGATACTACATATGTTGTTAGTGAAAATGTCGGTGATGTCCCAGTAGGTTTCAATTTTGTAGTTATCTCAGGGAACGGAGGATATTATAAATACAAGCGGAACTTTTATACTTGGGGAAAATACGAATGGTGGGAAGACTCTACTGGAATCCATATGATTAAATTTCTTAGAGATTCTATAGATACAAACGATTATGTCCTTATAGCAACTTGCGACCAATCCTTTAGACTCTTTGTTTATCATAAAGAACTGAAAACTTCAGGCTCGCTCGATACCCTTGTTGCCGTATTAAAAGAATATGGTTCGCAATTTGCAGATTCACTTCGCTGGGGCTGTTCGTTCGCAATGGTTGGTAGACGAGGAGCAAAGCCAGGCACTTACCCTGAATTATATGATACTTCAGGAGCTAAAATAGTAATAGAAGATTCTCTCAAAATCATTAATCATTATGCCGCACTTACTACACCTTGGTTTGGTCCAGCAAAGAAATGGAGGAATATCAATATATTAGGAGATTTTTCAAGTCAGGGCATTCAATACAAAACTACTTTATATGGAAAAGATAAATTCAACTCTAATGAAAAACTTATTTTCGAAGCAGATTCAATTTTTAATGCATCAATTGATAGCTTACCTACTTCTGATTATACATATATTAAATATCAACTCCAACTTTTCAGAATAAATGATACTATTGAACCGCATATCGAAAGACTTAGAACTGAATTTTCCCCTGCTGAGGAGTTTGCAATGCTTAAAAGCCTAACATTTACAAAAAAAGATATAATTTTAAGAGGTGAAACAGCTGATTTCCAATTTGGTGTGCAGAACATTTCAGCAAGAGCAACATCAGAACCAAGCACTCTCAGAATTAAAGCATTTTCCAAAAGTGGAGATATATTTACACAAGATTTCAATATTGAAGAACTCCCCCCTTCATCAATAGCAATTCGCAATTTTTCAAGTATTACTGATAACTTTGCTCAAAATACAGTATTGTCTTCACAAATAAACTTCAATAATCACAATAATGAACTCTACTTTTTTAACAACAACAACAGCTTTATTTTCCATATTTACGAAGACACTATCAAGCCAGAAATACTTCTGATGCTTGACGGTAAAAAAGTCCAAAATGGGGATTATTCCTCATTAGTTCCAAAAGTAGAAATTCATTTACTAGACAATTCTCCCCGTCCAATTGATAGCACAAAAATTTCAGTTCGAATTAATGGTTATATTCAGCCCCAACCAAAAGTCATAGATTATAATTTTACAAATTATGGTAGGGATATACCTTTAAAGGCTAAAGTCACTTTTACTTCAGATACACTCGACTATCGAGATAATGTCTTTATCATCAGAGGTGTAGATGCAAGTGGCAATGAAACCGAAAGCATGATATATGTTTTCGTTTCTCCAAAAGGAACTATTGAAAAAATTAATAATTTTCCAAATCCATTTTCAGATAAAACATTATTCAAACTTAAATTTGTGTCTCCATTTCAAGAAGGTCTTGCAACAATTCAGATATTCAACGAAATTGGTCAAAAAGTTAGAACAATTGAAAAGCAATTATTCATTGGCGACAACGATTTTGAGTGGGATGCAAAAGATGATTATGGAAACACCTTGCCAAATGGCGTATATATTTATGTAGTTTTTGTGCATAACAACGTATTTGTCGAACCAGTGCGAGGAAATTGCTTGTATATTAAATAATATTTTGTAATTTTGTTAGTAATTTAAAAATAAGAAAAGGATAGTTATGATAATAAGCGATAGAAAAAAAGGGAATATTAAAATCCTTGAGCTTATCGGTAGAATTGATAATGATACTAACGAAGAATTTGAAAAAGAACTATCTTATTTAGTTCATAATGAAGAAAGAATTCTTGTAGATTGCTCTAAACTTAATTATATAAATAGTAGGGGACTTCGAACATTTCTTGAGGTTTTAAAAAAAGTATCAAAAAGTAAAGGCAAATTCTTCATATGCAGTCTAAAACCCGAAATACAAGAGATTTTCCGTATTTCTGGTTTCTTAAATCTTTTCGATGTCTATAATACTCAAGAATCAGCAATCGAAGGATTTCAATAACCTAAAGCACTGTTATTATTGTTTTATTCTTCGTTATTATCGAAATTATGAGTTTAATTTTTTTATAAGAGTTTAAAAGAATTCTTTCAATTATTCTTTATCTCTTTTAATTACTACAATAGTTTTATCATCATTATGGATTGAACCAGAGCTAAACTTCTGGACTTCCTCGAGTATAGAATATGCAATTGTTTCAGCACTCTCTTCAGATTTACTTTGGACTACTTCAGCTACCCTTTGTGTTGTAAAGAATTCACCCTGATTATTTCGAGCTTCGATAATTCCATCAGTAAACATTACTAAAACATCTCCCTTTTTCATACTTATATTTTCGACAGTTATTTTTTGGTTCTGCATAATCCCAAGCAAACCGCCAGTTTGTTTTAGAAGCTCGATGCTGCCATCCTCATTACAGTAGTGAATTGGTGCGCAATGTCCAGCATTTGCATATAATACTAATCCATTAGAAGATGAAGTAAGCTCACAGTAGAATAAAGTAACGAATCTTTCATATGGGAAAGTCTCAAAAATTAAAGAGTTAATCCTCGACAATAATGCAGAAATTCTCGAAGCAAAAGCCATTCCCATACGAATAGCACCTGAAACAAATAGTGCTTGAATAGCTGCAGGGAGTCCTTTGCTTGCAGCATCAGAAATCACAATACCAACTCTCTCACTCTCGTCATCTGCTGGCTTAAGATAATCGAAATAGTCTCCTCCGACATATTGGTCTGGGACACACACACCAAAAATCTTATAATCTCTAAACTCTAAATAATGGTCAGGTAGAAGATTTTTTTGAATTTCAGAAGCTTTTAATATATCTTGACGAATCAACTTTTGTTCTGCATACCATCTTTGATTTCTCAGAGCAATTGTTGCAACATTACTAATAATAATTAAAGTTTCATAGAAAGATTGAAGAATTTGAGGAGCATTGAAACCCAAAGCATATTTATAATATTTACCTGATTTTAGCTTAATTAACTCACCTACACCAGCTACAGAGTAAAGCTCAATTCCCTTTTTCTTTAATAGTTCATCTGTTTCATAGTGAAGTGATGCTCTCTTCTTTGCCAGATTAGTCAGAGCTGGATGATCTGTTACTTGCATAGTATATCCAGTAGGTATTCTTTTTACATTTCCATACTGAAAACGTAGGATATATGCATTCTGTTCTGGCAATAGTTCCCATATCCTACCACCATTTATTTCGAATTTATCTTGAGATACAATATCTTTTACAAGTGATTTTAGTAATGATAATTCTGATTTAAATCTTTTTGAAGTAAGATTTTCTACTAAACGATAAGTATCTCTTTGATTAATAGAATAATAATCTACAGAATTCACTTTATCTTCTCACAAAGTTAAAGAATTATAGACATAATTAGATATTTTATATTGTCAGTATTGTGTTAAGATATAATTTTTGCTTTTTTTAAAGCTGTTGTTATTTTTTTTCTATTTCCTATCTCGATTGGAAGAAGGGGCATCCTACAAACTTCTTCAATATATCCTAAGATTGACAATATATATTTTGTTGGAGTTGGATTAGACTCAATAAAGTTTAATTGCATAAGCTCAATTAAGTCAAAATGAATTTTCAAAGCAATCTTATAATTACCATCTAAAGCAGATGCTACCAATTGTGAAAATTCTTTGGGTAAATAATTTGAAATGACTGATACAACTCCTTTTCCCCCAATTGAGATTATTGGAAGTGTCAAAATATCATCACCAGAAAGTAATGTAAAATGAGGAGGAGCATTTTTAATTATTTGCATCATTTGCTCAAGATTGCCAGAAGATTCTTTCACTCCAATAACATTTTTGTTTTCAGCAATTTTCAGAAGAGTGTCTGGTAATATATTTATACCTGTTCTACTTGGTATGTTATAAATAATTTGAGGTATGGGCACTTCTTTAGCAATAATTCCAAAATGCTCAATCAAAGCCCTTTGCGTAGGCTTATTATAATAAGGAGCAACAAGTAAAACTGCATCTGCTCCATGCTCGAAAGCAAATTTAGAAAGTGCTATAGCAGATTGGGTTTCATTCGAACCAGTACCCGCTATAACAGATATTCTACCAGATGCGTATTCTACAGCTTTTTGAATTAATAATTGTTTCTCTCTTAATGAAAGAGTAGCACTTTCACCGGTCGAACCACAGACTACAATCCCGCTAACTCCATTAGCAACCTGAAAATTAATTAATTTTTTTAAAGCTTTTAAATCAATTGCATTGCTTTTATCGAAAGGCGATACAAGGGCTGTATAAGTACCCTTAAGTTCTCTTAATGCCATTTTTATCTCCTTCAAATATTTTTATATTTTTTATTATTTGAATTTTGCAAAATTACTATTATTATTCTTCTTGTAAAACAATTATTTTTCTATTAATTATTTTTTTTGCTTAAAAAAAATTTCAAATTAAGCTTGTCATTCTATTGCATTTAATGTAAGTATGATATTTCCAAATTAATTATGAAAAATTATTAATTCAATGTTAATTGTTTTCCCTTTTAGTTTTAGTTAATTTTGTATTAATAATATTATTCATAAACAAAAAAAGTTTTGGATTTAGATATAAAAACATATTTTACAAAGGTAAATAGTCTTGTTAAAATTTTTAGCTTAGTAATAGTATTTATTGCTCTAATAACCTTCTCCTTCTTTGGAAAAGCTAAGGATAACGAATATTCTGATAACTACTATGCAAATAACAATAACCTTTCTAATTCATACGATTATAAATACTTAGGAGCCATTTTCGAAGAAAATGGTAAAGCTTCTTATTATGGCAAAGCATTTCACAATCGTCGGACTGCTAGTGGAGAACGATTCGATATGTTCGACCTAACTGCAGCCCATCGCAAATTACCTTTTGGAACTATTATTAGAGTTACAAATGAATCTAATAATAATGTAATTTTAGTGAGGATCAATGATAGAGGACCTTTTATAAAAGGTAGAATTCTCGACTTATCACATTATGCCGCTCAAGAATTAAAGGAATTAGGTGTTCCCAAAGTCAAAATTGAGGGCTTCGACAAGAATTATTTAGATAAAAATTCAGAAGACTTAAAGAATTCTTTTCTGTGCTATTCTTTTGACTACCCTTTAGAAATCATTGAAGATAGGTATTTGCACTTCGTTGACTCAACAAATGAATTTAAAAATGCTGTAGAATTATACAATGATTACTCAATGGTGGATAAAGAGACCATTTGGTATATATGCGTATCACCCCAAAAAGTAAATGATGAACCTATCTATTATATTACTTACCCTAAAGATGCATATTATTTTGCTAAAATAGTAAAGTAATTTCGATTTTATCTTTTTTATTAATAAAATAATCATTAAGTTTGCATTTACAATGCAGGTGGGAGTTAATTTTGTTTTAACTCCAGAATAGGGAATCTCGTGAGAATCGGGAACGGTTGCGCCGCTGTAATGGGTGACAAGTTTTTCAAGTCGGATAACGACAGCCACTGCTAAACGGGAAGGCGAAAAACAAGGATGAACCCAAAGTCAGAAGACCTGCCTGCATTCGCTCATTGATTATTCAGTTTTGAGGATAAAACACCTGCGAACAACAGGTGCAATGAGGAAATGCCTATTGTCGTTTGAAATTATCTAATGTTTCTATTATCGAGCTTTTCTCGATTTCTAAATTTCTACCAATGGTATTTCCCATATTAATTAGTTTTTTTATTAATTATTTTGGGGTGCTTTATGATTTCAAATTACAAAATTATTATTTCTTTATTTTTTCTCATTTTCTTCTCTTATTTCAGCAAAGCTGAGGATTGGTTTTTCTACGATCGTTTAGCTGTTGGTTCTCAACCAGTTGCAGTTATATTAAACACAAGCTCTGAATTTAGTCAATGCTATATTCTATGTTACGGTATTGATAAAAATTATAATGATATTTTTGAAGAAGGTGACGAATATCCTTCTTTATGGAGATTAAATGTCCGCTTTATGACTGGCTATTTAAGTTTTGAAGATTTTACAATACACACTGAGAAGATACGCGATTTCCCATTTGGTTCTATTGGCATTCCTTTTAGACCTGCTGTTGCAGGCGATACTCTATATATGTGCCAAAATGGAATCGTAAGTTCCTATTATTTACCGACTGGTAATGTTATTGAAGATACAATTATCAGAGCAAAGGCATCTGCAATCTCGAAAATTGGGAACAAGCTTTTTCTTAGTATTCGTGAGAGTTTAGATACTAATTATGTCCTTGTCTATGATATTGACAATAAATCCGTTAGAGATTCTATCCCTGCATATACAATGGTGCAACAAACTCTATCAATTGGAGAGAATTTACTTGCTATACTGTGTGAAGGGAACTGGGGGTCTAACGATTCTAAATTAATAATCGCCAACGTTGAAGGAAAGCACGAGGTTTTGAAAACTCTTATGTTAGGAAGTGGCGGCAACCATGTTGCATTTCATAATGACTTACTTGCGGTAACAACTGGCGATAATTTAGTCTTAGTATATTCTATTCATCAAGATTCAATTAATTTAGTGAAAACAATTAATCTTCCTACTTCGGGTTTCGATGGTGTGAGAGAATCTACTTTCGATGGAGATAGTTTAATCTATACATCCTCTTGGGATAGCCACATTTATATAAGCGATCTAAATGGTTCAATGCCCAAATTTATAGATGCTAAAGGTAAAGCTGAAGGATTTGCAATAGCAGAATTCTTTAACACGTATAAAGTTTTAGTTATTACAAATCAATTTATTACTAATTCATATCAACCTGATAACAACATCACAATATATTCAAATTTTCCTATCAGTTCCGTAAATAACAAAAAGAAAGAAAATAACTTCCGATTATATCCAAATCCTATACAGGAAATTGCTTATTTAGAATTTAATTCTAATATAAATGAAGACTTCAATCAAGCAGAAATTTATAGTCTCATTGGTGAATATCTCGGATCTGCCGAAGTCAGTAATCTATATAATACCAATATCTTACAGTTGAATTTATCAAAACTAAATTTGCAAAGAGGGATTTACAACCTCAAATTAATAGGTTTTAATGGAACTAAGGGAATACTATTTGTAAAAGAATAAAAAGGGAAATCAATAAACCAAGATTATTTAAAGATTAATTATAGAGCTTTGGTGTTGCATCTCCTTCGAGAAACGATTTAACAAATAATTCGACTGAAGATTCGCTTTTCATCAAGACATCAGCATTGCGAATAAACCCCATAAGACGACCGAGCATTTTCAATAAATTAAGTGCTTCGGACATTTTTATATGATTAATTTTTGCACTTACATCATCGGCTTTAACAATGGTTGTAAAGTAGAAATGTTCTAAAATTTTGCTTATTGCAATTGCTCTTAGAGATTTTCTAAAATCAGTAGTAGCACCACCGCGAAAATTAAAATTAATATAATTATGATTTATATTATCAGATATAAAAGCATCTAATCTTGAAAAATGAAATCCAAGTTGAGAAAAGAAATTCAAATAGTGTTTGGAAACGAATGCATAACTTTGGGTATTTTCTGAAAGATTAGAAAGATTTGTTGAAGCGACATTCTGCATAATCATTTCTGCAAAACCTTTTGTGTCCATACCTACATAACCAGACCAAACAATACCTTCAGAAGTCATTCCCTCCATCAAAGCAATAAAAGGAGGTGAAGCAATTTCATTTACTTTGATTTCATTGCTTGTTCTGTCATTAAATTCGTTATCTAAATCAATCACATAAATATTGAGTGGAAGATCAGATTTTAATTTGTAAGTTCTTTCATCTTTTAGGTTTGTGTCGGAATAAAAAACAAACATCTGTTTCATTGAGATTTCGTGGATAAAACGAATAATATCATGTAAGGATTTACAATTCTCAATCTTAAATGTCTCTGAAGATGGATCTATTAAGTTCAAAGTAAAAAAAGACTTAATCAAATTACTCCAGATCTTATAAATTGGGCTTTTAATAAAAATATTATTTTTTTCATTTTGCTGATTTAGTAAATCGGCTAATATTTCAACATATCCTTTGTAGACCCTTCTTTCATCTGAAATTATAGTAACAGATTCATCATCATTTAACAATTCTGTAGCGCTGATTGTATTTATAAGTAATGGCACTTTGAGCTCACGAGCGATAATTGCTAAATGGCCTGTTGTGCTTCCAATATCAGTAATTACCGCAGAAACTTTGTGTAAAATTGAAGTTAATTCAATAAAACACTTTTTTGCAACCACTACTGAACCTTCACTTACTTTGACAATATCTCTTAAAGAATTGATTTTGAAAACAGGGCCATAACCTATACCAGAACTTGCGCAATCGCCGCTTGCAATTATTGGTGGATTTATTTTATCATATTGTTCTAAAGAAAATTCTTTTAATAGCTTAGTTTTGGAACTTTTTACAAGTAAAGGTCTTGCTTGAAGTATGCAAATTTTTCCTTTCTTATCTAAAGCCCATTCAATATCTTGAGGTCCAGAAAAGTGCTTTTCTATTAATTTTGCATAATTATATAATTCTATTAACTCTTTTGGTTGCAAGCGATAATCTTTTACTTCTAAATTTAGTTTATCTAAATATATTATTTGTTTTTTGTTATTGAAAACTAACTCAAAACCACTACCTATCTCTTTTATTAAAAATTCTTGCGGTCGGACAATTCCATCTAAAACTTGACTTCCTAATCCCCAAACACCTTGAACAACCATACCTTCTCTTTTTGCATTAGGGTCAGTAGTATAGAGTACACCAGCAGAAACCGCATCAACCATCTCTATACAACCAACGCTTATAGGCATGTCTTCGTCCCTTATACCTGAAAGAAATCTATAAGTAACTGACTGTGGCGAATATAATGAGACTAAAACTTTCATAACAGAATCAATTAGATGCTCATAAGTAACGTTCAGAATAGATCTGTGGAGTCCTGCAAAAGAATGATTTTCAGAATCCTCTCCAAAAGCACTTGAGCGAACAGCAAGCATTATATCTTTTCTTTCAAATTTACTATGATAAGCACTATAAATCATTCTTTCTAAGTAATCTGGTAATTCAGTTGAAATCATTAGTGCTTGAATTTGATTACTAATATATTGGACGCTACGAGGATTATTAAAATCAATGTTGTTCAACAGCTTATTTTTTTTATTTCGTAAGTTATTATGGGAAAGTATGTCATCGAACAACTTAATTGTAAGGCAAAATCCATCTGGAACAGGCAAGTGTAATTTATTCTTTATTTCGCCGAGACGAGCCATTTTATTACCTACTTGGATAAGATGCGAACTATTAACCTCAGATAAATCGAAATAATATGGAGTATCATTATAAAGTTGTTCGAGCTTTTTGCATTCATTACATTCAATGTCTTGGCATTTCAAATTCTCAGGACATTTGATTTTCGGGATTAAAGCTAATCTCGTTTCTATTTTTAATTTCCTTATTATTTCGTTAAGCTCTGAATAGTCTTTGCCTGAAAGTTTAGACAATGCATAAGACATTTTTTCTAAATAATGGAATAAAGCTTCTAATTTTGTAACTGCAAATTGTGAAGAGAAGGGCTTCGCAGAACTTATTGCTTCTGATAGTTGATCCATCAACTGGTGGGCTTTATCATTTTGATCTAATATATCATTAAACACTCTAAATTTTTCCTTAAAACTCAGTCGTTCAAAGCTTTTATGTTTGCTAAATACCATTATAATTAAATTAGAGTATTGTTAGATTATATATTTTTGTGAACGTTTTCGATAGGAAGTGAAATCGTAAAAGTAGAACTTTTATTAATTTCGCTTTCCACAGTAATTCTTCCTCCCATACCTTTAATTATGTTATAAGATACTGAAAGTCCTAATCCAGTTCCTTTGCCTACGGGTTTAGTTGTATAGAAAGGTAGAAATACTTTGTCTAATTTATCAGGAGGAATTCCGCGACCTGTATCGCTTATTATTAAATACACATATTGATTATCATGATTAGTGGTTATTGTAATTTGACCTTTCCCACTAATGGCATCTCTAGCATTGTTAAGTATATTAATAATCACTTGTCTAAGTTGATTGCCATCGCAGAGTATATTAGGAATGTTTTTATCGAACTTCTTAATAATTTCTATGTTTTCGAGTTTTAGTTCTCTTTCAAAAAAGCCTGAAAGAAAGTCTTCCACAATTTCATTTATATTACATTCATAAAATATATTTTCATTCCTTCTAACGAATGATAAGAGCTTTTTATTAATATCCTTTATACGATAAACCGCATTCATGACTTTCTGGAAATGAGGTTCAAGATCCTGAATGGTTTTATTTACTTTGAATTGTGGATTAGCATAATCTTGCATAATTCCTATTTCATTAGCAATAATATTAAGTGGATTGCCAATTTCATGAGCAATACCAGCTGCAAGCTCACCTACTGTAGCCAGTTTAGACGCTTGCTCTAACTGCATTCGCGAAGAAATCTTATCTTTTTCTATATCAACAATATTCTTAGATCTTATAAGAATTATGAAAAATACAAAAAGTAGGAAAGCAAATGAAGTAATTATAATAATAGTTTGAGTCCTTGAAAAATCTTTTTTTGATTCTTCTTTTTCAGTTGTAATAACAGCCCAATTAACGAAATTAAGCCAAGCAAAGGCGTATTTATCTGATGTCTTGTTGTGGTTATAATAAGTAACACCAATATTTTTATCTTTTGGGGGATGAAAATACGATGTATCCATCAAACCTGAAAAATCTTGTGGCGTAAGTTGATAATTTCCATCGTTGTTAATTATAAGAATATTTACATCTTTTGACTTTTCGGTAGAAGTCATATAAGAGTAAATTAATTGCGGGTCGAGAGATACCTTAAATATATATCGCTTACCTTTTAAATATCTCTTCACACCGATAGTAAAATGTGGAACGTTGCGAAAACCAAGATAAACATCTGTTATGATATAGTTCTTTTCACTTGCGACGAGTTGCTTAAACCAAGGCTCATCTTGATAATCTTTATTAATTAAGTAAGTTAAAGGACCAGAAAAATATTTCTGTATTGTTGTAGTATCAAAATAACCAATATCTGTAAATGCTTCGCTATGTTTTTTCAAATTATTAAATATATTATCTAATGTGATTTGGTCTATGGGATAAGATAATTCTGAACTTTCAATAATGTTAATAATATTATTTACTCTTTCCATAAGATAAATATCCATTATTCTCGATTTGCTTTCAGCAATAGAAAGTAAATGCGATTCTCTACTTCGATTCATTAAATTGTTAAATTGATACAAAAAGAACAATATTAATATTAACAATGGTAAAAGATAAAGAAATGAAAGTCGGATTATGTAATTCCTACGAAGTGTATAGAAGACTTTTTTTGTATGAGGATCTTCTAAAATTTCATAGATAATACTTTTATTAGCAATTTCCTGTTTTTTCATTTTTAAAAATTATAATGCTTAATTACTATTTCAATTTTATAGAGATTTTTTCTATTATATTATTGTGAACTCCTGATCATTCTTTTGACTGTCAAGAGCTAAATTTATAACAGAGATTAATTTATTTATATCAACAGGTTTTGTAATAAAACAAAAAGCGCCAGCTTTCATTGTATCTTCAGCGACTTCTTCTGAACCATGAGCAGTAAATATTATAATTTCAGTTTTTTTGTTTTTCATCTTAGTCTTTCTTAATACTTCTTGGCCATCAATTCCAGGCATTTTTAAATCCAAAATGACAACATCAAATTCTTGCTTTTCTAACAATTCCAATGCAGTATATCCATCAGGGGCTTTGGTAACGTCGAAGCCCCTGAGTTGCATCCTTCCAGAAATAGTATCTAAAAAATCTATTTCATCATCAACTATTAACAGTTTAATCGCTTTCATAATTCTTATCTCAATCTATTAATACCCAGGATAACCTAAAACTTTGAAAATAAATGGCCAATAAAATGACATAAATAATACCAATATTGCACAAATTATTAAGGTATTAAGTACAGCTACTTTTACAAAATCGAATTGACGAAAATATCCTGTACTGTATGCTATAATTGTTGGTGGACAACCAATAACAAGCATAATAAAAGAAGTAGTTACCGGAAGACTTAATGCAATATATAGACGACACAAGCCCATCACATTTGCTATTGGGTCAAGAATAGGAAGACATAATGCGGTTGCTGCGGAGTTACTCATAAAACTTGATATTACAGAACCAAATATTGCAATGCAGTAATATGTAATAAATTGGCTGCTTCCTTTAATTAATGGGAAAAACTGGTCAGCTAACCATTTTCCTGCACCTGTATCAAGCATTGCAACTCCTAATGAAACACCTGCTCCAAACACTAACCAAGCTTCCCAAGTGAATTTATTTATAATAGTTTTTAAGCTTACAAATTTAAAACCACATATTAATATAAGGGCAAGAGCAGCAACGACACTGACATGTAATTTTGTAAAATCTGACAATGTCCAAAATATGAAAGCAAGAATAAAGATGATTACCACTCCCTTTTCGTTCCTACTCATTGGAGGAAGCTTTTCGGTTTTCAACTCGGATGGAAAATTTTTGACTTTGGGAGGCATCAGCAACCAACATATAGTCCAAGTTATAAGCGAAGCAACAACTACCATTGGCATTTGTATTAACATCCAGTCTAAAAAGCCGACATGAACACCGATATATTTATCAATATAATCCATAGCTATTGGGTTTCTTCCTCCACCGAGGATTGTTCCAAATCCACCTGCTGAAGCTTCAAGAGGAATTAATATTGTAAAAAACTTTGAAAAATTATTACTTTTATCAATTGTTATACCCATTTTGATAAAAACTGGTATTACCGCAAATAAAAATATAATTGTAATTGTTGCATCATGGAAAATACTTGATGACAAAGATGCCGATAAAGCTACTACTAAACTAAACTTCTTAACATTAGTTCCAGCTATTCTTATAGCAAATTGTAGAATCCTTTTCGCTATTCCTACTTCATTAAGCACTACACCAAACATTATTATCATAAGAACAAACATTACTGCTGGATTTGCATAAGGTTCCCAAGCAGCTGATGGTTTTTGAATACCCAAAAGTATTAATCCGCCTCCAGTTAAAAAAGCAGTCAAACCTATAGGAATTGCTTCTGTAACCCATAACAATATTACTGTAGTAAGTAAGGCTAAAAATAAATGAGCTCTTATAGGAATGTCTGTAAAAGGTATTAAATATATAATAATGCCTGATATTATCGAAATAGAAACTAATAAAACGCTTCTTTTCCAATTGCTTTTACCACTTTCTGCCTCTTGCTGGGATATTAATAATTTATGTTTTGTTCTTGCTTCACCTATTATTTTAAGCAAATTATCAATATCCACTGGTTTTTGCAAATAGGTGAAAGCATCGAGCTTAGCCATTTCAAGTGCTGACTCTATTGAACCGTGTCCTGTTAATATGATTACTTGGATAGAGGGCTTTTGATTTTTTATTCGCTTTAATACTTCCTCGCCTGGTATATCTGGCATTTTTAGGTCTAATATAACTACATCAATCTCTTTGTCTGAATTAATTAATTTTTCAATATCTTTACCACTTTCTTTTGCAATAACATCAAAACCACGCATTTCTAATCTTTTAGTAATAGTATCGAGAAAATCTTTTTCGTCATCAATTATTAATAATTTAGGCATATTTCCCTCATTTATTTGTATTACATGAATTGACAATAAAGTCCTCAATTGAGCTATAAATATCTGAAAGTCTGATAATCCCAACGATTTCCTCTCCATCTGTAACAAGAATGGATAATGTCTGCCACATAACAAGTTTATGAATAGCTTGAGCTATCGATTCATTTTGGTCAATATGTTGCTCAATTGGTTTCATTATTTCTTTGCATTTAGTATTAATTGCAATGTTACATAAATCAATATTTTCATCAGACCAAAGACTAAACTGTTCCTGCATAGTATCAATAAAGCTACTACTTAGTGATAATCTTGATAACTTATCCAAGTCGAAAATATCTTTGTATTTAGGTTCCAATGCTTTTAAAAATGAAAGTTGACCTATTTTTCCTACTATTTTATTATCATTATCATAGACTAATACAGCTCTATATTGCTGTTGACCAATAGGAATATTTTCATTACCTTTTCTTATTGCCATTAAAGCTTCAAACATAGAAGCATCTTGATGAACAGTTGGGTATTGGACAACAGGAACCATTAGTTCTTTTACTAATTTTTTATACATTATCTTCTCCAACATTTATGAAACAATTTATCTAAATCTAAATATTTTAAAAAAAATATATAAACAACTTTTTTTACAAATTTCTATTAAAAGTATTCCTATTCAAACTAATCATTCTGTTTGTAACCATATGTTGTTATTGTGGAAAATAGTTGAATTTATTTTAATTGAATATTATCTCAATTAATAGCTTAGAAGGTTGATTAAAAAACAGTATTATTTATTTAGTAATACTATTTGTTCGAGGTATTTAATTTGTTAATTATATATTCTATTTTACTTTCTTCACCTTTTAAAATAGGGATTCTTACGGTTACGTTTTCTCTATGATATCTGGCCCAATAAGAATAAGTTATTTCTATATGTAGATACTCTTCTTTAATATATTCTGCTCTTTCGAATCTTGTGTTAAATACATTCCAGCTGTGAAGAGCTTTACCAATAAGCACTCCATTAGACGATATTATTGCAATAGGTTTTGCTTTAATTTGTTTTCTAAACTGAGAAAGTGGAGTCATCTTTGAAATTATAAATAAGAGTAAAAGAAAACCTAAAAGCACATAAAGCATTAGTGGAAACATTTTTTTATCAATGATCATAAAAATACTGAAAATTATTATCAATATAAAGGCTAACATCATAAAAGCTTTTGCATTTACTTTCTTTCTTTCGCTATATTCTGATTCAATATAACTTTGCCAAATATCATTAGGATATATCCACTTAACAATTATGTTCTCCCCTTTTAACATTTTACTTAACAATTTAGTTCTTTTCAAATACATTATTGAAACAATAAAGGCTGTTATCATAAGAACTAAGGAAATCATAAATATAGCCCCACCACCCTTTGATATTTCTATCTTAAATAAGAACACTGATATAGCAGAAACCAAAGAAACAATCATTATTAAAAGCCACATTATTGCATATTTTCTCTGAAAATTTTCTTCTTGCTTGGCTTCTTTTAATGTGTTATAAATATATAAGTAAAAAGGACTAAATAATATAATACCAAGCAGTCCTACCAAATAAATTATAAATTTTCTGAAAGGGAAAATAATAGAAAGAGGAACTGATGTTACTTGTTCTCCTTTGCTAAAAAATAAGTCCGTAGCCTCAGAAGGACTATAAAGTTTGTCAAGCTTTTCAATCTGTATACCTAATCCACTATTATCTTGAATCAAAAAATAATAATGCTTCAATGGCAAATATTCTTTCTTTACTAATTCTTGTGGCAATTCATCTTCTTTGAAGAAAAGAGAAGGATCATAATTAATATCATTGGCTTTTTCTCTAAACTCTTCTGGAAGGTTTTCTTTATATGAATTTTGGGCAATAGTTTTAATGAAATCTATTAATTTGTTTTCAGATGGCTTAAACAAATACCCTTTGTAATACTCCTCAGCAAACTTATCAATCGGTAATGAGAATAGATACAAATTCTCGGAAGTTTTTTTTGCTTCTAAAAGGCTGTCACGTATTAAATTTACCAAAGAATCCCTTGATTAAATATTACGAGCTATACGAATACTATCTAAAATAATAAAATCTTCATCTGTAAATTTCAATAAATTCTCTTGTACTATTTTGAAATTATATCGCTGAATTCTATATATTACACCTTGATATCTATAAAAATAAGAAGTTATTATTAGCAAAACAATTGCTACCAATAAAAATGCATAAGCTAAAATTTTTGATTTCATTCTAATTTCTCTAATTTTAATAATAAATAAATATAAATATAAGCATTATTATAAACAAAACAACAATAATAACTTTGTAATTAGTAAAGATAAATAACAATTTCAATATAATATATTCGTTTATAATTTGCTAAAAATTATGTTAGAAAACAAGAAATATGGAAGATAAGCTAAACACTATATTAGAAAGATACAGAACAGTCCAAAACAGCCTAAACGACCCTAATATTATGACCGATGTTCAGAATTATAAGGATCTGTCAAAAGAACTAAAAAGACTGACACCTATCGCTGAAAAATCCCAAAAATACTTAAAAGTTTTAAATGAAATAAAATCTAATCGAGAATTAATCGATGCTTCAGATACAGAATCGGAATTAAGAACATTAGCTTACGAAGAAAACCAAAAACTTGAAGCAGAATTAGAACAAATCGAAGAAGAGCTTAGAATGCTTTTAATCCCAAGCGACCCAAATGATTTAAAGAATTGTATTGTTGAGATTAGGGCAGGTACTGGAGGCGAAGAGGCTGGTCTTTTTGCTGCTGATTTGTTCAATATGTATCAAAAATATGCAGAAACAAATGGCTATAAGATCGAAGTAATTGACTTTAATGAAAGCGAATTAGGTGGCTTTAAGGAAATTATTTTTTCCTGTTCCGGCGAAGATGTCTATGGCAATATGAAATTCGAAAGTGGGGTACATCGTGTTCAAAGAGTTCCCGAAACTGAAGCAAGTGGCCGTCTTCATACTTCAGCAGCTACTGTTGCTGTTTTACCCGAAGCTGAAGACGTGGACATTCAAATAAATGAAGAAGATTTACGCATTGATATATATCGCTCTGGGGGAAAAGGTGGGCAAAATGTTAACAAAGTCGAAACCGCAGTCAGATTAGTTCATAATCCTACTGGAATTGTCGTTACTTGTCAAGACGAGCGTTCTCAGTTAAAAAATAGAGAAAAAGCTATGAAAGTGCTTCGCTCTCGACTTTACGAATTGGAAATGAAAAAGCAAAACGAATTAATTGCTTCGACAAGAAAATCTATGGTTAGAAGCGGAGATCGTTCAGAGAAAATTCGAACCTACAACTACCCTCAGAATCGTGTTACCGACCACCGCCTCGAAGGTGACGCAAAGAATTACCCTTTACGTGATGTTATGGATGGTAAATTAGGGAACATAATCGAAAATCTTAAGTTGGCAGAAAGAACAGAGATTCTAAAAAATGGTGTTATATAATTGAATATGAACGAAGCAAAAAAAGTTAAAATTAAGCTTTATGGAGAAGAAACTGAAATATTAGTTGAGCCTAACGACTCAATTTTGCAATCAGCTATTTTGAACGGATTGGAACCTCCTTTTAGTTGTCAAATAAGTGTATGTGCCACTTGCAAAGCAAAGCTCAAACAAGGAAAAGTCTCGATGGACGAGCGTGAAGCTCTTACTGATGAAGAAATTCAAAATGGTTGGATCCTAACTTGCCAATCTCACCCTTTAACCGATGATGTTTATATTGATTACGATGAGGCTTAGTAATGAGTGATAAAATCATACCATTTAACAAACCATTTATTGTCGGAAAAGAATTAAAATATATTGCTGATGTCATCCAAAGTAGAAAATTCTCTGGAAATGGTAAATATACAAATCTTTGTCATAATTATTTCGAAAAAAAAATAGGGACAAGAAAAGCCCTAATGACCACAAGCTGCACCGACGCTCTTGAAATGTCGGCAATATTGATTGACATCAAAGAAGGCGATGAAGTTATTGTCCCATCATATACTTTCGTTAGCACAGCTAATGCTTTCATTTTAAGAGGGGCAAGAATCATTTTTGCTGATAGTGAAAGTATCACTCCAAATATTGACACAGATAGAATTGAAATGCTTATTACCAAAAAAACAAAAGCAATTGTTCCGGTTCATTATGCTGGAATTGCTTGCAATATGGAAATAATTCAAGACATAGCTAACAGACATAATCTTTTCGTTATTGAGGATGCAGCTCAAGCAATAGATTCTTATTATAAAACAAAAGCTCTTGGTTCATTAGGCAATCTGGGTTGTTTCTCATTCCATGATACCAAAAATATTATCTCTGGCGAAGGAGGACTTCTCGCAGTAAATGATGAAAAGTATTTAAAGAGAGCAGAGATCGTTTGGGAAAAAGGCACTAATAGAGCTGAATATATAAGAGGTGAGGTAAATAAATATAACTGGGTTGATGTTGGCTCTTCATTCTTACCTGCTGAGATAGTATCCGCTTTTCTCTATGCTCAGATAGAGCAACTGGAAGAGATACAAGCAAAAAGAAAGGAAATATGGCAAACTTATTATAATGAGCTAAAACCATTAGAAGAGACAGAGAAAGTTCGACTTCCATTTATACCCGACTACGCTACAAATAATGCCCATTCTTTCTTTATGATATGTCGTAACTTATCCGAACGCGACAATCTGATCTATTATTTGAAATCATTTGGAATTCATTCAGCGTTCCATTATTTAGCTCTTCATAAATCGCCTTACTTTTCGTCAAGATATCCCGATAAATCTTTACCTAATGCCGAAATGTATTCTGACCGCCTTATAAGGCTGCCTTTATTTTATGAATTAGACAAAACTTCAATTGAAAAAATAATATATTATATCAACAAATATTACCAAAGTCTTTGAGAAAATTATGATAATATTAATTTGGAGCTAAATTGTTGATTGTAATTGCAACATATATTTAAATAGTTAACTTACAAAGATAATTCACTCATTCATTCTTAAAAATTCTTTATATATTATTTTTTTATTTAACAAGTTGTTAATATATTTGTATTAGTAGGAATTTGAAAAAATAAATAGAACGACAATCATTGTCCATTCATTTTTGTTAACATATAATCAAAGAACTTATGAAACATGTAGTAAATCCAGACATTGAAAGTGAAAAAGTGCATAGGGTGTTATTCATCCTAAAAGAATTCTTAATGGGGAAAAGTTACTCAAGCGATGAACTTAGGCAAGTGTTAGCAAAAAGATTTGGTGAAGTCTCGCTTCGCACCGTTCAACGCGACTTAAAAGTGCTTCAAGAGTGTATCCCTTCAGTCGAACGAGTCAAGGTATTCCGTGAAGTAGTATGGAAGATACCGCATCAATTTCGTTCAGCAGAAAATGTAGTCCATATTACTACAAATGAATTACTTTCATTCCATATATTAAAAGCACATCTTTCGGCATTTAAAGGCACATCTATTGCCGAAGATATAGAGCATCTTTACCAAAAATTGGAAGAAGTTGCTCCAGGAAATGCCTTTTCAGAAGAAAGCATTTACTGGGACCAAAATGTAGGTCAATATGACTATACTGATTACGACCCAATCTTCAAACAAATTATTCATTATATAACAAAGAATATTTGGGTTAACACAAAATACAAATCTGAATACAAAGAGACAATCAAACAATATGATCTGCTCTTCCGTAAGATGTTTCATTATTTTGGTTCAATCTATATCGCAGCATATATACCAAAGTATGACGAACATATTTCCTTAAAAGTTCAAAACATCTTAGAAATGCAAGAATCAAAAAGACAAACCTTAAAAGCACCAGACTTTGATTTCTATGATTTTACTAAAAGACGCTTTGGTGTATTCTCCGATAGAATAAAGAAAGTTGTTTTAAAAATCAAGAAAGAAAATGCTCATTTATTCGATAAAAGGCGTTGGCATCCAACTCAAAAAAATTATTATGACGATGAAGAAAACTTATATATTCAATTATTTGTGCCTATAGTTCCGGATTTTGTCGGTTGGCTAATGAGTTGGGGAAATATCATACAAGTAGAAAAGCCAGATGAGTTGATTCAACGACTTAAGTCAGAATATACTTCTGCTCTTAGTCTCTACGAAGATGTTGAATTAACTGAAAAGTAATTCACTTGAGAATTGCTAATGCAAAAGGCTGTTATGAGAAATAGCTCTGAAAATTATGATATTAATCGCAAGTTAATTACTATTAAGAGTAAAAAAAACCGTCTATCTCCTCCTTTATTGGAACTCATTGCTGATGTTATTTCTATTCCCATTAGTTCTTTTTTTCAATATTGGATAAGATTTGAATCTGGACTATTTCCAAAGACACATTATAGTTTTTATGACTTCATACCAGTTTTATTCTTATTGCTAATATATTGGCTTTTAATATTTTGGCTAAGTGGATTATACAAAAATTGGTATATAAGATCTCCCTTTGAAGAGCTATTTTCAATTATCAGAATAACTTTTATTGGCAATTTTATTATTTTCTTTTTTACTTACCTCGACAGGTTCGAAAGCCCAAGAATGCTGTTTTTACTGAATTTTATTATAATAGCTTTTTTTACTTCCCTCGGTAGAACTATAGCCCGAAGAATTCAAAAAAAACTTAGAGCGACAAGAAAAATTTTTATACCAGCAATAATAATAGGAACAAGAGAAAAAATTGTTGACTTAAACGAAAAAATTCAAAAAGCTCCTGCTTGGGGATATAAAACCGTCGGAGTAGTATTCATTAATAAAGATGAATATCAGCAAAGAAATAGTGATTATCTCGATCAAGAAGAAAATATTCCTATTTTAGGCTACGTGACTTCTTTAACCGAAATCATCAAGGCAGTTAATCCTCAAGAAGTTCTTATTTCTGTTGAAAAACCAAACCATACATTATTATTACGTATTCTCAGCATTTGTACAAAATATAAAATCATTGTAAAAATAGTTCCAGACCTCTATGATATGTTCACGGGACAAGTAAGAACATTACCCATTTATGGAATACCTCTTATAGAGATAAGTTCCACACTTCTTACCCCCTTGCAAGCAGTAATTAAGAGAATTATGGACATAGTCATAAGCTTATTTGTCTTAATTGTTGGATTACCGCTATGGCTTTTGATAGCTTTTATTATTAAATTAGAATCTAAAGGACCTGTTTTTTACAAGCAACCGCGCATCGGTAAAGATGGTCAACAATTTATGATTTATAAATTTAGGTCTATGGTCAAAGATGCCGACAAAGAAGGACAAAGATGGACAAGTATCAATGATCCAAGAGTTACAAAATTTGGTAAAATTATAAGGAAAACACATCTTGATGAAATTCCTCAGTTTATAAATGTTCTTAAAGGAGAAATGAGCATTGTCGGTCCTCGCCCTGAGCAACCTTTAATCGTAGAGAAATACTCAAAAATTATCCCATATTATAGAAGACGCTTATTAGTTAGACCAGGTATTACTGGCTGGTGGCAAGTTCATTACAAAAGTCATGTCGAAAGCAAAGAAGAAATTGTTAGCCGTTTAAAAGACGATTTCTATTATATTGAAAACATTTCATTAAGACTTGACATTGAGATTATGATAAGAACTATATACTGCGTTCTTACGGGGCATGGTCAAACTTGATTTTATCAAATTATTAATAATATATATTATTTAAAATCGTTTATAACAAATTATTTTTTTATTTTTTTTAAAAGGAACTGAGTTGGAAAAAACTATAAAAGATTTAGGTGAATGCAAAAAGGAAATGTTAGTTGTTCTTACTAATGATGAAATTCAAGATCGCCTTGAGAAAGCATATTTGAATATTCTACCAAATATTAATCTAAAAGGATTTCGTAAAGGAAAAGTCCCTATAAATGTAGTGAAGCGACTTTATGGAAAAGAAATTGAGGAAGATAGTCTTAAAGAATATGCAGCTGAGATTTTTAATAACTATGTAAAAGAAAATGAATTAAAAGTAATAGGAGAGCCCAATATTCATAATATAGACAAAGACAATAATGGTGCTACCATAACTTATCATTATTTTGCATATCCTGAATTTGATTTAGGCGAGTATAAAGGCATTCAAATCTTTGAACCGATTCATTCTGTTTCTGATGAAGAAATTGATAAAAGGATAGAGACCATACGATACTCTTATGGAAAATTTGAGGAAGTCCAAACTATCGAAAATGAAGATTGCCTTGTTAAAATAAAATTGGATGAACTCGATAAAGAAACTTTAGTACCAATTCTTGGTAAAAGCGAAGAAACCCAAGTTTACTTAAAATCTGACACAGTCATAAAAGAACTCAAAGAAAATCTAATTGGCAAGACAATTGGCGATAGCTTTATATTCAATCCTCATAAATATGATAATCATTCTCCCGATACTAATTACTCCGTTAAAGTCTTGAGTATCACACAAAACATCCCTGCAGAACTGAATTCCGAACTTATTTCTAATATAACACAAGGCAGATTAACTACATACGAAGAGTTAAGAGAAGAACTTGGCTACGAAATACAAGATGAATGGAATGAAAAAAGCAGGATGAAAATGGAAGATCAAATAATTGAAAAACTTACTGAAATCAATGATTTTGATGTTCCTCAACATATGGTCTACTCCACATCAATAAAATTAGCAGCTGATGTTCTCGGATATAATGACAAAAAGAAGGAAATTGACCAGCAAAAGCTTTTCAACGTTGCAAAAGATTTAGAGCCTTTATCTAAAAAGCTCGTAAAATGGAGCTTTATTAAAGAAAAAATTGCTAATAAAGAAAATATAGAAATCGAAGAGTACGATGTTGAAAACTTAGCAGAAAAATACTATCAAAACTTGGACATTAAAACAGCTTCAAAAAAAATCTTAGAAAATGAACAAATTGTCAGCAAGTTATTAGAAAGAAAAGTTTTAGACTTCCTTTTAGATTTTGCTATAACTACTGAAAGCTCTTTCGAAGATTTAGAAAACCCCGTTGCTAACGAAGACATAGAACATGAAGATTCTGAAGTCCACGATCATGATAATTGTGATGATCCAACACATCATCACAATTTAGAACATTTCGATGAAACTGAAGAAGCAACCGAAATTGCAAATAAAGAAGAAAACAATGAAGAGTAAAAAATACGTAAAATAAAATAATAACAAGGATAAATATATGATAAACCAATTAGTTCCGATTGTAATCGAACAGACAAGTCGAGGCGAACGTTCCTATGATATATACTCACGCCTCCTAAAAGAAAGGATTATTTTTCTTGGAATGCCAATAGATGATTATGTAGCAAGTCTTGTGATTGCTCAGATGCTTTTCCTCGATAGCGAAGACCCTAATAAAGACATTCATCTTTACATTAATTCTCCTGGGGGAAATGTCCATTCAGGACTTGCTATTTATGATACAATGCAATTTGTAAAATCTGACGTTGCAACTATTTGCGTCGGTCTTGGAGCTTCGATGGCTCAAGTTCTGCTTTGTGGAGGGACAAAAGGTAAGCGTTTTGCTTTACCAAATTCTAAAATTTTAATGCATCAACCGTTAGGTGGAACTCAAGGACAAGCTACTGACATAGAAATCTATACCAAAGAAATGCTTCGCACTCGAGATCTTTTATATGAGATTACTGCTAAACATACTGGTAAATCAGTCGAACAAATAAAAAAAGATGCCGATAGAGATTTTTATTTAAGTTCAAAAGAAGCTCTTGAATATGGCATTATTGATAAAATTCTCGAACGACGTCCAGAAAGTTCATCATCTATGAAACAATCTGAAAATGCAACACAAGAAAAAGGGAATGAATAAGGAAAAGCAAAACATATCTGAACCCAAATGCTCTTTTTGTGGAAGAAAGGCAAGGGAAGTCTCTGGATTAATCGAGGGACCTAACAAAGTATATATTTGTGACTCTTGCATTTATAGTTCTCTCGAAATTATTAGGATGAACGCACTATCTCAAATTCACTTGCCTCAAGGAAGTGCATTACCTAAACCATCAGAAATTAAACGGAAACTCGACGAATACGTTATCGGGCAAGAATATGCTAAAAAGGTACTTTCTGTTGCTGTCTACAATCATTACAAAAGAATAAAAGCTGAAGCACTGGTTGGTAAGTTCAAAGATGTCGAAATCGAAAAGAGCAATATATTACTTATGGGACCTACAGGAACAGGAAAGACGCTTTTAGCCCGCACTTTAGCCCTAATTTTGCAAGTGCCTTTTGCTATTGCTGATGCTACTACTATAACTGAAGCTGGATATGTCGGTGATGATGTCGAAAACGTATTGCTCATGCTGCTCCAAAATGCAAATTACAATGTAGAATTGGCACAAAGAGGTATAATATATATAGACGAAATAGATAAAATCACAAGAAAAAGTGAAAATCGAAGTATTACCCGTGATGTTTCCGGCGAAGGTGTTCAACAAGCTTTGCTAAAAATTCTTGAAGGAACTATAGCCGGTGTACCTCCGAAAGGCGGAAGAAAACATCCGGAACAAAGTCTTATTTATATTGATACACAAAACATTCTTTTTATTTGTGGAGGAGCTTTCGAAGGACTCGAAAAAATTGTTGCTCAACGCTTAAGAACTACAACTATTGGATTTACTGCAGATGTCTCCGAAGCAATTGATGAAAGCTACGAATTATTAAAAAGAGTAGAACCTATTGATTTGCTTAAATATGGGTTCATTCCCGAAATAATTGGAAGGCTACCGGTTCTTACACCATTAGAAGAACTCAGCGACAAAGCTTTGAAAGAAATTCTCATCACTCCAAAAAATGCAATAATAAAACAGTATCAAAAACTACTTTTTATGGAAGGTATTGAATTAGAATTCGAGGATTCTGCTCTCGATAGTATTGTAAAATTAGCAAAAAAGAGAAGCACTGGAGCAAGAGGACTTAGAGCTATTGTCGAAGACATTATGATTCCTGTTATGTTTTCTCTCCCTGACTCTGAAAATATAATTAAATGCATTATAACTGAAGACGTAGTAATCAATAAAGCAGAGCCTAAACTTATTAAAACTGGTGGCAACCAAATTTCAGCTTAACTTCCTTTGCATAGAAAGCAATCAAATTCAGGAAACTGAGCCATTGCAAGCTCAGCTTCGTTTAGCTTTTCAAAAAATCCATAAACTGAAGAACCACTTCCACTCATTAATGCAAACAATGCCCCAAAACCATAAAGAGTTTCTTTTATTTCTTTTATAATTGGATACTTTTGAAAGATTACTTCTTCAAAATCATTTTTTATATATTCTCTTAATATATATGGCATTTTTAAAGATTGCTTTATTATGCTAAAAAAGTCTGTTGGCAATTTAATTTTATTCTCAATATTCAAATTTTCGTAAGCTTCTTTCGTAGATATATTTATTTTAGGGTAAACTACTAAAATTTGATAAGGTATTTTATACTGAAAATGTCTAATTATATCTCCTTTACCTTTAACAATAGCACTTTGGTTTTTTAAAAAAAATACTACATCAGAACCAATTTTATTTGCGATATTATACATTTGCACTCTTGTCATTCCGATAAACCACACTGAATTTAATACCTTTAAAGTAGTAGCTGCATCTGAACTTCCTCCCCCTAAACCAGCTCCTATTGGTATTTTTTTATTTATTAGCACTTTTACATTTTTCTCAACTAAATAAAATTTCTTTTTTAATTCGGTAATAGTGTTAAAAACTATATTGTTTTGCATATTTAATTCTGGAAACTCAGGACAGACAACCTCAGTTCGGATGCTTTCTTTGAACTCTAATTCATCAGCTAAATCTATCAAAGACATTATAGAATTGATTTCATGGAAACCATCGTCCCTTTTTCTTAATACCTCCAAACCAATGTTTATTTTGGCTAAAGCTGATTTATTTATTTCTTTCAACTTTATTTAATAGTTATTTTTTTGAGTTTATAAGTTATTTTTTTCTTTAATTTTAACTCTGGTTGTTTGGGTTTCTTATCTAATGGATAACTACATTCTGAATATATAACCACTTTTTCAATGCTATCGTATTTTTCTATTACTTTTGAGAAAGCTGAATATATCTTTCTATGGTAGCAAGTTCTTTCTTCTTTTAGAGAAAAGTCTATATAACTGTGCGGGCTTTTAATTTGTGGGTCTTTCCAATAGTATTCCTTAGTATTATGAAGCATATCATATTCTTTAGTTTCAGGGTTGTATTTATACTCTTCTATTATTCTAAGCATACCAGCATCATCATATTGATATAATCTTTTTATATTTTCTTCGCAAGATGAATCCTTTGTTGGCTTGCAATATCCCGTAAGAGCGTATAAATTAGATAATCCATCAAGTTCAATATCATACCATTCTTCTTCAGGCAAATTAGGTTCAGGACTTTTATCAGTCTTTGCACGTATTACTTTCATATATTCAGGTATGTTTTTATCATTGAGCTTTTGCTCTATTGAGAAAAACAAACTCCCAACAGGTAAATCAGAAGCAATCTTTTCCTTCATTTTTGACGTTAGGTATAGCTTAAGCAAAGTATAATCCTCACCAATAAGATAATTACCTTTAGGCCTCGAAATAGTTGGCAATAATGGCTGTATTAATTTATATTCTTCAATATTGTTGCCATCAGTATTAATGAATGAAGTATCTCTACTATACTTAATGGACTCTTCAGAAATCAAATAACCAGCAGAATCGTATTTATAGCTAATTGTTCTCAATTTTTTAGCTTCGATTGGTTCGCCTTCGTATTCAGTTTGACTCAACAATTCATAATTACTTGGTGAATATTCTACAATATAAATTTCTTTTGTTCCTAAACCATCGTCAATTATTTCTTTAATTGGCAATCTTTTCGAATCGAATTCACGTACGATATTCTTATATACTTTTCCTTTACTATCGAGATATTCTGCTCTCTTCCAGAATATATCTGATTCTTTCTCGTAAAAATAATTTATTGTCTCTTTGGAAACCGAATCTTCACTATAATTCTCTATTATTTCTTGAGTTACTATTAAAAACTCATTCAAAGCTGGAGCTTTCTCTGCTTCATTATTACAAGAAAATAGAAATATTAAAACTAATATTGCTGTTAAAATTAAAAATCTTTTCATACCCCTTTCCTAAACTTTATATTAATAATAAAAAAACAAAAATATAAAATTTTAACAATTCTACAATAAAATGAATTATGATATTTTCAAGATAATTAACAAAAAACAGAATAAATTCTGTTATTAAAATTTTCAGGAGTAAGGTTTTTATATGATTTTGAATAATAATGGGAATTTATGTAAAAGTCAGGAATGCTATTTTAAGCAAGGACAAATTTGCATTCTTGTAGAGTCGCTAATATTAATATCATCAAAGGGACGAAACTCATAGATTCTTTTTTCAATATGTTCGTAACCTTCAAATAAACCATCAGTATTTAATCGCCAATATTCAAGAGCTTGCTCGTTCGTTATTTTACAAAATTGCATTAAAATAAGTGCCGCAGAAAATCCCGACTGATGCCAGCCATTCCAGCAATGCAAATAAATAGGTCCTTTTTGTGGATTGTCGATTGCACTTTTTACCAACAACATTAATTCTCTTATTTTAGCTCTGCTATTCAATGAATTCTGTAAATACCATAGTGTATCTTTGCTATTTTCATTAACAAATAGTTGAAGTGAATCATTATAATTTGTATTGTATAAATAAACTGCTGTTGAGAAACCTTCTTTGCTCAAATTCATAATTCCGTCTGCTGGTAATGGATTTTTATTATCTCTTTTGTTTGTCTTATGATAATAATTATTTGCACCACCGCGATATGCTACTCCAAATAAAATAACTCGCATATTACGAGTTCCATAAAGCGATTCAAAGCCGTTGCCATGATTATCCGTTATCTTTTCATAAGCATTTTGAACCTTATATCTTTCTTTATAATATCTAATCTTTTCATTACTACTATTAAAATGTGTTTGACCATAAGAAAAATCAATAAAAAATAAAAATAATATGAAAAGTTTAATGCTTTTTATAAATAATCTGTAAGTCTTAATCATAATTATGATTATTATTTCTTAACTGGGATGGTAATAGCCATTAGTGAATCGAATAGATCTGAAGCAAGTTTTGTCCCACTATGAATATATTTTGAATTCCATTTTAATTTCAAATTAAAATTGAGGTTTGGGTTATTTAATTCAATAAATTTACATTCATTACAGGGTTCATTTAAGATTTGAGTTTTTAGCATTGTATTTGTAGTTAGTTTTAAAATCGAGCAATATTTTTCTTCATCGAGGGTGTTAATTTTATTTGATGTTAATTTATTTTTTTCATCATTTAATACTTCATAAATTTTCATATCAGAAGTAAGCATAAAACTGTGAGTTGTATCCCTTTCAAGTTTAGAATTTGTATATCCCCATTTTATTGTTAACATCTTAGAATTCTTACTGATGCATTCAGGAATGCTTTTACAAGAGCTTATAATTAAAGAAAAGAAAAGAAAAAGAACAAGGCAACGCTTTTCCCTAATAAACATAATCAATCCTTTACATAATTTTTTTCCAGATGCTCTAATTTCTCTTTTATTTTCTTAATATCTTTGTAAATTTCTGGTAAATTATTCAAAACGGCTTCTATTTTAAAATGAAGCATCTTATTGCGGGCAGGGGTGCCAGAGTAAGTTCCTGGTTCAAGAATAGACTTCGGTACACCAGCTTGAGCGTAAATGAGGACATCATCAGCAGTTTCAATGTGCCCTGACAAGCCGACTTGCCCTCCCAACCGATTGCGTTTACCAATCTTAACACTACCAGAAATCCCAACTTGAGCCGCCATTGCTGTGTGCTCCCCTACTCTAACATTATGAGCTATATGCACTAAATTGTCGAGTTTCACTCCATTTTCAATTACAGTGCTGCCTATCAAAGCTCTGTCAATTGTTGTGTTAGCGCCAATTTCTACATTATCTCCTACAATCACATTGCCTAATTGTGGGATTTTTTGATATGTTCCATCTTGATTCTCAAAGTTCCCGAATCCATCTGAACCTATCACTGCACCCGAGTGTATTATGCATTCTTTGCCTATCTTCGTATCGCTATAACAAGTTACATTAGAATGTATTAATGTCTTATCCCCAATCTGGACATTATCATAGAGTGTTATATGGCTTCTTAAGCATACTTTATCTTCAATAATGCAATTATCGCCTATAACACAATATGGACCTATATATGCCGATTTTGAGATTTTGCAATTATTACCAATGATTGCAGTTGGGTGAATATATGCTTCCAGTTTTGGTAATAAAGATTCAATATATTGTAATATTTTTAATAATTCTTTGTATGGATTATTGACTACAAGGTAAGCTCTATTGGGAATATCTATTAAAGGTATATCTTTTGATATTAATATTAAAGATGCTTGAGTAGTTGCTAAGTACTTCTCGTATTTTGAGTTATATAAGAAAGTCATTTCGTTAGGTTTAGCATCCTCGATACGATTGATTGAATGAATTTTAAATGAGCTATCCCCTATAAGTGTCCCCCCGATAATTTTAGCTATTTCATTACAAGTAAGTGGATTTTCAAAAACCATTGTCTATTCTTCTATTATCTTTATAATTTTATTTACTTGGATTTTCTTCTTTCTGTGGATTTTCTTCTCTTGGTATTTCTTTTATTTCTGGATTTTCTTCTTCGTTGGGTTGAGGTGTAGTTTCTCTTGGTTTTTTGCTTCTATCTCTTGATATTTTTTGCGGTGGCTCTTTTGATTTTGCCTTTTGATTTCTCGGGTCAGATTCAATCTTTTCTTTTAGCTCTTTTTCAAGCTGGTCAACATTAACTCCTAATTTTCTAAGCACTTTTACGGTCATATCATACTTATAATTTGCATAAGGAATCGGTTGCACGCTTTTATCAAAAACAAAATCAATACCTTCGTCTGCTGCTACTTGCTGAATAGCAGCAAAGATTTTATCTTCAACAGGTTGCATCATAGTTGATACAACTTGGTCATATTCTCCATTTTCTTCAAATTTTATTTTTGCGTAATTATATCTTTGTGTTTTAAGGTCTTCGAGCTTCTTCTCTTTTTGTATCCTTTCCTCATCGCTCCAGACAAGGCGATTTTTTTTAATTTCTAAATCCAAATTCTCGATTTGTTTATCCAAACTTGCTAACTCACGCTTCCACTCTTCTACAATAGATTGTATTCTTTGTGATGCTTGCTTAGCTTCCGAAAAATTCTCTCGAATTACGTCGCTCGCTATAAATCCTACTTTTTGAGCTCTCAGAAAAAGAGGAAAAGAAATTAAAATTAGAATAATTAATGATAATTGAATTTTCAGTTTCATAATTTTGTCAAGTATTTTTGTTTTTTATATTTTTGTTTAAAACGAAATATGATTAATTCTATTTTTATTAATGTTTTGTACTATTGAAATTAAATTTAAAAAGAAAATGAAAAATAATTTTTAAAAATTTCCATTAAGAGGCAAAATGATTCAAAATTTCATTAAAATTGGGCAAATTTTAATATTTTTCTTATTTGCAATAAGCAACTTAATTTCGAAAACCCTAAAAGTTGGTGCAGATGGGGACTATTCGAACTTAAGTCAGGCAGCAGATTTCGCACTTCCTAATGATACTATTTTACTACAAGGTACATTTAGCGGTGGAGATTATATTAATAATCTACAAGGCGAGGAAAACAAATGGATTTACATTATTTCAGATCCTCAAAATCCAGCACGTTTCAGTGGCGGTAATACGGCTTTTCAACTATCCGATGTTTCATATTTGCATATTAAAGGTATTACTTTCGAAGCTCAAAAGGTAAATGGAGTTAATATTGACGATGGAGGTAGTTATGAGTCTCCAAGTCATCATATAATTATTGAGAACTGCTCTTGGCTTAGTATGAATGCAACTGGGAATAATGACGAGCTTAAGCTTTCAGGATTAGATGATTTCCAGATTGTAGGATGCACATTCCAAAATGGCTCTGCTGGTGGCAGCTTAATAGATATGGTTGGCTGTCATAATGGAATCATTCGAAATAATACATTCAATAATGCTGGCTCAAATTGTATTCAAGCTAAGGGAGGAACGCGTTTTGTTACAATAGAACAAAATTGGTTCTATAATGGTGGTCAAAGGTCTATCAACATTGGCGGCTCAACTGGTTTAGATTTTTTTAGACCAAAAGATGCAAATTACGAAGCCTCGGACATTTTCGTTTACTCCAACGTTTTTATAGGTTCAGTTGCCCCAATCGCCTTTGTCGGTTCTGTTAATTGCAAAGTCATAAACAACACATTAATCAACCCAAGTAGATGGCTTGTTAGAATTCTGCAGGAAAATACTAACACTGGATTTTTGACTTGTGGAAATAACACTTTTGCTAATAATATTTGCTATTTCAACAATTCTGCTAATAATGAGCTTGGGATAAACATAGGTCCAAATACTTCACCCGAAACATTCTTCTTCTACAATAACTTATGGTACAATTCTGATAATCAAAACTGGACAGGACCTAACAAAAATATCATTCATCTTAACTCAATTATAAATTCTGACCCTCTATTTCGTGACAGATTTGAATCAGATTTTGATTTACAAGATAGTTCACCTGCCATAGCAAAAGGGATGGATGTTGCTTTTCCAGAAAAGGACTACAAGGAAAGATTATACAAAAATCCAAGATCAATTGGTGCTTACGAATATTACTCAAATAATTCCTTTTATGTTGAACCTACAAATATCTCAAGCAACATAAAGGCTTATTACAATAAAAAGTCATCTAAGATAGTTGGAACTATTTTATTAAAAGAAAACGATTTTCTTTCATTTCATCTTTATTCTCAAATAGGTGTCAGTCTGATAGAAACTCAAGCTGAACATTATGATAAAGGACTCTCGCATTTTGAAATCTCATTAGATAAAACAATACCTTTAGGTGTGTATTTAATTCATATAAAAGGAATGAATAACAATTATTTTGCTTTAGTCATTATAGATCAGAAATATTGAATTTATTATTCTTTATTAGAATAATAATAAGGAGCTGTCTCATAAGTCATTATCTTTTGTACAGACGGGGTTGTTTGTTCTACTAAGTCCTTTATTTCTATGAAAGGTTAAATGTTCTCATCTGACCATTTATACCAAAAATTTGCTTTTTATGACAGCCCCCTTTTAATCATTGACTTTCAATAACCAAAGATTTCTTTCTATAATACTTTCAATGCATCTTCAATTATATTTAAACCTTCGTCAAGTTGCTCTCTTGTTATATTAAGAGCAGGCCTAAATCTAATAGCTCTTTTTCCACAGGGTAGAATAAGCAATCCTTTATTGAAACATATCTCTCTAAATTTTGTCCTTTTCTCTACATCTTTAAAGTCAAAAGCACAGAAGAGACCACGTCCTCTTACATTATATATAACATTGGGATATTTCTCTGCTAATAAATTAAGTCGATCTAGCAAACCTTTTCCTTGTATCTTTACGTTATCGAGCAAATTCTCTTCTTCAATAATTTCCAAATACCTTGTTGCTCTCGCCATATCTGCAAGATTGCCACCCCAAGTGGAGTTAATTCGGCTCGATTGATGAAAGACATTATTCTCAACCTCATCAATACGCTCTCCGACTACAATTCCACAGACTTGCATCTTCTTTCCGAAACTCATAATATCCGGCTGAACATTCATTTGCTCGTGTGCCCACATTGTCCCTGTAAGCCCAACTCCAGTCTGTATCTCATCGAAAATCAAAAGAGCATCATTTTCGAGAGCCAATTCCTTAAGATTTTGAAGAAACTCAGGACGGAAGTGATTATCACCGCCTTCACCTTGAATTGGTTCTATTATTATTGCGGCAATATCATCAGTGTTTTTTAAAAATGCGTCTTTTATTTCATTAATTGCTTTTTTTTCAAGTTGTATCGTTTCTTTAATGCTCTTTTCGTTTAGAGGAAAACTCAATTTAGGATTAGTAATTCTTGGCCATCTGAATTTAGGGTAGAGTGCAGTTTTTGCTGGGTCAGTATTAGTTAGGGACATTGTATACCCCGAACGCCCATGGAATGCTTCTTTGAAGTGGATGATTTTTTTACCTTTCTCTACTTTATATCCCTTTTTCATATTTTTCTTAATTTTCCAGTCAAATGCTGTTTTTAATGCATTTTCTACAGCTAAAGCCCCACCTTCGATAAAGAATGAATAGCGGAAATATTTAGGAACTGCAATTTTGAAAAAAGTCTTAACAAAAGTTGCCATTATCTCTGTATAAATATCAGAATTTGATGGTTTATTTAATGCTGATTCAAGTAAATACTCTTTAAATCCTTCATTGGTTAGCTTGGGATGATTGAATCCGATTGGCATAGAGGCAAAGCAAGTAAAGAAATCAGTAAATCGCTTACCTCCTCTTTTATCATAGAAATATGCTCCTTGACTTTTAGTTAAATCTAAGACAAAATTGTCGAACCCATCTACAAGCATATACTTTCTTAATTCATCTATCACTTCATTTTCTGATACATAATACTTAGGTTTATATAGAGTTTTCATGTTATTTCTCCTATTAAAAAAATAAATTGTTAATTAATTGAATTGATTAAAACAAAATTATAAACCTAAGCTGGAAGAACTCCGTTGAAATGCAGTGTAAGGATGAGGTAAAAACGAACAAAATAAGAAGAAAGAAAAGAACCTCCACGAATAGTGCCTTTTCCCTGCAAATTCTTTGTTGCCCGTAAAGTTTTGCTTCTCATAATTACAAAATTACGAAATTTTTCTCAATTAAAAAAATGAGACTAAAAGTAAAATAAGGACGTAAAAATCCTTCTATTTTCATCTCAATGATGAAAATATAAGTTTTATTCTGCTAAGTTATACTAATTTTTTATAGAGCTTACGACATCTCTATAATCATAGCATTTGCTTCTCCGCCCCCGATGCACAATGAAGCTATACCGTATTTGCCTCCGGTTTTCTTTAATGCATAAATTAGAGTCGTAAGAATTCTGGCTCCAGAAGCCCCAATAGGATGGCCAAGAGAAACAGCACCACCGTGTATATTCATTTTATCATAGCCAATTCCAAGCTTTTTCGCTGTAATAATAGGAACTACCGAAAATGCCTCATTAACTTCAAAAAGGTCAATGTCCTCAAGCTTCATTCCGGCTTTTTTCAATACTTTTGGAATTGCCTCAGCTGGAGCTGTAGTGAACCAGTCTGGTTCTTGTGCAAAAGAGCAATGTGCAATGATTCTTGCAAGTGGTCTAAGTCCTTTTGACTTAGCATTTTCATCAGATGTTACAACAACAGCAGCAGCACCATCATCAATTGAAGAGGCATTTGCAGCAGTTACTGTACCATCTTTCTTAAATACTGGTTTAAGAGTTGCTACTTTATCAAACTTTACTTTTGGTGGTTCTTCATCAGCATCTACAATGATATTGCCTTTTCTATCTTCGATGACCACAGGAAGTATTTCATCTTTGAACCAACCTTTTTCTTGAGCTTCGAGAGCACGTTTGTAGCTCATAATAGCATATTCGTCTTGTTCTTCTCTCGATATATTAAATTCAGAAGCACAAAGCTCACCAGCCATCCCCATATGAATTTGTTTATAGCAATCCCAGAGCCCATCGTGTATCATAGAATCAATTAATTCACCATTTCCCATTCTATAGCCAGTTCTTGCGTTAAATAACAAGTACGGAGCATTTGTCATTGACTCCATACCTCCAGCGATAATGGTTTCTGCATCATTGCATTTAATTGCCTGGTCTGCAAGCATGACCGATTTTAATCCACTACCGCAAACTTTATTTATCGTCATACATTCGACAGAAAGGGGTAGTCCTGCATAAACTGATGCTTGGCGTGCAGGTGCTTGTCCTATTCCTGCTGAAAGGACATTGCCCATAATTACTTCACAAACATCTTCGTTAGAAATCCCTGCTCTTTTAACAGCTTCTTTTATTACTTGCGCCCCAAGTTTCGGAGCGGATAAAGGAGACAAAGCTCCCATAAAAGCACCTATTGGTGTTCTGACTGCTGATAAGATAACTGTTCCCATATTTTTTCCCTTTTATAATATTTTATAATTACAATACAAAAATATATTAATTTTTTTAATTTTAAAAGTTATGGACATTTAAAATTATTTTTTAATAATAAATGCCTTTTGTATTAATAATGTTTTTTAATACTTATAATCTCAAAAAAGAAGAATAAAGTTTAATCCAATCTTCAATCGTTTTTTCCCAATTGTGTTCTTTCTTTGCTTTTAGTATTGCATTATTGCTTATGAACCTTATCATATCCGGATTTGCGACCAATTTCGTGATTGCTTCTGCTATTTGCTTAGGAGAAGAAATATCAACCAATATACCATTGTAGCTATCTGATATTTGTTCTTGAGTCCCTTCTGCCCGTGTTCCAATAACAGGTAAGCTCAAAAGCATTGCGTCAATCACTGCAAGCGAATACATTTCATTACGAGAAGGAAGAATAAAAATGTCAGCAGAACCAAGATAAGATATGAAATCCTTTTGAAAAGGAATTAACATAATCCGTCCTTGAATATCTGGTTTCTGGACATAATCCTTAAGCCAATTATAAAGATTTTTAGATTCAGCTTCATAAATTGGATTGCCATCTCTATCTATTTTATCTATCGTCGGTTCTCCTACAATCCAAAATTTTATTTTTTCTTTTAGATGACTCGGCAAATAATTGAAAGATAAAGCAAAATCCCGTAATCCTTTTTGTTCATCAACTCTGCTCATAGAAATTACAACAATATCATCATCAGAACATTGCCACATATTTCTTATTTCTTGCCTTTTATCCAATTCCATTTTGTATTTTTTTACATCTCTTCCATAACGTATCAAGTGTATTTTAGAACTGCTAATAGGGTAGTTTTTTTCAATCAATAAATTCGAAAATTGAGATGATGAAACAATAGCATCAACTTTAGAATAAATAAATCGGTGAATAATGTCTCTTTTATTAGTTGGAAGCATATAGACACTATGGATATGAGGCAATTTATTCACAAACATTTTTGCAAGAGAAGCTTTCCAAACATCCATTCTGGTATGAGAATGAATAATATCTATCTTTTCTTTTTTTATTAACTGAATTATTTTAAACAAATCAAATACATCAAAATAAAAATCACTCTTGCAGTGCTTAATCTGTATTTCTGTAGCTAAAAGTTCATTTTCGATTCTTGAATTATATTGACAATAGACATAATTGCTAAGACCAGATTTTTGCAATTCTTTTACTAATTGAGTAACATAAAGCTCCAATCCACCAAAAGCTTTTGAAGTTATAATGTGGAGTATTTTCTTTTTCATATATTAATTTAATCGTCGGCGAGAACTATAATTTTATCGCCTTTTGAGAAGAAAACTTGCTCAGATTTTGAAGGATTTACAAACACACCATGAGCAAGCTTCTTACCATCTTCATATCTCGGTTTTGCTTTATGGAGTTTGTATCCAATTGCTATTTGATTTTGCCTTCTTGCCGATTCTAAAACAGTATAAAAATTAACAGGATGGCCAAGTGAAACATAATATTCTGCAGGTATAATATGAATTGATGGACCTCCTGCAGAAAAAATATCCTCGAAGACTGTTTTCAATTCCTTATTTTCTGAAATCTGAGCGAGCATTAAGCTGTCAAGTTTAATACTAACTATGAAGTCGTCTGTATGGGTAACTTCAGCAAGTTCACGATTGCGATCGTCGAGCATTTCGCTAACAATTGAGAAAGTGTGTCCTTGTTTATCTGCAATATCACGAAGGTGAAGTAGGGTCCTCAAAGTTCGTGCGTCAGTTGCTTGAACATCGGTTAATTCTGTCTGGCTCAATACTATTATATGATCGTATTGAGGAATATTAAGATTATCCAGTATCCTGCGGTTTGTTGTATCACCTTGGATAAATTCTATATTCAAATTCTTAAGATTAAGATCTTCTTTTTTAATTCCATTTAGTATTAATTCATCATCAAATACAACTGTAATTCTTGAACCTTTACATACGTAGTTATCAAGTTCATTGATTATTAGTAATGCCCTTCTATTCCAACCGAGGATTAATGTTGCTTCTGGTTTTGGCTCTACATATTCTGGAGGTAGTTTTATTGCTTCTGGGTCAATTCCATATTTTAATAGTCCTGATAATACGATTGTGTCATCGTCTTCGGAAATAGCAATGATTTTATCACCTCGATTTATTACGGTTTCCATATCTGGCTTAAGAATTATCTTTCCACTAGAGGTCCTAATTCCTATAACCATTGAAGTATCGTAAGCAAACATTGCCTCTACAAAAGTCTTTCCGATAAGCTTTGGTTCGTATTGAAAATATATTTCGGAACCACTAAAATCAAGTAATTCAGTAAATACAACTGATAAGCCAGGTTGTCGGCAAGTTTGAGCTGTTATTCGGGAAATTAAGTAATCGAAAATTACTAATTGAACTTCGTCTTTTCCTGCAATTTCAGCGATTGGGACATTTCTCGGGTCTTGAATCTCTGCAACTATATGGTATTTATGCGGCAGAGGCTTACGGTTAGGATTGTTCGTTATTGCAAGAATAGTTTTTATAACATTAGAATCCGGGTCCTTCATATCAGGAGCTATAATAATAATTGACTTAGCTTCGTGTGGATTGATAATCTCAAGATCGTGCAAGTCAATAGGATTGCCAGTCCGACAGATAACCTTTGTTTGTTTAGTATCACCAACTTTGGAACGAATTTCATCTTCCATTTCGACCTTATCTTTTTCAGCAAGCACAGCTATGCAAGGCCTTTTTTGGTTCTCGTTTGCTATAACAAGTTCTGATATTACTGGAAATACTTGGAAAGACCAACCGAGTATAACTGTATGATTCTTCTCAACAACTAAAGATTTTCCTTTTCGAAGATTCTCCAGCTTTCTCATTACTCCGCTATTTACGATACCGATTAATATACTTATTATAACTATACCGGACACAGTCGTTACAAACATTATTGCAAGATAATACTCATCTACTGGATCATTAGAAATAACTCCTGGATCCAATATTCTTAAAATCGTTAGCCACATCACTTCTAAAAAACTATAATTTGATGGGTTCTTCAACCCGAGTATTTCAGTATTTGTTGATGGTATTGAGTTAGAAATAAAAAGGATACATGTTAACGCCAAGATGATAAGAATGGTAGTTATGAACAGCAATAATATCGGTGCAGATGTGCCTTTCGACATTAGGTTGTCGAATAAATATCTTATACGATGGAAGATTGTTATTCTTTTCATTGTATTTCAATATAAAAATTTTACAAATTTAAAAAAATAATTATCAATAATTAATTACATAATGATAAATTTTATAAAAAAAATTAACGAGACTTATTTTCCGTCTTTTTATTATTATTAATTAATTTTTTCCATATATTTTAAAAATTATTAATGCAATCAACAGAAACACCAGTCGCTCTCTCAATCATCCTCCTAAATATTGTATTAACGGTTTATGTATGGTATAGTAAAAAGGACATATTTCCACAGCTTGCTTTGCATCCGTATAGCATAGTCCACTATAATCGTTGGTATATGATGCTAACAAGTGGATTCGTCCATGCTAATCTTATGCATTTAGCTTTCAATATGCTTACACTTTACTTTTTTGCTATAAGTATACCATTGGAAAATATACTTGGAAGATTGAAATTTGTGCTAATATATTTTATTAGTTTAATTATTAGCAATATTAGCACAATTATCAAGAATAGAAATAATCCAAACTATTTTGCAGTCGGAGCATCAGGAGCTATTTCTGGAGTGCTATTTAGTTTTATTATCTATGATATTTTCGTGTTAGGAAGCAAAGCAAAACTTGGAATCATTTTGCTTCCTATTCCAATGCCTTCATGGATTTTTGGTATTCTATACTTAATTTACTGTATTTTAGCTTCAAAGTACTCAAAGGATTTAATAAATCACGAAGCACATTTTTGGGGAGCCATTTCTGGCATTATCTTAACTTTAGTTCTCAAACCAGAAATAATCTTTTAAAAATAAATAATGAAAGAATTGCCCGTTCCTTATTATAGATTAAAAAGAGTATCTTCGGTTTTATCTTTTTTATAACCAAAATGCCTATAAGAAAAATCTGTTGCTATACGACCTCTTGGAGTTCTCATAAGAAACCCCTGTTGAATAAGAAAAGGTTCATAAACCTCCTCAATGGTACCTTCTTCTTCTCCTACTGCAGCAGATATTGTGTTAATACCGACAGGCCCTCCATCAAATTTTTCAATGATTGTAAGCAAAATTCTTTTATCCATTTCATCTAAACCATATTCGTCTACTTCGAGAGCTTCAAGAGCAATCTTTGCTATATCTTTTGTAACAATACCATTGCCTTTGATTTCAGCAAAATCGCGTGTTCTTCGCAAGAGACGATTTGCAATTCGAGGTGTTCCTCTCGAACGAGAGGCGATCTCCAAAGCTCCTTGCTCTTCTATCATCAAATTAAGAATCCTTGCAGATCGCTTAACAACACTTACCAGTTCTTCGTTAGAATAATAATCTAAACGATTAAATACCCCAAAACGCGAACGAAGAGGTGCTGTCAGAAGGCCAGCTCTTGTAGTAGCTCCAATTAATGTAAAATTAGGTATCGAAAGTTGTATTGTTCTTGCAGATGGACCGGAATCTATCATAATATCAAGGCGGAACTCCTCCATCGCTGAGTAAAGATATTCTTCCACAACTGCCGAAAGGCGATGAATCTCATCAATGAACAAAATATCTCTCTCTTCAAGATTAGTTAGTAGCCCTGCAAGGTCACCTGGCTTTTCAAGTACTGGACCTGAGGTAATTTTGATATTACTACCCATTTCTCTTGCGATTATATAGCTTAGTGTTGTTTTGCCTAATCCTGGTGGTCCCGTTAGCAATACATGGTCTAAAGCTTCACCTCTTTTCCGTGCTGCTTGAATAAAAACCTTGAGATTTTCTACTATCTTTTTCTGACCTGTGAATTCATCAAATGTTTTAGGTCTTAGTGTAGCATCGAATTCGTCTTCTTTCAGTCTTTCTGGAGATGTAATTTGTTGGTGTCGCTGATTCTTATTCATAAATTAAATTCTATATGAAAATAATTACAAACATAAAAAAGAATATTCTTTTTTAATAAAAATATTAATTTTTTTTAAATAATATTTTTAATTTATATGATAAAGTAGTTAAATTGCAACTTATTCATTTAGGAGAAATAATAATGAATTCAGCAATTTTAGATGAACTGTTTAGAGGTTTTTATATTCAAAGATGGAATGATCGAATTCGTCCGATGGAATTGTTCGAGATGGACAAGCACGCTCACAAAATGATAATTGCATTTTGTATTGCTAAATACGAAGAAGGCAATGGAAGAACAATTGATTGGAATGATATTATACGCTCGGGAATTTATGAACTTTTAAGAAGAATCATCATATCTGATATTAAATCTCCTATTTATAGAGAAATACGCAAAAACAAGGAGGTTTTCCTTAAACTTAATAGCTATGTTGTTGATATGCTTGAACAAGTTATTATTGACAAGGAGATAAAAGAAGAGCTTAAAGACTATCTCTTCAACGGTTCAAAAAACCAACTTTCTTCAAGAATACTCGAGGCAGCTCATATCTACGCAAGCTATTGGGAGTTCAGAATAATAAAAAATTCCAATCCTTTTAGCTACCAAAATGTTAGAATAGAGACAGAACTTTTAAATGATATATACAAGTACTCAGATTTAGAGGGAATTTACAAAATAGTGAATCGCCATACAATTAGCAATTTTATTGATTTATGTGGCCAACTCCGCTTTCAAATAAGATGGGCTCAGATTCCCAGAGTACCTAAAACCTCCGTTTTAGGACATTCTATGCTCGTAGCTACTATAGCTTACTTTATCTCTCGAGAGAACTCAGCTTGTCCTCAACGCCTCTATAATAACTTTTTCGGTGGTTTATTCCACGACCTTCCTGAAGCTGTTACACGAGATATAATCTCACCTGTGAAAAGCTCCTCTCAAGAATTCGAAAAGCTACTCAAAAATTTAGAAAAAGAACTTGCAGATATCGAAATTTTTCCATTATTAGAACCAGAATGGACTGAAGAAATCAAATACTTTGTTATTAACGAATTCAGTAATAAAATAACGATGGATGACAATACAATTAAAACTGGCATTAGCTTCGAAGAAATAAATGAGAATTACAATCTTGATAAATTTAAACCATATGACGGCGAGATAATTAGAGTAGCTGACCTCTTAGCTGCTTTCCTCGAAGCATGGAATTCTTGTAGCTCTGGTATTATTACGAAAGACTTGAAATCTGCTGCTAAAAATATCAAAAATGATTTGATAAATAAAAAAATTGGTAGAACTGATCTAAAAACCTTATTTTTGAGTTTTGATACAAACTTTTAGGAGTTTTTATTTAATGAGAAAAATTATTAAAAATCTAAAAATTTGGCAACAGCTATTGATTGTAAGCATTCTTTTTGCAATACCAATTATTGTGCTTCTTTTTTTCTTACTAAGTAGTCATAATAAATCAATTCAGAATACAAAATATGAAATTTCAGGACTTGAATTTCTCGATCCTGTTCATTCCATTATTTCTTCATTACCTAAATATCATTGTTATGCTTTGAGTTCTAAAATTTGTAATATAAATGCAAATACTGAGTTAAAAACAATTGAAATTAAAATTGATAGTTATTTTGATATTTTAATAAATTCGTTAAATGACTATAGTAATATTCTCAATATTAATGATAAGATTCTGACCAACCTCGGAAAAGAATATCTCTTGCCTAATAAATTGAAACAACAATGGGAAAAATATAAATCAATACCATTAACTTCAGAAATTTCTTTGCTTAAGGAAGAATACTTAGCATTATTAAATAATATATTAAGTTTGAATAGATATATTGCAAACGAAAGCCACCTCATTCTCGACCCAGACCTCGACTCATATTATTTGATGGATATTTCGATATTAGTAATGCCAGAGACATTCAAGCAAATATCAGATATAATTCATTTATGTGCTTCAGTTAGTTCCAATGATAGCACTAAAGATAACAAGTCAGACCTATTTCAATATTACTCTACTACTCTCGAAAACGACCTTGTCCATAGAATTAACTATGGGATTGATGTTGCCCGCCGCTTCGATTATCAATTTTATGGACTTAGCTCAGGGCTACAAAAAGACATTCCTATTGAGATGAAATCCTATGAAAATAGTCTTAAAGACTATCTAAGAAGATTAAAAACTATACAAGCAGATATATCTCTAAATTTTGTAAATGATATTAAAAACTCAACAATTTCAGTTCTAAGCTCAGGAGATACTTTTTGGCGATCAGTAACAACTGAATTAAAAGCACTCCTTCATACACGATATGACGACTATGTCTTTAAAAAATATCAAGCATTAATTATAGGAATCGCTTTAGCCATAATTGCTTTTATTTTAGTCTTTTTAATATCTTCACGAATTAGTAAAACACTTATATTTTTAAGAAAAATCTCTGATAGTATCGCAGAAGGTGATATGGCTAAAGCAACAGAAAATCTCAAATTAGCAATTGATAAAGGTTATCTTATTTTAGATAATCACTTAACAAAACAAACAATAAAAGACGAGTTGCTGATCCTCTTTCAAAGAACAAATACAATGACAATTAATCTCAAAACTCTTATAAATCAACTTAAATCATCTGCACAAAAAGTAGCCGATTCGACATTCAAAATATCAAATTCTGCACGTGAACTCGAAACCACAGTAGCCGAACAAGCTGCTTCAACAAACGAAGTCAATGCAACAAGTCGCGAAATATCAGCCAACTCTTCAAGTCTTGCTAAAACTATGAATAAAATCTCTGCTATGGCTTCCGAATCAGCAGATATTGTTGATAAAGGATTAAAAGGACTTGCCGAAATTAATTCCACAATGAGTTCTTTAATAGCATCAGCTAAAATAATAACGGAAAAATTGCACACAATTCAAGAAAAATCAGAAAATATTACTCAAGTTATCGAAACAATAACAAAAGTAGCTAACCAAACAAACTTATTATCGCTTAACGCCGCCATCGAAGCAGAAAAAGCCGGCAAGTTTGGCATTGGCTTCTCGGTTGTTGCTCAAGAAATAAGAAGGCTTGCCGACCAGACTTCTGTCGCTGCTCTCGACATTGAGGATATGATTAAGGAAATGCAATCAGCTGTAAATGAAGGTGTTACGGTTGTTGAGAATTACTCTAACGAAACTAAAATTAGTTCTGAAAAAACAGTATTTATCAGCAACAACATTACTAATGCAATTGACCAGATAAGAAAGCTTGAACCCGAGCTCGAAGACATTAACGAAGGAATGCAAATGCAATCTGAAGCAGCAAATCAAATAAAAGAGGCTATGGAACAGCTAAATATTGTTGCAAATCAAACAAGAGATGCTTTAATCGAATTTAATAAAGCTACTAACCAACTTAACGAAGTCGTTAGTATGATGAATGAAGAAATAAATAAGTTCATTTTTGATAAATAATTATATGCTCGTTATATTAATAGAAATAGCTGAAAAACATTATGCCCTCGAGATTTCTCATATCGTAGAAATTGTTCCACTTGTTAAAATAAATACATTGTCTCATTTGCCGAAGTTTTTAGCTGGAGTTATCAATTATCGAGGTAATATTATACCAGTTGTCGATCTTTCATATTTAATTACAGGCAACTATTCGAAATATTTACTTAGCACAAGAATAATTATTCTTGAAAACGATAAAGAGAATGCTTTGTTTGGTGTGCTTGCGGAAAAAGTTACTGAAACTTTAACAATCAAAGAAGAAGCATATAAACTTACTAACATTCAAAGATTAGACGCTCCTTTTTTAGATAATATTCTGATAAACAAAGATAATATTATCCAAATAATAAATTTTAGACAACTTTTACCTCAAAATTTTATTGATGAATTAGCAGAATATAATGAATAACAGTATATATTTTAAAAAAGTAGTACAACTTATTAGTGATGTTCTTGGGCTCGAAATAAGCTCTATAGGAGAAAAAACTATACTTACTTCGATAGAGAATCATTTTCATAATAGCAATTTTAACGACACTCAACAATATTTCGATTGTTTATCGAATAATCCAGAATTTTTGCAATCTTTAATTGAGCAGATTGTTGTTCCAGAAACATGGTTTTTTAGAGACTTACACCCTTTTCTATTTTTAAAAAAGCATATTATAGAAAACAAGGATAATTTATTGAAAAATAATAATATAAAAGTATTATCTGTCCCTTGTTCTACGGGTGAAGAACCATATTCAGTTGCTATCACATTTTATGAATTAGGCCTGACGAATCATCAATTTCAAATTGATGCAATTGATATTAGTCAGAATGCTATTAATTTCGCAAAAAAAGGAATTTACAATAAATCATCATTTCGCGAAAATATAAATTTAAATAATAAGTATTTCAAAATCGAGGATAATCTATATTACCTAAATGATCTTATTATTAATAGTGTTAACTTTTATATTTGCAATATCTTATCACATTCAAATATAAACGATAACGAAAAATATAATATAATCTTATGTAGAAACTTACTGATTTATCTTAACGACATTTCTAGAGCCAATCTTATAAATTATCTAAAGCAACATTTAGATAACGAAGGTATTCTTATAGTAGGTCATTCTGAAACACATTTAATTCAATCTTTTGGATTTAAGTCTGTTAATGTGCCAAAATCATTTGCTTTCATTAAGTATGATAAAAAGCAACAAATAATCATTAAGGATAAAGAAACAAACAAAAGCTCTAAAAAAAGTAATCAATTTAACTATTTAGAACAAAATCATATTAATACAATTAAGTATAATAGTCTTGTTGACAATTACAAAACAATAGAACCATCTGAAAAAGTAGCAAAGAAACCACAAGCAATTAAAGAGAAAAATATCAATATTGAAAAAATAAAAGATATTGCAGATTCGGGCAACCTATTGGAAGCTAAAGAATTATGCCAAGAATATTTAATTGATAATCCTACAGAATCCGACGCATATTATATTTTTGGTTTAATCAATCAAGCTATGGACAACATCAACATTGCAATTGAGAATTATGAAAAAGCATTGTATCTCAATCCAAATCATTACGAGGCACTAATTATTCTCAGTATATTGCTTGAAAATAAAGGAGATAAAGCTAAAGCTAATTTATTGAGAGCAAGAGCTAATAAATTAAATAAGGGGGCATGATGAACGAAATAGAAAAATATAATAAGTGCTGGCAGACAATAGGTGTATATGGAAACGGAACTTGTGAAAAAATAGACAAATATATTCACTGTCGCAATTGTTCTGAATATGCAAAAGCTGGTCGAAATTTGCTAAATAGAGAAATCACTACAAATCAAATTGAAGAGTGGACTGAATTATATTCTATCCCCAAAAAGCAAGAAGATTCTCAGACAATATCTGTTATAATTTTTCGGCTTGAAAACGAATGGTTTGCTCTTAAAACTATTTATTTTCAAGAAACTATTGCCACAAAACCAATACATACAGTTCCTTTTAGAACAAATAAAGAACTTATGGGATTAGTAAACGTAAGTGGCGAACTTCTTCTTGTAGTATCAGCTCACAATCTTTTCGAGTTAACAAATACTTATGATTCTATTTCAAATAAATCTTTTGCAAGAATGATTGTTATTAGTCGTAACAATCAGCGCTGCGTGCTGCCTGTTGATGAAGTAAGTGGTGTAAGACAGATAAATGTATCTATAATACAAAAACCCCCAGTAACTCTCTCAAAAACTCCTACTTCACTATCATCAGGTATATTTCAACTGAATAATCGAAGCATTGGATTAATTGATGAAGACAAACTCTTTGCATCAATAGAAAGAATTTTACAATGGTGAATTCATTATGAGCGATAATATTGATATGTCCTTAATAGATTTATTTCTAATAGAAGTAGAGAACCACTCTCGTTCTATAGAAAATGGTATCGTCGAGCTTGAAGTAGAATGCACTCCTCAAAAAATTGAACCTCTTATGAGAGCGGCTCATTCTATCAAAGGAGCTGCAAGAATAATAGGTCTGGATTCAGCTGTTAGCTTAGCTCATTCAATGGAAGATGTTTTCTCATCTGCAAAAAAAGGAGAAATCCAACTTAATAGCGTTTGCATTGATATTTTATTGAAAAGCAATGACATCTTCAAAGAAATGCTACTTGTTCCTCCCGATAAAATTCCTTCATTTTTCCAGAATAATTATGATTTGATAAATAATCTAAAACACTCGCTTAATGATATATTACAAAAAAAATTCGAAAATGTAAATCAAACAGATTATTCTGAAAATACAGCTATTGTAACTCAGAATAAAATTGAGGAAATAAAGGAAAACGAGGTAAAACTGAGTGATACTGATGAAAAATTAGAAGTTACTTCAAAAGAAACTAATTTAGAAATTGGACAAAAGAAAATAAGCGCAGAAAAACAAGAAGAGAGTTATGTGCGTGTGTTATCAGATAACCTTAATAAATTAATGGGGTTGGCGGGTGAATGTTTAGTCCAGTCGAAATCATTACAAGACTTTTCTATTAATCATCAGTATATGAAAGGTATAATCCTTGAAATGGATAGAATACGAGATAACATTATTAATAACCTAAGAGAAGATTCTTTAACACCAGAACTTTTTAATAGAATAAACGATACGAGCTTTCAACTTGACCTATTGCGTTCTGCTTTGAATAAACATATTGAGGCATTCGAAATTTTTTCCCGTAGACTCGAACAAATTACCGATAAACTATACAACGAAGCGATTGCCACAAGAATGCGTCCATTTTCTGAAGGTCTTCATGGTTTTCCTCGTATGGTGCGTGATTTAGCAAAAAATCTTGGCAAAAAAATCAATTTCTATATAGAGGGAACTTCTACTAGCGTTGATAGGGATATATTGGAAAAACTTGAAGCTCCTCTTACTCATCTTATACGAAATGCGATAGACCACGGAATAGAATCTCCTGAAGAGAGACTTCTGAAAAATAAAAATCCAGAAGGAACAATTATTCTCGAAGCAAGACAACGCTCCGGTATGCTTATAATCTCATTAAAAGATGATGGAAAAGGTATAAACGAGGAGATGCTTAGAAAAAAAATTGTTGAAAATGGATATACTAACCAAGAAATTGCAAATACCTTAAACACAAATGAACTTCTTGAATTTTTATTTTTACCCGGCTTCTCTACTTCATCACAAGTTACTGAAATATCTGGTAGAGGAGTCGGATTAGACGTTGTTGCTTCAATGGTAAGCAAAGTCGGTGGCACTGTCCGCATTGAATCCAAAGAAGGAGAAGGAACAACCTTTCAATTGCAGCTGCCTCTCACACTTTCTGTGCTTCGCTCTATGCTCGTTGAAATAAATAATGAAATTTATGCTTTTCCTTTATCAAGAATTGATAGAATTTTAAAAGTTAAAACAGAAGAATTAAAAATACTCGAAGATAGGCAATACGCCGTTGTGGATAATGAAAATATTGGCATTATTAAGGCAAACCAAGTTTTTAATTTGCCCGAAATTCCATATGGTAATGATATAAATAATATTGTCGTAATAAGCGATAGACTCAATCGCTATGGTCTTGTTATTGATAAATTTATAGGTGAAAAATCTATCGTTGTAATTCCACTGGATAAAAGACTTGGTAAAATTCCAAATATTAGCGCTGGCGCAATCCTCGAAGATGGAACTCCCCTCCTCATTCTCGACGTGGACGATATTGTCCGCTCAATTGATAAACTCCTTGGATTCGAAAGAATTCAAAGAATAAGAATTTCAGACAAAGTTGAAGCAAAAAAACAAAAAAAGATACTTGTTGTTGACGATTCGCTCACAGTTCGCGAAGTTCAAAGGAGATTGCTTGAAAATCAAGGTTATTATGTTGAACTTGCTGTTGATGGAATGGATGGATGGAATATTTTGCAAAAACAATTCTTGAATAACGATAACTACGATTTAGTAATAACCGACATTGATATGCCTCGTATGAATGGAATTGAACTTGTAAATAAAATGAAAACTGATGCAAGATTCAAAAATATTCCTGTTATGATTGTTTCTTACAAGGATAGGGAAGAAGATAAAATCAAGGGACTTGAAGCTGGTGCAAACTATTACCTTACTAAAAGCAGCTTCCACGATGAAAGTCTGCTAAATGCTGTAAGAGATTTAATCGGCGATGCTTAACTGTGCTCGTAACAAATATTCTTATATTTCGTATTTTATTTAATTTATATTATCATCAACAAAAAGTATAATTATATGAATAATAATAACCATATGAATAATAATAACCGTGTTTGCCCTGTTGAAAAAGCGAAACATCTTGATAGCTTTTTCCGCAAAATACTGCAAAATCCCCAAAAAATACTTCGCAAATATATTAACAAAGGAATGACAGTGCTTGATTTTGGGTGTGGACCTGGATTTTTTACAATCGAAATTGCAAAACTTCTTGGTGATAATGGCAAAGTGTTCGCCGTTGATTTGCAAGATGGAATGTTGCAAATCCTAAAAAATAAGATTGAAGATAGTATCTTGGCAAGTAGAATACATATTCATAAATGTAAAGAGGATAGCATCGATTTCACTGAAAAAGTGGATTTTATTTTAGCTTTCTATGTCATTCACGAAGTGCCAAACCAAGCTAAACTATTTAAGGAATTTAAATCAATCCTAAATCCAAATGGAGCTATCTTGATTGTTGAACCCAAACGGCACGTTTCTAAAACCAATTTTGAAATGATGATTAATACATTAAAAGATTTGGAATTTAATATTCTCGATAGACCAAAGGTCTTCCAAAGCCGTGCTATATATTTAACCTCAAACTAATATTATTTGCTTAAATCAATTTATTGTTTTATTTTTGCTATTAACATTGTTAATAGTTTCTATTTTTTAAGTTTTGAATAATATTAATTGGAGTTTATATGGATACAAATGAAATTCAAACATCAAGAATCAGAAATTTTTTCACAGAATCAGCTAAGAAAATTATTGATTCTGAAGGTATAAAAGCTTTAACTGTTAGAAATATTGGCAAACATTCTGGGTATTCTTTTGGAACTATGTACAACCACTTCAAAAATCAAAAAGAACTTATTCATATATGCATTGTGGATTTTTTAAAAGATTGTAAAGAATTCATCAATAACGAAAATTTAGATACTCCTAATGGCAAAGAAAGTCTGATAGCTAAGTCCATTTCATTCTGCAACTATTTTTGTAAATATCCAAGTAGATATGCTATTATTTTTACTGAACAGATTAAAGAAAATGCAGTCAACCAAGATTTAATAGATGAAATTATGAATTTTTTCGACTTGATTTTTGGAAATGATTACTTAGCTATAACAAGCTCCGAAAGTATTAATTTTGAAATGTTTAGCGAAAGACACAAAACACTACTTATTGGTGCTATGAACTTGTATTTATTAAGACGAGGCAAATTGGATTATCAGCAATTTATTAATTTTTTAAAAAATATATTGTCTTAATTCTTAATTTAATATTATTTTATACTTTAATAAGATTTATACAAATAAATTGAAAATTCAAATAGTTCAGTTAGGTAGAATTGGTGATATGATTTTAGCGACACCTATGTTCAGCGCTATTAAGCATAAATTTCCGCAATCACATATTGATATAATTACAGGAACAAAAAATTTCACTATAATTAGCCAAAATCCTAATATTCATAAAGTAAAAATCTTGGATAAAAATCCACTTAAGCTTTTTGGATTTGTGATGAATAACCTAAAAGAGAATTATGACTATCACATTGACCCCAAAGACCACTATTCGTCAGAAAGCAAATTATTAGCTCTAATAACAAAAGCTAAGGTTAAAATCGGCTACAACAAACCTAATTCTAAGATATTCTCGATTGCTTTGCCATCAGATACAGAAAACAAGGGCTTACACTATACCCAAAGATGCTTTAATGCTTTAGCTCCTTTAGGCATAGAAATGCCTGACTTTATACCCAAACCTGAGCTTTACCCTTCCGAAACAGCAAGGCAAAACGTAAAATATTATTTATATAAATATTTGATAAATAAAGAAATAGTTCTAATCAATATCTCTGCGAGCATGCCCCACAAAATGTGGCAAACAGAGAAATGGATACTTGCTCTTAACGAGATAAAATCTGCTAAATATACATTCATCATCAGTTCCGCTCCAAAGGAAAGAAATATAGCCAAAAATATAGCTGAACAGACAAATTCTTTACTTTTTGAACCCAACTCTCTCGATGAGGTAATGCATCTTATAAAGCACTGCTCTTTGCTCATTACACCGGACACTTCGCTTGTTCACATCGCAGCAGCTTTTAACATCCCTTTAATCGGCATCTTCAGTGGATTAGATGAGTTCTACTCAAAATTCCGACCTCTTAGCGATAAATACTTAACAATTAGAGCCTCAAACGGATACGATAGTATCCATTCTGTCGAGCATTTACGACTCGTACAAGCTTGGGAGGAATTTCATAAAAAATATAAATAATAAATAAACGTCCTTAATTACAATGTTCTTTGAGGGGATGTAACGGATTCGACGGGGTGACTGTTGCCGTTCGCTGCATGTCGTGCTTAGCTGGTGGCGCACGTAAATTCAACTAGCAAAACAAAAATGCCGATTATGATTACGCAATGGCTGCGTAAAAAATAATAGCAGCCACGCTTAATGGACGATTTGCCTATCGGTCTTCCATTAGGTGTCGCAAATAGATAGGATAGCACTTGTGCGTTCGACAGGAGCAAGCGCGAAAATAATACTGCCGATAGCTTGCAAGTTCCTGTCGCTTGGATCACTTGCTTGCGATAAACAAAAAGCGACTAAACATGTAGAAGCTTCGGAGGAAGCACTTCGGACGCGGGTTCGACTCCCGCCATCTCCACAAATGATTAATGAAAACCCTGACTGTGTCAGGGTTTTATTTTTTGAAGCTTAAATATGTGTCAAATGCGTGTCAAATTCTTCCGATTTTCAAAATTTGTACTAAGATAGATTTCTCCAATTCCAATAAAAATTTACATTCTTCTTAATTGAATAATTTCTAAAATTCACCATTAATATTTTCAGGTAAATTAAGCTTTTCAAAAAGAACCCGATTCCTATCTTGTGCATCCTGTAATAATTTACTATAAGGGACAATTTCAAAATATGCTTTTAAGGTATCATGAAAATAGTAATAACCCAACCTATCTGCAGTTGGGCGAAAATTATGAGTATCAACTACTACTTTTTTTAAAGTGCTTGTAATGTCAGCAATGATATAACAAAAGAATCGACAATCATTATCAACTTCTATTGTTCTACCTTTTTCTTTTGCTTTCCCAGATTTTAGTTCATTAATTGCTTTTTGAAGTTCAAGAAAAGGGTCTCCATTCTCGGAATAATTATAATCATCGCGATTTGGTTTTTTAAATTCAATCAAAACTATATTTTGATAAGGTTGCCTGTCTTTATCAATCCAAATTGTAGGAATATCAATAAGAATATCGGGTCTGCTTCTTTTATTTAAATATATATCAGAAGCTAAATATCTATGAAATGATAGTTTTTCATCAATTAACCATAAATTTTGTTGCTCGTATTCAACGTCTTCGGAAGTAGTTCTCATTGGAAAAACAATGTTATGTATTAATTCCTCAAGAGCAAATTTTCCATCAGATTGCTGATATAAAGCTTTATCCAATATATTAATTATCACTTTTCTATGTATGATATAATTTACTAAATCTGTTTGACCAATTGTTCCATATTTGGAAATAGCTTCAGAAATTTCTTTTTTATAATCATCAAGATTCTCGATTTTACTGTAATCTTTTGTGATTAAATTATTTAACTTTGTTTTAGCTTCAAGACGAATTTTATTTTTAACCTTATATAGTTCAATTTCAATTGCGTTATCATTTTGGTTAACATTAATTTCATCAAGATATTCTGGGTATTTAAGCAATGGTTTATATCCGATAAACTTTGAATTAGTGAGTTCTGTAAGAGTCTCAATTCTTTTTTTTCTAATTTCATCAATATAAGGTTTCAAATATTCTTTAGCTTTTAAAGTGATTTGTTCTTCTACATCATCTAAAAATATTTCATTGGTCGATAATTGGTCTTTATGCCTTCTTTTTATAGGTATAGAAAAGGCGTTCCTCTCTTCATTAACATTCTCATTTAAAAAATCGCTGGAAATTATAGCACTTAAATTAAACTCATTATTATTTTCATCCTTAAAAGGAATTTTAAAATCAGATATTAAATCAGATAAATCGGTATTTGTTACAACTCTATCATGAGCTGTATAATAAATGTAGTGATGAGCTTTATTACTTTGTTTTTTTTGCTTAATGAAATCAATATCAAATATAATATCTTTATCTTTTTCCTTTAAAGAAAAATTATCCTTAAAATGGTTTATTATTACTTCGTTATTAAAGAATTCCAAAACGGAAATCTGATTGTGTTCTTTTTCTTTTTCATATATAAAAATATCTGGTAATGAGTTGCCAATGAGGTATTGAATATTGTGTTCGATAATTAAATATGTTAAATTTCTTAAATCATGAGGAAATTTTTTCTGATAGTTTTCTTGTAAATTAAGCAAATGTATAATCGTAACCGGCTCAGAAGACTCTTGGAGAACTTCAATAGTGTGATTAGTGATTGGTTTTTGCATCGCTCTAAAATTAAAAGTTCTTCTATTGGTTACACCATCTACATTATAAACACTATCAATAAACGCAGATTCAAAAACTTTAAGCCAAGTAAATCTACCAACACCCTTACCACCACGAGCTTCTTTAAAAGTTGTGTCATTATGTAAAAAAGCATTGAAATTGGCTTCATTAAATCCAATTCCATTATCAATAATTTTAATATTTTTGACATAAGGAATATTCTCAGAATTTCCGTCCTGAAAAATCTCATATCCTTTCTCTATTTCAATTTTAATAGTACCTTTAATACCATTGTCTTGAATTGAGTGTATTGAGTTTGAAACTGCTTCAAATAGTGCCAAAAGACCTTTTTCGTCAAGTCTTAACTTATTGAGCTTTCCTCTAATGTCTTTGAAAACACTACTTTCGCTGAGATTGTTCATTTTAGCTTTTATCTTAAATTTAATAAAATTACAAAAATACTTAAAATTTCAGTATTAGTAAAGGATTTTGAATTAATATTATTTTCTTCGATAACCTTGAGCGTGTTCTGTTCTCCTTAAAGCAATATCAATATCACTCCCTCTCAAAGTTGTTTTCAATTCCTGAGAAGCTAAAAGCTTTTCAACTCTGTCGAGTTTAGCGATAAGCATAGAATTTGAATTTGCTCCTGCCATTTGAACTGTAGCAATTAATTGAGAATCGTTGAAGATCCATTCTCGGTTTCTGCCTCCCAAACGTGAACCGTCTCCAATAATAGCCATAGTCGGTTGGTCAATTCTACCACCAGTTGAAAAGCTAAGGATTGTTGATATTCAATCATTTATAAATATTTACATATATCAAAATATTTCTTGCAATTTATCAAAAGTTTATTCGTAAGTTTGCATTATTAATATGATAGTAGATATTTTTAAATAATTATGCCTTCATTTTAATTTGACAATAAGGATATTTGATATAAAAATATGGACTTTAAATATGTTTTAATGGATTCATGAAATAAAAATATGGAATTATAAATCATTATAACGGATTTTTAAACTAAGAATTGGTGTTTTTATGCCTGCAAAAGATTATATCCCAACAAAAGAGGGCGATATCGTTCCTTGGACAGAAAATTTCATTGCTGTCGCAAATGCTAATCTTGCAACTTTAGGTATTGTTGCAACGGATATTACCGCTCTCACAACTAAAAAGGGTGAATATTCAATAAGTTTGAACGCCGCTGTTGCCAAGCAAGCCGAAGCCAAAGCCGCTACCGAAAAAAAGAACTTGACCAAGAATGGTTTGGTGTCGAATATTCGAGTTTTGGCAAGGCAAATACAGGCAAAACCGGGAGTTCCGGACAATTTGAAAGAGCAATTGGGCTTGAACGTTTCCGACCCAACTCCAATGCCTCTACATCCATTCCAACCGCTTGATTTATCGGGCAATATCGGAGTGGGAGGACTTGGAACAATGAAGTGGAATCGCAACGGCAATCCGCAAGGAACTACTTTCCTCATCGAATCGAGCAACAACTACGAAACCGGCTGGCATATCATCGGTACAACTACCAAAACTACTTACGAAACGCCGCTCACCGAGCCATCAGGACGCAATTTCTTCCGAGTTAAAGCCCAAAAAGGTGAATTAACGAGCGAAGGAAGTAATGTAATTATTTTATAAACGTCCCATAATAAGATTAAAATTATAAATTGTAGAGAAATTATTATGATAGATAGAATTGAATTAGGATCTCAAACTGCAAAGGGTGGTTTCGATAATGAACATGATATTGTTAGAAAGTTTAATAATTGGAAAAAAGATAAAACAGCTCAAAAATGGCTTGAAATTATGGGCTATAAGTTAGAAAAACTTGCTTCTGTTACTGCAATTCAAGTTCCAACAAAAATTAGTCAAAAAGATATAGAAAAGTATAATGTTTCAATTGAAGAATATAACGAATTCGTTAGGTTTAAGAAAGCAGATGCTCAAGTCAAATTGATTATAAAAATTGGAAATGTTATAAAGGTAGAAAATTTATCTCTTAAAAAAGCTAATTCTAATGCAGATTACAATCAAATTGACAAAAGAACAGTAAATTCTTATCAGGAAATGTGGAAATTCGATGATGAGATAGCATTTTGGTTGAAATTATTTACTGGTGAAAAATTACCCAAAGAAGCTAAACACGTAATTGGAAACTCAAAAACAAGAGAAAATCGTAGATTGTTTTTAGATGAAATTCCTGAAACAATTCAAAAAAAAATTGTGAAATTCTTTGAAATAAATAAAATTCTTGTTATTAGTGATTTAATCAAAGGTAGAGGTGGATTATCTGCTAATTGGATGTTAGTGGCAAGCATAAACGACAGACACGTAGAAAGAAACATAATCAGGAAAAATGAAAATTGACATAACATTTAACGTTTATTCAGACGCAAATGGTGGCGACCCGGACAGCACAAGTCCGACACTTCGCTCCTATCATATAATGTTATGGAGTAAAAAATTGCCAAACGGTGAACACTTTGAACTGACAGACAAAAAAAGCGGAGCGTATTTATATCATAAATCGGGACTTGGAGAATATTTTTTAGGAAGTGATGCAATTACGCATTCATACAGAAATCACAAACGCAAAACTTGGCTGACACAACAAATCAAAAACGAAGTTCAAGAACTGTTCAACACAGGTTCGACAATTGGAGCATACACGCTTTTTCCAAACAATCGAGTTGACAAACAACACACAATAAATCAAGCTCGTGGAGTAAATAGCTTAATTGACGACAGGTTCGACTTGACCTTGGAATGTATCAGACTTTTTTACGCAGGACAACAAAGCCCGCTTTACGACACATTTAAGCGTTACAAAAACTTCTTCGAGTTGTTTGACAACTTCAAAGGTTACATTGACTTTTTCTTACTCAACGACCTTGTTGACGAGAACGAGAATATTAAGTTTTACTTACCGTTTGACAATTTCAAAACAAGACCAACATTTGCGGACATTGAAGAATATTTGACTTACAAAAAAGGAGTAATGGACTTCATAAAAGCACGTAACAAACGCATTGACAATTATGCAAACAAACAGGCGACAGAACAGAATGCCAGCCACTAACACGGGTTTTGCGTCAGGCGGGGTGACGTGCAAACTTGGAGCTTTGTGCTTCTATTCAGCTTCGGTGCTGGTTGACAGTTTTGTGCTCCGAAACCCGCCCGAACGCAAAGCCCGAAAACGTTAGTTACAATGAAGAATATTGACAAAGATTCTACAAGTTGGATTTTAAAAGACATAAATGCAACTATGAATTTTTATGGAAATGGTGAAGTATTTATAACTCCGAGAGGTAGTCTTCATATTGGGAAAATTACTATGCAAAGAAAAGGTGGAACTCCTGATCCAACTAAATTACAATTCAAATTTAAACCTTGTGAATTATTCGAGCTTGATAAAAAATGGAATTAAATAAAATATATCTCGGTGATTGTATTAAAATAATGCAAGATTTACCAAATAACTCTGTTGATTTAGTTTTTGCAGATCCACCTTTTAATATTGGTTTAAAATATGATATTTATAATGATAAAAAATCTTATAATGAGTATTTTGAATGGTCTGAAAAATGGATTAGAGAAACTTTTAGAATTTTAAAAAGTACTGGATCAATTTACATTGCTATAGGTGATGAATTTGCCGCAGAAATTAATATTATTTTAAAAAAAGTTGGTTTCAATTTCAGAAATTGGATAATATGGTATTATACATTTGGTCAAAATCAGCGGAAGAAATTTAATAGAGCACATACTCATATATTGTATTTTACTAAAGATAAAGTAAAATTTACTTTTAATATTGATAAAATAAGGGTTCCTTCAGCAAGAAAGTTAGTTTATAACGATAAACGAGCACATCCAAAAGGTAAATCACCTGATGATGTTTGGGAATTTTCAAGAGTTTGCGGTACTTTTAAAGAAAGAATTGCTGATCACCCTTGTCAAATGCCTGAAAGTCTCTTAGAACGCATTATTTTAGCTAGTTCAAATGAAAATGATATAATTCTTGATCCATTTGGTGGTACTGGAACAACAGCGGCTGTTTCAAAAAAACTAACAAGAAATTACATTACAATGGACATATCAGAGAGTTATTTTGAAGTTATAACTCAAAGATTAAATGGAAACCTTCAAGAAATAAAAAGGAATGGATCAGAAAAGAATTCTACTGAAATTGAATCCTTATTCTAAAAAAAAGTTTCCCAAGCCCTTCCACCCGAAGGGCTTTTCCCTTTTTTATTGAAAGTGCTTGGAGTGCTAACTTTTGTTTTGCAACTAATTGTTCTGTTTCTTGCCGTGCTCTAAGGAAAGATTCGGCAAGTTTTTCAACTTCTTTGTCAAACTTAGAAGCATCCATATCTTTAAGTGCCTTATCAAGATTTTGGATGTTTTTATCAAGGTTTCCTTGCTGTAATTCATTTAGAGTTTTTTCGATATCAGATAAATCTGTCTTATCAATATCAGTAAGTATTGATTCTATATTACTAAGAGCTTTTCTTGCTTCTTCGGTGTCTAAATTAATTTCTAATGTAGAAAGAACTTTCTCAAGCTCTTTTGCCCCTTCTTCAGCATCTATCAAGAACTCGATTAATTGCTTAATTCCATTCTTGACTTCATTGCTATTGAAATCAATGCTTGGACTGATTTTACTAAGAATATTTTCTAATTCCTTTGCAAGTTTCTCAACTTGTGATTTATCTGATTTCAGATTAACCAGAAAATCTAAAACTACTTGAAAATTCTTTGCCATAATAACCTCAAAAAAATATTCGTTTTTCTTAACGGCTGGGTATAGAATTAATTAATATCTCCAATGCTTTCAAAGCATCAACAAACAGAGACATCCTTACTTTCTGATACTTTGTAATATCATTAGCAGCCAAGGCAGGTAAATACCAAATATCTATTTGGGCTTTGGATATTCTTCGCCGAAGCTCTCCATCTTTGAAACAATTTTCAATTTTTTCCTGTTCCTCAATTAAGCGTCTTTGTTTAAGTTCCCGAGCATAGTCTTTTGTAAAATCGGCAATAACATTTCTATTCCGCTCTTCTTCTTTTCTCCTTGCAAGTTTACCAAGATAAGATGTTTCTTGCCGATACCTGTAAAAAAATCAGTTACGCACTCCCTTAAATCTTTCCAATAAGAAATTGGAAGTGTTTTGACAAAGTTCTCTACTTCAGTTTCTGCTTTGTCTTTGTTAAATGGTTGGAGAATATCATTTTTGACTTCACGCAAGAGATAACTTAAAACAATAGAAAACCATTCTGCTCCTCTTGATTTGATTATCTGCCTAAAGTTTTCAGGTTCGTTTTGGAGTTGATTATATTTGAATTCTCCAGCTTCCCTTGCCAATTCAGCTTGTTCTACAGTCAGTACATTGAAATCATATTTAAAAGTTTTACCATCAAAAGTAAAAACTTTAGGTTCAATCGGTTCGTAATTTGTTTCTTCACTCATAATATTACCCTTGATAAAATAGATTATTTAGATTTTTCATAAAACCGTTTGTTCTAATTATACATCGGGGTCTGTATTCAACTGATTCAATTTCAATTTGAACTTTAACACCTAAAAATAATATTTGCTGCTTTGCGTTATAATTGATAGCAGGCATTGGTAAAGGCGGTACGTAACTTCCCCCAGCACCAAGTACTAAATATAAATATACAAGCTCTTTTGAATTGAGAGATTCGAGTTCTTCTAATAGGTTGTTCGACCCGTATAAATTATGAGGCACATATAGATTTACATCGTAATTATAACCAAGCGTCTTTTGTTTGCCAAAATGATTTTTTCGCAATATAGGACTTATATGGTATGAGGATTCAGCTTCAAGTTGGTCAATAATTATATATCTTTGCTCATAATAAATATAAAATAATGCCCTAGTAATTGGCATTAGTTTAACACTATCTTTAAAACCATTGAATACTAAATCACTCATATTGGATTCGCATAACTTAGGTTAAATGAAACTTCTGGTAAATCTCTAATATCATCAATATATGATAAAGGAAACTTTCCTGATTCAGTCATAACTTGCACATAACTGCTCCAGATTGAATTTTTATAAATTGAAATATATTTGAACCTTGCCGTCCAAAATGATTGCAAGAATGCCAATGTATCGCTGTCAATTTCATCAGCACTAATAATAACTTCAATGTCTTTATGGCAATAAAGAATATGGTTGAATTTTCTACCATTTAGTAAAATCCCAGATTCTTCTGTAGTGTTTACTAGCAAGTCAGTACATTTGACTGTTTCAAACAACTCTTGATTGAGTGCATTTTCATCAAAAGCTAATGAAGTTAATTTTTCATCACTATATCTTAATGCTATTTCTTTCACGATTCTTGGAGTACTCCTGATTCAAAAGGAAATTCAAATATATTAAGAATAAAACTGTTTTCAGAATCAATTTTACCAAGACAGATAATCATATCTTCTGTATAATTAGGAGAATCAAGAATTGTTTCAGTAATATTTAATCCTTCGTTATTTGTTCTTGCGAATACTGGACTACTTAAATTTGTGAAATTATAATTATCACAACAAACTCTCCCAGAAATTTGAACTAAAATAGTTTCACCGCCAATTCCACTTTCCTTTGCAATTCCAATTGTTCGGTTTTGATAATTGCTTAAACTTTTGGACTTGGCTATTTTGCCAGAAGTTAATAGCATAACGGCATCGCCGGATAAAATCGTTTCATTGTCTTCAATTTCATAACTTTGGACTATCGTTGAATTATTAGCAATAAAGCTTTCCTTTTCGGAAGATAACATAAATAAAGGTAAAAGCTCTTCATCGCCTTCCCACCAACCGAAAGCAAAGCGTTCAAGATTATGTAATTTTAGTTTGGTTTCAGGTTTTTGTAGATTAATTTCGATACCAACAACCACATAATCCCTTTGAACTTCTTCTTCAACCCAAGTGCCGTTATCATATCTTTTAACTGTTTCTGTAAGCTTAATTTTAGAACCAAGTTTGATATTTTTCCAAGAAGGATTTGAACCATCCTCGTTTTTAGAAAATCCATTCCAATATGGAACAGTCAATGAATATTCGGTTTCATAATAATACTTGTCTCTTGCAAGAATGTAGTTTACATATTTTGACAGCGAATCAAAATCTAAATCTGTTCCATTTACCTTTGTATAAATCCTTGCAGCAGGTCTCCAAATGTCAACCATACCCATTCTTTGTATTTGAGTCTCCTCCATTGGTTTTGTCTTAACATATATACCAGTATGAATTCTCTCAATTGAACTACTGGTTCCATTACCGGGACCTTTCGCAATTATTTGTAAAAATAGAGTATTCCAATCACTAATATTGCTCGTAACATTTAATGGAATGATATAATAGAAATGTCCACCGTAATCATTGACAGCACACAAAATAACTCTTGTTATTGAAGTAGTTAATAGCAGTCTTTCGGATTCAATGCCTTTATTTTCCTTGTTATATTTCCTCTGTTTGTCTGCATCCTGAAATTTCTGAGAAGGTTCAGCTTCATTTGTATTCGGTTTGTTTGAGACATCATCAAATTCATCAACTGCATAATTATTAGCAAGTCCATAAAATTCTTTTGAATCTTTCGTTATTATGGAGCTTGTATCGAAACTCGCCTCGCTTGTTCCTATAATATAAGTATAATCATCTTCAACTAAACCTTTCCGAGATTTGAACTCAAGATTTAATGATGTACCTGATGTATAGCTTATAAATAAGTAACATCCAAAACTTCTTGCAATTTCAAATAGTAAATCAGAAATATTATCAATGCTTTTGAATGAATAAGCTAATTCACTTGAGATTTGGTTCTTTTGCCAATCAAATTCTTGGGAACTTCCAAGTGCAGGATCAATCATTTTTCTATGGATGAATGGAGAAGACCAATTATCACCACCACTTTGATCAGAAAGTTTAAGTTCAATTCTTATATTTTGTTCTGCTTTGATTTCATTGATTTCTTCTTTAGTTTCTTTTTTTAAGTTATAAGAAACCGGACAAGTTTGCACTCCCAAAGTTCCTTCGACAAGATTAAAAGTAATAGTTGTATCAGAAAGTTCGGAAATAATTTCCGTAGCTTTTTCTAGATAAACTTCAAGAACCTTGTAAAGATTTCCCAAAGGACAATTGTAAATAAGATTATCAAAAATAGAATCAATTGAATATGAAAGCCGATATTGAAAGATATTCTTAATTGAAGCCCAATTTTCATTTTCAAACCTTTGATAAACATTATCTATTGGCATCCCTTCAAAGTTCTCTATCTTTCCAGTTAGCTTTACTTGGTCAAGCATAGAAATATCAAAGCTATAAGCAGAAAACTTATATTCTCTTTTTGGATTTACATTAAATTCAAAATCATCACCTTGCCAAAGCTTATCAGTTCCGGACACTTTACTACTAATTTTACCAAGGAAAAGCACATTTTCAAGAGTGGCAACTTCTCCAAAGAATATTCCACAATACCTGTTTACTTTGGTATTTGTAGCATCGAGAACAAAATACATAGCTTTTTCATCATCTTCATTTTGACAAGCAAGATGATTAATTGAAAAAGGCAGTTCATCAATTGCGTAACTGCCTTCTTCAGTATTAAGGTCTTTTTTGACAGATTCAAGTAAGAAAATATCAGTCTGAATACCAACATTTTGGAATAATTCAGAATAGCTATCTGATACTGCAAAGATAACAGACTGCTCTCCGAATAAATATTCGGTATAAGAATATTTCTGCCAGAATCTCATATTTCATTCTTAACTATAGGTTATGTTGGTTACAACAACCACTTCACCCGCAAGTAGCTTTTGAGCATCTTCGGAAATAATATTCGGTGGTTTGATACCATCAACATCTTTACCCGTTCCACCAAGTTTCCAAGTAATAGCAGTAAACAAGCTTGAACTAGTCAAATCAGTTTCTTCAATTGTTGAATTCTTGTAAGAAACAAAAGTCATAGTTAAACTTGTTGGACTATTGTTTAACTGTTGTTCCAAATCATTATTGATTTTTCCTATCATATGAATGAATCCATCAGGCTTTCTTAAAGCGGAATCAGTTCGTGCCTTATGAGAATAACCTGTCCCAATGGTTATTAGGAAAACAGAATCCAAATTATCCTTAACGGATTTTATAAAAGCAGTCGGAGAATTCGATTCGATTGCGGCTTCATTGGTTACGAGTGTTATTTCTCCCTTGTTAGTTGCATCACTCGAAGAACCAGCTGGTGTGATATCGCTTTCATCTTCACCGGAAAGAATAAGATTTGTTTTTGGAAATCTCCATATAGCTCCATCAGCTCTGTTAATATCTATGTTCTCAGAACTCTGGGTGCTTGAACCTGGTTTCAAAATCTTATATGTTGAAGATTGCAAGTTATCGAATCTCCATAGTTCAGTTATAGCACCGGCATCAATCTTGTGTACCCATGCAAAAGGTGAACCTGTAAGAATTATTTTTTTGTCAGTTGACGTTGGCATTTTGACCTCCTAAATCATTATTAACATTATTAATTAAAATTTCATCTTCATTGTTTAAAACAATTTTTATTTCATTAAGTAATGAAATCACATCTTTGAATGGTTTATCTGCTATTAAGCTAATAATTTTATTAATGGTTTGTTCTGTTATGATATACTGCATTTTTTACCTTTATATTTGTTACATTTCTTTACAATTTAATCCTTCAATCGTACCTAAATACTTCACGTGAATATAGCCACCAAAAATTTCTCTAAATGATCCGTTGGGTAAAGTAACTCTATAGCTTACTACTCTTGAAGCACAAATATTAGATTGTACAAAAATAATTGCAGAACCCTGTAATGAAAAATTGAACCATTTAACATCTTCGTAAGATGGTGGAACTGAAATCTCACCACTTTTATCTACCAATCTCCAATCGTCCATCGGACCCATTAATTCCAAAGTCTGTGAACTGACACAAGAAGCAGTATTTATTCCATTTGATTCATATTCTCTAAATTCAACAAATGCCATAACTTCATAAAAACCATCAAAGGGCAATCCCTCTCCAATTGGACTCGGAACATTACCAGTAAATTGACTTAAAGGAACAACACCTGTACTTAGAATGTCATATCTTTTAAACCAACTTGTTTTAGGGCATTTGACAACGTTCATTCTAATCCAAAATCTCTCAAAATTTTGAATAGGGTAAACAGTTTGTCCTCTACCAAATTCTTCATCTGAAAATGAGCAACCAACGTAAAAACTGCCAGTATTCAAATAAATGAATTCTTCATCAAAATAAATTGTTCTTCCAGATTGCCAATTATACTCTACCGATTTAACTATAGTCCACTCAGAATTTTCATCTTGTCGAATCAAAAATTGACAATAAAGAGGAACTTCGTGAAAGTCAAGACCTTCATCATTGTCCGTTGGTTCAACGCTCCATTCACCTTGTATATGAACTTGGAAATATGAACAATCATCTCCAGTTGTTAATAAGCCATTTGGTACACCACCAAGTTGAAGTTTGTCTCCATTTACATCTGAAATCAGTTCATAATAAATTTCTTGCTTACAACATTGTGATTGACTTGATGATTGTTGTGTAGTATTCATCTTTCTTTCAAAGCTTACCAACATCCAAACATCGCTTGTATAGCTGTATGAGAATTCTGCTTTTACTATTTCAGTTAAATCAGTGTCTGTTCTTGTGTCGATTTTCTTATGATTTGCAGGAATAGTATTCTGAGAATTATTTTTGATATTAAACCAAGAACCGTCCTTTGCAGTATAAACAAACCTTTTTCCCCTTATTTGTAACCAATCAGAAATCGTATTATCAGAACCAATAAAGTGCATAGTCCCGAGTGTTCTTGGAACATTATCATTATAACCTTCTGCTAAATTGATATTCCATACTGTTGAATTAAGGAAATGGCTTGTAGCATTAAAAGCAGTAGTTTCATCTCTTGGATTATTGCTGTCAAGAGCATCATTATCTTCCCAAGTCCAAGGTAGATTATCCCAAGTATTCCAGCTAAATCCGTCCCAAACCCAAACCTTACTATTAAAGTAAACAGTATAACCTTTATGAGAAATATTAAGTCCGGTTGGTAATGAAGAAACATTCTCCAATCTTCCGTTCAAAATTTCGGAAAAATTCATATTAAAATCATCAAGTACCGGAGTAGCAGACATCTTATTATCCTAAAATCACTACATTATAAACCTTTGCTGTTGCAGGAGCAACTTTGAAAGATATTTTCGTTGTATTTATATCATACCTTTCAATCAATGGGAAAACAGTATATCCTGTTGTGTTTTCATATACATTTATCAGTATGTCTTTTGTTCCAAGATTGTGCGAAATTGAAAAAGTGGTTGTGCTTCCGTCACCTGTTAAAGTAGCAGTAACTTTCTTGTTTTTATATGCATTATTAATAACTAATTGATTACCAGTAATAACAAGGGTAGAATTGTCAACATTTACTTTTAATCCACTTGCAGACTTTGTAATTCCACCATTTGAATCGAGTTTGGCTTGCAGAACATCAGAAACTATTTCAATAGATTGATTATCAACATTAACATCAACTTGATTTCCGGTCTTGGATAAACCATTTCCAGCAACTAATTCTGCAACTCCATTAAATTGTGTCCAAGTAATTGGAGTAGTACCTAATGTGCCACCACTATCAACAGTACAAATCCAAGCGGTATCTGCATTAACAGTACCCTGTTCTACAAATACTGCTGCACTTACAAGTTCTGCCCAAGTATCAATATCCGTAGCTCTTGACCAAGAAGCTGAACCAACAACGTAAATCCCATTTTGCGATGCGGTTGTTTGGTTTTTGACAAGAACTCTATTACCAACAGCAAGAGTAACGCCATCTATAGTTTGAGTTCCCGATAAAGTAATATTTGCTGTTGTTGCAACTCTTACGCTGTTCTTCCAGGATAAACCAGAAACAGCATTATCTACATAGTTCTTCGTAGCTGCATCTTGTGGATTTGTAGGGTCTGTAAGGTTAGTAATCTTTTGACTATTCAGATTCAAAGACGTTGTTGGAACAGCCATTTGGTCAAGTCTGTTTGTTCTAACGGCAGTATGGAAATCAGTTACATCGCTCGATGTGTGGGTGTGTGAAGGCAAATCTCCTGAGCTTAAATTTGTTGCTGATGTTATCCTTCCTTGTAAATCAACTGTTACTTTCGTGTAAGTTCCAGCTGAAACACCAGTGTTGGTCAATTGAAGACCGTTGGCAACTATTTGAATCCCACCACCCGAAACTACCCTAACATCAGCTTTTATTTGATTATTGGTGTCATCATAAGTAAAATCAATTGAATAAGTATCAATTAATGCACCCCCTACTGCATCTTGAGAAGCTTCAACGAAATCTGAAATAGTTGATGAAGTTTGTGTGCCAGTATGATTACTTCTATTCAGGTAGTAAGCACCATTTTGGTTATTCAATAAATCGGAATTATCAGCAACATCTACTTTACCGTTATTGTTGGTATCATAGACAGATTTTTCCATATCGGGATAAACCCAAGAAGAAGCAGTCCTATAACCAAATTTTCCGTTTCCTTTTACCGAATCTGTTTTTGCTGTGTTATGAATTATCTGTCCGGCTAATGGAGAAGCAGGTTCTGATGCAAGGTTCTGAACTACTGCATTCCTGATTTCGTTTTTATCAAGGTCTAAATACCCTGTGCTATTCAGGATTTTCAGTACACCTGATAAGTCTATGTCATTTAAAAATGGTATTGGCATAATTTTAATCCTTTAGTTACAATATGCTATCCCTGCAAAAGGATATTTAAAAATAATTTTCAATTCGTTATCATTAATATGTTCAACATTGCCATAAACAACTGTTCCTGAACTGTCAACCGTTGAAACTGATGGGTTCTTTCTTAGATTATGAATTACGTGCCAAACATTACTTGCAGAACTCTGTTCGTGAATATAGTATTTATCTGCTATACCTGTATCAAGTTCATTTAACTTGATTTTACCCAGTATGTTATACCTAATTTCACCCTCAACAATTTCTGCTTTCTGAATCCACATAAAAAACCTCAATCCTCATTTAACTGTTTTTCCCAATAAAAAACCTATAACAGCTCCACCAAGAGAATAAGCAGATGCTTCCCACCAAGGTCTGTCTTTAGTGATTTCCTTTGTTATTGTAATTGTCTGAATCAATGTGCTGTCCGGCTTCTTCTTAATCCATAAATCAAAGTTATTCACTGGAAATTCAAACTTTGCGTAAACAGTATCCTTTTTGATAATCGTATCAACCACTGCAATGAAAGGTTGAGTTTGGATAATTGTATCCCTTGTATAGACTATCTTTGTTTTAGCCTTTTCAATAATTATCGGTTCTGATTGTTTTACAACAATCACCGTATCTCTTTTAATAATTGTTTGAACTGAATCATTACAGTTTTTTGAGCTTCTACCTAAAAAATAGCTCGATAAAAGTATGATAATTAGCAAAACCAAACCAAATATATATTTATACTTTTCCATCATATCGGTTTGAATCCTATGAATCCTCTAACAACCATTCTACCTAAAAAGTGATTAACATTTCTCTTTCTGAAATAAACACCTTCGCCGTCATCTTGAGAACCTTTATCACCGGAACTTGTATTGAACCCCACAGTAACAACCCAACCCGCTTTTTTTACTTCAATAATTCGTTCAACGTGTCCACGCCATTCGTTAGGTCTTCTCTAGAAAATCAAATCATTATCAAAAGGAGTTGGTGTCATCTTGTAACCGACTCGAATTGCCTCATTAAACATGGTTACTGTTGAACCAGTCCTGTAAATTGGAATACTTGTTAAAGGATATTTTAAATCAAGACAAGCCGAATAGAAGCACCAATATTGACCAGCCGCACAGTAAGCATCTCCTTTGAATCTGTCAACTGATTTAAGATATTGTTCTACTTTGAATCCGTCATTTTTTCCGGTCTTTTCTCTTACTCCAACCTGAGCTATTGCCGAATCTCTGGAAGCCTGTATAAGTTTAACCTTGCAAGGTATTAAATACTTTGTCTTTGGTAAACCCTCAATAGTGGCAACCAAAAGAAGCAATAGCACTAATATTATAAACCTTCTCATAGTTTTTTTCTCGAGTACTTTAAAAGATTGAAAAATTTCAAGACACGCTTTGCATAATTTGAAGCATGACCATATTTCTTGTAATACCTTTTCATTCCCGTATATCCCATATTATATGCTGTCAGTGCTTTTGCGGTATCGTTTTTACATTTGTTCAGGTAATGTTTTAAAATTCCTTTCCCACTCATAATATTTCTATGATAGTCATTGGAGCCGTTCCTTATCTGCATCAATCCAATGCAATTAGCTTTTCCTTTTGCCTTGGAGAAACTATTAGATTCAACCGTTATAACAGCTTTTATAAGCTCTACTGGTAAATCATATTTCTTTGAAGCAGAAGCGATTGACTTTGCAAAGCAATGATTTCTGTCAAGATTCTTTTGAAAAGCCTGACTGTTTACAGTTACAAAAAAGCAAAGAAATACTATTGTTAAAAATATCTTCATTCATTTAACCTTTAATTAGAAAACTGTGCGATATATACACCTAAAACAACAAGACCGACCAATATATGCACTCCCAAGAATATATATCCCAATACAACCATTATAGAATGTCTTTCAACACTATTAAGCTTTTTATCATCACCTTCCATAATTAGCTTTGTAAAAGGTATTTTGGTATAAGTAAATAGAGCTATTCCCGACAAGGATAATGCCATCGCTTCAAGTGTTGCTATAAAAAGAAAAGTTTGTATTTCGGCTGTTCCTGGACTTAAGAAGAAAACTGCAACTATTCCGATGATAAGCCAAACTGCATTTCTAAGTATAAAATCAATGACTGATTTAATTTTAGTGTCCATCTTTAACTCCTGTGATTTGTTGTTAAATGATTATGAAATTGTTTATTTAAGTCATTCAGTAATTTTTTGATGTCTTCAAGTTCTTTCCGAATTGAGTCATCATATAAATCAACTCTCTGTTCGAGCAGTTTAACTCTTTTTTCAAGATTATTAAACTTCTCGATTTCGGCTAACTTACTTGAAAATACTTCTTCGTTTGCTTTCCTGTTATCTTTCTTAAGCATAAAATAAAATGTAATCAATCCAACTACGAATAGTCCAAACTGTATAGCATTGTTTATTAATCCATTTGCAAATTCCACTGTTATTCTCCAATAAAATAAACTGTTGGAAGCATAAACCTGATTTCATAATGCCATTTATCATCTTCAACAAATAAGAACTTTTCCGACAAAGGATATAACTTCATGTTCTCAATATAAAAATCATTTGTAACTGACTGCCTGACCCTCTCAAGAGTTTCGTAAGCTCCCAAGTGAGACCTTAGATTTCTAACTATGACAATAACATCAAATTCTATCATTCTTGCTTGCTGTTCAAGTCTTGGGTTCGTGTAATTCGAGCCTTCATAAGAAACAAGTACTGCACCATTGGGATGAATCAGTTCGTAATCCTTAACGTTATCTGGAAAAGGTTCAACTGCCAAATCAGTAATATCGGTCTTGAGCTTTTCTATAATTGCAGTTTCTACTTCTGTCATAATCATTAGTAATTATCCAATTTGTTTTTATCAAAAACGGGTTCTCTTTCTGAAACCAAAAAGAACCCCGGTCTTGTTTCTGCAGTTCCTTCATCAAGGGTTATCACTCCTTTCTGAATTTTCTCCAATGTTGCAATTCCGTCTTTATACAAGTTCTGAATGTTGTCGAATACTTTCCCTCTTCGTTTGTACAGCTCGTATTTCACAATATCAATGCAAATCTTTTTGAGTATTGAGTGTTCACTTATTAGTGGCAATTCATATCTGCCTCGCAGGTAACCGTCAATTATCTGAGTAACGTCCGAAATGTATTTACTTACAATTTCATCGTTTACAACATTCGGTTCATCATCATTGCTTAACTGTGCAACAACTTTTTCAGTTAAATCATCAACTATATCTTGAACTGTGCAATACATTACAATACTGTAGCCGAAATGATTGCATTTGGCTCGTGAATTGTCGGCAAGCTCTTTTGTTCTACCTTCCAATCCAAAGCTGTCTTATCTTCATTTGTGTTCGTTTCTACCAATAATTCATTCTGGTATATTTTCAGATTTCCGTTTTCAATTCTGTATATGGGACCGAAATGAACTCTGAAACCGGGAGACTGACTTGCAACTAAGATTGCTTTCTTCGGATTAATCATATCAACCGTTGTCCCGTCCTGTTTTGTGTATTGCTGGTTGTATTCATAAATATCAACTCCCATAATCCTGCCGATAAACATTCCGGAACGTGTGGCTGACTGTGTTAAATCAAGAACGCCAACCTTGTTATTATTTGTGTCGAGTTCTTTTTTTACTGAATCGTTCGCAATGAAAGCATCTGCGGCTTCACTTCCGAGAATCAGTATATCCGCATTGATACCGCAACGTTTCATAATATCCCTTTTCCAGTTTCTTAGATTGGTTAATGGCTTTGCTGTAGCTTCGCTCCATTTAACATTCGATGAAAGAGAAATCAGGTGAACATTATCCTCAAATTCAAAATCTACAAAAAAATCAATATTATCCTGACTGACAACTACTTCACCAGTTGAAAGCGCTTCGCAAGCCATCTGCTCTCTGCGTCTGATGATTCTGTTTTTCAATTCTTCGAGTTCTTGGAGAATCATCTGGTTTGGAATTCTGGTTCTGTCTTCAGCATTTGCAACATAAAGATTCCCAATTGACTTATAATTTGCTAATTCAAAAGCGGTAAACACTTTTTTCTCAAATGTTCTCGGCAACGTCAAAGTTCTAACTGATTTAGACAATTTCTTTATTATTTGTGCACCTTCGTGTTGGTTCACAAATTGAGCTAATTTATCTGAACCAGTTAATATCTCTATGTCTATCTTATCTGCAGCGTGATACTGTTTGTTTTTGAAAAATGTATTCAAGACAAAAGGTTCAATTACTTTTGCACGGTTAATAGCATTTGTCAAACTTCTTGCTTCAAACATATCAATTAAAGCACTCATTATTTGTCCTCCTTAATAACTATTGAACCATTGTTATAAACACCCGGATTAATATCGTGTACAGCACTAAGTCCAGCTTTAAGAAATTCTCCGTGAACGTACATAAAACCTTTCCCATCATTATTTGTAGCATCTACATCGCAACCTAATATTCCGCATAGAACTTCAGAGCCATCTGTAGAATTTTCATCCCAAAGGGTATATTTTCCGTTATTAGGATTTGCTTCTGCATTGATTAGACCAAGGCAAGCACCTCTTTTCAGATTCTGCCCTGATAAAATTACAATATCACTTACTTCCATTGTTGGATGTAAGCCTGCAAAAATATCATTATACGGCTCAATGTCAGTAAGTTTTGTTATACCAAGATTAATACTATTTTCTTCTCTCATTTCTTATCTCCCTTGATAGTATTCTTCAATAAACTTATTTTGACCTTCGAGGTCATTTAAATCACTATAAGCATTTTGCTTAGCGATTTCATTAAACTCAATTTGTACTGGGAAAGATTCAATAAGTCTCTTAATCAAATCTTCTCCTGACAACTTGACTATATTTCCATTCTCTGAAAACTCAAATCCCTTGTTTTCTTTCATTGCTTCAAAGGCAAGTTTAACGATTGGTTTTTGTGCAGGAACTAAGCGACCTAATTGAGATTTGAAGTAATCGTTGAACTTCATATCTCGGTTATCCTTTTCGAGAAGCTCAAGTTTCCTTTGAAGTTCTTGGAACTCTTTGCTTTGTTTAACGTCAGGTTCACTTGCTTCTGTTCCAGTATTTGCTTCGGTTTTAATTTCAGAACTATTAAGATACTTGCTTTTAATCCTCTCAAGTTCTTCTGCAGTCTGATTCGCAATTTCTTCGTTGAATGTAGAACGAAGCCACCCCAACAATTCCTGAAATAGCTTTGAATATTTATCGGGCATTTTACCTCCTTGAAAATTGATTAATTTTTGATTGGTGTCAGAATTTTTACTTCCTTCTTCAAAATTTGAAAATTTTGAGGGAGAAGAATATATATTCTTATCTTTAATTTCCTTTAATTTAATTTGTTGGATTTTGTTACCACTTTGTTCAACATCTGTTGAACAAGTGTTGAACATATGTTCCTTTGTGTTCAATTTCTGCTGGTTATTTGTTCCAACGCCTTCATCATTTTGTCCCTTGTCTGTTGAACTTGTGTTGTCTTTCAGTTCTCCAAAACAGATAAAATTATCAGTGCTGTTAAATTCACTGTCTTTCAATCCTTTTACTGCCGGTGGAATTGCACCAAGAAATCCAACATGCCTTAACATCATATCTGGATAAAGAGCAATAGAAACCTTTTTGTATCTGCCTTCTTTGATAAGCTGTTCAAATTCCGGGTCTATCTGGGTGAATTTGGCAAGTAATGTTTCACCGTCCCTTTTAAGTTCCTCAACCCAAGCATAAGCAGGTGAATTGTTAACCGGGTGTCCAATTACAACTGGAGCTTCATGCTTGTCATCAGGAAGTTGATTGTTGTATTTTTCTATAATGCTATCCAAATCTTCATAAGTCCACACTCGCTCATTTCCGTTTGCATCTGTATGCTTACCTGCTTTGAATACTTCTTTCCACATAAAACTTAATTATTAATTTCTTACACTTCAACAACCGCAAAACTATTTAAATTCTATGCAAGCCAAAAAGCACTCGATGTATGTATCGAATACCTGTATCGAATACCTGTATCGAGTACAAGTATTGAGTGGGGGTACTCGGTGCATTTACCGTTGCAGAATAATTCCATTGTTTTGCAATGTTAAAAATGACAAATCAGTAAAATTTAATACTGTTTTATGTCTGAAATGATACTTTTTCAATACAATTTTGGAACTGATAAAAAAGAATAATGTCTGGTAGTTGGGAACATATACCTTGGGAAAGAATGCCCGGAGAAACTGATAAAGCGTTCAAGGCTTTCTGTACCTATCGTGATCTTAGGCAAAACCGAAGTTTTAGTGCCTTATTAGATAAACTTGGCAAGAAAAGTAAAACACAGTTTGCTGTCTGGTCAAAAAAGTTCAATTGGCAAGCAAGAGTTAGTGCCTTTGATGATGATGAAGACAGAAAGAACCGAATGCGTCAGCAAGAGAGCATCCAAAAGATGAATGAAAGGCAAGCAAGGCAGGCAGAGACTTTTCAAAGAATTGTCTTCTTGCCTGTTACTGCCTTTTCTGAAAGACTTAAAAAAGATAAAGATAACAAAACACCAGCAATTAAAGATTTGAATAAACTTTCAACTGTTGAACTGATCGAACTGATTATTCAAGTAAGTAAATCATTTGGTAATTTAGTCAATATTGAGAGAATTGCTCGTGGAGTTCCAACTGAAATCGGTAGGAATGAAAATACAATTTTATTACAACCACAGAAAGATAAATTTGGAGAATTAGTAGCAAATGACGAAAAAGCAACAAACGCTCTTCTTGAATTCCTCTCTGCCGTGGGAGATGCTCAAAACGGCAAGCCCGGCAACAATGGCGATGTATCTGTCGAAGGGGAGGTATCAGATAGCTCCTCATATTAACATATTGAATAAAAAACTGCTCGATGTTGCAGGTGGAAGAACAAAAAGGCTAATTGTTAATATGCCCCCAAGACACGGAAAATCCGAACTCATTTCGAGATATTTTCCGGCTTGGTATCTTGGTACTTATCCTGACAGAAGAATTATTCTGGTTTCTTATGAAGCCGATTTTGCGGCATCTTGGGGTAGAAAAACCAAAGAATTACTCGAAGAACATGGAGAAGATTTATTCGGTATAAAGTTAAACAGATTATCAAATTCTGCTTATCGTTGGGATGTTTCTACACATGAAGGTGGATTGAATGCAACAGGCGTTGGTGGAGCTATAACAGGCAAAGGAGCAAATGTTTTAATAATTGACGACCCTGTTAAAAATGGCGAACAAGCGAATAGTAAGACATATAGAGATAAAACTTTTGATTGGTTCAGAGCAACTGCATATACAAGGCTTGAACCCGATGGAGCAATAATCGTAATTATGACCAGATGGCATTTCGATGATTTGGCAGGTAGATTAATAAACGACCTTGATTCTGATGATAAATGGGAAGTTTTGAATTTTCCTGCTATTGCCAAAGAAAATGATATGCTTGGAAGAGAAGAAGGTGAACCGCTATGGGAAACGAGATACCCGGTCGATAAACTACATAATATCAAAAATCAAATTGGTTCTTATTGGTTTTCTGCATTATATCAACAACAACCTATTGCAACAGAATATCAAATCTTTAAAACCGAATGGTGGAAAGAATATTCGGACTTACCAAACGGTTTTTTACTGATTCAATCATGGGACACAGCTTTTAAGGAAAAGGAACAAAATGATTTTTCAGTTTGTACAACTTGGCTACTTTCAGAAAAAGGATATTATTTAGTTGATTATTGGCGAGCTAAGGTATTATTCCCTGATTTGCAAAGACAAGTTGTTATGCAATATCATAAGCACAAACCAAATGTTGTTCTAATTGAAGATGCCGCAAGCGGTCAAAGTCTTATTCAGGTTTTGCAACGGGAAACTAAAATACCAATAAAAGCAATTGCGGCAATAAAAGATAAGGTAACAAGAGCACATTTGATTACACCACTACTCGAAGCAGGAAAAGTATTTGTTCCTAAAAATGCTCCATTCTTAGCTGATATTATCAATGAATGTTCGGAATTTCCTTATGGTAATCATGACGATATAGTTGACAGCATAACTCAAGCTCTCGATTATTTGAGAAAGAGAAGTTCTTCCGACAAAAATTTCAGTTACTTGACCAAATTAAACAAGAAACAAGATAACTATTTTACAAGCTATTAAGGTTTAAATTATGGGATTTATTAAGAATATAAAAAATTTGTTTTCTGATTCTGCACCAATTAAGAGTGGGAATAATGAGAAAAGACCTTATCCACTAGGAGTAATAGCCACAAAGCAAGCATTTCTCTTTAGTGCTTTAAATGAATTGCTTCCTAATCCTGATGTTATACTCCAAAAGAATAATGAAACTCTGGAGACATACAAGAATTTTCTTTATGATGCACACGTATCAAGTTGCGTTCAATCGAGAAAAGCAGGAGTTTTAAGTTTGAATTGGGAAATAAATAGAGGAGGAACAAAAAGTACTGAATCGGAGTTTATTGAAGAAATATTCAATAGTTTAAACCTAAGGCAAATAATTTCGGAAATGCTTGACGCTCCTTTATTTGGATTCAAACCCATTGAGATTTATTGGAGTGAAGCAGAAGGTAAAATAGTCCCTAAAGAGCTCAAAGGCAAGCCTTCTTGGTGGTTTGAGTTTGATAGTAATAATATGCTTAGATTTAAAGATAGAAATAAACCTAATGGAGTTTTGCTACCAAATAAAAAATTTCTGATTGTTCAAAATAACGCTACTTATGATAATCCATATGGTGAAGCTATTCTTGCGAAATGCTATTATCCTGTGATTTTCAAAAAGGGTGGAATGAAGCTTTGGTCAATCTATACACAAAAGTATGGCATGCCTTTTCTTCATGGTAAAATAGGGCTTGGAAAAGGGCAGGAAGAAGCTCTTGAATTATTCAATGTTTTAGAGAAACTGCAACAGGACGGAATCGCAGTAACAGAGGAAGAAGTAAATATTGATATTCTTGAATCGGCAAAAACAAGTTCAGCAGATATTTACAAGAGTCTGCTTCACTTTTGCAATGCTGAAATATCAAAAGCCATACTCTCTCAAACATTAACAACAGAACAAGGAGACACAGGCTCTTATGCCATGTCCCAAACACATCTGCAGGTTAGAAAAGATGTGGTTGATGCAGATAAAAAACTTGTAGAATACTGGTTAAACAAACTTATCGAATGGATTATTGAATATAATTTTGAATCAGTCTCCGAAATGCCTCGCTTTGTTATGTATGAAGAGCAAGACGTTGATATGTCTTTAGCACAGCGTGATCAAGCTCTTGCATCAACAAATCAAATCAAATTCACCAAAGAATATTTCAAAAGAAATTACGGTTTCAAAGATGATGAAATTGAGATTGCATCAGCGATGCCACCAATTTCCCCTTTTAGCGAAAATGGTAGTAAAGTAGAAATTCAAAAATCCACTTATGATATTTCTCAATTCGATGAACTGACACAGGCAGTATTAAAGCCGATTCTTGATATGATTGACAAAGGCGAAAATTATAATGAGATTCAGGACAAAATTGTTGAAATGTTTCCGGATTTGGAAACAAGCGAACTTGAAGACTTCTTGGCGAAAGGGATTTTAATAGCTACCGGGAGTGGTTTCATAAGTGGAAAAAGATAAATACATAGTTGATTTTTACAGGAATACAGGTTCAATACCTAAACTAAAAAGTTTTAAGTTTGAAGATCCTTTACAGACTGCTTTCAAATTATCTCCTGAAAGAGCAATTGAATGGCTTAAAGCTCGTGGAAAAAATTTGAAGCTAAGTATTGATTGGGATGAACTTGATGCCGAAGCTCATGACAAGGCTTTCACGGTAGCAAAGGTTATGAATGCTGACATTCTTCAACTCATTTATGACTATATTGAACAAGCTAAAACTGATGGTTGGACCTTATCAGAATTTAGGGAAAAACTTCTTAAAAGACTAACAGAATCCGGTTGGACTGGAATAGCTCCATCAAGATTAAAAGTAATTTACGACACGAATATGCAAATGGCTTATGCTCAAGGAAAATTCAAGCAACAGAAACTTATTGCTAACATTTATCCTTACTGGAAATACACCCAGATTGAAAGACCAACTAAGCGACATGACCACAGTTTATTAAATGGGAAGGTGTTCAGGCATGATGATCCAATTTGGGATTTGATATATCCTCCTTCAGGTTTCGGTTGCAAATGTTCAGTTGTGCCAATAAAAGATGATTCCAAACTTGAAGAAGGACAGAAATATTTACCTGATTTGGAGAACAGTAAAGATTTTCAATTAACTCCATTAAAGACTTGGAAACCAAATGTCAATAGCTACGTAGATGGCATCAGAAAAGCCTTGAAGAAAATGCTAAATCAATGATAAACGAACAGATAATATCACAATTAAACAATGTTTTCAGAATTTTTAAAAGTCAATATAATGACCTGACTCCAGTTCTTGAAATGGTTTCAGCTTTAATTGACAGGGCAATTTCAGCAAATTTTGATGAAAGAGGTCGTTGGGATGGCAATGAATCTGATATTACTATTTTTTCCGGAGGTTCACAGAAATGGAAAGCTCTTGCTTCTTCCACAAAGGAGAAATACCAAAGATTTGGTTGGGAATTAGAACCTACATTGAATCGCTCGAAAGGTCTTATGTCAACCATTGAGGTAAGACCACAAGGTAAATCATCAATAGTAATATCTGCAAACTCTCCTTATGCCGCTATACATCAATATGGTGGAACTTTAACGCCAACCATACCTATTACTTCCAAAATGAGAAAATTCTTCTGGGCAAAATATTACAATACAGGATTAGTCAATTGGAAAGCAATGGCTATCACAAAAAAGAAAGAGCTGAAACCAGTTATAAAAATTCCGGCTCGCCCATTTATTACTTTGACAGAGGAGGATTTGGAAGAAATAATGGATATTTTTCCCTCCAGATTCCTTTTATAATTTTATAAATTTTTGAAAATTGTTCCCAATTCGGATATAATACATTCCTGGAGGCAGGAAACCCACATCAATTTTATCCTCTGTGATTGACTCAAATATTTTAATTCCAAAGCTTGAAAATATTCCAACCTTTTCATTATTTTGTGGATTGATTCCTTCGACTTTCAACATATCATTCACTGGATTAGGGTAAATATTCAAACCCTTAGCTGGTTTTGATAGATTTTCATTGACCGAAGAAGGAACAAGATTTGTTTTCCATAAAAAGACAGTTCCATCCCTATATCCAGCCAAAACATATTTTAAGTCAGGTGAAATATCCAGAGTAAGAATTCGTTCCGAATAATCCATATATTTAGCTTTAAGGCTACTGCTTCCAATCTCCCAAATCCTGACATCACCATTATCAGCCCCATCTATCAAATACTTATCATCTGCCGATATCGATATAAATGAATTCGAGATTGACTCTGTCTCCATTTTGAATTCCCTGATAAGATTCATATCATTAGCATTGTACATTTTGACATTTTCGCCAGCTTGACGAATAAAAATATTCTGCCCCTGATTAGAAAAGCAGAAATAGGTATTCGAAATGTTTATCAAGTCCATTTTGTAAGTAATCGAGCCTTTTTGCAGGTCAATGATATTTAATTGATTCTTCATAACATTTAAACCTGCTGCAAAACGATTGTTGCCAGAAAATTTAATAGCTAACAATGAATCACTGCAAACAATACTTTTAGTTTCCCAGTCCATGATATTTGTGATTTGGGGTTTGTCTTTTGTCGAATAATTGCAAAACCTCATGTTATCTGAGAAAAAGAAGCTTCGTAATATTTTGTGAAAGTTAATAGAATCTATCAACGAATTATTTTCTACGCTACCCAAGTAAAGAAGACTATCCATAGTAAAATAATAATAGATAGTGTCCTTAATTGTATATACTTGATTCTTTGTTTCTAATAGAATATTTCCGGTTTCCTTATCGATTATTATCTTAAGGTTGGATTGAATATATTTTCCATTATAACAAAGGGTTGATCTCGAGTAATTGTTTGTTGTATATTTTACGAGAGTATCTGAATTCAAATCCCAGATTTTTGTAATACCATTATTACACCCTGCAATTAGAAGTTCTCTGTTATTTTGAGCTGAGTATATAACATTATTAATTAGACCGATTCCCAATTCCTTTATAAACATATTGTTTTGCACATCCCAATAGGAACACACGCCGTCAATGTTAATAACCATCCTGCTTGGATCCTTCAACAATATTACTTGTTTTAAATTATAACCCACCACATTGCTGCTTAATTCCAATTTGCCGGTCGAAGTATTGTAAATTGAAATATCGCCATTATTGGTAGATTTGATTATTTGAGTACCGTCGCTATTGAAAAAAATACTCGAGTTCGAGGTATTAGTAATGTTGAATTCTTTGTCAATCCCAAATGAGCCAAGATTATAAATCCTCAAAGTATTATCATATGCTATTGCAATTGAATTAATTGATGAAAAAGCATAATTGTATGCCTTATCATTGCTATCCTTGTCGAAAACCTGGAGCAAGTATCCGTTTTCGGCATTCCACAATTGAATTTTATTGGATGTGTTCAAACCTGCAATAAACTTGCAATCAGGAGAAATTGTGATATTGCTTACGTTTGTCGAGGATTCCAGGACAAAACTGCCAGTCTTGGTCTTTTGATTAATATCGAATGTTGTTACTGTGGGAGTGAAGGTGGATTTATCCTGTGTTCCAAGAAATAAGGTGAATTTATCTTGTGAAATTCCGGCAAATAAGACATTATCACCCGTCTTTGTCTTAAAAACAAGGTAATTATCCTCAGTGTTAATTATTTTTACAGAACTGTCCTGTGCTGTTGTTACCAGGTACTTGCCATCGCTAGTCAGATTAAGTACTTTGACGTTCCCTGTATGTCCCGGCTTCATCCACTGGATATCTTCGGGTTTTGCGGACAGATTAACTAAATTCATCAGCATTACAGAAGCAAAAAGTATTAAAGTCATTCTTTTCATATTTCTTCCAAAATTAATTAAATTAAATAAAATTCTCTTACTCATACATACTTGTAAACAAGTCAAAAAATACTCCGTCCATATAATAGTTATATTGGTTCATTCTTCCTTCACTATCTTCCAATCCGTACGCTTTCCGTCGATGGTAATTTCCAACAGGTAAACGCCATTTGTCAACTTGCTCAAGTCCAGAGTGTTTGCTTCCTCCAGCTTACCAATTTCCATAACTGCATTCCCGCTAAGACCTATAACCTTTAGGTCTGCAGGTGTTTCATTTTTCAAATTGGAGATATTTACAGTTATCTGCCCTTTCGTAGGATTTGGGTAAACGGCAATAACGTATTCGCCAGCTTGTGCTTTCCGTTCCTCGTAGTTACCCTTTTTGACGTATATTGTTGTATATTCCCTCAGTTTCCGGTTTCCCATGGCGTCATATTCGAAGTGGAAGCCGGGAACGGGGGTCTGGGAGAAAGCAGTAAAAACCTGGAATCCTCCAAATACTAAAATTATAAAAATTAATAGTTTCATAGCTTACTCCATAATAATTTAAAATGTGAAAATTAAAGTTACTCTAACTTCCAATTCAAGAATAATTTATTACTCGTTATAGAATCAATTGCTAAAGGGTGCCCTTTAGAATAACCAAAATAAATTAATTGAAGAGAATATTTTCCTTTCGGAGCTTTAATATTTTCTGATTGATTATAAGGATTTCGTATTATAAGTTTTTTAAAATTAATAATAAAACTTAAGTCTTTTTTTTCACCAACGCTTACAACTGTGTAATCATCTTTAGTAGGAATTCTTGAATCAAATAAAAGTTCATCTTCCCCTTCAACATTAACGCTATCATCGAGTTTAATATCCAAAAACCAAGATTGACTAGGTCTGGTAATATTTTTGAATATTTTATTTTCATAGATTATCGCAAAGGGTTGTAAACTTCTATTTATTATAGAAGCGTCAACCTTGTATTCCGAATCGGATACATTGGTATAACTTAATTGGAATATTATCCCTTCTTTATTCATCTTTTGCAAGCCAAAAATATTACAACCACTAAAAATAATCATCAAAAATATGATTATTATCCCAAATTTAAGAATCAGTAGCATATTTTACATTCCTTAAGATAAATCAATTTAAAACATTAAATAAGATATTCCACCACCTTAAAGTATTTGGGGTTGGACCGAAATAACCATAACCATGTCGACCTGATATACCTCTCAAAACGTTAATAGATTCAAACCACTTTTAACAAATTTACAGTACAAATCTAATTTTATCGTTTTTTGTACCTGTATATATGAACCGTAGAATCTTTGAGCATTATCATTAACTCTATATAATGGTCATCTTTCCAGGGATCAAAATTAGTTGGCAGATTTATAAAATATAAGTAGAAATTATTTATATGTGAAATATCTATACTACCATCATAATAATCCTTGCCAATTATTATTTTTGTTTCTTTGTATAATATATTAGAATTAGTAATACCGAATCTTTTGATTGAGTTAGCATCACATTCCATCCAAATTCTATACTTTTTTTTCATTGTGGAAGAATCAAGATAAGCACCGTTAATGCCTTTAAGAGTAAAAGGACTATCCGATTGATTTCCAAGAAAAACATAAAGTACAAAATATGAACAAGAGTTTAATAACATCATTGCAGCAAAGAGTATATTCACTACAATCATATACCATACTATTCTTCTATTCTTTATCATTTAATCTAATGTCCTAAATTTCATTTATAGTAAAACTGTTGTTCAAATTGATCTGCTTCATACTCATAAGATTGAGGATTAGTATATGGATAAGATCCTCCAAACATATTATAATTTATTTGATCCCAAACTGTTGGTATGTAAAAACCAGCGAATCCATATTTATCTTGCTGATATAAATAGAATAATTCATGAGCCACTGTTGCATCGTTTGCATTAGGACTATTAAGATATACATCTCTACCTGCAACTTGTCCACCTAGACTACCGGATAATGATAAAAGCCCGCCACTTCTGAATACTGGCCTTTGGTAAGGATTTTTAAACAATTCACTTAGCTTTTCATTATTTAGAACTCTAAAATTAATTTTGACATTAACTGGAGCACCATATAGTAAATTTATTGCTAATCCGCTAGAGAATCCTCCAATAGCCCCACCTAATGATTCTTGCCATATGGCATTTGAATTATTTTCAAAAGCTGCTCTCGTAAACCCTCTGACATATCCGGTTACTAAACCCTTTGCTGTCGTTGCTGCAACATCTTTTACACCATTCCAAAACGATGATTCACCATATTTTCCGAAATTATTGCCAATTAAACCTCCTATAGCAGATCCAGCGACCATGCCAACAAATGAGCCTAAAGTAATTTTACTGCCAAATATTGCTGAAGTAACCGAATTCCCAGTTATATTGGAAAGCATACTATATCCAAAGGAATTACCGAAAGCTCCTAGTCCAGTTGTACCGAGGTATCCCAGACCGCCGCCAAGAGCACCTCCCACTGCTCCCATACCAATTGCCTTACCAAATCCTTTCCATGACCAATTACCGGTGATCGCTGCTGTAATGCTGTACGTTACTTCAGCAGTTGCAGATCCTATTGCAGCACCATAAGCCATTCCTATAAGTAACGGTATAAAAGCAAAATTTCCATTCGCATCCCTATACATTAGCGGATTGTTCATGCAATAGCTGAACCTATTAAAGCTCTGCGAGTTGCTTGGGTTCTGCACAAAATTGTCGCAGCCAAGGAAGCTGCCAAGCGTTTGGTCATAGAGCCGCGCATTCAGGTTGATTAGCCCGAATTTCGATAAATGCTCCTGACCGATGAAACCACGCTCCAATAGGGCAAAATGGCTGAATGCACCTTCGTCATTGTAATAGGTTAACCAATTTGTTTCGTTTCGCAGCCTTCCCCACGGATCGTAAGCAAATTCTGTAATAACCTCATATTCCCCGGGTTGCCCCTCCTTTTCTCTTGAAAGAGCCTGAATTGAGCCAAGATGGTCAGTATGGATAAATATAGTCTGTTCAGCCGTCGGATTCAGCTCGTCATCCCCTTTTACTATTGCGGCAACTATTCCACTGCGTCCGCTTATATAAGTAATTTCCTTGATGCTATTGTCTGCTCGTACTATCTTTTCGTAATTTCCAAGATAAAATTTGGTGTAAAGAAGTTCGCCTGTTTCCCTGAACTCCATCTTGCGCCTGTTTTTATCATGTCCGTAGGTAAAAATGGCTTCCTCGACTATATCGTTGCCATTCTTTATCCGGAGCTCCTCCACTCGATTGAACATATTGTGCGTTATATCCTGTTTAAGATGAGATATGCTTGTGTTCCCTTCGATTTCGGGTATCTTCTTAACCCCATGTGGAGGATTTTGGGTCTGCCCATCGCTATAATAGTATGTTCCGACATCCGATTTATTATTTATGCTGCCGTCCTTGTAATAGCTTAAAGTAATAATTTTATTTAAATCATTGTTTATTGTATCCCTTGTCAGGCGATAGAGTTCATCATAACCAAATGATTCCTCCTGATTGTTTTTCTCATCACGCCGCCAAGTTAGTACCCCTCGGTTCGGATCGAAGCTATATTGCAAGTCCTGGAATGTTTCTCCTTTAAAAGTATGAATTCTCGTTGGCAGTTCATAGTCGTTAAACTCATATTTTGTAGTGATATTACCTTCCCCCACTCTGGATTGAATAGTCTTTTCAAATTCATCCAAAGAATCGAGCTGCCATATTACTTCGTTGTGAGAGCCATCGGTACGTTTAACCTGGTTCAGAAAACCTTTGTCATCGTAGAGGTAAGTTGCTGCAACACCAGATGGGTATGTTTCTGTTGAAACTCTGCTATATTGGTTGTAAGTATAAGTCCATGTAAACTGGTCGTTTCCGACATATTCGTCTTTGCTGCTTATCCTTCCAAAGTTATCATAAGTATATTGAATTTTATTAATAACATTGTCTGAAGCATCCGTAAATGTGAGAAGATGCAGGCTACTAGCATCAGTCGTTCCCGGAGACACAAAATCATAAGTAATTCTATATTTCAAAAAATCTGATGGGTCTTTGAATTCTCTCTTGAATACCCTGCCTAACTGGTCATAATAAATAATTTCCTTGTTTCCAAGGGGATCAGTCTGAGATTTCATTTCTCCGAACGGATTGTAATCATAAAGGTAAGATCCGGCATCAGGGTCGGCAAGAATTGTTTGATTGCCGTAATCATCGTACGTACTTACTACTTTGTATTCATCCTGCACGTTCTGCTTTATAGTCTTGATAGTGTCGACTTTTCCATTGCAATTGAATTTGAAATTAACCTGATTCTCCTCGCTCGAAGTAATCCTTTCAATCGTTTGGTATGTATTCCCCAAGTCATCTACAGATTTCTTAGTTACTTTGCCATTCGGGTCAGTAATTGTTGTTTCCTTGCCATTGTAAGAATAAGTGGTTTCAAGTCCAATTTTATTAACTTCTGTGGGTCTTAAGTAATCATCATAAGAATAAGTAATATATCTTAACGATCGGCTGCTACCCAGGAAATAAGGATAGGTTTCCCTATAAAGCCTGCCGTCTTTGAAATATTCCTTATCTGCAACTATTGTTTTACCGTTGAATGAATTTTTCTCGGTTCTTAATTCCCTGCCCATTGAATTGTAATAAGCAGTTGAAGTTGGGGAATTGTCCTGAGTAGTCGAAACCTTGTACATGGTTCTGGGTGAAGACAAACTGATACACCACGAATAATCAGTATTTATGGACAATCCCAATGGTGAGGTATTTTTTATCTCCCTCCCGAAATTATCATATTTGAACTTTGTCTTCAATCCGCCAACGTCAGTTAGTTCAAAAACTTTCCCAAAAACTTCATCGTAATTTTTTAAAACAACGTAATTTAAGGAATTAGTTTCTTTTGTGTTAAATCTACCCTTACTATCCCACTCGTATGTACTTTCCCTATCGGAAAGATTTGGTTCATCGCTTTGAGATTTTGTTATATGTGTAATATTGCCAAAATCATTGTATTCGAATTCGGTTGTAACTGCCTTTGGCCTGTCCGGATCGTAGTTAACTTTTTTTAAACTGTATTTTCCTGATTGGTCATAATATTCATAAGTTGTCATCCTTGAATAGACATCGTTATTATTGTTATCATCCTTGTGGGTATGATAAACTATTGTCGTATCAGGCTTGGAGTCGCACCAGGTTCCCTCATTAGTATACTTTGTAACAGAATAGACCTTTGCCCTTGGATTCGATTCTGAACTAAAAAACACCATCGACGATGTAATATTTTGCCAATCATCTAATGTGTCAATCTTGAATTGAGCTATATTATTTAAATAATCATAAGATTCGGTCTTTGACTGGTAATAGAAATATCTGTTCGAGGCAAGGTCTTTCCGCGCATTAGTAAGTTCAATAAATGACAAGTTTTCGGCATTCCATCCAAAATTTGGGTCCTCGTCGTCAGATATGTAATAGTTGTAAGTATTGTAAATATAATGAGGATTCAGGACATACTTAACATTATCAAGTTCGTTATATGTTTCATTTGCAGCATACTGGTACGAACCGTCAAGATAGGAGTTCTTCTGGATAAAACCCTTAAATCCCAGAAAGCCTTTGTCTTTATGGGCAATAGCGTCATAATAACTATAACCGACCTGTTGAAATGGGTTGGAATCTTTATAAAGGTATTTATCAACCTCTGAAACGACGTATATGTTGGATAATATATCTCTTAATGGTAAGAAAGAGTATCTATTGCTTGAATAGACACCACTTGGTTTTGAGATTACCTGATATTTTAATTCTGTTTTATTGCCAAAACCGTCGGAAATGGATTGAAGATTTCTCTTTACTTCATTAGAATAAACTGAAAGAATTATTCCATTATTTCTGAAATTAAACATATCTGCATTATTATCTCCATTAAGATCCGATCCAAAGGGCATAGTTTGAATTAAAGGCCATTTATCATGCCTTACTATATCTTCAACCAGCAAATATTTATTATCATCAGACCTATTTATATTATATACGCTTTTTTCATATTTATTATAGATAACATTTGTATCTGAAACCCCTTTAATTAGGAGCAGTTGAATTTTCAAATCAGTAGTATCTAAGTATGTATATGTATGTGTTTGCTGCCCCGATTCATTATATGAATGATATATATTATCATGCCATTCCCTTCTCCAAACAGTAGGTGATGGACAATACCAGTAAGAACCTGCTTCGCATCTAAACTTATCTTTCCTTTCATAAGTCAAAATGTCTGTCTTGCCGTCACCATTAAAATCTGCAAGTAATAAGTCATAAAAAACTCCCTTGCTACGATCTGAAAGAGCAGTTGAAAGATCTTCCCAACTAAACTGGTAACTATAAATCCCTCTGTCATATTCCAAGTCATCCATAAAATCTAAGACAAAATCTGTAGAAAAATCACTACCTTTCCAATATTTTATCTTCCATTTATCATCATCGTTCTCGTCTCTAAATAATATGTCTGAATAACCATCTCCATTAAAATCGCCAACATGATATTTCATATCACCTGATGCAAAATTATAGGTTTTTTGAGAGTCAATACCAGGCACTTTTTCGCAGTAGCAATTTCCTGATGAACTATTACCATTGTGATATATCCCTTCATAATCATCGTTGCAAATTACTAGAAGCTCTGTTTTATTATCTTTGACTGCTTGTACAGGGATAATTTGTAATTTTTCATCACCATGACCAGTAATTATAGGCTGCCACGTAACAGAAGTGTTTATGTTGCCACTTCCATCTGTTAAGCTAATATACCATGCGTTAGCATAATCGTAGGTTCCAGCAGTTTGTCTAGTGATTTCTACACACCAGTATGGCCAAATACCATAATAATCGAGTTGTTGAGTTTTTACTATTAATTCTAAATAACCATCGCCATTAAAGTCACCAGGTATAAATAATTCATTAATATTTACGTGTTCAGCATCTCCATCATCACCAACTAATCGATCAGAATTTAAAGTATACTCTGTAATAAAATTAAATTTTGAGCCATCAGAAGTATAAATTTTAACTTTTAAATTTTCAAAAGGAGTATTTAAATCAGTAGAACCATTCCAACAACTTGAGTATCCATCCAAGTATGGGATTATTAAATCATCTTTCCCATCATTATTAATATCAGCAACGATCACGTTTTCACGTAATAATCTATGTCCTGTAGGATTATAATCAACAGTTTGGAACTGATAGGCTCCTCCACTCGGATTAACGAATGAAATGTTTCCACAGTCTTCGCTTTGGCAGTCGTAGTAAACACCAAACTGAAGATACCAGTTTGCCATATTATTTGAAGTTCTTTCTACAATAACCCTATCTGTTATTCCATCTCTGTTTAAATCACCGAAATAATAGTTTATATCACCAGTTAAACCTTGTATATTATGGGTATTTACATTTTTACATAAAAAATTAAGTTCGGTTGGAACCTCATAATCGTAATTAAATAGAGTTGAATTTATTTCTTCATTATTTTTGCCAAGCTCTGTTACGCTGTAGAGCTGTGTATATTCATTTTGAATGTAATTCATTTCATATTTTCTAACTACTACATCGCCATATTTAACTTTTACTTGAGATAGAACCAGGCTTTCCTTCATGGCTATGCCACCCAGATATGAAACATTTTTATCAGGCTTAGCATTGTATTTAAATTCTATTCTTGCATAAGGCGTTAAATTTGCATCCGAGTTCCCAGTATAAGATATAGTTTTGATGAATTTTTGACCTTCATAATCTGAATATTCGAATTCTATATAATTACCATTTAAATCAGTTATTTTATTTATTAGCCAAGAAATCACCCCCCTATCTGTTTGAACACGCGAATCGTTTGTATTGCCATACTCAACTTTACTCCCATCTTTTCCAAACACCTCAAACCAATCATAACCTTCAGACGATACTTCTTTAGGATATATCCTTATTGTATTTCCAATTTCAGTACCATATACAGCATTTGATTGACCTTCTGTACCTTCGGTGATAACAAGTCTATTACCATCAATTGCTAATTTATCAGTATTAATGAATTTGAATTCTTCAGATGTATTATCATTAAATTTATTCTTAGGAGTTCTTGAAATGGTTGATAATCCTGAGATATTCTTGGATGTTGTCCCCATTGCCAACCAATTACAAAAAAGTCTGAAGGAAAATATTGATATTTTAAACTATCAGTTCTTTGTACTCCTTGATTATCCTTAAAATTTAAAATCATGGGTTTAGGATCGAATATATTCTGAGCGTTAATATTTATACGACAGAAAAGAAAAATGCTGATAATTAAAAAACTAAGTATCATTTTCATTTTATTGCTCCTTTACAATTTTGTATGTTATAACTCCTTTAGATGTTTCCAGACTTAAGAAATAAATACCTTGCTTAAAGGAACTCATGTTATACTCAAATGAATTGTCGAAAATATAAGATTGTATTTGCTTTTCTTCACTTATCATCTTCCCATTTAAGTCAAAAATTTTAAAACTGTAACAAACATAATTCTTATTCAAATCTAATTTAATATGATTTGTTGTCGGATTGGGAAATATTTCAGATTCAACATCTTTCTTGTTTATAATTACTGAGTTTGTTAAACTATCTGCTTTTAATACCTTTATATTACCATATCCAGAACATACCAGATATCTATCTAACCTATCTATACAAACAATACCACCATCATAATCATAATCTTTATTCAATTCTTGAATTATATTTTTTTTAACTAAGTCGTAGAAAGTAATTTTTCCTAAAATATTACCATTCAAAAAATATGAAGAACCGAAAATCAATATTGATTTTAAATTAGAAAAAATAATATCTCCTATATTAAGACAATCGATATTAGGTATATCTATTAAACTTTTTGTTTGAATATCCCAAATTCTTACTTTGCCATCTTGAGAACCCGTTGCTAATACATTAGCATTAGGAGAAAAGGTAATTCCATTTATTAGATCATTATGTTGGGGGTATAATATATTATTAACGTCATATAACCATGTTTTGGTGTCAAAAAGTTGAACATCGTACCCGCCAAGACCTTTTACAGATGTTGCCAAATATTTCTCGTCAGGAGAGAATTGTACGATAACTCTATCAGAATAACCATTATTAATGCTTCTAATTGAATTATTGTTACCAATATTGTAAATGTTAATAGAAAACTCAGATTTGTCCTGTATATCCAATCTGTCGGTTCTATATCCAATAGCAATAATATTTAATAATGGTGAGACAGAAACACTTTCGATAAATTTTTTCCTCGGCAATCCATGTATAGAATCCTTCAAAATGATATCTGTATAAAAATATACTTGTTGTTTTGAAGCAACATCCCACTGAATAAGCGAATCACCTATAGTTAAAAATAAATAATCCTTGCCGTTTATCTCAGCAACAGCTTTGAGAGAGCCTAAATGTTTAGAAAAAAACTCAGCGCCAGTTTGAATGTCATATATATGAACATTTGCACTTTCAGAGGATACTGCAATTTGAGTATCATGGTTTATGAAACCAACATGGTTAACACCACCTTCGTTACTTAAATCCCTAGTCCAAAGCGTATCTTGCAGGATTTTGGAGAAAGCATAATGGTTAAATAAGCCACAGACAAATAAAAACAGTAAAATAAAAATGTATCTCATTGTTAACTCCAATTTTGTTTAAAAACAAACTATACAAAAATATGAATATTATCTCGATTTCCATACAAATTATTTCTTATTTTTGCAACTATTTTTTTAAATTTCTAATTATTTTAGCCACTGCTCTCTCATTCATTCGCAACTCCCTGGCTATTTTCTTAATTGGTATCTCTTTTATGTTTTCTTTTATATAACGTTCAATCAATGAACGTAAAGAATTAACCATCGGAATACTAACCGTTATTCCACCAAGTTCTTTAATCAATAATCTTGCGGTTTCAATTCCGCATGTTTCAGCCACAATCTGAAAATGTTCGGGTAAATCCTGCTCTTCGAGCATTTCTATAATATCTTTATTTCTCATAATTTTTCCTATATTTTTAAATGATTCTTCCATACTAAGACTGACAGATCCAAGGTCTGCCAGTCAATTGATTCAGATGAGTTCAAATTAGAACCCAACATCATCATCATTTTTATTTTCCCACTCATTCATCCAAGAACTTGGATATCCTCCTGGACATATATCAATATAAGCATCAAGTTCATTTTTAATGTTGTGCCTGTCCTTTTCAATATATCTTTGGCAGGAAACATCAAAATCAAACTTGGCAAATCCAGTCTTACCGATAAACTTATGTTTTACTTTTTGCACATAAACAATAGGATAGCTTTCAGTAAAATCTTCGGAGAACTGCCTATAAATTACCATACCATTGTCGGCAATATTGAACCAGTTAGCAGACCCAGAAATATCATAAAGAGTTGGTACTTCAAAAAGTTTGCTGTCTTTCTTGCGTGCCATTTTACGTGGGTGTGCCACCAAGAATAAATGAATATCGTGAATCCTTGCAAAATACTTCAATTGATTCAGAACCTTACCTGTGTATATAGTTTCAGAATCACTGCCGTATTGATGCTCAAGTGTATTCCAAGGATCTATGATTAATCCTTTTATACCATGTTTTAGAACCAAACCGCTTGCAGCTTCAAGTATTCGTTCAAGTCTGTATTCTTCATTATCTGGAAGAATAAAGTAAGTATGGTCGTTTATGAAATCCCTTGCTGACTCCATTTCCTCAAAGGTCATTCGATTGTTATAGTCTTTAAGGAAAGGTTTGCCGACAAGTATTTCACACAACCTAAGTAAATGAATTTCAATTGTTGCATTCTCAGGAGAAAAAATTCCCCAAGACCAATTATGCAGAATCGCAAGCTTTAACATTAACTGATCCATGAAGTTTGACTTACCATGGGAAAGAATTCCAGTAACTACAGTAAGTTGAGAGCCATAGAATGTAATCAATTCGTCAAGATTTGAATAACCAGTTTTTGCTCCATTTGGGAAGCCGTTATCGTACAAGTCTTTGAGTTCATCTCTTCTATCATTGGCATAGTGAATACCCTCAATTGGATAAAGTTCTGCATTATTTATGCATTCTTTGAGCTTATTAGAACCATACTTTACTAAAACATCATTTGCATCTTTGCAGCCATCAGGATAGCGAACAATCCAACATCTTGTTTTGCCAAGTCTTCGTGCAAGCTCTTCCCTTAATCGTATGCCCGGTGCATCTGAATCAGTTGCAAGATAGATTCTGTGCATATTTTTGAAATATTCCGAACAATTATCGAGGTAGTCAAGTTTTGTTTGAATCTGCCTTACTTCCGGATTAATACCTCCGTCTGGCACTGAAACTGCATTTATCAGACCTGCCACTTCAAAGCTAAGTGCGTCAATTTCACCTTCCGTTATTATTGCTTCTGTCTGATTCTCAAGGTCATTGAGCTTATAGAACACTTTTGAACCGCTTTTCCCGCCATCTCCACAAATAACCAATTTCCACAAATGAATTTGTGGGCGATGAAAAACACATTGCCCACGAATTCATTCGTGGGGAAAAATGAAATATATGATTAAAATCATTTTTAATATTATATTTCAAATACCAATTATACTCAAAACATAGAATCTTATAATATTTTATAGCTTTTCCTTAACCATTTCTGAAACAAAAAATTATTTTATTTCTCCAATTTTCAATAATTTTGCTAAATGGATTTACTTTTAAAAAAATATCGTATTTTATTTGCATCAATATTAATATTGACAATTGGATACTGGTGTTTGCTAATCTTTAACATCCCTATTCTGCAGTCACTTTGGTATTGGTTTTGGGAACTTAACTATAAGCCACTCAAAGAAATTTGGCTCCTCCCTTTATTAATAGTTGCGTCAATTATTGTCTTGTATTTTATTAAGAAAAATAATAAAAGAACGATTGCCAATATTATTCTCTTAATTTTACTTGGTTTTTCTATTCAGCTTGGCTTCGGATTTATAGAAGGTAGAGGGATCTACGGGCTAAAAGATAGACTTATGCTCACAGGTCATTCTGAATTCGCCAGGCTTGCCACCAGTGAAAACGATATTGGATTTATAGCCTCGAACTACGAAAGTCTCCTCGATAGCAATCGTCTCGGAAAGTTTCCCAAGTCTAAACCTCCTGGTACATTGCTTACTTATATGTTTTTTCAAAAAATATCGAATATAATTAACCCAGTCCAAAGCATAGACGATAAGTTCGAGAGATTTACTACTTTCGCAAGCTTTTGGTTCCCATTGTTATGCTATTTTGCTCTTGTACCTTTGTATCTAATAAGCAAAAAATTCTTATGCGAATCTGCGATTTTCCCTTGCTTGCTTTATATCTTTATTCCTAATGTTACTCTTTCGACCCTAAATTTAGACCAGGCGCTCTATCCAACTATAATACTAATTTGTATGCTTTTTATAATAAATACCTTCTCAAAGAAAAGCATAAAATACGCAATTCTTTCAGGAATATTCATTTACATATCCATCTATATAAGTTTTTCTTTAGTTCCAATGCTTGTGTTTTATTTTCTTATCGCTATGTCTTATTTTATTCTTGAAAAAAATAAAAAAGTTGAATATAAACAATATTTAAAAATTATAGCTATTGTTTTTCTCTCTTTTATTATAATGCAACTTATATTCTATTTTTCTTTTAATTACAACATTATAGAAAGATACACTAATGCTATACAATTTCATTCAGATTGGAAAGTCTGGGTGCCAACATTTAAGAAAACACTTTACTTTGCTTTTCTTAATTCAATTGAATTTGCTTGTTGGGTAGGTATTCCAATAACTATTTTGTATTTTACGAATATTTTTTATTCCGCAAGTTCTATATATAATAAATCATTCAATTTGATTGACTTGTTATCGCTTTCTCTGATATTTGTTATTATAACTACTGCCTTGCTTGGAAAGACAAAAGCCGAAACTGCTCGACTTTGGATTTTCTTTGTTCCTATTATTTGCTTTTTAGCAACAATCGAGATTATAAAAATATCGAAGAAAAAATGGCTTACCTTATATTTGATAATTTTTCTGCAGTTCATAACAATCATAATAATAAAGGTTTATCAAGACTATCATTGATTTCTAATTCTTTAAAAGAGTAAAATTATTTTATATTATTATTAAATAAAATAGATTCAATAGTTTGATTAGCAACCATATTGTTGCAATAATTTTAATAAAATATTAAAATATAACAACATTATTAATACAGATATAAAATATTATTTTTATTTAATTTTTACAAATAATAATTTAAAAAATATAATATATTAATGAGGTTGTTAAATCAATAATAGGATTACTTATGAAAAAGTTGCTTATTTTATTATTTTCCATCAGTTCAATCTCTTTAAATGCTGGTATAGTATATACTGATATTGAACCAGACGATACATTAAGAGGTTCAACAGAAAATCCATGGGATCAATATTCAATAGATATTGATAAAGATGGAACTGCTGATTTTATATTGACTCATTTTTATCCATCGGAGGATTTATATTATACCGAATTTCAGGTTTGCAATTTGAAAATAGGTGAAATACTAGTTGATGAAAATAATCATCCTTTAGCTTTGGAATTAAACTTTGAAATTAGTTCTTCAAAAAATAAATGGCTTGAATTTATAAGTTTTGCAATTCATGTCAGAGAAAATTGGAAAGGTGCTGTCAACAAATATTTAGGAGTAAGACTTAAACATGGTACTAACTGGTTATATGGCTGGATAAGACTCGATATACCATCAGATGAATCATTTTGCATACTTAAAGATTATGCTTGTGAATTGGAATTCGATAAAGCTATTAAAGCTGGAGATATTGGCAATACATTTTGCAATGAAGAAGAAAATAAAATTAGATATTTTAAAAAGTTTTACAATCCTACATCCAATTTCTTAACTTTGAACTATGAATTATTATTACCTGATAATGTGAAGCTTGACATTTACAACTCTCTCGGAGAGAAAATCACAACACTTGTTGATGAATGGCAGGAAGCGGGGAGCCACAGTGCTGTGTTCGAGGCGAGCAATCTACCGCAGGGTGTATATTATTATACCATCCAGATTGGAGAGAGGGCAGAGAGCAACAAGCTCTTGTTAGTTAAATAGTTTACAAACTTCAAAAACTTTATAAACTTTATAAACTTTATGAACTTTAAAAACTTTACAAAGAGAAAGGAATGTGCATTTGAAAGTTGAAAGGTTTGAGGATATAATTGCTTGGAAAAAAGCAAAGGAGCTAACTATTTTAATTTATAGAGTACTTAAAAATAGCAAGGATTATGCTTTTCGAGAGCAAATTCAACGTGCCTCTGTATCTATTATGAATAATATTGCAGAGGGCTATGAGAGGAAGAGCAATAATGAATTCAAACAGTTCCTATTTATAGCTAAGGGTTCTTGCGGAGAAGTTCGTTCTATGTTACATTTAGCCAAAGATCTTGGGAAAGTACATGAAAACGAGTTTGAAGAAGCATTCCAAATCAGCGAAGAAATATCAAAGCACTTTTCCATCTTTTGAGCTTGCTCGGTAATTTCTCCGAATTGACCCAAAAAGGATATAATTATTAGCTTTTATTTCTTTTTCAATTGAAATTATAGGACGATCGCGTGATAATATATTCATAGTAAATTTAGCCAATTCAATATTTTCCGGCAAATAATACACAATATAATCATCAGAATATAGCTTAAGTTCGTTTAGCTTTGCAAGAGAAATTTTATTCTCTTCGAGAGCAAAAGGATAATAGGTTTTTGCACTATCTCGCTTAAGCATCCAATTTCCAGTATAATAAGCAAGTTGAGGATTTATCGAATCAGCCGGGTTGTGCCTATGATAGAGATAAACAAAGCTATTTTTCCCAGAATTTATAAGAATTTGTGCAGTATTATAGCCACCTTGTGAATTTCCTGTAGGAAAAAATAAATTTGAAATAAATACTTTCAAAATAAGCACTAATATCAAAGCTAAGAATATATTTCTATATAGTGTTAAAGGAATATTTTGGTGAGTTGATTTTTTTAGGAGGATAATAATAAACAATAATAACAGAACAAATCCAACAACTAAAAAAATACTTAACGAAAATCCATTAGTCATAGAAAATGTTTTAATTTCATTTCTAATTTCTGGATAATTTGCCCAAACAAATGAAGCAATACAAAGCCAAGTTAACAATGCAAGATTTTTCCCCTTGATTTGTTCTTTATAGAGAAATTCAATAAAAAGTGAAGTAATAATGATTGAGGGTAAAATGAAATACAATATATAATGAGGCATTTTAGTAACTGCAATTGAAAATAACGCTAATAAACCCAAGAACCATATTATTAAGAAGCAAATAGCCCTAAATTGCAAAAATGTAAAACTTGCTTTATGTTCTTTAAATTTAGCTATAAAAAGTATTACAAAGACGAAACTTAAGATAAGAAATGGATTATTAATTACTATTTGATTGAAATAATAAAAAAATCCGATTTTCGGTGAATTTTGTTCCACACTTGTGAATAAATGAGGCACCAAGAGAGTATTCGTAAAATCTTTTCCGTATTTGATGGCCATATCTAAATACCAAAAAGATGCAACTGCTAAGGATAGAAAAGTTGCAGTTAAAATAAGAATTTTCTTTTTAAGACTGAGTCTCAGAAAAAAAGCAAAAATAACAAAACTAATAGGCAAGAAAGATACAATAATTTTTGTCATCAATGAAGCAGTAAAAGCTATAATAAAAAGTCCCAACAACAATAATTGCTTTTTTCCCTCTTCTTGATTAATAAAGCCAATAATAGCCCAAAAAGCAAGTAAGCAAAAAAGAAGTAAGGGAATATCGGTCATTCCCTGCCTCGCATAATGATTCCATACAATTGTACCAGAAAGAAGCAATGAAGCAAGAATTGCTGCATCACAATTAAATAATTTTTTTGTTATGCTGTAAAATAAAAAAATCGAAAAAAAAGAACATAAAGCTGAAAAAAGTCTTATCGAGAAAGCATTATCTCCAAATAAAGCCATTGAACCTGCCATAGCCCATACAGTAAGTGGAGGATAAGTCGAGGAATATAAACCACCGAGAGAATACTCTGTCTGGTCCCAAAAAGCATTGTGTTCTATAATAGTCCTTGCTCGAACTGCATAAAGACCTTCATCCCAAGGTTGAATCTCACTGGTACCAAGCGAAATAAAGGGAAGTAAAGCAACAAAAAGCAATATGGGAATCCTAAATTTACCCATTGATTTAGCCAATTATTCGAGGTATAGCAAGTTCGTACTCTTCAATCAACTTTTCGACTGTCGTAACAACGCAACCGTCAATCTTGAAGTTATACTCAACAACAACTCCAATTTCTTCAATAGGAACGTTATATTCATTTGCTATCCTAATTACTTCTTTTATGTTTTTTCCTTCAACTTCAATTACAATTCTCGATTGCGACTCACCGAAGAATGTTCCAGCATTGCAATCTTGATGCAATCTCACTTCGCAACCCAATTTATTAGAAAATATAGACATTTCAGCTAAAGTAATTGCTAATCCCCCTTCGCTGCAATCGTGAGCAGCTTCTATTAGCTTATTATCAATCATTTTTAGCAATGCCGTTTGCAAATTCTTTTCTTCTTCAATATCAAAATAAGGAGCTTCTCCAGCAATCAAATTATGCATAACTTTTAGATATTCGCTTCCTCCTAATTCATTTCGATTAGAACCTAATAATAGGATTTTATCATTAACATTTTTAAAATTAAGACTTATCCTTTTACGCAAGTCGTCAATTAATCCAAGCATACCAATTGTAGGTGTTGGAAAAATAGCTCTCGACTTCGATTCATTATGAAAACTTACGTTCCCACCTGTAACAGGTGTATTTAGAGCTTTACAAGCATCTCCCATTCCCCTAATGGCTTCCTTGAAAGTCCAATATACTTCTGGATCATAAGGATTTCCAAAGTTCAGACAATTTGTTATAGCCACAGGAACTGCTCCAACACAAACTACATTTCGTGCAGCTTCAGCCACTGCTATCATTGCGCCTCTATAAGGATTAAGATATACATATCTACTGTTGCAGTCCGTACAAACAGCAATTCCCCTATTAGGTATTTCTTTTATTCTTAGAACGGCTGCATCTCCAATAATGCTGACAGTATTGGTTCTTACCTGGGAGTCATATTGCTCGAAAACCCATCTTTTAGAAGCAATATTAGAAGAAGTTAAAAGTTTCCAAAATGCTTTATCAAGATCAGTTTTTAAATTATATTTTTCTAAATCAATTGTATTTAGCTCTTTAATGTATTCTGGGAATTTTGTTTCTCTAATATATTGTGGAGCTCCGCCACCAAGCACAAGAGAACCAGCTGGAATCTCGCAAACTTTTTTACCTCCCTTGAAAACGTGGAGCAGTCCATCGGAACATATTTCCCCAATCTGAGTAATTGGAACATCCCATTTTTTGCAAATTTCCTGAGCAATATTTTCTTTACCTTTCTCAATTACAAAAAGCATCCTCTCTTGCGATTCGCTTAACATAATTTCATAAGCACTCATATTAGGCTCTCTAAACGGAACCAAGTCCAAATTAATTACCATTCCAACACCACCTTTATGACTCATTTCAGATGTAGAGCAAGAAATACCAGCAGCCCCCATATCTTGAACACCAACGACTACCCCCGCTTCAATCAGTTCGAGAGTTACTTCAAGCAGTAATTTTTCTGCAAAAGGGTCGCCAACTTGCACAGTAGGTCGCATATCATCTGTTTTTTCGTCAAATTCCCTCGAAGCCAACAAAGAAGCTCCGTGAATACCATCACGGCCTGTTCTACTACCAACAATAAATACCGGGTTGCCAATACCTTTAGCGGTAGCCGTTGCTGTTTTACCAACGTGAACTATTCCTACCGCCATAGCATTAACCAAGGGATTGTCAAAATAGCAATCTTCAAAATAGATCTCGCCAGCAACAGTAGGCACACCAAAAGAATTGCCATAGTGGCTTATCCCCCCTACAACACCACGCAAAAGATATTTTGTACGTGGATTATCAAGCTCCCCAAAGCGAAGAGAATTAAGACAAGCAATAGGTCTTGCACCCATAGAAAAAATATCTCTAAGGATACCACCAACGCCCGTAGCTGCACCTTGAAATGGCTCGATTGCTGATGGATGGTTGTGGCTCTCTATTTTAAAAGCTATTCCCCAGCCATCGCCTATATCTACCAGTCCAGCATTCTCAGCCCCTGCTTCTACAAGTAGCCTTCCACCTGAGCGAGGTAATGTCTTTAACTGCAATATAGAATTCTTATAAGAGCAATGCTCGCTCCACATTACACCAAAAACCCCAATTTCTGTATATGTTGGAGTTCGTCCTAATATTTCAACAACTCTGGCATATTCTTCTTCATCAAGCCCAACTTCGAGAGCTATCTTGACATCAACTTCTATTTCTGAATGTAATTTTGTTTTTTCCATACAAAAATCTTTTTTTTAATATATTTCTTATAACAAAATTAATTCTTTTTCGTATTTGAATTGTTCTTTTCTTGAAAATATCTTAAAAGTCTCTAAAATTAAAATAAATTAATTTGCTTAGATGAAAAAAAACAATTAATTTTGCACTTTGTAAACTAAAATAGTTTTAAAAGTTTTATGAATAAAGAAAATAAAATAAAGCGAAGAATTATCGAGAGTGCTCAAAATCTGTTCACTAAATTTGGTTATAGCAACGTTACAATGGATGGAATATCTAAAGAAATTGGCATTAGCAAAAGGACTTTATATACATATTTCAAATCTAAGGAAGCACTACTCGAAGACACGGTCAACAATCTTTTAGAAGATGCAAGAATAAGGGTTGAAAACATTATCAACAGATTTTATGATGGCAGCAAGGTTGATTATTTCGAGCAATTAAAGCATTTATGGGATTTAATGGTCGAATATGTTCAGATATTTACTAAAGATTTTCAAATAGATTTAAAGAAAAGTTTGCCTCATATCTGGAAAAAAATTAATGATTTCAAAGATAATCAATTCAAATATAGCTTTTCAAAAGTATATAAATATGCCGTTGAGAATCATTACTTTAAGCAAGATGTAGATGAGAATATTCTGCTGCTTGTCCATTATAATAGCTTAAGTGCTATACTTCAGCCCGAAGTTCTTGCTGAATTGCCCTTTACTACAAAAGAGGTAATCAGAAAAGTTTATGACATTATATTAACAGGAATTTATACTGATGAATCAAGAAAAGAATATGAAAAAAGGAAAAATCTTTACAATTAACACATATTTAAAATATATTTAAATGATAATTTTACTAAAAATTAAGAAAGCATATGAAAATAATGAATGAAATTATCAAATCTAAACATTTAGCATTAATATTTTTATTATTAACAACTCTTCTGCCTTCAAATATAATTAATGCTGAAGTAAAAAAGTATAGCATTGACGAAGCTATTCAAACAGCATTAGAAAATAATCGAGAGGTAAAGATTGCTTTTATGGACATTAAAAAAGCTGATGCAGCAGTAGACGAAGCATATGGATATGCTTATCCAAGAATAGACTTATCTGGGCAATTCTACCATTTTATTCAAAAAGTTAAAATGCCATTCCCCGATTTCCAGACATTGCTTGGCAATGCGGTCTATGGTATTCTATTCGATGAAAAAGTCTTGCCTTATGACCCAAGTAAATTTAAACCTGTTAACTATGTATTACAGGAATTTTCGCTTGCTAACAACTATGAAGCAAAAGCTCAAATAACTCAAGTTCTTTTCAGTTCCGCTGTTTTTACTGGGATTGGTACATCAAAAATTTACTCCCAGTTAGTTAGAGAGCAACTTAAAAGTATAGTATCTAAAGTTGTTGTAAACGTTAGAACAGCTTTCTATGGAGTTACTCTCACAAAAGAAATGGTGAGTATCCTTGAGAAAACCATAGCAAATATGGAAGAGCATTTTAGAAATGTAAAAGCTCTTTACGACCAAGGAATTGTTTCGGAGTTCGATCTTCTTCAGATAGAAGTATTATTAGAAAATACAAGACCTCAACTAACGCAGATGCAAAATAATCTTAAGGCTGCAACCGATGGATTGAAAGTTTTAATGGGCATTAATCCTAACGAAGAAATTGATGTAGATGGAAAACTCGAATATAATGAAGAAGCTCTATCGGCTACCGATGACCTTATTCAAAAGTCTTATAAAATGAATTACGATCTAAACACTCTGCAATTTAAAAAAATTGTTGATGAAGCTATCGTTGATGTTCAAAGAGCAGACTATTATCCCTCTTTAGCAGCTTTTGCAAACTATTCGCTTTCAGGTTCTTCTGATAATTTCAAATTTCAGAACTATTCTTCAGCTATTGTAGGGCTTAATTTATCAATAAATGTTTTCAGTGGTTTCCAAACTAACAAAAAAGTAGAACAAGCCAAAATCGGTGTAATGCAGACTGAAGAACAAATAAAGCAGTTCAAAGATTATTTAGCCCTTCAGATTAGAACACAAGTTAATGAAATCGAAAGTATCAAAAAGCAAATAGCAGCACAAAATCACAACATCCGTCTGGCACAAAAAGCATATGACCTATCATTAGTGCGATTTAAAGAAGGAACAGGAACTGAATTAGAAGTTAAAGACAGCGAAATACAGTTATACTCAGCAAAAACAAATTATCTAAAATCTGTCTACGACTACACAATCGCTAAAATAAAACTCGATAACCTACTCGGTGATTTAGATGAAAAATGGATTAAATTGATTGAAAAATAATATTTTTAGAAAATAACATATAAGTAAGGAGTTAAATTAAAAATGGAAAATATTAAAAAAAATACCAAGATTATATTACAAGCTTTTATTTTCTTTATAGCAAGCATAGCATTATTTAATTGTGGAGGAGGCAATCAGCAACAAACTCCCAATACATCTTCATCTACGGCAAAGAGTGAAGATACAGTTTATGTAAAAATTCAAACTCTTGAACTAAAATCTATTGTAAAAACACTAAACTTTTTCGCCAAATTATCAGGCATTCAAGAATCTACCAAATACTCTATGGTTGCCGATAGAATAAAAAGAGTTAGAGTAAAGATCGGCGACTATGTAAAAGAAGGTCAAGTTGTGATAGACTTCCCAAGCGACAATCCTGCTCTTCAACTTTCTCAAGCTGAAGAAGCTCTTAAAAATAGCGAAAAGATTTATAATCGTATGAAAGAATTAGCAAAATCTGGCCAAACAGCATTGCAAAACCTTGACAATACAGAAACTCAATATCTTGTAAGCAAAAGAAACTATGAATCACTGAAGCAAATGATTCACGTCGAAGCACCCATAAGCGGTATTGTAATCAGTCTACCTGTAAAAGAAGGTGACGATGTAAAGGTGAATGCTGCTTTATTTACAGTAGGACAAATAAACAAGATGAAAGTAAAAATCTGGGCTTCAGAAACCGAAATAAATTACATTAAAATAGGAATGATAGCTAATATTAAGTTCGGCGATAAAATCTATACTGGAAAAGTTTCACAAGTTGATTTGAAAATGGACGAAAAAACTCATGCCTTTGGTATAGAAGTAGTAATACCTAATCCCAGAGGTGAACTAAAAAGTGGTGTTACAGTAGATGTTGCGATAAATGTTGCAAAAAAGAATAACGTAATTGTCATACCTCGTAATATTATTCAAATAGAAGGCAATAAGAAATTTGTTTTTATTGAAGAAAATGGTAGAGCTGCAAAAAAATACATCGAGACCGGCTTAGAAAGCGAAATAGAAGTCGAAGTTACAAGTGGTTTAAAAGTCTCTGATAAGCTCATTGTTGAAGGCTACTCCTTTGCAAAAGATGGTTCTCCAGTTGTAATTAAATAATTTTGAAGCAAAGAAAGTTAAGGTAAAATATGAATATTGCAAAGTTTTCAATTAGCAGACCTATAGCAACAACTATGGTAATCCTTGTATTCCTCTTGTTTGGAATAATAGGATACTTTTCTTTAAATATTAATCTTACACCTGAAATAGATATACCATACGTGACAATTTCTACAATGTACCCAGGTGCAGGTCCTAAAGAAATTGAAAATCAAGTTACAAAGGTAATTGAAGATGTTGTTTCGACAATTAGCAAAATCGAAAGAGTTGAATCATACTCTCTTGACGGTATGTCAATAGTTATACTTCAATTTAAAATAGGCAAAAATGTTGATGTTGCAAATCAAGAAGTCAAGGACAAAGTTGACCAAATACTATACAAATTTCCAGCGGATGTAAAAAAGCCAATTATTCAAAAAATAGACTTCAAAGCTTTTCCAGTTGTTGACCTTGTTTTAAGTGGTAACCTCAACCCTCGAGAACTATGGATTATTGCCGATAAAAAGCTCAAAGATAGATTTTCACAGATAGAAGGTGTTGCCTCAGTTAATATTTCCGGTGGACAAGAACGAGAAATAAGGATCAAAATCGACAATCGTATAGCTTATGAAAATTCTATTTCTTTACCACAACTTCTGCAAATCCTTAAAGCACATAATATGGATATTCCTGGTGGTTTCTTTCAAATCTCAGACCAGGAGTTCTCTGTTAGATTAAAAGGAGAGCTTCTAAATCTTGAAGAAATAAAAGAGCTTGAAATACCAACTCTTTATGGACCCAAAAAAATCAGACAATTTGCCGATGTTTCCGATACCGGTAAGGACATTCGGCAAAGAACTATCCTTTTCGATTTGAAAAGAAAATACACCTTTAATTTAGCTATTCAATCTAAATCAAATACTCAAATTTCTAAAGAGGTGCTATACAATGAGATTAAGCCAACTCTTAGTTCATTTATACAACAAAGTCTTAAAGATCCAGTAAATACTAATTTCGAAATCGAAAAAGATACAATCAATAACGGCAACTTTAACAATATAACATTAAAGCTATACTACAATTCTGTAATGTATAATGATGAATTAGTAAAATCATTAAAGGAAGGACTTAATAATTATAATAAAAGCAATGGAGCATTATATAATATCTCTATAACAAATGAAAGCACAGAAACAGTTGAACGAAGAGATGGAAACGTCGTTCGACTTGGAATTGTTAAAGCAGCAGAAGGTAACGTTGTAAAAGTAGCACAAGCAGTCAAAGATCTTCGGGACGACATTCTAAATGAAAACCTTTTACCACCAGGATGTAAGCTCGAGATTGTTAATGATGAATCTGAATATGTAAAGAGTAGTGTTAACGATACACTTGGCAATGTAGTATTAGGAGTAATTATTACCGCTCTTATTCTATTAATTTTCTTGCATGACTTACGTTCAACACTTATAGTTGCTCTGACAATGCCTACCTCCATTATATCAACTTTTTTCTTACTAAAAGCTTGGGGATTAACTCTTAATATGATGACATTGATGGGTCTTTCCGTTACTGTCGGAGTGCTCGTTGCAAACTCAATTGTTGTATTGGAAAACATTTTTAGATACAAAGCATTAGGTGAGACTACCAAAGATGCTTCTTATAAAGGAACAAAAGAAGTTACTTTAGCTGTGCTTGCCTCAACTTCTACAAATCTTGTAGTGTTTCTACCTTTAGCGAATATGTCCTCAATCGTTGGACAATACTTGAAAGAATTAGCTCTAACTGCCACTTTTGCTACAATATTTTCACTCATAATGTCTTTTACTTTAACACCTATGCTTGCTTCACTGATATTGCCAAAAGTTATTAAGACTGGCTGGCTTTCTGGTTTCATTATTAAAATAGAAAATAAATTCATTGATATTTATAGAATATTATTAAGAGCCGTTCTAAAGAATAAGCTTACTTCACTTTTCACTTTTTTAGTTACTATCTTTTTGTTTATATTGGTTATTCAAATATTTTTACCAAAAGTTGGTGGAGAGTTTATGCCAACAATGGACGACGGACAGATTAAAATTGAAGTAGAATTACCGCAGGGCTATAACCTTGATGCTACTGCAAAAGTAATTAACGAAATTGAGAATAGGATTGGAGAAATTAATAAAAAAGATTCTGTCATCAAGCACACTATTACAGATATAGGAAAACTCAGTAATGTTGACATTGGAACTAATATGGCTCGCATGGATGTTCAAATGGTTGATGTAAAAATGAGAAATATAACAATTTTTGATATGATTAGTAAACTTAAGGATGCTTTAGCTGATATACCGAACGCAAAAATAAAAATAGATAATGCTTCACAAATGGGTGAGGGTGGGGCTCCAATAACTTTTTATCTTCTCGGACAAGACGTTGCTAAATTAGAAGAAATCAAATTACAAGTCATTCAAAAAGTAAAAGATGTACCAGGTCTTATTAACTTCGATAATAGCTCGCGTTCAGGAAAGCCTGAGATTACTTTATACCCAAAAAGAGAAATACTTTCGCAAACAGGACTTACTGTAGCCGACCTTGCATATACTTTAAGATCTGCTGTCGAAGGAATTGAATCTTCCAAATACAGAGAGCTCGGAGAAGAATATGATTTAACAGTAACAATGAAAGACGAATCTGTTAGTTCACCTGAGAAAATTGCTAACATTACTGTTGTATCCCCGTATGGTGGTGTTTATAGGATGGCTCAATTAGCAGATATAAAGTTCACTGAGGGATACTCTCGCATTCTTCATAGAGATAAATACATAGCTATTCAATTTAGCGGCTCAAATGCACCAGGTTACCCTCTTGCAAATGTAACAAATGAGGTAGATAAAAGGCTACAGTCAATGACTTTACCTGGAGGATATTCTTTCAAATGGGGTGGAAGCACAAAAATGATGAACGAAATGTTCTTCGACCTTGCTTTTGCATTTATACTCGCTATAATTTTAACATATATGCTTATGGCAGCCCTTTTAGAAAGCTTTATTCAACCACTTTATATTATGGGAACGATCGTAATGGCTCTCATTGGTATAATTCCCATTATGGCTATTACCAAAACTTCCTTTAATATTACATCTATTATGGGAATCATTATGTTAATTGGTATAGTAGTCAATAATGCAATTTTACTCCTTGACTTTACAAATCAGATAAGAAGAGAGGAAGGCAAAACAGCCAAAGAAGCTTTACTTGAAGCAGGACCAATGAAATTGAAACCACAGATCATGTCTGCAGTTGCACTTATGCTCGGTATGCTTCCAATGGCATTGGGCATTGGAGATGCCGGAAAAGAAATGAGAACTCCTTTAGGTATCGTTAGTATTGCAGGCTTAGCTGCCGCTACTGTGCTAACTGTGTTTGTTATCCCAGCTATATATATGCTTTTCTCAAGAACAAAGAAACAAAAAAAGCATAAGGAACTTATTGTAGAATAGATTTGCAAATGAACTAATCAGCTGTCCTACATCTAAAAGATATAGGACAGCTCATAAATGCTTTTTGCTATACAAAAAGACTTGTGAACTGGAAGTTTTCGACGTCGAAAAGGCCCTTGTCGCTTAACTTTAGTTTAGGTATAACAAGCAGTGCCATAAACGAAAGAGTCATAAATGGTGCCTCAAGCTTTGTTCCGAGTTGTCTTGCTTTGTAATTTATTGCTTTGTAGCGTTCAGCAATGCTATATCCATCTTCATTGCTCATCAGCCCTGCAACGGGTAAAGGTAAAGAAAAACTATCTTCTCCATTGGCAACCACCATTCCTCCTCCCATTTGAATTACTTGGTTCACAGCATTGCATAGCTCTCTATCGCTTGTTCCAACAGCAATAATATTATGAGAGTCATGACCAATGCTTGATGCCAAAGCTCCTTGCTTCAAGCCATAATTTTTTACAAATGCCAAACTCGGCTGATTATTAGAATAGCGATTTACCACACATATTTTCAAAACATCTTCTTCTAAATTTGAAACTATGTTGTTATCATCAATTTTTGCATTTACATAAATTTTATTAGTAATCAATTGCTCTTCAATAATTTCGATTACTTTGATTTTCTTTCTCTCTGGAAATACCCTAAAATCGCTCTCACATTTCGGTTCCGCTTTGAATTTATTTTTTAATTCTACAATAGGGCGCTTAATTAATGATTTTCCTTTTTCTGCAACTTTAATACCTTTAATATAAGTTTCAATAATATTCAAATCTCTTAAACTATCTACAACAGTAAAGTCAGCATCGTCGCCTTCCCTTAGCAATCCAACATCAAGATTATAATGAAGTACAGGATTTAACGTAGCTATACGAAGAACTTTCATAACATCAAAGCCTTCCTGAACTGCTCTTTTTACCATTGCATTTATATGCCCCTCGACAAGGTCGTCTGGATGCTTGTCATCGCTACAAAACATCAACATATCAGAATTTGTATCAATCAATGATTTAAAAGTATCAAAACTTTTTGCAACTGAACCTTCTCTAATTAAAATTTTCATTCCATAACTTATCTTTTCGCTCGCTTCTTCGAATTCGACGCTTTCATGGTCTGTTGTAATACCTGCCTGTATATATTTTCTTAACTGTTCACCTCTTAGAGCTGGAGCATGTCCATCAATTGGTTTGTTCAGTTCTTTTGCTATTTTTATTTTTTGCATCACATCTTCAACTCCCAGAATCACTCCTGGATAGTTCATCATCTCGCTTAGATACTTTATCCGATTATCACTCAAAAGAAATCTAACATCTTCAGGAAGTAGTTTAGCTCCTGAGGTTTCGAAGTTCGTTGCTGGCACGCAAGATGGGGCTCCAAAATAGAACTTGAACGGGACGCTTTCTGCATTATTAAGCATATAATATACGCCATCTATTCCCAATACGTTTGCAATCTCGTGCGGGTCGGATACCGTTGCTACAGTACCATGAACACTTGCTATTCGCGCAAACTCAGAAGGAACAAGCATTGAGCTTTCTATATGTATATGAGAATCTACAAAACCGGGTAGGATGTAGACATTAGAAGGAACGTCTTTACTTTCTTCTATCTTTGAAATCTTCCCATTATCAACAAACACACTCCCAGCATATATTTTCTTGTTAATTATATCAACAATTTGTCCTTTTAAACATATTTTATCCATAACTTCTTTTTAGTTTATACATTTTAAAATTAAAAATTAACCAATTTTCCCCTAATATTAATATTAAAAAAAATTTTTGTAAGAATTAAACAAACTAATGAATTACAAATAATAAAATAACATTATCATAATTTTGTAAGTAAAAAAATTATTAATTTGTCAAAAAAAATTTGACAAAAATTTATTTTTTTATTAATTTGCTTTATTGAAAATTATTAATAAATAGTAAAGTATAAAATTGGAGGCACAATTAATAGATTATACAAGGATTTTTCTCTTCACATATAAATTAACATTTGTTACACTATACTAAAATGGGGTTCATGAAAACAGTAAGTATTTACCTACTAACCTTCTTTTTCCTGTTATCGGGGAGCTTAATTGGACAGGAAAAACTTCTAACCGGAAAGGTTATGAATGAAAAGGGCGATCCAATCCCCGGAATAACAATCAAGGTAAAAGGAACGGCTTTAGGGACTTTCTCCAAAGCGGACGGAACATTCAAACTTTCAGTTCCGAAAAGTGCGACGGCACTTGTTTTTACAGGTGTTGGCTGGAAAGCTAAAGAAGTAACCATTGGTAACCAAACCGATTTCAAAGTCCAGATGATCGAAGACAAAGTTATGATGGATGAGGTTGTGGTTACTGCAATTGGCTTGGAACGTGAGAAAAAGTCAGTTGGCTATTCTATTCAGGAAGTATCAGGAACAGAGCTTTCTGAAGCGAAAACTACAAATATGGTTAATTCTCTTAATGGAAAAGTTGCAGGAGTTCAAATTAATAACTCCGCTGGTGTTCCCGGTGCTTCTTCATTTATTAGAGTTCGTGGAACTTCATCCATTATGGGTGGCAACCAACCCTTGTTTATTATTGACGGTATTCCTATTGATAACTCAATGGATTATAGTGGCAACCCAGACAATGGTAGAAATAATTTATTGGATGGAGTAGCATATTCGAACAGAGCTATTGACATTAATACCGATGATATTGAGTCAATTAGCGTTTTGAAAGGACCTGCCGCAACTGCCCTATACGGATTGCGTGCCGCCAATGGTGCTATTGTAATAACCACTAAAAAAGGCAGATCAGTTGAAGGGGAGAAAATCAACGTCAGCTATTCAATATCTTTAGGTTTCGACCAAGTTTCTAAGTTACCTGAGCTTCAAAATAAGTTTATCCAAGGTATGAGTGGAAGCATAGCTCAAGCTGGGACAATGTCACCAAATATATCTTGGGGTGCCTCTGTTGATACTCTTTTCTGGGACGGTGTTCCAACCCGCTTTGATAAGAATGGAAAAATTATTGGCCAATCAGCCGCTGCTCCGGGTGCAAAGAAATTCGTGCCTTATGACAATGTTGCCGATTTCTTCAGAACCGGCTCGACGCTTACAAATAGCTTAAGCATGGCTGGTGGCTCCGATTTCGGTTCTTTCTTCGCTTCTATTGCAAATTCTAAAGTAACCGGCGTTATTCCCAATAGCTCATTTGACAGAACTAATCTAAGAATTAATGGTGAAGCAAGAATTTCATCAAACTTCAAAGCCTCTGGTTCTGCTCAATACATCAATTCAGGTGGAACAAGAATCCAACAGGGTTCGAACGTTTCCGGCGTAATGCTTGGTCTACTAAGAACACCTATTTCGTTTGATAACTCCAATGGTTTTGGTAAAGATGCTGCTAATACTCCTGAAGCATATTTGTTTAGCAATGGAAATCAAAGAACTTATCGTGGTGAAACTGGCGATGGAAGAGTACGCTACGATAATCCTTTCTTTACTGTAAATAAAAACCCATTCAATGATAACGTTGACCGTTTCATTGGATATCTGCAATTAAACTATTATGTTACCGATTGGTTCGACGTAATGTATAGAATTGGAAACGATTTCTACTCTGATAAGAGAAAACAAATATTTGCTTTAGGTAATAATCAATTCCTTGCTGGGCAAGTCACAGACCATAATATTTTCAATAGTGATATTAATGCTGACCTTATCTTAAGCTTTAATACTAAAATAACTGATGATCTTGGTCTTAAATTATTGCTCGGCAACAATATGCATCAATCACATTATGAATACCAATACGTTCAAGGTGATGGTTTAATTGTTCCCGACTTTTACCATATATCAAATACACAATCGCAATTGGTTCGTGAAGCAAAAAGTACTTTAAGAACAATTGCTTACTATGGAGACTTAACATTAGACTACCAAGGTTGGCTGTATTTGAACGGAACATTAAGAAATGAACTTTCGACTACTTTGCCAAAAGAAAACAATTCATTTTGGTACGGTTCTGGTAATCTGAGCTTCATCTTCACAGAAGCATTTAAAGATGTGTTTGAAGAAAGCTTCATTTCAATGGGTAAATTAAGATTAAATTACGCTGTTGTCGGTAAAGACGCACCAATGTATAGCACAATTACTCAGTTCACTCAAGGAGTATATGCTGATGGATGGACATCAGGAATATCATTCCCCTTCGGTGGAATGGTCGGTTATATGGAAGGTGATATAATGGGTAATCCCGAATTACGCCCAGAAAAAACATCTTCTTGGGAAATTGGGTTCAACCTTGCATTCTTAGATAATAGATTAGGATTAGATTTTACATACTATAACTCAATAAGTGAAGACCAGATTTTTGCCGTTCCAGTGGCATCCTCAACAGGATTCTGGCGTCAGGTGAAAAACGCAGGCAAAATATCCAATAAGGGTTTCGAAATTGCATTAAATGCTACCCCACTTAAATTAGAAGATTTTCAATGGGACTTAACACTTAATTTCTCAACAAATAAAAATATGGTTGAAGAACTTGCACCTGGTGTTGAGAGTATCTTCCTCGGTGGTTTCCAAGGCTCTTCAATCAGAGTTGTAGCTGGTAAACCATACGGCTCTATCTTTGGTTTCGGTTGGGCAAGAGACGATAATGGCAATATTGTTATTAATGATGATCCTCAAAGTCCTGAATATGGTTTCCCAATCCTCGATCCGAACGAAAAGAGTTTCGGCTCATCAGATCCGGATTGGCTTATGGGCTTCCGCAATAGCTTTAGCTTCTATGGCTTTACACTTTCATTCTTAATTGACATTAAGCAAGGTGGAAAATTATGGAATGGAACAAAAGGAGCTTTATACTATTTCGGAACTCATAAAGAAACCGAAAATAGAAATTATAAAAAAGTATTTTCTGGATATCTTGGGCATTTTGACGAAACAACTCAAAAATACGTAACAACAGGTCAAAATAATGTTGAAGTTACTATTGATGAAAACTGGCTTGCTTTTGGCAATGGCAATGGCTTCTACGGTAGCAACACAGAAGATTTTATCGAAGATGCAAGTTGGGTTCGTCTGCGTGAACTGAGTTTATCCTATCAGTTACCTCAAAGTGTTGTTAAATATCTACCATTTAGCGACGTAGTTTTAACCTTTACGGGCTATAACTTATGGATTAGCACTCCATATACCGGAGTTGATCCAGAGACAAGCTTAATGGGTGCTCATAACGCACAGGGTCTTGACTATTTCAATATGCCTGGTACGAGAACCTATACATTTACACTTAATGTTAAATTTTAATCCTATGTAAATAAATAATTATTAATAAAAGAATGAAAAGGATTATGAAAACAAAAATTTTATCTGCGGTAGTATTTATATCATTGATATTTTATACTTCATGCAATTGGATAGATTCGGGACTCAATGTTGACCCGACTGCCCCATTGGATGCCTCGCTGAACGTAATATTGCCGACGGTACAAGCTGGAATGGCATATTCAATCGGCGGTGATATTAATCGTTTCAGTTCATTACTTACGCAACACGTCGAAGGTATTGACCGACAACATCTTGGATTATATCAATACAATTTTAAGGAGGATGATTTAGATAACTGTTGGACTTCGATGTACACAGGACCAATGGAGGACCTATATATTATAATTGGTAAAGCAAAAGCTAATGGTTCTCCACATTATCAAGGTATAGCAGAAGTATTGATGGCTGTTTCACTCGATGCCTGGACTGATATTCTTGGAGATATCCCATATTCAGAATGCTTCCAAGGAGCTAAAAAATTAAAGCCAAAATACGATAGCCAACAAAGCATTTATAATTCAATGCTGACGCTTCTCGACTCTGCTCTCGTCCATTTAGCAGCTGCAAATTCAAACTTCAAACCTGGCGCTGATGATTTTATTTATGGCGGAAATATTGGACTATGGATAAAAGCAGCAAAAGTGTTGAAAGCAAGACTATATATACATTTAAAAGATTACACTAATGCATTAGCTTCATTAAATGGTGGTTTTGCAAGTCATACAGAAGATTTGCAGTTCACTTTTGGCACAAAAGAGACTGAAGCAAATCCCTGGTATCAATTTATTACTCAAAGAGGTGACATAAGAATAGGACCAAAACTCGTCGAGCTTATGAACGACTTAACTGATCCAAGAAGACCAGCTTATATGTTACCCGGCGATACTCTTGGCAACTATATCGGTGGTGTTTCAGAACTCGGCCCAATGTACACACAAGCAAACTCACCGGTTCCTTTCGTTACTTATATGGAAGCAAAATTCATCGAAGCTGAATGTCTACTAAATACTGATAAAACAAAAGCATACCAAGCATATCTCGAAGGAATTGCCGCTTCTTGTAGAAAAGCAGGTGTTGCTGACGCGGAAATAGTAGCTTTCCTTGCAAGTCCAAAAGTAAATGTTGGTGAAAATAATTTTACTTTACAAAATATCATCGAACAGAAATATATTGCGTTATTTACAATGGCAGAAACTTGGGTTGACTGGAGGAGGACTAACTTCCCAGCTTTAACTCCTGTTACAGGAACCAGCGTCCCACGTAGATATTTCTACCCACAATCAGAAAGACTATATAACTTTGAAGAACTCCAGAAAGCAGATGGTTATAGCAATTCGCCACAATTCATCTATTCTAAAATGTGGTTAGATAGACAATGGTAGAATATCAATAATTCAATCTTAATAAAAACCTACGATAACAAAATCGTAGGTTTTTTTATTTTTATTTTGTCTAATAAAAAAAATAATTTATATTTGCAATTCTTTAAAATGATATTTTGAAATTAATATTAAATGTGAGGTAAAATGAATTACACAGGTCCAAAAGTAAAAATTTCAAGGAAATTGGACCTTGAACTAACCCCTAAATCTCAAAAGGTTAAGGCAAGGAAACCCTACCCACCGGGTCAACATGGAAATTTAAAAAGAAGAGCTAAGCAATCCGACTACGGAAAGCAATTATTCGAAAAACAAAGACTTCGCTTACAATATAATATTTCTGAAAAGCAGATGCAAAAATATTATAAAGAAGCAGCCAGACTCGTTGGAAATACTGCTGATTTACTTGTTCAGCTATTAGAATCAAGATTAGACGCTATCGTCTATCGTTCTGGTTTTGCTCGCTCTATATATGCAGCAAGGCAATTCGTCAGCCACGGGCATATTTTGGTAAATAGCAAAAGAGTCAATATTCCATCGTATTTGCTAAAACCAAATGATGTTATTTCGATAAAAGAAAAAAGTCGTAATATTGAAGCTTTTAAAGATAGTATACGCGCTGCTGCTCCGCCACCTTATATCGAGTTAGAAAAAGCTAATTTTTCTGCTAAATTGCTTTATATACCACCAAAAGAGGAGATTCCTATTATATGCGAAGTTCCTCTTGTTGTCGAGTTTTATTCGAGGTAGTTAATCTTTATACAATAACTTTATACTAACAACGATATTTATTATTTTAAACATATAGAGAGGTTTTTATGTTCTGGACACCGGAACTTGCTCTATACCTTGAAGATGCTCCTTGGCCTGCTACAAAGGAAGAGTTACTCGATTATGCTAACCGTACTGGTTGCCCAATGCAAATTATCGAGAACCTAAACGAACTCGAAGATAGCGATGAACTCATCGAAGGTATAGAGGACCTTTGGCCTGAATACGAAGAAGTCTCCGAAGAAGATTACTTTTATAATGATGACGAAGAAGAACAATACATCTGAATTTTTAACCCTGCCTTATTTAGACAGGGTTTAATATTTCTATTCATAAATGAATGAAATTTAAACACATAAGCGAATTAATTGCAAATATTCTTTTCATTTGCTTATGCATTATTTTCTCTTTTTCTTTTTCTCATGCTCAAAACATAGATTCTACAAAAGCTTATTCTGATAAAAAAAATCCATCCTTATTTGAAATTCACGAAATCCAATTTAGCGGAAATAATAACTTTACCTATGATGAATTGATTACAGCAATTTCCTCGAGAGCAAGTAATAGAAGCTTTACTCATAAAATATTCGATGATCTGGATGAAAAGCTCTTTTCTAATAAACAGCTTAGAAAAATTCTTCCTAAACAACTTATGCAAGGTTTTTATTCTGTTGTCAATTCTATGTCGAACGAAATTAGATATTTCAGTGATTATGTTGCTTCTCAAGATACCCTCTCACTCAAAAATTTTTATAATCAAAATGGATTCCATAATGCTAAGATTAGATATATTTTTGGTGCAGATACTTTAAAAAAGATTAATGTTCTAAAATTTATTATAGAAGAAAATCAACGCTCTATTCTAAATGAATACTATATTTATGGCTTAGATTCCCTCCCGAATGATGTTGCTTCTCTAATTGCTCCATTGCTAAATTTTCCAAAGGGTAATTATTTTAATGAAAGCTCTATAATTGAAAAAATAAGCAAAATTAATCTAACATTACAAGAAAACGGCTACTACAATTCACGATTCTCAATTCCAGTTCTTACTGGCTCCATAATTGATCTTAAAGACACACTATCAGTCTATTTTGAGAAAGGAAAAAGAATGAAAATTGGAACAATAAACTACCTTGACAGTCTGAAAGGTCAGTCCATAATCGTCTCAGAACTCAAAGATAGACAGCTTGAATTTCAGGTTGGTGATTGGTTCAATATTTCAAATATATCTAAAAGCGAAAGCAATCTTCGCTCTCTCGGATGCTTTGATTATGTTTCAATTGATACTTCATCACAATTCAAACTTCAAACCGATACATCCTTATCTTTTGTTGTATTTACTCAATATACAAAACAGCAGGATTATGGAGTAAGCTTCTATTTGAACAGAACAGCAATAGATAACTACTTGAACTTGGGTATTGAAGCTTCCTATTCACACAGAAACGTTTTTCAAGCAGCTCAAACAATAAGTCCCTATCTTAGATTTGTAGTACAAGATTTCAGCAGATTTCTTTATGATATAAGTAAATTTGAATACGAAATTCAAGCTGGTATTAACTATTACCAACCACTTTTAGAAACAATTGATAAAGCAAAAATTGGACTCTCCTTTCAATTTCAATATTCATTGCGAACAATAAGTCGAGAGTTTCTAATTAGCACATTTTCTCTGCCAATAAAAGCTCCTATTCGCTTCCCGACCTGGACATATTTCAATTCTGCTACTTTAAGCTTAACATTTGAAAATCAATATCCAATAGACTACCTTTCTGCAAGAGAAAATGCTTTGAGAAATGCAAAGAATCATTATGATACATTAAAGGTGTATGAAGCTCTATACATATACGATAACCTTTATAATTTTAATGAAAAATATCATCCTATACTTACTGGTAATTTGCTTGGCATAACAATTCAAGGCGATACAAGAGACAATCCTTTTTCACCGACGAAGGGCTATTTTACTGCTTTATCTATTGATGGCTTTAATTTCATATTATACCCGATTGACCTCGCAATTCAAGCCATTGGCACAGAGAATAAGCTTCTTGGAAATGCAAAATTTGCACGACTACAACTAACTAATTATTGGTTCTGGCAACTTAGCCCTCAGTCTGTATTAGCTCTGAAGCAAAGAGAAGGTGTGATTTTCTGGTGGGATAGAAAAAACTATTCCTATATTCCATACGACAAACAATTTTTCTGTGGAGGTGCGAATAGTGTTCGAGGATGGCCCTCTCGTCAGCTTAGATTCGTCAAAGGTATTAGCTATTTCGATAAAACCTACAAGCAATTAGATGACTTTGCAACTGATTATGTAGGAAACGGCATTCTGATTGAAGGAAGTTTGGAGTGGCGCTATAAATTCGGATTACCCGGAAAGAACTATGGAGCTTTTTCTGGTATTATTTCTAACTTAGGAATTACAACTTTTCTCGACTGGGGTAATGCTTTCCAGTGGCTTCTGCTTGACGAAAATAGCGATTATATAGTAACAAATTTATGGTATGAATTCATAACTGGACTTGCTATTTCTGCTGGATTTGGTCTACGTTTTGAGCTACCGGTCGGACCCATTAGATTTGATTTAGCTTGGCCTATTTACGACCCTTCAGCACAGACTGATAAAACAATATTTTCTCGCCCCGGAGCTTTAACTAATTTTCAGTTTCATATTGGCTTAGGACATGCATTTTAATAAAATTTTGGTCATAGTTGCTGTCAAAAGATTGTACCTTAATAGTATTATAATTCTTCCAATCTTCAAAAAATAAAAGATAATACTTTATTTTTGGAAAATTACTGTTTCCAGCATCTTCTTTTTTCATTATTTTTGTAATATTACAAAACAAAAGATACGAAATGGAGCAAAAAGAGATAGAAATATATAGCGATGGAGCTTGTCTTGGTAATCCCGGACGAGGAGGTTGGTCTGCTATTCTAAAATATGGCGATAAAAGAAAAGAAATATCTGGTGGCTTTCGCTTAACAACAAACAATCGTATGGAATTATATGCTATCATCCAAGCTTTGAAAGCTATTAATAAAAATAAAAAATACAATATCATTATTTATAGTGATTCTAATCTTATTATTAGCGCATTTACAAAGGGTTGGATTGATAAATGGATTATAAATAACTGGAAAAGAAATAAAAAAGATAAAGTTCTAAACGAAGACCTATGGAAAGAACTACTAAATGAACTTACAAAGCATAATGTAAAATTTATCTGGATTAAAGGACATGCCGGTAATCCTGAAAACGAATTATGTGATCGTTTAGCTAAAGCTGCCGCTTCAGGAAATAATTTCGAAATTGATAAAGCATATGAAGAATCTTCTAAAATTAATGATTAAATCCTCTTTCAATATCTCCCCATATAATTTTATGTAATTGCAATTGAAGACGTGCTGAAAGACCACTTTTAAGAAGCCATTGCGCTAATTCTTTAAATTCAATTTCATGAAAAACCGGCGAAAATAAAATATGTGCTTTTCCTGACAAATCATACTTTCTAATAATTTCACAAGCGTAATCGAAATCTTTCCTATCGCTGATAACAAACTTTATTTCATCACTTTCTTTGATAAAATCAAAGTTTTTAAAATTAATATACCCTGACATATTGCTACTTGGACATTTGACATCAAGTATTTTGATGACACGAGCATCAATGAAATCAAGCAAAATTGATCCGTTAGTTTCAAGTGCAACTGTATATCCATTATCGCAAAGAAAACCCATAATCTCAACGATTTCCCTCTGAATGAGCGGTTCTCCACCTGTGAACTCTACGAAATTGCATTTATACTTTTGAATCTCCTCAATTATTTGCTTGCCTGTTAGTTTCAATGGCGTTTCATCAGGATTAATGGCGTATTCAGTGTCGCACCAGGAGCAATTCAAGTTGCATCCTTGCAATCTAACAAACACGCAAGGCAAACCAGACCTCGTCCCTTCTCCCTGTATTGAATAGAAAATTTCGGATATGTTAAATATATGCTCCATTGCTATTTTTCCTTATTTAGTAATAAAGCTATTGTTTCTACATGATATGTTTGAGGAAACATATCAATTGCCTGAATCTCCTTAAGATAAAAATTATCTGATAAAAATTGGCAATCACGTGCTAAAGTTGCTGGATTGCAACTAACATATACCAATTTTGCTGGAGAGACTGATTTCAATAGCTTCAGCAGATTTTCGTGGGAACCAGATCTTGGTGGGTCAAGTATTATAGCATCAGGTTTAGGCAATTCACTTGCAAAACTCCAAAATTCTTTACTATGCAAATCAAAGGAAAAGAAATCTACATTATCGATTTCGTTCAATTTAGCATTTTCCTTTGCATCTTCAATAGAGCTTTCTGAAAGCTCTAATCCTATAATTTTATTTATTTTTCGTGCAATAGGTAAGGAAATTGAACCTGTTCCGCAATATAAATCCCAGACAGTATTGCTCGTTTCAAGCTCTGCAATCCTAATGATTTTAGAAACAAAAGGATTTAATTGATAAGAATTTGTCTGAAAGAATGAAAATGGAGATATTTTATATTTTATTCCAAGAATTTCTTCAATCAAGTGTGTCTTACCATTTAATAATTTTGGTATTCCTATAGCAACAGGTGAAAAGCTAGTGTTTACAGCATGGATTATGCTTGTATCCTTAAATTCTTCTACAAATTCTGTCTCAAACCATTTTAAAAAATCTTCATCACAAGTTTCCTTTGGATTATCCGTTATCAATATACACATTGTTTCCTGGTAACTTAAAGAATTACGAATAACTACATTTCTTAAAAAGCCTTCGTGAGTTGCGGTATTATATGCTTTACAACCAAACATTAAAGCTTGAGCTCTTATTCTATCTAAAATCTTTATGCTTATCTCTGGAGCAATAGGACATTCTGATATATCAAGAACTTTATCGAACCTTTCGGGAATGTGTAGCCCTAAAGCAAAATCTTTTTGGACAATCTTTTCTCCCGAATCTATTTCTTTTGTTGTTAGCCACCTCGACGGTCCGAACGAAAACTCCATCTTATTTCTATAATTATATACTGGTTCCGAAGGTATTATATTATTTATTATTTCAGGAGTAATTTTTCCAAGATGCTTAAGCGTTTCTAAAACTGTTCTTTCCTTCCATTTCAACTGTTCGGGATAATCAAGATGCTGCCAAGAGCATCCCCCACATACTCCAAAATGCTTACATTTCGGCAAAACACGATTTGGAGAACTTTTTAGCACTTCCATTACTTCGCATTCTAAATAACGTTTTCTTTTCTTGGTCACTTTAGCAAGCACAATTTCCTCTGGTATAGCTCTGCGAACAAAATGCACAACACCATCTTTCCTTGCTAACGCTACACCCTCAAAAGCGATTGACTCAATTGAAAGTTCAATAGGCAGATTATTTTTATTCTTATTTTTCATTATGCAAACCAAAAATCAAATAAAAATAAGCAATTTTAATGACTTAAATATTATGTTATTCCTTGCTTCATTGATTTTTTAAGAATAATTCTATTAGAAAAATAATTTCAATAAAAATAAGTATCATTAATTATATATTTTATATAAGGTCTTATTACAAAAAATTTAATCTATAATAAACTATTAATTTAGAATAATTCTCGAAATTTTTTCTTAAATTTATTTCAAAGGAGTAAATAATGTAGAGGGTTGTCTCAAAAGACAAAATTTTGGTATAAATAATCAGACGAGAACGTCTGATCTACTATTAAATTCAAGTATATAGTAGAGCAGACAACCTTGTCTGTTAAAAGAACAATGACATTTAAGATAGTCCCGACTCTTGTTATTTTATACACACCAGAAGATAAATGGCGTTTACAATTTGTGTTGTCATGATTAAGTTATTGATTAATTGAAGTGAATTTGTGCGGAAGGCGGGACTTGAACCCGCACACCTGCGCGGCACCACCCCCTCAAGATGGCGTGTCTACCAATTTCACCACTTCCGCAAAAAACAGCATACAAAATTACGCTTTTTTTCTTAAATAATAAAACAGAAATTTAGACTATTGTAATTTCTTTGCACAAATAAACATCTTGGATTGTATTTAAAAGTTTAACGCCTTCAGCCATAGGTCTTTGGAATGCCTTCCTCCCAGAAATAAGTCCCATTCCACCAGCTCTCTTATTAATGACTGCTGTTGCTGTTGCTTCTCCAAAGTCATTTTTTCCGGAGGCGCCACCGCTATTAATCAAACCTATTCGTCCCATATAGCAATTGGCAACTTGATAGCGGCATAAATCTATAGGATGGTCTGATGTAAGCTCTGTATATATTCTTTCGTCGAATTTTCCATAGGATGAGCCGCCCATTTTCATAGCAAGGTAGCCACCATTATTTTCAGGAAGTTTTTGCTTGATAATATCCGCTTGAATAGTAACCCCAAGATGGTTCGCTTGCCCAGTAAGGTCAGAAGAAACGTGATAATCTTTATCTTTCTTAAACTCGGGATTGCGAAGATAACACCATAGAACAGTTGCCATTCCAAGTTCGTGAGCATAAGCAAATGCCTCAGCAATTTCAGTTATTTGCCTTGTCGCTTCTTGCGAACCGTAATAAATTGTAGCTCCAACTGCTGCCGCTCCCATATTATAAGCTTGCTCTATTGTGCCAAATAGCACCTGGTCGAATTTATTGGGGTAAGTCAGCAATTCATTATGATTAATTTTAACTAAGAAAGGTATTTTGTGGGCATATTTGCGTGCTGCAATACCAAGAACTCCAAAAGTAGATGCAACAGCGTTACAACCCCCTTCTATAGCCAATTTTACAATGTTTTCAGGGTCGAAATAAGCTGGATTCTTTGCAAAGCTTGCACCCGCTGAATGCTCTATTCCCTGGTCAACTGGAAGAATAGATAAATAGCCGGTTCCTGCTAATCTACCGCTATTATACATCCATTGCAAATTTCCTAATACTCTATTGTTACGGTCAGAATTAGCAAATACTCTATCAACAAAGTCTGGTCCCGGCAGCGTTAGATTCTCTTTAGAAATCTTCGGTTTATCAAAACCAAGCAAATATTCTGCTTTGTCCTCAAGTAGTTCTGTTATTTTATTAATCATAATAGCTCCTTAGATTTATGTAATACAATCTATATTCATAATCAAATCATATTTGAATATAATGCAAAAATAATAATTATATTGAAAATTATGATTAGAATAAAAAACTAATTAATTCAAAATTATCATAGAAAATTTGTGCTTTTAAACTTTATTAATTAGTTTTATTTTTTTGATGAGTTCCTAAATGAACTAAATCTTTGGGTGTTAAGCGTTTCCCGCCAATAAATCTTTTTGAATAATAAGTGCTTTCAAGGGAAGATACAGTAACACCATATTTGGAGCTAGCGTGTGCAAAAAGATTATCTCCTAAGTAAATACCAACATGAGAAGCATATTTCCTTGAATAAGTATGGAAAAATATTAAATCTCCGAACTGCAATTCATTTCTGGAAACTTTAGTCCCTACCTGGTGTTGGTCTCGTGCTGTACGCGGGAGCAATATGTCTGTTGTTGATAAAAATACCTTTTGAGTAAAAGCAGAGCAATCTATTCCAGTTCTTGAGGTTCCACCATAATAATAAGGAGTTCCAACCCAATCCATAATTGCTTCCATTATTTCTCTTTTGCTTATTCCAGATGGAGTAAGCTCGTCATATTTGCCATCATCCATATAGCTTAAATAAAGGATTTTGAACGATTCAATATCAATAATAACATCATCTTCTGCTTCTATTTCTCCACTTTTATTATACTCGGCTTCCAACTCTGCATCTTCTTCAATGGTATGTTTTGAAGGTAAAGCTAATATCTTTTGAGCTCCTTCGATTGGTTCAATTCCTGCAAGGTCAGCAATTTCGTTTGATGATTGTCGAATAATATCTTTAGTCATTTCAATTGTTTTAGCTGGATTGTAGCATCTTCTTTTCTTACTTCTCGAACGATTTTTCTTTGTTTTTTTCGATTTATTTGTATTCTTGCTTATTGTAGTCTTATTGGATTTTTTGGGAGATGATTGAACATTAATTGTCGTGAATGAAAAAAATAGAGGCATAATAAAAATTATTAACATCAATTTTGCATTTATGCTTTTGAAACCTGCCATAATCAATCCCCTTTCTTCACATTATTTTTCTTTAAAAATGAAAAAAAAATCATTTAAAGAAAACTTTTTTTAAAATTTCAACTTTAACTATAAGCAAGAAACCAAAAAGTTATGAAAAATAAAAGTTAATTTTTTTTAATGAAAAACTTTTAATTAAAAATTCATTTTTGTGTAGTTTTTCTGACAGTTGACAAATATGTCAAGGAAGGAAAAAAGCTTATATAAAAGTGCAAGGCAAGTCTGTCGCCTCTTTCAGTAATTGTAAATACAGTTCCTTTGGAATAAGGATTGCTCCCAAACTTAATGTATGTTCATTTATATATTGAGAATCTAATAATCTAAATCCCTTTTTTTTTAGTCTTTCTACAAGAAAATAAAAACATGCTTTGCTTGCATTACTCACTTTTGTGAACATTGACTCACCAAAGAATGCACCACCAATAGCAACTCCGTAAAGTCCTCCAGCTAATTCTCCATCTTTCCAGGCTTCTACAGAATGAACGTAGCCCATTTTATTCAATTCTGTATATGTTTTAATTATTTCTTCTGAAATCCAAGTTTCTTCTCGCTTGCTACATTCTACGATTACTTTTTTGCATGCTTTATTAATAGTGAACTCAAAAACTTTTTTTCTAAACAATTGTTTCATCGAATGAGACATTTTAATTTCGTCCAATGGTATAATAGAACGAGGATTTGGATTGTGCCAATAAATGCTCCCGTCTGATTCTGCCATTGGGAAAAAACCAAGCTTATAGGCAGATATTACAATTTCTGGGCTCAATGCACATACATTATTTGAGCCTTGAGTTTCCATTTAATCCTTTAATATTACACTAGCTTTGCTTTAGCCGATTGCATTTTACTATAGTCTGCAAGAAATAGCTCCAATCCTTTATCGGTTAATGGATGCTTTATTGATTGCATTAGCACATTATATGGGATAGTAGCAATATGAGCTCCAGCTTTAGCAGCTTCAAGAATATGTATCGGATTACGTATAGAAGCTGCAATTATTCGTGATTCGTAGCCCTGAACGTCCCATATTTCGCATACATCATATAGTACAGGTATGCTATCGGTAGAAATGTCGTCGAGTCTGCCCATAAAAATTGACACGTAAGTAGCTCCCGCATTTTCAGCCGCTATCGCTTGTGTAGGGCTAAATATAAGCGTTACATTAGTTGGGATATTCTTTTTTGAAAGATTTTTAACTGCAGCCAGTCCCGCTGGTATCATTGGTATTTTTATTGTCGCTTTAGGGAACCAACTTATGATTTCTTCAGCTTCTCTCAGCATTCCATCTGTATCTGTCGAGATCACTTCTACTGATAAATGACCACCTACGAGTTTGTGGATTTCGAGTATTCTTTGGCGTATATCTACGCTCGGGTCTTCCTTTGCTAACAAGCTTGGATTGGTCGTTACACCACTAATAAATCCCAATGAAGCCACATAGCGAATATGTTCTATATTTGCTGTATCAAGATATAATTGCATAATTTTTCCTCTCAAAATAATTTAATATAATAAAATCACTTTTTTTACAAAGTTATTAAAAAAATTTCTGTCTTATATACTTGTTGATTTCTATATAATTTTTAAAATAAAATTAACTGCTTCCCGAAGCTCGTAAAAACTACCACTATTATCAATAACAAAGTCAGCTAAAGCCACTTTTTCAGACGAAGAAAGTTGGGAGTCCATTCTAAGTTGTATTGCCTCTTCATTTATCTTGTATTTCGCTTTTAATCTTTCTATAACTTTATTTTTCGGACAGTCCACAACAATTATAAAATCGAAACCATCATCGAGTCCAGCTTCATAAATCAAAGCACTTTCGACAAAAACTTTCTCTACTCCTTCTTTTTCCAGTTCTTCAATTATCTCCATCATCTTGTCAATTACAGGGGGATGTACTATCTGGTCAAGTTTTGTTAAAGCTTTATAATCTTTATCTTCTTGATTATAAACAATATTAGAAAGATACTCTGCATTCAAATTGCCATTAGGTAGATAAGCATTTTCGCTGAATGTTTCGATAATTTTCTTTTTGACTTCTGGTTCTTCGGTCATAATCTTTTTGGCAAGTGCATCTGTCTCAATAACATAATGGCCTAATTCAGCAATAATTTTTGCAACAGATGATTTTCCACTTCCTATGCCACCTGTAATACCTATTACTTTTATTCCCATTTTTTTATTTCGTTACAATTATTTATTTTTACAAAAATACACTTTATCATTGAAATAAAATGGGAACAATCAACCAGCAGAAAAAAGGCATTTTCATTTTAGTATTAATAGCAATAGCCACCATCATAATATGGCAAATACCTTACGGCAAATATATACTTTATCCATTCACAATTCTCGGTATTTGGTTCCACGAAATGGGTCATGGTATCGCCGCATTACTGCTTGGAGCAGGACTATATGAGATCCAAATTCATCCCGAAGGTTATGGATTTGCTCGACATTCCACAGATGCACTATTTGGAAATTTTGGGCTTGCTTTTATTGCAGCTGGAGGTCCAATAGGACCGACTATAGCTGGTTTCTTGCTTATCATATCGTCAAAAGGAATAAAAGCAGTCAACATCGCTTTATTTTTACTTTCTCTTCTATTAGTCATCTCCCTTATTTTCTGGATTAGAAATTTCACTGGTATTTTAATGATTTTAGCTTTTGCTGGGCTTTTTATAATTATCTTAACAAAAGGCAAGGATGAGCTTAGGAGACTCACAATTCAATTCTTAGGAATACAGGCATTCGCAAGCGTTTATTTAAGCATAGGATACCTCTATTCAAACTCCGCATCTATTGGCGATAGCTCTTTTATGTCCGACACGGAATATATGTCGCGTTATTTACTATTACCACATTGGTTCTGGGCTTCTATTTTGATACTTTTTTCTATTTTTATGCTTTATAAAAGCTTAAAAATTGCTTATACTTATAGCAATGGCCAAAAGTAAAAAAGCAGAGCATTTTGTAATTATTTCAATTATTCAATTATATTAAAATAAATTTCTAAAAAATAAAAAAAATATTTGGTTATTTCATTTTTTTTTTTTTTTTTTTTTAAAAATAAAAAACAAAAATTTATTTTTTTTTTTTTTAATTAATTTTATTAATTTAATTTTTTGGAGGTTGTTATGAAAAAAGCATTTTTTACTTTAACATTCTTAATTTTCATCGCCTTTTCAACTAATATAGTAAAAAGCAACGAACCCTGCTATCCAGATTGTGAAAATTCACAATGGAGCACTCAACAATCAATTACATTTTTTCTACAAGAATGTAACGCAGAAGTAACAGTTTATTATCGCTATAGAATTGCATGTGGAATATGGTATGATTATTACATTGATTACGTCTTACTCGGAGACGCTAGCGATTGTTTAGATGACCATTATGGAGGAGATTTAAATATGATGATGAGAGATATTTGTGAAGCTCTAATAGTTCAAAATCCTGCAAATTTTCCTCCTTATGAAGAAGGACAATGCGAACTAAACTGGCGTGTCTTAAAAGGTTCTTGCTGGAGACCTGATATTATACCTCACGTACCAAAAATTCAAGCGAATGCTGACAATAAAAGCGATAAAGAAATAAATAAAGCACTTGGAATTGATTATGACATTTTGATACCTTGTTCATCAAATGATTGTTGCTTAGAATATTTCAGAGTCTGTATTAATAATGGAATAAGAGAAATTACTCAAACTGGCTATTTGCCCCCAGAAGATCCGGATTGTATTAATAATCCTGGCTGTTTTCCAGTCTGTGGCTCTGTATATAATAGATAAGGAGGTTATATGAAAAAAATTGTATTTATTTTAATAATTATTCTGCCTTCTTTAATAATTTGTCAAAATATAAAAGTTAATTATTTATCAAATATAACAAAATTATCAAAAGATAGCGGGAAAACATGGGTTACTTATGAAAAATATGGACCCGTTATTGTATTTTCAAGATTAGACGATAATACAAAAATGTCTTTAGATTACGGAAAAACATGGCATGTGTTGAATAAAAATCTAAATATTGATAAGTCAAACTATTCTTTATCAGTAACAGAAAATGTTCTTGAAATTCCTTTTGACAAAGATATTGATAATAATTCTAAAATCGTAATTTATAATATTAAATCTGAACGCGTATTAAGTATAAGTTCTATTGACTATGTAATTCTTAATAAAAAAATAATAATAAATTTAAATCATTTTCAATCAGGTATTTATTTTATTATTATAGAAAAATCTAACTTTTCAAGATATATTGGAAAGTTTGTATATTTTAGGTAAAAAGAAAAAATATTGATTATTTATGAGTTTAAACAATTATAAAGATATCATTTAGTCTCTATACATTTATTAATATTTTCGAGGTTATCAAATGGAATTTTCCAAAATATTTAAAATGTTTTATATTGCGTTAATTCTATTTTTTTCTCTTTTATCATCTTTGTTTAGTCAATGGTATAAAGTAAGTAGTGTAATTGATTCTGAAACCTTGAACGATATAATTATCATAAATGATAGCTTGATCATATCAGTTGGCGATATTGGGACTATTAAGCGAAGCACTGACTTTGGGATTAGTTGGAACACTGTTAGGGGTCATTATTCCTTTAATGACCTTACAGGCATAGCTTTTAATAATGCTGTAACAATGGCTTGCGGAAAACATTCTGAAATTTTGAAATCTTTAGATTACGGCTTAACTTGGCAAAAAGTAAATATAAATGAAGATGGCAATTTAAACTCAATTGCTTTGCGAGATGGATTTGGACTAATTGTTGGAAATGATGGAAAAATATATAAAATAGAGGGAAACTACGAAAATATCAGAATAATTGATGTTGGCAAGACAAATTGCCTTAACGATGTAATAATAATCAATGATAGTTTATGTTTCATTGTTGGCAACAGTGGTTTAATCCTTCGTTCTGACGATGCTGGCGAAAATTGGTATAATGTTGAGTCAAATACTAAGTCGGATTTATATTGTATAACAAAAGGAATTAATAATGAATTGATTATTGGCGGAAAAAAATCTGTAATTATAAAGTCAAGGGATAATTATAATAGTTTTTCTAATGAAATAGAGGGAAAATATAATGGATTATTTAATGATATCGTATATATTAAGGACAGCATAATTGTTGCTGGATTTATGGAACAAGATGGCATAGGAAAGCAATCATTTTCTTTAGATTATGGTAATACTTTTACTTTTAGTTTTTTAACAGTTAATCCTAATAATTCATTTTGCTATTCACCAAACAAAGAAACCGGTTTTTGTTGTGGTTTACAGGGTTCTATTGCTAAATATAAGCCGGACAGAGATTTGAAAAAAGATAACTTCTGGGGTTTTCTTGATAAATCTACATCAGGACCAGAAAAATTCAATAAAAAAAGGATTTCTGGTATAAGTGAAACTGTTTTAACGAGCAATAGCGAAAGTAAAGTGTATATTTCCATTGATAGTGGACTCGTATTTAAAGAAATATATGAAAGACACAATCAAAGATGTTCGATTAAAAATTCTATATTTCTTAATGATAAAACTATCTTGATAATTGAGGATAGCACTGTTATGGTAAATGACGGAAATAGAACATATGTAAAATATTATCCCTCTATAACGAAATTAAATATCAATGATAGTACTTACTCCAGAATATATTTTTATTCTGATACAACAGGACTTAATGAATTTGCTTATAATAATTCTGATTATATTGTTTCTTTCGAAAAATTTAAAAAATTATTTTATATTTCAGAAGATGAAGCAACTTCATGGGCGAAAATCGAATCCCCTCCCATTTATGATTTATCTGTTATTGATAAAAATATAATATATATTATTACAAATAATAACTTAACTTATTATTTGCATAAGACATTAAATAATTGCAAATCGTGGGATACATTAAAGTTAAATATTGTTGGTGAAGGGCAGGTAAAATTATTCTTTATTAATAATGATACAGGTTGGTTTTTGCTTTCAAACAGATTGAATAATAAAAATAATAAGATATATAAAACCGACGATGGCGGGAATACTTGGCAGTTACAGTTTGATAAGCTTTATCCTGCTTCAATAGGAATACAAGATATTAAGTTTATTGATGAAAACTATGGCTTAGCTTGCGGAAATATGGGCTTATTGCTTGAAACAAGTAACGGTGGTGAAACTTGGAGTGAGTCGCTCTATAAAGATAGCTTTTACTTAGATACTTATTGTGAACTTTATTATCCCAGCAGAAAAGTTGCCTATATTGCAGATGAAAATGATGTTTATAGAAATATTTTTGATACTTTACAAAATTCAATGGAAAACGAGCATTTCGAAGACTTAACAGAAATCAAGTGCTACCCTAATCCTGCAAATAATAAAGTAAAAATAATATTTCAAAACAGTTCCTTTAATGATTTAAGTGTTGAAATCTATGATGCCTTAGGTAGGCAGGTGTTTTTAATTCATAGTATTGACGATAATGAAATAGTATTAGACCTTGAAGGTTTAAGCAATGGAACTTATTTGGTTGTTCTTCGTTCACCAAAGGGTGTATCAACCAGTAAAATCTATATAATTAGATAATTATGTAAATTGTATCTTAAAGAACCATAATCAAAAAAATGTTAAAGTTTTGGCACTGGTAGAATGCAGCTGCGATCTGGAATTAAATCTATTCAAGGAGCGATATATGGATGGAAGTATAAAATGATAAGAATACAAAGGGAAACTTTAGAAAAAATGAGCCTAAACGATAAAGCGAATATTGCATTATATAGCTACTATGGAGTATTACTATTTTCCGATGATGATCAGAAAAAGGGTGTGTAAAATAATTCTTGAGCTTATTAATTAAAAATTAAAATAAATTAATAAAATAATAATTGTGTATTAATCATTATTTTTTTTTTTTTTAGTAAAAGTTAGAAACAAAGATTTAGCTTTGTTTGTTTGAAATAATTTTATTAATTTAATTTTTTGGAGGTTGTTATGCTTCTATTAAAGTTTTGTATGATAGAAAACATACTTAAGAAAACAAGAGCTACACCGATTGTTCCTTTTTTTGGCTTGCTTTTAATTCTAACTACTTCTGTTTATGCTCAACCTTGCCCACCAACAATTAATGAATGGTCAGAAAAAATTAATACTTCATATTTCGAACCATTTCCTTGTTGTGATATCTGGGGATATGTAGAATATAGAACAAGGGAATTCGGTGGTAAAATAGAGATAAAGGTTAATTGGAGTTCACTTCATAATGGTTACAGATATGGACTAACCGATGAAGAATTTAAACAAATTATGTATAAAGCTATTATTGTTGATTTTACAGGTAAATACTGTGAGCATTTACAAGGACAAAAGCAGTTTGTATTTTTCGAGGAGACGGAATGCACACAAAGAAGATACTGTTATTTACATTTAGTAAATGGACAAGAAGTATTTTGCTGTGATGACGGTTGGACAGGACCTCCTCCTGAGTTTTACACGTACCAGAATGAGAAATATCTTAAGCTATTTAGTGTTGTAACTTGCGGAACACAGTGTTGTGAGTATATTTATAAAGTCGAGTGTGCACAAAAACCACAAGGGGGCGGCAATTATGCACATATAATTAGCTTTACAAAAAATTCTTATCCCGGTTCATCTTGTCCTGAAAGTCAAGAAACAGACTGCTTGACAGGAGAGCCAGAACCATGCGAATCAACATGCCAATAATGGAGGTAATATGTTTATAAAAAAAATAATAGCTTGCTTAATTTCAATTCTATTCATTTGTATAATTAGTATGAAGTTGATATCAATAGACATAGAAGTTATTGATAACAAATTCGGAGAAGGCGGATTTTGGGGTTCAAATAAGTTTTATGGAAAAACTGCTTTTTTGTACAAATTAACAGAATTCCCAGGAAGTCCATTTTATCATGGGGCTGTCTTCATATATGAAGATGGTAATTGGACTAAACTACCAGATACAATTAAAGTTGGCTCAGAAAAATTTCCAATGCCCATCACACCATCTTCATCAATAAATTTTGATTCAGCGGGTAATGTCTGGGTAAGTGGCAATCACTTATATAAGTATTCCGATGGTAAATGGCAATTCTTCTATTTAAACGATAGCGATTTGGCATGGAGAAGGTATAATCATTTTTGCATAGATAAATTCAATAACATCTGGGTTGGAACTCAAGTTATCCACGATACACTTGCTCATTACAGTGAACTGCTGAAATTTGACGGCACTAAATTTGAAACAGTACTTAAATTCAACCACCCTTATAGCTTTTTAAGATTAGGAAGTGGAAAACGTTCGAATGGTATATCTGCCTTACCTGATGGAAGGATAGCAGTTTATAGGATCCTGCAGTCTATTGATGAGGATGTTCAAAAAGGGAAGACCGAGGATTTGTATTTTTTCAATCAGGATTTGACATACATACGTCTTAAACTTCAAACACCATCAGGTAGTGATTTTAATGAACATATGAAAATTGTATCTTCAATTTTTCCAGAAACTGATGGAAAGATTTGGTTTTGTCTCGATTACCACACACTTACAGATGAATATCAGACAACTTGCTGTTCGGGTCTCGAACTGTTAGAAAATAATACATGGACTGCTTTTGATGAGAAATATGGTTTTGAGACCATAAAAGTTAATCCTAAACCAGTTGTTAAAGCCATATATTTAATGAAAAATCTTGACAAAGATAATTATCTGCTTTTAAGTGACCGTTGCTTATATAAATTTAGAAAAGATTATCATCTTGAAAAAATACGATGGCTTGATATTGTTAACACTCCTTGCAAATATTTAAAAGCAAAGTCACATTTGAATGATACTCTTTTACTTTTATACCTTAGTGAATTATGGAATGAAAAGCCAACTTCAAATTTTGGTGGTCAAGAAGACATTCATTTTCAAGAGAATGGAGAAGTATGGCTTCAGTTAGCAGATGGAATCTTAATATTCAATAAGAGCGTATTAACCGATGTCGTTGATAATACCGAAGATAATTCATTGAGCTTGTTTCCTGTCCCAGCAAGAGAATCAATTAAATTTCTTTCGACAATAGATTTCACAGATTACAAAATAATGAATATTCTTGGTGAAATTTTAAAGCAGGGAACCAATTATGATAATAGAATAGACATATCAGATATGCCTGATGGAATTTATTTTATAAAACTTTGGGGACACAAACAAGAATCACAGATATATAAGTTTATAAAAATTAATTATTAAATAATATAAAGGAAATAATTATGAAAATAAATTCATTTATATTGGTTTACATTATTATTATTTTTGCTTTATTCTTTTCAAACAATTATAGCTTTTCTATTGATTGCCCTGAAGGTACAGGATGGTCAAGCTCAACTATCAACTATGATTTAGGATATTATGGTCCAGGTGGTCAAGTTGATTTTGAATGGAAACAGTCAGGAAATAATTTTCAAATAAAAATTGATTGGAGTACATTTCAAAACAATTCAGACTTTATGTCAGATGAAGCACTTAAAAAAGTTCTCGAAACAGAAGCAGTTCGAAGTGTTGTTCCTGATTACCAATACGCTCATGAATGTGATGTATATGTCTATTTTGTAAGAGACTGTAAGGTAAGGGTAAAATGTGTATTGGAACTTGTAAGGAGTGCAGAAGTTACTTGCAGTGACCAAGGTGTAACCTCATGCCAGAATTGGTATAGCAAATTTATTGGTGAAGATCAACACTCTTTCTATAATGTATATAAATATGTTCTTTGTGGTCTAAAATGTTGTGCAAGAAAGTATCATTGTGAACGTTGGTATGATAATGCAGGCAACCCACAAGGCTGGAAAACATTTGTTTCATTACCAAATACAATTAGCATAACAACTTGTTCTGGAGATTCAGAATATAGAGATTGCCTTCCTCCAAATGAATTTTTACCATGTGAGGACGGTTCTTGCGATGGATATTATTGATTGAATAATCAATGCGATATAGCAATAATTATTTAAACATAAATTATATCAATTTACTTAAGCAATAGGAAAGCTCTGAAATCGAGAATCTGAAGAGGAATTTAGAGCAATATTCTAAAAAACATTTTATATATTTCAAAAAAATTTTTTTAAAAATAAAAAAAATATTAGGATATTTCATTTTTTTTTTTTTGTAAAAGTTAGAAACAAAGATTTAGCTTTGTTTGTTTGAAATAATTTTATTAATTTAATTTTTTGGAGGTTGTTATGAAAAAAGCATTAGTTTTATTAGCAATATTTATTGCAATTTTAATTATACCAAACTATCTGGAAACCTCAATAAAAGTAAGACCAGAAATAGCTATACCTGAATGGACAGATAAAGTATGGTATGGAATTTATAGAGGTCACGATGAAGTAAAAGATGCAGCTGGGAGAATAATAAGTGTATCTGTAACCTGTGAAGATACATTTAATAATACAAAATGCTATCAACGCATTACAGATGAGATTGGACCTTGTTGGGAAATATTTAATGAATTTATTGGTTATCCCGGTAATGGCAACGTATTTACAATTATAGATAATGGTTATAATTGATTGAATATAAATTGTTATGAAAAAAAAGATATTATTGCTTCTTATAATTCTAATTAATTCTTGCACAAGTGAAAACATTGCAAATATTGAATATAGCGATTTAAAACTCTATAAGGAAGTAGAATTAGAAGAAAATGAAGATGTTATATTAAACAATATTACAAGCGTGGTTTTCAATTCTGATTGCTCGAAATTCATTGTTTCATCCTATCTTAATTATGATAAAGTTATCATTTACGATACAAATGGAAAGATAATTAAATTCTTTGAGCCATCAGTATATTTTTGTGACTCTATATCTACAAAAAGACAATATTGGAAAGGTAGTATAGTTATTCTTAAATCCTCCGATTTAGTTAATTCAGAAGGTAAATCTCCAACAATTGACGAAATATCAAAAGATTTGATACATAGCTACGGAAAAGGTATATTTTTAAACGATTCTATCATTTTCATAATTGGAAATATAAAAGCTTATGCCAATGATTTAAGGAATGGAATAAAAAAATGTATTGATTCGCTTAATGGATGCTCAAATACAAGCTTGATAATAATAAATATGCATAACGACGAGCAAATGGTTAACCCTTTTGAAAAAAATACCATAGTAGCTACTCCTTATTCAGCTCTTTACAATAGTACAGATAGCATTCTTTATTGTTCATGTATGAGTGAACAATATAGCAGTATTTGTGCTTATCATTTAAATGGTGAATTTATAAAGGTAGTTTCTAATCTGCCTGATGAATATATTAGTTCAGGTATAAAATATAGTATTACATGTGACCCTGAAATAATATTTGATACAAACAAAAATTTAATAGCGACCTATCCGTATGTCGAAAAAATCTATAACATAACCGAAGGTTCCATTTTTAAGCTACAGAATCTTCCTAACTATAATTCATCCTTTTTGGAAAAATTGGCTGAAGAACAAAAGAAATACAAGTCTGAGTATTATTTTCAAAATTTTCTAAATAAAGTTCAAAGCTTGTACCTAACTTTTGATGGTAATTACTTTGTTAGTATAAGATGTGAAGATACAATTGAATACAATAAGAATAGTTGTCACATATTACAGGTGTATAAACCAAATGGTGAATTATTGAAGCAAGCAAAAATACCACTTTTTGATAATGATGTCATAAATCAATTTGTTGCATATTCAAAAAAAGATGATTTAATTTTATCTTTTCATATATCAAAAACAACTGGATGGAAAATAAAATTTTGGAAATGGTAAAGCTTAAAATTCTTTGTTTTTTTATTCTATTGTTGTCTGCTAATTTAGCTCTTTCTGAAAAAAAGCTGACTTTTTTCGATTCTCTTTCTATCGTTTGCGAATTGAAACAAGGTGAATATTTGATGATTCATTTTGTTTCTTCATTAAACTCCTGTCCGAGTTGCTCAAGCACTGAAAGAAGGCATATTGACTGCATCATTAATCTTGCAAAAGAGAACAATATAAAGCTTAAGAACCTAGCTATTCTTGATTGCTATCGCGAGGTAGAAAAGAAATACTATAAAAAGAAATTTCGATGGAACTACTATATCTTATGTGGTAGCTACGAAGCTAAAACTAAACTTGGTCTCGATGATGATACAATTATTGCTTTTTACAATAGTGATGGAGAGTTGTTATTTACTTTTTCAGATAAGAATTATAAGCAGGATTTTTGTAAGCTTATAGAATATTATTTTTCAAAGTAAATTAAAATAAATTTCTAAAAAATAAAAAAATATTTGGTTATTTCATTTTTTTTTTTTTTGTAAAAGTTAGAAACAAAGATTTAGCTTTGTTTGTTTGAAATAATTTTATTAATTTAAATTTATGGAGGTTGTTATGAAAAAAGCATTAGTATTTTTAACATTTGTATTCTTCTTTATATCCAATGATGATATGAAGGGTTATGAATATTGTTTAAGTGATTATCCTAATATCGAATGTATCGAGGACGCTTTTACTATTATAACGCCCTGTAATATTTATCCTAACTCACCTTATTGCACAATATCAGTTAATTATTGCTACAGAAAAATTATAGAAAATGGTATAATTATTGAAAGAGATGTTTTTATAAAAGACTTTTCTTTCTCTTCTGAATGTAGCTGTTTTGATAATATTTATTTAGAAATTATTAAGAATATCTGGAATAAAAATGACCTTCAAACATATTTTGAAATATCACAGTATGATAATGGAGATGTTTTTTGTGTGGATGGAATGAGAATTTTTATTGCTCCATGCTCTGAAATGCTTGGAACTCCTCCATTTTATGCAATGCATCCCTGTAACACAGCACCAAATACTTATGCTTGTTGTATAGGCAACTATTGTGTTTGTTATGTAAGAAGATGTATTAGTAATCCTCAATGTGGCTATAGAACAACCCAAATAAATACATTATCTCTAAGTAGTGAATACATTTCTTGTCCACAACCATGCATTTCAGAGTGCGATAAATTATATTTTGGCAATATAATTATTGCCCCACCCGAACAATCAATCGACAATGATAATGATAAGTCTTTAGAAAATAAAATTAAAATTATTAATAATTTTGAAATAGACAATTTTTATTTGAAAGAAATCTCAAATAATGAATTTGGATACAATTCGAGAGAAAATTCAAAGTTGGTCTTATCAAATTATCTTGGTAAAATAATAGAAATTTTCGAAGGTAATATTGATAAAAAGTTAAGTATTAATAAATTCAATTATCAAAAATTCGAAAGAGGATTGTATTTTTATAAAATATTAGTTGATGGAAAATTAGAAAAAACTGGCTGTATATATATTTTAAAATAAAATTTTATTAGGATAAATAATATGAAAAAAAGAATTATAATAGTTATATTTCTTTTTATAAATATTTACGGAGCTTTAGCACAATTAGGAATCTGGAAAGAAATATATTGTAATAAAATCAGTAATTCAAATTTAACTCGTATTGAATGTGCTAATGAAGATAATTGTATGGCACTTATTAACTATTATGGAAGCGGTACTATCCTAATAAGAACGATTGATGGAGGTCAATATTGGAAAACTATATATTTAGATACTAACTATCAAGGACCTTTTCCTATAACTCCTTATTGGGAAATAGTATATCCTGATACAAACATTTGCTATATAATTGGGGAAGGAGGAAAAGTTATTTTTAGTAGTAATAATGGTGATTCCTGGGAATATGTACAAGGAGGCGATCATACATCAATTGAATACATTATGTTTGACAAATATAATGGAATAAGATTAGCTTCAAAGAATATGATTTATTTATATAAATTAGAATGGACAAATGATGGAGGAAAAACATGGGATAATATTAAAATTCCAACTGAATATAAGTATTTTACTTTATCGAGAATATTTTTACCCGAAACTTCTCATTTAATATTAATAGGTAACGACGAAGAAAATGGACGATGTTATATCCATTTTGAAAAAGAAATAAACAAATGGGAACTTATACCTAAAAAAGATAACGTTAGAATTATTGAAATGTATTTTATTAATAAAAACGTTGGTTATAGTATAAAATTGAGAAATAAAGGCGAAGGAGATACATTATGTATCACAAGAGATGGTGGAAGAAAATGGGAAGACATTAATGTCTTAAAGAATTTTTCAAGTTCTATCAATACTATAAAGTTCTTCAATGAAAAAGACGGTATAATATTTTACTTAGAAAGAATTAAAAGAACAACTGACGGAGGGAAAACATGGGATGAAGATATTATTGAAAATTATAAAGATTCGGTAATTATATACAATACATTATTAAATCAAAGTAATGGGTACTTTATTTCGAAAAATAAGATTTTTAAATTATTCGAAATAAACAATATAAGCCATCAAACCATAGATAATGACTCAGATTTAGAAATATATCCAAATCCTTTATCAAGAAATTCTGAATTGTATATTTTATTAAAAAATAATGAAAAAGCTTCTATAATTTCTATTTACATTTACAATTGTCTTGGAGAAAGAGTATTTAGCAATACTTTTGAAACCAGCGGCAATTATCTTTACAAAATTGATTTATTTAAAGAAATCAATCTTTCAAAAGGTTTGTATTTCATTAGAATTATGAGCGAAAAAACTAATTATATTAAAAACCTAATTATAGAATAATGTATTAAAATATGAAAAAGTTATCAATTTATTTTATTTTGTTTTTAATTATTATTAACATAAATAACTTATTTACTTCAGACCTATGGGACAAATTATTTTATCAATACAATAGAGATTTCTTCCAAGCTGAAGTGTTTGATTCAGCTCATTGTGTTGCTCTTGGAGAAACTATTGGTTTTTTTATATCAAGATTAATAAAAACAACCGATGGAGGAAATAGTTGGGAATCTATTCTTAAAGATGAGGATGTATTTCTTGACCCTGAAACAAGAGGGGGAAAGATAAAAGTTAATTGTATAAGCTATTACCAAAAAGAATGTATAGCATTGGGTTGCGATACTGGTAGAATACTAATAACAAGTAATGGAGGCAAGCATTGGAAGAGAATAGAATTAGGAACAAAAAGAAATGTTAAAAGCATTTCTTTAACATCTGAAGGGAAAGGTTATTGTATCACTGAAAACTCTTTATATAAAACATCTGATAGCGGTCATTCTTGGAATAGATTGTCTTTACCATTTGGAGTAAAATTGATAGATAAAGTATTTTGCTTTGATTCTAATAATACTATTGTGCATTTAATTAATACTATTTCAAATAGATTTGTCTTTGTTAGGACAACAAATGGAGGTGTGTCTTGGGAAAGCTCTAATATTAATAAAGGCGGAACTTGCAATGATTTATTTTTTATAAATGACTCTATTGGATGGGCAGTTCATTATGTCCCCGATACTGTTTATATGGAAGAATATGATTACATTATTAAAACAACAAATGGTGGAATAAATTGGTTTGAAGTATTAAATGTTAAGAATAAACCTTATAAAGGTTTAAATTCAGTTCATTTTATTGATGAAAACATTGGTTTTGCTTCTGGTAAGTCTGGTAAACTCTACTTTTCTGAAGATGGCGGAATTACATGGAAAAGAGTTTTTTGTTCTAATGTTGATGATACATTATTTGATATACAAAAAGTTAGATTTCTTACAAAAACCCAAGCTCTTGCTTTTTCTTCTATGGGTTTCATTTATAAGTGGGATAAGAATAAAACATTTGTTTCTGATTTGAACGATGGTTGTTTTTATGAGTATAATTTCAATTATAAAACAATAAATTTACAAATAAAGGAAATACTATTAAGAGAAGCGGCAGTTTCATTATTTGATATACACGGTATAGAAGTTTTTAATACTAAATCTCAAAATCAATTCATATCAATTGACATTAGGGATTATCCTGTAGGTTTATATTTGCTTCGCTTATCTTTTAATGATAAGAATTATTTTATAAAGCTCTTTAATATATAAACATAAAATTTATATATATGAAAATTTTTACTATTGTCCTTTTTCTTTTAATATTTAATATTTTTCATTCAAGTTCAGAATTTACAGAGCTTAAAGAAATAAAAAGAATTGTATTAGAGGAAACCCCTGATGTTATTATAAATAATATAAATGGAGTTTCTTTCAATTCCGATTCTTCCTTATTTATTGTCTCCGATTATTATACTGGTAATGTAGTCCCAATCTATGATAATAATGGTAAGCTAATTAAGCATTATAAGCCAAATATATATCTTACTGATACAGTAATAAAAAAAGGCAAATATACTGATTCAAACTATGTTATTGCAACGCTTGATATGGTTTATATGAACTCTGATTATCAGGTAGATTCTATTGATTATATTTCCAACATAATAAATACATATAACTACTCCTTGTTCTTCGATGATACTACTATATATATCCTTGCAAAGATTCGTGCATACGTAATAAATAAAGAAGAACTTAATAGACCTAAGAAAAATATAATTATAGCTCAATTTCCAGCATTCATAAAAATAAATATTAAAACTGACGACATAAATGTTTTCCTTATAGATAAACATCAATTATTTTGGTGCCAGACTTTTGGATTTTTTTATTATAAAGAAAATAATCTTTTCCTTTGTTGTACTCAAACAAATATTGATTTATTAAAAAGTAATATGAGAAAATATTGCATTTCAGGCTTTGATTTGAATGGCCATTTCGTTAATGATTTTTATGAGTTACCTGAAGAGTATATTAAGTCTGGCTTAAATTACAGCATTGCTTCAAACTCTGATATTATTAAAAACAAAAACAATGAGTTAATAGGTATTTTCCCCTATTCAGAAAGAATACATAATTTTTCTAATAATTCTTCAATTAATATAAATGATTTACCAAAAACTAATAATGACGTTTTTAATAAATTTATTAAAAAAGAATTACGTATTGAAAATCTAAAGGATTCTTTACTATTTTATTTTCCAAACCGCATTTCGAATATTGAATTACTTAAAAATGGCAATTATCTTGTAACAATCTTTTGCCATTATTGGAAAATTCCAGAAGATTATGTTCAAAATGGCTATAATATTGTAAGAGAATATACTCCAGAAGGAAAATTAATTAATGATATTAAAATAAAAGCTGTAAATGACGACGGCGTTATTAAATATATTACCTACACAAGTAAAGAAGATGCTTTAATGGTTTTTCGCTTCTCTGATGAAAAAGGCTGGACTGTAATCTATTCCAAATTCGAATGAATGCAATCGTCTCAATATTGCTCTTATTTTTTTCTTTAAGCGCAAATTATCATTACGTAGATGAAGAATACTGGAAGCAAATCAAGGAGCAATGCGAATTAAAACAGGGAGATTATCTTGTAGTAATTGTATCAAAGCTAACCAATTGTTCATCTTGCATTTCGGCTTCAATCAGTGATGTAAATTGTATCATAAAGAAACATAATCGCAACAACTTAAAAGTATTGGCTTTGGTTGAGTGTAAGCGAGATTTGGAATTAAATCTATTCAAGGAGCGATATGGATGGAAGCATAAAATAATGAGAATAAAATGAGAAACATTAGAAAAAATGAGCTTAAACGATAAAGTTAGTATTGCATTATATAGCTACTATGGAGTATTACTATTTTCAGATGACATTTATAAAAAGGGTGTGTGCAAAATAATTCTTGAGCTTATTAATTAAAATAAATTTCTAAAAAATAAAAAAATATTTGGTTATTTCATTTTTTTTTTTTTT